>OOIF01000009.1_pt1 | contig 194474 bp, 173 predicted proteins | sample 1691961 | NCBI WGS metagenome assembly OOIF01 (sample SAMN06348146, study PRJEB24527) | human gut metagenome | biome: human gut; feature: ankylosing spondylitis patient; material: feces | host: Homo sapiens | place: China | collected 2015-10 | reverse complement strand
CTCTCTGGAAAGGTCTCATTGCGTTTACCCTGGAAAAAAGTCATTGCGCTTGACACTCAGCAAAATGTCACTGACAAAATTGCAGTGTTTGCCTTCCGACAGATACTTGTCTGCTGACAATCGGCTGTAGAGTTCGATCTTCCGGTAGTACGAATCCCATGAAGCGTAAGGGAAGTGCTTCAATCTTCCCTCTAACCTTTCCTCATCAAAAGGTGTTACGACAGCTTCATGTACCTTGCCGACCGAATGAGCCCCTTCCCGAGGCAAGAGTCGCAGAACCCAATCTGGCCGCAGGCAACCGTGTTTCACATCTGCGGATGTGAAATGATTTTCTCGCTGGACCAGATAAGCTCGTTTCGGCTTTACTCCGGTAACCACACCTTGTATGGACGTTCGAAGTGTCGGCGTCACACGTTCGTCTGCATCAATTAAAAAGACCCACGGACACGTCGCTTTTTGAATTCCAAAAGTCTTCTGAGCCCCCCCCAGTCACCATTCAGAGACCGATGAAACACTCGGGCCCCCAGACTTTCAGCAATTGCCACCGTCTGATCGGAACTGTCATCGTCCACAACGACGATCTCTTCCGCAAAATCACAACTCTGCAGACATTCGCAAATATTGCGCTCTTCGTTATGCGTCAGCAAAACAACACTGACCGGTAACTTGCTGTTTTTCATAGGAAAACTCACGTCGTTTACTCGTACGTAAATTTTCTAAAGCCTCGGAAAAACCTCGGTCAAAACCTAATCAAACTTCCGTCAAAAACTCCCCGGCCTTGTTTCCCTTTGTAACACTGACGTCTCACACATACTCCACGGCAATGATTTCCAGCACTTCCACCCGTGCTGGATGATCAATTGTGGCAGGAGTCGGTAATTTCACACTGTCACCTTCTCGCTGTTTTAGAAACACCCGAGCAATGGGACTGACCCAACTTACGTCGCCTTTTTCCGGATCCGCTTCGTCAATGCCGACGATACGGATGGTGTGTTCCGTTCCAGTTGACAGGTTCTCATACGTCACAGTCGCCCCAAAAAACACCTGATCCGTAGGCGGTCTTCTGGCAGGATCCACCACTTCCGCACTTTCAATTCTCTTGTTCAGAAAGCGAATGCGGCGGTCAATCTCTCGCAATCGGCGTTTGCCATACTGATAGTCGCCATTTTCGGAACGATCGCCATTGCTTGCTGCCCAGCTAACGACATTTACGATGCTGGGCCGTTCAACATTGACCAATTGTTCGCGTTCGTCCAACAGTCGTCGATAACAAGCCGGCGTCATGTAGTTTTTCGTGTTCGGGGGAAGTCCAGGCAATTTGACTTCCTCTCCATCCTCATCTTCGAGTCGCAGATTGTTTGTCATTTCCTAGTTTCTGTTCTGGTTACCGTCATTGGCGATACTTCCCTCGCATCTGCAGGTAGGCCGGTACCCATTTCTTAACTTCAGAAGATTCAATTTCTTGCCAGTCTTTGAGTCGATGCGATTGCATCGCTCCGCTCATTTTGATAAGCAACACCTCATCCCCGGACACAATGGCATCTTCGTTGTAACTACCAACAAAGAAAGCCTCTCTTCCGCCAGATTGGAATAGATCCGTTCCTACACTATAGTCTTCTGTCGCGTTCTGTACCCCCAACACTCGCTTCAAAAGCGTGGCGCTAACGTCATACGCTGTGGTACGGTGTTTTAATTCCTGAGGGGCCATACCCGGCCAATGAATGACCAACGGAATCTTGATTTGCGCCTGAGAAAAGTTTCCGTTATGTCCCCAATAATTGAGTTTGGAGTCGTTGAACTCTTCACCGTGGTCGGATGTCACAACTACGATCGTGTTCTCGAGCTTACCCTTCTTTTCAAGAATCTTGAACACGCGACCAATCAACACGTCCTGCCAAAAGGCTGAATTTTTATACCGATTGAAATAGGGCTGCGGATCAAAGTCCGGGTCTAATTCCAGTTGATTGACTTCCTTCCAATAATTTTTGTACGGAACATCCAGATCTTCCGGGAAAGCGTTCGCGTGCAGATTGTCGAGAAACATGAAGCTCATGAATTTCTTGTCAACGCCTAGCGTATCCAGCCATGCCTCAAAATCATTGACGCTGTCCATATCGCGCTCGGGCGCCGTCGATCCTTGATCCGCTCCCATTCGAATAGGACGAACATTCGCAAACACCGTAGCGTAGAACTCCGGTCGCATCAATGAAGCTGTAGTGAAGGCTTCGATCTCATAGCCGGCCTGCTGAAATCCTGAAACCATCGCCGAAGGAATATTGGTGGAAAGCGCACTTTGCCAGTAGAAAGGAGGCAGTCCGTAGAACAAACCGAAAACCCCTGCTCGAGTGGCGTTTCCGGCGGAGTAGTGATCAGCGAAAGATATGGACTGACTTTTTATTCTCGTGAGGTTGGGCATCGTCTTTTCATCAACAACGTCCGAACGCAACGAATCAATCGCCAGGATCAACACATTGAGGTCTGTCCCTTTGCCCAGCTGCAGCGGATGAAGCGGATAACGAAAACTCCCCTCTTGAGAAGAAAGTTTCACATTGTCCTCTTTCACGGCAACAAGGCCAAACTTCGCCAACAAACGATTAGCACGGATGGGGTAATACAACGGAATTCTTTCCGTAAGCACCGTCACCGATCTGACACTTTGAGAGACACTATAGGCATTCACGCCATTGACAACAACATATCCCAACAAAATGGCCGCGCAAAACCAGCGAACTCTGATTTTTCGTTGAAAAACGCTTGATAACCACAGCAAAAGGCCTGCCAGCAACGCAACAGCACCTGTCAACAGAGCAATTCGCAACATCATCCCAGACGAGAAGGAAAACACCTCTCGTCCGCCGACGATGGCCAAGTCAATCATCGGCCAGTTGAGGTGGAACCGATATTGTTGGTAGACAAAAGTGTCGGTGACAAGTGCTGTCAGCAACACAAATGTCAAAAGCAGAGCGGCTCCCTTGCCTGCTTTGGCATTGAGGCAACCGATCGGCCATACCAGAAGCGTCTGCAACAAAAAGTGCCCAATGAAAAAAACACCCGATGCAGCAACAAACACATAGATCGATTGCCACCACAAAGCGTTGGGAAGCCCTGTAATGAATCGGATGGAAATCGCGGCACCAACCACGGCAAACAACACGGATAACCACACATTGACGTGTTGCAGAAAACTGGACTTGAGATTCATGCTTGAACTAGGAAATAGAAGACTTTCCTCAAATTAATTTTCTCCGCACTCCCATGGAGCCGGCTGAGGAAATTTGTCATTCAAATACCGGATCATCTCCGGAGCTTCGTCTTGGCGCAGATTATTGATGCAAAAAGCTTTAGGCTTAAATAGCTCGACGTCTCTTTTCAACTTGGCAAAATGATCGCGCACAACTGCCAACACTTCCACAGGCCTAAAGAAGCGTGTCTTCATTCGGTTAAAAAAACGCGTATTTTGCCTAAAAAGACACTGACACCCCAACTCATTTGCCATCACATAGGAAAAAAGCACACGCGAAATTTCACCTCCCGTCCGTAAAGGAGAAGAGTTAGTCTGCAACAACTCAGGAAACCGAAACAACACCTCGCGAAACATAGAGATGTTGTACGCATCCATTGCATGTGCCGGCGTAAAAAATGGGATCCGTCTTCTGGTTTTTCTGCGATAGAGTTCCCATGCTCGAATCAGCGTTTTCTGCCAACTGTTGATCGAATCATCGTTCAAAATTAGATTCGCCCGCATTGATGTCATTTTGTCTGCACCCGCATTGCTCATCCAAAGAATCGGCCTACCTTGTGCATCGAAAAAGTCCCACGGCATCAACGGCCGACTCAGCATCATGTCGTCATTGGAGTAGACAAAATGCTCCGACAAATCAGGTATCCGATCCAGATACATTTCTATGCAAATGGATGAAAAAACCGGTTGCAAATCTTTGGGAATGATGTCTTTATGATCAACAATCGAAATTTTAGGGTGATCAATCAACCACTTTGGACGCTGATTATTCGTCACTACAAAAATGTGGTGAAACCAGGGAGCAAACTGATTCACTGAACGTAAAGCGTACTTCAGCTCATCGAACTGCCCGTACCGAATATCCCCTATATTCTCTGTTATCAGCTCCGGCCGAACCTCCTTCATGCGCTGGGCTTTTTGTCGTACGAAATCCGGGTCCGACCCATCACACCATAAAAACACGAAGTCGATAGCCGTCTGCATTTCTGATATCCGATCTCCCTATTCTCAGGATCTTCACAGCCCACTATGCCTCTTTCGGAAACCTATCCGGGAAAAACAGCGTCAGAATGACTTGGCTTGATCAGATTGCTTTGCCCCCTCGTTCGTCGCTTGAGCTTGAGGCGGTACATATGCTGCCGTTCCCCATAGCGGGACAGTCGAGAGGCTATGTTTGAAGCTGCCGGATGTTTCCCTTGTGGAGTAGGAAAGATACATCAATGTTTGACTCTTCTCGTCAAAAATGCGTCGAATCTTGAGCGTTTTCAAAAACACACTCTTCGATTTTTCGAAAACAACTTCCCCCGCTTTTCCCTTCTTGATGCGGGCAATCATAGCTGGTGTGATTTCTCCGGTTTGCCGACAACTGACGGCGCTGTCCGAAGGATCCGACAGCGACAAATTGGCCTCAATACTCGCGACATGGCATGTGACCCCCGGAACCAAAGGATCCACAAAACTGTTGAGCTTGATATCTTTTAGTGTAAATATCCCTAATGACACGTCAGCCACTTCGTTATCTGAACAAGCAGACAATGTCACTGCTCCTACTGCAGCAACTGACAGCGTGACAAGGAATCGCTTGACTGACGATGTTCTGAACGATTTCAACACAGCCATACCTACTTTTTGCGTTTAAAACAACTTACTCATGGTGGGTCGAGGCAAACTGGATGGAATAAAGATGCGCATAGAGCCCCTTTTTATCCAGCAACTCCTGGTGCTTGCCGACTTCTTGAATTTGTCCGTCTTTCATAACAACGATCTTGTCGGCACCGATGATGGTGGACAAACGATGCGCCACAACAAACGTAGTACGCCCCTTCATCAACTCATCAAGCGACTGCTGAATATATTTCTCGCTCTCAGTATCCAACGCACTGGTAGCTTCATCAAGAAGCAGAATCGGCGCATCTTTGAGAAGCGCACGCGCAATGGAAATACGCTGTTTCTGTCCACCAGACAGTTTGCTACCAGCTTCACCCACCGTGGTGTCCAGTCCCTGCGGCAACGTTTCAATAAACGGCATTAGGTACGCAGCTCTTGCTGCCGCTTCAATCTCTTCACGCGTTGCCTTTTCGTTACCGTAGGCAATATTGGCCGCAATGGTGTCATCAAACAAAACAACATCCTGGCTGACCAAAGAAATCTGTTCTCGCAAACTCTTAAGGGTCACAGAGCTCTGCGCTACACCGTCAAAATAGATTTCACCCGATGTAGGAGCCCAGAAGCGAGGAATGAGATTGATTAGCGTGGTTTTCCCCGCACCGGATGCTCCAACCAAAGCAACGGTTTCACCAGCTTTTACATCTAACGTAAAGTTCTGAACTGACGGTTTGTCCGCTCCCGCATACTGATGAGAAACGCTCTCAAAACGGACGTCCCCACGCGTGTTTTTCAATTCAGTTTGACCGGGATCAGCTTCCTCAGCTTCATCAAGCATCTCAAAAATGCTTTCGGCCGCAACGCTCATAGCCGCAGTTGAACCATTCAGAGAGGAAAGATGACGAATCGGCGTCATCAGCAAAAGCAATGCCGACAGAAATGTGATGAATTCGCCCAAGGAAAGCATTCCGTGTTGCGCCTGCAACAAAGCAACCACCACCACAATGCTCACCGCGCACATACTTACAAAATGCGTCATCGGTGTACCGGATGCCGATACAGCTTTGCGGCGAAGCGCCAATTTTTTCATCTTTCCGTTGAATTTTGTGAAGCGTTCCTCCTCATAGTCGTATGCACCGTAAATCTTCACCATACGCTGGCCGCCGTATCCCTCGCGAATCACATTAGCCAGATCGGCCAATGCCTCCTGAAAACCTCCCGCATAGCGTCGGGTACGTTTTCCGACCCAACGGATAATCAGGGCCAAGAATGGGGCAACAACGAATGACACAAGTGACAGCTGCCAGTTGTGATAGAAGAGAACACAAAGAAGGGCCACAATTTGCAGTGAATCTCGGAAGATCGTTGCAATGAGTTCCATTGCACTACCCAAAGCAACCCCCGCCTGATTCAGAAATGTCGATAACACGACCCCCGAATTACGGCGTTGATACACGTCTGCAGGCCATCGCAACACTCGAGAAAAAAGTGCTTGCCTAAAACTAAACAACACACTTTGGGATATCGACTGCAAATAATAGGCACTGACAAAGGACGCCACTCCATACGCTAAAGAAATAGCTAGAAGAGCTCCGGGAGCCCACCAGATAGCGTTGGGGTCTTTTTCGTAAAAGCCTTTGTCTGTCAATTGCCCCACTAGAATGGCGATCAGCGATGACGCACCTGCGTTGACTATCATTGCGCAGAGAGCGATTGCAATCTGCTTCTTATACTGAAAAACATAAGAAAACAAACGACGAACCGCCTCTTTTTGCTTTATTGTGGCTTTTTTCTGTGAATGTTTGCTAGGTTCCTTAGACATTGAACCGAAATTCCTTACGCATGCTAGTACAGTCCGCTGATTTTACAATGCCAAGCTTGAACACTCTGTGAAAATTGCAGTGTAGAACCGCCACCGAACGGTTATTTTTGTAACATTGGACAATTGTTTAACCGACTCGCTATCCTTGCGATTCACGTTCCTTTGTTTTGCTTGAGCCTGTACCATGTCCACCATTCTTTGTCGTCTCCCCAACCATGTTGGTGATTGCTGTATGTGCCTGCCTGCGTTGCGGCTTTTAGCTGCAAGCGGTTTTACACCCGCTCTGGTTGGCAAGCGCTGGGCGGAGGACCTATTGGCGGGGATGGGATGGCGTTTTGATCCGATTGAGGGAAAAGTTTCTGAGGATCTTTCACGCATTCGTTATCTTGCCAGCAACGCTAACGCATCTCAGGGACTTCTGTTCCCCAACTCCTTTGGTTCCGCCCTTCTGTTTAAGTTGGGACGATTGAAAACGGCCGGACTCCGGACGGATATGCGTTCTTTTCTGCTCGATAACGGCATTCCGGAACCGGGAGCGATGCACGAAGTTGAGCGTTTCTTCTATGTTGCCCACGAAGCAATTAAGGCCTGGGGATCCACACCTGCCTTTGACAAGGTACCAGAACGCCTTAGCCTTATCCTGATGAAGCGACATGAAGCTGCGGCTAAAAACCTCATCGAGCAATACAAGATTCCTGAAAAATTTGCTCTCCTAGCCCCGATTGCCCGCGGCAAACATCAGGGTAAAGCCAAACACTGGGAACATTTCAACGAATTGGCGGCTCCTTTGCGCGCGAAAGGGGTTGAACCCATTGTCTTTCCTTCCCTGAGAGAAGAAGCCTTAGCAAAGGCGGCCTGCCCAGACGCAACTATCTTGCCGCCCACTACTCTGGGAAACTTTGCAGCTATTGCAAAACGGGCTCAGGTCGTCGTCGCCAATGACTCTGGTGTCAGCCATATTGCAGCAGCCGTCGGTGCTAAGCAAATCACTCTCGTCGGCGTCACGGACACCAACCGGACCGGCCCTTGGAATCCCGACGCGATTGTCCTTGGCGAAAACGGTCGTTGGCCTGAAGTGTCTGAAGTTCTTCAAACTCTGGACAACGTGCTGAAATAACACATCTCTTACGGCGGCAAATCAGTACACGAACTTGGCAGAGGCAACGCTATCTGAATTTCTAAGCTGGTTGAGTAACTGATCGGAAGGAATGTATCCATTCTTGAGATACATCTCCGCTTTTACACCATTGCTCCGAATGGATACTTCGCACGAAACGCCGCCGATTTCGTTGTTTTGTCCGGCTTGAAGCACTTCGACAAGAGTCTTCAAGCCCTTACCGTCTGTCAATTCAAGCATCAGCGTAGCGCCTTTCCGGACACGCATCTGCTCAATCGTCAGCACCTCGTCGCAAACAAATGACATACCGCCGCTACGTTCATCTTTACGACCTTTTCCAGTAAAGATCAGCATCTCATCGGCCTTGAGCATGTGCTTATAGCTTTCGTAGGCTCTCGAAAACACAAGCACGTCCATCGTGGTCTGTCCATCACTCAAGACCACGACACCGAAATTGCCACGTTTGCCCGTGATCGTGCGTACGCTCTGGACAATGCCAGCAATCGTTTGTTGTTCCCGACTGTCTCGGACATCCTTAAACGGAATGGCGAAGTTACGTGCTTCTACGCGGTAAGGATCAAACATATCTCCCGTTAGGCAGAAGCCAAAAGCGTCTCGCTCAAGCGTATAAAGCTTGCGATCATCCCAGCGTTCCGCTTTTGTCCAATTCACAATGCGTTCATCTTCACCGTTTTCATCCGCAAAGAGACTCGCTTGTCCAAAGGACGCCGCGACGGCTTGCCCAGCTTGAATAGCGTTCTCCACATTACCGAACAGCTTGCCGCGGTCCTTATCCAACGAATCAAAAGCGCCGCCCTTAATCAGTTGTTCAAGAACCTTGCGATTCATCGATCGCACGCGCGCAGCCACATCAAAGATGTCCAAGAAAGGACCATTGAGCAGGCGTTCGTTGAGCAGATCCTCGACGATGTTCTGTCCGACTCCCTTGATGGCGCCAAGGCCAAAGCGAACAGTCTTCTCATCCGGAACAGTGAAGAACCATTCACTTATATTGATGTCAGGCTGAAGAACCGTTACCCCCATTTCGCGGGCATCTTCCACCAACTCACGCATCTTTTCACCTTGGTTCATCACAAGGCACATGTTGCCAGCGATAAAGCAAGCTGTATGGTGGACCTTTAGGTAAGCCGTCTGCCAAGCTACGTAGGAATAGGCTGCGGCATGCGACTTGTTAAAGCCGTATCCCGCAAACTTTTCCATCAAGTCGAAGATTTCGGTAGCCGTCTCAGCGGTCACGCCACGTTCTGCAGCCCCCTGAATGAAGACGGCACGCTGACGCTTCATTTCTTCGACATTTTTCTTACCCATGGCACGACGCAACAAGTCGGCGCCGCCCAGAGAGTAGCCGCCGATTGCTCGAGCCACCAGCATCACCTGTTCCTGATACACCATGATGCCGTATGTTTCGCGCAAAATCGGCTCCATACGGGGATCAAGGTACTCCACTTTCTCTCGCCCGAACTTTCGATCGATGAAGTGCGGAATCTGATCCATCGGACCAGGACGATACAGAGCGTTTAGAGCAACAAGATCTTCCAGACAGTCGGGCTTTGCTTGCCTCAACTGCTCGCGCATACCATCCGATTCAAACTGGAACACGGCGCCCGTGTTACCTTGTTGGAAAAGCTCCAGCGTTTTCTTGTCGTCGGTCGGAATACGAGACAAATCGAACTTGGTTCCGGGATTCAGACGGTCAATGTACTCTGCCGCTTTCGTAAGAATCGTCAGCGTCGTCAGCCCCAGGAAGTCAAACTTCACCAGCCCGACATTTTCAATGTCTTTCTTATCGAATTGGCTAACGGTATTTTCCGGACTGCCGTCAGCGTTGTAGAGAGGACAGAAATCCGTGAGTTTGCTCGGTGCAATCAATACGCCGCCGGCATGCATACCCAGATTTCGCGTCAGCCCCTCGAGTTTTTGAGCGTAGCTCATCAATTCGACATAGTCGTCTCGCTCGGCCATCGCCTTAAATTCGGGCTCCATCTCGGCCGCTTTTGCAAGCGTGACGTCCATACCCGGCTTTTGCGGAATCAATTTAGCCAGATCGTCGACCTTGCCATAGCCCATGTTAAGCACACGTCCGACGTCACGAACCACAGCTTTTGCCCCCATCGCACCGAACGTCACGATCTGACTCACGGCGTCCACGCCGTAAGTGCGCTTGACGTATTCAATAGTACGGTCTCGGTTGTGCTGGCAAAAGTCGACGTCAAAGTCAGGCATCGAAACGCGTTCGGGATTCAAAAAGCGTTCGAACAGCAATCCGTAATGCAATGGATCCAGATCGGTAATGCCCAGGGCATAAGCCACCAGAGAGCCGGCACCGGAACCGCGCCCCGGCCCTACGGCCACACCGTTTCGCTTGGACCAATTGATAAAGTCTTGAACGATCAGGAAGTATCCGGGGAACTTCATGGACGAAATTGTCTTGAGTTCGTACTCCAATCGTTCGACATACTCGGGGCGGCGCGCATCGCGCTCGGCCTGATTCGGATACAAGAATTCAAGTCGACGCTCCAAGCCTTCGTGGGAAAGCTGCGCCATATACTCATCAAGCGAAACACCTTCGGGCGTCGGGAAAAGCGGCAACTGCGGCTTTTGAAATACCCCGTCCAGATTGCAGCGCTGAGCAATCACCACGGTGTTATCGATGGCCTGAGGGATGTCGGCAAAGAGAGCCCGCATCTCCTCTTCGGTCTTCAGGTACTGCTCTTCGGTATAGGGCTTGGGACGCCGAGGATCTGCAAGAACATAACCGCCGGCGATGCAACAGCGTACTTCGTGAGCGTTGAAGTCCTCACGATGTAAAAACTGCACCGGGTGCGTCGCTACCATCGGGAGTCCCGTCTCCACGGCAAGTTGCGCAATATTGGCCACAACCGCTTCATCGTTTTTACGACCGGCTCGTTGAACCTCCAAATAAAAACGATCCGGGAAAGCCGTACGCAATTGTTCGACAACTGCGTTGGCTTCAGCCTTATTGTCGTCAAGAAGATGGCGCTCGATTACCCCTTGCGGTCCACCCGAAAGACAAATCAATCCTTTGCAGTTGTCCGGTGTCAACCATTCCAGCCTTACCTCACCACGCCCCAAATATTGGTTTTCCATCCAACCGCGGGAAAGGAGCTCACAGAGCGACAGGTAACCTTCATGATTCTGGCAATAGAGCGTCAGACGATACGGGTTGTCTCGCTTGCCCTGCGCTGTGTTGGTGATCCACAAATCGCAACCGACGATCGGTTTGATGCCGTCGGCCATCGCGTGCGAATAAAACCGAAGAGCACCAAAAAGATTCATTGAATCCGTAATACCCAGAGCTACCCCGCCCTGCTCCATCACTTCTTCAAGGATGGGATCGAGACGCACAATGCCGTCTTGGATGGAATATTCGGAATGAAAGCGCAGGTGAACGAAATTGGCGGACATAGACAACGCAAAAGAGCAGTCCGGCGCATTTTCTTAGGAAAATACGCCGGTTAACTGAAAAGATCTTAGTGCTTGAGTGGCTTGAAGCGAATGCGATGCGGGCGCGCCGCTTCTTCACCAAGGCGCTTTCTCTTGTCGGCTTCGTACTCGTTGTAGTTGCCGTCAAAGAAGACCACCTTACTGTCGCCTTCGAACGCCAAAATGTGCGTCGCAATTCGGTCAAGGAACCAACGATCGTGCGAGGTCACCAGTGCGCAACCGGCAAATTCAAGCAGTGCTTCTTCCAACGCACGCAGGGTTTCAACGTCTAAGTCGTTCGAAGGTTCGTCGAGCAACAACACATTGCCGCCCTTAAGAAGCGTCGCAGCCAAATGCAAACGACCTCTCTCACCGCCCGACAGCACGCCTACCGTCTTTTGCTGATCGCCGCCCTTGAAGTTAAAGCGACCAAGATAAGCTCGCGAGCTCATTTCGAACTTGCCGACTTGCAAAATATCGAGTCCACCCGAAATAGCTTCAAAAACGGTCTTGTCGTTGGGAAGCCCCTCACGCGTCTGGTCCACTGCGGCGATCTTGACAGTGTCGCCGATAACAATCGAACCGGAATCCGGCTGTTCCTTGCCCGTGATCATCTTAAAGAGCGTCGACTTACCGGCACCGTTGGGACCGATCACACCGACAATGGCGCCGGGCGGAATCGTGAAAGACAAGTCGTCAATTAATAGACGATCGCCGAAACCCTTGCTGACGTTGTGAAACTCGATGACTTTATTGCCAAGGCGATCAGCCACCGGAATAAAGATTTCATTGGTTTCGTTGCGGCTCTGATATTCGTAGCTCGACAGTTCCTCAAAGCGATTCAAGCGAGCCTTTGCCTTTGCCTGGCGTCCCTTGGGATTCTGGCGAACCCATTCCAATTCGTGCTTAATGGCTTTGGCGCGGGATTCCTGCTGCCGCTTTTCCTGCTCAAGGCGCTTTTCCTTCTGATCAAGCCAGGACGAATAGTTACCCTTCCAGGGAATACCTTCTCCGCGATCCAATTCAAGGATCCACTCGGCAGCATTGTCAAGGAAGTAACGATCATGCGTCACAGCAACCACCGTCCCCGGGAAACGGTGCAAGAACTGTTCCAACCACTCAACACTTTCGGCATCCAAGTGATTGGTAGGTTCGTCGAGCAGGAGCATATCCGGACGAGAAAGCAAAAGTCGGCACAATGCCACACGGCGCTTCTCACCACCCGACAGATGTCCGATCTTGGCCTCCCAAGGAGGCAAACGCAACGCATCAGCGGCAATTTCCATCTGCGTCGAAGCATCCGTACCAGCAGCAGCAATGATGGCTTCCAGGCGAGCCTGTTCAGCAGCCAGAGCATCAAAATCGGCGTCCGGCTCAGCATACGCGGCATAAACAGCATCGAGCTTGGCCTGCGCCTGCATCACTTCGCCCATGCCTTCTTCAACAGCTTGTCGAACCGTTGCTTCAGGATCAAGCTGCGGTTCCTGCGGCAGATAACCGATTTTGAGATCGTTCTGCCACGTGATTTCGCCGTCAATCTCCTTGTCAACACCGGCCATAATCTTCAACAGCGTTGACTTGCCGGCACCGTTGAGTCCCAAAACGCCAATCTTGGCGCCCGGGAAAAACGACAGAGAAATATCTTTGAGAATGAATCGCTTGGGCGGAACCACCTTAGCCACGCGATTCATGGTCATGACGTATTGAGCCATTTGTCCTGATCTTTGATTGAAAATGGAAATTAGAACGTAGAATTATGCCCGTGCCGTGCGAAGCACACAAACGGGAACAGATGATTACCTGTCTGCTATTTTGCCCTTTTACTCTGTTCGCGGCTGATTATTTTTTCTTGTCTCGCATTCATGGACTCTCTGCGCAAATCTTTGATCTGTTTTATTGCCGGCATTTCCTTCGTCGGTTCGGTGTTTTGCGCAGAAACACCGGCTGTTGCCGAAGTGCGCCAAGCTGATGATCTTCCTGCTACGGAAGCAGAAGTATCTCCCCCGGTTGACATCTGGGATCGCATCCGACGCGGCTACGCCATGCCTAAGCTCAACAACTCCCGAGTGAAAACTTCGCTTAGGAGCTATAGCCGTAATCCTCGCCACATTGAGCGAGTCTTCGAGCGTGCCGGCAAGTATCTCTACCACATCGTTGACGAAATCGAACAGCGAGGGCTTCCCACCGAACTTGCTCTTTTGCCGTTCGTTGAAAGTGCTTTTCAACCCGAAGCTTTGTCGCACGCCAAAGCATCCGGACTCTGGCAGTTCATGCCTCAGACCGGCAACATTTATTCGCTTCAACAGAACTTTTGGAAAGATGAACGCCGAGACGTACTGCAAAGCACGCGCGCGGCGTTGGATTATCTGGAGAAGCTCTACCAACAATTTGGTGACTGGCATTTGGCTCTTGCAGCATACAACTGGGGCGAAGGCAGTGTTTCGCGTGCTATCCGAAGAGCGAAAGCGCGTGGTCGCAAAGCCGATTACGCTCATTTGCGTATGCCCCGAGAGACGGCTTACTACGTACCGCGTCTAGAAGCCATCCGAGAAATCGTGGCTACCCCGGAGAAGTTTGGCATTAACTTGCCGGAAATTGAAAACGCTCCATACTTTGTCCGTGTCACAAAAAGCCGTGACATCGACATGAAGACCGCAGCCGAACTTGCCGAAATGGATCCCGATGAGTTTCGACTGCTCAATCCCGGCTTCAATTTACCGGTGATCGTCGCCAGTCACAATTCCGTCATGCTGCTTCCGATGGAAAACTTGGAAGTCTTCATGGACAACCTTGCTAGTTGGGTCAACACCGGCAAACCCCTTTCAAGCTGGGTGCTTTATCACCTTAAAGAGGGTGAAACGCTTGCCGATGTCGCCCTGAAGTCCGGCATGACCGAAGAGGAACTGCGCCGCGTCAACCGTATTCCCAAAGGACGCAAGGTGTTGGCCGGCTCCGCCTTGCTGGTTGACGCCAACGGTCAACTTGCTCCTGAAATTGCTCAGGAAGAACTCAACGCCGGGCTTAAGCTTTCGGCTCCGGAAGTGCGCCGCGTCGTTTATCGCGTCCGCCGAGGCGACTCGATTTATAGCATTGCAAAAAAATACGGTATTACACAACGCTCCATCCGTCGCACAAATAATTTACGAAGCTCTCGCCTACGCATCGGACAGCGCCTCGTGCTTGTGATACCGCCGCGCGCTACAACACAACCGCCCCCCGGGAAAAACGTTCATGTGGTCAGACGCGGCGAGACACTTTTTTCAATTGCAAAAAAGTACGGCACGAGTGTCTCTAAAATCCGTATCATCAACAGTTTGAGAACGACTCGAATCTCCATCGGACAACGTTTGAAGATTCGCTAAAAAACAAAAAATCCTTACCGAGGAATAAATCATGGGATTTCTGCAAGGCAAGAAACTTTTGATCACGGGCGTGTTGTCGAACCGTTCGATCGCCTACGGCATCGCCCGAGCCTGCCATCGCGAAGGTGCTGAGCTCGCCTTTACTTATGTCGGCGAACGCTTCCACGACCGTATCGTTGAGTTTGCCAAAGAATTCGGCAGCGACATCTGCCTTGAAATGGACGTCACCAAAGACGATCAGATCGCCAACGTGATGGGCGAGTTGACGGAGCGCTGGGGTGGTTTGGACGGTTTCGTGCATTCCATCGGCTTCGCTCCGCGCGAATGCATTGCCGGCGACTACCTTGAAGGTGTCGGCCGCGAATCCTTCCGCACCGCCATGGAAATCTCCGCGCTGTCCTATCCGGTTCTCGCCAAGGCCGCTCTTCCATTGATGGAAGGTCGTGCCGCATCGATTCTCGCACTGACCTATATCGGCAGCGAACGCACAGTTCCGAACTACAACACCATGGGCGTTTGTAAAGCAGCTCTTGAAGCTTCCACGCGTTATCTTGCCGGCAGTCTTGGCCCCAAGGGCATACGTGCCAACGCCATCAGCTCCGGCCCGATCAAGACGCTGGCAGCTTCCGGCATCCAGAACTTCTCAAAGATTCTGACCTACATGGAACATTCCGCTCCGTTGCGCCGCACTGTCACGATTGATGAAGTCGGCAATACCGCTGCATTCCTTCTCTCGGATCTGGCCAGCGGCATCACCGGCAATGTGGCCTACGTGGATGCAGGCTTCCACAGCGTGGGTGTAAGCCCTGTGTTGGTGGAAGAATAAGACCACACATCCACAGATATCAAAAACGGACCCAGGCAATTTAGCTTGGGTCCGTTTTTCGTATTGTGAGCTCTTATTGCGCTTGCCTACTTGCGGCGAGCCTTTTCTTTCTTTCGACAATCCTCACAGACACCGTATAGCGCCAAAGCGTGGCCCTCAAGCTCAAAGCCTAAACGCACAGCGATTTGTTTTTGGCGTTTCTCGATTTCCTTATCAACGAACTCTTCGACTCGCCCGCAACGAGTACAGACGATGTGGTCGTGATGCGCCCCATCATCCATCTCATAAGTTGCACGGTCATTGCCGAAATAGTGCCGAACAATAAGACCCGCCGCCTCAAATTGAGTCAAAACACGATAGACGGTTGCAAGCCCGACTTCAATGTTTTCCGCAACCAGCTGCTTGTAAATATCTTCGGCAGTCAGATGGCGCACGGCCCCAGATTCCTGCGCCTTTTGAAAGAGTTCCAGAATCCGCATGCGAGGCGCAGTTGCTTTGAGCCCGACATTTTTCAACTCCTGTTCGGGCTCAAGCATCTCATGTTCATTGTTTACGCTCATTGGCTATCCTCAAGAGGCTCATTTCAATCCGATACTCGCTATCATAACGGGAAGTTTTTAATTTACGAATTTCGAGGCGTTTTCTCGACCGTTCTTCACATGTCCTTGCGCACATTTTTTATCACCGCCCCCCTTGCCGTCGGTTTGATCGCGCTGTCCGGCTGCAACTTCAATAGCTACGTCTACCGTACCGATGTCCACCAGGGCAATCTGGTCACCAAAGAAATGATTGACCAATTGCAGGTCGGTATGGCGCGCCAACAGGTGCTCTTCCTGATGGGCGAACCGCTCATTGAAAGCCAGTTCCACCGTAATCGCTGGGACTACACGTATTACCTGAATCCGCGCTACGGCGACATTCAGATGCGTCGCGTAACGCTTTACTTTGACGAGCAGGACATTCTCACCAAAATTGAAGCCGGTCCCGTTCCGACGGAAAAGCAGGCTGACGAAATGATTCTGGGCAGAGAAACGGATTTTCCTCCCACTCCGCTTGTTCGTCCTGAAGATCAGTAAGGAGCCGAACGTGAAAATAGCCGTTTCCGGTGCCACCGGCCGCATGGGCAAACTCATCATTGAAACCGTACTCAATAGTGACGACCTTAAACTCGTTGCGGCTGTGACCGCTCCAGGGGTTGCAGAGATCGGAACAGACGCCGGTGCGTCGTTCGGTAAAACTACCGGAGTGGTGATCACTGACGATGTTCAGGAACTGGCCAAAGCTGACGTGTTGATTGACTTTACGCGTCCTCAAGCTACTCTGGCATACCTTCCTTTCTGCATTGAACACAATGTGGGCATTGTGATCGGTACAACAGGTTTTGATGCTCAAGGCAAGGCACAGATTGCCGAAGCCGCAAAAACCATTCCCGTTGTTTTTGCGCCCAACATGAGTGTGGGGGTTAATTCCGTTCTCAAACTTCTGGAAATCGCCGGCGCCATGCTCTCTCAGTACGACTGTGAGATTGTGGAAATGCACCACAAACACAAAGTGGATGCTCCTTCCGGCACTGCACTTGAAATGGGGCGGCGAGTTGCCCTCGGACGAGGCGTCGATTTTGACTCTGTCGCCGTTCTAAGTCGCGAAGGTCATACCGGCGAGCGTCATGATGGAGCCATCGGCTTTGCAGCTCTTCGAGGAGGTGACGTTGTGGGAGACCACACCGTCATTTTTGCCGGACCCGGAGAACGCATCGAAATCAGTCACAAATCGGGATCACGCGCAGGATACGCACAAGGTGCCGTAACCGCGGCGCGCTTCCTGAAAGACAAGTCCAACGGGCTTTTTTCCATGTCTGACGTTCTCGGTTTCAACTGAATTTGTTTTTCCGCGTAAAAAGCCACGCAGACAACCGTTTTGAGTGGCAAAATTCGCAGGCAATCTTTTCTTACGTGCGCAAATCTGCTTTTTGCGTATGCTCAAACGAGGTAACAAATGAACGACCAGCTTGACAAACTTGAATCCTCCGTTGCCCGCCTTGTGCAGGCCTATAACGAAATGAAGGCGGAAAATGCAGCCCTCAAAGCACAGCTCGCCGACAAAACCGCCGCTGTCGAACTGCTCGAGGAAGAAGCCGCCGCTGTTCGTGGCCGTATTGAGTCGCTGATCGTCTCTTTGACGGCCGACCAGCAGACCGAACAGCCCTCTGCTTAATCGGGTTATTTTCGGGTAGTCAATCGGAGTCATAAAGCATGCCACGCATCAAACTCACCATCTTGGATCGCGAGTATCCCTTTGAGGTTTCCGATGAAGACGTGGAGAATCTTCGCAGTGCTGCGGAAATCCTCAATACACGTGCATCTCAAGTGCGCTCAGCCAACCGTTCGCTCACTCCTGAACGCGTGGCTGTTATGGCGTCGCTGCAGATTGCTTTTGACTCCATTACCGGCCGACTCGGTCAAGTGCCTGTTGATGAAGCAACGGTTTCTCGCGTTGCTGCGCTTCGCATGAAGTGCGACGAAGCTCTGGATCCTGCACTCGAAGGCTGATTCCGTACAGTCTTTGTGTAAAGATTCTCCGAAAGGCCGCTGAAAACAAGTGGCCTTTCTTATAATTGCTTTACCCTGTGATGTTTCACCACACGGCTCCAATGTTCCTAACCTATGCATTCGTGCAAGGCCGTTTAACTCGAGAGCCGATAGTGCAGCGGGCACGCGTTGTCCGCTCCGTTTTCCGCTCCAGCCGCGGCCACCCTGACCTTTCGGTTCAGGTAACGTAGCCGGAAACCACAGGGTCTTCTCTTTTTTCTCTCCCTTCTCTCCCATCAAGCACCTTTTGCGCAGGTATCATGTAGCCGCAAATCAGCAATTCTGCGGGAAGTGTGTTCATGTCTTGGGAAATTGTTGCCGCCCTGCTGTGTTTAGGCGCCTGTACGGGCTTTCTGGCAGGTCTTCTGGGTATCGGTGGTGGCATGGTGCTTACGCCGTTTATGACCATGTTGCTGGTTTACGTGGGCGTGCCCGATACATCAATTGTTCATACTGCAATTGCAACATCTCTGGCCACCATCATGTTTACGTCGCTTTCTTCCGTGCGGGCTCACCACAAACGCGGAGCCGTGCTCTGGAATGTTGTCGCGACAGTGGCTCCCGGCATTTTGGTCGGCGCCCTCTTGGGTGCAAAAATATCCAGCCTTCTGCCGACTTTCTGGATTTCTCTTGTCTTTGTCTGTTTTGTTGGTTTTTCTGCCATCAAAATGTTCATCAACTCCAAGCCGCAGCCCAAACGAACGTTACCTGGCATGGCAGGAATGTTTGGCGCCGGCACCGGCATCGGCGTCATCTCTGCCTTAGTCGGCGCCGGAGGCGGTTTTATTTCCGTTCCCTTCATGGTTTGGTGCAACGTCAAGATGCATAACGCCGTAGGCACATCGGCTGCACTGGGCTTTCCCATTGCAGCAGCCGGGACACTCGGTTACATCATCACGGGTTGGAGTGAACCGGGCTTGCCTCAATTTCCCATGATGCTGGGATACATTCATCTGCCTGCATTGTTGTCCGTTGCGGCGGCAAGCATCTTCACTGCCCCCCTCGGCGCCAAGGTCGCCCATAGCATCGATACAAAACCTCTAAAGCGCATTTTTGCCTGCATGCTTCTGGTTCTTGCTGGCTATATGCTCACTCGTGCCATTAATTCCCTTTGATCTTTTAACCGTTTTTTCCGCTTTATGTCTGAAATTCCTTTGCCTCTTGTCCGTGCTGTTGAGCCCGAAACCATTGCCACGCATCTTTTCCATGTCAAGGAAGTAGCTCCGCTTGTGCACTGTATTACCAACGACGTCGTGCAGGAAATCACGGCTAACGTACTGCTTGCAATGGGAGCCTCTCCCGCCATGGTGGTTGCTTGTGAAGAAGCCGCTCATTTTGCGGCGATTTCTTCTGCCCTGCTCGTCAATGTTGGAACGCCTCGTCCCGAATCTTTGGAAGCCATGCATCTAGCGGCTAAATGTGCGGTCCGTCACAACGTTCCCTGGGTGCTTGATCCGGTAGCCGCCGGTGTCATTCCCTGGCGCGACAAAATGATCATGGGGCTTTTGGCCCTGCAACCGACCGTTATTCGTGGCAACGCCTCTGAAATCCTGGCGCTTGCCGGATTAGGCAAGGGTGGTAAGGGCGTTGATAGTACCGACTCAAGCGACGCCGCTCTTGAAGCCGCCGTCAAACTTGCTCGCGAATACAACACCATTGTTTGCGTCACAGGTAAAACCGACTACGCAACCGACGGCAAAGAAATACTTTCCTGCACCGGCGGCTCGATTAAGGCAACGCTTGTGGTCGGCACCGGTTGTTCCCTTTCGGCCATGGTGGCCGCCTTCGTTGCGCAAACCGAACATCCGCTTGAAGCCGTTATTTCAGCCTGTGCGCTCGCCAAGCGTGCCGCTCAGCAAGCCGCCGGCGTTGCCCGCGGCCCGGGCAGCTTTGCCGTTGCTTACATAGATGCGTTGAATCTGCTCCAAGCCAAGGACTTCTATTAATGCGACACCCCATCGATCTTTCCGTTTATCTAGTACTCGATCCCGATTTGTGCGGTGGTGCTCAAGGCATGATCGAGACCACTCGCGCTGCTGTGCAAAACGGCGCCACCTGCGTACAGTTACGGGCGCCGCACTGGAAAAAAAGAGCTCTTGTGGAATGCGGGCGAGCATTGAAGTCTGTCCTGGCCGACTTTAACGTTCCTCTCATCATCAACGACCATGCGGATGTCTGCCTGGCGGTTGATGCAGAAGGATTGCACGTTGGGCAGGACGATCTGTCGCCTCTCGATGCCAGAGCCATCATCGGCAACGAAAAAGTATTGGGGCTATCGGTTTCTAATACACAAGAACTTTCCGCAGTCGATATTCGCTTGGTTGATCATCTTGGTATCGGACCGATATTCTCGACCAGTACGAAACCAGACGCCAGTGCCGCTCTCGGACTTGACGGCTTTGCAGCATTAGCTTCACGAAAACCGTGCCCTGTTGTTGCAATCGGCAGCGTCAAGGTCCCGATTGTCGGAGACTTGATTCGTTCCGGTGCGGACGGCGTTGCCGTTGTCTCTGCTATTTGCGGACAAGCCAACCCCGGTGAAGCCACAAAAGAATTGGCTCGAGCTGTTGAATCGGCTCGCTCCTAAAGCGCACCTAAGCACTCTCACCTAAAATAGGGGTTTAAACAGATCACACAGGATTGCGCACTGCCATGGCCCAAAACAAACGAATGTCGGTTCGACTGACGCTACAGCAAGCCAAGCTTGTTTTGCTCGCCAAGGCTATAGAAGAGTCCAACGACTCGCGTATCCATTGGTCCTCGGCCGATTCCGAAGCCGCGAGTCTTCGCGCCGCTCACACCGTGGGTGAATCGGCCGACACTGCCAAACTCCTGACCGAACGAGCCAAGGTTGTTTTGAAAACTGTCTCTGAAAGAGGCATCAGCACAACTGCAAGTACCAAAGCTCGGTTGCCCCAGTTCTTCTCGCCGCTTTTCGTTTTGTTGGCTTTCATTCTCGGAGCTCTGACGGATCGTATCGCAAGTCCCGAGCACATCGTCAACTTGCTCTCTCCTCCTTACTGGGGCGTGATTCTCTGGAATCTGGTTGTCTATTTCGCCCTCTTTTGTTGCGCTATCGGTTTGGTGGGAACCGGAACCAATCGTTTCGCTTTGCCATTGCGCAGCAGTCTCGGAGCCTTCGTCCAAAAAACAAGTTACGGCACGCTAAGACGCACAGGATTCAAGTCGCACTTCTACAGTGAGTGGTCGTCATTTGTGGCTCCATTGATTCGCATGAATGTTGCCCGGACTCTGCATTTCGCAGCTGTTTTCTTTGCCCTGGGCATCATTGTGAGTTTGCTTGTACGCGGCTTCGGCACGTCTTATTGGGCCGGATGGGAAAGTACATGGCTTGCCGAGAGCCCCGAGAGTGTCAAAGCGTTCATTGATCACACCTACGGACTAATTCCAGCAATCGGCCCGCTGTCTTCTATGCCTGATCTCGCGCAAATCGTTGACATGAGGGCTGATCGTCTGCCGTATTTGGAAACACCGATCTCGGCTGCTCCCTGGCTCATTCGGATGATGATACTGATGGGCGTTACCGTCATCGTTCCTCGTCTGCTTTTTGCCATCTTTGACACATGGCGCATGCGACGCTTTAAAACGCAGACAGCGCTGTCCATCGATTCGCCCTACTACGAGAACATTCTCGTTCAGTGTGCTCAGGATGCGGTTCTTGGCAACTTGATGATTGTCACATCAACAGCCAACCGCCCGTTAAGAGATCAGACAGCCTCTATTCTGTGCAAGCATTGGGGCAACGCTGAAGACTCGACGGTCAAGAGCATTGACTTTGATGATGAAGAAGCGACAGTTCCGGCAATCGCAGAAGGCCCCAGAAAGCCAATTGTTCTTCTCTGGTTGGACGGCATTGAAACACCCGAGGAAGATGTCCACGGCGCTGTCATTGAACGCTTGCGCGAAGCCTATGAAACGAAAGGTTCTGCTGTCTTTGCCGCACTGCTCGACCTGAAAGAGTTTGCCCAAAGATTTGCCTCAACGCCTTCTCGTATCCAAGAACGTAAAGAGAGTTGGCTCGCCATGAGCAAGTTACATCAGATCAAACTGTTTGATCTGGACGGAACCTCGGAGTCTCAACTGACAACGATCAAGGCGCTCCGTGCTTGGGCCGCTCCGCGCGTTTCTTCCACCCAAATAATCGTGACTGACAAGAAGGAAAACAACAATGAGCAATGATCCGTTGCGAATCCATTTGAGCCTGGTCAGTCATACCAATATCGGTAAGACGACGTTAGCTCGCACACTGCTGTCTCGAGATATCGGCGAAGTCGCAGATCGTGCTCACGTTACGGAAACGACTGACGACTATGTGCTGGCGCGCAATGCCGAAGGCTGTGAACTCGTACTATGGGATACGCCGGGTTTTGGCAACTCTGTGGCACTTGCGAAACGACTCGAAGGCAGAGCCAATCCTGTCGGTTGGTTCTTGTCCGAAGTTTGGGATCGCATGGCCAACAAGTCGCTTTGGCTGAATCAAAAAGCTCTTAAACACGTCAAGGAAACGTCCAGCGTCGTGCTGTACCTTGTGAATGCGACTGAACTGCCCGATTCTGCACCTTATGTGAGTGCAGAAATGCGCATTCTGGAGTGGATCGGGAAACCTGTCATTGTGCTGCTCAATCAAATCGGACAACCGAAACCGCCGGAAGCAGAGCAAGCTGACGTAGATCGTTGGAAGCACGCGATGGCCGCTTACCCCATTGTCAGTTCTGTCCTTTCAATGGACGCATTTGCTCGCTGTTGGGTTCAAGAATTCGCGCTCTTTGACGCTATCGCCAAGGCTCTCCCTGAAGAGCAACAAAGCACTCTTGAAGCACTCAGAGAAGTATGGTCAAGACAGCGTCGAGCTGCTTATAACTCAAGTATCCAGGCCTTAACTCATTACCTTGAGAAACTCGCCAACGATCGCGAAGTTGCGGAAAGCTCTTCGGTTATGGATCAGCTTAAGTTCCTCGGCAAACGTCTCGGCCTATTTAAAAACGAAACCATCCATGACCCGCTTGGAGCTGCTCAAACAGCCCTGTCGGCTAGAGCTGCGGATGAATTTTGTGCTTTAACGGACAAGCTTATTGCCGTCAATTCACTAAAAGGCAAAGGTGTCCGGAAAGAATTGCTTCGTCGTTTGCAAACGGACTGGAAAGTCACAAGCTCGGTACCGCCAGCGCCAGCCGCCGTAGCAGGAGCGATTGGGACCGGTGCGGCAGGTGGGCTAGCGAGCGACCTCGCAACAGGAGGTCTTTCTCTAGGACTAGGAACATTGATCGGCACCGTTGTCGGAGCTTTAGGTGGCGCTGGTCTTGCGGTTGCCTATAACCACAAAAAGCAAATTGATGGAACGGTCGTTACATGGTCCGATGAGGCGCTTAAAAAGTTCTTTGTTGAAGCTACTCTTCTTTATCTTGCGGTAGCTCATTTCGGTCGAGGCCGAGGCAACTGGACCGAAAGCGAATATCCAGAACACTGGAGAACCAATATCGATGCCATTCTGACTGATGAAAACATCGCTGCCACTGAGGTCTCCAAGTACTTTGACCCGGTCATTCGCAGAGCTCTTTCTAGGTTCTATCCGTCTGCCAATTTCTAAAAAAATTTCACATACCAGTAGATATGTTGATTGCTCTCTGTCTTTTTAAGTATTTTCCGTATGGCGGTCTCCAGCGAGATTTCTTAGCAATTGGGAAAGAATTGTATAAGCGAGGTCATCAAATCCGTGTGTACACACGGTCATGGCAAGGCGACAAACCCAGCGAATTTGACATTATTGAAGTTCCAGTACGTGCATTAACTAATCATTCGGCCAACGTCAAGTACTACGAATGGGTAAAAAAACATCTTGACAAAAACCCAGTCGATAAAGTCGTTGGTTTTAACAAAATGCCAGGTCTTGATTTCTATTATGCTGCCGACGTCTGCTATGCAGAAAAGGTTATCATTGAAAAAAAATCATTCCTATATAAATTAAGCAAACGATACCATCAATTCATCCATTATGAATCAGAGATCTTTAAGCCTGGATCACTTACAAAAATTCTAGCCTTAACAAAAAGACAGATTCGAGATTACCAAAAACATTACAAAACAGAAAGCTCTCGCTTTTATTTACTCCCACCTGGAATTTCGAAAGATCGAAAATATCAAAATTTACCATCCAATTCAAAAAATAATATATGTCAGGATCTACACTTAGATTTGGAATCTTTTCTCTGTCTGCAAATAGGTTCCGATTTTTATAGAAAAGGCGTTGATCGATCCATAATAGCAATTTCTTCTTTACCTGAAAACATCAAAGCTCGAGTTAATTTAATTGTTATTGGACAAGACAATCCTCAAGAATTCATTCGTCTTGCAAAAAAATTACACATTGAGAATCAAGTTCATTTTTTTTACGGCCGAGACGATATTCCTCAATTTATTGCTGGTTGCAATTTGCTACTTCACCCCGCTCGGTCAGAGTCTGCTGGTATAGTTATACTAGAAGCTCTAATTGGCGGATTGCCAGAAATTGTAACCTCAGAATGTGGGTATTCAACCTATGTCGCAGCCGCGAAATCTGGAATCGTTCTAAAAAATCCCTTTAAGCAAGATTCATTTAATAAAAAACTATTAGAAGCATTAACAACGCAGAATCTTAACGAATGGAAATCCAATGCTTGTAATTGGGCAGACAATCACGATATGTATTCTTTGCCTTTCGAAGCATCAACAATCATTGAAGAGCTATAACAACTTCATATCGCAAATCCGACAATTAGACTTACCCTAAAAAACAATAAGGAGAATCTTTATCAAATGCCTACCTCGCCTTGCCAGGAATTTACATTAATTCAAGGTACCCCCATTTTTTTAGATTTATCAAAAGATTTCCTTTTCTACTCATTTTATACCAATGACGAATATTATCAAGACAAAGCACAAGATTTAAAAAAAGTACTAGAAAATCTTCAAATACCTCATAGAATTGACCATTTGATAGTCGATCATAATCGAACCAATTGGGCCAAAATATGCAGAAAAAAAATATCGTTCATAAATAAAATATGTCAAGACTATCCAGATAAAAAAATTTTTTGGATTGATATAGACTGCAGCATAAACACCATACCTACGTACATAACAAATTTTTCTGCTGATATTATTGGATTTTACCGAGGCTTTGAAACCCCATTAAAGATGGGATATCACTTAAAATCTCGATTCTGGGAGCCTTGTTTTTTAGGTTTCAACACAAGTCATCAGGCCCGAGACTTCATTAATTTGGCCGCAGAATTAGAACACAATAGCTCTTTTTTGGCAACTGATGATTACTTTTTCGAAGAAGCTTGGAGAATATCTTGTAAAAAATTAAATTTTCAAATAATATCGTCAACGGAAAAAATTACCACTGATATAGACACAGGCTTTTTTGTAACTGGTTCTTCTGGACATGTGTCTGAATATTCCGAAAAAGTTGCAAGACACACTCCAATTTATGAATCTTTTTTTGACAAAGTCAAACGCAAAATTCGACACATCAAAAGACAATTTCGGAATCTTTAACATACCTAAAAATAATGACTCAACACATTCGTTTATATTATTCTTCCAATAATATTAATTTTGGTGACCAACTTTCTAGATATTTAATAAAAAAAATAACAGGATTAGGGATTGAAAGAGCCAAAGATAGAACAGACAATAAACTTGTTGCCATAGGGTCCCTCCTAACTCCCAGAGTTTTACTTAGTAGAAGCATCGTATGGGGAACTGGCACTCTTACCAGTAAATCAATCAGGAGATGGCCAAAGAACCTATTCCCACTCAACAGATGCCTGAGTGATTTTGTATCCTCCATAATCAAATATCATCATAAAAACTCTCTTTTTAAAGCTGTGAGAGGACCATTGACTAGAGATCAAATAATCAATTTTGGATATAATTGCCCCGAAATCTACGGCGATCCCGCTATACTGTTACCGAGATTTTATAAATCTCAAAGCGAGAAAAAATTTCCCATCGGACTAATCGCCCACCATAAACACGAGAGCAATCTAGACAAATCCATACTTTCCGATTTCGGAATACACGCAATATCCATAAAAAGATCTACAGACAAGGAACTTGAAGAATTCATTGATGAACTAAATTCATGCCAATGCATATACTCAACTTCTTTACACGGACTAATAACAGCTATAGCTTACGGAATCCCTTGCCGATGGCTAAAAATTCAAAACTCGCCAATTCACCATGAAGAAAATTATAAATTTAATGACTTTTTCCTTGGAGTTAATACAACACCAATGTCTCCGCTAATTATTCCAACATTATCTCTTACCAATCTTCAAAAATTAAGTCTCCATTCAACTCAAATCATCACCATAAAAGCTAATATCCAGGACAACCTAATCAACTCTTTCCCTTTTGATTTAGTAGCGAATTTTAGTACATCTTAGTAGCAATTTATATGAAAAAAATTATATCTTATCTTTCGAGTAGAATTCTAAACAATAATAAGATTATTCACATTTTAACTCCACTTCAAACCATCGAATACATATTAAAAAGCAATGTTTCAGTTTGTCGCTTTGGCGATGGGGAGTTTTCTATTATAAAAGGGAGTAAAGGTCCAACCTTCCAAGCGTCTAATAACAGATTAGCTACAAGACTGAAAGAAATTTTAACTTCTGATGAGAAATCTATTTTAATTTGTATTCCTTACGCTCTCCTCAAAGAAGGCAGAGATACCATGAGGCTTTCAAGTCAGATGTTTTGGAAAAATTTTTCAAATAAATTACCCTACAGTACATATAAACTAATTTATGATAAAAATTTCGGAGACAGCCTAATAACGCGACCATACATGGATTTCGTTAAAAACAATAAAAATTTAATATCTGCTGAAATGATTTTTAACAAACTAAAGAAATTATGGTTTAAAAAGAAAATCCTCATTATTGAAGGAGAATCAAGCAAGTTAGGGGTTGGTAATGATTTATTTTCATCTTGCGAATCAATACAACGCATTATATGTCCTTCTAAAAATGCTTGGAATTCTTACGAAAAAATACTTAACCTATCTCTGTCGCTAGGAAAGCAGTTTGATTTAATTCTTATCGCCTTAGGTCCCACAGCAACGGTACTAGCGTATGATCTTGGATTGAAATCTTTACGTTCAATCGATATTGGCCATTTAGACATTGAATACGAATGGTTTAATCAGCGTGCCACTGAAAAACAAGCCATTAAAAACAAGCACGTTAACGAAATTAAGAACTTAAACACACATACGACAACTTTATCCGAACAAGATTTAAGAAAGTATAAAAAAGAAATTATCGCCACAATTAACTAAAGACTGATCTAAGATCCAACGCATCACGAATTAAAAAACAAAAATTTAGCCTATCCTCAAATTTAACCCATTGTCTGGCTATTTTTTTATTCCGAAAATACGAAATGTGCTTACAAATTGGAATCAACTCAGGGGCACCAAATCCATCTATTACAACAAGACGAGACTTGAAGTTTTCTTTGACTCTATACACATTTCCCCCGTGCAAATCAGAACAAATGATTCCAGTCCTAAACATTTCTTCTTTTAGGATTTGCAATTCCTTAATAATCACCCCTTCATCTGTTAACGGATTTTCAATGTAATCAGATAAAGAGCACACTTCATCGAAATCCCCTCCTTTGTCTTTAGCAAGAAAACATTCTTGTTCGTATCCTATATATTGAGCAGATTCAAAATATCCATAATATTTTGGAAGAAAATCAGCCCAAACATTGCGACTTACCAAATCATTAAAATAAGCAATTTCCCTCCTAATTTGATTGCTATTCTCTTTGTAACTAACCTTAAAACAGCGTCTTTTATCTAATTTACTTAAAAAACACTTCTTTTCCGAACCTTGACCCACTTCAATTCCAAGTAAAAAATCAAGATCTTCTGCTGCGTATATTTTAAACCCATCTCTTCTCATTTATCTCTCGTCAATTATATTTTCATGTCTTCCATTCAAAATCTTTCTCTAAAGTCCCTTCCTTTGTGTTCTACTGTCAATTTTGTTAGCTAAAAAATTTATTTGCGCAAAAAACTTTCCTTCTGCTTTTAATATGCATCTTATACTTTGATTATTAAAGTATTTTTTAATAAATCTTAAATAATCAGCACCTTTAAGACCTATTTTCATAGTTGAATAATACAACGCCGTTATATCTTTATTTCTCCAGCGCTGAGGCACCCCCCTCCTAATCTGAGCTCTATGCAAATCTATAATACTTAATTTTGGCAAACCTATTCCATCAAATGGAACTTTCAGAAGAAAATGACAAATGTAACAATCCCGATGATTAACTCCGCCCTCATGCATCGTTTTTACCATACGAGCAACTTCTTCGATCAATAATTTCTTTACATGATAAGACGGAGGGTTATCTTTCCAATCCTTACAATAGTCTTCTAAACTAATCGTAGGATTTAAGTCTTTTGTAATAATAAATGACTCTCGTGTCAAAGGATTCACTCCTCTTTCACCGAAAGCCACAACCTCCATCGTATTAACACCCAATTCGGTTAATCTATTGATCGCCTTATATTCATTAGCAGCCCCCAATACTGGAGCTCTTAACGACAAATAATTCTTCAGGATTTCCTTTACTGTCGTTCCCTTGTGCACCTTTATATAAAAACTTTCACCTTGAAATTTAAAGTTCAAAGTTCTTCTAGTTGCTACTTCTCGATAAATCTCACCATTTAACTTCAACACTTCTTCAAAGGGATCTTTATTAGCCCATGCGGTTTTAAATGGCTCTTTCAATACCAGCATTTTTAGCTCAATAGTTTTTAAAAATTTTGCACGTTGACTTTTTCAGGTCTGTAATAGCGCAATTCACAATTTGAATGCAGATTTTGTCCTGCGTTTCGTTGACTCTCACCATCTGCCAGGACAACAGACTAATTTTACGAATCTTTGATTTTGACTTCACTAATTTTTTACTTGCTTGACAGCCTAACCCGTCCTCTCCAGACACTGCCCCAAAGACAGCCAACATCTCTGATTAAGTTTCGTTCGACGTGTTTGTTGTCGTCTTTTACATGAAAACTGAACCGATACTCTTCTCCATTTTTCTCTCTACACTGCCTAGAATTGAAGCATGACCACTTGACTGACTACCGTCTCTCAGACATGTCAGCCACAGTGATAAAAGACGAAAACAAAAGAGGATCCGGTATGACAATGATCATTGGAATGACAGGCGGCATCGCCTGCGGTAAAACTGCTGCGACAGATGTTTTTCGCTCCTTGGGCGTACCGGTGATTGACGCCGATGAAATCAGTCGCGAGCTCACGGGTCCCGGCGGCAAGGCTCTTCCGGAAATTGCTGTCGCCTTCGGTGCCGACATGATCGGTACTCAGGGGATGAAGCGTGATCTGATGCGAGAAATCGTTTTCTCCGATCCGCACGCCAAGGAAAAACTCGAAGGAATCCTGCATCCCATGATCAAGCGCGAGATCTTCGAGCAACTCAAAGCAGTCAAGGCACCCTATGTCATTCTTTCGGTGCCGTTGCTCCTTGAGAGCGGGCGTTGGGCCGACGCCGTCAAACGTGTGCTGGTGGTTGACGTCAGCGAAGAAGAACAAATCAACCGACTTGTCTATGACCGCCACCTCGGTGAAGAACAAGCTCGTGCCATCATTGAGACACAGATTTCCCGCGACAAGCGCATTGCGGCCGCCGACGACCTAATCGACAACAGCGGCACGCTGGAAGACCTTGAAGAAAAAGTGAAAGGCCTTCACAAGTTTTACTTGAAGATGGCCGAAGGCGAGCTTGCCTCCTAAGCTGTAGTAGATAAAAACAGCACGGTCCGTTGCATTTTCTAGTGCGGTCCGTGCTGTTCTTTGAAGAAATACCAAGCAAGTTTTCTACTTCTTCTTGCGTTCGTTTTCTTCCTGCTCTTTTTGCATCTTTTCGAGCTGCTCGACGATCAAGTCCGGATCGGCCGATCCCGGCTCGCCGCGAATCACGTAGTCGCCGCTCGCCCATGCTCCCAGATCAATGAGTTTGCACCGTTCCGAGCAGAACGGACGCCAGGGGCTGTTCATGTCGTACTCGTGCAGTTTCTTGCACGTCGGGCACTTCACCATCATTTCTTGTCCCTTTCCTTTCTCATTCAAATGACTACGTAGACGCCTTGTGCGCCCAGTTGCATCAAACTTTCGTTTTCCTCTCCCGTTTCTCGAGCGGCTACGTACAAGGGTAACCGTTGTTGAGCGGTCTTTAAAATCGCTTCGGCGTCTGCCGTCGGCTCCAATGCTCCCACCAACCACTCCTGCAACTCCGTTGCTATGACATCCTCTGACCGCTCAAACCATTGTTGGCACACGATCATCGGTACACCGAGTCGTTTTGCCAAAGCCTCTTTTTCCGGCATAAATGAAGACGCCAAAATTGCTTTTGCTCCGCTTCCTTTGAAGTCCGTCTCCGTCACATCCGATAACGGCGTCTTTACTAGTGCGACTCGGTCGGGCAGCATCAATCGTTCGATCACAAGCGAACACATCGGCAACAACTTTTCGGCTTGTGCCTGCTTGAGACTTTCAAACCACAAAAAAGTTTGACCTTCTCGGGACTGCGGTACGCCTTCCCAATCGGTGATACGGCAGAAATGCAGTCTCACGTAGGCGTGAGGATACTCGCGCTCAAATACAAACCACGGGCTGGCATTCTTTACCGTGATGCCAAGCTCCTCTGCATGCTCGCGCCGCAACGCCTCAAGCACCGTTTCACCAACTTCAAGTTTTCCGCCCGGAAACTCCCACCAGCCCGCATAAGGTTTACCCTGCGGGCGACTTGCCATCAGAAAACGCCCCTCTTCGTCAATCAGTACGCCAACGGCAACTTCGGTCACTTCTCGCATGATTCTCTATCCTTTGAGCGCTTCGCGAGCACTGACAAGCTTGGCAAACTGCATCGCGACGCGACCGCTGCGGCCCCCTCGCTCGATTGCCCACTGCAACGCTTCAAGGCGCAATTCTTCAGAGGTTCGAACCGCTTCGGGCACAGGATAGACCTCAAAGGCCCGATCCAGTACCTGCAGGTACTCGGCTTGCGTAAAGGGATAGAAGGACAACCACAATCCGAAGCGTTCGGCCAAAGAGAGTTTCTCTTCCAGCACCTCACCCGGATGCAAATCCCCGTTTTCGTCCAGTTTGGAAGTGAGATTGTCGCTTGCGGGTTCCGGCATCAAATGACGACGGTTGCTGGTCGCATAGACCAAAATCCGACTGCCGCCGGTCGCAACCGAACCGTCGAGTGCCGCTTTAAGCGCTTTATAGCCGCTTTCGCCCAATTCAAAGGACAAATCGTCGCAATAAAGAATAAATCGCTCGCTGCGGCCTCTTAGTGCCTCCACGATCTCAAAAAGATCACGCAAGTCTTCTTTGCCGACTTCAATCAGGCGCAGACCTTGGTCAAAAAAGCGTGACGCGCACCCGCGAATCAGAGAGCTTTTGCCGGTACCACGTGCCCCCGTCAACAAGACGTTGTTGGCAGGAAGCCCCTTTACGAAAGCTTCTGTGTTGGCCAAAAGCAAATTTTTCTGGCGCTCAACATACAGCAACCGGTCAATATCGACGGATGCAAAGGCGTGCACCGGCTCCAGACGTCCGAGTTCTGTGCCCAAATACGCGCGTTTGACCCAACGGTATGCCGGCGCCGTCCAATCGAAGTCCTCGGCAAGAGGAGGCAACAACTGCGAAAAGCGCATCAAAAGATGACGCACAAGCTCCTCGTTGCCGCCCTGTCCCAAGGCTTTTGCAAGATCAATTTCAGAAGACATAGCTTTAGCTGCGGTAATCGGCGTTAATGGACACGTAGTCATGCGAAAGATCCGTGGTCCACACGGTTTCTTGCGCCGAACCGCGCCCCAAATCAATGCGCACCGTGATTTCCGGCTTGGCCATCACGCGCACGCCATCCTCTTCTTTGTACTCTGCTGCACGACCTCCGTTGCGGGCTACCTGCACCTCATCGAGCCACAGATTGACTTTATTGGCATCCAGATCTTCCACGCGGGCGTTGCCGACAGCCGCCAGAATGCGGCCGAGGTTCGGGTCGGAGGCAAAGAACGCCGTTTTGACCAGCGGCGAGTGAGCCACGGCATAGCAGACTTGCAACGCTTCGGATTTCGTGCGAGCGCCCTGCACATGAATCGTAATGAACTTGCTTGCGCCTTCACCGTCACGAACCATGGATTGCGCCAAATGTTGTCCAACGATCGTGAGCGCACCAACGAGTGCTTCCAAACGCGGATCGTCCTCACTTTCGATAGAAAGCTCGCTTTGCCCCGTGGCAATCGTGATGAAGGAGTCGTTTGTGCTGGTGTCACCGTCGACCGTGATGCGGTTAAAACTCGCGTCAGCTACGCGCTTGGCAACCTTGGCCAATACGTCCGGCGCCACGCCCGCATCGGTGGCAATAAAACCCAGCATTGTGGCCATGCGCGGCTCAATCATGCCCGACCCCTTGCTGATGCCCGTCACCGTAATGAGCTTACCGTCAATGAGCGCCTTCGTTGAAAACGCCTTTTGCACGGTGTCGGTGGTCATGATGGCTTGCGCTGCCTCAATCCAATTGTTCGGGGCAAGATTGTCGACCGCCTTGGGAAGTCCTGCCAGAAGTCGATCCATCGGCAAAGGCTCCATGATGACTCCGGTGGAAAACACAAGTGTCTCTTCGGCCTTGCAATCAAGAAGTTGAGCCAAAGCCTCACACGTTGCCTTGGCGTCGGCCAGCCCCGTTTCTCCCGTCCCTGCGTTTGCAATCCCCGTATTCACCACAAGACCGCGCACATTTTTGGTCACGGCCTGATGAGCGCGACACACCTGCACGGGAGCCGCCGCAAAGCGATTCTGCGTAAAGACGCCTGCCGCGTGCGTACCCGGGGTAAATCGCATCACCATCATGTCGCGCCGATTGGCTTTGCGAATAGAAGCCATCGTCGTGCCGAGCTCTACACCTGCCACAGGAAAAATCGTTTTCGGATCCGGAGCCGAAAGATTGACCGCCATTGAAAACACTCCTTGTATCGTTGTTTTTTATCGCTGAAGCAAGCGATGGTTCGAGGTGCCCCGCTTGCGAGCGCATCTTTAAATTATGCCGCCGTCTGCCACGTCTGCAAATACGCTTTCTCGGCAAGTTTCGCTCAGAAAAAAACTCCTGCAGCGGGAAACAAAGAACCGTCGCAGGAGTTTGATTGGAGGCCAGAGGCAAATGCCGAATTACTTCAGTTTGCCGTGGCAATCCTTAAAGCGCTTGCCGGAACCACACGGGCAGGGATCGTTACGGCCGACATGCGAGAAGTCGAGCCCCTGAGCCTCGTCGTGCTGAGCGTTAGCATCCGCAAGGCGCGATTCGCCCGCTTCTTGACTAGCCTGAGCAGCCTGCTGAGCTTCTTCGGGCAACTGGATTTGAACATGCATGAGCACACGACAGACGCCTTCGCGCACGGTGTCAAGCAGCGTTTCGAACATGGCAAAAGCTTCGCGCTTGTATTCTTGCTTGGGCTGCTTCTGAGCGTAACCGCGCAGATAGATGCCCTGACGCAGTGCATCGAGCGCCGTAATGTGCTGTCGCCACGTGGTGTCGAGCACCTGCAGCAGCACATGGCGGCAGAAGCCGGCCCAGGCGTCGTGCCCGACCAAATCTTCCTTAGCCTTTTCAATGGCGGCTGCGGATTCGAGAAGCTTATTGAGCAAGTCTTCATCGGTGGTGTCATTGCTCGCTTCGAGCATGCCCTTCATATCGATGTCGATACCCCAATTGTTCTTGAGGTCACCGAGCAGACCGTCGAGATCCCACTGTTCTTCCACCGTTTCGGCAGGCACGCGAGCGCGGAAGAGATCCGTGAAGTATCCGTCGCGCAGATTCTTGATCATTTCGCTCACGTCGGAGCTTTCGAGAATTTCGTTGCGCAAACGATAAATTTCGCGACGCTGATCGTTCTGAACGTCGTCAAACTCCAAGAGCTGCTTACGGATGTCGTAGTTGCGGCCTTCGACCTTGCGCTGGGCACTTTCGATCATGCGTGTGAGCATCTTGCTCTCAATGGCCACGCCTTCTTCAAGCTTCAGACGATCGGCAATGGCGCGCATGCGGTCACCGCCGAAGATGCGCAACAGCTGGTCTTCCATCGACAGGTAGAAAACGGAACTGCCCGGGTCGCCCTGACGGCCGGAACGACCGCGCAGCTGATTGTCGATACGGCGGGATTCGTGACGTTCGCTGCCGATGATGCGCAAACCGCCGGCAGCCACAACCTGATCGTGCTGCACCTTCCATTCGGCCTTCAGAGCATCAATCTTGGCTTGCTTTTCCTCGGCGCTCATTTCGTCGTTGGCCAGAATTGCGTCGATCTGATGATTGATGCCGCCGCCCAGCACAATGTCGGTACCGCGGCCGGCCATGTTGGTGGCAATCGTCACCATTCCCAAACGACCGGCTTCCAACACCACCTGGGCTTCGCGCTCATGCTGCTTGGCATTCAGAACGTTGTGTGCGATGCCTTCCTTCGTAAGGAGCTTGGAAATGCGCTCGGAGTTTTCAATCGAGGTGGTCCCCACCAGTACGGGCTGACCGCGCTTCTGGCAGTCTTTGATGTCCTCGATGATAGCCGCGTACTTTTCGTTTTCCGTACGGAACACCTTGTCCTGCTGATCGACGCGGATCATCTGGCGATTGGTGGGAATCACCACCGTTTCCAGACCGTAGATGTCCTGGAATTCGTAAGCTTCGGTGTCGGCCGTACCGGTCATGCCCGCGAGCTTCTTGTACATACGGAAGTAGTTCTGGAACGTGATGGAAGCCATCGTCTGGTTTTCCTGACGGATTTCCACGCCTTCCTTGGCTTCCACAGCCTGGTGCAGACCGTCCGACCAGCGGCGGCCGGGCATCAGACGTCCCGTGAATTCATCAACGATAACCACTTCGCCATTCTGAACAACGTACTGCTGGTCACGGAAAAACAGCGTATGCGCACGCAGCGATGCGTTCAGATGGTGCATCAGGATGATGTTCTGCGGCGAGTACAAGCTCGAACCATTGGCAATCAAACCGCGTTCCGTCAGGATCTTTTCGACCTTTTCGTGCCCCTTTTCGGAGAGATACACCTGATGGGCCTTTTCATCAACCCAATAGTCACCTTCCCCCTTTTCTTCGGCCTGGCGGGTGAGCAACGGCGGAATTTCGTTCACAGCCTTGTAGAGGTCCGTGTTGTCGTCAGCGGCACCGGAAATGATCAACGGCGTGCGGGCTTCGTCAATGAGAATCGAGTCCACTTCGTCAACAATCGCATAGGCCAGAGGGCGCTGACGACGGTTGGCGACTTCGTACTCCATGTTGTCGCGCAGATAGTCAAAACCGAATTCGTTGTTGGTACCATAGGTGATGTCGGCCGCATAAGCCGCCTTCTTCGATTCGGTGTCCTGCTGAGAAAGGATGGTGCCCACGGTCATGCCGAGGAAGTTGTATAGGCGTCCCATCCAAGCCGCGTCACGGCTTGCCAGATAGTCGTTGACGGTCACCACGTGCACACCCTTGGCAGGAAGCGCGTTGAGGTAAACCGCAAGCGTTGCGGTGAGCGTCTTGCCTTCGCCGGTGCGCATTTCGGCGATCTTGCCGTCGTTCAGAACCATGCCGCCGATGAGCTGCACGTCGAAGTGGCGCATACCCAGCACGCGGCGGCTGGCTTCGCGAACGACCGCAAATGCTTCGGGCAGCAGCGCGTCAAGCGTTTCACCCTTATCCAGACGTTCACGGAATTCAGCAGTCTTGCCACGAAGCTGCTCGTCGGTAAGCGCCTGAATTTCCGGTTCAAGCTTATTGATCTGAGCGCAGCGTTTGCGGTATTGACGGATCAAGCGGTCGTTGCGACTGCCGAAAATCTTGGTAAGAAACGAATCAAACATATATCAACCGATTAAATGTGCACTGTCAGCAAAAGCCTCGTGGACAGTACAAAAAATGGGCACAACACCGCCTGCGATGTCATGCTCGCACAATGGCGGTAATTATAAGCGACTGTAGCAATGCCTTTCGGTTCGGAATTTTCCGACATTTGTGCCATTTTCTTTCCGTCACAGCGCTTTGAAGCAACCGCCTGTAGACTACGCGCACACCGTCTGTGTTTGTTTATTCGTTTGTTTGGCTGCCTGCCGTTGGTTTCTATGTTTGACAACGTCCGCATCACACGCGCCAATGCGCGCTCCTTTGCGCAAATCAGTCTTGACCGAAGCATGTCGGAAACGCTCGGTCAAGAGCTTTTTGACGTTCGTCGGATTGCGCGTGCCTTTCGTACGGCTGCCAAGTCGGTCAATGTCGGGCTCGACATCACAGACATCAAGAACATTCGGCGCGAGAACGGCGAAGTCGTGATCCTCGTAAAAAACACCTCTCAGCACGCCAAACTGCGGCAGATGCTCCCGCGCCTGAAAATGGCTCTGGAAGAAGCTGGGTTTCGTGACCCGATCACCCTTCGCATCAAACCTCCGACGCCTTCGATTCAACTGAGGGAAAATCTTGCTCTCGGTGCCCCGCGCGTGGCTTCCGACAAAAGCGTGGAACTGATTCGCAAAAAAGCCGAGAGTATGAAACCCTCGGCTTTGAAAGATGCGTTGGCTTCGCTTGCAAAAACGCTTGAGAAAGCCAATCGCGAAGATTGATTTAGATCGTGGCCGTCGCCTCGTCTTCTTTAAAGGGACGCTGCGCGGCTTGGACTTCGGTGATTTCCCAGGAGTCGGGTTCGGCCAGCAACGCTCGCAACAGGCGATTATTAAGCGCATGGCCCGATTTGTAGGCGACATATCGAGCCAGAAGCGGATGCCCCAGCACGTAAAGGTCACCCATCGCGTCCAAAATCTTGTGCTTCACAAATTCGTCGTCGGAACGAAGTCCGCCCACGTTAAGCACGCGGAACTCATCCATCACGATGGCGTTTTCAAGCGTGCCGCCCTTGGCAAGTCCCATAGATCTGAGCAACTCCACTTCGGACACGAAGCCGAAAGTGCGCGCACGACTGACGGCTTGCTCATAGGTTTCAAGCCCCAAATCCACCACGGCATGCTGCACGGTCGAGTCAATCGCCGGATGACCGAAAGCAATCGCAAAATCGAGAACCATGCCGTTGTGCGGCTCCAGACGCGCCCATTTGTCGCCGTCGCGCACTTCGATCGTCTTTTTCACGCGTACAAAACGGCGCGGCACGGGCTGCTCCAAAATGCCGGCGCTACGGATGAGATAGACAAAAGTCGCACCGGAACCGTCCATGATCGGAATTTCCGGCGCATCCACTTCAACGATGAGGTTATCAATACCCAAGCCGTTGAGCGCGCTCATCAGATGCTCAATCGTGGAGACGATGACCTTGCCTTCGTTTAAAGTCGTCGCCAAACGCGTATCGTTGACGGCTTCGGCTCGACTCGGCAAATCCACCGCCGGCGTGATGTCGACGCGGCGAAAGACAATACCCGTATCAGGCGGAGCCGGTCGCATCAGGAGTTTGACCTTGCGACCGGAATGTAGACCGATGCCGACGGCAGATGCCGTCTGTTTGATCGTTCGCTGCTTGATCATGCCCGACGACTAATTACTTGTTGCGAAGAATAGACGGAACGTTAGCCATCGAGAAAGGATCATTGCTGCCCGACGAACCGCCCCAGACATCAGGTTCGGAAACACCGGTTGCCGGACGCATCGGCTGCGGAGCCGGTTCATAAGCAGGTTGCGGCGTGGCGGAGTGCAGCGGAGGCGCCGTCACCACCGGCTGCTGCGGCATAGCGGCAGGTTGCTGTGCCGGCGTCGCATTGGATCGAATCACGTTGTTGATGTTGACAGTGTCGGTCGCAGGTGCCTGCTGCATATCGGAAGCCGGGCGATCCAGACCGGTCGCCACCACCGTGACGCGCAGCTCTTCTCCCATTTCATTGTCAAAGGCCGTGCCGATGAGCTGGATGGCGTCCTTGCTCACGAAATTCTTCATCACGGTCATCACCTGTCGCACTTCGGCCTGCGTCATCGTATCGGCAGAAGCCGTCACGTACACCAGCAGACCGCGAGCGCCCTGCAGGTTGGCACCTTCAAGCAGCGGGCAGGCAATGGCGCGCTGGGCCGCTTCACGGGCACGATCGGGACCGGCGGCCGTTGCCGTACCCATCATGGCCGTACCGCGTTCGCTCATCACCGTACGCAAGTCTTCAAAGTCAACGTTGATCAGGCCCGGCGTGTGGATGATTTCGGCAATACCGTTACAAGCCTTGTAGAGCACGTCGTCGGCAGCGGCAAAACACTCGACCATCGTGGCGTTGTCACCGACTTCCTCTTCGAGCTTGTCGTTGAGAATCACGATCAGGCTGTCGACCTGTTCCTTGAGATTTTCAATGCCGGCCTGAGCCTGACGCATACGGCGCGAGCCTTCGAACTCAAAGGGCTTGGTGACGACAGCCACCGTCAGAATGCCGAGTTCCTTGGCAATCTTGGCGATCACGGGAGCCGCACCGGTACCCGTTCCGCCGCCCATACCAGCCGTGATGAACAGCAAATGCGTGCCTTCGAGAGATTCGCGGATCTGTTCGGAAGCGTCAAGAGCGGCCGCCGCACCCACTTCCGGCTTGGCACCGGCACCCAAACCGGTTTTGCCGAGCGGAATCACAATATCGGCACGGGAGCGATTGAGCGCCTGTTGGTCGGTGTTGGCAGCGATAAAGGTGATGCCCTGAGCTTTTTTATCAATCATGTGCTCGACGGCATTTCCGCCGCCGCCGCCCACACCGATCACCTTGATGCAGGCGTTGAAAATAGTGGTTGAACCGGTTTCCGGAGCAAAATCAAAGGACATTCGCTGTTTCCTTGTAATCCTTAAACACGCACAGACGCTGCCGCCCAGTTTGAGTCATGAACGCCTCTGCTGAGCAGTAAAAGACGTTCTGCGGCCGCTTTTCCACGAATCCGCTAATTATCGCCGATTTTGCACCGGAAAAGTGCACTTTTTTTAGCGCGTACGTTGCAAAAAGCAAATTTCCGCTAGACCAAAGAAAACGCATGGGAAACCCACGCAATCGGTTCTCTCCCGTAAGCCTGCAGCCAATCGTTGGCCGCCTTAAAGTGCCCGCATCCGATAAAAGGAACCGGCGGGCGACGAGCCGACAACGGGGAAGGGTGGTTACTTGAGAGAACCAACACCTCGGCCTTGGCCCTGGCTTGGATGCGTTCCTTCTTTTTCTGTGCCGAAGCGCCCCACAACATAAAGACTGTGGGACGAGCCTCCTCTAGCACGCGATCAATCAAGCGATCCGTCAACGTTTCCCAACCTTTGCCCGCATGAGACTGCGGTGCGCCGTCTTCCACGGTGAGCGTCGCATTCATCAAAAGCACGCCCTGTCGCACCCAATCGGTCAGGTCACCCACGGCAGGATGTTCTCCCTCTCCTTCAAGGGCGATTTCCTTAAAGATGTTTTTGAGACTCGGAGGAAGCTTCTTTAACTGCGCGGGCACAGAAAAAGCCATGCCCATCGCCTGTCCCGGTCCGTGATACGGGTCCTGCCCCAAAATCACAACGCGCACGTCTTGGGGTTGCGTCAGTCGAAACACCCGATACGGATCCGGAGGATAAATCACGGCTCCATCCTTCAGTCGCTCCTGAAGGAAACTCAATAGATCTTTGCCCGCTTCGGATGCAAAGAAGGCATCAAATTCGCCCTTCCAAGACGCAGCAATACCGTCAGTCGCAAATCGATGCATCATGAGTCCCCAAAAAGCTCCTGCAGTGCGGCCCCGGGCGAAATTTCCCGCATAAAGGCTTCACCGACCAGAAATGCGCCCACACCGGCATGACGCAGACGCTGCACATCCTCTTGCGTACGAATTCCGCTTTCGGTCACAAACAATCGATCCTGAGGAATCAGTCGCTTCAGTTTCAAAGTTTGCTCAATGCTCGTTTCAAAGGTTCGAAGGTTGCGGTTGTTAATGCCGATCATCGGCGTTCCGGGAAGTTTGAGAGCCCGCTCGATTTCTTCTTCGTCGTGCGTTTCGACAAGCACGTCCATTCCAAGCGTTGCAGCACAGGCCGTCAATTCCGCCGCTTTTTCATCGCCAAGCGCCCGCATGATCACCAACACGGCGTCTGCCCCCATCGCACGCGCCTCATATACTTGGTAGACATCAATCAAAAAATCCTTGCGCAGCATCGGAATATTGACGTGTTTGCGCACGGCGACAAAGGTATCGTTCGACCCCATGAAAAATTCCCTGTCCGTCAACACCGACAGACACGCTGCTCCATGCGCTTCGTAGTCAAGCCCCGTTTCAATCGGACGAAAATTTTCGCAAATCACACCTTTGCTCGGACTGGCTTTTTTCACTTCCGCAATCACAGCAAGCCGATTGGCATTCATTTTGCGTTGAAGAGCTTGAGCAAAGCCTCGGGCCGGCGATTGGGCAAGTGCCCGATCCTTTAACACCGGTAATTCGACTTGAGTCTTTGCCAACTCAACTTCTTGAGCTTTGACAGCAAGAATCTTTTCCAAAATATCGATCATAACTTTCTAAGAGCGCAACGGCTCAATCCTTTTTCGATACGTCTAGATTGTATCGACGAGCGATCGCCTGTCTGTTCTTCGGCAGTGTTTTTTACCTGAACCGACAACGCATTTCTGACCGCCGAAAAATCAAGTTTTCTTCGGTCGAACTTTTTTCGCGGAAAAATTTGCAAGAAACAAAAGTTTTCTTATAATGCGTGATTCCCGCGGGGTGTAGCGCAGCCCGGTAGCGCGCCTGCTTTGGGAGCAGGATGTCGGGAGTTCGAATCTCTTCACCCCGACCACCGGACACCGCCGCCCGTAGCTCAGTTGGATAGAGCATCGGCCTTCTAAGCCGGCGGTCGCAGGTTCGATTCCTGCCGGGCGGGCCAAAAATTCGGATGGTGCGAATAGCTCAGTTGGTAGAGTCCCGGATTGTGATTCCGGTTGTCGTGGGTTCGAGTCCCATCTCCCACCCCAGGATTCCGAACCTCTAGCCCTTGCGGCTGGAGGTTTGTTGTAAAAAAATAGGTTTTGCCCGGGTGGCGGAATGGTAGACGCAGAGGATTCAAAATCCTCCGCCTAAAAAGCGTGAGAGTTCGAGTCTCTCCCCGGGCACCACCACCGAAGAGCCTTCAGCAGCATCCTGCCGGAGGCTTTTTCGTTTCTGCCTCAAGCAGCATTTCAACACCAGAAACAACATCAAGAGTGTAAGCATGCAGCCCTGGCTTGCATGTTTTCGGTAAGGTAACGATGTGAATCTTTGCTTTACTTTTTAGCCGATCTCATCGCTATAGTTGCTTGTTTTTAAACATTTTTCAGCTTAATTTGCACCAATTGAATCCGCGCTTCTACCTTTGTGCGTTATTGGTATAAGAGCAATGCTTCACCAGGATCGTGACAGCACTTCGAACAAATGGCAAAACCGCCTCTAAGGACAGTAGGTCAGAGAGAGTCCGGAGTCCGACGATACATCACCGAGGCTATTTACCTAATGCACGGCAATCGTCTTGACCTGAGCCCATACATCCATGCCGGGGCGCAATTGAAGTTCGTGAGCCGCACGTGCCGTCAATTCGGACATGATGATCGTTCCGGCCGCCTCAACCTGCACCACTTTGCGACTCGGATCGCTACCGTCGTCAATGGCGGCCACCGTGCAGGGAAACACATTCTGAATGCTTGTCTGAGATGGTTTGCTGACGGAGAGCGACACGTCATCGGCATTGACCATCAGGCGCACGCTGCTTCCAAGTGCCACCCCCGTATCACGTACCCAGAAGTGCATGGCGCCGCTTACGACTTTCATCAGACTCCAGTCGCTGTCGCGCTCCTTTACTGTTCCCATCACCAGTAACGAACGGCTGGCTTTGCGGCCTTTTTTCTGCATCAGATGCAACCAGGTTTCCGCCACAGGCCCGTTGTCAACAAGTTTGCCGTTATCGATCACTGCTAATCGATCGGCCAGGCGCATCACTTCTTCTTCGGAGTGCGTTACGTAAAGAATCGGCAAATTGAGTTCTTTCTTCAGCCGATCAATCCAGGGCATGATTTCCAATCGACGGGCGTGATCCAAGGCGGCAAGCGGCTCGTCCATAAACAGCGCCGTCGGTTTGATTGCCAATGACCTCGCAATGGCACAGCGCTGACGTTCGCCGCCGGAAAGCTCCGACGTACGTCGTTCGAGCAGATGCCCGATCCCCAACAATTCGACCGCATCGTCCAGACGCTTTTCACCGTCCTTGTCCGAAATGCGCTTCAAGCCGAAGCGTAAATTTTCACGAACATTGAGGTGATCGAACAGACTGGCTTCCTGAAACACATAACCGATGCGGCGTTCATAGGTCGGCACGAAAATCCTCTTTTCGTCATCTTGCCAAACCTGGCCGGCGATTCGCACATAACCTTTCGCTTTTTCCAATCCGGCCGCACTGCGCAACACTGTGGTTTTGCCGCACCCTGATACGCCAAAAAGCACTGTCACGCCTCCGTTCGGAAGCGTCAGGTCCACGTCCAGCGTAAAGCCCGTGCTGCGGGAAAGCGTCAGGCGAATGCGATCGTCAGTGTTCTCGGCCATGTCCACACTCAAAACGGTTTCGGAGTCGAAAATTCGAAGAAAAACGCTACACCGGCGTGGCCGACACATTGGCGGCCTTGGCACGACGGTTAAAGAGCGTCACAAAAAGCAGCACCAGGAAGGAAAAGACAAGCATGCCGCCGGCAAGCACATGCGCATTGTCATATTCCATGGCTTCCACGAAAGTGTAGATCTCGGTTGAGACCACCTGTGTCTTGCCCGGAATATTGCCGCCGATCATCAGCACCACGCCGAATTCTCCGATGGTGTGCGCAAAGGTAAGCACCATGGCAGTCAGGAACCCCGGTCGAGCCAGTGGAATCACGACGGAAAAAAAGGCGTCCAGGGGTTTGGCCCCCAAAGTTGCCGCCACTTCCATCGGTCGGTTGCCGATGGACTCAAACACTCCTTGCAATGGCTGCACGGCAAAGGGCAAGGAATAGATGATGGAGCCCACGACCAAGCCGGAAAAATTGAAGGTCATCAGCCCCAATCCAAGCGATTGCGTGAGCTGGCCGATGGGGCCGTGCGGCCCCATCGCAACCAGAATGTAAAAACCCAGCACAGAAGGCGGCAACACCAAAGGCAAGGTCACCACGGCGCTGATCGGCGCACGCCAGGCGCTTTTGGTGCGGGCAAGCCACCAGGCAAAAGGCGTCGCAAGCACCAATAGAAATGCTGTGGTGACCGCCGCAAGCTTCAGACTCAACCAAACGGGTTCAAGTGAAATGGCTTCCATTTGTTCTCTTTCGTGCCGGATTTGACAGTGCCAACGACGAAATTACTTGTCGCCGTAGCCGTAGTCAAGCTTCACCTTGGCCGCTTCCTGGCCTTGCAGGAACTTCAGGAATTCCTTGGCCGCGTCCTGATTCTTGCCCTGCTTCAGAAGCACGGCGTCCTGAGCGATCTTGCCATAGAGTTCAGCCGGAACGATCCAGCCGGAACCCGAGGTGATCTTGCCGTTTTTATAAACCTGACTCAGAGCCACAAACCCGATGTCGGCGTTGGCGGTCTTCACAAAATTAAAAGTCTTGCCAATATTGTCGCCTTCCACAAACTTCGGACTCACCTTATCAAAGAGCTTCAAAGACTTGAGGGTTTCGTGGGCGGCCAGACCGTAAGGAGCAAGCTTGGGATTGGCCACGGCGCACTTATTGAAGTCGCCCGAAGCAAGCAGCGCCTTGCCGTCCTTGATCTTATTTGCGTCCGCACTCCACAAAACGAGCTTGCCGACGGCATACGTAAAGCTCGTCCCCTTTACGCCGTAACCTTCGTCAATGGCCTTCTTGGGCGTCTTGGCGTCAGCCGCCAACAGCACGTCATAGGTCGCACCGTTCTTGATCTGGCCATAGAACATACCGGTGGCGCCGAAGCTCAGAACCAACTTGTGGCCGGTCTGCTTTTCAAAAATCGGAGCCAGTTCTTTGGCCGGAGCCGTAAAGTTGGCGGCCACAGCTACATGCACTTCAGCTGCGCTCACGCAAAAAACGGTACCGAGCAGCGCGGCGGCAACGGCGGTTTTGACGAGTTTCATGTTTTCTCTCCCAAATTGAGATGAAGTGTCTTTCCAAGATTCGACCGCAGATATCGGTTGACATCCGCGGCCATTCAAATATTGAATAGCGCAACGTTATCACATTTATGAATACCGCAAAGAACAACACCTCAGCACTTGCCGTAAACTAGCGAAATGTTTTTAAGGGAATTGACGTATGACCACCTCCGACACCGAACGTCCTGAAAACTCGCCCTCGCAACTTGTTGCCGCGCCGATTGCGCTCACCCGCCAACTTGAGCAGCTCGTCGACAAGCGCATCAACATTTTGCGGCGCATTCACGAAACAGGCTCGATTTCGGAGGCAGCCCGCCTCTCCAACGTCTCATACAAAGCCGCTTGGCAAGCGCTTGAAACGCTCACCAACCTCGCGGGCGTTCCGTTGGTGGAAAAAGAAGTGGGCGGCAGCAAAGGCGGCGGCACGAAATTGACCGCAGCCGGCTTGACCGTACTGGAACTCTCCGAAAAACTCACGCAGGCTCGCGAATCCGTTCTGATGCAATTCGCCTCCCGCGTCACCCCCGAACTCGTCCCATTGAGTTCGGCTACCTTGCGCACCTCCATGCGCAATCAGTTCCCCGTCACGATCACGCACATCGCCCGTGGTCCTGCCCTGGTGCGCGTGCAGATGCGCATTGACGATGTCAACAACCTCAAAGCGACTCTCACTCAGGAAAGCGCCCAATTGCTCGGTCTCAACCAAGGCGACAAAGCGCTCGCCTTATTCAAGGCCACAAGCGTGGAAGTTGCTCATCACGTCGAATCGATCAAGGGCTCGAGCGTCATTTCGGGCACCGTCATTCGCAGCGCGCGTCAGGATAAGGGCGGAGAAGTTACGCTGCGTCTGGCCGGCGGCACGTCCCTTGTCGGCTTTGCCCGTGCCGGTCACGGTTTGAAGTTGGGAGACCATGCCGAAGCGCTCGTCACCGCGCAAGCGGTGGTCGTCGCGCAAATCGCCTAGGCCAAGTCATTCGTTCGGGCAGGCCGCTTCTGGGACATCCTCTTACAGGCTTAGGATGCGGTACACCTGAGATCCACGCAAGGAATTAGGCCGAATGGCCAAGCCAAAACGCTTTTTGACATAAATCAAAGCAAATCCTGCTTTCGCTCTTCAGGTTTGTTTAAGCGCGGTTTATGATTGCGGCCTAAACCTTGCGGTCGAATGTCCTTGTCCTTACTTGCTTTCTGCGGACGACATTCCTAGAACACCGCAGAGACTTTGTCTGCCGAACAAGATAAATAAACGGCCCCAACATACAGGTCAAACGGCGGCAAAGAGCAAGATCAAACAACAAGGAGGATTTTCGAATGGCTTTCAATAAGAACGGCAAGTGGTATGGTGCCGGCCTAGTGTTGGTCGGTGCCGTGATCGGCGTTGCTCTCGTGAGCGCCGGCACGTCTGTGGTTCATTGGTCCGGTTCCACCGAATTCTGCGGCACTTTCTGCCACTCGATGGACGCCGCCTACGCGTCCTACAAGAAGGGCCAGCACGCCCAGACCTTCTCCGGCGCCAAGGCCGAATGCGTGGACTGCCACCTGAAGTATGAATCCGTGCACTCCATCAGCCAGGCTCAGGTCGTCGGCCTGCTCTGGCACAAGGCCGTTTCCGGCTCCAACTCTCTGTGGGGTGAAATCCGCGGCACGCTCAGCACGCCCGAAAAGCAGATTGAAAAGCGTGAAGAAATGGCTGAAGCCGTTCAAAAGTGGATGGTTTCCGTTGATTACGTCACCTGCCGCGGCTGCCATGACATCGGCAACATGAAGGTCAACCCGGCCAAGCCGATGGTTGCGCCGATGCACAAGGCTTTTGCCGATCAGCCCAAGACCGACTGCGTGGCTTGCCACAGCACTGCCGGCCACAAGTACGAATAATTCGTACGGTCGACATTTTCGGCTTGCAGCGCCTGCCCGCCTTTGCCGCGCGCAGGCGTTTTTCTTTGCTTTTGCGCCGGACGCAGGCGCGGTACAATCGTGTGTTGATTTCGTCTCGGCACCAAATGTCGAGCGCTTAGTATTTGTCACGGCCAACTTTTTGTTTGCCTTCGGAAAGTCTCCATGCAGTCTCAGGAACACACCACCGTTTACCGCAAGGACTATCGTCCCTACTCTCACAGCATTGACTCGGTCGAGCTCGACTTTGTCTTGAATCCCGAGTCCACAACGGTCACCTCCACCATGGTCGTCACGCCGCTGCGCGGTGCCGCCACCCATGACCTTGTCCTTGACGGCGGACACGATCTTTTTATCGAAAAGGTCCTCATTGACGGTCAGCAGGCAAACGAACGCTATCAGATGGGCCAGGGACAGCTCACCATTAAAAATATCTCCAAGCAGTCGACCGTCACCATCGTCAACCGCATCGTTCCCGTGAACAACACGTCGCTTTCGGGCATCTACATGAGCCGAGGCGCCTTCATGAGTCAGTGCGAAGCTCAGGGCTTTCGCAACATCACCTATTGGCCCGATCGCCCCGATGTGATGAGTCGCTTTACCGTCACGATTCACGCCGACAAGACGCTCTACCCCGTTCTGCTTTCCAACGGCAATCTGGTCGCCGAGGGAGACGAGGCCGACAATCGTCATTGGGTGCGCTGGGAAGATCCCTTTAAAAAACCGTGCTACCTCTTTGCTCTGGTAGCCGGTCAGTTCGTGGCCCGCGAAGACAAAATCAAAACGAAGAGCGGCCGCGAGGTGCTCCTGCAGGTTTGGACGGAAGAAAAAAACTACCCCAATTCCGAGCATGCGCTCGCAAGCCTCAAAAAGGCCATCGCTTGGGATGAAGAACGTTGGGGACTCGAACTTGATCTCGACCGCTTCATGATCGTTGCCACCGACGACTTCAACTTCGGGGCGATGGAAAACAAGGGCCTCAATATTTTCAATTCCCGCTATGTGATGGCTTCGCCCTCTATTGCCACCGACACGGACTACCAAAACATTGAATCCATTGTCGGTCACGAGTACTTCCACAACTGGACGGGCGATCGCATCACTCTGCGCGACTGGTTCCAGCTCACGCTCAAGGAAGGCCTGACGGTGTTTCGCGAGCAGGAATTCACGGCCGACATGCAGCCTGACGAATCGAGCCGCGCCGTCGCACGCATTCACGCTGTGCGCGCGCTTCGCAGTAGCCAGTTCCCGGAAGACGCCGGCCCCATGGCTCACCCGATTCGCCCGGAAAGTTACCGAGAAATCGACAATTTCTACACAATGACGGTGTACGAAAAGGGCGCCGAAGTCATCCGTATGCTCCAGACGCTCCTCGGCAAAGACGGCTTTAAGAAGGGCATGGATCGTTACGTGCAGCTCTACGACGAATCGGCCGTTACCTGTAACGACTTCATTCAAGCCATGGCCGACGCCAACGGCGTTGATCTCACCAACTTCAGCTTGTGGTGGTCTCAGGCCGGCACCCCGCGCGTTTCCGTGGAAACGAACTGGAATCAGGACGACTGCACCTTCACGATTCGCGCTTCGCAGTCGACGCCTCCGACACCCGGGCAAGCTGAAAAGTACCCGCTTGTGATTCCGATTCTCGTCGGTTTGATCGGTCGCGACGGCAAAGATCTGCCCTTGAAGCTTGTCGGTTCCGACGAGGAACCCGTCACCACCGCCAAACTCGTTCTTGAGACGGCCGATGACGAATGGACTTTTGAAGGCATCACGGAAAATCCGGTTCTGTCTTTGGGTCGAGGCTTTTCGGCTCCCGTGATCTTCGATTACGCCTATACGCTGCAAGAGCTTCAGTTCCTGGCACTGCACGATTCCGACGGTTTTAACCGCGCCGACGCTTTCGAGCGTTTGATGCTTGCCGTCATCAACGAAGTCGTCACCATGATCGAAAACGGAGTGGAACCCGACGTTCACGGCACGCTCATTTCGGCTTTCGAAGGCATTCTCACCAACACGAATCTGTCGCCCGAATACCGCGCCACCGCGCTCACGTTGCCTTCTGAAAAGAGCATCGCGGCTCACCGCGCCATGATCAACCCGCAGGCCATTCGTCAGGCCCGCATCTTCGTGATGGAAACGATCGGCCGCAAACTCTCGCACAAGCTCGGTCAGCCGCTTCATACCGAAAACATGCGCAACATGACGCTCGAATACCGATTCGATCCGAAGGAAGCCGGCAAACGCGCCCTGAGCAATCTCACGCTCGAGTATCTGCTCGCCGGCGGCAACGCCCGAGCCCTGTTGGATGCCCGCGATCAATTCGAACTCTCGGACAACCTCACCGATCGTCTTGCCGCGCTGCGCATGATCGTCAACAGCCAAAGCCCGGCCAAGATCGACGTCTTGAATGCCGCAGGCAAACTCTGGGGCAACGAGCCGCTTCTGATTAACAAGTGGTTCTCGGTGCAGGCCACGGCACGCGTCTATCCCAACGAATGTCCGGTGCTCGACCGCATCAAGTCGTTGATGCAGTGTCCTGTGTTCTCGCTCAAGAACCCGAACAACGTCTATGCGCTTGTCAATACGTTCTTCGTGTCAAACGAACCTGAATTCCACCGCCCCGACGGCGCCGGCTACGAATTCTGGGCCGACATGGTGCTGCAGCTCGACTCCATCAACAGTCACGTGGCTGCCCGCCTGGCCCGTGCGCTGGACAACTGGCGCCGCTATACGCCGGAACTCGCACGCCTCATGCATGCGGCTCTCACCAAAGTCGCCCGCACCGAAAATCTTTCGGCCGGCGTGAGCGAAGTGGTGGAAAAAGCGCTCAACACATACTGATTACCCATCATCCGTCCTTGCTCTAAAAAAAGAGAAGAGTTATGCAACAGATCACTTTAAGCGACATGCTCGCCAACGAAGTCAAGACCAACGGCCTTGATGAAAAACTCGCCCGATTGATCGAAACCGTGGCTGCCTGCGGCGTGGAAATCAGCTCCGAAGTCGCCTGCGGCGCCCTCATGGGCGTGCTCGGCATGGCAGGCAGCGAAAACGTGCAGGGCGAAGAGCAGAAAAAACTCGACGTCATCAGCAACGACATCGTCACCAAGGCCGTGCTTGAGTCGGGCGTTGTCGCCGCCTGTGCTTCGGAAGAAATGGATCACTGTGTGGCAGCCGACTGTACAGATCGCCGCCCCTATCTCATCTGCTACGACCCGCTTGACGGCTCAAGCAACATCGACATCAACGTCTCGATCGGAACGATCTTTTCGATCCTGCCCAATCCGCACGAAGACGCTACCGCTCCGCAGGACGCCGACTTTCTGCAGCCCGGCGACCGTCAGCTTGCCGCCGGCTACATCATGTACGGTCCGCAAACGCAGATGGCGCTCACTCTCGGCCGCGGCGTGGTGATGTTTACGCTTGATCCCCGCACCAACACCTACATCCTCACCAACGACAACGTGCAGGTGCCCGAACAGGCCAAGGAATTTGCGATTAACTGCTCGAACAAGCGCCATTGGGAAGCCCCCGTGAACCGCTACATCGAAGAACTTCTTGCCGGCAAAACCGGCGTTCGAGGCAAGGACTACAACATGCGCTGGGTGGCGGCTATGGTTGCTGAAGTACACCGCATCCTTTGCCGCGGCGGAATCTTCATGTACCCCAAGGACAACCGCGATCCCTCCAAACCCGGCAAGCTTCGTCTGATGTACGAAGCCAATCCCATGTCCTGGTTGATGGAACAGGCCGGCGGCCGCGCCACCAACGGCTACGAACGCATTCTTTCGATCAAGCCCGAAAAACTGCATCAGCGCGTGGCCGTTTTCCTCGGTGCCAAAGAAGAAGTTGAGCGCGTGACGTCTTATCACGCCGCTTAATCTCCATTCGCTTTTTCGCAACACATCTCAAGCGCTTCGCCATCCGGCTGAGGCGCTTTTTAATATTTCAGATTTACCTCTTCGTAGGTATAGAGCTCCATTCTTACTTCTGGTACATCTCCATTCGTCTTCATATTTCTCTTTTTTATCAATAAGTTAAGTAAATTAATAGTTTTATATTTATCAAAATAATAGAGAATAAAATATTTGATTTATCAATCAAAAGGCGTAAGAATTCCACCAAAAGTAGGAAGGCTCGCTTCCCTTGATTTCACCCCATCAGACGCGCTGCGGTCACGACCCGCGCGAGGAGACAAACGCAATGGACAAAACGGAATTGAGTACCCGTTTCACTGACACCATGGCGAAGTTCACGGCGTACTTCGGCAAACATTTGCCCGACGACGTACTTGCCAAGCTCAAGGAAATGCGCACGCTGCAAGATACGCCGCTTGCCAAGGTGATGTACGACTCCATGTTTACGGATCTGGAACTCGCCGACAAGTTCAACGTGCCCTTCTGTCAGGACACCGGCGTCATTCAGTATTGGATTGAATGCGGCTCGGAATTTCCGCTCATCGGTCAGATGCAGGCATGCCTGAGAGAAGCGACGATCCGCGCCACCAAAGAAGCGCCGCTGCGCCACAACGCCGTTCAGATCTTCGACGAAAAGAACACCGGCAACAACACAGGCGTGCGCATTCCCTGGATCGACTGGGAAATTATCCCCGGATCGGATCAGTGCACCATCCACGGCTATATGGCCGGCGGCGGCTGCTCGCTTCCGGGTACGGCAAAAGTCCTGATGCCTGTCGAAGGCTACGAAGGCGTCGTGCGCTTTGTCTTTGACAACATCTGCGACCGCGGCATCAACGCCTGCCCGCCGCTGCTTGTGGGCATCGGCATTGCGGGTTCCGTCGAAGTGGCAGCCAACCTCTCCAAGAAAGCTCTGATGCGCCCGATCGGTTCACGCAACAGCAACCCGCGCGGTGCCGAATTCGAACAGATCATCGAAAAAGGTCTCAACGACATCAACATCGGTCCGGGCGGACTCAAGGGCGCACTCTCGGTGATGGGCGTTCACGTCGAACAAGCCGCGCGTCACCCCTCGTGCCTGGCCGTCGGTCTGTCGGTAGGCTGCTGGGGTCATCGCCGCGCCACCATTCGCTTTAACGCCGATATGTCCTATGAAATGATCTCGCACAAAGGAGTCACGCTGTGAGCAAGAAAATTCTGACGACGCCGATTCGCAGTGAAGACCTCGAAGACATCCGCATCGGCGACATTATCTATCTCAACGGTTACCTCATCACAGCCCGCGACTGCGCGCACACGCGTCTGGTCAAGCACGGCCGCAAGATTCCCGTTGATCTCGCGGGCAAAGCGATCTTTCACGCCGGCCCCATCATGGTGCCCGATCAAAGTTCCGGCAGCGGCTTTAAGGTCGTGTCCATCGGTCCGACCACATCCATGCGCATGGAAAAGTTCGAGAAAGAGTTCATCGAAGAAACCGGCGTAAAGCTCATCGTCGGCAAGGGTGGCATGGGCCCCAATACGGTCGAAGGCTGCAGCCGCTTTAAGGCCTTGCACTGCGTCTTCCCGGGCGGCTGCGCGGTACTTGCCGCACAGTGCGTCGAAGAGGTCGAAGATGTGCAGTGGCCGGAACTGGGCATGCCCGAGTCGCTCTGGGTCATGCGCGTGAAAGAATTCGGTCCGCTCATCGTTTCGATCGACACCCACGGAGGCAACTTGTTCGAAGAAAACAAGAAGCTCTTTAACGAACGCAAAGCACCGATCGTTGAAGAAGTCGTCAAAAAGACCGAGTACATCGACTAATAAGAAAACGGGCGTCTCCGTTCATTTCGGAGGCGCCCAACCTTACGGGATTGACAGCCGTTGCGTTTTACAGAAGTCGCGACGGCTTTTTTTGTTGACTAGCCGTCGGCAAATTCGGTTTCGGCCACGCGGCGCATCACTTCGATGAGACTGCGGGCAGCCTTGGTAAGATAACCGTTCTTGCGATAGGCGGCCACCACCATGCGGTCGGGCCGCGCCGGCTCGATCGTGAAGTAGCGCACCGGTTGCGCCGGTCGGCACCGTTTGGCAAGCGTTTGCGTCACAAAAGTCGCGCCAAGTCCTGCACTGGCCAAATGGAGAGCCGCCACAGGCGATTCGCTTTCGAGCATCACACGAGGCGTTGTACGAGTCGCCCGGCACAGATCTTCGTAGAGGTTGCGGAACTTCTGCCCCTGCTTGATCGTGATGAAAGGTTCGCCGTTGAGACGATTAAACGGCATGGAAGCATAGCCGCCCGAAGCAGGCTGCGCCACGGTCTTTGCCACACGCGACTCGGGGCTCATCGCCAAAAGATACCGTTCACGAAACAGTTCGGCATATTCGAGTTCGCTGCGATAGAGCGGCGCAATCACCAGACTCAGATCGGTCACACCGTCAAAAGCGAAATCTTCGAGCTCCTTGGTAGTCCCCTCGGCCAAAGACACAGTAACACCGGGATACTCACGTCGGAAGATCGGCAACACCTCAGCCAGAAAGAACGTAGAGCGATAGTGTGACGAACCGATGGTGACATGACCTCTCACCCCCTCGCCGATGTCGGCAATGAGACGGGAGCGCATACTGCGGAGCTGCTCAATTTCGCGCTCCGTCTTCATGAAGCATTCACCGGCATAAGTCAGTCTCAGAGGCTTAGCGGTGCGATCAACAAGCTGTGTACCGACTTCCGTTTCCAATCGATGCACAAACTGGGAGATGGACGGCTGAGAGATTTGCAGAACTCGTGCCGCTTTGGAAAACGACCCGGCTGTAATCAGTGTATCCAGATATCGATAAACATTGCCGGACATAAGACCTCACCTTATCAATGAAATATTTTTTTGAAAAACCCGTCCTTAGGCTTTGCGGTGGGCTCAACAGACTGCGCTGACTCCTCCTTTGCCGCGTCAGTCTTATCGGACACAGGAACCGACTCCGGTTCGGGAACGGCCGCAGGCGCGGTCGGTACAACCGGCGATTCAACGATTACGTTCTTGGACGGCTCATGGGGCTTATTGGATTTGCTGCCCCCTAAAAAACCAAAAAAGCCGGACTTTTTGGGTTCCGGCGCAGGCAGTTCGGGCGCCGGTCCGATTTGCGCTTTGTCTGCAATTTGCTCAATGCGAAGTGAAAGCTTTTCAAGCGCTTTTTCAACAGCATCAAGACGCTTTTGGGCGTCCTGCGCGCTTGCCGTCGGAGCCTCGACGGCGGCCTTGATGCCTGCTAGTAGCTCTTCGCGGCTCTTAATCATTTCCTGACGCAGACTCTCCTTGGTTTGCTCCAAGCGGGACTGCTCGGCGTGATCGGCCAATGACTTGTTGGCATTGGCCTCCTTATAGGCCTTGCGAATTTCAACAAGCGTCGAGGCCTGCTGCATCAGTGCCCAGGCAATGCCAAAGAGCCAGAGACCTCCAAGAATCACCAACAGGATCAGACCCAACGGAGCCTGAATCTCTTCAACGATCAAGTTGACCGGCACAGGCGCCGTGATTCCCTGCCAATTGAGAATCAGGAAGATCAAGGCAAGCAGACTCAGAATAGCCAGAACAACAGAACGCAGCGTCATAGATCTCTACCGCAAAAAATAAAAAGTCCGTACCGGCAAATTTATCATGCCTTTCATAATATTTTAATTATAGAGCTAAACCTTCTGTTTCAACGACAGTTTTTGTTAAGAGCCATTGCTGCAAATAGACACACCGCCGCACCCGGAGAAAATCCTTCCCCGAGTGCGGCGGTGCGAAGCAGCCGGTTGTAACAAGTTCCGTATCAGCTCATCGGGATGATGCCCGGATCAATGAGCAGGACAGCAATCGAAATCACGATGATCGAGACCACATTAAGCCAGAAACCTGCCCGCAACATATCGCCGATCTTCAGACGGCCGGTACCGAATACCATAGCGTTGGGAGGCGTCCCCACCGGCATCATGAAGGCGCAGCTCGTTGCCATCGTGGCAGCAATCAACAGAGACTGCGGATTGGCATTGATGGAATCAGCCACGGCTGCCACAAGCGGCATCAGGGTTGCGGCAAGAGCCGTATTGGAGGTGAATTCCGAAGCAAAGCAAGCCAGAGTCGCGACACCACCCACGATCGCCCATTCGGGCAGGCCGCCCAGGGCCACGGCCGCGGCGCCCACGGCATCGGCCGCACCGGTACGCTGAATGGCTGCAGCCATGGCCAGACCGCCGCCGAACAAAAGCAGCACGTCCCAACTCACACCCTTGGCCGCACTCGACCAGTCCAGCGCATGGATGCCCTTTTTCGCGTCCACGGGGATGATAAAGAGAATGATGCCGGCAGCCATAGCGATCACGGTGTCGCTCATCGGCTTCAAGGGCTTGGTGCCTGCGATTTCAAGGCCGCGCAACACCGGACCGAACGTCCAAAGCAAAGCAGCAGCCACGAACACGATCAGAACCGTCCATTCGCCGCGGGTGAGCGGACCGAGATGCTTGATTTCGCTATTGACCCATTCCTTGCCGCCGGGCAGTTCACCGGGCTGTTCGCGGAAAAGCACGTGCACCAGGAGCAAATAGGTGGCGATGATGAGAATCGTCATGGTCGGGAACGAGATCTTGAGCCAATCGACGAAGCTCACGGGGTCGCCGTAAGTCTGCTCGACAAATCGAGCCAAAATGCCATTGGGCGGAGTACCGATAAGAGTGTAGACGCCGCCCAACGAAGCCCCGTAGGCCACACTCAGAAGCAGGCACACGCCAAAGTTGCGTTCTGCCTTATCGATGGGCTGATCAATGCGTGTGGAGCGAACAACCGCCATCAGAGCAAGGGCAATCGGAAGCATCATGGCCGCCGTAGCCGTGTTGGACACCCAGGCCGACAAGAAGCTCGTCGCGAGCATGATACCGAGCACAATTTGCTTGGGCTTGGTACCCACGATGCGAATCGTGTACAGAGCAATACGACGGTCAAGACCCCAGCGAGCGATACCGGCAGCGATCAAGAAGCCGCCCAAGAAGAGATAGATCGTATCGTTGGAGTATTCCTTGAGCGTCTGAGCCGGCGTTGCAACACCCAAGAGCGGGAAGCACACAATCGGCAACAGTGCAGTGACGGCAATCGGAACAGCTTCGGTAAACCACCAGATGGCCATCCAGAGCACCATACTCACGCAAGCGCGTGCGGCGTGGCTGAGCTGAGCCACATCACCTTTGGCACTGATGTACGTTTCGGGCAGGATGAAATAAAGAGCCAGGGCAAGCAAGGGGCCCAGGACGAGAGGGATGACTTTGGACTTGTTGTCCAGTGCGCCGATCTCAATACTGGATTCGTGCATGTTTGCCTCCTAAAAGAAGGGCAACTGTCTGGGTAAAGATCGGCGAAGAATGCCGTATCGACTGTTGCTCAGGGTTATTCGTACTCACGTCATCTCTTTGTTAAGAGATCATCGAGTTTTGATGTTAGTCAACGGCAGCGTGCTCTAAAACCCCTCTTTCTTAGTAAGAACCCTAATAAAATAAAAATATTTAAGCCATTTATAAAATTTTCACTATCAACCCCCATGCCTGCCTCTAATGTGTTCCGCTCAGGCGTTCGGCTCAAAAAAAACCGAACTCCCGCACAAACGGAAATTCGGCTTTTCGTGTCGTCTCCCCGGGTAAGGAGACTGGAGCCCGGGGAGATATGCTGTCGCAAACAGCCTTCGATTACTTGTCGGCGAACCAGTTAACGGTCGGAACGTAGCGGGTGGCGGCGTTGCCGGATTCCACGAGTTCCTTGCCATAACCCCAGTAGGTGTATGCCGTCAGAGAACCGCAGCAGATCATCAAGAAGGCGATCACAACCATGGCCTTGCGCAGACCGTGAGCGCGACCCTTGATGACGTCCCACTTCACAGCCAGACGATACAGACCGATCATGCCGTGCAGTTCGGTGGCAACCAGGAAGATGAGCGTCCAGATCAGGCCGTTGTGATAGGTGTGAACGGACGAGAGGTTGGGATCGATTTCGGACGGAGCCGTGAGCATGCCCATGACGTGCGGGAACACCATGCCGGTGAGGATGATGGCGGTCACGAACTGGATGAACCACAGGGAGGAATCGGTGTGGTGCACAACCTTCACGTGAGCGCGGATGTCACGGAACTGCTTGTAGGAAGTCGGGAAGCGACGCAGAGCGCACAGAGCGTGGATGATGACGCAAAGCGTGATGATGCCCACGAACAAGAAGTGCAGCCAGATCTGTTCATGACCGAAGATCGGGGTGCCGCCGGAAACCTGAATCAGGTTCCAGAAGAGGTCCTTGCCGACCTGAATCGAACTCGTGAAGGCCATGTGGCAGAACAGGAAGATGCCGAGGATGGCGCCGGTGACGGACTGAGCCACGTCAACGTAGGCAGGCCACTTGCTGGCACGCTTGGCATCCTTGAGGGTCACGCCGGCGATGACTTCGGGGCCGGTGGGGGTATGACCGTACTTGATGTTGTCGGGAGTCATGATCGATTTCCTTAATTTTTTATTGAAATGGGATCGCGGGCAGAGACGATCGCCCCGACCCTTGATTTTGATGAGCGAATAATGCTCCTTTCAGATGTTTTTAATATTGATATAGATCAAATTTTTATCGCTTAGAAGGCAGTTTATTTCTCTGTTTCGCCATCATTTTACGGGTTATCCCGCATTAATGACGAAAATCCATTGACTCACCCTTTTCATATTTGAGGGTAAACCCTCAATTTTTCGAAAAATTTAACAGTTCGTCTTCTTATTGCGACTGCGCTTTTTAGGCGCCTTTCCGTCGGCCGTCGCATGCAACCATTGCCCGGTGATGCTCTCGGAGCACTGCATCAGGTCTTCAGGCGTCCCTTCAAAAACAAGTTGACCGCCCGCGTTGCCCCCTTCGGGACCGATATCGACCACCCAGTCGGCGCCGGCAATCACGTCGGTGTTGTGCTCGATCACGATGACGGTGTTGCCAAGTGCCGTCAAACGGCGCAGCACCCGCATCAGTACGGCAACGTCTTCAAAATGAAGGCCGGTCGTGGGTTCGTCCAATATATAAAGCGTGCGTCCCGTATCGCGCCGCGCCAACTCCTGAGCAAGTTTGATGCGCTGCGCTTCACCGCCCGAGAAGGTCACGGCGCTTTGCCCCAAACCGATGTAGCCAAGCCCCACTTCTTCGAGCATTTCAAGCTTGCGGACGATCTGCGTGTGAACGTCGAAAAAGGACAGTGCATCACTCACCGTCATATCCAGTACATCGGCAATTGACTTGCCTTTGTACTTCACTTCCAGCGTTTCGCGGTTGTAGCGTTTGCCGTGGCAGACGGGGCAGTCTACGTACACCGGCGGCAAAAAGCCCATTTCAAACTTGATGCGGCCTTCGCCCTCGCAGGCTTCGCACGCGCCGCCTTCCGTATTGAAACTGAAGCGCCCCGGTCCGTAACCGCGCTCGAGCGCCGCCGGTGTAGCCGCAAACACTTCGCGAAGCGGCAGCATGAGTCCGGTATAGGTTGCCGGGTTGGAGCGAGGCGTCTTGCCGATCGCACTCTGATCAACTTCAATGATCTTGTCGAAATAATCGGCACCTTCGATTTCTTCAAAATCAAGTGGTTGCAATTTGGCTCGATGCAGTCGCTTTTTCATATAGCGACCGAGTGTTTCGTTGATAAGCGTCGATTTGCCGGAGCCCGATACGCCCGTGACCGCCACCAAGGCACCGACCGGAAAGCGGCACGTAATATGCTTGAGATTGCGTCCCGATGCCCCCTTGATGACGAGCGCCTCAGAATCGGTCGTAAACACCTTGTGTGGTGCCTGGGGCATCTGAAGTCGGCCACTCAGATACGCGCCCGTTTTGGATGCTTCGCACGCGCAGATGTCTTTGACTTCCCCCTGACAGACGACCGTACCGCCCTGCGTGCCGGCCCCCGGCCCCATGTCCACCACCCAGTCGGCCGCACGAATCATCTCGGGGTCATGTTCGACCACGACGACCGTATTGCCGGCCTTCGTGAGTTTCTTGAGCATCTCAATGACGCGTCCCGTATCGCGCTGATGCAGACCAACCGTCGGCTCATCGAGCACATAGGTCACGCCCGTCAAACCGGCGCCAAGCTGCCCGGCCAAACGAATGCGCTGAACTTCGCCGCCCGAGAGGCTTGAAGTTTCGCGCGAAAGCGTAAGGTACCCCAAACCAACGTCAATCAAAAAGCGAACGCGCTTTAAGACTTCGTCAAAAAGAGGCTTGGCCACGCATTCCAATGCCGACGAAAGCTCCAACGCTTCAATGCGCGCCACAAGCTCAATGAGTGGCAGATGCTGCATTTCGATCAAATTGATGCGGTTTTCCGGCACGCCCACGTAGACATTTTTGACTTCGGCTCGGTGACGCGTGCCGTCGCAGGCCGGACAGACGATGGTGCGCCGCAACACGCGCATGCCGTTTTTGACCGCCTCGCTCGTCGTGCGCTTCCATTTCTTTTCAAGCTGTGCGATCACACCTTCAAAATCGGGCATGCCGAGTACGTCGCGCTGCGCCTTGTTCGGACCATAGAGCACATAGTCTTTGATATCCGGGGAAAGCTCCTCAAAAGCGACATCCAAAGAAAAGCCCAAAAGGCGCGAGGCCGTCGACAAATCCGCAAAATTGGCTCGGTTTTGCGGCGTACAGCCGCACACGGCTCCCTGCCGCAACGACAGTCGTGCGTCGCTTACCACCAATGCCGGATCGAATCGTTCGACTTCCCCCGAGCCCTCGCACACGGGGCAAGCTCCGAGCGCGTTATTAAACGAGAACATCGCGGGACTCAAATCAGGCGCCGTAGCCTCGCAAATCGGACAGCAATAGCGCGTGTGAAACACCCGACGTTCACCGTTGTCCATTCTCAGATAGGCTGCGCGACCGTCAGCGGCCTTGATGGCCGCTTCAAAGCTTTCGGCCAAACGCGAACGCTGAGCGTCGGAACTTTTGAGTCGATCAATCACGATGTCGATCGTGTGACTCGCCGCAGACTCGGCGAGCATTTCCTGCGACATATCGTCGAGCGCATATGTTTGACCATCGAGCAAAAGACGCAGAAAGCCACGCTTGGTCAACTGTTTGCACACTTCGGCAAGCGAAACGGCTCCCGGGATTTTCAGCGGCGCCAAAATCAGAACTCGAGTTCCTTCTTCAAACCCCAACACAGCGTCAACCATGTCGTGTACGCCGCTTTTTTGCAGCGGCACGTCGTGCTCGGCACAGTACGGCACACCAACTCGCGCAAACAACACGCGCAGATAGTCGTTGATTTCGGTCATCGTGCCCACCGTTGAGCGCGATCCTGCAGTGGTCGTTCCTTGGCCGATGGCAATACACGGCGACAGTCCCTCGATACTGTCCACGTCGGGCTTATCCATCACATCCATGAAGCGACGCGCGTAGCTCGAGACACTTTCGGCGTAGCGTCGCTGACCTTCGGCGTACAAAGTATCGAAAGCCACGGAACTCTTCCCCGAGCCCGACGGTCCGGTGACAACCGTGAGCTTGCCGCGCGGAATATCCACATCGACATTTTTGAGGTTATGCGTACGAGCGCCGCGGATACGGATGGTGTTGGGCATGAACGAACCTTTCTTTTACGAACAAGCACCCAGCTTAAGTTTTGGCTTAGGCGAATCGATTACTATACAGCGCAATTCGCTCTAAAGCAGTGTTTTTTTTCTTCTTATGTCTTCAACCTTGACCGGCACGCCAACTGCTCCATTGCGCCTCACACGACAGGAACGCACCGCCTCCATGACGCTCGGTGCGGTGTTTGCGTTGCGCCTGCTGGGCATTTTTCTGATTCTTCCCGTCTTTTCCGTCTGGGCACAGACGCTCGATGGCGGCACGAACGCCTTTATGGTCGGTTTGGCACTCGGCGTCTACGGTCTGACGCAAGCCGTACTCCAAATTCCTTTCGGCGCCGCGAGCGACCGATTCGGACGCAAACCCGTGATCGTGACGGGGCTCTTAATTTTCATCTTTGGAAGTCTTTTGGCCTATACAGCCGATGACATCACAACGCTGCTTTTTGCTCGGGCCTTGCAGGGTGCCGGAGCTGTGTCTGCCGCCGTCACCGCCATGCTCTCCGACAGTGTCCGCGACAAACTGCTCACGCGCGCCATGGCTTTTGTCGGCGCTTCCATCGGCATCAGCTTTACCTTTTCACTCGTTCTTGCCCCCGTTTTGGCCGATTCGATCGGCGTACCGGGCATCTTCCTTCTGACAGCCGTGTTATGCGTACTGGCCATCGTCGCCGTGCTGATGCTTCCGACCGCTCCCGTCAAGCGATTTGAGGATTTTCAAGCACGAGCCAGGTTAAGAGACGTGTTTTTGCACGGTCAACTGATGCGCCTTAACCTGGGTATTTTTTCGTTGCACATGGCTCAAATGGCGCTTTTCGTCGTCATTCCTCTTCGCCTTGTGGAACTCGATCTGGCCGTGGCGCACCACTGGACTGTTTATCTTCCGGCCGTGCTTGTGAGTCTGGCCTTTCTGATGCCCGTTCTAAAACACGCCGAAAAAACGGGACGCACCAAAGAATTGTTCGTCGGCGCCATTTGTCTGGTGTTGGTCGCCTTTGCCGGATTTGAGATTTTTGACAACTCAGTTCTTCTCATTTCCGTTTTGCTGTTAGTATTCTTCTCCGGCTTTAACGTCCTGGAAGCTTCCCTGCCCTCGCTCGTGTCAAAAACGGCGCCGCAGGAGTGCAAAGGATTGGCGCTCGGCGTGTACAACACCACGCAGTCCGTCGGTGTCTTCATCGGCGGAGCCGCCGGCGGCTGGCTTTATTCAGCCTTCGGCACGCACGGCGTGTACGGCTTTTGCGCCGCGCTGATGATTCTCTGGATTATTGCGGCGCAGGGCATGACGGCTCCGACCCCAAGAAACGTTGAAGCGGACTCTTGACTCTCTCGAGAGATTAAAGTTGGTATCTAACTACATATTTGGCTTTATTAGGATTTTTTAGTCATGGCTTCTATTAACAAGGTCATCTTGATTGGCAACCTCGGCAGAGATCCCGAAACGCGTTACACCGCTGACGGCGGCACTGCCATCTGCAATATCTTGATGGCCACTTCGCGTCGCTACAAGGACAGTCAGGGTCAGCTGCAGGAAGAAACCGAGTGGCACCGTGTTGTTTTCTTCGGTCGTCAGGCCGAAGTTGCGCAGACCTATCTGCGCAAGGGCAATCCGGTCTACATCGAAGGTCGTTTGCGTACCCGCCGCTACACCGACAAAGAAGGCGTCGAGCGCTATTACACCGAAATCATCTGCGAAACGATGCAGTTGCTCGGCAGCCGCAATTCCTCGTCGGCTCCGGCACATCAAAGCGATGAAGCGTTCGAGTCTCCGCGCCGTGCAGCCCCCGCAGCTCGCCCGGCCGCTCAGCCTGCCCAGCCCGCTCAGCCGGCTGTCGCAGCCGACAGCTTCAGTGATGATGACATTCCGTTCTAATCACTGAAAACATCCCGATCGTTTTCCCAAACCGGCCTTCCGAATGACTCGGACGGCCGGTTTTCTTTATTCGTGGCGAACGGCTTCAATCGGGTCGAGTCGCGCGGCGCGCCTTGCCGGGAAATAACCGAAGATGACACCAGTGAGCGCGGCAAAGGCAAAGCTCACGATGTTGATCATCGGATCGAACGTATAAGGAACATCCATCCAGCCGGTGATCAGATAGGAAGAACCGGTGGCAAGCAAGATGCCGATGACGCCGCCCATGCAGCCGAGTACCACGGCTTCGATCAAAAACTGCATCAGCACTTCGCGGGCCGTAGCACCGATTGCCAAACGCACGCCAATTTCCCGTGTACGTTCCGTGACCGACACCAACATGATATTCATGATGCCGATGCCGCCGACAAGCAGACTCACTGCAGCCACGGCTCCTAGCAATGCCGTCATGATCTGCGTGGTCGAAGCCACTTTTTCAGCCACTTCTGCCGTATCAAGAATCGAGAAGTTGTCGTCGTCACCTTCGGACAAAGATCGACGCTCTCGCATCAGATCTCGCACGAGCCCCTTGAGATGCACGCGGTCACTTTGCGGATCAATGCTGATGAGAATCGTGTTGACGCGATTGTTGCCGATCAAGCGGCGCGCGGCCGTATTAAACGGAATGACCACGAGATCATCCTGGTCGCCCCCCATCGCTGCCGTTCCCTTCTCGTTAAGAAGCCCCACAATACGGCAGGAAAATGAATTGACGCGCAGCATTTCACCGATCACAGGAGCACCGGGGCCGAACAATTCTTTTTGGATGGTTGTGCCGATCACGCAAACGGCGGCACCGGACATTTCCTCAGCCGGTTCAAAAAATCGACCTTCGGCAAGCGTTCGGTTATCGGTGGTGAAGTAGTCCGAACTTGAACCGATGATTGTCGTCGTCCAGTTCTTGCCGTTGGCCACCACGATGGTGCTTCGCTGCGACTGAGGCGCAGCTGACAAAACGCCTGCGATTTGGTCTTCGAGCGCCTCGACGTCCTCGAGTTTAAAACTCGGAGCGCCGGCCGCACCGCCCGGTCCCATGCGCTGTCCTTTGCGAAGCATCAGCTGATTGCTGCCGAAACTTTCGATCTGTTCCTTGACGGCTTCAGTGGCGCCGTTGCCCACCGTCACCATCGTAATGACGGCCGCCACACCGATCACGATACCCAAGACCGTCAGAAGCGAGCGCAAAGGATTACGCCGGATCTGGCGAAATGCCAACAAAAACGCGTTGCCGAGCATTTATTTACCCTCCTGCGGCGTATCGCTAGCGATCATTCCGTCGATGCAATGCACGCAGCGCCGCGCGTAAGCCGCCATGTCAGGCTCATGCGTCACGAGCACAATGGTGATCTTGTCGGACTTGTTGAGGTCAGTGAGGAGCTCCATGATTTCCACACTCTTGCGGCTGTCAAGGCTTCCCGTCGGTTCATCGGCCATCAAAAGAAGCGGCTTGGTGACAATGGCTCGAGCAATGGCCACGCGCTGTTGCTGGCCGCCCGAGAGTTCCGCCGGCGTATGGTCTTCCCACTGCAGCAGCCCCACGCGATCGAGCGCAGCGCGCGCCAATTCGTGACGCTCTGCCGTCGGTACGCCACGGTACAAAAGCGGAAGCTCCACGTTTTCAAGAGCTGTCGTACGAGCTAAAAGATTGAACCCTTGGAAGACAAACCCCATGAAGCGTCGACGCAAGAGCGCCCGCTCGTCGTTGGTGAGCCTCTCCACATGCAAACCTTGAAAGAGATACTCGCCGCTGGTGGGACTATCGAGCGCACCGATGATGTTCATGGTCGTTGACTTGCCCGATCCCGAGGGGCCCATGATCGCCACGAACTCACCTTGATCAATCGTCAGATCGATCCCGCCCAAGGCATTGAAAGCTGCCTCCCCGGTGCCGTAACGCTTGACGATGCGACGCAGTTCAATGAGATGTTCACTCATCGTTCACTCCCATCTCCCCTAGGGCATATCCTTGAGCTGATCGGTAATCACTTTGTCACCGGCCTGAAGCGGACCGGAAATCACTTCGGTCATCCGTCCGTTGGTCAGCCCCGTCACAATCTCCACCGGCTTGGCGTTGCCTTTTTCGTCAACCACGTAAACGGTTTGATTACGTTGGTATTGAGCAAGCGACACTTCTTTGGCAGTCTTCGTGCCACGCGGGCGATGCGGCGGCATCATGATGCCCACACCGGATTTTTGTGAATCTGAGTTCACAACCGGCTTAAAGCGCAACGCTGTGCTCGGTACCAAAAGTGCGTTTTCGCTTTTGGCCGTATTGATCGTTGCCGTCGCCGTCATTCCTGGACGCAACTCGAGCTGTGGATTTTTAACATCCAGATACGCCGTGTACGTGATCACGTTGTCTGTGGAAGTGGTCGAACCGTAAGCCACCTTGGTGAGTTTGGCGGGAAAACGCTTATTGGGGTAGCTTGCCACCGTAAAGGTTGCATCCTGCCCTTCCTTCACCTGTCCGACATCGGCTTCGTCGACATCCACCTCAAGTTCCAGTTCACGCAAATCGGTTGCCACCGTCAGAAGCTCAACGGCCTGCAGACTTGCCGCCACCGCGTAACCAGGTTCAACCGAACGCGTAAGCACCACACCGTCGACCGGACTCTTGATCTGAGATTTGGAAAGGTCGGTAAGCCGCGTATCCAGCGTTGCCTGCGCATCGTCAATTGCCGCCAGAGCCGACTGCACGCCGGCTTTGGACTTCAGGACCGTTGCGCGTTGCACGTCAAGTTCCGTGCGCGAGGGCAAACGTCCGCCCGAACTCTTGTTGAGCTCTTCATAGCGGCGCATCTTTGCTTCGGCTTCCACAAGCGTTGCCTGCGCTTCGGCCAAAGAAGCTTTCGCGCTTGCGAGCGAAGCCTTGGCCTGATTGACATTGGCCTTGAGGTTGGAGTCATCAAGTTCAATTAGAACGTCACCCGCCTTGACGACGCTGTTGACGTCAACGTTGACCTTGCGCACGATGCCCGACAGCTCGGAGCCAATCGAAACCGTACGCACCGGATTGACGGTGCCATTGGCCACCACGGTCACTTCCAGAGGTCCGCGGGTAATTTCCACCGTGCGATAAGTCGGAGCCTTCACCTTATCGGCAAATCCAAAATACCAGACACCGGCTGCGGCAACGGCCGCAATGACCGCAACGACTCCGATTCGAAACGCGCGGGAGCTCTTGGTGCCGGCGCGCAATTCGTTAATCGTCAATTTCTTCTCTGTCATTTTTTATCCTGCCGTTTCATTGTCGGTCGCCCGAGGGGTTGTGTCTGCCGCCTTTGTTTCCACGGCGGGCTTCCATCCGCCTCCCATCGCGCGATAGAGCGCAATAAGCTGCGTGGCCAAATCGGCCTTGTTACTTTGTTCGTTTTCGCGAACGGAATAAAGCGTTCGCTGCGTGTTGAGCACAGTCTGATAGTCGGTCAGCCCCGCTGAATATTGCTGCATGGCAAGGTCAGCCGCCGACTCGGCAGCTGTGAGAGCTCGCTGCAGTGCGTCAGCCCGACTCTGCGATGTGGTGATCCCCGTAATCGCGTTTTCGGTCTGCTCGAGCGCGGCCAGAAGCGTCTTGGTGTAGTTCGCGCGAGCCTGATCCAAAGCTGCGAGCTGATGCTCAGTTGCCGTCACCTGCGCACCCCAGTCCAGAAGCGGTAAGGAAAGAGCGGCTAAGATGCCCGCAACCCCCGTGCCGGACGCTCCCAGCGTTGAAATCGTTGCCGCCTGCGTTCCAAGATTGCCTGACAAGTTCAATGTCGGGAACCACTGACTGCGCGCTTCATAGACACGATCGGACGCCGCTTCCAAAGAATAGGTCGCCGCTCTCATATCAGGCCTCTGCTTGAGCGTTTCTGCAGGAAGCGATACGGCCAACGCCATCGGAGCAGCCGGCACCGTTTCAGCCGGTTTTACGTCAAGCGTAGCCACCGACTGCCCGGTTAACCGCGCCAGAGCGTTGCGGTAGCTGTCGATGCTTTGCTCAAGAAGCGGGATCTGCGCCCGAGCGTTTTCTTCATTGGACACTGCCTGGTCAACTTCCGTTTTGTCACTCAAGCCCGATTCATAGTTCCAACGGGCAATGTCGGCTGCCTGCTTGTAATTGGACAGCGTCATTTCGGCAATGAGCTTTTGCACATACGCAAGACGCAGATTCACATAAGTTTGTGCCACTTCAGCCGCCACGGCAATGCGCGTGTCTTCCAGCGTCATGGCACTGGCCATTGCTTCCAGATCGGCCGCTCGCTTGGCTGCGATATTGCCGCCAGCAAGCGAAATCGACCACGCGCCCGAAGCGCCCGCCTGCCAACCTTCCGTCCAGTTGTTCTGCGTTCGATTGCCCGAGCCCTGCCCGTTTGCCGTCAACGTCGGGAACAACGCAGCCGTCGCATCGTCGGCCAACGCAGCCGCCGAGCGCAAATTCGCGAGCGCCGTCAGAATGTCGGTGTTGTGCTGTGCCGCCGCCTGCAACAAAGCGGTCAGTTCCGGATTGTTCCAGGCCTGCCACCAAGTTTTGTCCCCCAGCAGCGACGGCGGCTGAAGCTGCGGCATCGCCGCCGTCCATTTGGCGGGCTCGAGCTTTGCCTGCTCTTCAAGAAACTGCGTGTTGCTTGCACAACCGGCAAGTAGCGCACAGACAGCAGCAATCAAAGTGAGATGCGTTCGTTTCATTGTTTCAAATTTCAAAATCTGAATCTTCGTTCAGTGCCGATTGGTCTCTTCACACGGTAATCTAGAGCGTGTCTTTACAAAGAAGGGCAAGAGTTTTGTAAAGCTACGCAAATTTCGACTTCAGTACAATGCCGAATCCGCACAAACGGTTTTGCTTGTGCAATTATCTTGACACAGAGCCTCGGCATTGAGAGAACGCCGGGGGAGTTTTTTCGCAAAACTATTCGACTGCGATCGCTTGTTTCAGTTTTCGGGAGCTTTTTTATGTACGCACGTCCTTCGAAAATCCTCATCATCGACGACGACGTTGAACTCGTCACGCTGCTCGTCGACTATTTCACGCTCGAAGGATTCGAAGCCTCGCCCGCACACTCGGGCATCGAGGGGCTGCAAGTCCTTGAACACAAAGAATTCGACCTCATCATTCTCGACGTTATGATGCCCGGCATCTCCGGCGTCGAGACTCTTCAGCGTATCCGTGAGAAGTGGCGTACTCCCGTACTCATGCTCACTGCCCGCGGCGATCCTGTCGACCGCATTCTCGGTTTAGAGCTCGGAGCAGACGACTACGTTCCGAAGCCCTGCTCGCCGCGCGAACTCGTCGCACGCATCCGCGCCATCCTGCGCCGCGTGGCAGGCAACGAGAGCAACCGCGGTCCGGTACAGGTAGGCAAACTACAGATTGACCTGGCACAACGCCGTGCTCATTACGACGGCAAGCAGATTCCACTCACAGGAACAGAACTTTCTCTGCTTGAAATGCTTGCTCGCTCCGCAGGCCAGCCTGTTCCCAAAACGGAAATTTATCCGCGTATATTGGGTCGTCCCATGGGGCGTTACGACCGCGCCATCGATGTACACATCAGCGCCATCCGCCACAAGCTCGCTCAGGAAGGCGTTGAGGGGATTGCCATCGAAAGCGTGCGAGGTGTCGGCTATCAGCTCGTGCGTTTGGACTAATTGCAAAGGATCTTCGGTTTGGTGCGTTTGAACTCCGTCAGCGGCATTTTCTTCCGCTTTTTTGCCGGTATCTGGCTCACGCTTCTGCTCGTGGGAGCTTTGGTTTGGGGGGCCTCTTCTTTTTTTACTGAGGCACCTTCGAATTACGGTTCCTTTGAGCGCAGTCCGGCCGCTGAGCGCGCAATTGGCACGGCACTGGGCATTGCCCGCTGGGGCGGGGAAGATGCCCTGATCACTTGGCTCAAAGATCCCGAAGTCAACACTCGCCCTGAAGTTTTTGTCTTGGATCCTTTCGGGCACGAAATTTCCGGGCGCTCCATACCTCAAAAAGCGGCAGAGAGTCTGGCAAATTCCGGTCCCCAGGAAGGCGTTTATACGATGCGGGGACACGGCCGACACATGCGACCGTTCCAAGGCTACCGATTCTTTGCCGTACGCACCGACATTCCGCCGAGCCCCATTCGACTCATCATGTGGAAAATGCCCTGGTGGGGCTGGGCTCTGATAGCGGCTTTGATTTCCGTGTTTGTGGCCGGCAGCGTGGCGTGGACATCCACGCGTCCGATCAAAAAACTGCAATGGGCCATGCAAAAGGCTTCTCAAGGTGTCTTTGACGTTCGCATTGCCAACGAAGTTGGGCACGAACACGATGAAATCGGTGAACTCGCCCGTCAGTTTGACGCCATGGCCGAACGCATTCACGGACTTTTTGACCGACAAAAACGGCTCTTTCACGACGTAAGTCATGAGCTGCGCAGCCCACTGGCTCGCATTTCGGTGGCCGTCGAGCTGGCGGAAAAATCACCGGAAAAAGCACATGAGTTTTTGAAACGAATCGAAGGCGACGTCCAAGTTCTCAATGCCATGGTCGATGAACTGCTCACCTACGCTCGTCTTGATGAAAACGCCGTGATTCACTTCGAGCGAACCGATCTGGTACCGCTTCTGGAGGCCATCACCGACGACGCCGATTTCGAAGGGTCGGCTACGGGAACGCACGTCACGCTGCAGTCCCCCGACTCGATCCAAATGAATATGCATGTCGATTCGCTCATGCGCGCCGTTGAGAATCTGGTGCGCAACGCTCTGCGGTATTCGGGCCCGGGTCAGCAGGTTTCCGTTGTAGCCAAAGAAGAAAACGAGCACGTTGTGATCACGGTCACCGACAGCGGTCCCGGTATGGATCCTTCCGAACTGGAAAAGATTTTCGATCCGTTCGTACGCGGCAAAAATCAACCCACGGGCGGAGGTTTTGGTCTGGGCCTGGCGATCGCCAAACGCGCGGTGCAGCGCCACGGCGGCACTCTTACGGCAACAAATGTCAAACCTCACGGACTTTGCATGCGCATCGACATTCCGCTGACCGGTCCCAATGCCGTCACCTCATCTACGGCAACCGTCTAAGATAGAGAAAGGCGCAGGAAACGCCTTTCTCTGTAGTCAACAACCAGATATTTCGGAAATTATTTCCCCGAACTTCTCATTTTCTTATCCTGAAGTCAAAGAGGAAGTCCGTCACCTGCTCGGTTGAGCAAGGCAATCACTTCGCCGTGAATACCGCCAGCCGTGCACACAGCCGACAGGTCCTTGAGCGGATTGCCGCCGGTCATTGACGTAAGCGTGCCTCCAGCACCTTCCACGACCGGCAAAAGCGCAGCGATGTCCCAATAGCTCAAATCGGGATCAATCATGATGTCGGCTCCGCCCGAAGCCACGGCAAAGTAGCCGAAGCAATCGCCAAAAGTACGGTAGAGTTTGACGACATCGATCAGCTTTTGAATTCGCACGTCTCCTTTTTGCTCCCCTGTCGTCCAGTGACTCGTTGCCAGAAGCGTTGCCTCGGACAACTGAGTGCAGTTACGCACATGAAGAGGACGAACCAAGGGACTGATGCCGTTGTCGTAGTAAAGCGTGGTGCCCGAAAGCGATCCCACCGTGCGTACGCGCGCCGCAGGATGACTGACGGACGAGAGAATCGGCCTGAAGCCCGCACCGTCGTCGCGCTCCAACGCGATCAGCGTGCCGAAAAGAAAGCTGTTCGTGATAAAGCTGCGGGTGCCGTCAATCGGATCCAGAATCCAGCGATAGCGAACGCCGTCGACTTCTTCGCTTTCTTTGATGCCAAATTCCTCGCCGAAAATTCCATGCTTCGGGTAACGCGCTTCAATGAGCTTGCGCATGACGGCTTCGGCTTGTTTATCGGCCTGTGTCACGGGCGTGCCGTTGTCCTTGTCGTCAACCTCGATGCCACGCAAAAATCGTGCTGAAATCTCAGCAAAGGAAGCATCCAAAAGCTCAAAAAGAAACGGCGTGAAACGCTCGATTTCCGCCGGCGTTGCCGGCGCGCAATAGCGAGTGGCGGTCACTGCGGAACTCCCAAAAGAATCGCAATCTGTCATTTCGAATCCTAACGCTAAAAATCGTGTCTTAAGAAAACCAAACGGGCAATTTGTTGCAGCATTGTGACCGATAGATATGTCCTATCCATGACATTGAAACCGCCTCTTTTTTGCACTACCGCCCAGTCGCTGCACATAGACACTTTTCCCTTTCTTTTCAGCGTCTTACATCGTTTTAAAAATCACTAGTAACGATTTCTCACATCCCCATCGGCTTTTTCTTTTTTCACCACCCCTTTTACAGCGGTGCTTCTGATAGATTTTTCACACACGATGAGCGGCAACAAACCGCAAATCACACCAGTTTGAAATCCCGTTTTTTTGTAAGGAATTCTCCGATGTCCATTCTTCGCACCGAAGTTCTCCCGTTCAAGGCCACCGCTTTCAAGGATGGCGACTTCATCAACATTTCCGAAGCCGATCTCCATGGCAAGTGGTCCGTCGTCTTCTTCTATCCGGCAGATTTCACGTTCGTCTGCCCGACCGAACTCGAAGATCTCGCCGAGCACTACGAAGAGTTTCAGAAGCGCGGCGTTGAAATCTATTCCGTATCCACGGACACACACTTCACGCACATGGCCTGGCACGGTTCGAGCCCGGCTGTCGGCAAAGTGCGCTTCCCGATGGTGGGTGACCCCACGGGCGTAATCTGCCGCAACTTCGGCGTCATGATCGAAGAAGCCGGTCTTGCCGAACGCGGCACCTTCGTGATCAACCCCGAAGGCAAGATTGTGGCCTGTGAAATCCATGACGGCGGCATCGGCCGCGACGCATCCGAACTGTTGCGCAAGGTAGAAGCCGCTCAGTACGTTGCAGCCAACCCCGGTGAAGTCTGCCCGGCTCGCTGGCGTCCGGGTGCTCAAACGCTCAAGCCTTCTGCAGAACTGGTTGGCAAACTTTAATCTGACTCTTTCCCAATCGGTAGTCTGATTGGAATTTGCGGCAGACGTCCGGTGCGTCTGCCGCTTTTTTCTTGTCATCGTTTTTACACAAAACCATCACTGTTTCGACATACCTTCCGATTATCGTTGCGGCGTCTTTGAAAAGAACAAAGAAACACCACACTGGTTCCCTACTTCAGGATGACAAAAATGACTACTATCAGTCGCCGCAACTTCGGCAAATTAGCTTTTGGTTCTGCTTTGATGATGAGCGGTTTCGGCTTCACAAACGTTTTTGCGCAAACCGGCAAAACCGCCATCTGCTACAACGTTCCTGCTGAATGGGCCGGCTGGGGCAATATGCTTCAGCTCATTGCCAAAGAAACCGGCATCAATGTGCCCATCGACAACAAAAATTCCGGTCAATCGGTCTCTCAAGTCATCGCCGAAGCCAAAAATCCTGTGGCCGACGCCATGTACCTCGGCATTTCCTTTGCCATCAATGCCAAAAAAGCCGGCATCATCGAACCCTTCAAGGGCAAAGGCTGGCAGTCTGTTCCGGATAATCTCAAGGATCCCGACGGCTACTGGGTTTCCATCCACGCAGGCACGGTCGGCTTTATGGTCAACAAAGAAGCGCTGGGCGATGTTCCGGTCCCGAAGAGTTGGAAAGATTTGTTGGATCCGAAATACGACGGCATGGTCGGCTTCCTGGATCCGTCTTCCGCATTTGTCGGCTATGCCTGTGCCGTTGCCGCAAACCAGGCATTAGGCGGCTCGCTTGACAATTTCAAACCCGGCATTGAGTTCTATAAGAAGCTTCTTGAAAACCACCCGATCATTCCGAAGCAGACGGCATACGCTCGCTGCCTGTCCGGTGAAATTCCGATTCTGTTTGACTATGACTTCGATGCCTATCGAGCCAAATACACCGACAAGGCGCCGATTGAGTTTGTCATCCCCCAGGAAGGCACGATTCAGGTTCCGTACGTGATGTGCATGGTTAAGAACGCGCCGCACCGAGAAAACGGGCAGGCTGTGATCGATTTTGTTCTCAGCGAAAAAGGTCAGCAGTTCTGGGCTGAAAACTATCTGCGTCCGGTTCTCGGCGAACTGCCGGCTTCCGCTAAGGAAAAATTCCTGCCGGATTCGGAATACAAACGTGCAATCGGCATTGACTATGCCCGCATGGCTGCCGTGCAGGAAAGTTTCGGCGAAGCCTACCTCAAAGCCACCAAGGGCTAATCAAAGCATTGAGAGTCACTATGAAATCCCGTTCTACGTGGCTCTATCTGCTTCCGGCGATCACCATTCTGGCAGCGTTTTTTGTGCTGCCGGTGGTGAGACTTATTCCGGCATCCGTGTCGTCGGAAAGCGGCTTAGGGCTTTATCTAGAAATCATCACCAATCCCCGCTACAGCACAAGCGTCCTGTCGACCATTGTGCTTTCCGTCTTTGTGACGCTTGCCAGCCTTTTCGTGGGAGGCCTGAGCGGGCTTTTTCTCGAACGCCACCGTTTTTGGGGACGTGATGCGGTCGTCGGACTTATCACGTTGCCGTTGTCATTTCCCGGCGTGGTGGTCGGCTTCATGATCATCATGCTCGGCGGTCGCAACGGTCTGATCGGCATGTTTACCCAAGGGTTGGGTGCCGGCAAGCTCGTGTTCGCGTACGGCATGGCAGGCCTTTTCTTGGGCTATCTCTACTTTTCGATTCCGCGCGTTGTCACCACTGTCATGGCAGCGGCAAAAAAAATGGATCCGATGTACGAAGAAGCGGCCCGAACACTCGGAGCCTCGTCGTTCCGTATTCTCAAGGACGTCACGCTTCCAGCTCTGGCTCCTGCTCTCTTTTCCACTGGCGCGCTCTGTTTTGCAACATCCATGGGGGCCTTTGGTACCGCCTTTACGCTTGCGACCGACATCAACGTTCTGCCGATCACGATTTACACGGAATTTACGCTTTCGGCCAACATCGCCTCTGCGGCAATGCTTTCTGTCGTTCTGGGATTGATCACTTGGATCATGCTTGTCGCAGCGCGCTACTTCTCCGGCTCCTCTACCGTTACCGGTGCCGCTTAAGAACAGGAGCAAACAATGTCAGCAAAAAAATCCTTTAACGGCGCTGTTTGTTTTGAAGCAGCTCTAACCGGACTTACGCTCCTGTTTTTGATGGTACCCGTGATCCAAATGGTTATCACGGCCTTTACAGTCAACGCTTTTCGCGGCATCAAATCCGGACTCACCACACAGTGGCTCGTCAAAGTTCTCGAACTGTACGGCGATACGATTGTCAGAAGTCTTGGGCTTGCTCTGATGACGCTCATCGTCTGCGTCATCGTCGGTGTGCCTGCCGCTTGGGTCTTGGTGCGTGAACAACGAAAGCGTTGGGCCGCTTTTGTCGAAGAGGCATTCATCCTGCCGCTTTCGATGCCGGGGCTGGCAGTTGGTCTGGGCATTCTGCTCATCTGGGGCGGATTTTCCTATTTCCGGCAGAGCATCTTCTTTCTTCTGGCCGGTCACGTCATGTTCTGTCTACCCTTCATGGTTCGTTCGGTTACTGCCGTGCTGCGCGTCGAGCCGCTTTCGCAGTATGAGGAAGCCTCGGCCACGCTCGGCGCTTCGGCCTGGACGACATTCCGAAGAGTCGTCGTCCCGGTGGCAATGCCGGGAATATTGGCGGGCGCCCTGATGGTCGTCACGGTCTCGCTCGGTGAATTCAACATTTCCTGGATGCTTCAAACCCCCTACACCAAAACGCTTCCGGTCGGCCTGGCAGACAGCTACGCGTCAATGCGGCTGGAAGTGGGCAGCGCCTACACATTCATCTTCTTTGTCATATTAGTGCCGCTTCTCACGCTCATGCAGAAACTTCCGGAACGCCTGAGCAAACGCCGTGCGCTCAAAAACAAATAAGAACTGGTAAGAAATATGGATCAGAACCTCAATCCGGGACAGGAGTCTGTCTCGATCGAACTCAAAAACGTCAGCAAGCACTATGGCGAGACACTGGTGCTTACCCCCTTTTCGCTCACGATGGAAGCCGGCTGCCGTACCGTGCTGCTGGGACCTTCCGGTTGCGGCAAAACAACGCTGCTGCGCATGATTGCGGGCCTGGAAACTCCCGATGAAGGCTCTCAAATTTGGATCGGCGGGAAAGACGTAACCAACATTCCCGCCGAAAAAAGACAAATCGGTTTCATGTTCCAGTCCTATGCCCTTTTTCCCAACATGACGGTTGCTGAAAATGTGGCATACGGCCTGACAGTACGCAAAGAAGATCCTCAAAAAATCAAAGAAACGGTCGCAAGAATGCTCGGACTCGTCAATCTTGAGCCCTACGCCGATCGTCCCGTTCAAGCACTTTCGGGCGGACAAAGGCAGCGCGTCGCTCTTGCCCGCGCATTGGCCATTCGGCCTCGCGTACTCCTTCTCGATGAGCCGTTGACTGCCCTTGACGCGCTCTTGCGACACAAAGTGCGAGAAGAGCTCGCAGTCATCCTGAAACGTTTGGGGATCACTGCCGTCATCGTCACTCATGATCAGGACGAAGCCATGGTTCTCGGCGACAAAATCGTCGTCATGCAGGGCGGCGTCATCCATCAGGCCGATACGCCTCAGAACGTTTGGGACAATCCTGCTACCGATTTTGTGGCCGGCTTTGTCGGAAACAGCAATAAGCTCAAGGGGACACTTTCGAACGGCATTTTGGATATTGACGGCGGAACGATTGCCGTCAGCGACCTTTCTCCCTCCAGCCAAGAACGCTTGAAAGGTTTGGATCAAATGACCGTGCGAGCTTTTGTCCGTCCCGAATCAGCCAGTATTGAACTCACTACGCAACACTACAAAGAACCGGTGTTATGTGTTCCGGTCATCGTGCGCGATTTTCACTTTATGGGCAGCTTCATCCGCATTTCCGTCGAATTGAAATCGCACACCAAACTTGTGAAGGTCAATATGTCCGAAATCCCGGACGGAATTGAACCGGGTTGTGAAGCGACAATGATTATCCCTGCCGGTGACCTGATGGTGTTTGCAGGCAGTAAGGTTGAAGAAAAATGATGAAAATTCTGCACTTATCCGACCTTCACGTCGAACCGGTCGGCAAACTTGCCTACGCTCGTGCCAACACTGCTCGTCGCATGATTGAGCTTACGGAATGGCTGGCACATCACAAAGATGAGTACGACGCGATTGCCGTTTCCGGCGATTTGAGCTGTGACGGAAATATTGATTCATACCATCTCATTGACGCTATTTTCCGTTCTCTTCCCAAGCCCTGTTTCATGGTTCCGGGCAATCACGACCGCAGAAAACCATTTTTAGAATGTCTTTCGCACTTCTGCCCGAATGTCTATAGTCCCGAAAACTTGAGTTTTTCGGTCGATCTCGGAGCCTACCGACTTTTCATGCTCGATACGCTTCAACCGGGCATTCACTGGGGCGCTTTGCCCGACGGTGTACTCGACTGGCTTGAAGCCGAGCTAAAAAACACTCACGAACCTTCTTTGGTTTTCTGTCACCACACGCCGGTCAAACCCGGCATGGGTTATATGGATGAACCGTTCGGTAACGGAGACCGCTTCATTGAGATTCTCTCGCGCCAGCAGGACGTACGTCTCTGTACAGGCCATCTACACCGCCCCGTGGCAACACTTGCCAAAAACAAAGTTGCCGTTGTCACAGCACCGTCCGTTTCTTTGCAAATGCTGCTTGACTTAACCCCCAAGGGTGGTGACGAATTTGTGTTTGAAACACCGGGCTACGCCGTGCATACCTTCCTGGATGACGGTTGGGTAACACACTTCGGCCAATTCCCGTTCCCAAGCGACTTCAGCGGTCCGTATCCGTTTGTCAACACAATCAATCCAGACGCTTAAGTCCAGTTCTGAAAAAGAACGCGGAAGAGCATTCGCCTCCTTCCGCGTTCTTTTTTTTCAGGTTTCAGGACTGTCGAAAATCACTGACCGGATGCGATCTTGTCCTGGAATTCGCAGTATGTTTCCTTCGTAAAGACGGGTTTGAAGTTGGCGCAAATTTCTTCAGCCTTCTTCGCATCGTCGTACAGAAGATCAATGATTGTCATCGCGAGCACTTCGGGCGACTTTTCGTAGGCCACTTCTTCGTTATCGAGAACGAAGTTGGCGCCGTGCAAAACACCCTTAGCGCAACCCACCCACGGGTGCACAACCGGAATGAGATGCGAAACGTCGCCCATTTCGGTACTGCCGGCGTTGTGCGCGCCGACGGCCACGTGTTCTTCACCGAAAAGCGCCACGGCATTGTCGCGCAACACGTTGCGCAGATTTTCGTCAGGACGCAACGGCAGGTAACCCGGCAGGTCCTGCAGTTCACAGGTCGCCCCCACGGCATCGGCACCCGCACGCAATGCACGGTTGATGTCGGTGTTGTAGCGAAGCAGTGCGTCCACATTGGCTGCGCGCGTATAACTTTCCATCGTGACGTAATCGGGAATGACGTTCACCAGGTCGCCGCCCGAGTTGATGATCGGATGGAAGCGCACGAAGTCATCTTCGCGGAAACGTTCGCGGATGGCATTGACTCCCATCACGCCCATCATGGCGGCGTTGAGCGCATTGATACCTTTGTCGGGAGCGCCCGCTGCGTGAGCCGCACGTCCGCGATACGTCATGAGCTTGCCGACGAAACCGTTGCAGCTGCCGCCCAAGTCGTAGAACCCCTGAGGATCTTCCGTGATGTTGGCGTGCATCTGCATGGCGATATCAATGCCGTCGAAAGCGCCTTCGGCAATCAGTTGCTGCTTGCCGCCGAGATAACGCAGGTCACCCTTTTCACGCAGGCCGTTGCGGAAGTCAATTTCGACATACTCTTCAGCCGGAACAGCAAAGAGCATCAGGTCGCCGTCAAGTTCGTCCATGATGCCGGCGTCCTTAAAAGCCATGCCGACGGCGAGCATATTGGCAAGCTGCACGTGGTGACCGCAGCAGTGCGCCGCCCCGGTCTTGGGATCGGCATGAGGATGGTCGCGGCAGATGATGGCGTCAAGTTCGCCCAGAAGCGCCACCGTCTTCTTGCTCTTCTTGCCCTTCATGCGAGCACGAACGCCCGTGATACCCCAACCGGTTTCGCATGTCAGACCGAGTTTTTCAAACTCTGCCTTGATTTTGTCGGATGTCTTCGTTTCCTTAAAGCCCAGTTCGGGTTCGGCAAAAACGCTTTCGGCAACAGCCTTGATGTCGGCACGGCGTGCACGAATAGCTTCGCACACGCGTCGCTTGAGATCTTCCTTACTCATGATGTTTCTGTGCGTAAAGGTTCAACAAAAAAGGCAAGCTCTTCAGACAGCACACAAGCCGCTGGAGCTCGCCTGCGCATTACTAGGCGTCAGAATACACCTTCGAGGCCCAACATGATTTCGGCCAACACCGTTGCGCAAATGAAGCTACCGGCAGCCACGGCCAATGCCACGGGGATGATTCGCCAGGAAAGCGCCTTGAAGGCTTCCATATCCTTACCCACCGAAAGACCGGCGTAAGCAAGCAGCGGCGTGGTCAACGCAAGGAAGCTCACTTGCTTGGTGTAGCTGATCACAACGTCACCGCCCGGAAATCCTGGAATGGACACCATCACGGCCACGATCGAGACCCAGAACACCATCGGAAGCTTGTGAAAGCCCGGAAGCTTCGAAATAAAGATACCGATGGAAGCCAGCACGACCAGAAGGAAAACGCCGATGGCGCTGGCGCCCAGATCCGGATGGATGTTGATGAGGTTGGCTACCCAGCTGAAAACACCCGTCACCAGAAGGATAAAAACCATATCCTTCATTTCATTCAAAATTTTCATCATGATCTTTCTCTCTTTAACTTTGCAGTCTTGGTTGTTACGTTCTCGATTCGTCAAGCCGCTTTTTTGGAGCGCAGCGAATCCATCCAGCCGTAGACCTTAACGGTCACCGGCAGCGAGATAAAGAGCGCAAAGTAAATACCCAGAACGGTGGTGAGCAGGTTGGCGGCAGCCGCGTAGGCCTGCACCGTTTCAGCCCATTCGGGATGAGAAGCAATAATTGAGGCAGTCGAAGCAGCCATCATGGAGGCACTGCCGATGCCGGCGCCCATAGCAAGAGCGTGCGGATGGAAGATACCCATCTGAGCAATGACGCCCGCAAGGATCGAGACCCAAAGTGCACCAAAAACGGTGCCGCAGATGTACATGCCCATCACACCGCGACCTTCCGGAGAATCCAAACCGTAGCGTTCGGCAATAATGGCAATGTTGGGCTCACGGTCAATGGAGTAGCACGCACCGATAGCTTCGCGCTTCATGCCCACGAGGAAAGCCACTGGCAACCCAAAGACAAGCGTACCGAAGAAATGACCGAATTCCTGAACAAGCAAAGCCAGCGAAGAGTTAGCCAATTGCTCCAGGTTCGGACCGATATCCAAGCCCAACTTGGTCACCAAAATGAGCATGCCCACGGAAAGAACACGGGAAGCACGCTCCATCTCGGGCAGCTTCAGAATCTTGAAGTTGGGATAACTGATGATGCCGCCGATGATCAGGGCATAGAACAGCGGCAGGAAAATGATCAGGTCAAAGCGCTTCATGCCGATCGATTCTGCGACGATCACGATCAGAAGCGCCAGCAGATGAAGCTTCCAGTTTTTAATAAGGTCCATTTGGTTCTTCCTTGTTGTCCGATCTCTGGCATTTTTTGCCGACATCGTTTGTACCTGAGGTTGGCAGCTTCTCGTGCACAGGCTTCCGTTAAGACGCCAAGCATGCAGAAAACACAAACGGAGGCAAGATTTTTGTCGATCTCCCTCCGCTACAGTGTCCTCGCAATGCCCTCGACGGAATTTTCCTTTCCGCCGATGCTGCGCGGCAGCTGTCTCTTTATCCGTTTACGCTTGGCGCGCTCGAGTCACGCGGCAGTCACCACGACACGCCTGAAAAGCGAATCTGCTGATGTTGCTTGGAAAAATTGCCGCGAGGATCATTTTGAATCGTGTCGATTGCGTTCAAGCGTTACGGAAAAGAAGGGCCGGCGGGAGGCCCTCTAGGTCGGACAGTACCACGCCGAAGCCCAAAAACTCAAGGAAATCGCGGTTTTGCACGCAAAATTAGCCATCTAGCCTAAGGAATTTTGCTCACTTTTGCCTCCGTTTTGACATCCTTCCGGGCAATTGCAAAGAAACCTCAAAGTTTTGAGCCGCGTCAGCAATCCAAGTCTTCAGTTTTGTCAAGACACGCATTCCTTTAGGTCATCGGCTTGAGTTTTACTTGCGCTCGGGAGCAAAATGCAGAAATCATCTTACGAAAGAAGGAGGGCCTGCGATGTCCAATTACCTCACCGAAAACCTTCGTACTGTAGCCTTGGTCGGGCACAGCGCTTCCGGCAAGACGAGTCTTGTCGAAGCTATGCTGGTTCGTACCGGCGCCATCGCTGAAGCCGGCTCCGTCGAACGCGGCAATACCGTATGCGACAACGACCCGCAGGAAAAAGCGGTCGGTCACTCGCTTCGTATGGCCGTGGCGCACATCGACACCGCTATGCCCGACCTGACCCCGGTGCGCATTCACGTCATTGACACCCCGGGGGGCCCTGACTACGTTGGTCAAGCGCTGTCCGCTCTTGACGCCGTCAAATCGGTTGCTGTGGTGGTCGACGCCACCAAGGGCATCGAACTGATGACGCGCCGCATGATGAAATGGGCCGAAGAGCGCGGACTGTGCCGCGTGATCGTCGTCAACAAGATCGATGCTCCCGACATCAACCTTCATGAACTTCTTGACGAACTCAAGGAAGCCTTCGGCGACGGCGTTTTGCCGATCAACCTTCCCACCAAGGGCTGCACCCGCGTCATCGACTGCTTTGACAAGGATTCGGGCGAAAGCGACATCATGACGGTGAGCGATGTTCACCGCGCCTTCATCGAACGCGTCGTGGAAGTCGACGACGAAACGATGGAAAAATATCTCGAAGAAGGCGATGTGGATCCCTCCACTCTTCACGGCCCCGTGACGAAGGCCCTACGAGAAGCCCACGTCATTCCGGTGTGCTTCACCTCTGCGAAGAACCTCATCGGCATTCGCGACTTCATGAAGGTGATCATCCGCCACCTGCCCTCTCCGAGCGAAGCCAACGATGCTCAGTTCATCGACAAGGAAGGCGCTCCCTATCAGACTCAGCCCGACAAGACGCTGCCCGTCGTGGCTCACGTCTTCAAGGTCGTGAGCGACCCGTTCGTCGGCAAGATCGGCGTCTTCCGCGTACATCAGGGTTGCATCACTGCCGGTTCCACTCTGTACGTCAACGACAACAAGAAGCCCATCAAGGCTGCCCGTCCGTTGATTCTGCAGGGCAAAAACACGTTTGAAACCGACGAACTGCACCCCGGCGACATCGGCGCTCTCAACAAGATTGACGAACTTACCTACGGTTGCATCCTGCATTCCGACCCGAACCTCGACATCCGCATGCGGCCTCTGCCCTTCCCCAAGCCCATGCTCGGCTTGGCGATCGCTCCGGCCCGCCGCGGCGACGAAGGCCGCATGAGCGAAGTGCTCGGCAAGATGCTTGCTGAAGATCCGACGCTTTCGGTCGACCACGACGTCGTTCTGAACGAAACGGTGCTACGCGGTCTGACCGAAATGCATGTGCGTACGGTACTCGAACGCATGAAGGAACAGTTCAAGCTTGAAGTGACGACCAAGACGCCGTCCGTACCCTACCGCGAAACGATTTCGGGTTCGGCCGAAGGACATGCTCGTCACAAGAAGCAAACGGGCGGTGCCGGTCAGTTCGGTGAAGTCTATCTGCGCGTCGAACCGCTACCGCGCGGCGAAGGCTTTGTCTTTGCCGATGAAGTCAAGGGCGGCGCCATTCCGTTCAACCTGATCCCGGCCGTGGAAAAGGGCGTGCGCGAAGTGCTCGCCACAGGCTTCGTTGCCGGTTACCCGATCGAAGACATCAAGGTAACGGTCTACGACGGCAAGTACCACCCAGTGGATTCCAAGGAAGTGGCCTTCGTTTCGGCCGGCCGCAAGGCCATGCTCGATGCGCTTGCCAAGGCCTCGCCCCAGGTGCTCGAACCGATCGTGGAAATGATCATCACGGCTCCCGACGGCTACATGGGCGACATCACCGGCGACCTCGCAAGCCGTCGCGGCCAGATTGTCGGCACGGATAATCTCCCGGGCGGCATGATGGAAATCCGCGCTCAGGTTCCTCTGGCTGAACTGGAAAATTACGCTACGCGTCTGCATGCCCTCACGCAGGGCGCCGGCGCCTTCTCGATGGATCTGTCGGGCTATCAACCCGTTCCGTCCCAGAAGCAGGCCGAACTTGCCTCCAAGTTCAGTCTTAAGGCCGAAGAAGACTAACCCCCACACCATGAGCACCCGCTTCGATCGCGAAACGGGTGCAATTTTCCTCCCGAGCGGCATTTACTTTGTGAACTGCCGCTCATTTTTTGCCCAAAGCAAACTGCCGGAAATTGTGACCTTTCAGTCAATCTTCCACCGGCGGCTTTTCTGATTCGGGCAGGCGAACCACATAGCGAGTGTTTCTGCCGGAACCTTCCCGGATGATCTGCTGCTTGTCCTTTAGCTTATTCAGCCAATAGTTTGTGGTTATACGAGGAATGGCAAGTTGCTCCTCAATTTGAGCTCGCGTCAACAATCCCTCTCTTTCCTTCCAACTTTCTTCCAATAATGCGTCCAGTTCTATCGAACTTAGAAGAAAAAATATTTCTTTAATATCAGCACATTAAAAAAAGCCTGCAACCTTCCAGGTTTTCTTCCAACTTTCCTTCCAAAACTTAGAAGAAAAGGCTTCCTCCTTCCAATCTTTAATGTCCGTACACGACGCCCAAAACAAAAAGACCTCCGAGTCAACCGCCCGACGAGCCTCGAGCAACTCGGAAGTCTTTCCGTACAAAGCAGATTTTGCGGCTCTTAGTTCTCAAGCCATATAGTTACCGGTCCGTCGTTGACGATATTAACGACCATGTGCGCTCCGAAAATGCCTGTCGCAGTCTTCAGTCCGGAAGCCGCACATTCTTCGACAAAAATGTCAAAGAGGCGCTTTCCGTCTTCGGGAGCAGCCGCGGGCGTAAAGCTCGGACGGTTGCCGCGGCTGGTGTCAGCAGCAAGCGTAAATTGCGAAACGAGCAGCAATTCCCCTGAGATATCCGATACCGAACGGTTCATCTTGCCGGCATCATCCTCAAAAATACGATAGCGCAACACTTTCTGCGCCAACGCGCGAGCTTTTTCTTCGGTATCTCCTTTGACGGCGCAGACAAGTATGCACAGGCCGCGACCGACTTCACCCACGGTTTTCCCGTCGACTGTCACGCCAGCCTGCGCCACGCGCTGCAACAACGCGATCATTTTTTAACTCACCGTGACCTTAGCCCAGCGGCGCTTGCCGACCTGCAACGTGTAGGTACCGGGTTTAACCTTGAGACCGCGATCGGAAATGCGTTCGCCTTCCAGACGGACACCCCCCTGATCAATGTTGCGGTTGGCTTCACCCGTGCTCGGGCACAGACCGGCTTCCTTGATGAGACGGGCAATGCCGATTTCTCCGTCGGGAGCGGCAACATTGACTTCAGGGATGTCCGAAGGCACGGCACCGGCGCGGAAGCGGTTATTGAATTCTGCTTCGGCCGCATCGGCCGCCTTTTCATCATGGAAGCGAGCCACGATTTCTTTGGCAAGCAACACCTTGGCGTCTCGCGGATTGCGACCGTTTTCGCATTCGCTCTTGAGTTCGGCAATCGCCGCATTACTCTTGAGACTCAGCAGGTTGTACCAATCCCACATGAGCGTATCGGAAATGCTCATCACCTTGCCGAACATCTCATCGGCGCTTTCCGTGATGCCGATGTAGTTGTGCTTGGACTTACTCATCTTATTGACACCGTCCAAGCCCACCAGCAAGGGCATCGTCAGGATGCACTGCGGCTCCTGGCCGTACTGGCGCTGCAGTTCGCGGCCGACGAGCAGGTTAAAACGCTGATCGGAACCACCGAGTTCCAGATCGGCATGAAGAGCCACCGAATCGTACCCCTGCATCAGGGGGTAGATCAGTTCATGCACAGCAATCGGAAGCTGTTCGGCAAAACGCTTGGCAAAGTCATCGCGCTCAAGCAGTCGAGCCACCGTATAGCGGCTGGCAAGCTGAATAAGGCCCGTGGCACCCAACTGGTTGCACCATTCGGAATTCCAGCGCACTTCGGCCTTTTCAATGTCGATGACGTGAGCGGCCTGCTCGAGATAGGTCTCGGCGTTAACCTTGATCTGCTCGGGCGACAGCGGCGGACGGGTCGTGTTGCGGCCGGTCGGATCACCGATGGCTGCCGTAAAGTCGCCGATCAGAAAGATCACCGTGTGGCCAAGATCCTGCAGCTGACGAAGCTTATTGAGTACAACCGTGTGACCGACGTGAATATCGGGGGCCGTGGGATCCAGACCGAGTTTGCAGCGCAGTTTGGTGCCGGTCGCCTTGGCGCGGGCCAGCTTCTGCTCCAATTCGCTTTCGATCAAAAGCGTGTCGGTACCGCGGGCAATCGTGGCCATTGCCTCCTTGATTTCGGGCGTGACTTCGTATTTCTTTTCTTCGGTACGGGCGGATTCAACAGACATCGGTATGGAATTCCAAAAAAGCTTTTTCATTCAACGGCTGCGACATATTCACAGCAAACGGAGCGATATTGTACCGAACGGCAAAGAATCAAGCTCAGACAGCTCGCAACGCAAGCCTGAAACGGCTTGTCCGAAATGCAAATTCTTTTTTCATTTTCAGACAGCGTTGAACGATCAATCTAAAATGTCAGCTTGGTTTGGTGCAACCGCGCAAAATGGACGTCAAAAAGCACTGTCGGTTCAGCTTCTCCTTCTAAATGACCTCTCAGCTTATTGTCGGTAAAGAATTGCGACGCCTTGGCAAAGGCGTCATTGATCTCGCTCGCTCTCGGCGTCTGTCCCAAGTGGGCGGTGGCGGCGTCACTCGCACCTATTTGGTTGCGCTTGGCCTCTTCTGTGTGCTTCCGATCGGGGCCACAGCCGCTCTTTACTACTCGATTCCGAGCGAGACACTCACGGCTTCGCCCGTTCGTACACTCACAGTCGAACCAGTGCGTCTTCCCGACTTGAGAGGCCAAATGGCAGCCATTGAAGCCGTCACCGATCCGATTTCGCACGAAATCTTTGTACGCGAAGCCGAAACGCTCACTTCGCTTCTGGCTCGTCTGCAGATCAAGGACACGCAGGCGCGCGACTTCATCATTCGCAATCCCATAACACAGGCTCTCGTCTATCCCAAGCAGGGCCAGTTTGTGACAGCCGTGGCCGGTGAAGACGGCAAACTTGAAGAGCTGCGCCTTTATACCGACAGTGACATTTCCGGCAAAGGCTCTCGTTTGGAAGTACGTCGCACGGCAAGAGGCTTTCAGGCCAACACAACGCCTTACGAATATGACACCGAACTCACCATGGCCAACGGCGTCGTGTCGAGTTCACCCGATGCGAGTCTCTTAAACGCCGGCGTTCCCGCCAAGATCGTCGAGCAGATGCACTCAGCGTTTGACTTTGATCGAGACATCGTCAGCCAGTTGCAGCGCGGCGACGCCTTCCGGCTGATCTATGAAACGAAGTTCGCCGAAGGCAGCTTCGTGCGCCATGGCCGATTGTTGGCTATGCAGCTCGATCATGACGGAAAAACAACCGAACTCTTTCGCTTTGACAACGACAATGCCGGCGGCAATTTCTACGATGCCGAAGGCAACATCTCTCGCCGTACGTTCATGCGCGTGCCACTGGACGTACAAAGCGTAACGAGCGAATTTTCTCCCATGCGCCGACACCCCGTGACGGGTGTTTTGCGTCCTCACCTGGGTACGGATTTCCGCGCCCCCTGGGGCGCCGTGGTGCGCGCCGCGGCTGACGGCACCGTGGAATTTGCTGGCGTCGGTACCGGTTACGGCAACTACATCCGCATCGCGCACGGCCCGGGTATCCTGACGCTATACGCGCATCTCTCCTCCATAGATCCGCACGTCAAAAAGGGTACAAAGGTCAAATACGGCGAAGTGATCGGCCGTGTTGGCCAGACGGGACTGGCAACGGGACCGCACCTGCACTACGAACTGAAGTTCGGCAATGTGCAGATCAATCCGATGACTGTGCGCCTGCCGGACACCAAGACGCTCACCCCATACCAATTTGCACAGATGGAAGTGCTCATCGCTCCGCTGCGCGCCAAACTGGCACGCCTGCAAAAGTTGCAAGTGAGCAGTCTTGTCGACAAGAACGCCGTTTCTCAAACGAACTAAAATACCCCCTTTCCCAAACCAAATCGGAGATTTTCAACCATGGCCAAGACAGTGACCCTGGGTTTAATGTCGGGAACCAGTCTTGACGGCGTAGATGCCGTCGCCGTCGATTTTTCCGGGGTGGGACCGCGTCTGATCGGCCATCACCACATCGAATTTCCTAAGCCGCTCAAGGAAAAGCTTCTGGCGCTATGCCAGCCCGGCGATAATGAAATTGATCGCATGGGAGTCGCTTCCGTCGAACTGGGTAAGTTCTACGTATATTGCATCAATGAGTTGCTCGACGTAGCCGACATCGGCCGAAAGGACGTGGCCGCCGTCGGCATTCACGGCCAGACGATTCGACATCGTCCCGAACAAGGCTGGACATTGCAACTCAACAACCCGGCACTCGTCGCAGAGCTGTCGGGCCTTGACGTCGTAAGCGATTTCCGCAGCCGTGACATCGCTGCCGGCGGCGAAGGCGCTCCGCTTGTGCCCGCTTTCCACCGTCAGGTTTTCATGGGCGAAGTTGCCCGCTCGGTCGTTAACATCGGCGGCATTGCCAATGTCACGTTCCTGCCGCCGCGCCGCGGCTACGGCAAGATCATCGGCTTTGACTGCGGTCCGGGCAATATTCTTCTGGACGCCTGGTGCCGCAAACACATTGCCCGCCCCTACGACACGAACGGGGCCTGGGGCGCAACGGGGCGCGTGCACGACGATCTGCTCGCCAAACTCCTCTCGGACCCCTACTTCGACCGTCAGCCCCCCAAGAGCACCGGCCGCGAACACTTCAACCTCGAATGGCTTGAATCTCAGCTCGCCGAATTCGGCACGCTGGAACCCGCCGATGTGCAGGCCACTCTTGTGATGCTCACGGCCCGTACGATCACCGACGCCATCAAGAAGTTTGCCGGCCGCACCGAAGAAATCTACCTGTGCGGAGGCGGCGCCTTGAACGGTGCGCTTGCTCAGTGCATCCGCGAATGTGCCGGCGACACCATTTACGTGCGCTCGACCTCGGCTCTCGGTGTTGACCCGATGCACGTCGAAGCGATGGCCTTTGCTTGGCTTGCATGGGCCTTCCTGCAGAGGAAACCCGGCAATCTTCCCGAAGTGACCAACGCCTCCGGCGCTCGTCTGCTCGGCGCGCTCTATCCGCACTGATCACCCGACCGATTCAGTTAATCGAAGACCAACGACCGGACGGAAACGAAATTTCCCTCCGGTCGTTTGTTCTTTGCCGCATCGCTCTTTAGACTTCTCGTTAATCCGCATGTTTGCGCGGCGTCGCCGTGCTTACAATTTACGCTCTCTCGAAATCTCCCGGCCCAACTGACGCAGACTGACTTGTTCGACCAAGGCACAAGCCGGCCTAACGCCTGCGACCGAGAACCGACGTCTTTGTTTTTACCATGTCGTTCGTTTCTTCCGCCAAAGCATTCCTGGGCAGTCTGCCCGTTCAACGCTTTCATCCCGTCACGTTGGATGCGCTCCGCCACTACAACACGCGGATGCTCACGCGCGACATCAGCGCCGGTTTGACGGTCGGCATGGTGGCTTTGCCACTTGCCATGGCTTTCGGTATCGCCTCGGGCGTACCGCCCGAAGCCGGCATCTATACGGCCATCATTGCAGGCTTTCTGATTTCACTCCTGGGCGGCTGCCGTGTGCAAATCGGCGGCCCCGCGGGCGCTTTCATCGTTATCATCTACGGCATCATCGCCAACTACGGTCTGGGCAACCTGTTGCTGGCCACCATCGGTTCGGGCGTCATTCTATTTTTAATGGGGCTCTTTAAGCTCGGCAGCTTCATTCGCTTCATCCCCGTCTCCATCGTCATCGGCTTTACGAACGGTATTGCCGTATTGATCGGCCTGAGTCAAGTCAAAGACTTCTTGGGACTGACAATCGAGAAAATGCCGGCGGACTTTTTCCATCAAATTCAGACTCTTTACGCGCACATTGATACCTTTAACCCTTATGCGTTCGGTCTGGCTCTCGTGAGTTTTCTCATCGTCAAGTTCTGGCCCAAGGGTTACGTCATGGGCGGCGCGCCCTGGAAACGTTGGATGGCGCATCTGCCTGGCACCGTGGTCGTGCTCGTGGCTTCCACCGTTGTGGTCTCCGTCTTCAATCTTCCGGTTGAAACCATCGGTACAAAGTTCGGCGGGATTCCGCAGAAGCTTCCCGATCTGACGCTACCCGACTTTTCCTGGGAAGCCTTCAAGCATCTGATCGGCCCGATGATCACGATCGCGTTGCTGGGCGCCATTGAAAGTTTGTTGTGTGCCCGCGTGGCGGATGCCATGACCGACGATCGTCACGACCCCAATCAGGAATTGATGGGCCAGGGCGTGGCCAACTTCGTCGTACCTTTCTTCGGCGGCATTCCGGCCACCGGCACCATTGCGCGAACCGTCACCAACATCAAGAGCGGCGCGGTCAGCCCCGTTGCGGGCATCGTGCACGCCCTCACGCTTTTGGTCGTGATTCTGGCCGCCGCTCCCTTAGCAGGCGACATCCCCCTGGCGGCACTGGCTGCAATCCTGTTCTTTGTTGCGTGGAATATGGGCAACTGGCGTGAATTCTCACGCCTGCGCCAGATGACGATGAGCTACAAGGCCACGCTGATCACAACGTTCCTCCTGACGGTGATTTTCGATCTGACGGTCGCTGTTGAAGTCGGCTTACTTGTATCCTGCGTGTTCTTCATCTACCGCATGAACACGCTTACCCGCGTCACGCGTCAGACGCTGCCCTTCGACATGCCTGAAACGGTGGAATGCTGGAAACTCACCGGCGCACTTTTCTTCGGTTCCGTCAGTAAGCTCGAAGACGTTACCGATCCCAAGCGCATCACAGCGCCCGATGCAGCCAAGGTCGTCATTTTGGACTGTACCGATTTGCTCAACATCGACAACTCGGCCATGGACATCCTGCAGGTCTTTATGCGGGCTCTGAAGCGCCGCAATCACGAACTCATCATCGCCGGCGCCTCAGGCCACCCACAGCGCCAGCTGCAACGAACAGGCATTGCTCAGAGCCTCGGTGCCAATTTCGTGCCCAATATTGAGTTTGCTCAGCACCGCGCGCGCGAGCTGCTTGCCGAAATCGAAAAGAAGGAAACGAGCGGCAAACCCATCGTATGACCGTTTCGTCGTTCTGTTTTCCAAAAGGCCTTGAAGCTTTCCGCTCAAGGCCTTTTTGCTAGGCCTTCGGCATATCCACCGTCACGCTCAACCCCTTTTGTGCCTGAGAATCGGTCCAGTCAAGCGTAATGGCACAGCCATAACGATCCGCAATTGTTTTGCAAATGGCCAGTCCCAGTCCGGTTCCGGTCTGCTGCGTTCCCAAAACACGGTAGAACGGATCGAAAACACGGGTGCGCTCGGCCTCTGGAATCCCCGGCCCCGTATCGGCCACACACAGGATGAGGCGATCGGACTGCTCTCGGAAAGAAATGGTCACGTTGCCGCCCTGCGGAACATAATGCACGGCGTTGTGCACGAGATTTCGCACGAGACAGAAAAGCGAAGCTTCGGGCATCGCCGCACAGGCGCTTTGTGCTTCGTTGGTGTCAAACCCTGCCACCTCAACGGCAATCTCCTTGCTTTCGGCCTCCCAATAAATATCTTCAACGACCGAAGTCACCACCTTGAGACACTGCGCCGTTTGCGGGCCGTCGACGGCTTTTTCTTGTCCGGCCTGCACGCGCTTGAGCGTCAGCAGCTGACTGATGAGGTTAGAGAGACGAGCGATGCCCGCTCGGATATCCGCTACGGTTTGTTTCGCCTGCTCGGACATCGGCATATCGCTTAAACGATCGACCTGCAGACTCAAAGCCGTCACTGGACTGCGCAGTTCATGGGCCGCATCGGCAACAAACCGTGTCTCGCGTCCTCGAAGTTCCTCCACGCGAGCGAACATATCGTTGACGGCTGTCATGATGCGCTCGAGTTCTTCGGGCACGCCTTCGTAGGAAAGCGAGCTCAAGTCATCGGCCTTGCGCTCCTGAATCTCTTTAACGAGCTGCTGCACCGGCTTTAACCCGTGCCAAAGCACCAAAATCAAAACCAGCAGCATCACGGGCGTCAGTATCAGAATGGGAGCGGCTGCGGTAAGCGCTCTCACCAGAATTTCTTCGTTGCGCTCGCTTAGCCGCTGAGCGGCAGCCACATGCGTGCCGTCGGAAAGCGTTCTCAAATAAAAACGATACTTGTCACCGGCAAATTCCGCCGTATGAGCGCCATTTGAATAGGATTGCCGAAAGGTAACGGTCAGAGCTCGACCTTTTTTGTGCAGCATGCGCACCAAAACCGTTTCACCGGCCTGCACCACGGCGTCCTTGCTGTCGTCGTCAAGTTGAAAATGGTCCTCAAAAACATCGTCGTCCATGGTGAGCGCACCGTACTGCGGCAACGTCTCACCTTTGTCCGAGCCGGGGCCGTAAAACCCCCCGAGAGTGAGTTCCTGAATTTTGTTGCGCTGACGCTGCTGCACGATGTCGCGTGAGAGCATCCCCACCACTTCCTTGAGGATGTCATCCTGACGGTCTTTGGCCTCTTCGTAACCAATGGCAAAACTCGCGGCCGCCGTGATGAGCGAAAACACGGCAAGCGTGCCCGCACACCAAAGCGTCACTCGCTTTAGAAGCGAATGTTTTCTGAAAATCATAAGTTATCGTCCTGCCGCGCGTCCCTTGTGCACCATCCATCCCAGACCACGGACGTTTCCGATAGCATTTGCACCGAGCTTTTTGCGCAAGCCGTGGATGATGAATTCCAGAGCATTGCTCTCAGGCATGTCGCCGTCTCCGTAGAGACGCTCTTCGAGCGTGGTACGCGACAAAATGGCGCCCGGTCGCGTCATGAGCGCCTCCATCAGATCAAATTCGCGCTTACTGAGCGCCACTTCCTTGTCACCCTCGGGCGCATGCAAGCGCACGGTCTTAGTTTCGCAATTGAGCGTCATCGTTCCGTTGGTGAGCACCTTGCTTGCGGCCTGCGCACCCTGGCGTCGCCGTTCGATGGCACGCAACCTTGCCAGCACTTCGGACATATGAAAAGGCTTGACCACGTAGTCATCAGCCCCCGCGTCCAGACCGGCTAAACGGTCGTCCAGTCCGTCCCGGGCCGTCAGAATCACCACCGGAGTTTCGGAATCCTTGGCGCGCAGCTCACGCAACACGCTCATGCCGTCCTTGCCGGGCAAGCCCAGGTCCAGCAGCACGGCATCGTACTTGTTTTCCGAGAGGAACCCTGTGGCTTCCCAACCGCTGCGGGCCCAGTCAGCCGCTTTGCCAGCATCGGCCAGAGCATTGACGACCGCCTCTCCGATCATCGGGTCGTCTTCGACAAGAAGAATCTTTTCGGTCATAGATTTTTTCGGCGCGTCAATCGGCTTCCTAGCCGACAAAAAAACGCCGCTCCTTTCCTGCCGTAGTCTACGGCAAGTCAGCCAGCGGCTTTGCAAAGTGCTGCGTTGCGTTTGTTACGGCACTGCCGGCAGAACCGTCAGACGATAGACGTCAATCGTTTCCTTTTTGGCGTGCTCAAGTTCCAGTTCGCCTTCAATACGGATCTTGGTTTTGGGATCCACCCGCTGGCCTTGAAAAACCTTATCAGGTATTTCCGCAATGATTCGGCCCGTCGCGTCAGCAAACACGTATTTCTTGCGTTTGACTTGCTCGATAATGAAGCCTTCGAGCGACGCCTCCTGATCTTGCTTGCCGTTTTTAAGCAATTCAGCGACAGTTGTCACCGCAACGGCGGGTTTGTCACTGACAAATTGCGCTTGGATGGGAGCGGCGGCAAGAATGCCGAGGGCTGCCGCCGCAAGCGTCATGGATTTCAGATTCGACATTCTCCAGTTCTCCTTGATGCGTCTGCGGTTAGCGAATTAGCGCAGGATGGTGAGGTTGTAGACGTCAACCTTGTCCTTTTCCATGAAGTCGCGTTCGAGTTCGCCGTCAATGCGCACCTTGGTCTTCGGATCAACGCGCTGGCCCTTGAAGACTTCGTCGTCGATTTCAACGAGCATTTCGCCGGTGCTGTCGCGGAACATGTACTTTTCATGCTTGACCTGCTGCACGATGTAGCCTTCGAGCGTAGCGAGCTGATCGTCCTTGCCGCTGTCGAGCAGGTTCTTGACGGTGGTCACGTTGCTCGGGCCGCCCACAAACTGAGCCTGGGCAGGAGCAAAGGCGATAACGGAGGCAAGAGCGGTGGCAGCGGCAATGGTCTTGGGATTAAGCATGGTGTGACTCCTTGTAGAAAAACCGTTTTCAAATGCTTTCTGTCTGTCGGGGAACTTCTTCTCCCCTCTTGGTAACACGCAGTTTAGAAACCCCGGGTTAGCCGCCCCATAGCCGACCAAAACCGACTATTTCGAGCCTCTCAGTTTGCCGATTTGCCCGTTAGGCGGCACAAAGGAGGCGAACTTAGAAAACTTAGCGAGCGCAAAGTTTTCTCAATCGGCACGCTCTCAATTGCAACCATTTGTATCACGCGAGCGGCCTTCTTTTTCGGCTACACTTTGAACCACTTGGATTCCCGCCGCTGGCCGACTCGATTTTCCCCGAATCGTCCCGACTGTCGGCGCCGCAACCTTACTTTTCGAATCATGCAGATTAAAACCCTCGCCTGTTCCCTCACCTGTCTTGCCGCTCTGGCCTCCGCTACCGCGAGCGCCGCGACCGATCCTCAGATTGAAAAAATCAGCAAAGCGGTTCAGGCCGCCACGGGCAAAGCACCCGACTCCGTGATGAAGTCCCCCGTCAACGGCCTCTGGGAAGTGGTCATTGACAAGCGCATCTTCTATTCCGACGCCGATGCACGCCACCTGATAATCGGCCGCATTTTCGACTCGGCCACGGAACGCGACCTCACCGCCGAACGCATTGAGGAACTCAACCGCATCAAGTGGGATGAGCTACCGATGAAAGACGCCATTAAAGTCGTCTACGGCAAGGGCGAGCGTAAGCTCATCGTCTTTACCGATGCCAACTGCCCCTACTGCCGTCTGCTTGAGCAGAATCTGCGCAAAGCGGGCAACCTCACCGTCTACAACTTCATGTATCCGGTGCTGCGCTCTCGAGAAGAAGCCCGCCGTATCGTCTGCGCAAGCGACCCCGTCAAGACCTTCCTCGACTCCATGGCCAGCGGCCAGGTGCCCGAGGTCGGCCAATGCAGCAACAGCGCCGTGCTTGACCGCAATATCGAACTTGGTCAAAAGCTCGGCATCAATTCCATTCCGGCCGTGATTTTCCCCGACGGTTCCCGCTACACGGGTCTGATGTCGGTCGAAGCGATCGAAGAAAATCTCGCCAACAGCGCGGCCAAGAAATAAACGCCGCCCGCAGATTTGCCATCCAACCGTACTTTTGGAGACGAACACATCATGTCGCACAGTCTTGATCACATCATGAAACCCTCCAACGTTGCCGTGATCGGTGCTTCCACAAAGCCCCACACCATCGGCTCGGACCTGATGAAGCGGCTCATCGAATTCGGTTTTAAGGGCCGCATCTACCCGGTCAATCCCAAGGGCGGCATGATTGAAGGACTTCAGGCTTATCCGAGCGTGCTCGACATCGAAGGTCCCGTGGACATGGCCGTGATCGTCGTCAATTCCAAGTTTGTGCTCTCCACGATTGATCAGTGCCACGAAAAGGGCGTCAAGGGGCTTGTCGTGATCTCCGCAGGCTTTAAGGAGTCCGGCAAGGAAGGCGCCGAAATGGAAGCTCAGCTCTACGAACGCGTCAAGAAATACGGCATGCGCTGCGTGGGGCCCAACTGCCTGGGCGTGGTCAACACGCATCCGGACGTGCGCATGGACGCCTGCTTTGCCGAATCGCTTCCGGTGCGCGGTGACATCGGTTTCGTCTCGCAATCGGGCGCGTTGGGCGGCGGCATTCTCAACATTTTGCAAGACCTTGGCATCGGCTTTGCGCAGTTCGTCTCCATCGGTAACCAGGCCGACGTCAATGCCGAAGACGCCATCGAATACTGGGAGGATCAGGACGACGTCCGTCAGATTCTTCTCTACATGGAGTCCATCAAGGATCCAGCAAACTTCCGTAAGCTCGCTTCACGCGTCACCAAGGTCAAACCCGTGCTCGCACTCAAGGCCGGCCGCTCGGCTGCAGGCGCTTCGGCCGCGAGCTCCCACACCGGTTCGCTTGCCGGGTCCGACCGTGCCGCCGAAGCCTTGCTGCGTCAGTCCGGCGTCATCCGTGAATACAGCTTAAAGCAGCTCTTTGCCACAGCCAAGGTCTTTGCCAACTGCCCGATTCCCAAGAGCGACCGCGTATGCATCATCACCAATTCGGGTGGTCCCGGCATCATGGCCACCGACAGCGTCATCGACTACGGCATGCAGATGGCCCAGCTTTCCGAAGCAACGAAAGAAACGCTGCGCAGCTTCCTGCCTGCCGCAGCTTCGGTAAAGAACCCCGTCGACATGATCGCTTCGGCGCCGCTTGAACACTACCGTCGCACGCTTGAAACGGTGCTTGCCGACGAAGGCGTCGACATGGTGATTTCGATTTATCTTCCCTTCCTCGGACTCAAGGACACGGATGTGGCCAAAGCGCTCATGGAGATCAAGGCGCAGCACCCGGAAAAGCCCATCGTGGGCGTATTCATGACAAAGAACGAATTCTTCGGCGAAATCTCCAAGGGCGAAGTCACGATCCCGTTCTTCATGTACGCCGAAGAAGCGGTCGACGGACTGGCTCGCCTCAATATGCAACGCAAGTGGATGGAACGCCCAGTCGGCACGACGCCCGTCTTTGACGTCAATAAGTCGGCCGTGAGCGATATCTTCGCCGCCGTAAAGTCCGAGGGACGCCTGGAACTCACCACGCGTGAAAGCCTTGATGTACTCGAAGCCTACGGTGTTCGTGTTTGCCGCGCCCGCTTTGCCGTCGGGGAAGACGAGGCAGTGGCTGCCGCGCAGGAGGTAGGCTACCCCGTTGTGATGAAGATGACCTCCAAGAGCACTTCGCACAAGACCGACGTAGGCGGCGTGCGCGTGAACATCGGCTCGGACGAAGAGTTGCGCGCACAGTATCGCGATCTTGTGGCCAAGCTTGAAGAACGCGGAATTCTCGACGGCCTTGAAGGCGTCATCATTCAGGAAATGGTCAAGAGCAACCGCGAACTCGTCTGCGGCCTCGCTGCCGATCCCCAGTACGGTCCGATGATTATGTTCGGCACGGGCGGCGTGTTTGTGGAAGTAATGAAAGACGTTGGTTTTGCTCTGGCCCCGCTTACCGATGCCGACGCGCACGATCTGGTGCGTTCCGTCAAAGCCTTCAAGCTTCTCGAAGGCGCCCGTGGCACCAAGCCTGCCGACATCGCACGCGTGGAAGAAACGCTGTTGCGTCTGTCGCAATTGGTGACCGACTTCCCGATTGTGCAGGAACTCGACATCAATCCGCTGATGATTTCCAACACCACGGGCGAAGCCATCGCCGTTGACGGCCGCATCAAGCTTGCCTAAGGCAAACGAGGCATCTTGACAAAATGGGGAGACATCCTTTTGGAAGCTCCCCGTTTTTTGTTCGGTTCACGTCGGGCTGAAGCTATAAGCCGGATTCTGTGCCGCGGCTTTCTTTCGAAAACCGCAGTGACGACCATTCATCTCGGACTCTGCTCACGCAGAGCCTCCAGCCACCTACCCGCAGTCTCACCGGGCCGGGTCAAAGACTGCTTACTTGGTGTTACTCCCCGTAGAGATTGCCCGTTTCACCCGAACTGAATCGGCTCGTCTCTGTTGCTCTAATCCTCGCCTTGCGGCGGACAGGCGTTACCTGCTACGGTGCCCTTCGGAGTCCGGACTTTCCTCAATGAAAACAAGTTCATTGCGGCCGTCCGCCTCACCCCAACGTGAGGCGTGAGAATTTACGCGGATTTTTTCTGTACTGCAACTTTCCGCACCCGATTCATTTCCTTTGCTAGCTCTTCGAACAACAGAGACACAAAACTGTTTGCATCCGCACACACTTGTTAAGCGAAACATAGGCTTGACCTTGCTAGACTTCGTTGAATTTGCAGGGATCGGCTGTATCCGGTGCCCTGTAGCTTTTATTGATTCAATGCATTGGAAAGAAAATGGGCATCAACGAGGAACTTTTTGAACGTGCTCAGCAGAGCATCCCCGGCGGCGTGAATTCTCCCGTCCGCGCTTTTAAGAGTGTGGGCGGCGCACCGCGCTTTATCCGCCGCGCCAAGGGCGCTTATATGTGGGATGCTGAAGATCGCCGCTACATCGATTACATCGGCTCCTGGGGCCCGATGATCCTCGGCCACAACCATCCGGCCGTGATTGAAGCCGTGCACGCCGCCGTTGACACGGGCCTTTCGTTTGGCGCCGTCACCGAAGGCGAAACGCTCATTGCCGAAGAAGTCATCAAGATCATGCCCAACGTCGAAGCCGTGCGCTTCGTGAGTTCCGGCACGGAAGCCGGCATGAGCGCCATTCGTCTGGCTCGCGGCTACACAGGCCGCAATAAGATCATCAAGTTCGAGGGGTGCTACCACGGCCACAGCGACAGCCTGCTCGTGAAGGCGGGCTCCGGCATGCTCACCTTCGGCAATCCCTCTTCGGCTGGTGTTCCGGCCGGTACGACCGAACACACGCTCGTACTCGAATACAACAATCCGCAGCAGCTCGAAGACGCATTCAAGCAATGGGGCGACGACATCGCCTGCGTAATCGTCGAGGCAATCGCCGGCAACATGAACATGGTTCCGGCCACGCAGGAATTCATGGACACAATGCGCCGCCTGTGCACGCAGTACGGCGCGCTTCTGATCGTTGACGAAGTGATGACGGGTTTTCGCGTAGCGCTGCACGGCGCACAGTCTCTCTACAACATCGTGCCCGACATCACCATGATGGGCAAGGTGATCGGCGGCGGCATGCCGGTGGCCGCTTTCGGCGGACGCCGCGAAGTCATGAATAAGATCGCTCCTTTGGGCCCCGTCTATCAGGCCGGCACCCTCTCGGGTAACCCTGTGGCCGTTGCCTGCGGTCTGGCCACCCTCAAGGAAATCCAGAAGCCGGGCTTCTACGAAAGCCTCTCGGAAAAGACCACCAAGCTTGTGACGGGTCTGACGGCTGCGGCCAAGGAAGCCGGCGTTTCGTTCTGCGCCCGCTCGCAGGGCGGCATGATGGGGCTCTTCTTCCTCGAAAACCTGCCCAACGGCTTTAACGACGTCATGAAGGCCGATCCGGCCGTGTTTGCGAAGTTCTTCCACACGATGCTCGAAGAGGGCGTTTACCTCGCTCCTTCGATCTTCGAGGCGGGCTTTGTGTCGGCAGCTCACACCGACGAAGACATCGAAGCGACTATCGCAGCCGCCCGCAAGGCTTTTGCGGCTCTTTAACGTACAAAGCGGTAATGAAACTCTTTCGCAGCTTAACGACGCTGCTGCTCGGCTTGACGACGGCAGCTTCCGTAGCACTGGCCGCTCCGACCGGATTGGGTGCGGGTTCTGCCGGCACGGGATCTCCCTTTGCAGGCGGCGGCCAACCCAAGACGGTGACGGTGCAACTGGTGTCGCGACAAACGGCCGGGATTCCGCGCGCGACCAACGATATCGGCATTTTGCTCAAGCACGAACCGGGCTGGCACACGTACTGGCAGTTCTCGGGTGACTCCGGTTTTGCTCCGAGTGTCGAATGGAAGTTGCCGCGCCGCTGGACCGCCGAACAAATCGGCTGGCCCACGCCGCAAAAACACAAGCTCGGGCCCATCACCAACTTCGTGTACTCGGGCGAAGTGCTTTTGCCCTTCAATCTGGACATTCCCTGGGGAACGCCTTACGGCGGCACGTACACCCTGCGCGCCAAGGTTGACTACCTCGCTTGCAAGGAAGTCTGCATTCCTGGCACAGCCGAAGTTTCGATGAAGCTTCCAGTGGAGGTGGCAGCCAAACCCGGCCCCTTTGCCGGCAAGTTTGAAAAAACGCTCAAGTCCATCCCTGAAAAAGTCGTTTCCGAACATATTTCGGCTCAGATTGAGGACGGCCGCATTCGCATCGACTTTGCGCCTCTGGCGGGCAAAATCGAAAAAAAGGTGGAGTTTTTCCCACTCTCCGAAGGTCTTGTCGACTTTAAGGAACTCGATCGAGCCGTGCTCGGTAAAGACCAAGTGTCGCTCTACCTCAAAGCCGCTCCTGAGTATCTGGAAAGTCTCAAAACCGACAAGCCGCTGCCCTTTGCCGGCGTGATCGTCGCCGACGGCGGTCCGGACAATGATGGTTGGGCCATCGAAACCACGCTCGACATCAAGCCGGGCGAGGTGCCTTTGCCTTGGGCTCCGGAAGAAAAACCGGCTCCCGATCAAGCCGAGCCGGCCACTCCGACCGCGCAGCTGCCCGAAGCACCTCCGAGCATGAGTACGTCAACGGCCCTGAGTTTTGCTTTTCTGGGCGGCTTGATTTTGAACCTTATGCCGTGCGTGTTTCCGGTACTCAGTCTCAAGATTCTGCAGTTGGTTGACGGCTCTCGCCGCAAGGGAGCCTTGGCACTGCATGGATTGGCCTTTACGGGCGGCGTGTTGCTTTCCATGGCGGCACTGGCCGGCGCCTTGGTGATACTTCGCAGTCTTGGCTGGGCCATCGGCTGGGGCTTTCAGCTGCAGCAACCCTGGGTGGTCGCGATTCTGATTCTGCTCTTTAGCGCGCTCACGCTCAACTTGCTGGGCGTCTTTGAGTTTACGGCCGCTTCGCACCTTGCCGACAGCCGCGCCGTACGCAAACTGCCGAGTACGGGGCCGTTCGGAAGCTTCTTTACGGGCGTTCTTGCCGTCGTCGTGGCCTCCCCCTGCACTGCCCCCTTCATGGGTGCGGCACTGGGGTATGCCGTATTGCAAGACAGCGCAGTGAGCATGCTCATCTTCCTGTTTTTGGGCTTGGGCATGGCACTGCCGTGGCTTATCCTGACCCTAGTGCCGGCCTGGATGAAGCTTCTGCCGCGTCCGGGTGCCTGGATGCTTACCTTTAAACGCATCATGGCCATTCCGATGGCCGCGGCCGCCCTTTGGCTCATCTGGGTGCTTTCGCGTCAGGTCACACTCTACGGGCTTCTCACCGTGATCTTTGCCATGGGTTCGGTCACCGGCCTTCTGTGGGCCGTCGGTCGCGAACAATACGGTCGCGGTCGCTCACAGGTGCTCAAGGGCGTCTGCGCACTTGTCACCATCGGCTGCATGGTTCTGTTGTGTCTTGGCAATTTCGATCGCCGAGTTGACACCGAAGCCGTGATGGCGTCCGACCAGTGGCAGCCCTGGAGCGAAGAAGCGGTGAATTCTGCGATTGCCCGCGGTCAGCCCGTGGTGGTCGACTTCACCGCCGCCTGGTGCGTGACCTGTCAGTTCAACAAGGCCACAGCGCTTCGTACCGATGCCGCTACGGCGGAACTGACACGCCTCAATTACGCGCGCTTTGAAGCCGACTGGACAAACCGCGACAGCAACATCACTGAAATGCTCAATAAGTTCGGACGCACGGGCGTGCCGCTCTATCTGCTCTACAAGACGGACGGAACGGCCACGGTGTTGCCGGAACTCCTCACGGAGTCAGCTTTCATTGCGGCATTGAAGGAAAACGTCGGTGAAAAACCGGCACCGACTCAAGAAAGCCAGAAAGCAGATCCCTAAAAGCGCCCGGGTCTTCGGTTTTTGAACAACGGCAGACGTCAAACAAGACGCCTGCCGTTTTCGTTGTGGGTAACGTCAGGAAGTCTTTTTGCTCGCAAACTCAGCGGCTTCCTGTTTGGCTTCCATGCGTTTTGTAGCCACAGCGGCCGACATGCCGGCAATCAGAATGAGCGTCATGCCGAAAAGCGACAAAGGATCAACCGATTCGTCAAAAAGAGTGACACCGAAGATCACTGAAAACGGCACGGCCGAAAAGCCCAGACACGAAGAAAGCAACATATTGCCGTAAGCGTAGGAACGCGTGGTGCAAATCTGCCCAAGCGTTGCAAACAATCCCATGCCGAGAAGCCCCGCGATGCCGGTGAGATTGGGCACGTGAAAGCCTGTCGTCGCCACGGTACCGACGGCAGCAAACACCATACCGAGGACGCAGAAATAAAACACAATGCGATAACTCGGTTCGTTGAGTCTGCCCATTTGCTTCATCTGCCAGTAGGCGGCAAGATCAATGAGCGCCACACCCAAGCAAATCAACGCGGGAATAAATTCGTCTGTACCGAGCCCCGGCTTCATCACAAGACAAATACCTATAAACCCTGTGACAATTGCCAACACCACCGCCCACGGCGCTCTTTCCCCCTTGCACTTGGCAAGAATGATGAAATTCAGAGCCATAAATAGCGGCGTTGTATAGATAAGTGTCATACAGGTGCCGAAATGCATCTGCGACAGGGCATAAAACCACAGCGCTACGCTCGTGACACCCAAAAGAGAACGAACGATATGGTGCCGGAAGTGTTCCGTTTTGAGAGTACCGCCGCTGCCAGCCACCACAAACGCGATGAAGATGGCGCCGAAAAGCGAACGATAGAACACGAGTTCAAAGGAGCCCAGATCCTCCGTGCAGAATTTCACGAAGGCGCCCATGATGGAAAAGCAGGCCGCAGCCGCAATCGCCCATAAAGACTGTTTCATCGTGCCGCGCTCCCTTTTCGTTGATCATCCAAAAGAGCCTGTGCTCCGCCCTGGGCACACCACTGCAGTACGGCCTGAGAAAAGATCCGATCGCCGTCGAGTCGTTTTCCGTTCATCATCACCACCACGCTCCAACGACGGGCGTTGATGTCAGTCACATACCCCGCAATGGAACGCACATCTCGAATGAGGCCCGTCTTGACGTGGGCGCTGCCCACCGCCATACCTCTCTTTTTCATCGTGCCGTCAAAGCCCGCCAAGGGAAGCGAAGCCATAAATTCGGGCATCACGTAGGAACGAAAACCGTAGTTGAGCACCCGCCCCATCGTTTCTGCCGTGATTCTGGTTTTGCGCGACAGGCCCGAACCGTTGTCGATAAAAGTGCCTGAAGGTACGTCGCCTGCAGCCTTAACAAGCCACCGATCCGTCACGGCCCGGCTGCGCGCCAATGTGGCAGGCTTTGCCGTACCAACGGGGTCGGTCTGAGACAACGTTAAAAACACGTGACGAGCCATTGTGTTGTTGGAATACTTGTTGATCAAGGAAACAATCGTTGGCAACGGCTGTGACTGAATTTCAGCCAGACGCACGCCGCTTTGGGCAAGAGCTCGTCCTTCTCTGACAACTCCTGTCCAAGCAATTCCAACCGAACGCAGAATCGGCTTTAAAAGGCGAGTGAGATAGTCGTCTGCCTTCCAACGCGACACATGCAAAGCTTTGACGCCGCAAGATGCGGGCAAAGCGCCCTTAAAGCGCACGCCTTTGTCCGAATACGAGGCCTTGACCTTGCTTTTCCAATCGCCACAGGCACCTTTACTCAGAGCAATGCGCTTGGGTACGGAAAAGCCTTCGAGCACAGGCAACGACGTGACGCGCGCCCACTTGCCGTTTTCTTCCGGTTCAAGCGTAATGGAGACGGCCTTGAGGTTGACGAGCGCCGCATCGGCCGCCACGTTGTAGGAACGATCGGCTGCGCCGTCAAAGGCGCCCTGATCAACCGGCTTTTCGCCAAAAGCCGAGCGATCGACCGTGATGTCGCCGATGATGCGCTTGACGCCCGTCTGACGCAGTTGTTCCACAAGTAGCCACACCTGCTCAATCATCAGATGAGGATCCCCCGAACCGATGAGCGACACGGAACGCACAGCTCCCGCCTTGTCAGGCAACATCTGCGCTCGAATCTGCGTTTTCCAGGTGAAATCGGGTTTCAGCAAGTCAAGACCGGCAAGCGTCGTCACCACTTTGACGGAACTCGCCGGTTGCATCAATCGATCGGCGCGATGCGCAACAACAGGTGCATTGACACCGGCGGGCGACACCCACACAGCGACTTCGTCCAGAGAAACAGAGGTGCGCGCCAGCACTTCTAGAAGCGTCGACGGCAACTGAGCCCATACGGAGAACGACAGGAAAAGCGCCCCCAAGGCGGCACTCAATTTGAGAACTGCTGAATTCGGCATGATTCGCGCCCGATACGGACGCCCTCCCTTTCCGGCTGCAGTTTGTCCTTATGTCGAGGCTTGCGCCTCTTGTCGCCGGAATTGAGCAATTGTATCGGTTACGGCGGCCTATCGGAATGAACGAACGTTCAATTTTGATCTTTCCAGCGCGGCGCAATGTTTTCGCCTTCGCTCGCCTTGCGCGGTGTTTTGGCAAGCAACACCACAGTCGCAAGCACCATCACCACACCTACACCTTCGATAAGGCCCACTTCAAGGCCCATCACCAAAACCGACAGCAGATAGGCCGAAACGGGTTCGCCCAAACTCAGAATACTGGCGATGACCGGAGAGATTAAACGCAACGCCGTCATATACAGGCAGAAGGCCATCAAGGTGCCAAAAAACACCACATGAAAAAGCAACGCTGCGGTCATCCAATCAAAGCGCGAGAAATCAAAAGTCGCGGGAACAAAAAAGGAAGCGACAACTGCCATCAGACCGCCGAAAAGCATGGCGCTTCCCATCACGGGCATCACCGCGACGCGCTTGAGAAGCTGTCGAGGTTGAACGGAGTAACCCGCTGTCATCACAGCGCAGATGACGGCCCAGGTCAATCCTGTCAGATTGAACTGCGAAACGTCGAATTCCCCCTTGGTGACAATCAGCGTCACCCCCACCGCAGCCAGCAAAAAACAGATCACCATGCGCGGCGAAGGTTTGGAACGATTCACGATCATTTCCCAAAGCGCCACCCACAAGGGAACAGTGGTGAGCACGATGGCCGCTGCGCCGGCGTTGGAATAGTGAATCGCGAGCATAAAGGCAAATTGCCCGCCGTAAATAAAGACGGCACCAAAAAGCACGTCCCGTAAATTCATCCAGTTGGTGAAAATTTTGATAATTTCATTGCGGGCGGTAATACAACACCACAAAAGCAACAGGCCGCCTGAGCAACAAAGTCGCACGATCACGAGAGCCGCGGCATTGACGACTCCGTTAACCATGACAGCCTGAGCAGCCACAGCCATTGAGCCCCAGAAAATGGCTGCGCAGAGTGTGAATAACACGCCCTTGGGAAAATTTTCTAGTTTTCGTGCCATTCCAGTTTGCATATCTATAACCACTTGTTGAGCATGGGCTCTGCAAGAAGCTATCTTCTTCCTGCAAGTTTTATCTCAGGATAAGGGTCAAGTAGATTAATCAAGCCTTTTTACAAAAAGATGACGCACCGACAGCAAGGAGAAATCCGTCAGTGCGCCATTTCTTTCCATCAAATAGAAAGTTCTGAGGAACAAATCGTTGGAATTAGGCCCTGATATCGCCGATCACATAACCTTCGCTCAGCGGATCGGTCGGGTCAAAAACCAAATTACTGTAGCCGTAGATCCACGACTGGCCGCCCACCGTCGGGATAACGGCCGTCTTGTCTCCCACCTTGACTTCTTCAATCAGCTCACCAGTGTAGACAATACCAAGCAGGCCTTCGTGACGGAACTTCTGGTTAAGCTTGAGTTCACCCTTAGCATAGAGCGTAGCCATCTTGGCACACGTTCCGGTACCGCAGGGGCAGCGATCCAGTGCGCCAATCCAAGTCGAAGGATTGTCGAAGTCCACAGCACCACTTGCAACCGTAACAGCGTTCTTCCAGTCTGCATTCGGATTCGTCGTCGGACCAGATAGCTGAGAAATGGTAATACCAACATCCGGATAGTCAGGATGGTGGACAGGCAACTGATCCTGTGCTGCACGCAGAATCAGCGAGGACACACGAGTGATTTCACGCCCCATTTCAGGCTTGAGTTCCAAGCCCTTGAACTGACGCACATCTGCAATCACGTAATACATGCCACCCCAAGCAACGTCAACTTTGACCTTGCCCAGATGAGGAACGTCAATTTCTGCATCAAGATATTCGGCAAAAGCCGGCACATTCTTGAATGTAACCTGAGTCACCTTGCCGTTATGACATTCAGCACGGATACCAATCAGACCAGCCGGTGCTTCAAGCATGAATTCTGTCACGGGTTCGACCATAGGAATAATTCCGGTCTCAAGCAACACCGTAGCAACCGAGATCGTATTGCCGCCGACATCAGCGGGTATTCCAGCTGCTCCATGATGATGTAGCCCGCTTTGGCCTTCGGATTACGCGACGGAACCAGAATATTGCAGCACAGCGGAGGGTAGCCACGGGGTTCGCGCAACAAGAACTTGCGCATTGCATCATCGTGCTCACGTAGGTAGACCATCTGATCATAGATCAGTGTCACCCTTGAGCGGAGGAACGCCACCCGTGACAACGCGCATCGGTTCGCCGGAGTGTGTTTCCACACAATTTAGCACCCGTTTGAAGCTCATGATTATCTCCTCTTTGTGGGTCCGAACACCTCGTTCGTCACCCTCGTTAATATATCTGCAAACTTGCCGACCTAAAGGTTGTGATTTTGCTCACTTACGCTTTGAAGGCTAAGACACTGGCCTCAATCGTGGCTCCAGCTGGCAAGCCAGCCACACTGGAGACAAACCGAGTCGGTTTGTGACAGCCGAAAAATTCTGTATAAGCTTCATTCATCAACTTCCAGTCATCAAAACCGGTCACAGCGATATCCACACGAGCAATGGTTTCCCGTTTTCCGCCCGCTGCTTCGACGATAGCAAGCAAGTTTTCCAAGACTTGGCGCATGGCTGCTGCCGGAGTCTTTATCAGTTCGCCACTTTCTGGACACAAAGCAATTTGCCCTGACGTCATGATGAGGTTGCCGCAGGCCATCCCTTGAACGTAATGCCCAAGAGCAGCCGGAGCACCTTGTGAGGAAAGAATTTCAAGTTGACTCATATCTTTTTTCCCGCATAACGGAACAATATACCACAATACGAAATTTAAGTCGTTCCTGTTTCGCCGGAAATAGGAGCTAACCCTTTTAGCTACCAAAAAATTTCTTTTTCTTCACCTGCACTTGCAATAATGAGCATTAACCCGCGATTTAAGCAATAAAATTCCATATTTCTTAGCCACTGTGGCTAATTTGCGATTTAACCCTAGTTCTTATGGCGTAGACGACGTTTTTGTGTCTACAATTTTTCACGAATTCAGGATGGCGTTTCGTATAGCGGAACTAGTAAAAAAAATGCAAGAACAACTCTCAACTAATCGCTCGGTTTCTTTGGCCGTAGCTTTACCGACCATTGTGGCGACGATCATGTTTCTCGCCGTCGGAACTGGTGACTCCGAAAAATTGGGAGCTTTTCTGGCTCAGGCTTTGACCTTCATTGCAGAAATCTGTGGTCCGTGGTTTCTGTTAAGCGGTCTAGTCATCATTGCCGTTGTAGCCTATGTCTGTTACTCGCGCATTGGGGATATCCGCTTTGGCGGTCCTGAAGCAAAGCCAATTTATTCGGTTGGAACATGGTTTGTCTTGGCACTTAACGGCTGCATCGGAACAGGAATTCTGTTTTGGGCAATGGGAGAACCGATATTTCACTTTGCGCAACCGCCCGCTGGTGCCCAAGTTGAGCCTTTTTCTCGTGAAGCAGCCATTTTTGCTGTTTCGCAAACAATGATTCATTGGACAATTGCGCAGTACGCCATGTATACGGTTGCCGGACTTGTCATTGGTATTTGTGCCTACAACCAACGCCGTAAACTATCTCTAGTTTCTTACCTTGAAGGCCGAGTGTCGCATCGGTCTTACGTTTTCTGGCGCACTGTCATCAATGCCATTTGTTTATGTTGTGTTCTGGGCGCCGTAAGCTGCTCCACTGGAGTCGGTCTGATGCAAATTGCGTCCGGTCTGGAACACATTGGCTGGATTCAGTCTTCAAAGGCGGTATGGATCATGGTCGATACGCTGCTGATGATCGTGTTTATCACGTCATGCGTACTTGGCATCAAAAAGGGACTGTCCCATATTTCTCGAATCTGTACCAGCATCTTCACACTACTTCTTGTATGGGTCCTGTTATTCGGACCAACGGGATTTATTCTGAAGCTCGGAGTTGAATCAATCGGTATGTTCATCAATCATTTTGTCGAGCATTCCGTGATTCTGCCAACAATGACTGATGGGGAAACTTGGTCACGTGATTGGACCATTCAATTTTGGGCTTCGTTCTTCGTATACGCCCCGATTCTCGGCTTGTTTTTGGCACGACTAGCCCGCGGTAGAACCGTACGTCAATTCATTTGGATCAACATTGTTGCGCCGTCGCTCTTTTGCATCGCTTGGATTGCCATCTTTGCCAGTACTGCACTGTACCTTCAAACTTCAGGCCAGTTCGATATTTGGAAGCATGTGCAGGAATCCGGATTTGAAAGCACCATTTTTACCATCATCCGCGGTATGCCAGGGGGCAGTGTATTGATCGTCGTCTTTATTGTGGCTGTGTTCTTTTCACTGGCTACGCTCTGCGATGCCATTACATCCACCATGGCTATTCTGAGCACCAAAGCTCTGACGGTAGCTGACGAACCACCGGCTTCTCTCAAGATTTTTTGGGGCAGCATTGTCGGAGCTGTTAGCTTCGTGTTGATTAGCTCTGGTGGCATGCATTCTGTTCGTAGTTTGTTTGCCATTATCGGTGTACCGACAGCTGCCGTAGTTCTTTGGTACACATACCTTGTTGTATTCCGTCACAACGAGCTGTTTTGCTCTAGTCGACAGGACTGAAACACAACATCAAATCACTGGAAAAATTTCAACCGTAGCGGGAGGAAAGTCAAATGAAGAAAGTCTTTATGTAACCATAATACGGAACAATGTTCCGTATTATGGTGTTCATCCCGATTTCAAGTAATTACTTATTTTTCGGAATTTCATCATGTCTCTCCCCCGAAAAAAAATAGAACTTTCCAAGGCGATTTTCTTCCCGAGCTATCTTATCGCCGTATCCGTCATCGTTGCTGGTATTCTCAATCAAGAGCAATTCGGTCAGGTGCTCAACATCGGTCTTGACTGGGTGGCTCTCAACTGGGGCTGGTGGCTTGTCCTTTTCGGCTTTCTGCTGGTTCTTATTGTCTTCGGTTTGGCCTTTTCCAAAGTCGGCGACATTGTCATCGGCGGCGAAAACGCAAAACCGGAATACACCATGTGGCAATGGTTCACGATGTCGCTCAAAGGCGGGATCGGTACCGGCATTCTCTTCTGGGCCATGGGTGAACCGATCTTCCATATGGCGACCCCACCTGCCGGAGCTATGGCCGAACCGTTTACCCGTGAGTCCGGAATCTTTGCAGTTTCGCAAACCATGTTGCATTGGACTGTTGCGCAGTACGCTATGTATACGCTTTGCGCCCTCGGCGTGGCGCTGATGGCCTACAACCGTAGACACAGCATCTCGATCACTGCGATCTTTGAACCCTATGTCAAATCAGCATGGTTCCCCGCTGTAAAGAATTTCGTCACGGCATTGTCTTTGATTTGTATTGTTGGTGCGCTGGCCTGCTCTATGGCTGTGGGCATCATGCAAATTTGTAGTGGCCTGGATTTCTTCTACGGTATTCCCCAAAACGCTGCTTCGGCATTGGTTGTTGCAGCCGCTATGGTAGCCGTGTATGTGATTTCCTGTCTGACCGGTATAAAAAAAGGCATGCGTATTCTCTCGAGTTTCTGCACAATCGTTTTTATCGGTCTGATGATCTGGGTTGTGACTGTCGGTCCCTCTCTTTTCATTGCGAACATCGGTACGGAATCCATCGGCCAACTGATCAACCGTTTTGCCGAACACAGCGTGATTCTGCCTACGATGGCAGGCAACGAAACGTGGTCTAAGTCCTGGATCATCCAGTTCATGGCTTCGTTCTTTGTCTACGCACCGATCATCGGTCTGTTCTTAGCTCGATTGGGGAAAGGCCGTACTGTCCGTCAATTCATCTTTATGAACATCGGCGCACCTTCGCTTTTCTGCTTCATTTGGATTGCGATTTGGGGCGGCACGGCCGTGTTCCTTCAGTTCTCCGGACAGATGGATATCTGGAAGATGGTGGAAGAACGCGGTATGGAAGTCACGATTTTCTCGATCCTTGATTCCATGCCCGGCGCCAAAATCCTGGCACTCTTCTTCATCATCGCAGTCTTTTTTTCTTTCTCGACAATGGCAGACTCCATCACGGGAACAATGGCTACGCTTTCTTCCAACAACTTGACCGTTGAAGACGAAGCTCCTCGCTTGCTGAAAGTTGTTTGGGGTATCTCCTTCGGCATCATCGGCTACTTGCTCGTGGCTTCCGGCGGGGTGAATTCCGTACGCGGCATGTTCACCGTCGTTGGGCTTCCCATTTCCTTCATTGTTCTGGCTTATGTCTATTGCACGCTGCGTGAATCGTCTCGTCAGGTTGAAGACTGGAGCAGATCTCAAAAAAGGCTTTTTTAATCCATCAAATGCGGAACATCATTCCGATATGCAGAACAGGTAATCATCATGAAAGAAGTCAATATCTATCCCGCGGAACTCGGCGTTAGCGGCTGGCTTGAAACCTCGTCTTTCAAAAACCATCAATTCAAACATGAAGAAGAGATTCTGGATGCCTATGACTATGTGGTCGTTGGCGCCGGATACGGTGGTTATGGTGCAGCCCTTCGCCTGAAGGAGCTGTTCCCCGGCAAAAAAATTGCGGTTTTTGAAGCCATTCGCATCGGTGCCAATGACTCGGGCAAGAATGCGGGTTTCCTGATTGACGTGCCGCACAAATTCGGTGACGACATTTCTACTCCCGAAGATGAAAAGTGGACGGTCAAGCTCAATGTGCATGCTATCGACACCATGCGCCGAGAAATCAAAGCGCATAAGCTTGATGTCGACTGGAGCGAAGACGGCAAATATCTGGCAGCTTACGAGAAGCGCTTCTGGAAGATCCTCGACAAAGACATCAAGATCCTTGAACGCATGAACATGAAGTATGAGGATGTTGGAGCAGAAGAACTCAGCCGTCGTTTGGGCACGTCGTATTACACTCGCGCCATCTTTAATCCGGGTTCTGTACTCGTGAATCCTGCCGATGTGTTGCGCGGTCTTTTCACGACCCTTGGTTCAGACGTACATGTGTTTGAAAAATGCCCGGTTATGCAGCTCAATGACAAACCGGATCATGCTGAAGTGACGTTGCTCAATGGACGAAAAATTCGCGCTCAAGCCGTCATCGTTACCGCTGGTCCGTTCCTTCAGGAGTTGGGACTGTCCGACCATCGCTTCTGCCCGATCATTTCTTACGGTGCTCTAAGCCGTCGTCTGACCCCGGAAGAAATGGAGACCTTCAAAGACATTCATCCCTGGGGGGTCACTGCCGCTAACTCAGCCGGCACAACCGTTCGATTGACCAAAGACAACCGCTTGTTTGTCCGCAACGGATTGTTTTACGGCACCTACTACACGTGCTCGCCAGAGCAGATTCGTCGCTCGCAACCCCTGTTGCGTAAAGCATTCAATAACCGTTTCCCCAAGCACACACACGTCAATTTCGAATACGTGTGGGGCGGCATGATTCATTTGACGATGAATTCCAAGCCGGTATTCGGCCGTAGCGGCAACATCTTTTACGCTGGCGTAGGCGAAGGTGCCGGCATCTGCAAAGTCTTCACCATGGGATGGTATCTAGCCGAATGGGCCAATGGCATTGAAAGCGAGTCCCTTGCGTATATGCAACACGATAAGAAGCCGTCGTGGTTGCCGCCTGAGCCTATTTGCACGTGGGGCGCCGGTGTTCGTCTTCTTTATGAAGGCATCAATGCACAGGGCGAAGTTTAAAAGCCGTTTACGACCTCGCTTTTGCTAGGAAGAGAAGTACCGGCCAAATCCTATAAACATTGAGCTTTCCGAAATTTAACTGATATGAGAACAAGCGCTTCAATGTTAGAATTTCCACCTTACCCGGTGGCTACGGCCAGGTACTTCTCAGGAGCAAACGCCTTGTCTGAACAAGCTGAAAAGAGCAAAAAAAAGTATTACACGATTGGCTCTGTAGATCGTCTCCTTGATCTAATTGAAGAGCTATCGCAACGAGAGGCGTGGGAACTAACAGAGTTGTCTTCCCGTCTGGGACTTCCCAAAACGACAGTTCATAGATTTCTATTGACATTGCTCGATAGAGGGTATGTTGTCCAGGAAAGAGGACGAGGAAGATACTCTTTGTCCCTCAAGCTCTATAGCGTTGCCAGTCGTATGGTCGAGCAGACAGGAATCATTTCGATTGCTCGCCCGTTCGAGGAGCATCTTCGGGATGCACTCGGTGAAACTGTTAACTTAACAGTCCCATCCGGGTCCAGTATGCTTGTCATTGACAAGCGAGTGTCTCCGCAGCCACTTCGACAGGACATTCGCCTCGGTAGTCTTTTTTCGATTCCATTCTCTGCTTCCGGCCGCATCTATTTCGCATATGCAGATGAAGAAGCACGAGCTAGGGTCATGGCTGATATTCGTCTTTCGTCTGATCAGAAGGCTCTTGAGCGTATGCAGACCTTGCTTACTGAAGTCGAAGCGCTAAAGAAACAAGGTTTTGAAACAGATAATCTAGAACAATTTGAGGGCATCCGCTGCATTGCAGCTCCGATATTCGATGCGTCGGGTATGGTTTGCGCCGTCATATCCGTCTCTGTTCCTATTGTGCGATTCTCCCCCGAGTTTGCCAATCAAGCCAAGTTGGAGGTTTGTGCTGCGGCTCGCAGCATTTCTCAGCGCCTAGGAGCCACCGCCTAATCTTCTGATAAATCAGAACCTTCGGTTGTTGAATAACCCGCGACTATCTCGCGGGTTTCTATGATTTTTTTTCGGGGGGACCGGCCTCGAAAAAAAATTGCTTATTTTTTATTCGGAGGCTCTTGAAATGTTTTTGCCTCATCCCCATATGGGGTTCTAGCAACGGGCTCGATGCCCGCGTTGAAACGATTTCATTGCTGAAACGGCCGCGTCTGTGCGGCCCTTTCAATGGTTATTCAAATTTGGAGTGAAAACAAAATGCAGATCCGTCCGTTACACGACCGTGTGATTGTGAAGCGTCTTGAGGCCGAACGCACGACCGCCAGCGGCATTGTCCTTCCCGACACCGCCGGTGAAAAGCCCGATCAGGGCGAAGTCCTCGCTGTGGGTCCCGGCAAGCGCGACGAAGCCGGCAAGCTTCTTCCGATGGATGTGAAGGTCGGCGATCGCGTTCTGTTCGGCAAGTACGCCGGCCAGACCGTGAAGGTGAACGGCGAAGAACTCCTCGTGATGCGCGAAGAAGACATCATGGGCGTTCTCGAATAATCGGCATCAATTTGATTTCATTAAAGAATTTTTAACGGAGATAGAAACAAAATGGCTGCAAAGCAAGTTCTCTTCGGTGATGACGCCCGCGTCCGCATGGTTCGCGGCATCAACACGCTCGCCAACGCTGTGAAGGTGACCTTGGGTCCGAAGGGCCGCAACGTGGTGCTCGAACGCGCCTTCGGCGGTCCGCTGGTGACCAAGGACGGCGTGACGGTCGCCAAGGAAATCGATCTCAAGGACAAGTTCGAAAACATGGGCGCCCAGATGGTGCGCGAAGTGGCCTCCAAGACCAACGACAACGCCGGTGACGGCACGACCACCGCTACGGTTCTGGCTCAGGCCATCGTTTGCGAAGGCATGAAGTACGTTGCCGCCGGCATGAACCCGATGGATCTCAAGCGCGGCATCGACAAGGCCGTGGCTGCTGCCATCGAAGAACTGCGCAAGATTTCCCGTCCGACCACCACTTCCAAGGAAGTTGCTCAGGTTGGTGCCATCTCCGCTAACTCCGATCAGGAAATCGGCGACATCATTTCCCAAGCCATGGACAAGGTCGGCAAGGAAGGCGTGATCACGATCGAAGACGGCAAGAGCCTCAACAACGAACTCGAAGTCGTTGAAGGCATGCAGTTCGACCGCGGCTACCTGTCGCCCTACTTCATCAACACGCCGGAACGTCAGGCTGCTGTGCTCGACAACCCCTTCATCCTGATCCACGACAAGAAGGTGAGCAACATCCGTGAACTCCTGCCGGTTCTCGAACAGGTTGCCAAGACCTCTCGTCCGCTGTTGATCATCGCCGAAGACGTCGACGGTGAAGCCCTCGCTACGCTCGTCGTGAACTCCATCCGTGGCATCCTCAAGGTTGTCGCTGTCAAGGCCCCTGGCTTCGGCGACCGCCGCAAGGCCATGTGCGAAGACATCGCTGTGCTCACGGGCGCAACGGTCATCTCGTCTGACCTCGGCCTCACGCTCGAAAAGGCAACCCTCGAACAGCTGGGTTCGGCCAAGCGCGTTGAAGTCACCAAGGAAGCCACCACGATCATCGACGGCGCCGGCGACGCTCAGGCTATCGAAGGCCGCGTCACACAGATCCGCCAGCAGATCGAAGCCGCCACGAGCGACTACGACCGTGAAAAACTTCAGGAACGCGTTGCCAAGCTCGCCGGCGGTGTGGCCCTCGTGAAGGTCGGTGCCGCTACCGAAGTCGAAATGAAGGAAAAGAAGGCTCGCGTGGAAGACGCTCTGCACGCTACCCGCGCTGCCGTGGAAGAAGGCATCGTCCCGGGCGGCGGTGTGGCTCTCGTGCGCACCAAGTTCGCCATCAAGGACCTCAAGGGCGACAACGACGAACAGAACGCCGGCATTAAGATCGTGCTGCGTGCTATGGAAGAACCGATGCGCCAGATCGTGTCCAACTGCGGTGAAGAACCCAGCGTGGTCGTCAACAAGGTTGCCGGCGGCGAAGGCAACTTCGGCTACAACGCTCAGACGGGCGAATACGGCGACATGGTTGCCATGGGCGTTCTTGACCCGACCAAGGTTACCCGTACCGCTCTGCAGAACGCTGCCAGCGTGGCTGGTCTGATCCTCACGACCGACTGCATGGTTGCTGATCTGCCCGAAGACAAGCCTGCTGTGCCCCCGATGGGCGGAATGGGCGGCATGGACGGAATGATGTAATCATCGCCTGACCGCTTAAAAGTCTTTAGGCATTGAGCCGCTTGCTGCAAGGCAGGCGGCTTTTTTTATTTGGTGCGCCCAGCAGCCACGTGTGTCTATGTGGTGAAAGTCCACTGATCGCCCATTCAGGGGAAGATCTAGCGATTCGGCAGAGTCAGGGAGGTAACAAACTGATGACGGAAGCCGATAACAAAACATCAGCCCGACGTACAGGAATCTGATTTGAGGTGGGGCGAGTGGGAGGGCTGGCGTCACCCAGTTAACCCGATACTGTGGAACTGGGTGCTGAAACCGGAATTTTGAGTTCTACCGGAAAACGAGCTAGAGAGCCGCTAAAAACTGAGCATAGTTCTCATTGGGCGATCTTATCTGTAGTTTCGAGTGCGGCCTAAGTCCATTGTAATAGAGCACCCAGTCCCGAATTTGTCTTTGTGCCTCTGCTCGGGATTCAAAACTGCCATTGGTTGGCAAGAAGTGAGGATCAAAATTCCGCTTCTGCAAGCTTAGTTCAGAGAAACTATTTCAGACTTGATGAACACAAAGGGATATTCGAAACCCTGGATATCCACATAAGACGTCACCTGCGCAAGCTGATATGGGTTGCATAGAAGAAGCCGAAGACCCGAGAGAGAAACCTTGTCAAATGAGGGTTAGATCCCATACAAGCGTGGAAGTCGTCGGTGAACGGGCGGGGTGCATGGTAAAACGCGGGGGCTGTGCGATGTGGGAGGGAGAGTCTGTGAGGACTCTTTCTACCCAGTTATCTTCCTTTTCAAATCAAATCTTCTTCAACTGCTTAGCAAATTTCCTTCAGAGAAATTTGCGTCGGTATTTCTACTGATTTTTTGCAGTTGAATTTCGAGTCCATAAAGGTTATTGTTCCAATATACGGAATACATTTCCGTAATTCGGAAATAAAAATACAAGCCTTGTTTCTTTTTATATCCGAACTAACCACCCTCTCCTCTCAGGAGACATCTTATGAAACTCTCAGACGAAGATAAACGAATGCTTGACGGCGAGTACGGCGAAGCCACTCGCATCGGTATGGCCGTCATGAAAGATCTGGGCGAATTGTATGGTGCAGAAGAAATGGTTTCCATTTCGATGGTACACGACGACTCTGCCTGGTTCGAAGGTCTAGCTGCTGTTGAATTTGCAGAGCACCTGCTAGAAATCGGCGGAAAATTCCGTGTCCCGACCTCGCTCAATGCCATTCTTTTGGATATGGAAAAATGGCAAGAGTTAGGCTGGTCGCCCGAACTCTATGAAATTCATAAGCGCATCGCTCGTGCACATACTGGCTTAGGCGCAGCCGGATCCTTTACTTGCACGCCCTATCATGCTGGATTTGTCCCTCGCTTCGGTGAGCAAGTTGCCTGGGCTGAATCCAATGCTACCAATTATGTCAACTCTGTCATTGGAGCACGAACGGAGCGATATGCTGGTCTTTTGGATCTTTGCGCTGGTCTCACCGGTCGCGTCCCCTATCGCGGTCTGCATGTTCCTGAAAATCGTCGTGCTCGTGTTTTAATCAAACTAGAGGGAATGAGGTCGGAGTGGTTTGAAGACGATGCAATCTGGGATGTGCTTGGCTACGTTCATGGTGAAATTGTAGGTGACCGCATTGGCGCAATGGAAGGGTTACCCACAACAGCTCCCATCGATGGACTGAAGCGCTTCAGTGCTACGGCAGCCTCCTCAGGTGGTGTCGGCCTTTTTCACCTAATTGGACTTACTCCTGAAGCTCATACTCGGGAAATGGCCTTCCACAACCAAAAACCCGAAGAAATCGTCACGGTCGATGTCAACCGCATTCGTGAATCCTACGAAAGAATGAGTGCGGGACATCCCTCTGAAATCAATATGATCAATACGGGATGTCCGCATTTGTCATATGCCGAATGCGTGCGCCTTGCCAAGGCGTTCAATGGTCGCAAGGTCAATCCCAACATTGAGTTCTGGGCATACACCTGCCGCGCCAATCTGCGCCATATCAAAGACTGCGGCCTATATGACGAACTTGTCCGTTGCGGTGTCCGTATTTTCACAGACGGCTGCCCGATGGTTACTCCCTGGAACTACTGGAAATTCAAAGGCCTCATGAGTAATTCCGGCAAATTCTGCTCTTATTGCTACTCTTATAGCGGCATTTATCCGGTCTACGGCAGCCTTGAAGACTTAGTTGAAACCGCGGTTAATGGAAAGCTTACTCGGAAGGAGCGGCCATGGATGTCTTAAAATGCACCCCTATTGTCAAGGGCAATATTGAAGGCGAGGTCTTATTTTCCCGAAAACCCATCAGTTTTATCGGTGGCGTCGATCCAAAAACGGGAATCATCCGTGACGCTTTAAATGATTGTTGCGGAGAATCTATCGCCGATAAGATCTATGTCTTTCCTTACGGAAAAGGTTCATCTGGAGCAGGGCTTGTATTGCTAGAGCTGACAAGAATTGGAAAAGCTCCAAAGGCTATTGTCAATCTCCGCACTGATACTGTCTTGATGACTGGTCCGCTGATTGCCAGAGAGTTCTATAAGCGCGTAATCACCGTGATCAACGTAGACGAAGAAACAATGGAAAAACTCAAAGAGTCAAAAAATCTTCGTATCAACTGTGATAAAGGAGAAATCGAAATTTTGTAGTCTCCAATTGTGAAGCAAAAGGTCACCGCCACAAGAAATGTGCGGTGACTTTTGCTTTTTATACTCGGGGCAGCAACACATACAGCTTGTCGTTTTCTCGAACCTTCTCTGGAACCTTGATCGTCACGGCCGTTCCTTTAAGCACATGTCCCACAGGACCATCGTCGTCGAAAATCTCTTCAGCTGTAAATTCCACTGCGCCAGTTGTGGGACCTGTGACAAGCAGTCGGGCTCCTTTGTCAAAGCCGTCAGCCTGCACCAAAAACTGCGCTACGGACGCTTTGTTAAAAAAGTTGATGCACTTACCAGCAAAACGTTTGGTAATTGTGGCCTGCGAACCGTAGCCGGATGCCAATTCAGGCGTTTGCGCTCCCAGGTACCATCCGTCCCAATAACCACGATTGAAGACCTCCGCGAGCTTTTCATCCCAACGGGCCACCTTGTCGGCCGTAAAGTCGCCGTCAAGCACCGCCTGCAGTGCCTGGCTGTAACACTGCACGGTCGTGCGCACGTACTCGGGCGAACGGGCGCGTCCTTCGATTTTGAAAATGCGCGCGCCGCTTTGAACCATCTTGTCGAAAAAGCCGATTGTTTTAAGGTCCTTAGGGCTCATGACGTACTGAGGATCAATCTGCAGCTCAATGTCGCGCTCGGCGTCCTTGATGTAGTACTTGCGACGGCACGACTGCAAGCACTGCCCGCGGTTGGCACTTTTTCCGCGCGTGTGCAGACTCATGAAACAGCGTCCGCTTTGTGCGATGCAGAGCGCTCCGTGACAGAAAATCTCAATTTTGATGCGCTTGCCCGAAGGACCGCAGATATTTTGCTCGTCGATGGCTCTTGTGATTGCTGCGGTTTGCTCAAGCGTCAATTCACGAGCAAGAACAGCGACATCAGCGAAGTGCGCATAAAACTTCAGCGCTTCAACATTGGCGATGTTGAGCTGCGTAGAAAGATGCACGGGAATACCCACTTCGTGCGCAAGCATCATCGCCGCCACATCCGAGCAGATGACCGCATCAATGCCCGCTTTCTTGGCGGCAAGCATCGTTTGACGAGCCGCTGAAAGATCCTCGTCGTAGAGCACGGCATTGACCGTCAGTCGCGTTTTCAAATCGTGATCTTTTGCAAATGCGGCGATCTCAGGTAAATCGGCTTCGCCAAAGGCGCCGGTTGCCAGACTGCGCATATCAAGCGCCCCCAGCCCGAAATACACGGCGTCGGCACCTGCCGCAGCGGCAGTCGCCATCGCCTCACGGGAACCAGCCGGGGCCAAAATCTCAAACTCTTTTCTGTCGTTTCGCATCACTGTCGTTATTCCGTTCGCTTCAGGTGACGGTCAAAGAAGTTCACCACACGGGAGATCACACCGGGCTGGTACCACGGCAAATCGCCGTGTTCGGCTCCGCGCACGAGGACGTATTCGGCCTCTACCTTCTTGTTCTGGAGCGCTTCAAACATTTTTTTGCTCTGCAAGGGACTCACCACCTTGTCGCCCGATCCGTGCATCAGCAAAAACGGCGGCTCCGTTCCGTCGACATGACCAATGGGACTTGCCGCCTTCGCCTTTTGGGGATCGGCATTTACGGAAGCGCCGGCAAAATCCTTAAAGGCCGGTCCGTTGAGAAGCAATGCTTCCGTCACAGCAGCAGACGCATGCACGTTCTCGTTGCCGATCCCTTCCCCAATTGTCGTCAGATCGGAAATGCCGTAGATCGATACCACCGCCTGCACGTCGGACGAAACCTCCTTAAAGTCGCCCACGTCCCAGTTTTTTTCGCCGTTGGTGGCACCAGCCATCTGTACGACGTAGCCGCCGGCGGAGTCACCAAGCAGCCCAATGCGATTGGCGTCCACTCCGAATTCTGAGGCATGCGCGCGCATCCAGCGCACCGCCGCCTTGGCGTCTTCAAGCAATGCCGGGAATTTATTGGGTACGGCACGATACTCGCAGGCCGCAACAACATATCCGGCACAAGCCAATGCATAGCGCATTTCCAAGAACTTCTCGTGATCGGCTGAAGTAAACCCGCCTCCCGGGAAATAAAGCACTGCCGGTTTCTTTTCTTTCGTACGCGGAACAAAAAGCGTCATCTTGAGACCGCGCACACTCCGGCCTCTTTCAAAAACCTGGCTGTAGACAACGCCGGAAATCGCGTCGATTCGCCCCTGGACAACGGGCACGTCAACGACCTGTGCTTCAGGACTTTGTCCCATCAAATCCTGGGCTGTTGCTGTCGTGACCAAAAGGCTTGCCGCAGCAAGGACCGCGAGCTCTTTTCTCATGTTTGTTTCTCCCAAAAAACCTGTGCAACTATAAGGCAAATGGTGTCAGTGTTTGCCCAAACGTCTCGTCTTTGCCTGTTGCCAACCACTCGCTCTAGCGGTCGCGCTAAGATCTAGTTTTAAGAAAACCGGTTTTTACGAAAGGCATTTTCTGCCTTTCTTTTTGTGAAGGAAAACGCAACGTCATGTTCATCGAAAAACTCAACAAGCGAATCGACGCCGTTGACTCCATGCTCTGCGTGGGACTTGATCCCGATCTCAAACGTTTGCCCGCGCATCTGACCAAAGACGCCGAAGGTGTTCTGCAGTTCTGCTGTGCCATCGTGGACGCCACCGCACCGTTCGTCTGCGCCTTCAAGCCTCAGATCGCTTACTTCGCAGGCGAAGGTCTGGAAAAAACGCTTGAACAGGTCATTGCATACATTCACGAAAAGCACCCCGACATTGCCGTCATTCTCGACGCCAAGCGCGGCGACATCGGTTCCACGGCAAAGCAATACGCCAAGGAAGCCTTCGTGCGCTACCAAGCCGACGCCGTAACGCTTTCGCCCTATATGGGTTTTGATACTGTCGAACCCTATTTCGAATACGAAGGCCGCGGCGTGATTCTGCTGTGCCGCACGTCCAACCCGGGCGGCGCCGACATTGAGGAGCTCGTCACCAAGGACGGCGACATGGTCTATGAGCGCGTTGCCAAGATGGCTTCGGGGCCCTGGAATGTCAACGGTCAAGTGGGGCTGGTCGTGGGTGCCACACAGCCTGCGGAAATCGCACGCGTACGTGAACTTGCGCCTGAAACGCCTCTGCTTGTGCCCGGCATCGGCGCACAGGGCGGCGACGTCAACGCCGCCGTAGCTGCCGGTTTGGACGCGCACGGCCGCGGCATGATCATCAATTCGAGCCGCGCCGTCATCTTTGCCGGTAACGGCGAAGACTTCGCTCATGCCGCTGCCAAGGCCGCTGAGGCGACCATGATTGCCATCCGCGAAGCCAAGAAAAAAGCTTTGAGCTGATTTCCATCATTTGGGAGAACAAAAATGCAAAACTTCAAGCCGGTGGAACTGGAGGATGTTTATCGTCTCTTTAATTTGGGCGCCACCTCATTGGTGTCGGCTGCCGATGGAAACGATGTCGACGTCATGCCCGCCACTTGGGTGTGCCCGCTCAACACCACGCCCGCCCTGTCGACCGCGGTGATCGACTCGGTTCACTACACGCGTAAACTCATTGACAAGACTGGCTACTTCATGTTGTCCCTGCCGTCGTTGGAAATTGCCCGCGAAACGCTTTACCTGGGTTCGGTGAGCAAGTTCGACGAAGCCGACAAGATTGAAAAAAGCGGCGCTAAGCTTTTCAAGTTCGAAGGTTGCGACATCCCCACCGTCGAAGGAGTGCTCTGTGCTGTGCTTTTCAAAGTGATTCCGAACGAATACAACGAGAAAAAGCACGACCTCTTTATCGGCGAAGCCGTAGCGGCCTGGGCTGATTCCCGCGTCTTCTCCGAGGGACACTGGCACTTCCCAGAGGGAAACGACAGTTGCCGTACGCTTCACTACGTCGCCGGCGGCCATTTCCTTACGATCGGCAACGCCCACGACGTCACACTCTGATCGTTTCGTTCTTACCCATAAAAAACGCGCACAGGCTCTGAAGTTTGTGCGCGTGTTTTATGTGCGTGTTTCTTAGTCAGCGTTGTCCTTGCCTGCCGACCAACCAGTGAGGCGCACGCGCATCTTCCAAAGAAAGAGCGCTGCCACCAGAATGAAGATGGCGCCTGCGTACATCATCTGGTGCAGCGCGTTGTGATCCGAACTCACAACCATATAGCGCCCCATGGCCACGATGGCAATGGCAATCGGCATTGCGATAGCAAGTTCGTGGTGACTGTGAAGCGCCGCGCGCGCCATCACCATCACTTCGGTATAAAGAAAGAGCAAGAGCAGGTCGCCCAAGGCGATCGTATCGGCCGTCACCATACGCCAGAGCTCAGTCCCGAAGCCGACAATAGCCGCAATGGCAATGGCGCTCAGGCCCAGAAACTGGCACACGTTGAAAAGCCTATCGAAAGCGCCGAGCGCCGCAGAGGATTCTTTTTTTGTTTTTGTCAGAGGTTCCATTCCATCAAATCTCGAAACGAGTCATCGGAATCTGCATTGTGGCACACGTCGTCATTGTTCCCGAGAGCGGTCAGACAAATCTGTTGTTAGCACTTGTCACCGAGTGCTTTGCACAGCAATTGCAGCGCATAGCGAATACTTTGACGCCGTACAGCGTCGCGGCTACCCTCAAACTGCATACGGGAGGTTTGCACCGTGGCCTTGCCGTCTGTCTTCAATGCCACGCCAAAACACACCGTCCCCACAGGCTTGCCTGGCACAGCGCCGCCTGGCCCCGCAATCCCAGTAATGGACACGGAAAGTTGTGCGCCGGAATGTTCCAGAGCGCCGCAGGCCATCTCTCGGGCCGTCTCGCAACTGACGGCACCAAACGCGGCAAGCGTTTCGGCCTTCACTCCAAGCATCTCTTCTTTAGCACGGTTCGTATACGTGATAAAGCCGCGTTCGTACCACTCGCTTGATCCGGGAACGGCTGTGATTTCAAAGCCGAGACCGCCCGCGGTGCAACTCTCAGCCGTTGCCACGGTCACACCGCGCCGCTTGGCTTTCTGGCCGAGCTCAAGCGCCAGTTCATATGAATCCATCAGAAGACCCCGAGAAAAAGGTTGGCACCGGGAAACAGTCGATTGCAGAGCATATCAATTCCCACCAAAACCACTGCAGCCCAGACGCCCGCCAACAAATCGTCGAGCATGATCCCCCAGCCGTTATGGATGTGACGATCCACCCAACTTGCCGGAGGCAGCTTCACGATGTCAAAAAGTCGAAACGCGAGAAAAGCAGCGCACCAAGCAATACCGTTTTGCGGCAACATCAGGCACACCAACCAAACCGCAACCACCTCGTCGACAACCACGCAACCGGCATCCTGTACGCCGAGATCGCGGCAGGTTTTCTCTGCAGCCAACGCCCCGAGCACAAAAAGAACCGCAATACATACTGAGAGCGTCTTCCAGCTTAAAAACTGCACCAAAACCGCCCAGACGAGCACGCCGGCAAGCGTTCCCCACGTACCCGGCCCCGGTCTCAGACAGCCTGCACCGAAAAAGAGCGCCACTGCGTGCGCTGGGTGCGAGAAAGCAAACTTCAACCCGGGGCGCACGTTGTAGGCAGGATTGTCCGCACTGTATTTCTCTGACAACATCGGCAAAAGCTCTTCGTTTTCAATCAGCACTTTGCGCAAAATGATCGAATCCCTGTACCGGCAAGAAAAGCGGTCGACCAGAGGCATCACGAATTGCAAGCGGCGCTCCGCTCGGTTTCTTTTCGACGATTCGGCCGATGCGGGTTACGGGTGTGAGCGCGGAAATCGAAGCCTGTTCAATCAAACCGCGCTTATCAGCCGGTGCCGTGAAGACAAGTTCGTAATCGTCGCCGCCGCTCATGGCCGCTTCGACTTGCTGCTCCTGCGACAGTGCCGCCAAGGCCGGGTGCTTGGGCACAGCGTCCCACAGCACATCAGCGTCCACGCCGCTTCGCTCCAGAATATGCCCCAAGTCTTGCGCCAAGCCGTCGGAAATATCCGCACAGGCCGTCGCCGAACTCAGAAGCGCGGTCCCGAGTGCATTACGGGGATTCGGTCGATCCATGGCAAGTGCCGCTGCCGGGAAAACGCGTGCGTCGAGAGTGAGTTTGCCCCAGCGATGCATCAGTGCCGCCCAGGCCCCGCCCACACAGCCGGACACCCAAATATCGTCACCGGGGCGAGCTCCAGATCGAGTAAGACCCATGCTTTGCGGCAACTCGCCCATCGCTGTGATCGAAATCGTCACCGGAGCATGAATATCCCCAACCTTAGCCGTTCGCGTCGTGTCCCCTCCGAGCAGCGGACAACCCGCCTGTCGAGACAGTTCCGTCATGCCTTTGGTGAAGCCCGCTAACCAGGCATCATCTCGTGCAGGCAGTCCAATCGTGAGAAAAAACGCACGCGGAATAGCGCCGGCGGCCGCCAAATCCGACAAATTCACGGCCAGAGCCTTGTAGCCGATGTCTTCCGGTCGCTGCGTGGGAAGAAAATGCGTGCCAATGGCCATCATATCGGCCGTCACGGCAATGCGACCTGCCGGCATGTCGATAATGGCGCAATCGTCGCCTACGCCCTTGCTTTCCCAGGCGCCGAAGTTTTCATGCGTAAAAAAGCGCTCGATAATCTGAAATTCGCCGTTTTGAGCCATAGGATTCTTTCAACCTCCTGTTGTCCGACAACAAAGCCTATTTTGGCGCAAAAAACAAAAAAGGCACGGCCGAAAGAGAAACTTTCTCTCTCAAAGCCGCACCTTTTGCGGTGTGCTATTTTCGACAGCCCCAGCCTTAAGCCTCGTGTTCAGCGGGACGCAGTTCGCTTGCGACCTTGTCAAGCACGCCGTTGACGAGCTTATAGCCTCGATCGGCACCGAAGACTTTGCACAATTCCACCGCTTCGTTAATCACGACGCGATAGGGAATCTGCGGGCAATTCTTCATTTCCCACGTACCGATCATCAGACAGGCGCGCTCCACCACAGACAAACGTTGCGGGTCGCGGTCAAGATGACGAGAGAGCGTCTCGAGAAGCTCTCCCTTGCCCTTGATCACTCCGTCAAGGATGTCACGGTAAAACTCCTGATCGCAGTGATCGAAGTCTTCCGAGCTGAGATCGCATCCGGCAACAGGGCTGCCTTCATCGGTGATGACACTGAGCAGATTAGCGTCAATTGCCGCAAAATCAGCCGATTCATTGATCAGCGACTCGTACACACCCAAGAGCGCAAACTCACGGGCTTTGCGACGAGGCCCCAGGCTCAAGCGAGACCGCAAATTAGCACTTTCCGTCATGTTTTTCGATGTCGTCCGCCAGGATCTCGTCGTCGTCATCGCCGAACTTTTCCCAATCGGAGCTATAGAAGTTTTCGTAAAGGCTCGTCTGCAAATTGACCATTTCAACGGCACAACGTGCGCAGTCCTTACCTTTCATGTGAGTACGAGCCTTGCACTGCTCATCGTCATAGGTCGTGAGGACACCGTTTGCAACCGGAATGTCGTATTCACGGCTCACGCGAGCAATTTCGGCAGAAGATGTGTCGGCCACGATTTCGAAGTGATAGGTTTCACCGCGAATCACGGCACCCAGAGCGATCAGAGCGTCAAACTCTTCACTTTCGGCCATCATTTGAAGCGCAAAAGGAATTTCCAGGGCACCGGGAACCGACACCACGCTGATGCTATCTTCCTGAACGCCGAGCACCTTGAGCTCTTCAAGGCAAGCATCCAGTTCTTCTTTGCCGGCATACTCGTTAAAACGCGAAACAACAATGCCGATGTTCATTTCGGAGCCATCAAGCTCCCCTTTGAAGGTCTTCACGGTCATATCTGACTTTCCAGCCTCTGCAGTGGTTTGTTTGCGAATGCAAACAAAAATTCTTCAATAACAGGCGATTTTACCTTTCTCCGGAAAAAATCGCCGCGGAAACGCCGTTTTTTATCAAAACGATTTCGGATTGCCGTTTGGTCAGAGCACAGAACAAACTCTTATACTTTGGCCCAACGACACTCTGAACTTCAAAAACAAACATGCCTTCGATTCCCGCCTGGGTCACCACCGGCCTGCTCATTTTTGCCGCACTCTACACGATCGTGCAGGCAGTGCGCCTCTATCTTCCCGTCTATTTCTGGACGTTCGATCGAAACGCAACACGCGGGCGCGCCATTTTAGCGGTTTGTGCAAAAGATACAAGCCCCAATGAAATTGCCCGCGCCGTCCCCGCCCAAGCTTGTCTGGCGCGCCTGCTCAAGGCTCAGGACCTAAACCCTGACGAAGAAGTCTGCAAAGCCGATTTCCGTCGCCGCGTTCTCTACTGCTTTGTCGCCTTCGGACTGACGCTCATTGCGCAGTTCAAGCCCGATTCTCCCGCCGTTTTGATGCCGCTCTCTCAAGCGCTTCTCTTGTGTGCCATCGGCATGATCATCGGAGCTGTCGCACGCTACCGTATTCTGCGCACGATGGATGTAGCCGAGGCAACGCTCAAGGATAAAGGACTCTGGAAAGAGCCTGAAGCCTAAAACGCCGCGGCAAACACGGGCGTTTGCACCGGGTTGCCCAAGCTTTGCGCAGCGGCCCACACCCAACTCGGGTTTTTAATCATTTCGCGTCCGATGCAAACGGCATCGGCATCCTGCGAGCGCAAGATCTCTTCGGCCTGAAGCGGCTCGACGATGCCGCCGCTCGTGAAAGTCACAATCCGAGCCTTCTCTTTGATGTGGTGCGCAAACAACGTATGCGCCGCGGTGAGCGACGCCGGCGGCTGCTGTGCGGGATCAATGCCCCCCGAGGAAACGTCAACGGCACAAATATTGAGTGCGGCAAGCGCGCAGGCTAGGGACAAAGCCTGTTCCTCGCCGGCTCCGTTTGGCATCCAGTCGCAAGCCGAAAGACGAACCATGACGTCAAGCTCGGGGGCCCCCCTTTGAACGGCCTTGACAACCTCCAGCGCAAAGCGCTGCCGGTTTTGAAGCGAGCCGCCCCAGTTATCTGTGCGACGATTGGTCACAGGCGAGAGGAACTGGTGAACGAGGTAGCCGTGTGCGGCATGGATCTGGATGCCGTCAAAGCCCACACGGGCTGCGCGGTGCGCAGCCGCTTCAAAAGCTTGCAGCATCCGGTCAATATCGGCTTCGGTCATCTCACGAGGCATCGGCGCCTGCGGCGTATAGGCAACGGCCGAAGGCGCCATCAACGCAAAGCCGCCCTCCTCGGGTAACAGTGTCCCATGCCCCGTTTTGGGATCTTTGCGACTGCCTTTACGACCGCAATGCGAAAGCTGAAGGAAGAACTTGGTCTCGGCGGGAGCCACGGCACGGCAAGCCTTGAGAAGCCTTTTGAAAAATCGCTCCTGCTCGTCGTTGTAAAGCCCCAGACATCGCGTGGTGATACGTCCGTCGGCACGAACAGCCGTTGCCTCAATGACCACCAATCCCGCTCCGGAAGCGGCAAGCTTCTCGTAGTGCGCAATGAGTTCGTCACTGCCCACTCCTTCACGAGCCAGACAGCAACACATCGGAGGCACGCAAATGCGGTTAGGCAGCGTCTGCGCCCCCATCTTTAAAGGCGTAAAAAGCAACGCCATCGAATACCCTTCCTTCCGCGCCGCTTTCGATCAGAACAGATCGTCGCCTTCGTCTTCGCGAAGCTTGATCATGCGCTCGACATAGCGCGCGATCGTATCGATTTCCAAATTGACCCAATCCTGTGCCTTGAGGTGCTTGAGCGTCGTCACTTCAACGGTGTGAGGAATGAGATTGATGCTGATGAGCGCCCCCATGGCCGTGTCTTCGACTTCGTTGACGGTAAGCGACACACCGTTGACCGCCACCGACCCCTTGTAGGCCAAATAGGGCGAAAGCTTCAAGGGAGCGCGAATCACGAGCTTGTAGCTTTCAGCGATCTTGGTCATGGATTCGACTTGGCCCACGCCGTCAACGTGCCCGCTCACCAGATGGCCGTCGACGCGATCGCCCAGACGCATTGCTTTTTCAAGGTTGACTTCACCGAAAGTATCCAGCCCGCAGGTCTTGGAAAGACTCTCGGCGCTCACGTCAATCTGAAAAGACTTCCCTTCGATGTTGACAACCGTCATGCAGGCACCGTTAACAGCAATCGAGTCGCCCACGCGCACTTCTTCGAGATGAAAATCCTCGGGCGTAACAATCGTCAGACGAACGCCGTTGCCAAGCTTTTCGGGTTCACGCACCTTGCCGATGGCCTGAATAATTCCGGTAAACATATTTTCTTTTTTTCCTAAAAAGCGGCACTCCGTTGTCGGGGCCTGCCGCAGTTGCAGTTAATTTTTTCTGAGTACGACCTCAAGATCGTCACCGACTTTTTCCACGCTCACAAACTTTCCGCGCAGCACCTCACTCATTTGCTTGAAGGGGCCGAGCTTGGCAAAGGGCATCCCATCACCCATCACAGCCGGAGCCAGATAGCAAACGATCTCATCGACCAAATCGTCCCGCAGAAGAGCTCCCGAAAGAGTGGCTCCCGCCTCGACATGCAGTTCATTGATTTCGGCTGCTCCGATCTGACGTATGACCTCTTCCAAATCCAGCTCGTCGTTGCCGCCGACGCACTTGACGATCGCACCTGCGGCCCGCAGGGCTTCAACGCGCGACTGAGGCGCTTTCCGGCTGACAAAAATCGTCGTGGGCTGACCTTGCAAGATGTTGAAGGTCACCGGCGTCAGTGCCTGACTGTCAGCCACAAATTTGACCGGACTCGGCAATTTTTCTTCGCGTACGCTCATCTGAGGATTGTCCGCAAGAATCGTACCAATGCCGGTGAGAATCCCCTGTGCGCGCGCCCTCCAAAGGCGGCCGCGACGTCGAGCCTCTTCACTCGTGATCCAACGGCTTGCACCGTTAAATAACGCCGTGCGTCCGTCAAGTGTCACAGCCGTCTTAAGGCGAACCCAGGGCTTGCCCGTCTTCATGCGGGTAAAGAAACCAATATTGGATTCGTAGGCTTCATCGCGACACACGCCGCAGTCAACCGGAATGCCCGCCTGCCGCAACATCTCGATGCCCTTGCCGGCAACCTGCGGGTTGGGATCCTCAATAGCTGCGACCACGCGACCGGCTCGCTCCTCAATGAGACGTGCCGCACAAGGCGGCGTTCGTCCGTAGTGCGAACAGGGTTCAAGCGTCACGTAATAGGTTGCGCCGGCGATGTCAACACCGGCCTCCTTGGCATTCATGATCGCATCAATTTCAGCGTGCTGAGAGCCCGGAGCATGGGTATAACCCCGAGACACGATCTGACCGTCCTTGACGATCACACAGCCGACAGCCGGGTTGGGAGGGGCGATGTAGCGCCCTTTGCGCGCCTCTTCGAGAGCGGCGCGCATAAAAATCTCATCGCTCGTATCGGTCATTTTGCTTCGTTTTTGTCGATTTCCATATCACGCATCAATCGCTTGAAAGCTTCAGGGTCTTCCACATTGAAGTAGACGCTCGCAAAACGAACATAGGCGACCTTGTCGAGCCGCTTAAGTTCCTCAAGCACAAATTCGCCCACCTTTTCGCTTTTGACCTCCCGCTCGCCAAGACTGCGAAGACGCTGCTCGATGAGCGTAATGGCTTCCTCAATCTGCTCGTCGCTCACCAAACGCTTGCGCAGCGCAAGACGCATAGATCCGCGAACCTTGTCGCGATCGTATTCGCGGCGCACGCCGGTTCGCTTGATGATGGCCGGCATATTGATTTCCACACGCTCAAACGTTGTGAAACGCTTGCCGCAATGGCTGCACTGACGCCGACGACGAATAGAGAAACCATCTTCGCTTGCGCGAGAGTCCACCACCGCCGTGTCCTTAGACTTGCAAAACGGGCAACGCATCTTGAAAACTCCTGGAAAATGCCCGAAAACAGCTTAGGGTCGATAGACGGGGAACATTGCCGTGAGCTGATCGACTTCGGTACGCACGCGCTCGAGCACCTGCGCGTCCTCAGGAGCTGACAACAGGTCGGCGATAAGATTACCCACCTTGCGCGCTTCTTCTTCCTTAAAGCCTCGCGTGGTCATGGCAGGTGTGCCCAGCCGAATGCCCGAGGTTACAAACGGCGTTTGAGGATCGTTGTGAATCGCGTTCTTGTTAACGGTGATGTGCGCCGCTCCCAAAAGCGCTTCGGCAGCCTTTCCGGTCAAATTCATCGGACGAAGATCAACGAGCATCACGTGGCTTTGCGTGCCGCCCGAAACAATTCGAAGACCACGTTCCATAAGCGTCTTGGCTAGAACTTCTGCATTCTTGATCACTTGCTGACCGTATGCCTTGAATTCAGGCTTCAGTGCTTCACCAAGCGCCACCGCCTTGCCCGCAATCACATGCATGAGCGGGCCGCCCTGCGTGCCCGGGAACACAGCCGAGTTGATCTTCTTTTCAAGATCGGGGCGGCAGAAAATAATGCCGCCGCGCGGGCCGCGCAAACTTTTGTGCGTCGTCGTAGTCACCACGTCGGCGTACCCGAACGGACTCGGATAAACACCCGCGGCCACAAGGCCCGCGTAGTGCGCGATGTCGGTCATCAAAATGGCACCCACCGAGTGCGCGATATCCGCAAAGCGCTTGAAGTCAATATGCAGCGAATAAGCCGAAGCTCCGGCAATGATCAGCTTGGGCTGATGTTCCTTGGCAAGACGCTCGACTTCGTCATAGTCAATAGCCTCGGTGTCATCGCGAACGCCGTAACTCACAATGTTGAAATAACGGCCGGAAAAGTTCAAATGCATGCCGTGAGTCAGGTGACCGCCATCGGCCAGACTCATTCCCATCACGGTATCGCCCGGATTCAAAAGTCCGAAAAGAACAGCTTCGTTGGCCTGAGCGCCGGAGTGCGGCTGGACATTGACGGCCATCTCAACGCCTGCCGGCTCGCAAAAGAGCTTCTTGGCGCGTTCAATGGCAATACGCTCCACCTCGTCAACATACTGGCAGCCGCCGTAATAGCGCTTTCCCGGATAACCTTCGGCGTACTTGTTCGTCAAAAGCGAACCTTGAGCCTGCATCACTGCCGGAGACGTGTAGTTTTCGCTCGCAATCAGCTCAATGTGCTGTTCCTGACGATCCGATTCGGCCTGAATAAATTTCCAGACTTCGCTGTCGCAAACTGCGATGGTGTTGGAGTGGCGAAACATGTCCTAGGACTCCTTAAATGTTGGGCGCGCTTGTTCGTCCCGGCAAAGTTTTCCCCGAAAGGACGGCGCAATTTTTACAAAAGACTGTGTCGCAATTATCGCCCATGGCGTCGTCAAAAAGAGACAACAAAAAAGCCGGCTCCGTCAAAGCACCGTTTTTTCTAAAAAACGATTCCGACAAGCCGGCCTCCCTCAGCCATACCAATGCGCACTGATACCAAGACTCTCTACACGTGCGGCGATTTGCGCAAGCGTTTCGACGGGAGCCTTTTTGAGGCCCACCACCGGCGTTTCACGTGCCAGGGTGTAGATGTCGACCCCTTCAGGACGAATCTGCGACAAAGCCTCGAGCCATGGTCCCACATACTTTTCAGTCGTGTTGTCGACGCTTTGCCCGGCAAAGGAACCTTGCATGAACATCGTCTGAACAACACAACGGCCACGGAGAGCCTTGATGCGTTCGATCACCTCTTTGACGTCGTAACGCGCGTTGGGCCGATCCACCAACCGAATGTAATCAGCATTGACCGTATCGAGTTTCAGACACGGGCGATCAATCAGACGAACGGCCTCAAAGACATCGTCGCGGTTCAGGTGCGTGGCGTTGGTGAGCAGACACACCTTGGCTTGCGGGCAGTATTTGTCTCGCAACGCCAGCGTATCGCGTACGATATTGAGAAAGTCCGGGTGCGAGGTCGGTTCGCCGTTACCCGAATACGTAATCGCTTCGGGCAGATCGTCAGCTTCACTCATCGCAATAAGCCGCGCCTCAAGCGCTTCGCGCACAGCCTCGCGCGAAGGCATTTTGAGTTTGGGACGACGCTCGTCATTGAGACCGCATTCACAGTAAATACAGTCAAAGCTGCAGATCTTGCCGTCTGCTGGCGACAAGTTGACTCCCAGGCTCTTACCCAGACGCCGACTGCGAACGGGCCCGAAAACGGGCCCGGGATAAATGACGGTACTCATCAGTTTTCGATGGCGCTCGCCACAACGCCATGCATAGCAGCCCACGTCCAGGGCGTCTGCAACCATTCGAGAACCAACTTTTCGTGCTCGTCATCAATCACACCCATTTCCTTGGCCTTTCGTACCACCTTTTCAAAGGCGATCACGTCGTAGGTGTCGATGCCTTCCTGCTTAAAGAGTCGCTGCGTTTCGGGAATCGCGTAATTGGTAATCGACATCACCTGCGTCACCTGTGCACCTTCCCCGCGCAAGGCACGGATAGCGTCAAGGCAGCTCAAGCCGGTTGAGATGTGATCTTCCAGAAGCAAAACGCGCATACCCTTGACATCACCGCCTTCAATGCGGGAGTGGTTGCCGTAGGTCTTGGCCTTCTGGCGCACCATGATGGCGGGCAAACCGAGACGATAGGCAAGTGCTGCGGCATGCATGGAACCGGCGGCTTCGACGCCCGCGACAATATCGAATTCCAGATCGTATTCTTCAACGCGACTTGCCATCGTTTCGACGATATCGCGCCAAGCTTCCGGATGCGAGAAAAGTTTGCGGTTGTCGACGTACACAGGCGAAATCAGGCCGGATTTCAAGCGCATCGGCGCATCTGCCAGAAATTCCACCGCCTGCGCACGAATCAGGCGCTCAGCCATGATGTCTTCGGCAATGCTGCTGGTGTAGCTGGGCTTAAATTTCATGATGCTTTCCCCTTTTACTCAATGCCGAGAACCTTGCGGCCGTTGACAGTGGCGATATTGACAAGCTGTTCGAAATCATCGAAGCGGCAGCCGGTGGCAAGCAACTGCAGTTCATGCCACATATCGCCCGCACTCCACGGGACCATGGCATCGCACACGTTGTCGGTACCAAGCGCCACCGTGACGCCGGCGGGAACAAGTTCATCAACGGGCGTCATCGAGTTGTGCATCGGACCGATCATTTCCGTACGGGCCGTGTCAATCCAGGCCGTCGGGCAGCAAACCATCATCACACCGGCTTCCTTGAGAAGCGTGTAAAGGCGCTGACGATACATGCGGGAGTGCGCACCGATCGAAATTCCGTGAATGGCGACCACACGACCGCGCATATCATGTTCGATCGCCTTGTGCGCAAGCATTTCGGTTTCGTATTCGCTGGAGAGATTGAACTGGTCGACGTGCACATGCACCATCTTATTCTGCGCTTTAGCGGTCCCAAGCAGAATGTCAAAGGCTTCGGCCGCACGACCGAAGTCGCGCTCATCGCGTTTGGGCAATCCGCCGATGATGTCCACCATCTCGGCGCCGATATCAAACCATTTACGCGCTTCAGGATCAATCACACCCTTGAGAGTCTGGTTGGCAAACTTTACCGTGATCTGATCGGCGTAGTGCTCACGAGCGCGAAGGCCGGCCCTGATGGCGCGATCTTCAGTCTGCGGATCAATGTCCACGAACGTAGCACAGGCCGTGCAGCCCTGCTCGATCATCAGTTCAAAGAACATGGAAAAACGCCGATAGAAATCTTCTTCCGTCGATTCGCTCTTTAAACGATCCAGTGCATCCCATTTCTGCTGCAAAGAGTGCGTGCGGCGCATCTCGAGAATTTCGGGAGACAACGTAAACGCACGGTCTGCGTGAGCGTGCGTGTTCACCCAACCGCCGGCCTTCTTAATTGCCGGCTCGATCATATCGCGTACGGTTCGCGGCGCGTTTTCATCAAAAGACATGAAGGGTTCTCCTAGCGAAAAGGCACGAGCATCCGTTGTCTGTCACCATCGAGCTCAGACAGCGGCGCTGCGCGCCTGCAAATCTAGGTTAATTTAACTAGGTCGCGCGCTTGTGTCAACCATGTTGCTACGCGCGAATCACGAAACTGAAAATTTAGTATTGTTCTTATTCCACAATTGTGAGTTTCACCTGCGGATCCTGCACTTTGAGGCGATCGGCAATGCACTTGCTCACCCATGCACGCTTCAGGTCGGCGTCCAAAATAAATACGCCCAAATCCTTTTGTTCGGCCATCTTCTTGACGGCTTTTTCAACGCCCATCGCAAAAAGCGCCGTGCACCAGCCGTCGGCCCGTGCGCCATCCTTGTCGACAATCGTGACGCTGGCAATGTCGGTGGCAACAGGCATCCCCGTCTCAGGACTCAAAATGTGCCCATAAGACTTGCCGTCCTTCTCAATTTTGCGCTCATACGCACCCGAGGTGATCACCGATTCGTCAAAGGCTTTGACGACGGCAAAAATTTGACCCCGTTCTTTGTCGGGGCGCTGGATGCCGACATTCCAAGGGCGTCCGGCAGGAGACTTGCCGAGCAAAGCTACATTGCCGCCCAGATCAAGAAGCACATTGGTGGCACCGACCGCCTTTAAGTCCTGAGTAAGCGCCGTTCCGATCCAACCTTTGGCGATAGCGCCCAAATCAATGCTCTGCCCTTTGCCGATTCGCATACGGCAGACATTGTTTTCCCGCTTGGTTTCGATCTTGGTGTAGTCGACCTTTTCAAGAGCCGCCTCAATGTCACGGCGCTCAGGAACCTGATTGCCGCCGAAGCCGATTTTCCACACATTGACCAAAGTGCCGATCGTGGGTTCAAACGCTCTGTCGGAAGCCTCGGCAATTGTCTTGGCTTTTTCCGTCAGCTCGGCAATGCGGCAGTCGACATCAACCCATTGACCCGAGCGTTTGTTCACCTCGTAAAGCGGCCCCTCACGGTGCACCGTAAAAAGCGTCTCATAGGCATCAATGCGATCCGACAGAAAGTCATCGAGCTTTTGCACCGCTTTGTCATCCGGAGAAATCAGACGAGCGGTGATCAGCGTTCCCATCGCCAGCCCCTGGTACTGCGTTTCGTAGAGCGTTTCGTGAGGATCGGCCGCCGAAACGGGGGCATTCAGCGCACTGGACAGAGCGACAGCTAACAAGACCGCACGAGCACGCATACAAAATCGAAAAGTCGTATCAATCAAAGCGGACATCCTTCAAATCAATCAAAATTGGTTGCAAAGTATGCGCACTATATATGGAAAAGGCCCGGTGCGGGATTTCCCCACTCCGAGCCTTTTTCGCATCACGCAATCGAGCCGATTACTTGGCGGATTCGAGCGCCTTGTTCACAGCTTCGATGATGCCCTTGGAGGAATTGGACGCGCCCGTTACAGCAGCGACACCTTCCGTACCGTTCTTCTTGATGATTGCCTTGGACAACTTCTTCTGAGCGGCATTGAGCAGCATTTCGGTTTCGCCATGCTTGACAACCTTCACGGAAGTGATCTTGCCACCGGCAACAACGACTTCCACCTGGATCTTGCTGGCGTTACCGGTGCCTTCACCGGTATAGGTGCCGTCCTTGTAGGAAGCGGCCTGAGCACCTGCACACAGCAGAGCGGCAGATGCAGCAACAATCAATTGCTTGATCATTGGTTATGAACTCCTCTTGGTTCTTACAAAGTTAAAAGGTTAGTGCGCCTTGGCGTAAGCGGAAGCGCTGTTGCCAGCGATGCGGCCGAACACAATGATGTCAGCCTGAGCATTGCCGCCGAGGCGGTTGCCGCCGTGAACACCACCGGTCACTTCACCGGCTGCGAAGTAACCCGGAATCACCTTGCCGTCGACATTGATCACTTCAGCCTTCGTGTTGATCTTCACGCCGCCCATGGTGTGGTGCACAGCCGGGGTGACGAGAATAGCATAGTACGGAGCCTTGTTGAGCGGACGTTCCATCTTGGTGCGGCCGCAGCAGCTATCCTTGCCAGCAGCCTGATCCTTGGCGTACTGAGCCATCGTTGCCTTCAGGTTAGCAGCCGGAACACCCATGTTCTTGGCCACTTCGTCGAGATCCTTGCCCTGGATGACCATACCCGGCATCTTAATGTAGCCTTCGATAGCCTTCAGAGACTTGCGAACGTCATCGTCAAAGAACATGTAGGCGTGGCCGGTGGTCTGCTTCAGGATAGCGGCCGACACGGCATCACGCGTGTTGAGTTCGTCGAAGAAGCGCTTGCCTTCCTTGTTGATCAGCACAGCACCGTTGCCACGGACGGCTTCGGTCACCATCACGCCGGTCGTTTCAACAACAGTCGGGTGGGTCTGGATCTGGTCCATGTCAACAAAGGCAGCCTTGACCTTTTCGGAGAGCAGCAGGCCGTCGCCCGTGGCACCCGGATGGTTCGTCGTGGCAAAGCCCTTCAGACGCGGAATGATCTTGGAAACCATAGCGTTGTTGCCGGCAAAGCCGCCTGCTGCGTTCACAACAGCCTTGGAGTCGATTTCGTAGACCTTGCCGTCTTCGTCCTTAACCTTGACGCCGGCCACAGCACCGTTCTTGACAATCAGGTCGACAACCTGAGAGTCCGTGCGCAGATCAATCTTGCGGGCTTCAACAGCGTTATAGAGCGTCTTGACAACTTCAGGACCAACAGCGGCGCCGCCCGTCGGACGGTGGCAACGCTTGTTGGTGGCGCCGCCCATAAAGCCGACGTCGTTGAAGTTACCGCCGAGCTTGATCAGCCACTGAACAGCATCGTTGGAGTTTTCGCACAGAACCTTCACGAGTTCAGGATTGTTGCGGTTGTGGCCGCCCTTCATCGTGTCCTTGTACATCTGTTCGATGCTGTCCTTAATGCCGAGCTTTGCCTGCTGCGGCGTTTCAGCAGCGTTGATACCGCCGGTAGCGCGGATCGTGTTACCGCCGACCATCGGCATCTTTTCGATGATCACAACCTTCTTGACGCCGTTGTCGTGCGCCTGAACGGCAGCAGCCATACCGGCACCGCCTGCACCGATCACGACAATGTCAGCCTGTTCGGCAGCGTTGGCCATGCCGAAGGCGGCAGCGACTGCGGTTGCGATAAGAATCTTTTTCATGTTTGTTGTCTCCCCAACAAAGATTGTCGATTCCTATTTGAATCGATCTGTGGTTTTCTGAGCACGACCGCTTTCTCAACTTTTTGCGCGCAAGCTACCCGCCGGCGCAAAAAAGGCCGCACTCAACCTGAGCGATTATATGGAGAAACGTCAAAAGCACCCGTTCAAACTTTCGGATGTCCCTACCCGACATCTTTTTTGTTTGACTAAATACAAAACCATGAATTGGGCTTTACACAAACAAAAAAGCCTGTCCGACCTCCGAGCGTCGAATGACGACGAACGGGAGAATTCGGGCAGGCTCTTGTACCGCTGGGGAACGATTCTGTTACTTCGCGTTCTTGCCCCAACTGTCGCGCAGTCCGACGGCAAGGTTAAGCACCGGATGGTCGGCGCTGTGATCCTTGATGTCGGTCACAAAGTAGCCGACGCGCTCAAACTGATAGCGCGTCTCGGGAGCGGCAGCAGCCACGTTGGGCTCAACAAAGCCCTGGCTTACGAACTTGCTGTCACGGTTCAAAACGTCGAGGAAATCCTCGGCCGAGTCAGGCTGCGGCACCGTAAAGAGACGATCGTACATACGGAACTGCGCGGGGACGGCGGTCTGGGCGTCAAGCCAGTGAATGGCCGCCTTCGTCTTGACGGAATCGGCGCCGGCCGTACCGCTCTTGGTTTCCGGCAGGTAGTCGGCATGCACGCACACGACGTTGCCTTCGGCGTCCTTTTCAAAGGACGTGGGCACAATCACGTAACTGTTGCGCAGACGCACGGGCTTGGCGGGCGTACCGTCGGCCGGAATCGTCAGTCGGCGATAGCCCTTCGGAGGCACTTCGGCAAAGTCTTCCTGTTCGATCCAGAGTTCCCGGCTCATCGTCACCGTACGCGTTCCCATTTCGGGTTTTTGCGGGTGATTCGGGCACACAAGCTCTTCGCTCTTACCCTCCGGATAGTTGTCCAGAATGAGCTTTAACGGATGCACAACGCCGGCGCGCCGTTCGGCCGTGCTTTCCAGGTCCTCGCGAAGCGACTGCTCAAGCACGCTGTAGTCAATCCAACCGCCAGCCACGCGGCTCACGCCGCAGTTTTCGACAAACTTCTGCAATGCTGCGGCGGTGTAGCCGCGGCGACGCAGACCGACGAGGGTAGGCATACGCGGATCGTCCCAGCCGTCGACCAGACCCTGCTGAACGAGGGAAATAAGCTTGCGCTTGGAGAGCACCACATAGGTGAGACTCAGACGGTTGAATTCGTACTGATGCGAAAGCAGGAAGAAGTTGTTGCGCACCACCGACAACGCGCTCTGAAGCAGAGGCGTGAAGTTTTCGGTGTTCATCTGCAACAACGTAAAGAAACTCTTGCCTTCGGTGCCTTCGAGCGTCTCCGGACCACCCGTGGCAGACCAGCGGCCAAAGATCTCACGCATGGCCACTTCTGGTTCGCTCTGACCAAGCTTGTCAGCGGCGTTGAACGCAGCGCGGGCAAACGCCAGCGCGCGATCGTCTTTGCCGGCAGCCATGTCGGCGATGATTCTCTTGGCTTCTTCGTACTGGGGCGTACGAAGTACTGGCACAATGCGCTCGAGCGCCCAGTCGTAGAACGCGCGCTGGTCGTCAAACTCGAGCGTGCAGATCGAGTGGGTGATATTTTCGAGCGAGTCTTCGATCGGGTGCGCAAAGGTGTACATCGGGTAGATGCACCACTTATTGCCCGTGGACTGGTGTTCAGCAAAACGGATGCGATAGATCGCCGGATCGCGCAGATTGATGTTGGGCGAAGCCATGTCAATCTTGGCACGCAGCACCATGGAACCTTCCGGGTGCTTGCCGTCGCGCATTTCGCGGAAAATGCGCAGGTTTTCTTCAGGGCTGCGGTCTCGATAGGGCGAGTTCTTGCCCGGCTCGAAAAGCGTACCGCGATTGGCGCGCATTTCGTCGGCACTCTGCTCGTCGACGTAAGCGTAGCCGGTCTTGATCAGATGTTCGGCAAAGGCGTACATCCAATCAAAATAATCGGACGCATGATAAAGGTTATCTTCCGTGCCCTGCTTCCAGTCAAAGCCCATCCAGCGGACGCTTTCCTTGATCGCGTCAACGTACTCCTGGTCTTCTTTCACCGGATTGGTGTCGTCAAAGCGCATGTGGCAGACACCTTTGTAATCGGCCGCCAGTCCAAAATTCAAGCAGATGCTCTTGGCGTGACCGATATGCAGATAGCCGTTGGGTTCGGGCGGAAAACGCGTGCGAATACGCGCCCAATCAGGCTCACCTTTTTGCAGTTGTTCGGAATAGGGAGCTGGATGACCGCACCAGTAGCGCGGCAGGTTGTTGCCCTGCTCCAGATCGTTTTCAATGATCTGGCGGATGAAGTTGGTCGGACGTGTGGCGCCCGCTTCGATGTCGGCAGTTTCTTTATCAGTCATCTCAAAGAATCCAAGCCTTGCGCGCCCAAGGAGTTGGGCCTATCTGACAAGCGCAGGCGTAAAAAGTGAATTTTAGCGTTAAAAGGGCAAGTAACCGTTGACCCAGGCGACGTACAAAGCCGTGCCCGCAAAGATCGAAACCAGAGGATTTTTCAGGAACCACTGCAGCACAAAGGCAAAAGCGATGCTCACCACTTCGGGAGTGGGAGCAGCATCACGCGCCACGGCCGCGTCGGTTGCGGCGTGCACGGTCAAGAGCACCATAATGGCAAGAGGCAAAAAGTCGCCCAGATCTCTTACCCAGCGCTGTTTTTGCAGCCATTTGCTTGCGGCAAAGGGAAGCGCGCGTTCGGCAAAGGTCACCGCCGCCATAGCGATGAACACAAGCATCAAGTATCCGAAATCCATCGCTTAGGCCTCCTTGTTCAAAACGCAGTTACCGGAATCGCGCTTGCGACGGGATGCTCCCCAGACAAGTCCCGCGGCCGCACACAAAGCGATCGAGACAGCAAGGGCGTTTTCGGGCATCAGCAGTCGTGCGGCAGCGTAACCGAAAAGCGCCACCCAAAGCGAAAGCGCCGTCTTACGGTTGCGCCACTGTTCTGCCGTCAACATAGCAAAAAGGCTCGTGAGTACGAAGTCAAGGCCGGTGAGTCCGATCGTTACGCTCGAACCCGCCAACGCGCCGATGAAACCACCGAGAATCCACCACAAGTGATTAAAAAAGCACACGAAAAGCATACGCGCCAAGGGCGTACCGACTGGCATGATCGACAACAGGGAGTATGTCTCGTCGGTAAGCGTATAGGCTATGTACCAGCGCGCCCATCCCTTAGAAGGCACCTTTTGCAGCAAAGAGACGCCATAAAAGATATGACGCAAATTGATCACGAGCGTGGCAAAAGCGATCGCCGGCACCGAAGCGCCGGCAGCCACCATCGGCACCATCATGTACTGCGACGCACCGCCGTAGACGATAATCGAACAGATCGGCGCCATCCAGGCGGCGGCGCCGGCTTGGGCGAACAAAAAGCCGAAGACAAAGCCCAACGGCAGATACCCCATCATCACGGGAATGGAGTCGCGAAAAGCCGTCAGCGCCGAATCTCGGAGACCGGAGTTGAATTTCATTTTTTCAAAAAACAAACGGACAGGCCGACACCAGCCGACCTGCCGCTTTTTCGGATTCGTTGCTTAAGTTTTCTTCTCTTTGTGTTACTGCGGAGCAATCCAATGACCGGATTTACCTCCGGACTTTTCAAGCAGCTTGATGCCGCCGATTTCCATGAAACGATCAACGGCCTTGCACATGTCGTAAATGGTTAAAAGCCCCACCTGTACGGCGGTCAGCGCCTCCATTTCCACGCCCGTCTGCCCGCGCGTTTCGCATGTTGCGACACAACGCACGGTGCTGTGTGTCTCGTCAAGCTCAAAATCAACAGCCACACGCGTGAGCGCAATCGGATGACACAACGGGATCAGGTCAGCCGTCCTTTTGCTCGCCATAATGGCCGCCACGCGAGCAATGCCGATCACGTCGCCCTTTTTGGCCGTTCCCTGCGCAATCATGGCAAACGTTTCGGGCTTCATGCGGATGAACCCCTGAGCACGTGCTACGCGGTGCGTCTGATCTTTGGCACCGACATCAACCATATGAGCATTGCCGGCCTGGTCAAAATGAGTGAGTTCTGTCATTTTCAGTAGCAAAAGATTGCGTTTTGAGTCATCCGAGGAAACCACGCCTCGGCCGCAGGCCGCTATGATACACAACCGAAGTTCTCGGCTCCGACTCAAATTTCGTTTCGCCGACGCTTTGCCGCCGTCCGATTTATAGGTTTTCAATTCCGTGCGCTTTCTCAAAACGCTTACCGTCCTTGCCGTCAGTTGCTCTCTTGCCCTACCTCCGGCAGGCGCCTACGCGCAGCTTTCGGGCGGCGTGGGCGAATTCAACCTTCCGAGCCTGGGTAATGTGGCAGGCGCCGATCTGACTGTTTTGGAGGAACGCAGTCTGGGCGAACAGCTCATGCGCCGCGTACGGGCAGACAAATCCTACCTGCCGGATCCTGAGCTCACAGATTTTGTCAATCGGTTAGGATATCGACTCGTTGCGGCCGCTGATCCTTCGCCTTACGATTTCTTTTTCTTTCCGATTCGAGATAAATCTCTCAACGCTTTTGCGCTGCCGGGCGGCTTCATTGCTGTCCATACGGGACTCATTGTCGCTTCGCAAACCGAAAGTGAATTGGCCGGCGTCATCGGACACGAAATCGGACACGTCACGCAACGCCACATCGCCCGCATGATCGAGTCGAGCAAGGGGTCGCTTGCGATGACCATCGGCTCGATTCTGTTGGCGCTTCTTGCAGCTCGCGCAGGCGGCAGCTCCGGCGGCGACGCAGCCATGGGTGTAATGCTTGGCACACAAGCGGCCATGTTGAGTAAGCAACTGGGTTACTCGCGCGACGCCGAACGCGAAGCCGATCGCTTCGGGCTTTCGACGCTCCAAAATGCCGGGTTCGATCCTTTGGGCATGGAAGCGTTCTTTGAACGATTGCAGCAAAACAATCGCTGGTACGAAAACGCCAGCACAGCGTACATATCAACCCACCCGATGACGTCCGAACGTATGAGCGACATGCAAAATCGCACGCGCCATATGTCTCCGGTCACGCATCGCGACAGCATGGACTTCTTCCTGGTAAAGGCGCGCGCCCGCGTGCTGCAGGAGACGACCTACGACGGCTGGCTAAAAGTTTCCAAGAGCTTTGAAAACGAACTCAAGCGCCATCCCGCAGGTTACAGCTTGGTGGCAACCCAATACGGTTTATCGGTTGCCTACGCCAAGATGAATCAAAAGGACAAGGCACTGACGGCCATTCGCGCCGCCAAAGCCGCGAGCAAGGAAAACAGCGTCATTCTGGACAAACACCTGGCAGAACTCACCTATCAGGTCGCCAAAACGCAGGCTCAAAAAGATCAGGCGCTGGCTTTAGCCAAAAGCACCTGCAATCAGTACCCCTACTCGGGACTGGCTGCCTCCAACTACGTCGAGTTGCTCTTCCAAAGCGGCAAGCACCAGGAGCTTGTTAACTATTTGCGCAACCAATCGGCTCTTTCACGCAGCAACCCCGATTACCACATGTATTTGGCGCGCAGCTACGAGGCGCTCGGTAAGAAATCAATGGCTTTTGCCGCCACGGGCGACATGTACGCACTTCTGGACAACCCGCGTGCGGCCGTCTATCAGTTTGAGCTCGCTCAAAAAGCCAACGACGGAGACTTCTACATCATGAGCGAAATTGATGCCAAACTGCGCGAACAACGCCAAAAAGTACTCGACCAGAAAAAGGACTGAACCTCGTTTTCAGTGAGAAAGTCGTCTTTTTTCCGTATCCAAAACAGAGAGTTCGTGTGCGAAAATACGCCCAACGATTCGCCTGCGCGCAAGACAGAGTTTTGCGCGCCGGTTTTTTGCGCGCGTCAAGCCGACGCCTCCCATGCTCAACGAATATTTGATGAATTAACGACAACCATGGCTATTGAAGATTATCTGAACGTTGCCGAACCCACCGACCAGGTCATTGAAACCGATGCCGTCATCGTCGGCGCCGGCCCCGTGGGTCTTTTTCAGGTTTTCGAGCTCGGCCTTCTCGAAATCAAGGCACACGTCGTCGACTCTTTGAAAAACGTCGGCGGCCAGTGCATGGAGCTTTATCCCACCAAGCCCATCTACGACATTCCGGCCGTGCCCGTGTATTCGTCTTACGAACTCACGGAAAATCTTTTGAAGCAAATCCACCCCTTCAACCCCACTTTCCACCTCGGTCAAGAAGTCACCGTGGTGAAGAAACGCGAAGACGGTCTCTTTGACGTCGAAACCGACAAAGGCACCAAGTTCCTGTGCAAGGTTGTGATCATCGCCGCGGGCGTGGGCTCTTTCCAGGCCCGTCCTCTGCGCGTGCCCGGCATCGAAAAGTTCGAAGGAACCCAACTGCACTACCGCGTGCGTGACCCCGAGCTTTTCGCCGGCAAGAACGTTGTGATCTGCGGCGGCGGCGACTCGGCTCTGGACTGGACACTCAACCTTGTGGGCAAAGCCGAAAGCGTCGTGCTGTTGCACCGCCGTGACGGCTTCCGTGCTGCCGCCTCGTCGGTTGCCCGCATGCGCGAGTTGTGCGAAAACTGGGAAATGCAGTTCGAAGTCGGTCAAGTGACGGGTTTTGAAGAAAAAGACGGCAAGATGACCGAAATCCGCGTCACGGGCGGTGACGGTGTCGTTCGCCGCATGCCGCTTGATCATTTGCTCGTGTTCTTCGGTCTTCAGCCCAAGATCGGTCCGATCGCCGAATGGGGTCTGGAACTCGAACGCAAGCAAATTGTGGTGGATACGGAAAAGTTCGAAAGCTCCATCCCGGGCATCTTCGCTGTGGGTGACATCAACACATACCCGGGCAAGAAGAAACTCATTCTTTCCGGCTTCCATGAATGTGCTCTGGCAGCCTTCGGCGCCTCCAAGTACGTCTTCCCGGAAAAGAAGGTTTTCTTGCAGTACACCACGACGAGTCCAAAGCTGCACAAGGTGCTCGGCGTTGAAACGCCCACCTTCGACGATTGATTCGTCTGACACTCCATAAGAAGATCATGCACCGGCCGCAGTTCATCTTCGGCCGGTGTTTTTGTGTTCGATGCAACTTGCTACACTCTTGAACGAACCATTTTTTGAGTCATTCATCAATGCAAAAGTTTGAGCGCGTTGCCGTCATTGCCAAGCCTCAGGGCGCCATCTCCCGCTACGTCCGGGAACTAACGGATCTCATCACCCGTACGGGGTGCACGCCTTATCTGGACAAAAACGCCGCCGCTCACATGCCGAGCGACTGTCCGTTTGAGTCAGGCCCGGCCGAAGAAATTGCCCGCGTCTGCGATGTGGCCGTTGCCATCGGTGGTGACGGCACCATGCTCGGTGCAGCACGCGCCATGGCTGGCTACAAAGTTCCCGTCATCGGTATCAACGCCGGACGATTGGGCTTTATCACCGACATTGTGCTCGAAGATATGAATCGACTGCTTCCTGCCATGCTGCTCGGGCAGTACGTCGCCGACGAGCGCAGTATGCTCGAAGGCAGCGTCTGGCGCGAAGATAATCTGCTTTTTGAAGGGCTCGCAGTCAACGATATCGGCATCAGCCACGGCCGCGCTCTGGGCATGGTTGAGTACACCGTCTATGTTGACGGCCTTCAGATGGCAGTGCAGCGTGCTGACGGCGTTTTAGTGAGCACCTCGACCGGATCAACCGCCTACGCGATGGCCGCAGGCGGCCCCATCATGCACCCGTCCGTCTCAAGCATGCTCCTGGTCCCGATTGCGCCGCACACTCTCTCCAACCGCCCGATCGTACTGGGCTCGCACACCAAAATCGACATTGAGGTAAACGAAACCCGCAGCGCAGTTGCGAGTTTCGACGCTCAGGTTCTCATTGACGTGCAAGCGGGAGACGTTTTGCGCGTCAAGGTGAGCAAAGAACGTTTCACCATGCTTCATCCGGTTGGTTACAACCACTTCGATCTTCTGCGCCGCAAACTCAAGTGGAACTACCTGCCGCAATCCGAACATCCGATTCACACACCCTTGCAGGATCAGACCACGCCGGTTCAGATTCCTCATCCGACAACCTCAGAAAAATTGTCAGACTAACATTTCAGCCCATTTGACCCCATCGACAAACGTCCGGACTTGTCCTTTGCTTTCGAGAGTTAAGAATGCTTCAGTTGTTGTCCCTTAAAGATTTTGTGATCGTCCCCTCGCTTGTTGTGGAAGCCTCCTCAGGGCTAACGTGTCTGACCGGTGAAACCGGTGCGGGCAAGTCCATTCTGATCGACGCGCTGGAACTCGTTTTGGGTGCCCGCAGCGACACAGGACTCATTCGCGAAGGTGCACAGCGCACCGAAGTCTGCGCCGAATTCGATGTCACGCCGCGTGTGAAAAAGTGGCTCTCCTCGGCAGGTCTCGACGAAACCGACATCGTGATTCTGCGTCGCACGGTTGATATCAAAGGGCGTTCGCGCGCCTGGATCAACGCCACTCCGGTGACCGTTTCTCAAATTCGTGAATTGGGCGAACGCCTGGTCGACATCCATGGGCAGCACGCACACCAATCGCTTCTGAAGACCTCGTACCAACTGCAGCTCGTCGACGGCTTCGGCGGCACTCAACCGCTACGGCTCGCAGTGCGCGAAGCCTGGCTCGAATGGCAAGAGCGCGTGAGACTTCTCAATCAAGCCACACAAAACGTCGAACAGCAGCAAGCAGAGGCCGAGCGGCTGGGCTGGATCAACGAACTCTTTGACGAACTCGATCCCCGGGAAGGCCAATGGGAGGAACTCTCCAAGGAACACAGTCTGCTTTCAAACGGCGCGGAAATCGTCAGCCACATTCGTGCCGCAGCCGACGCTCTCTCACAGGGAGACGTAACGGCCGTCGGATTGACGATGCAGGCGCAGGCCGATCTGAGCGCCGCAGCCAAATTCGATCCGGAGCTTGCGCAGTACGAAGAGTCTCTATCAGAAGCAAGCGCTATTCTCGAAGACATTTCGCGCGACCTTTCACACCACCTCGATCGTTTCAACGTCGACGAATCACGCTTTGCAGAAATCGACGAACGTCTTTCGATGTACTGGAAGCTCTCGCGCAAACTGCACCGCGCTCCCGAAGATCTTTTTGCGTACCGCCTGGAAGTCAAGGCGCGACTTGAGGAACTCGCTGAGAACGCCGATATCGAGCTTTTGGAAGAGAACGAAAAGCGCGCCAAAGAAGTTTTTCTGAAACGCGCAGCAGCGCTCACCCAAGCGCGCATGAAGGCCGCTCAGGACCTCTCAAAAGCAGTGACCGATGAAATGCAGCACCTGTCCATGACCGGAGGTTGTCTGCAGATCACGTTGCCCAAGTGCGACCCCTGGGCAGGCGGCATGGAGCGCTGTGAATTCCTGGTGTCAGGGCACGCCGGAGCCACGCCGCGACCGCTCACCAAAGTGGCCTCCGGCGGCGAACTGGCCCGCATTTCGCTTGCCATTGCCGTGATCACCGCGCAGATCACGCCGGTACCCACGCTCATTTTCGACGAGGTCGACAGCGGCATCGGCGGAGCCGTGGCCGAAGTCGTCGGACGTCTGCTGCGCCGTCTCGGCCACAACCGCCAAGTTCTTTGTGTCACCCACCTGCCTCAGGTTGCTGCCTGCGCCAACAACCAGTGGCTCGTTCAAAAGGAAACGCACGACGAAGTGACAACAAGCTCTTTAAGGCCCCTTTCGGACGAAGAGCGCATCCGCGAAATCGCCCGTATGGCAGGCGGCTTGCAGATCACCGACGCCACGCTCAAGTCAGCTCAGGAACTTATTGAGAGCGCCAAGCGAGCCGACGGAAACGTTGACAAAAATTAAACGGGAAAAGCTGTCTCCAACTTTTCCCGCCTTTCAAAAACGCTTGCCCCGGCCATGTGCCCGGGGCTTCGTGTTTTTAGTCGTTAACCACCTTCACCGAAGGCATCACCTGACTCATGTCTTTGGCAGTACGCGCCACGTAAGCGGCCGCACGCAAGGCGATCTGACGATAAATCGAAGCGATTTCGCCTTCGGGATCGGCCGCCACGGTGGGCAACCCCGAGTCGGCCTGTTCGCGGATGCGCGAATCAAGCGGCAGCTGGCCCAGAACAGGAACCTTGTACTGTTCGCTCATTCGCTTGGCACCGCCTTCGCCGAAGATGTGTTCGAGATGACCGCACTTGGGGCAGCGGAAGAGGGCCATGTTTTCCACAATGCCAAGCACAGGCACCGAGACCTTTTCAAACATACGAAGGCCCTTCTTGGCGTCCAGCAAAGCAATGTCCTGCGGCGTCGTCACCACGACAGCACCCGTAACCGGCACGGACTGCGACAGCGTAAGCTGCACATCGCCCGTTCCCGGTGGCATGTCGATCACGAGGTAGTCGAGGTTATCCCATGCAGTCTGATTGAGAAGCTGGGTGAGCGCCTGCGCGACCAGCGGACCGCGCCAGATCATCGGCTCTTCCGGATCAATCATGAAGCCCACGGAATTGATCTGAAGACCCAGGCTTTCGATCGGATCCATATTGACGCCGTCGCGGCTCGTCGGTTGCCCCTTGGCACCGAGCATCGTGGGCTGCGAAGGTCCGTAAATATCCGCATCGAGCATGCCCACGCGGGCGCCTTCGGCAGCCAGCGCCAAAGCAAAGTTAGCCGACACCGTGGACTTGCCCACGCCACCCTTGCCGGAGCTGATAGCGATGATGTTCTTGACGCCTGCCATCGTCTTGAGTGTGCGCTGCACACGGTGAGCGATAATGTCACCCGAAACTGTCACAAGAGCAGAGGCCGCTCCGGCCTGCGTGAGCGCCGTCTTGACGCGGGAAGCCAATTCCTCGGCCACGCTCTTGACGGGGTAGCCGGGGCACACGGTCACGGCAACGGCGTCGCCGTCGACGACGACATTCTTGATGGCCTTAAATTCCGAAAGCGGCAGATTGAGCACCGGGTCAAGTACGGCACCCGCAATCTCCTGCACTTGTTCTTTGGTCAGCATGGGATGGTTTTCTTTCTAAATAATGGTGGCAAGAGCTTTGGGACTCCGCTACCGGTTGTGCAAACAATGCGCAGGCACGGGCCGCACCTGCACACGAAGTTGGAGTTTACAAGGAAAAATCCGAGCGATCTAGTCGGACATTTGCCCAAATCACTTTTGGAGACAACGTATCAACCTTTGACGCACAACACCTGACGGAACTTGTGGATCACGCGCACCAGATCGTTTTGGTTTTCCATCACGGAGTCGATGCGCTTGTAGGCTGCCGGAATTTCATCAAGCACTCCGACGTCCTTGCGGCACACGATGCCTTCGGTCTGCACCTTGAGATCTTCAACCGTGAAGCGTCTCTTGGCATCCTGTCTGCCGTAGCGGCGTCCCGCACCGTGCGCGGAGCTCATGAATGACTTCTCATTGCCCAGTCCTTCGACCAAGTAAGACGCGTCGCCCATGCTTCCCGGCACGAGACCGAGTTCGCCGATACCAGCACGAATGGCGCCCTTGCGCGTAACGTAAACCTCTTCTCCGAAGTGCGTTTCCTTTTCGACGTAGTTGTGGTGGCAGTCAATCAGTTCTCCGACAGGCTCGACATGCGGCCAGACGTCTTCAAGCGATTTAATGACGTCGTCGACCATCGTGCGGCGGTTGGCGCGTGCATAGTTCTGAGCCCACTTCACAGCCTGCATGTAGCGGTCAAACGCCTCTTCGCCTTCCTCAAAGTAAGAAAGCGCGCCATCAACAAGTTCGATGCCTTTGGCTGCCGTGAGCGTCTTTGCTTCCTTGATAAAACGCGACGCCATAACGTTGCCGGCACCGCGAGAACCCGAGTGCAGCATCACCCATACGCCGTCTTCTTGGTCGACTTCAAGCTCAATGAAGTGATTGCCCGAGCCGAGTGTTCCCATCTGAAGCCGCCAGTTCATGTTTTGCATCGGATCGAGAATGCCGGGATTTTTGGCTTCGATGTCTGCCATCTCATCGGCAAACGGCAGGCACATTTCCGTGCGGCAGTTCTTCTCTCTGTGCTGTGTCAGGCCCACCGGGGTGCGACGCAAAATCGCCTGAAATGCGGCGACAAGCTGTTTTTCTGTGAGTTCGTTTCGCTCGAGATTGAGTTTGACGGCGGCCATGCCGCAGCCGATGTCCACGCCGACGGCAGCCGGAATCACGGCACCTTTGGTCGCAATGACGCTTCCGATGGTCGCACCCATGCCGACATGAACATCGGGCATAGCGGCCACGTGGTGAAACACAAACGGCAGGTCAGCCACATTCTTGAGCTGTTTGATAGAACCTTCGTCGACATCATTTGTCCATATCTTGACAGGAACGCGCGACGATTTAATGATCTGCTTGATTGGCATTTTTCTTCTCTTTTTTCTTTTGTTGGGTCGTCCGCACAGGTCAGCCTACGGGATGATGCGTCAACGAATGACGCAGACGAACACAGGTCTCTTCGCTGTGCTTTTGTCCTCTCTTTTCGGCGCACCGTCTAGCGCAGTAGAATGTTGGGTTGCACCGCGACTCCCTACGTTCGCGGCCTTCTTTTTTAACCGATTTTTCTGATAAACAATGAGCAACGCCAAGCGCAATATTTTCGTGACCACCGCTTTGCCCTATGCAAACGGCGCCTTCCATTTCGGCCATATTCTGGAATACATCCAGGCCGACATCTGGGTGCGCCACGAGCGAATGTGCGGCAACAACGTGCATTTTGTATGCGCTGACGATGCTCACGGTGCCCCGATCATGATTGCGGCGAGCAAACAGGGCGTTACGCCGCAGGAATTTGTCGCCAAGATCTCTGCCGGTCGCCAGCAGTATCTCGACAACTTCTACATCAACTTTGATCACTGGCACTGCACCGAAAGTCCGGAAAACACCGAACTCTCGCAGGACATCTATCGCCGTCTGAAGGATGCCGGTCTCATCTACACCACCGATATTGAGCAGTTCTACGACGAAGAAGTCGGCATGTTCCTCGCCGACCGCTTCATCAAGGGCACCTGCCCGAAGTGCGGCGCGCCTGATCAGTACGGCGACTCGTGCGAAAAGTGCAGCTCGGTGTATTCGCCGACCGACCTGATTGATCCCTACAGCGCCATCTCGGGTTCCGTGCCGGTTCTGAAGACCTCCACGCACTACTTCTTCCGCTTGTCGGATCCGCGTGCACAGGCCTTCCTCAAAGACTGGACGATGGGCAATGGCGCCGACGGCAAACCCCGCGTGCAAGCTGAAGTTCTCGCCAAAGACAACGAATGGCTCGACGGCAATCTTGCCGACTGGGACATTTCTCGCGATGCCCCCTATTTCGGCATTGAAATCCCGGATGCACCCGGCAAGTACTTCTACGTTTGGCTTGATGCGCCGATCGGCTACCTGGCCAGCTTCAAAGCCTATTGCGCCAAGAAGGGACTCGATTTCGTGCAGGAACTGTCGCGTCCGGACACCGAACAGATTCACTTCATCGGCAAGGACATCATCTACTTCCACACGCTCTTCTGGCCGGCCATGCTGCACTTTGCAGGCACCCCCTACCGTGTTCCCGATCACGTCAATGTGCACGGCTTTATGACCGTCAACGGTCAGAAGATGAGCAAGTCGCGAGGCACCGGCATCAGCCCGATGGACTACCTGGGCCTCGGCATGAACGCCGAATGGATGCGCTACTACCTCGCCGCCAAGCTCAACAGCCGCGTCGAAGACGTCGACTTCACCAAGGGCGACTTCCAGGCCCGCGTCAACTCCGACCTGATCGGCAAGTACGTCAATATCGCCAGTCGCGCCGCCGGCTTCATCTTCAAGCGCTTTGAAGGCCGCGTGTCCGATGCCGCAATGAATGACGAAATCCTCACGGGTATTCGCGCTGCAGCCGAGGACATCCGCAACGATTACGAAAACCGCGAATACGCTCGCGCCATGCGTCGTGTGATGGAACTCGCCGACGTCATCAACGAATACGTCGATCGCGAAAAACCCTGGGAACTTGCCAAGAATCCGGAAACCGCCGACAAGCTTCAGTACGTCGCGTCCGTTGCGCTCGAAGGCTTCCGCTTGCTTACGCTCTACCTCAAGCCCGTGCTGCCGGCAACAGCCGAACGCGTCGAGAAGTTCCTCAACTGCGGCTCCATGCAATGGGACAGTGTCAATCAGACGCTTTCAAGCGAACGTCCGATCTCGAAGTTCGAACATCTGATGGGACGCGTGGATCGCGAAAAGCAACTCGACGTACTGCTGCCCGATCCCGACAAAGCCGAAGCCAAGGTACAGAAACCTGCGAAAAAGGCTGAAGCAAAGCCTGCCGTCGAAGCCAAGCCCATTGAGGCAACCGCCGTCAGTGCACCCGAAGTGGAAGCGGTGGCCGACATCTGCACCATCGACGATTTTGCCAAGATTGATCTGCGCGTAGCGCGTGTCGTCAAGGCCGATCATGTCGAAGGCGCCGACAAGCTCATCCGTCTCGAGCTCGACATCGGCGACGGCCGCAATCGCCAGGTTTTTGCCGGCCTCAAGGCCTACTACAAACCGGAAGAACTCGTAGGCAAACTTATTGTGATGATCGCCAACCTCGCCCCGCGCAAGATGCGCTTCGGTCTGAGCGAAGGCATGGTTCTTGCCGCAAGCTACCAGTCCGACAAGGGCGCCGGCGTCTATCTGATCACGCCGTTTGAAGGCGCCCAGCCCGGCATGCGTCTGCGCTAAACCGCAGTTCTACCGGTCTGTTTCGGCCCGCGGCTTGCATTTGAAGGCGCGGGCCTTTCTTTAGCCGAGCACCGCAACGGCACGCACCGGAGCGCCGTCGCCGGCGGCAAGCTTCAAGGGATAGGCCGCAAAAAGGATTTGAGATTCGGAAAGCAATATTTCCAAGTCGGTGAGATTTTCCACCATCAGTCCGCCGCCGCTCGAAAACCACAGCCGATGCAATGCCACGCCTTCTCGATCAAGACCTGAGCAGTCAAGTCCGATGCCTTTACGCGCAATCCTTGCTGCCGCCTTGACGAAGGCTTCGGTAAAAAGCGGTTCCGTCCCGAAATACTCTTCGCTGCCCCACTTCTCGCTCTGGCCGGTACAGAGCAACAGCCAGTCGCAGGACTCGATGCTGTCGAGAGCCGATGCATCAACCACGCTCAAGCCACGCAGATCCGCTACTCGGGCCAAACCTGAGAAAGCCGTCAACGGATAGTCTCCAAGACGTTTGCCGCCGTGAATAACGTGTGCCTCAGCATCAACGTGCGTTCCCGTATGAGTTACCAAAGAAATTCTTGTCACACAACAGCTGTCGTGCGTGATGTCAGCCGCCGTATCCAGGCGCGGTGCCGGGTCGCCGGGATAAGACTTTGTGCCGTTATCGACAACATGCGACAAATCAACCACACTCCGTGACGAGAATGGTTTTTCAGCCTCTGGCTCGTGTCGTTCCATATCAGCTTTCCTTGCGTATGCTTCGGCCAAACAAAAACCGGACGCAAACAAAAGATTGACATCTCTCGTTTGCCGATCCGGTTTTTCATCAAGCCTGCCGCGAGAACTTTACGGAGTCTCGCAGCGGCTACAGTCCTTGCTCTTAAACCATCAGGAAGGCGCAAGCAAAGACGGCGATGATGCAGGGGATAGCAGTGCGCTTGATCACGTCGATCGGGTTGACCATAGCAATACCCGAGACGAGAATCGTCACGCCGGCCAGAGGCGACATCGTACGGCCGAGAGCGCCGGTCAGGAAGGCCAGACCGCCCAAGCCTTCGATGGTCATGCCGAAGTCCTTGGCATGCGGCGTCACCGTTTCGTTGAAGGCCAGCGTTGCAGCGTCACCCGACCCCGTGATCACACCCATGATCCAGGGACCAAGAGAGCCGCCCCAGCGAGCGATGTCGTTGGAGTCCTTCAGAGCGTCGACGCAAGCATCAATCAAACCCGTAGCACGCAGGCCGGCGGCAAAGACACCGGCGGCGATGATGATGCCGAGCACGTCTGCATAACCCTTACCCATGCCGTCAAAGAACTTCTTTGAGAATTCCTGCGGATTGCTCAGAGAAACAACCAGGGCGCAGATGGCACCGATCAACATAGCCTGAGCCACGCCCATCTTGATGGCGGGAACCCACATATTGCCGACGACCAGAATCGTGATCGGAACGAGCGGCACGAGAGCCTTGAGAGGATTCGGCGTGAAGTCTTCGTTCTTGATCTTGGTTTCGTCAACCTGGGCGTTCGTATCGCCCTTGCCGTCGCCCATCAAGAAACAGACTACGGCCGTGCCTACCACCAGAATGGCGCCGCACATCAGCGAGTAGTAGGTGTGCGTGCCGATGAATTCCATCACGTCCATGCCGGCCATCTTAGCGACGAACGGGTTGTGCGAGGTACCCGGCGAGAGGTAGGAGCCGATCGTACCGGCCAGCACGGCAGCGGCGGCGGCAGCCGGCTTAATGCCCGCACGCAACATCAGCGGAATCAGCGTAGAGCCCACAGCAGCGGCGCAACCGGCTGCCGACGGAATGGCGATGTTCACGAAGAACGTAATCACCGTCGAGACGGGAACCAAGAAAAGGCCCATGCCGCGAATCGGTGCGGCCAGATAGTGCACAAGCGAACGGTCGCACTGAGTGTAAGTCGCCGTAAAAGCAAAACCCATCGAGCCGCAGATTGCCATGATGAGCGAGTTGTTCGTCATCGATTTGGCAAACTGGTTCAAACCCATCATCGGGTTAAGACTGATAATGCACAGGAAAAGGCCGGCAGCAATCAGCACCAGACGCGTTTCCCAACGTTTGATCAACGCCCAAATGGTCACGAAGATCACTGCAACGGCAATCCAGGACAGTAGTGTCATGAATATCTCTCCTTAAGCGGGCTGCTCTCCATATATCGCAGCACCTACGAATTTTGATCTGTCTATTCTAAGACGGCAACGCCTTGAAAGGAGATATAACTTTTTGAAACATGCAAACTGAACGCAAACTTTTGAGCCGATAGGACTAAAACTCAACAGTTAACAAAAAAAGCTCCCGAATTGGAGAGCTTTTTTGTGTTAGGCCGTCGCGTCCTTAGGACGCAAACAGGTTTAAACCGAGAAGGACGAGCCGCAGGAGCAGGACGTCACCGCATTGGGATTGCGGATCACGAATTGCGAACCTTCGAGGTCTTCTTTAAAGTCAATTTCGGCGCCAACCAGATACTGCATCGACAGCGAATCCACAAGGAAAGTCACCCCGTCGCGCTCAATGATCTCATCGTCTTCCGCGGCTTTTTCCTCGAACTGGAAACCGTACTGGAAGCCCTGGCAACCACCGCCCTGCACGAAGACGCGCAAAGGCATATTGGGATCTTCCTCGGCGGCGAGCAATTCCTTTACCTTCGCCACGCAGGCGTCCGTAAAAATCAGCGGTTCGGGTGCTTCTTCCGGAGAGGGATTCTGCAGTTGGGTGTTCTCTTCAGTCATATCTCAATCTTTCTCCCGAAAAGGCACGGCAAATCAAATTGTTGGCCGTACCTTGGTGTCAAAGTGGTGCCATTATAACGGCCGCTTCCGTGCATATATGGGGTCAAAGACGCCGTTTTCAAAACCTTTGCGCGAGAATCGCGGCCGGACTCTGTCCCTTGGGAACCATCACCCAGGCGCTCACGTCGCTTTTTTGCCCGCCGGCACGATTTCCGGCCTCGTTTCCAAGCCCCCAGAAATAGTCAAACCGCAACACTCCTTTGATGGCTCCGCCGGTATCCTGCGCAATCACGGGACGCGCGAATTCCATCGCGGGCAAACTTTGGCTTGCGGCCGTCACAAAAGGAACCCCGAGCTTCCAATAACGGCGATCAACCGCCACGGAGACCATCGGCGTGAGCGGCACCCCTTGTGCTCCCACCGGTCCCTGATCGTCGGAATACCCTACGCGTTCGGCAAAAAACACGAAATTGGGGTTGGCATTCAAAAGCTCTTGCCGGCGCTGCGGATTGTCACGTACCCATTGCTTTATGCGTTGCATACTCATTTCTTCTCGCGTGAGTCCCGCGTTTTCGATGAGCCAGGCGCCCAAACTTTTGTAGGGGTGCCCGTTTTGATCGGCGTAGCCGATGCGAATAAGCGAACCGTTATCAAGGAGCACGCGACCGGATCCCTGAATCTGCAAGAAAAACGCCTCCACCGGATCGTCAGCCCAGCAAATCACGTGTTTCTTCTCCAGATCCTTGCGCGCGACGATTCCCTTGCGATCGTCGTAAGGCACCAGCTTTCGCCCCTGAAGTTTTCCTCTTAAACGCAGTCCCTTGAGTTGCGGATGAATCGAGTCAAGCTCAACGCTGATCAAATCGTCAGGAACGCCGTAGATCGGATACTGGTAAATGCCGTGTCGCACGCGGCTTGCGCGCAAAATAGGCTCAAAGTACCCCGTCATGAGGCCCTTGTCCGTAAACACTCCTCTTTGCGAATCTTTGGCCAAAACCTGCCAAATCTCGAAATTGCCCTCGAAAAACGCGCGACCGAGTCCCTGGGGCATACCCTGAACGTTGCGGCAAGCCTCTCGCCAGAGCGTGTGATGCTGCATGGTCGTACAAGAGACCTGAAATGCTTTGAGTGCCTGTTCCCAGTCTTCATCTCTTGTCGCCGGCAAATCGGCAAACTGCGCCGGACGCAGACGGATGTCACCCGCAACAAAATCCTGCGCTTCGTCAGGCTGCTGAACCGGTTCTTTTTCCGGAAGTGTTTCCGGCAGCACAGGCGTTTCCCGTTGCGGCGCCGTACTGCAACCAAACAAAAGCAAGCTTGCCGCCACAGCCGCCGTCAATCGCCACTTGAACATAAGGAGCATTCCTTCAGATTTCGTTATCGGGCAGGAAACGCTCCTGCACCGTGCTGAGCCAATTGCGTCCGAGTTCCGTACACACAAGCCGCCTCTGGTCGTTTGCTAGAAGTCCTTCGCTTCTCAGCGCTTCAACCTTCTTTCCGATCACCTCATAGGGCAAGCCTGTGGTTGCTTCCCAGAGCGTCACGGGAACCCCGTCGTAGAGACGCAAAACGTTGAGCATAAATTCAAAAGGCAGCGACTCGGCAAGCACAAAACTCAACTGCGAAGCAAACCTGCCGTTGACCGCATCATCCATGTACAGCAACGGATTGGCACGCCGTTCGGTGCGAAGTATGCCGCCTTCGGTCGTAATTTTTCCATGCGCTCCGGCACCAACGCCGATGTAGTCACCGAATGTCCAATAATTAAGATTGTGTCGACAACGGCGACCAGGCTTGGCGTAGCCCGACACTTCATAATGCTCGAAACCGGCTTCGGCAAGAGTCGTGCCCACGATCTCCCCCATTTCGGCAGCCGTATCTCCATCGGGTAGCCCAGCGGGCTCGCGCTTGTAAAAAGCCGTTCCCTCCTCAATGGTCAGTTCATAGAAGGAAAGATGCGTGGCGCCGCTCTTCACCGCCGTGAGGGCGTCCTGCGCGGCACCTTCAAGAGACTGACCGGGCAAGGCGTACATCACGTCCAAATTGAGATTGTCGACCAAAGTCAACGCCGTTTCGACTGCTTCCAGAGCCTGCCTGCGATTGTGAATACGGCCGAGCGCCTTGAGCCGTTCATCGTCAAAGCTCTGAACGCCAATGGAAAAACGATTGACGCCATTTGCCACGTAACCGGCAAATCGTGCAGCTTCGTGTGTTCCAGGGTTGGCCTCCAAAGTAATTTCAGCATCCTCGGCAAACAAAAGTCGCTTGCGCAAACCTGTCATCAGGGTTTCAAACCCCTGCACCGACATCAAACTCGGCGTTCCGCCTCCGAAAAAGACACTTGAAACCGGTCGGCGACCGGCGAGCTCCACAGCTGCATCCACATCTTGCAAAAGCGCTTGAATATAGCCCGCCTCGTCAACGCCCGCTCCGATTGCGTGCGAATTGAAGTCGCAATAAGGGCACTTGCGCACGCACCACGGCCAATGCACGTAAAGCGCTATGGGTTTATCAGCGACCGACACCCCAACGCTCCTGCATTTCGGTCAACAGCAGACGCATGGCTTTGCCCCGGTGACTCAGCTGATTCTTTTCTTCGGCTGAAAGTTCTGCCGCCGTGCAACCCTTCTCAGGCAAATAAAAATGCGGGTCGTACCCGAAACCACCGTCTCCCTTGGGAGTCGCGACAATTTCGCCGTACCAGCAGCCTTCGCAAACAATCGGATCGGGATCATCGTGAGAGCGCACTGCTACAAGTACACAGGTGTAGTGCGCGCTCTTATCCTCAAAGGCAGACAAGCGCTCTACGAGCTTCGCGTTGTTGGCCGCATCGTTGCTTTTTTCTCCGCTGTAACGCGCCGAATGCACGCCAGGTTCCGTCACCAGAGCATGTGCCGTGATGCCCGAATCGTCGGCCATTGCCGCAAGTCCCGTAGCTTTGGCAGCGTTGCGCGCTTTGGCCAGGGCATTTTCCAGAAAAGTACCGTATGGCTCTTCGCAGGGGGTGACGCCAAGCGAGCCCTGTGAAACCACTTCAATGCCGTGATCTGCAAAAAGCGCACCGAACTCGCGCAGCTTGCCTTTGTTATCCGAAGCCAAAACCAACTTCACTTTTTGCCTCCATTGCATTGTTACGCGGCAAGCGCTTTTTTCTGAGCAGCCAAAATTTCTTCGCAGCCTTTCCTGGCAAGCACAAGCATCGCCGTCAAATCCTCGGCACTAAAAGGTACCCCTTCGGCCGTGCCCTGCAGTTCGATATAGCGACCGCTTGAGGTCATCACCACATTCATGTCCGTTTCACTCGTGCTGTCTTCTTCGTAATCCAAGTCGAGCACAGGACCGGCATCCGTCATGCCGACGCTGATGGCGCAGACGGCTTCCTTGATCGGATTTTCTTCGATCATCCCCTTTTCAAGCATGAAGTTGACGGCATCAACCAAAGCCACGTAAGCCCCCGTGATTGACGCGCAGCGGGTTCCGCCGTCGGCCTGCAGTACGTCGCAATCAAGCGTGATCGTATGGCGACCGAGCTTGATGCGATCCACAACGCCGCGAAGACTGCGGCCAATCAAACGCTGGATTTCCTGCGTGCGTCCGCTTTGTTTGCCGCGGGCCGCTTCGCGATCGGTACGCGTGCCGGTCGAACGCGGCAACAGACCGTACTCAGCCGTTACCCACCCCTCGTTCTTATCGTTGAGAAATTTCGGCACGGTCGGCGAGACGCTTGCCGTACACAGCACCTTCGTCCGTCCGACCGATACCAGCACGCTGCCTTCGGCATGGCAGGTAAAACCTCGTTCAAACTGAATGGAACGCATCTCATCGTTTGCGCGTCCGTCGTGTCGCTGCGTCATGTTTTTCCTTTCTTTCGAACAAAAATTCCTGTTGCGCTTTTTGCTGTGCGCAACCGCATTCAGCATTCTAAGGTGAGCGTCTACAATTGGGCCTTCGCAGGCCGAATCTGACAGCCTACTTTTTTGCAACCGTCCTTGTCTTCCTTTCCGTTATGTCCGGCATTCGATCCATGACAGGCTTTGCGACCGCGCAAGGCCAAACGCCGCTCGGTTTTATGACCGTCGAACTTCGAGGCGTCAACTCGCGTTTTCTTGATCTCACGCTTCGTTTAAGCGATGAATTCCGTGCCACCGAACCTATGGTGCGCGAGGTGATCTCGTCGGCCGTCAAGCGCGGCAAGTTAGAGTGCCGCGCAAGCCTCAAGCTCGCCGACACGTCGAGCTCTGGTATTAATGCAAACGCCTTAACCAACGTTCTCGCTCTGCAGCAGGAAGTACTCAAACTCACGCCAACGGCAACGCCGATGTCGGTGTATGACATTCTGCAGATGCCGGGCATTCTCACCACACCCGAGGTCGACCAGGATGCGCTAAATGCTGCCGTTGCCGTTGTTGTTGGCAACGCGCTCGAAGCCTTCAACGCTTCGCGTGAACGCGAAGGCGCTGCGCTTGCAGCTATCCTCTCGAAAAACTGCGACACCATTGAAGAAGTTGTGGCCGCTGTGGCCGAACGCATCCCCGACATTCATCGCAACCTCAAGGAAAAGCTTGAGCAGCGTCTTCAGGAGGCCTTGGGAACAGTGCTTTCCGGCGCAGGTTCCATCAGTCGGGAAGAAGTATCCGACCGCATTCGTCAGGAAGTAACGTTTTATGCACTAAAAATGGATGTGACCGAAGAAATCAATCGCTTGCGAACACACGTAGCGGAAGTACGTCGCATTCTCAAGGAAGGCGGAGCGGCCGGCCGTCGTCTGGATTTCGTGACGCAGGAAATGAACCGCGAGGCCAACACGCTCGGCAGCAAATCGGCCGCCATCGAAATGACCGATGCGGCCGTTGCACTCAAGCTTTGTATTGACCAGATGCGCGAGCAACTGCAAAACATCGAATAAAAGCCTTGCGGCTTACGTGCGGCGCAGTCCGTATTTCAGAAAATCTGCGCCGCGCCTTCTTTTTGGCGAATTTCCTGCCAAAAATCAAGCGTCATCCAATAAAAATGCAGCCCCACGTCGGCAACCATTAAAAATTGCTCTTCGTCGGTCACAAACGGGAAACGACGAGCCAAGCGAATCGTGCCGAACTGCCCGATACCCGCAAGTGCCGTCACAATCGCGTCAAAATCGGACTCTTTCTCTGGATCGAACCGCAACACACGGCAGGCCTGCTCAAAGTTCTTCACATCCCTTTTGGCGCGCTCAATGTATTGCGCCGCGTATTTACTCGCCATGCGTTCGCTGTCCTCAACTGTCTCTTTGCAAAAACGCTCAAATTGTATCGAAATCCGCCGACTCTAAGTCCGGGCAATGTCTGAGCTCATAGCATGCAAGCGTCTTGAAAGGCTTCTCTTTTCTCTATGTTTGAAGTTGAGATTTTGCGCAACATCCGCGAAACCTTTGGCGGCAAAGATGCTCTCGTTTTCTGGCAAACCGTGACGCATTTGGGAGACGCGGGACTCGTCTGGATCGCGCTCGGCCTCTTTTTGGTCTGCTTTCCCGGTTTCCGCCGTGTGGGCTGCACCATCGGTATTGCACTTTTTTCGGGATTTCTGATCTGCAACGTGCTGTTAAAGCCCATGATCGATCGCCTTCGCCCCTGCGAACTGCACCTGGAAAATCTGTTGCTTGCCTGCCCTGTCGATCCGTCCTTCCCCTCGGGACACACCACGGCCTCCTTTGCCGCCGCCATAGCTTTTAGCGCCTTTCATCCCAAGTGGGGGTTGAGTCTCCTGACGCTTGCCGTGCTCATCGCATGGTCTCGGATGTTCCTCTTCGTACATTGGCCCAGTGACGTTGCCGTTGGCATTTTGGTCGGCACCCTTGCGGCCGCAGCTGCCGTCGCGTTCACAAAATCGGTATTCGCACCGCATCGCCTGCGCCCGAACGCCATTCAATTCCGTGCGAGCAATCCGTAAATTGCGATGTGTTGAGAGCCTCCTCTGGAACGTCTCTTTTACCGCGTATCACACCTCAGGTGTGCCGATCGGCACGCTATGCGCCGCATCGAGATTACGCTTATCAGTCGCGCGTTCAAACCACTGACTCTGTTGGAACGCTGGCACTGAAGAGATCCTGAGTTTCGTCGGTAGAGCGCAACGGCGCCGCACAAACATAGATCGGCGCAAAAGGAGCGGCCTGCGTAATGCGAATGAGCCCTTCCTTGGCAAGTTCCAAAAGCGCGAGATAGTTGACGATGCACACGGATCGCCCCGCCTCAGGCTCAAAGAGATCCTGAAATTCCACAAAGCGCTGCGAGGACAGCCGCTTCAAAATCGCGCTCATGAATTCGCGCACAGACAGTTCCTGACGCGAAACCTTGTGATGTCCCTTGAGATTGGCTTCGCGCAAAATCCCGTCCCAGGCAAGCTTCAAATCGTCGGCGCAAACTTCCGGCAAAAGCTTGATCTGAGTCTGTTCAATCAGGACATACGCACGCAAAAAATCACGACCGTTTCGCGGAACACGATCTATCTCAGCTGCGGCCATTTTCATCTTTTCGTACTCCAGCAAGCGGCGAGCGAGTTCGGCCTGAGGATCGGCCACCTCTTCGCCCGTATCCGCATGCGTCACGGGCAGAAGCAATTGGCTCTTGATTTGCATAAGATGCGCCGCCATCGCAAGATAATCGGCCGCAAGCTCCAGATTGCTTTCGCGGATCAACTCCACATAACTCATGTACTGTTCCGTAACGATCGCCATCGGAATCTGCATGATGTCGAACTTCTGCCTGCGAATGAGATAAAGCAAAAGATCGAGTGGACCTTCGAAGCTTTCCAGAAACACTCGCAGCGCATCGGGCGGAATGTAAAGCCCTTCCGGAACTTTAAAAAGAGGCTCTCCGTAGAGGCGCGCAAACGCCACGCCGTCAATGGCTTGCGGCGTCGAATCCTGTCCGCTGCCGGCATCTATCAAATCGGCAAGCGTGAGCTGCTTGGGTTGCGCGGCGTTCGCAGTCATGATCAGTGAAGCTGAACAGCGCGGCACCAGGGCGTGAGCACCACCTCAGAGAGCCACACGGCCGCGTACAAAAGAAGCCCGATGACGCTCATGCCAAGAATGCCGTTAAACATCGCAAGCGTATCGCCCACACCCCAGGCGTCCATGATGAGGAAACCCAAGCCCGTGGTTGTAGCAAAACTTTCTGCGAGGAACAGTACGGCAACGGCCGTGCCGCAGGCCACCTTGAGGCTCGTTAAAAACGACGGAAGAGCCGCGGGCAGATATACATAACGGATGCGATCCCAGCGTCCGGCACCCATGCAAGTGATGGCCGTCTCATAAACAGGATCCAGGGACAGAGCCGCCGCGCGCACAATCACGATCATCTGGTATCCCGTCGTGAGCGCAATCAGAAGAACGCGGGAGGCATCACCGAGCCCCAGGAAAAGAAAAAACACGGGCAACAATACGATCTTGGGAAGCGGAAAGGTCGTATAAACCAGAGGAGCGCCCAGCCAATCGGCCTTTTTGAGGTGTCCGAGCAAAAGCCCCAGGAAAAGCGCGGGGACAGCCCCCGCCGTGAGGCCGTAGATCAGGCGCTTGAGACTCACGACCAGATGTCCGATATAGACAGGGTCGGAGAGCGACTGAAAAAACAAAAGCGCTGTTGTGACGGGCGAAGGCAGCAGCGATTCACCGGCTGCGCGCGAAGCGGCTTCCCACAACAAACCGATGAGAAGAAAAGCCAGCGTGTAGCGCAACAGCAGAGTCAATGCGCTTTTCTGAAAAGTTCCATCTCTCATCACCACGTCCCGTCGGTTAAGTGCAGTTCTTTGCCGATACGAACCGCCGCAACGGCGTTATGCAACCGGCGCTGTACGGCGTAAAACGCATCCGTGCCCCGCACGTCCACGCCGGCGTCAGCCGTAAAGCTCGGGTTGGCACCAAAAGCAGCAACGCGTGAAGGGCGCGCCCCGAGAAGCATGATGTACTCGCCGAGATAAACGGCTTCACCGATATCGTGGGTTACAAAAACCATCGTGCAGGGGTGCCGTTCTCGAAGCTGCTTTAAAAAATGCTGCAGATGCTCGCGCAAGACAGCATCAAGCGCCGAAAACGGTTCGTCCATGAAAAGCACATCGGGCTTGGCAATGAGCGCGCGCCCCAGAGCCAAGCGCTGCCGCTGACCGCCAGAGAGCGCCGCAGGAAAACGTCTTTCGAGTCCTTCGAGCTCCAGCTCGGAGAGCATTTCGCGCACACGTTCGGCAATATTGGATTCTTTTTTGAGTTTGAGGGGCAAGGCCAAGTTGCCTGCCACTGTATGCCACGGGAAAAGCGCAAGATTTTGCCAAACGATCGCGTTGACGGGTTTGCCGGCACTCTCTGAGCTATGGCACGCCACGTCTCCTGCCACAGCAGGCAAAATCCCGGCAAGCGTCTGTAGCAACGTGGTTTTGCCGCAGCCCGACTCGCCAATCACAGCCAAAGAACTACCCGGCTGCAAAGTGAAGTTCACGCCCGAAAGCAAAGTTTGTCCGCGGCGCCCCACGGACAAATTCTCTGCTTGGAGCGCAAACAACGCGCGCTTATTTTTCAACGTAGATGACCTCCTCGTAGGACGGCACTTTCTTGATCATGCCGCGCTGAAGCATCCATTGTCCCACACGCTTGACGTCTTCGGCGGTCGGAAGCGGTGGCAGGCCGTCTTCACGGCCGAAAAGCGAGAAACGGACCATCTTGTAGTCCTTAGCTACCGGCTGCGGAATCAGACGTTTTTGCACCATAAGCGCGCGATACTTTTCAGGTTCGGACTCAATCTTGCGTGCCGCTTCGGCCACGGCCTTTCGAAAAGCCGTCACGGTCCGATCATCAAGGTAGGGCTGACGCAGGGCTACGACCGCGAGCGATTCATCGAGCTTCGTATCGTCCCAGATTACGCGACCGCCCTTCTTTTCCACAACCGTCACGAGCGGTTCAGGCAACAACGCCGTTTCAATCTGTCCGCTCAAAAGCATTTGCAGACGAATCGGAATCTGGCGCACTTCCACGTTCTTGAGCGAATCGGATTTCACGCCTGCCGTTTCCTTCATTCGGGTAAGCAAATAATCAATGATCGTTGAGGCACTCATCGCCGTGGGCGTGGCCTTCAGATCGTTCAGAGATTTGATCTTGTCGGCGTACTTAGGCGAAACCACCATGCCGAAAGCTCGCTGAGCCGGAGTCGTATGCGTGGTGGTCAACACGACAGCCTGAGCCGCGCCCGTTTCGTTTTGCGTAAAGACATTCATCAGGTCGCCGAAGTGCCCGGCAAGCTGCCCGGCTCGCATGGCCGCACCCACTTCCAGAGCGCTCTTGAAGGGAACAGTCTGCACATCAAGCCCTTCTTTCTTAAAGAGTCCTTCATTGACCGCTACATCAAGCACGATAGAGTCAGCCGCGGGTAACGTCGCGATGCGAAGCGTCTGAGCGGATACACAGGCACAACCTGCACACAGCAGGCCACAGAGGATCGTTTTGACTGTCGTTTGCAAATGCATGATTGAATCTTTCGGTATCGGATTAATTGACAAGCACTCAAGAAAAAGCCCCGTGCTTTTGACGGCGCGGGGCCTCCCTAGCGTTAACCCGTAACTCTATCGGATTATTCGCCGCAAACAAAGTGCGGATTTTCCGGCGACCACATCGTGGCCTTTACGGTAGCCAGAATATCGGCCGGCCGCTCTGCCCGTGCCAGCCCCTTGTTGTAAAGGTAAGCGGCAACAGCAGCGGCAATTTCAGCCGACAGTTCGCGCACCTGGCACAGCGGCGGGTACATCGAGCCATTGTCGAGATCGGATTGGCTCACGAGTTCGGCCAAACGCTTGGCCGCGGTGAGGAACACCCCCGTCGGAATCATCGTCGGCTGAGCAATCACACAACCCAGACCGATGCCCGGGAACACATAACTGTTGTTACCCTGACGCGGCACAAAGGTCTTGCCTCCAAAGCTCACCGGTGCAAAGGGTGAACCGGAAGCAAAGATTGCGCGGCCGTCCGACCACTGATAGGCTTCCGCAGCCGTGCATTCAGCCTTGGATGTCGGATTGGAAAGTGCAAAGATGATCGGGCGCTCGTTGATAGCGCTCATCTCTTCAATCACTTCTTTCGTAAACGTCTTGGGCTGAGCCGACACGCCGATGATAGCCGTAGGCTTGAAAACTTTAACGGCTTCCAGAAGGTTTTCGGCAAGAGGAAGATCGTGCGCAAACGGCAACTTGTTAGCGGCAAGCGTATCAGCACGGCGCGAGCTCACCATCCCCTTGGAGTCAACCAAAGCAATGCGCTTCAAGGCTTCTTCACGCGGCAGGCCTTCTTCAGCCATGGCATCGGCAATCAGATGCGCAATACCGGTGGCAGCCGATCCCGCCCCCAGGAAAAGCACGCGCTGCTCAGAGAGCTTTTCGCCCTTAACGCGCATGGCCGAGTACAACCCCGTAACTGACACCGAGGCTGTGCCTTGAATGTCATCATTAAAACATGGGATCTTGTCCTGCCAACGCTTAAGCAATTCGAAAGCGTGCGTATTCTGGAAATCCTCAAACTGGATCACCACATTTGGCCAACGTTCACGCGCGGCTTCAATGAATTCCTGGACCAGAGCGTAATAGTCGTCGCCGTCAACGCGCTTTTGCTGCAAACCCAGGTACAGAGGATCACTCAGGTAGCTTTCGTTGTTGGTGCCGACGTCAAGCGTCACAGGAAGAACATGCTGCGGATTGATGCCGGCGCAGGCGGTGTAAAGCGCGAGCTTGCCGATCGGAATACCCATGCCGTTGATGCCCAGGTCACCCAAGCCCAAAATGCGCTGGCCGTCGGTCACCACGATCATCTCCACATTGTGCGTGGGAACATTTTTGATCAGTTCGCGCACGCGACCGCGGTCGTTGATCGACACATACAGACCGCGCGCATAGCGGAAAATGTGGCTGAACTTCTGGCACGCTTCACCGACAGTGGGCGTGTAAATGAGCGGCATGTACTCTTCGATGTTCTTGATCACCAGACGGAAGAAAGCAATCTCGTCGGACGAATGAATGCCGTCCAAAATCAGATACTTGCCCAGAGCCGTCGGCTGAGAGGCGATCACCTCTTCCAAACGGCTGATCTGTTCCTCAACGCTCGAGACGCGAGGAGGCAGAAGGCCGCGCAAACCATAGCGGTCTCGTTCTTCTTCAGTAAAGGTAGAACACTTATTAAACCAAGGGTTGCGCAACAGATTTACGCCGCGCATTTCGCTATCACTGCAGTAGTTCATTTTTCTCAAGCTCGAGTTTTTCGTTGTAATTCTGAAGGACACTTCAGAGCAGGAACAAAAACGCTTCGACTCGGCGCTTCTTCCTGTATCACAGCTGGCAAGTCGATCTGCCAAAAAGTGAGAAAGGCAAAACTTTTCTCACCCCTTTGCCGGCTCCCTTTGCGATTGTATCTCAGCTGTTCGGCGAAAAACCCGCTTTGAAGCGTCCGAAACGCAACGAAAGGCAAACAGGTGCTCGAGACAGCTGTCTCGTGCACCTGCCAAGAATGTTGCCGAAATGCAGTCCGTTCTATTTCTTCTTTTTATTGCTGAGGCTCTTGAGACGCTCCTGAGCCACCTTGGCAGCCGGCGCGTCCTTATGTTCCTTAATGATTTTCTGAAGCGTCTTGGTCGCATTGGTACGCTGACCGAGTCCGACCTCGGCCGCCGCCTTTGTCAAAAGAGCATCCGGCACGCGAGCGTCCTTCGGGAACTCTTTCAGAAGCTTGTTTTCAACCTCCAACGCCCGCTTGAGTTCGCCTGAGGCATAAAGCGAATTGCCGAGCCAGAACAGAGCAGCCGGCATATAACCAGTCTGAGGGTAATTGGAAGTCAGCGTACGCAACAGCGCTTCGCTTTCCTCGTATTTGCCCTGAGAGAAAAGGGCCACCGCCTGTGTGTACAAACGACGCTCTTCGGCCGACACGCGAATGGTACGGCCGTCGACTTCAATATCTGCCGGCTCAAGCTCAGCCATGCGCTTGTCGAGGTCGGCGTAGAGGTCGCGATTGGACCGCTGCTCCAGCGTGAGTTGATTGGCAAGTTCCTCAATACGACCTGTCAAACGGGCATTTTGTTCACGCAAAGCTTCGATCTGGCTCTGCAACATCAGCTGAGCGTTTTGCGCCGCCTCCACTTTTTCGCGCAAATCCAAAATCGCCTTTCGGGCTTCATCGTCTCCGAACAAGGCGTGTGCAGGCACGGAAGCCGCCAGCATCACTGGCGCAATCACCAGAGATGCCACCCAATTTTTCTTTATCAGCATGGACAGATCCGTCGGAGATTAACGATAAACGATGTCGGCACGACGATTCTGCGCCCAGGCTTCCTCTGTATCGCCCACAGCACGCGGCTTTTCGCGGCCGAAGCTCACGGCTTCGATACGCGAGGCAGGCACGCCCAACAACTGCAGACGCTGCTTGACGGCCTCGCTGCGCTTTTGCCCGAGCGCAAGGTTGTATTCGCGGCTGCCGCGATTGTCGGTGTTGCCTTCCACCGTCACATGTTGCGACGGATTGGCCATCAGGTTGCGGGCGTGGGTTTCCACGACCGGCATAAATTCGGGCTTAACAGTGTAGCTGTCGAAATCAAAGTAGACGGCATTACGGTCGAGCGCCGCACCGGAAGCCGAGCGATGCTTGGTTGCGGCATCGTCCTGGGTCGTGCCAACCTTGGCCGATTCGTCTAACGGCACGCTCGAGCAGCCAGCCAACAACATGCTGACGGCAACAAGCCCCATGGCGCAGCCGCGGATAGCGATCTGAGAGAACTGCATGATGCGTGTATCTCCGAAAAAAGTGTCCAAAAAAGTTTTCTGGCGTTTCGTCAGTCGAGTAACGGACCCCAGGTCGGTTCACGGATGTCACCGGCCGAGGCTGTCAGCCAGGCCGAAACGGCCCCGTCGGTGCTCACCGTGCCAAGTACGCCCTTCTTGCCGCGCTCGCTTGCGTAGCAAATGATGCGACCGTTGGGCGAGAAACACGGACTTTCGTCAAATTCATTGCCGGTAAGGATGCGCTCCTGACCGGTTTGCAAGTCCATGATAGCAACGCGATAGCGCCCGTTGGAGCGCGTCACATAGCTGATCTCGGTCCCCTGCGGATTAATAGCAGGACTGACCGCATAGTTGCCATTAAAAGTCACGCGTTGCGCCGAGCCGCCTGCCAGAGGTTGTCGGTAGATCTGCGGACTGCCGCCTCTGTCGCTGGTAAAGTACAGGTACTGTCCGTCGGGAGAAAATACGGGTTCGGTGTCAATGGCCAGACTCTTGGAAAAACGCTGCACGCCCGAGCCATCCGTATTGATCATGAAAATCTGCGTGTAGCCGTCACGAGAAAGCGCCACTGCGAGTTTCTTGCCGTCATGGCTAAACGCGGGAGCGGAATTGTTGCCGCGGAAATTGGCCACCACGCGACGCTGACCGGTAGCTACCGTATGTACGTACACCACAGGTTTGTGCGCTTCAAAGCTCACATAGGCAAGTTGTTTGCCGTCGGGCGACCAGGCCGGTGAAATGATCGGCTCCTTGCTCTTTAAAGCCGGGAGCGCGTTTGCGCCGTCGCTGTCGGCAACGATCAGTTCATAGCTTTGCTTGGAATGCTGTACGACGTAGGCAAGGCGCGAAGCAAACATGCCGCCCAGCCCCGTGAGTTTGTCGTAAATGCGATCGGCAATGCGGTGGCTCACCATGCGAAGCTGGCGATCTCCCGCTAGGGCATACCACTCGTCAATCTGAGCGCCTGCCACCACATCAAATAGTCGGAAGCGAATATCCCAGCGGCCGTCAGCAAGTTTCACAAGAGAACCCGTGGCCAGAATATTGGCCTTTTTCTCCGTCCAGCGTTCAAACTGCGGGCGAAGACTTGTCTCAAGCGAAGCTTCGGTCGATGAATCGGTAATGATTTGAAAAGCCCCTGTGCGAGCTAGGTCGGCACTGACGACTTGCATCAGATCGATACCGGTTTCTGCCGAACCGTTGAATCGCTCGAGCGCAAGAGGAATACGATTGGCGCCCACGCCCGTGATTTCGATGCGCAGCTGAGCCCAAGCCGGAAGCGAAGAGAGACTGCCCGCGGCGAGCGCGGCAGCCATCAGACTTCTTCTGGAAAAAGAAACGTCGGAGTTCATTGTTCGTCTGGTGTCCGGTCGAATCTGCCGCAACGACAGACCCGACCTTCTTTTTCGAGATCGGAAGAAACACCGTGTTTCTTCCGCGATCCGTTTTAGTGACGGAAGTGGCGTTCGCCCGTAAAGACCATCACGATGCCACGTTCGTCGGCCGCAGCGATCACTTCGTCATCGCGAATCGAGCCGCCCGGCTGGATCACGCAGGTGGCCCCCTGGTCAACGATGACGTCAAGACCGTCGCGGAACGGGAAGAACGCATCGGAAGCCGCGGCGCTACCCGCCAGAGACAAACCGGACTCGGCAGCCTTGATGGCAGCGATGCGGGCCGAGTCGACGCGACTCATCTGGCCGGCGCCCACACCGAGCGTCATGCCGTCGTGCGCATAGACAATCGTGTTGGACTTCACGAAACGAGCAACGTTCCAAGCAAACATCATGTCGGCAATCTGAGCCGACGTGGGCTGCTTCTTGGTCACAACCTTCAGCGCGGATTCCGGGCAGATGCGGTTATCGAGTGTCTGAACCAAAAGACCTCCGCCCACACGCTTGAATTCGAAGTCGTTGTGCGCGTCGCCGGCGGCAACCGTAAGCACGCGCAGGTTCTTCTTGGCGGCGAAAACGTCAAGCGCTTCGCGGCTGAATTCGGGAGCGATCACCACTTCGGCAAACTGTCCCGTGATGGCGCGCGCCGTGGCTTCGTCAACCGGACGGTTAAAGGCGATGATGCCGCCGAAAGCGCTCTTGGGATCGGTGCGGAATGCCTTCTGATAGGCCTCAAGCGCATTGCTGCCGATAGCTGCGCCACACGGGTTGGCGTGCTTGATGATCACACAAGCAGGAGTTTCGAAACTGCGGACGGCTTCCCAAGCGGCGTCCGAGTCAGCGATATTGTTATAGGAAAGTTCCTTGCCCTGATGCTGATGGAAACCGGCGAGCAAGCCCGGAGCCACGATGTGTTCGCGGTAGAAGGCTGCCTGCTGGTGCGGATTTTCGCCGTAGCGCATATCCTGAGCCTTGACCCACTGACGGTTGAAGACATCGGGGAATGTCTTGGTGCGTTCCTTGTTTTCGTCCAAGCTCGTGAGATAGTTGGTGATGGCGCCGTCGTAGCGAGCGGTGTGCGCAAAGACCTTCTTAGCCAGAGCCAAACGAGTGTCGGCAGATACTTCGCCCTTTTCATTGATTTCGGCAAGCACACGATCATAGTCGGTCGGATCCACGATCACGGCAACAGACTCGTGATTCTTGGCCGCGGCACGAATCATCGTCGGACCGCCGATGTCGATGTTTTCGATGGCCAGTTCAAACGTGCAATCCGGCCGTGCGATCGTCTGTTCGAACGGATAGAGATTCACACAGACGATGTCAATCGGGTCGATGCCGTGATCGGCAATCGCCTTCATGTGTTCGGGCACGGGACGACGAGCAAGAATGCCGGCGTGAATGTGTGGATCGAGCGTCTTGACGCGACCGTCAAGCATTTCCGGGAAACCCGTGTAGTCGGCTACTTCCTGGCAGGGCACGCCTTGTTCAGCCAAAAGCTTGGCCGTGCCGCCCGTCGACAGAATATGGTAACCCGCAGCCACGAGCCCCTTGGCAAAGTCCACGACGCCCGTTTTGTCGGAAACACTGATCAATGCTTGTTTGCGCATAGTTTTTCCTTTAATTTCAAAGTCCTGAGGCCGGAAACCCGTGCATGACGAGTTTCTTTCTCAGCGTATTTCGGTTAATTCCCAAAAGTGTTGCGGCAGCACGCTGATTGCCGTTCGTTTGTTTCATCGCCCAATCGAGCAACGGTCTTTCAGCGGCTTGCGTAATCATTTCGTAGAGCGGTAATCCGCGCACCCCTTCCAGGTCGCGCAGATAACTTTCGACGCGGTATACCACAAGTGCATTGAACGCATCGTTGGCGGTCACCCCTGGTTGCAAAATGCCCTCGAGGCCCTGCATCTTGGCGTTGTCATTTGCGTTCGTCATGGTTCGTCGACTCGGTGTGCCGTCGCGGGCACATTTTCAAAAAAATCCGACACGGCGCCCGAAAGCGCCTCCTTCGTCTCCAGCCGAAGCATCCGTCCAAGTTGGGCTCCCAATGCTTCGTCATGAAGGCAAAATCCTTCCAAATAATGCCGCAGATGCTTGCGAAAGGTTCTCACCAGCGCAAGTTCACGGCCGGGTTCGTCCCAATCTTCGCCGGCAAAAAGCGCCGACAAGTGTGTTCCGATCGTCTCGTACACGTCGTGGGCCGTCGGCGCGCCTGGATCGGACTTACCGTCAAGAAGCGCCTGCGCTCTCGAAAAGAGCCAGGGGTTGCCGCAGGCACCGCGCCCGATCATGACGCCGGCAGCCTGCGTTTCGCGCATCATAACCAGCGCTTCCTGCGGCGTTGTCACGTCGCCGTTGGCAATCACAGGTATCTGCACGGCTCGTACCACTTCGGCAATGTCGTCTCGATTCACGGTCCCCGTAAAGCGCTGCGCCCGCGTTCTGCCGTGAACCGTCACCAGACAAAAGCCCGCGTCCTGCGCTGTCTTGGCAATCTCGACAGCCGTTTTCGTGTCCTCGTCCCAGCCGGTACGCATTTTCACCGACACGGGGATTGTGACAGCCGACGCCACCGCTCGCAGAATATCGCCGGCAAGCTTCGGATCGCGCATCACGGCCGAGCCGCAGGCCTTTCCGCAAACCACGCGAGCTGGGCAACCAAAATTCACATCGACCATCGACGCACCGCAATCCTGCGCCAATGCAGCCGCATTGGCCATCTCGGCGGAATCAGCCCCCAAAATCTGCACCACGGGAAAATGTTCGCGCGGATCGCACGCGTATCGGCGACGCGTCATTTCGGTGTGAAGCAGATGCGCACCCGAAGCGGCCATTTCACCCACGGCATAAGCGGCTCCGTGCTCAAGGCATACCACTCGAAAGGCCGCATCGGTGACGCCAGCCATCGGCGCCAAAACCAAATTCCCGTCCAACTGATACGGCCCTATCTGCATCCCACTGAAATCAAAGACAAAATCAATATCGCCCGACGACGTCGCAAACCCGTCGTTTACAATCCCCGCCATTGTACAGGAGTGTGCTTTTGCACTCAGCTTGCGCTATGCGTTTGTAAGAGCTTCTCACAAATTTTCTAGATCGGGACAAAGCTCATCAGTCGCGCCGCCACCGCCTCAACGGACTCTTCGCGAGCTAGCATCGCGGATTGTCCTGCAGGCAGACATGCCAAATCGTCCCGTCCCTGTTGAGCTGCCGCTCTAAGAATCGGACGCATCACTTCGCGCTGCAGCGGATAAGGAGCGTATATCAATCCCGCCTCATCCAGCGCCTGCACCAGTTCGCTCGGATACACGCGCGTCAAGCGACCGTTAAAACATCGTGTTAAACGCATCGAGACATCCGTCAGCAACGGCAACACAGTCTTAAACGATGCCGACGCCGTGCTCTCGAACGTACGCAACAGCGCCGAACCCACCATCACGGCACTTGCGCCGGCTGCGAGTGCACCATAGACCTGCTGAGGTTCGGCAATACCGCCCGAAGCAATCACAGGCAAACGCGTTGCACGAGCCGCATGCGTCGTCAGCACCGACATCCCGACGGCGGCTTCGTCATCAGAAGATTCGAAATTAAGGCGAGGACCGCCGGCTTCAATTCCCTGGACAACCACCAAATCGGCTCCCGCAGCGCGAAGCACCTTGGCTTCCCGAAGCGTCGTCGCTGTTCCCATCCAAACAGTGCCTGCCTCTTTGAGTCGCTCGTCGTATTCCTCGCGCAACCCTCCGAACGTAACACTGACGACGGGAACGTGCTTTTCCAGAAGCACATCAAATTGCGCATCAAAGTCCGGCAATTCCTCGATCGTGTTGGGCTCAAGTCCCAGATCGGCGGCAAGGTCTTCCAATGCCGCAAGCATCCTGCGCTGACAATCAATACCTTCGGGCGTCGGCGCTTTGGCAGGCGGCACGCGCAAATTCACAGCAAAACGCGCATCGGCACCGGCAAGACGGCGCACTTCGTCAATGGCGTTGGAAAGCGCTTCGGGCAAAAGTTCGTCACCGGCAAGCACCCCCAAACCGCCGGCGCGGCACACGGCCGCTGTCAGTGCCGGTCCGCTAACTTCGGCCATCGGAGCGTTCATCAGAGGGATGCTTACACTCGTCACTTCCAAAAATCGAGCGACTCTCTCGCGAACTTGATTTTCAATCGATTGCATTTGGCGTTTTCTCTAAATTAGAAGCGGGCCCACTTCAGAGCCTCGGTGTTGCGCCGCAGCGCCTGCAGCTGCTCAATTGTGCCGATGTTGTCCCAAAAGCCCTCAAAAACTTCGGCCCGCATGCGGCCCTTATCGGCAAAGTCCCACATCCAGGGAAAAAGCTTGCACCACACAGGTTCCAACCCCTCGAATATTTTGGGATTGACTACCATGATGCAACCATAGCTGTGACCGCGCGGCGGTTCTCCTCGCAAAACCGTGCCGTCCGCGTATACGGTCAGATCTCCCTGACTGTTGAATTTTGGATTAGGTACAGCCACCAAAAAGACATCGTAATCGCCGGCTTCAATCTCGCGGGCTCGCGCATAAAGACGCGCAAAGTCGTAGTTGTGCACCACGTCCCCAGCCACGACCACAACGGGCGACATGTCGCGCCCGCCTTCTGTGAGAAGAGGCAAAGCACGCACAATGCCTCCGAGGCTTTCGAGAGACTGATCGTGCGTTTCTGCTTCCCGAGACAACTCCAAATGAAGACCGCGGGCAGCGAGCTCATGCGGCAGCGCTTCAAATGTTTCTGGCAGGTGCGCCGTGTTCATCACCACATCCGTGATTCCGGCGCGTTTAAGTCCGGCAAGCGTCCAGTCGCACAAACGCACGCCGTCGGCCACCGGTAAAAGCGGCTTAGGCGTCGTGTCGGTCAAGGGCCGAAGCCGAGAACCTCGGCCGGCGGCAAGCACCATTGCGCGCATTGCTGAAGTCTCCGTTTTTTAGTACGTCCAGCCAACCTTGGTCTTTTGTTCTTCGAACTGATCCAAAAGCCAGTTGATGGGCTTGAGTTCGTTGTAGCGGTTGGCCGTTTCGCGCACATAGTGCAGGAAACGCGGCGTATCTTCCAAATATTTCGGACGGCCGTCGCGGTAGTTGATGCGGGCAAAGATGCCGAGCACCTTGAGATGACGCTGCATGCCCATCCATTCGACATCGCGCCAAAATTCACCGAAATCCTGTGCCACGGGAATACCCGCCTTGCGTGCTTTGTCCCAATAGCGAATCGTGACATCAAGCACAAAACTTTCGCCCCAGCTGATAAAGGCATCGCGCATAAGACTGGCAATGTCATAGGTGACGGGACCGTAGAGTGCATCCTGGAAGTCCAACACGCCCGGCATCGGATCCGAAATCATCAGGTTGCGTGGCATAAAGTCGCGATGTACGAAAACCTTGGGCTGAGCCAGGCAAGCGGCGATGATCTTTTCGTAGACGGATTCAATGATTTCGTTTTGCTTTTCCGTGAGCGTATAACCGCGGTGTCGACCCACGTACCATTCGGGGAACAAATCGATTTCGCGGCGTAGCACGGCATGGTCATACTCGGGCAGCACGCCGGGTTTGGAAGCCGCCTGCCACTTCACAAGTGCATCGGTAGCCGCATCCATCAAACGGGCCGCATTGTCCTCGTTGAGAACATCCAGATAAGTCTGTCGTCCCAGATCGCTCATCAAAATGAAACCCTGCGCGGAGTCGCTTGCCAGAATTTCGGGAACGTTCAACCCCGCATCCTTCATGAGCGCGTCAACTTTCAGAAACGAATCAATCGGCTCCTTTTCGGGCGGCGCATCCATCACGATGTAGGTAGCGCTTTCACCCTGCACACGAAAATAGCGTCGAAAACTCGCGTCTGAACTCGCGGGCGTCAGGGTAGTCAAATCCAGTCCGGCCACAGCCTTCTGGCTACCCAACCATTGACCGAGTGCTTCCAGGCGTTCATCCTGCGGTGTCTGCATCTCTCTATTCCTCAAAAAACCACGGAAATTGTTTGGCGGATTATGGCCGAAAAGCCGCCATACTGCTCTGCAAAAATCAGTTCAGGCACAAATTCAAAACCAAGTTCGTGATCCAGCCAAAAGCTCTGTTCGTCAAAACAGCGTCAAAAGAAAGGCAAATTTGCGTCTTTTTAGATCCTACTAACAAGTTAAACAACGGAAGCACCAAGTCTCTCTCTTATAATCCGAACACCAAACAGCGAACCCAATTGAAAATGCCTCGGAATTCACAGCCGCAACTGCTCCCTCTGGTCGCCGCCGTGACGGCCGCGCTTTGTGCGCAGGTCGCGCATGCCCGCGCGCCTGAAACGGAGTGGCTCAACATAGCCAGCGCCGACGTGCGCACACCGCCGCAAACCGACTCCCACACAACCACCCCTAGATCGGTTGCGCAAAACAATTCGCAACCCGCCTACCTGGATCAATGGACGGGTACTCTGGCCGATCCCGGCACGAAACCCGACGACGCGCCGGCTATCGGCTACGCCTACACGATTGAAGGCTCTCCCGAGACAGAAATTACGCTGTCGGGCGACGCTGAACTGCGTCGCGCCGGTACCGTCATCAAAGGCGAAACTATCGTCTACACGCAGCAAACCGGTGAAGTGCAGATCAAAGGCGACGCCCAGGTCTCTCGCGCGGGTGTTCAACTCAACGCGCCTGAGGCAACGTATCAGCTTGATGACAGCACCGGCGGAGCCGAAAACGTCGACTACGAATACAAACCGCGCGGATTGCGAGGCAAAGCGCGCTGTATGCGTTTTGCCTCGGCCGACGTGACCGAACTCAAGGACGTACTGCTCACGAGTTGCGAGGGCGACAATCCTGCCTGGTGGGTGGAAATGGACGAAATGACGCTCGATGAATACGAGCAGTCGGGCACCGGCACGGGCGCCGTACTTAAACTCGGTGGCATGCCTGTTTTGGGTTCTCCCTGGTTTACATTTCCCTTGTCGGCTGAACGCAAGTCCGGTTTCCTCTCGCCGGTGATCGGCATGAGTTCGGCACGCGGTCTTGATATTTCGGTGCCGTATTACTTCAATATCGCACCCAATTACGATTACACGCTCACGCCACAGATCATCACCAAACGCGGCGTGATGATCGGCAATGAATTCCGTTTCCTCAACAAGCATCTTGAGGGCGAAATTACCGGCGAGTATATGCCGCACGACAACGATTACGGCGACAAGCGCTACAGCTTGCACGCCAACATTCGCGGCAGCTGGAATAACTTCGGGTACGGCATCAACTACAACCGAGTGTCCGACGACGAGTTCTTCGACGACTTTTCAACGAGTCTGCGCGACAACACTGACGACATCCTGCCGCAGGACTACTGGCTCAATTACTCGTCGACCTACTGGAACGCAGCTGTTCGCGTCACGAAGAACCAAACCATCAACGACACGGACAAGCCTTACGAACGCGAGCCGCAGTTCTCCTGGAACGCGTTTGTGGCCGACGCCGCAGGCTTTGAACTCACCACACACTTGGAAGCCACGCGCTTCGTGCACCCGACTGAAATTGACGGCGACCGTTTCGTCTTTCATCAGCAAATCGCCTATCCCATCCGCGGGGCCGGCTGGTTCGTCACACCTAAGGCACAGTTGATCAGCACCAAATACGACCTTGATCATGACAGATCCGATCGCTATACGGATTCATCGCCGGGTTACACCGTGCCGATGTTCTCAATTGATTCGGGACTGACCTTTGAGCGAGATCTGAACGTTGCCAGCCGTGACATGCTCCAGACCCTGGAGCCGCGTCTCTTCTACAGCTACACACCGTATCGCAACCAAAGCCAGATCCCGCTCTTTGATTCGAGCGTAGCCGATCTGAACTTCGCCCAGCTCTACAGTGAAAACACCTGGGCCGGCTACGACCGCATCGCTGAAACCAATCAAGTGACGGCAAGCGTCACGAGCCGCTTCATCGACGCCAACAGCGGTCTGGAATGGATCCAGGCCTCAATCGGTCAGCGCTACTACTTCAACGACCGCACCGTCAACAGTGAAGGCGAGCGCATCTCGATGGAAAACCAAAAGAGCGACTTCCTCGCTAGTGTCGGTGCTCGCCTGACACGCACGATCTCGGCTTCGCTCTTCGGTCAGTGGTCCTGGGAGCGTTCGAGCTTTAAGAAAGCCGTTGCCGGGGTTCGCTGGCAACCCAAGCCCCAGAGCGTGATCGGTCTCTACTACCGCTACAACTGGCAGGAAGACCGCAACAGCGAGGACTACATCGATCAGATCGATCTTGCGGTGCAATGGCCCTTGTCCGACAAGGTGTACGCGCTCTTGCGTCAGAACTATTCGCTCTACGACCATAAATTCATCGAAAGTCTTGCCGGCGTCGAGTACCACGCGGGCTGCTGGACGCTGCGCGCTGTTGCACAACGTTACACTCGCGACGAAGACAAGAATGATGAAACGAACTTCTTCTTGCAGTTAGAATTGACCGGTCTGGGCGCAGTCGGGTCAAGTCCGCTCTCCGAACTGCAACGCAGCATCCCGGGCTATCAAACCGGCAGCCCCGTGCCCACCTCCATCGGTACCTATGACTACTACCAATAAAAGAATCACTTTGACGGCAGCCGCCCTTGTGCTGGCCGCGCTGCCTGCTTTCGCTCAGCAAAGCAGCCAAATTCGCGAAACGACGGCCGAGGCACCACAGCCGGTTGCCGCCACCGAAGGTCTGGCTTTGACAGATGAGCAAGCCGTCGGCAACAAATTCGCCGACCGTATCGCCGCCGTCGTCAACAACGACGTCATCACGGAATACGAACTGCAAAATCGCGTGCGCCAGGCCGCCATCAACCTGCGTCAACAAAACATCAATCTGCCTCCGATGCAGGAATTGCGCCGCCAAGTGCTCGAACGCATGATCACCGAAAAGGCCACCGAACAGCGTGCCAAGGAATTGGGCATCCGCGTCGATGAACAGATGGTGAGCGCTTCGATCGAACAAATCGCCCGAAACAACAAAATGACCGTCGAAGAGCTGCGCGAACGGCTTCGTGCCGACGACGTAAGCTTCAGTGCTTTCCGCTCGCAGGTGCGCGACGAAATCACGGCACAACGTCTGCGCGAACGTGAGGTCGACAGCAAAATCACGATTCCGGAAAGTGAAGTTGATGCGTACCTCGCCGAACAAACGGGTTTTACGACCAACGACACGCAGGAATACCACGTGCGCCACATCCTGTTGCCGATTCCTCCGGGAGCCTCAGACTCCGAAGCTCGAGATGTTGAGCGAGAAGCCGAAACTCTGGTCGAACGCGTCCGCAACGGCGAAGATTTCAGTTCTCTTGCCGCCGCCAACTCCAAGGCCGAAGATGCGCTCTCGGGCGGTGATCTGGGCTGGCGCGACGCCTCGCATCTGCCGACCATCTTCTGGAAGGCCATCGAAAACAACCGCACGCAGCGCAACTTCGTTACGACGGTGCGCTCCTCGGGTGCCGTTCACGTTGTGTTCCTTGAAGACAGCCGCGACGGCGTCAAAGCCAAACTCGCCGGCACCCCGATTGAACAAACTCACGTGCGTCACATCTTGATGTTCGTCTCCGACCTTACGCCGGAAGATCAGGTGATTTCGCGATTAAACGACATCCGTCACCGCATTTCCACGGGCGAAGCCGACTTTGCCACACTCGCACGTTTAAATTCCGTCGACAACTCCGCCACCCGAGGCGGCGATATCGGCTGGGTGAGTCCTGGTGATACTGTTCCGGAATTCGAATCGGTCATGAATCGCCTGCAGCCCGGCGAAGTCTCCGAACCGGTCCGTACACCCTATGGCTACCACCTGATTCAGGTACTTGAGCGCCGTACTGCCGAAGCAAACGCCGAGCGCAGCCGCGTCAACGCCCGCAATCAGTTGCGTGAAAAGAAGTTGGCCGAAGCCGTCTACAACTGGCAGCGTGAGCTACGCGACCGCGCCTACGTCGAAATCCGCACCAACGATTACTAATTTTCCGGCGCTTTCAAGCGCCTGACAACCAAAACGCCTGCGGACTTCCGGCTGACACACAAGCCAGCAGAAAGCCACAGGCGTTTGCTTTTGGTCCTCGGTTTGAGAATGTCCTCCAGCATTGCAATCACTACCGGAGAGCCTGCGGGCATCGGTCCGGAAATCTGCGTCAAAGCAGTCTTTACCGGACGGGTCAAGTCACCCGTCACGCTCATCGGCGACAAAAAGCTTTTGATCAAGACGTCCGAAAAACTGGGCTTCGGCTCCATCTTTCCGGACTGGGTGAAGTTCGAGCACGTGCCGCTTGCGCATCCTGCCGTGCCGGGGCAGCTTGACGTTGCCAACGCCCCCTACGTCGTCGAAACCCTGCGACGCGCCGCACAAGGCGCTCAGGACGGCACTTACAGCGCAGTGGTAACGGCTCCGGTGCAAAAAAGCATCATCATAGAAGCAGGCATTCCGTTTACAGGACACACCGAATTTTTCCAGCAGTTTGCAGGCGTTGACCGCGTGGTCATGATGCTCACTTCGGGCACAAGCCAGCAGGCTCTGCGCGTGGCATTGGTCACAACACATCTGCCTCTGCAGCAAATTCCTGCAGCCATCACCGACGAAGCACTCGACAAAACACTTTCGATTTGTGCGCATGCGCTGCGTCAGGATTTCGGCATTGAGCGTCCGCGCATCGCCGTCACGGGCTTAAACCCGCACGCGGGAGAATCCGGCCACATGGGTCGCGAAGAAATCGAACGCATTGCACCTGCGATCGAACGCGCCAAGGCTACAGTTCACTCCGCCGAATTTTCAGGTCCGTGGCCGGCCGATACGATTTTCGTACCGGATCACTCCAAAAATTTCGACTGCATCGTTTGTATGTACCACGATCAGGGGCTTCCCGCCCTCAAACGCGAGGGCTTCGGGCATGGCATCAACATCACGCTTGGGCTGCCCTGGGTACGCACATCGGTCGATCACGGCACAGCACTGGACATTGCCGGCAGCGGCGAGGCTCACGAAGGAAGTCTTCTTGCCGCTCTTTCCATTGCACACCATATGGCGGAACGCCGCGAGAGGATTCGCGAGCTGCAGCGCCTGCTCGGTTAACCTACAACACGACTTTCAGAGAACACATCTATGGCCAGTGAAGGACTTCAGGGACATCGCGCACGCAAACGCTTCGGGCAGAACTTTCTGCACGATCGCCATTGGATCGAGCGCATCGCCAAGGCCGTCAACGCCACTGAAGGCGACGACATCGTTGAAATCGGCCCGGGTCAGGCAGCATTGACCCGCGAATTAATTGCGGGTGCAGGCAAAGTGCGTGCCGTAGAAATCGACCGCGATCTCGCCGCATGGCTCAAAGAAACGTTCCCCGAGTCTCTGAGTCTGATCGAAGCCGACGCGCTCACGCTCGACTGGACGCAAGTGGCCAAAAACGACAACCTGCGCGTGGTCGGAAATCTTCCCTACAACATCTCTTCGCCCCTGCTCTTCAAACTTCTTGAAGCCGCCGATCACGTCAAGGATCAGCACTTCATGCTGCAAAAGGAAGTGGTCGACCGCATGGTGGCCCAGCACGGCAGCAAAACCTACGGACGTCTGTCTGTGATGCTGCAGTGGCGCTATCGCATGCAAAAACTCTTTGACGTGCCGCCGGGCGCATTCAACCCGCCGCCGAAGGTAATGAGCTCGGTCGTGCGCATGATTCCCAAGGCCAAGGAAGAGGTGCCCTCCGTCGATTTTGAACTCTTCAGTTCAGTCGTCGCCAACGCCTTCTCGCAACGTCGCAAGACAATTCGCAATGCGCTCTCGGCACTTCTTTCGGCCGAAGAAATCGCCGCCTGCGACGTAGATCCGGGTACACGAGCCGAGGCGCTGCCGCTGGACGCATTTGTCCGCCTGGCACAAAAAGCCGAAGCCCTCGGACGCCAAGCCGTCACACCCGGTACCACGGTCGACTAAATCGAGCGTGTGTATCTGCAGAAGGTTTGTCGTATTACCGCGACAAGCCTTCTTTTTTGTCGGCAGAATGTGAGCACTGTGTTCAACACCCACCTTCAAAGGATTTCCACTATGGCTCACGTCAATCCGCCGTATCGCTGCGACGTCGTCGGCAGCTTCCTGCGACCCAAGACCATTGCACAAGCTCGCGTCAGATTCACCTGCGGACAAATCAGCAAGGAGGAACTCACAGCAATTGAAGACGCCGAAATCAAGAAACTCATTGCCAAGGAACGTGAAAACGGCTTGAGCGCCGTCACCGACGGCGAATTCCGCCGAGCATACTGGCATTTGGACTTTCTGGCGTCTCTCGGCGGTATTCGTCACGTCAAAGCCGAGGCCTGGTCGGTGCATTTCGAAGGTCATCAACCCAAAGCCGAAACCATCGTGATTGCCAACAAAATCCACTTCCCGGAAAACCATCCTTTTCTGGAAGCCTACGATCGTCTGAAAAACTTGGCCAACGACGTTCCGATCAAATTTACGATTCCGTCGCCTTCAATGCTGCATCTGATCTGCTGCGTGCGTGAGGAGAACTATCAGGCCATTGATCTATACAAAGACAAGGAAAACGAACTCTTTTCCGACATCGCGCAAACCTGGAAAGACGCCATGCTCTCGCTCTACGCCAAAGGCTGCCGCTATCTGCAGTTCGACGACACGAGTTGGGGCGAGTTTTGCTCGCAGGAAAAACGCTCCGCCTACGCTGCACGCGGCATCGATGTCGACACCATCGGCCGCAAGTATGTCGCCTGCATCAACGAAATTCTTGAAGCCAAACCTGAAGATATGACTGTAACGATGCATATCTGCCGCGGCAATTTCCGCTCCACGTGGTTTAGCTCCGGCGGCTATGAGCCGGTGGCCGAAAATCTCTTCGGCAACTGCCGCGTCGACGGTTTCTTTCTGGAATACGACACGAAACGAGCTGGCGGTTTTGAACCGTTGCGCTTCATCAAAGATCAGACTGTCGTACTCGGCTTGATCACGAGCAAATTCCCCGAACTTGAGGACAAACAAGCCATCAAGGCACGAATTCAGGAAGCTTCCAAATATGTACCGCTCGAACGCCTGTGCCTGTCTCCGCAGTGCGGCTTCTCGTCGACCGAAGAAGGCAACATCATGACCGAGGAGCAGCAATGGGCCAAGGTGCGCCTTGTGCGTGACATCGCCCGTGAGGTTTGGGCCGACGCGAGCTAAAGGCTATTGGTCTCAGACAAAATAACGCACGGTCATGAAAATGTGAGCGTGCGTTTTCTTTTTTTTGTCAACCGAATCAGCGAGCCATCATTTCGCGAACCTTGCCCGCCACCGCTTTGCCGAGAAGTTCGTGCTCGTGTGCAGACAAATGCACCTTGTCGGGCTGATCAGGCATGCCCACAACAGTCCCGCCGTCGAAATACTCGGCGCCAGCAGCTCGTACTGCCTTTTCAATCACAGGGCCCCAAGCTTTGGTCTTGGCAAGTGCTCCGGCAAAGAAGTCCCCGTAGGGCGTGTTGTCGCCGTCGAGTTCCGGCGGCAAAACAATCAGAACACGGGGCGGCTTATAGGCGGTACGCCGCTGCCACTCTCCGCTTTTGATGCAATTCGTGAGATTGACCAGTCCCTGCGCGATCTCTTTCGGACCGCGATGATGCCCGGCTTTCAGATCGTTGGAGCCGAGCATAACGATAACCAGATCAACGGGCATGTTGGCCGAGAGTGCGGCAGGTAACGTAGTCAGTCCGTTATAGGTCTCGCCAGGAATTTTGCCGCTGCCCGGACTTTCCGGCTCATCGACATCCGTCGTGCGGCCGCCGAGTGCGTCGACTTCCAAATGGTATTTATTGCCAAGCTCCCGATTCATGAAATAGGGCCAGGTTTCATCAACGGGCAGACGTGAAACGACCTGCGTTTTGGGCTCGTAGACCCAACCGAACGTGTTGGAATCACCGTAGACGAAGATTGTGGGTTTTTGCTGAGCTGCAACGACGGAGCATGAAAGAAAAGCAGTCACCGCAATCGCGGTTGCTTTGAAGCGAAGAGAAACGGACATGAAATACCCTCCGACAGGAAATCAAGGGAGGAGTTTAGCGCTCGGATCTCTTCAGTCTTGAGGTAACAAACGCCTGTGGTAAGAAAGCTAGTCACAAAGGCAAAAAAGTGGACTTGGTCAGTCGCTTCTTGGAATCAAGAAGCGAAAGTCCTTCGCAGGCCTGTTGTCGGATGTGTTGTGGTATCTGCATGCTTTGGATCCTATTGGTGTCCAAAAATCCGAAACCACTTCAAGACGGCAGATACAAAAAAACCACCGCGAGGGTGGTTCTTCAGCAGAACTGGTGGCCAGGGACGGAATCGAACCGCCGACACGCGGATTTTCAATCCGCTGCTCTACCAACTGAGCTACCTGGCCAACAGAGAAGCGAAACTATATAGGCTAATTTGGAAATTTGCAAGTGCCCGGCTGAAATTTCTCTCCGCCTTAAGTTTTTCAAAACATTTCTGAAGCATAATCCGCGCTATCTTAAGATCAACCAGTAGACGTATACGAAGAACCGCGCCCTGGGGGAAGAAGAACAACACACCCTCAATCGGCAGACGAATTCGTTGTTATTGACCCCATGCAGTTGCTTTGTCTCGGCCTTAACCACAAGACCGCGCCGCTTGCGGTGCGTGAGCGCGTTGCCTTCGGCCCTGAAGATACCGGAGAAACCGTCGCCCTCATCAAAACCCGTCTGGCCTCCGCGGATGCCGGCGGTGTCACGGAAGCCATGATTCTGTCGACCTGCAACCGCACGGAAATCTACTGCGCAGCGGTCGACCCCAAACGTGCTGCCGACTCTGTTCTTGAACTCATCGAAGAACTTAAGGGTGTGCGCACTACCGATCTGCAACCGCACGTCTACGTCTACGAACAGAGCGAAGCAGCTCGTCATGTTTTCCGTGTGGTCTCAGGCATCGACTCGATGGTACTCGGTGAGACCCAGATCGTCGGCCAATTCAAAAAGGCCGTCGCCACCGCACGCGACGTCAAAGGTCTGGGATTGATGCTCAACCACCTCTTCCAAGATGCATTTACCGTTGCCAAAGAAGTGCGCTCGAGTACGGCCATCGGCTCCAACTCCGTGAGTCTTGCCGCAGCTGCCGTGCGTCTGTCATTGCGTCTGTTCGGCAACCTGTCCGACTCAAACGTGCTGTTTGTGGGCGCCGGCGAAATGATCGAACTCTGTGCCGCCCACTTCTCGGCACAGCAGCCCCGCTCAATTACCGTGGCCAACCGTTCGCTCGAACGCGGCCAGAACCTCGCTGCACGTTACAACGGCAAAGCCATGAAGCTGCAAGACCTGCCGCAGGTGATCAGCAACTTCGACATCATTGTGTCGTGTACGGCTTCCGCCCTTCCCATCATTGGCCTGGGTATGATTGAGCGCGCCGTCAAGGAACGTCGCCACCGTCCGATTTGCATCGTTGATCTGGCCGTGCCTCGCGACGTGGAAGCCGAGGTAGCACGTCTTGACGATGTCTATGTTTACAGCATGGATGAACTCGGTGCCGTCGTTGAGTCCGGGAAAGAAAGCCGCAAAGCCGCTGTCGTAAAAGCCGAAGTAATCATCTCTATGCGAGTGCAGGCTTTCGAAAAGTGGTTGGAAATGCGTGCAGCCGTGCCCGCTATCGCCCGCATCAGAAATCGTGCGGAAAAAACCCGCGCAGAGCTCACGCACAAAGCAATTAAGCAGATTGAAAAAGGCGAAGACCCTGCCGTTGTGATTGATCTCTTCGGTAAAGCCTTCATGCATAAACTCCTGCACGATCCTACTGTGCTTCTTCGTAATGCCGAAGGGCTCACAAGCGAAGAGCGAGAACACATGACGATGATCGTCGGACACTTCTTTAGTCCCCGCTAAGATTCCTTCCTTTTCAGAGGCAAGCAACGGACGCGTACAATTTCAGTCGCGTCCGCTTTCTTTAGCGATTTCCTCTCTCGAATTTTTCCCAGGCCGTCTGAAATACCCGGCCGTTCTTTTTTGTGTCATGAAAGAAAATATTCGCGCCAAGCTTCTCGGTCTCTGCCGTCGTCTTGAAGAACTCGATGCCATGCTCGCAGCACCCGATGCGGCTGACGATATGAAGCGCTTCACGGAACTTTCGCGCGAACGCGCCGAAATCGAACCGGTTGTTCTCAAGACCAAGGAATATGAACAGACGCTTGAGGACATCGCCACGGCCGAAGAAATGGCCAAGGATCCCGAAGTCGCCGAATTTGCCCGCGAAGAAATGCTCGCCGGCAAGAAAAAGCTCGAAGAACTCGAACAAGACCTGCAAATCCTGCTCCTGCCGCGCGACACGGACGACAACAAAAATACATTCCTTGAAATCCGTGCCGGCACGGGCGGCGAAGAATCAGCGTTATTTGCAGGCGATCTGCTGCGCATGTACATGCGCTACGCGGAACGCAGCGGTTGGCGCGTGGAAATCGTGAGCAAAAGCGACTCGGATCTCGGCGGCTACCGTGAAGTCATCTGCCGAATCATCGGCGAAGGTGCATACAGCCGACTGAAATTCGAGTCTGGCGGCCACCGCGTGCAGCGCGTGCCGGAAACAGAAGCTCAGGGCCGCGTGCACACTTCGGCCTGTACGGTTGCCGTCATGCCTGAAGCCGATGAAGTGGAAGCCGTCAAAATCAACCCTCAGGATTTGCGTATTGATGTATACCGCGCTTCCGGCGCCGGCGGCCAGCACGTGCAGAAAACAGACTCGGCCGTCCGCATCACGCACTTGCCCACAGGGCTTGTAGTCGAATGTCAGGACGAACGTAGCCAGCGCCAAAACAAGGAACGCGCCATGAGCGTTCTGGCCAGCCGCCTCTACGCCATGGAGGTTGAAAAACGCCGCAGTGAAGAAGCAAGCACTCGCAAGAGCTTAATCGGCAGCGGCGACCGCAGCGAACGCATTCGCACCTACAACTACCCGCAGGGCCGCGTCACCGACCACCGCATCAATCTGACGCTCTACAAGCTCGGTGCGATTATGGACGGCGACCTTGATGAAATTCTGACCGCGCTTCAAAACGAACATCGCGCCGAACTGCTCGCCGCGATGGGAGAAAACGCGTGACGACGGTTGCGCAGGGCTTGTTTCAGGCTGTAGGACGCGTTTCCCGTTCGGAAGCGCGACTGCTGCTTGCAACAACCATCCGCAAACCCAAAGAATTTCTCATCGCACATCCGGAATATTCCCTCACGGACGAAGAAGTCTCGCTTTTTGACTCCTGTCTGCAACGCGCCCAGGCCGGAGAACCCATTCCCTACATTGTGGGCACGCAAGAGTTCTGGGGACGCCCCTTTCACGTCACGCCCGCCACGCTCATTCCGCGTCCGGACACCGAAACGCTCATCGAAGAGGCTCTGGCATTTCTCCAGAATCTTGAAGCGCCCCGTGTTCTTGATCTCGGCACCGGAAGCGGCTGCATTGCCGTGACGATTGCGCTTGACTGTCCCAAGGCTCAAGTCTGGGCCTGCGACAAAAGCAAGGATGCCCTGATCGTCGCCAAAGGCAACGCCGAAGCATTCGGCGCCAAAGTGACGTTTGTCGAAAGCAACTGGTTTAGCGCCTTTGCCGACGAGAAATTCGATCTCATCGTCTCCAACCCTCCTTACATCGAAGAAAACGACGAACACCTTAAAGCACTTCGCTTTGAACCCATCAGCGCGCTCACGTCCGGCACCGACGGACTGGACGACATTCGAATTCTGGCGGCTGATGCGCCCAAACATCTCCGCGAACACGGCAGCATCATTGTTGAGCACGGCTACAATCAGGGAGAATCGGTCGCGGCAATTTTCCGGTCAGCGGGCTTTGCATCCGTACGAACCGTGCGCGACCTCGGGGATAATCCGCGGCTTTGCTGCGCCGTGCGCTAGCGTTCCGTTTTTCGAACGTTTGCGGCGCCCAACGCCGTCTTCTTATGAAAGGACGAGTCGAAAATGGAAATTTTGAAGTTGCTCCAAGAGCGCCATACCACCAAGAAATACGACGCTTCGCGCAAAATCAGCGATGCCGATTTCGATCTGCTGCTTGAATCTCTGCGCTTGGCTCCCTCTTCCGTCAATTCTCAGCCCTGGGAATTCTTCATTGCCGACACAAAAGAAGCCAAAGAAAAGCTTCTGCCTGCCATCGCCGACTTCAACCACAGCCGCGTGACGGATTCGGACCGTTTGATCGTCTGCGCCATTCACATCGATCTGGACGAATCCTATATGCAGGAACTGGACGATCAGGAAGAAGCCGACGGCCGCTACAAAGATCCGTCCTACAAAGTTGACAACGGTCAACGTCGCCGCTTCTTCGTCGGCAAATATCGCGATGCCGGCGAAATCGCGTGTTGGGCCGGAAAACAATCCTACATCGCTCAGGGCTTTTTGCTTTACACGGCTGCTGCTCTCGGCATTCAGTCAACGCCGATCGAAGGCTGGGACGCCGACAAGGTTGATGAAATCCTCGGCTTGCGCGAAAAAGGCATGCATGACCAGTATGCCGTCGCACTCGGCTATGGCGCATCCGACGACCATAATGCCGCTCGCCCGAAGTCCCGTTGGCCGGCACAACGCATCTTCCACAAACTTTAACGCTATCCGCACAAGCGCTCAGCAATCTCACGCTGGGCGCTCGTCAAGGTTCGTCCCGACATGCATATTCGTAAACTGATTCAACTGCTTGACAGCATTCTCGATCCGTCTTCCTACCGTGACTACGCTCCCAACGGTCTTCAGGTCCAGGGGCGCCGCGATGTCAAACGTCTGGTCACCGGCGTGACCGCCTCGTTTGACCTCATTGAGGCCGCTGCCGCACAGGACGCAGACGCACTTCTCGTGCATCACGGTTGGTTTTGGAAGGGGGAAGAAGCGCGCATTACCGGTCTTCGTTATCGGCGTATTGCGCGCCTACTGGAAAGCGGCATGCACTTGATCGGTTACCACCTGCCGCTTGACGACCACCCCGAAATCGGCAACAACGCACTGCTTGGTAAAGCGCTCGGACTAACCAGTGACATACGCTTCGGAGACTATGGATTATCCGCGCCGACCTCTGGCGCCGTGTCGGTCAACGACCTCACCAATCAACTCGAATCGCTTTTAAAGCGCAAACCTCTCGTTTTGGGTCCGCAACAAGGCGAAATTCATCGTATCGGCTGGTGCACCGGCGCCGCACAGGACATGATTGAAGAAGCCGCTGAGATCGGCTGCGACTGCTTCATCTCGGGAGAAGTGAGCGAGCGCACCTTCCATCAGGCCAAAGAACTCGGCATCACCTACTTTGCTTGCGGGCACCACGCAACCGAACGCTTCGGCGTGCGCGCTCTGGGTGAACGAATTGCCACTGAAACGGACATAGACGTCACATTCATCGACATCGATAATCCCGTTTGATCAACACGCAGACAACCTCTCTGAGCCTCTGTCAGGACTTCTTGGCAGAGGCCTCTTTCAATAGATCGCGAATTTCGCGCAGCAGCGCGATGTCTTCGGGCGTCACTTGAGGCTTGGCCGCCGCTTCCTCCTCTGCCTTTTTCTTGTCAGCTTTGGCAAGCGCCTCCAAACGGCCGCGCAAACCCGTAACTACCTTGATAAGCCAAAAGATCACGAAGGCTAGCAACAAAAAATGCACCACGGCAGTCAAAAACGCGCCGTATCCGAACACTGTTGCGCCGGCAGCTGTCAGAGCTTCATACGTGCGTGGCCCCGTGTAACCCGCCGGTTCCGATAACACAATGAAAAGACCTGTGAAATCGGGCTTACCGACCAGAAAGCCCAACAGCGGATTGATCAAATCTTTGACCAAACTGTTGACAATGGCCGAAAACGCCGCGCCGATGATCACGGCAACGGCTAAATCCAGAACATTTCCCCGAGAAATAAAAGCTTGAAATTCCTGTAGAAACTTGCGCATGTTACTCTCTCTTGCTTTGGTTTATTTTTCCTTAAGATTCAGCATCTTACGCGATATTTCTCGCGATTTCCGCACGAGTTAGGTAAAATGTTATCCTCTTTGATTTCCGCAAAACTCGCTTCCCTAGTGAACTGAGTTATCCCCTTTTCGTTCTTTTGGTTTCCAGATACTTATGATGGTTTTGTACTCGGGCGCCACCTGCCCCTTTTCGCACCGCTGCCGCTTCGTTCTCCATGAAAAGAGCGGCGACTTTGAAGTGATTGACGTTGATCCGAGCAACCCGCCCGCTGAGATCACCAAACTCAATCCCTACGGCGAACTGCCCATTCTGATGGAACGCGATCTAACGCTGTATCAGTCCACGATCATCAATGAGTATATCGACGAACGCTTCCCGCACCCGCAGCTGATGCCTGCGGATCCCATTATGCGTGCGCGCGCACGTCTTTTCATCTACACGTTCGAACGTGAACTCTTTAGCTTCGTGCGTCTGCTTGAAAAGCGCGACGCCGACGAAAAGCGCAAAATGATCGCCCGCGCACAGATTCGCGAACAGCTCATCCAGCTCTCTCCGATTCTTTCGAAGCACAAGTACTTGATGGGCGACGAATTCACGATGCTCGATATCACGCTGGCCCCGTTGCTTTGGCGCCTCGGGCTGTACGGCATCGATCTGCCGAGCTCCGCTGCTCCGCTGCTGAAATACGCCGAAACGGTGTTTGCCCGCAACTCATTCATCGATTCGATGACGCCTTCTGAAAAAGTGATGCGCCGTTAATTTCCGTCAAGGAGACAATCATGGCTCTGAACAATAAAACGGTCGTCATGCCTCTGCAGTGCCCGGATTTTCGCCCGCATCTGATTGAGGCCATTGTCAATTGGTGCGAAAACCGCGGACAGACGCCCTACATGCTCGTCGAAGTTGATGATGCATGCGACGTGCCGCGCCATCTGGCCAATCCCGACAACACCATGGTTTTTTGCATTTCAGAAGAAGCCGTGAACAATTTCGTGATTGACGACGAAGCTATCTCCTTCCAGGCTCGCTTCGGCGAAAGCATCAGCAGCATCTACATTCCGCTCAACCGAGTAGCCGCCGTTTATCCGAAGGAAGACACCAATCTGGTGACCTACTTCCCGGTAACACCGACGCCTGAAAAGAAAGTCAAAAAAGATGAACCAACAGACTTCCCTGTGTTTACGAAAGTCTGACATTCATCTGTATAATGCGTTGTTCTGGCCTCAATAGCTCAGTTGGTAGAGCAACCGCCTTGTAAGCGGTAGGTCGTCTGTTCGAGTCAGTCTTGGGGCACCATTTTTCAACCTCCAGCAGGACATTGCTGGAGGTTTTTCATTTTCTGCCGCAGGAACAATCCGGCTGCAATTTGCTTGCAGAGATTTGCAGAAAGCGCCTTCAGCGAATCCAGCAAGACCATTGTTTCCATACTCTGCTTCAGTTTTAATGCTTTTGTTGGCTAACTTGCGGTTTTGACTCCTGACTTTTCTGCCGTCTGCCTGCATCTGCGCATTTACCTTGGAAATTGATTATGCTCGTCGTCTAACATAGCGTTATAGGACTCCTTCCCGAGACGCCGTGCCGCAAGAGACGCATCCATGTCAGAGCAATTTTCCCCAAAGCCGACCATCAGTGCCGATACACTTCAGCGCATTCTTGACTTTCGCGACGAGAGAAACTGGAAGCAGTTTCACAACCCAAAAGATTTAGCAATTTCCCTCAGCCTGGAGGCCGCCGAACTGCTTGAGTGTTTTCAATGGTCCGGAGAAGATACGGAGGTAGCAGGCAAAACTGTCGCCATGAAAGAAGAATTGAGCGACGTGGTCATCTACGCTCTGCTTCTGGCGGATCGTCTGGGACTAGACCTTGACGCCGCGGTAAGAGAAAAAATTCAAATCAACGCCGCAAAATACCCGGTCAAAGAAAGTTACGGAAATTCCGCCAAATACGACAAACTCAAGCAAATCGCCCGCTCGTCATGACCATCGTCTATCGGAACAGTCTGGACCATTTTTACCGAAACAGTCCTGCGATCCCGGATCTTCTCATGGGACTGGAGAGCTCTGACGCTCCTCGAAACAGCGCTCAATATCGAGCCTGGTCCAACTCCCTACAGTTCATGCAAACCATGCTGATGATGGCCAACCTCCCTCGAGACTGCGGCGTTCTGATCGAATACCGTCTGCCATCCACCAGCAGACGTGTGGACTTCATCATCACGGGACACGATATTCATGGTTCTGCAAACTTCGTCATCATCGAGCTCAAGCAGTGGTCCACGGCCGAGGTCGTTTCTGGAAAATCAGGAATCGTGATGGCCAACGTGGCCGGGCATCGTATTGAAGAGACCAACCATCCCTGTTATCAAGCATGGTCCTACAAAGTATTTCTCGAAAACATGCTTGATACCGTGTCAAAAAATCACCTGCATGCCTTCGCATGCGCATATTTGCACAACTACAAATACAAGGGACTGGACGCCGATCCGCTCGCAGCCGAGCCAAATCGAGAGCTCGTAGAAAGCGCTCCGCTATTCGGTCGAGACGATCGCGACAAGCTCGGAAACTTTATTTCTCAACACGTCGGTCGTGGTGACGGCGACCTGATCATGGAACTTCTTGCAAGTGGTCAAGTGGTTCCCAGCAAACGTCTTGTAGATGCTGTCGGCATCATGTTTGATGAAAACAAAAAACAGGCCTTCACACTCATTGACGAACAAAAGAACGCCTATGAAACCGCCATGCGTGCCGTTCGCGAAACACCGTTAAACCAGAAACGGTGTGTCGTCATCACAGGCGGCCCGGGAACCGGTAAAAGCGTTGTCGCTATGACCTTGCTAATCGACATTCTTCGAAAGTTTCGGGAAAACGACAAGCGCCGCAACGTACGCTTTGTTTCGCCAACTTCATCATTCCGCCAAGCCATGATCTCCATGCTGGCAGGAAGCCATCAAGACAAAAAGGAACGAAAGCGGCGCAAAGACTTGGCAAAGAACCTCTTTTGCGGAAGCATGGGCTTTTATATGCCCGAATTTAACAGCGATTCCGCCAAAGAAAGCCCCTATCACTGCCTGATCTGCGATGAAGCGCATCGTTTGCATTCCCATCAGAACATGTACCGTGGCAAGAACCAAATTGAGGACATCGTCAAAGCCGCCTGCGTCTCGGTTTTCTTCGTGGACGACAATCAGGCTCTTCGCCCTTTCGATATTGGTTCGGTGGATTCAATTCGCCAAGCAGCCGACAAGTACAACGTTCCCGTGGAACAGGTTGATCTTGCCGCTCAATTTCGCTGCCAAGGCTCCGACGATTTTCTCAACTGGCTTGCTGTAGTACTCGACCTTGCTGACGCTCAAAGCACCGGAAATGCCAATGGTTGGGACAAAACTGCATTTGATTTTGACATCGTTGATACGCCGGAAGAAGTCATTGATTTCGTCAACGGAAAAAACCGTTCTGCTGGGTTGCAAAATCCTGTGGCCGGTCGCAGCGTTATCTCCGGCGCTCGCCTTCTGGCCGGTTACGCTTGGCCTTGGACCAAGGAAGGCAATGATCTCGGTGAAGTTCCCGACGTGGATTTAGGGTCTGTCAAATTGCCGTGGAACAATCGGAAATCCAGTTACGAATGGGCCATAGACCCGGCAACAATGCAAAGAAACGAAGTCGGGTGCGTACACACCAGTCAAGGCTTGGAATTTGACTGGGTTGGAGTGTTCATCGGAAAAGATCTGCGTTATGACCCCGATAAGAAGATTCTCTTTGCCGACATTGACAACTACCACGACAAAGGCGGCAAAAACGGCCTCGGCAAAAACAAAGTCGAACGGTCCAAGAATCTTCTCAAGTACGTCTGCCGTTGCTACCGAGTGCTTTTGTCTCGCGGCGTGCGTGGTGCCCGCGTCTACTGCTGTGACAAAAACCTTGCCGAATACCTCAAAGCAGAACTTGCTAAAACAAGCAATTTGAGCGCTAATTGACCACCAAGCAACAAGGCGACTTCAGGGTTGAGCACCGATACTGCTTCACCATAAATAGCAGAATTTCGGCCTGTTGCTCTCAGGAGCTTTCTTTCCGTCATATCACCAAACGGAAAGAAAGCTAACAGAAAGAACGGCAGACATTGAGAACACCGACATGTCTGCTGTCAGAAGCGATTAGTTCCTTGTTTGTCCTCTACCAAAAGTCGCTTAACTCTTGGAGCTCGCCGCGCCCCAAACATCAGCCCAAGAACCGGTGAGCGCCCCTTTGGCGTAGTCAACCACGCGGTTTTCAAAGAAGTTTGTGTGCGTCACACCAAGCATCGCGTCAACCCAGTTGAGAGGATTTTTCTCCGATTTGAAGATCGGCTTCAAGCCGAGCCCCATCAGGCGACGATCGGCAATGTAGCGGATGTAATCCTTGACTTCCTGCTTGGTAAGGCGCTTCATGTCGCTTACGCCGAAGGCGAGTTCAATGAAACGATCTTCCAGGTCAACCATCGTTTCGGCGATCGAGTAGATGCGTGCCTTGAGTTCATCGTTCCAGAGCTGCGGATTCTGCTTGATGTACTCGCGAAAGAGCATCGTCATGGATTCGGTATGAAGCGTCTCGTCGGCAATCGACCAAGCAATGATCTGCCCCATGCCCTTGAGTAGTCCGTTGCGCGGAAAGTTGAGCAGCATCACGAAACTCGAAAACAGCTGCATCCCTTCGGTGAAGGCCGAAAACGCGGCAATCTGGGCGGCAAGCTCGTTTTCTGACAGGCATTCGTTAAAGAACTCGTGCTTCTTGGCCATCGCCTCGTACTGCAGAAACTCGTTGTAGACGGTCTCGGGCAGGCCCAGCGTCTCGATCAAATGCGAGTATGCCGCAATATGCACCGCTTCTCGGCCAGCAAAGCTCGAGAGCATCATGCGGATTTCCGGCTGAGGGAACTGAGGCAGGTACGTCGTGACATAGGCACCTGACACGTCAATATCGCCCTGCGTGAAAAAGCGAAGGATCTTTGTAAGAAAGTCACGTTCGGAATCCGTGAGCTTGAGCTGGAAGTCCTTCACGTCTTCCATCATCGGCACTTCCGTCCAAAGCCAGTGCATTTGTTCGCTTTGTACGAACGCGTCGTAGGCCCACGGGTAAGCAAAGGGCTTGAAGTAGTTGCGGTTGCCCGCGAGTTTCAGTGCGCTTTTTTGCATTTCTTATCCTTCACAGGCAAGGCAACCAGTGTCGTCGGCCACGGCCCGCATATCGATTTCGTCTTCAAGGCGCCGACGAACGGCAACCTGACCGACCTTGTCAGCTTTTCTCAATTTGTCACTGCGGCAGTAGTAAAGAGACTTCAGCCCCTTCTTCCATGCCATAAAGTGGCAAGCGTGCAAATAACCGATCGGCACGTCCGGCGCAAAGAAGAGATTGACGCTCTGCCCCTGGTCAATGTAGGGCTGACGGTCTGCTGCCAGTTCAATGATCCAGCGCTGATCGATTTCCTGAGCCGTCTTAAACACGTCTCTGACCTGCTGCGGCAAATCCGTGCGGTGTTGCACGCTGCCGTCGTGGGCAATCAGATCACTCCAGACTTCATCCGTATCGAGACCAAGTTCAGCCAAAACACGTTTGAGGAAGCGATTCTTGACGATATGCGCGCCGGAAATCGTGTCCTGCCGGAAAACGTTAGCGCGAATTGGCTCGATTGACGGGCTTGTACCGCCAGTGATAAGCGACGACGAAGCATTGGGTGCCACGGCCATCCAGTGACTGAAGCGGCGAGCAACGCCGGCAGCGGCTGCATCAGGGCAAGCACCGCGTTTTTCGCACAGAACCTTGTCGGCCCGTTCGCATTCGTTTCGGATATGGCGGAACATGGCCATATTGGTTACTTTGGCGACAACGCTCTCAAAGGCAATGCCGTTTTTCTGCAGATAGGCATGGAAGCCCATGGCACCGAGCCCCACGCTGCGCTCGCGCATGGCGCTCAATCGCGCACGTGCAATCGTGTCCGGAGCGTGATCAATGAAGTATTGAAGCACGTTGTCGAGAAATTCCATCACATCCTCGATGAACTGAGGCACGTGCTTCCATTGATCGAAATACTCCAGATTCACGGACGAAAGACAGCAGACGGCCGTACGCTCCTCGTTCGTGGGCAAGAAGATTTCGGTGCAAAGGTTCGATCCGTTGATCTTGAGCCCCTGATCGGCAAGCCACTTGGGCAACACGCGGTTGGCCGTATCGGTAAAGACCAGGTACGGTTCGCCGGTGTGCATGCGCATTTCCAAAATACGCTGCCAGAGATCACGTGCACTCACCGTTTCAACCACTTTACCGGTGGCCGGGTGTTTGAGCTCCCACGAATCGTCATAGTCAGCATCACGCATGCTCGCTTCAATCTTCTGCATGAAGGCGTCGGAAATATTGATGCCGTGATGCAAATTGAGCGCGCGCATGTTGGGGTCGCCCGTTGGCTTGCGCATTTCGATGAACTGAACGATATCGGGATGATCAATCGACAGGAAGGCCGCGTAGGACCCGCGCCGCGTCGAACCTTGACGATACGCAAGACAGGCCGCATCGTAGACCTTGAGATGAGGCATGACACCCACGCTTTTGTCGTCAGCGTTGCGAATGCCCACGTGAATACCGACGCCGCCGCCGAGCATCGACAACCAGTTGACTTCGGAAAGCGTATTGACCAGCCCTTCGGCCGTATCGGGCATGTAGCTCAGAAAGCACGAGACCGGCAAACCGCGCTTGTTACGCCCGAAGCTCAAAACAGGCGTCGAAAAACTCAACCAATGGCGACTCGCGTAGTCATAAATGCGTTGAGCATGTTCGGGATTGCTCGCAAAACTTTCCGCCACAAAGGCGTAGCGTTCCTGCGGGGACGTTTCCCCTTCTCGCATATAGCTTTCGCGCAAGCGCTGCAGCCCCAACTCGTCAAAAAGCGCGTCGCGTGATAAATCAATCTGAACGGGCATGTCGAATTACTCGGCAAAAAAAAGCGGCTAACCGCCGATACGCGGCGCCTCGAATTTAAATGTCCGAAAAATACTATATGGAGACACCAACAATCGCAATTGCACAAGATGCTGTTGTTTTTGCCGATGATTTAGTGCCAACCTGTTGATACCGCGGCAAATATTTTTCCCCACCTCCAGACTGGAGTAACACTTTTTTGCTGATTTCGACTGCCAAAAATGACAGTCTGCGTCCTATCGCGTAATGAAAGCCACGTGAAGCATTCTTTTTCTGTTGAAAAATAGAAGTTCAACAAAGGAAGGAGGTAGAATGCGGGTTTTCCTGCTTATGACGGGAGGGGTGGTTGTTCCCGTCATTTTTGTCTGCCAAGTACAAGAAACTTTGTGACGCTGTCGGCAAAGTGTTTCGTCGCAATCCGGACCGACGTTCTGATTTCGCGCAACGTTCCACAACATTTTCCCTAAAAACAGATCACTAGAAAGTTTGCTTTCCATCGAACTTTCATCAAGTTTTCATTTGCTCGGCAGATAAAGCACCTAAACTCTAGGCTGTCTCTTTCCTGCCTAAAAAAACAACAAGGACAGAGCGCATAAGTAGTCGTCACCGATTTATTGTCGTTTGAGCGCTACAAAATCAAACTCTCGGAGCCAAAGTCGTCATGGACTTTCTTAATCATCTCGTCAGTGAGATCAACAGTGTCCTTTGGGGCGTTTTCTGCCTGATTCCCTTGCTGTGCGGCACGGGCATCTTCTACAGCATCAAGCTTCGTTTTGTGCAGGTACGCAAGTTCGGCCTTGCCACGCGTCTACTGTTCGGCGGCGCCACGCTTTTCGGCAAGCGTGCTGATAAAACGGGCATGAGCTCATTCCAAGCTTTGGCTACCGCCATCGCTGCCCAAGTGGGTACCGGTAACGTTGCGGGTACGGCCACAGCTATCGTCTCGGGCGGCCCCGGCGCACTGTTCTGGCTGTGGGTTGCCGCCTTCTTCGGCATGGCCACCATCTTTGCAGAAGCAGTGCTGGCTCAGACCTTCAAAGGTAAAGACGCCAACGGTCATGTGGTCGGCGGTCCTGCCTACTACATCACCAAGGGCATGGGCGAGAAATGGCGTCCGATGGCTGTCTTTTTCTCCATCGCCATCATCATTGCTCTGGGTTGCATCGGCAACATGGTGCAATCCAATTCGATTTCCAACGCCATGCACACGGCTTTCGGCGTTCCGCTGGTCATCACCGGTATTGTGACAGCCATTCTCGCCGGTGCGGTTTTCTTCGGCGGCGTCGCCCGTTTGGCGTCTGTGACTGAAAAAATCGTTCCCTTCATGGCCGCCATCTACATCATCGGTGGCTCCTACGTCATTGCTTGTCACGCCGGAGAACTTGGCAATGCGTTCCGTCTGATCTTTGTGGCTGCATTTGATCCTCAGGCTGTCATGGGCGGCGCACTCGGTCTGACGGTTGCCAAAGCCATGCAGTTCGGCGTTGCCCGCGGCTTGTTCTCCAACGAAGCCGGTATGGGTTCCACACCGCACGCTCACGCCGTTGCCAAAGTAGAGCACCCGGCCGAACAGGGGCTCGTCGCCATCTTCGGCGTTTTCGCCACCCTGATCGTTGTTACCTTCACGGGCATCGTGATTCTCGTGACTGGCGTACTCGACTTTCAGAGCACCGGCATTGCGCTCACTCAGAAAGCTTACGACGTGGGGCTGGGTTCGTTCGGCGTAAGTTTTGTTGCTATCTGCCTCTTCTTCTTTGCCTATTCAACGATCATCGGCTGGTACTTTTTTGCCGAACAGAACGTGCGCTTCCTCTTCTCTGAAAAAGCGCTCCTTCCCTATCGCGTGATTGTCTGCGCTTTCATCATTGTCGGCGCCACGCTCAAGGTTGATCTGGTGTGGGCACTGGCCGACCTCTTCAACGGTCTGATGGTCATTCCCAACTTGATTGCATTGATCGCTCTGCACAAGGTTGTCGGCAACTGCCTTGATGACTTTGAAGCCAAGTTGGCCAAATACGAGAAGACACAACAAAACATCTCTCACAGTTAACGAGAGTTTTGCCGCAGTCAGTACGAGGCGCTTTCTTCACGAATGCGCCTCGTTTTGCATCTGCTCACGGACATCCAAACCGACACATCACACGGGCATGGTCATGCAAACGATTGAGGACCGCCTCAATCTCCGCACCCTGTAGCAGTTGCGTCTCGGGAGCCTCGTCGGCAACCGCACGTAACCAAAAACGCTCGCGGTTTACAGCACGATCGTATTGTTGCGCAGCCATTTCAGAAACCAGCAACGCCCCGGCTTCGAGTCTCTCGCGACTGCATTCGATGATTGCCTCGGCATACGTTTCGTTGCGATCCATCCAATGGAACAAATGCCCGGGCGCAGCAAGACGGTCCGACTTGCTGCGATTGCACTTCGGACAAGCCAGTACAAAGTTAAATGTCCTTGTATGCGCGAATCGCGAGTACGGCAAAAAGTAGTCAACGTCGCAACTGGAATCCAACTTGCGACCGCATTGACGTCCTCCCCTGATTGAAATCAGAGGATCCCTTCGGAGTTGCTTACGCAACTCCAAGAGGTTGGTTCTCGCTGTTGGCGCCGGAGTTTCGTGCAAAAGGCACGACGGCTCCTGCGCTCACTTCACGAGCGATGCGCTTTTGATCGTGTGCGCTCGGACCTGTCCGGC
>OOIF01000007.1_pt1 | contig 209019 bp, 175 predicted proteins | sample 1691961 | NCBI WGS metagenome assembly OOIF01 (sample SAMN06348146, study PRJEB24527) | human gut metagenome | biome: human gut; feature: ankylosing spondylitis patient; material: feces | host: Homo sapiens | place: China | collected 2015-10 | reverse complement strand
CGACTTCCGGCGTGATGTGCTGCGCCCAGTTGCGGGAGAACTGGTTGCCGCCGGCCACGATCTTGCCCGTACCGTCGGAGAGCTTGCCGCCTTCGACGTGGTAGGTACCGCGGACGAGCCACTTGTCGAGGAAGCCGTACTTCGTACGGGGGGTACCCATCACGAAGTAGACGTCGTCGGCGTCAATGCCTTCCGGCAGAACGGAGGCCTTGGAGCCGTAGAGGGGCTTCTTCATGTCGCCCGCAACCATCGGTTCGGTCAGTTCTTCAGGGAAGCGCACGATCTTGTTGTGACGCGAACGTTCCCAACGTTCGTACTGAGCCGGGTGGCATTCGCCGCACTTCTTCGGACCCACGAACTTGTTCGGGAGGTCGAGGAAGGATTCGTACGGGATGCGGTAGGTGACCGAAGCCTTGCGGCCCGTGTCCTTGGCGTACTTGTCGCCGTTGCCGAAATTCACCCATTCTTCGTTGCGGTCGGACATGGTGAACTTGCCGACAACGCGGCCGTCCTTCATGTAGTGTTTGAAGAGCGGGTGATTGGCCTTGAGGTAGTCCCAGAAGGCCTTGTCCTGCGCGACGTAACCGTCGAGCGTGCGGGGGAGCACTTCTTCGGTCTTCGGCGCTTCAGCGGCGCTGACGGAGGCGACGAGCGCGGCGCTCATCGACGCCGCAAGGGCCAGCATTTTACGAGATTGCATTTTGATTCCCTTTCAGGTCTCAGTGGTCTGATCCGCACGGGAGAAGGGGTTCGCCCGCGCGGTCCGTCGGACGCCCGTTCCGTTCCCCGCTCTTCGTCCGCCGGGGTCTGGCGGTCGAAGGCGGTTGTTTTAGAACTTTTCGGATGTCCTCTTTTCCCGAATCTTCTTCTCGGAGCGTTCGAAAGAATTACTACGAAAGGAGGATTTTGGAAAAGTCGGGGGAATCTTAACAACGTCTGAAAGCCCGCCGCCTCGTACCGCGGGAGGAGGCGGGAGTAGGAGGGAGTAGGGGCCTAGAGAGAAACCCGAGCCGCTTCCCGGCCGGCACGCCGTCCGAATACGAAAATTTCCGTAAGGGTTGTGCCGCCGAGGGCCGAAGCGCCGTGTACGCCGCCCGTCGTTTCCCCTGCGGCGTAAAGACCGGGGATGGGAAGGCCGCGTTTGTCAAGCACCCGCCCCTCAGTGTCGATCGCGAGGCCGCCGAGCGTCACGAGGACGCCGAGACTCTCTTCTCCGTAGTAAAAGGGCGGCTCTTCGACCGTAAGGAGCAGGGAGCGCTTGCCGAAGTCGCGGTCGATGCCTTCGCGAACGAAGGCGTTGTATCGAGCGAGGGTTTCCCGGAGCGTCTCGAGGGGAACGTCGAGCCCCTTGGCGAGCGCCTCGAGGTTTTCCGCCACGCGCACCCGCCCCTCGAGAATCTTCATTTCGGCCGAGTCCCCCTTGAAGCTCTGCGAGTCGGTCACGACCCAGAACTGTGCGTCGGGGAGTCGTTCGACGGCGTTTCGGAGAGTGCGCCAGGAAGCGTCCTCCGCAATGAAGCGCCGTCCTTCGCGGTCGAGATAGAGGTCGCTTGCACCTGCCCATTGAATCTTGCCGCCCATGTAGGGAATGGCGAGAACGTGTTCGAGTCCGACCGCGTCGGCCCCGACCGCCTCGGCGAGATCGAGTCCGTCGCCCGTGTCGACGGGATCCGGAGTCGAGACGATCCGCGGGTGCCGGTGAGGATCCGTTCCGAGGCAGCGCGCGAGACGCTCGGCGTTCGACGCGAAGCCGCCCGTCGCGAGAACGACGGCCTTGGCGCGGACCGTGAGCGGTCCCGAGGGCCCTTGTGCGGCAATCCCTGCGATGCGTCCGTCTTCCGCGAGAAGCCGCTCGGCGCGCGTTTCAAAAAGGATTCGGAAGCGATCGCCCTCTTTTTCGAGGGCGTCAAGGAGCGCCCGCACGTACTCGTAGCCGCTTCGCATGGGATAGGGAGAGAAGTTTCTTGGGAAAAATCCTCCGCAGAGCGCCACGGGCGGTCGCCAGCGCAGACCGAGCGCCTCAAAGAGATCAAGGACGGACTCGGAATCCCGCGCAAGCGTTTCGACAAGCCGCGCATCGGCCGCGTAGTCGCCCTCTTCGAGCATGTCGCGGACCATCCGTTCGACCGAATCCGTGACGCCCGGATTCTGACGCTTTGGGGAAACCGCCGAGAGAAAGCCCGACGAATAGGCCGTGCGGCCGCCCGCCATAGGGGCCTTCTCGAGCACAACGACCTTCTTCGCTCCGGCTTCGAGTGCTCCGTAGGCCGCCATGAGGCCCGCGCCGCCCGAACCCACGATGACGACGTCCGCGGTGAGTTCGGGCGTCTTTGCGAGCGCGGGAAGGGAAAGGGCCGTGAGACCCAGACTCCCGAGGAGAAGCGTTCTGCGCCTCACGAATGGCTCCGGGCAAGAAGGATGAGCTTCGTCATGTCGACGGCGGTCTTGACGCCCAACTTCGCGAAAACGTTCGCGCGGTGGGTCTTGACGGTCGTCACCGAAATGCCGAGGCGATCGGCGATCGTCTTGTTGAGAAGACTCTCGGAAATGAGTTCGGCCACTTCCTTTTCGCGCTCCGTAAGGGTCGCGTAGCGCGCCTTGGCGTCGGAGACGGCGTCGTCTTCGCCGCGCGAGAGCAGGATCTTCGACATGGTCTGCACGATCGCTTCGCGAAGGCGCTGCGGCGACACGGGCTTTTCAAGAAAGGTCACGGCGCCGCGGGACATGGCGTTCACGGCCATGGCGATCGTCCCGTGGCCCGAGAGAAAGAGAATCGGCAGATCAATCTTGCGCGCGAGGAGGTACTGTTGCAGTTCGTGCCCCTTCATCCCCGGCATGGCTTCGTCGAGGACGAGACAGCCCGGGGCCGTGAAGTCGTCGGAAGCGAGAAAGGCTTCGGCGCTCTCGTAGGCGCGAACCTGCCAGCCGAGCGTTGCGAGATAGGCGCGGAGACTCTCGAGAAGATCCCGATCGTCGTCCACGATGCGGATGACGGGAAGACTCATGATGCTGTCCTCTGGTTGAAGTTGGGGGTGGCGAGCGGAACGTCGACGCGGACTTCCAGCCCGCCCTCAGAACGGCGCTCGAAACGCAGTTCGCAGCCGTGGCGGTCGGCGATCAGATGCACGATCGACAAACCGATCCCGAGGCCGCCGCTCGCGCTCGAAAGACCCGGGGAGCCCTCTCGCAGCAGACGGAAGGTTTCTTCCGGAATCGGCAGACCGTCGTTGACGATCCGAACGTGCGCGAAGCCTTCGTCGCGGCTCACTTCGAGAAGAATGGCGTTGTATTCGGACGCCTTGAGCGAAGCATTCGAGGCGTTGCGGATGAGATTGAGAAAGAGAAGCTGGAGCTCAAGTTCGACCCCGTGCACGGGGAGGGGCTCGTTGATTCCCGTCACTTCCACGGGAACGGCGTCGGGCGTGTCGTGCAGGTGCACGTGCACGGCCGATTCGAGCGTTTTCCTAAGGTCAAAGTTCGTCTCGGGGGCGCGCTCTCGTCGGGCGTAGCCGCGGACGCGGTCGATGATCCCGGTGATCCGTTCGGCCGCGTGCGCGATGTCTTCGACGGCGTCGCCGCTCGTTTCGTCGTCGTTGAGGGCCTCGTTGAGTCGGATCTTGAGCGTGTTGCAGTGGTTGATGATGGTGCTCAGGGGTTGCTTCAACTCATGCGCGATCATGCTCGAGAGGTGCGAGACCATGCCGCGGCTCTGCATGGCGGCGAGCCGCTCGCGCGTGTCGCGCGCGACCCCTTCGGCGTAGGCCTTCTCTTCGAGGGCGCGCTCGAGCGCCGCCGATTTGCGGCGGATCGCCACCGTCATGCGCAGTTCGTTCAGGAGAATGAGAAGGAGCACGACGAGCGCGATGAAGAAGTAGGTCGTGTGCCGCTCGATGAAGCCGCGAAGCGTCCAGTGGCGAAGCACTTCGTAGGGACCGATCTCGAGCTTCTGAAAGAGGGTGAAGATTTCCGCGTGGTCGCCCGAGACGGCCCATTCGAAGCCGTCACGGGGCGCCATCGTGAGAAGCGCCGCGGTTGCGGCCTTTGCGACCGCTTCGTTCGTTTTCGGGGTGGACGCCACGACGACGTCGGGGTAAAGCGGCGTCGAGACGAGACAGGGAAAGCCTTCGACCTTCACCGGAGCGATCACCTTGAGCGCGCCCTTCGGGATGAATCCCGAGCGCTCAAGCGCTTCGAGACGGCAGGCGGGGAGAAGCGCCGCGTCGGTCGCCTTCGTCAGCACCGAGCGCAGGGAGTCGGGAACGGCGTACTGAAGAAAGTGCGTCTCGCCGAAAAAGCTGCGCTCGTCGAAGCCTTCGTCGTGAAGGCGCCCCTGAAAGGCGAGCCAGCCGCCGAGACTGCTCGGAAAAGAGGCGGCGACGGAGCGCCCCTTGAGCGAAGCGATGTCGGTCAGGTCCGTGCGGTCGGCGCGCACGACGAGCGTCGTGCCCACGCCGTTCAAAAAGCCGTTCTCCGTCTTCTGGACGCGCGTCACGAGCCGTCGAAAGCCTGTGAGTTCGGCGCTTTGCACGAGATATTCCGCGGGTGCGACGAGAAAGTCGTAGTCGCGCATGAGGCGCGTGCGGTCGGGACCGATGCGCGGGAGGTCCGTCACCGTGACGGTGCGGGGCGCGAGGGCGGTGCGGAGGTTTTCGATCGTCGCGTCGACGAAGTCGCGCCGCTCGGCCGGACCGAAGTGATTGATGACGCCGATGCGCACGGTCTCCCCGGCGCGGGCGCCATAGACCAGGCCGAAACAGAGGAGGAGAAGGAGAAAAAGCGCTCGGCGCATGTCGGGAAGATGGAGTGGACGTCGGAAAATTTTATAAGAAAACGGGCGCGCGTCCCATCCTGCCGAGGGAGGATGAAGACGCCGCGCCCGCTTAGGCGTCCAAAGACTTCGGGTGGATCAGTCCTTGAGCGAATGAATCGGCGTGAAGGTGCCGTCGGGGTTCGGACGGAAGACGTAGTGTTCCTTCAGGTAGATGATGTCCTTGCGGTCGACGCTTTCGAGCTCGGCAAGGATTGCCGCGCGCGCCACGACCTTGGCGCCCGCTTCGACGGCGAGATTTTCAATGGCCTGCAGCGACTCGCCCGTGGCAATCACGTCGTCGATGATGGCGACGCGCTTGCCGCGGATCTTGTCGGCTTCGACGCCGTCCAAGTAGAGCGTCTGTTCCTTCTGGGTCGTGATCGAGCGAAGCGTGTGCGAGACGACGTTCTGCATGTAGGGCTTGCAGCTCTTTCGCGCGACGACGAACTCCTTCATGCCCATGATGCGGCTCATTTCATAGGTGAGACAAATGCCCTTGGCTTCGGCCGTCATCAGGACGTCCACTTCGGGAAGGCGCTTGACGAGTTCGGGGGCGACGCGCTGTACGAGTTCTGTGTCGGAGAGACAGACGAAGCTCGCGAGGGCCAGATTGTCTGCCACCTTCACGTAGGGGAGTTTGCGCTTCAAGCCGAGAATTTCAAAGTCGAAGTATTTCACGGGAGTGTCCTGATGATGCGGAGACGGTCGTTGCGGCCGTCGGGGAGGAGGGAAAGGCGACAGTCTAGCGGATGCGGATGTTCATCGGGGGTGCTTTCTGAGGGCAGGGTGCCCAGATTTTGACTTGGATCGAAAATCCGTCAAATTCTTTTGGGGGCGGTTCGCGCGCTCCGAGAAGTTGCACTGGCAGGATCGCTACAATTGAAGAGCATTTCTCCTACAACCCCCTGATGATCTTTGACTCGTCCACCGTTTGTGGCCGGGTCTTTTTTGGCTCAAAGGATAAACAGATCGTGGAAAACGACAACGCCAAACCCTGGAAATTGACGCTCGTCATCCTGACGGCGAGCTCGCTTCTGATGTCGGCGAGCTATACGATGCTCGTTCCCTTCCTGCCGATGTACCTCATTCAGGAACTCAACGTCGCGCAGGACGAAGTGAATCTTTGGAGCGGGATCATCTTCGCGATCTCCTTTGCGATTTCCGGGATCATGGCGCCGATCTGGGGGGGCGATGGCCGACAAAAAGAGCCGCAAACTCATGGCCGTACGCGCGGCGATCTGTCTTTCGATCACCTACGTTCTGGGCGGTCTCGTGCAGGACGTCTGGCAGCTCTTCGGCGTGCGCGTACTGCAGGGCTTTGCGTCGGGGCTCTGGCCGGCGTGCCTTGCGATCATGACGGTGAACGCGCCGAGAACGAAGTTGGGGCTCTGTCTCGGCACGATGCAGGGCGCCATGACGGCGGGCGGCGTGCTCGGTCCCCTCATGGGCGGTCTTCTCGCAGAAGCCTTCGGCATGCGTGCCGCCTTCTTCCTCGGGGGCGTCGGACTCTTCATCATCACGCTTCTCATCATCTTCTACATCAAGGAGCCGCCGAGAAAGAAGGTCGAAAGGGTCGAGTCGAGCCGTCCGAAGACAAACCTTCTCAAGGTACCCGTCGTGCAGCGCATGCTGCTTTGCGCGGGCGTGGTGCAACTCACGATTCTTCTGCAGCAGCCGATCATGCCGCTTTACGTCGGAGAACTGCAGGGGAGCATGGACCGCATCGTGCTCGTCACGGGGATGCTCTTTTCGATCGTCGGGATTTCGGGCGTAATCGCTTCGCCCGTCTGGGGGATCGTCGGGCAAAAGTGGGGCTTCCGTCCGGCGCTCTATCTCGCGCTGCTCGGCTCGGGCATTTTCGGGATGATTCAAGCGATCCCGACGACACTGGTTCCCTTCGGCGTGTGGCGCTTCATCGGCGGCCTCGCCTTCGCCGGGATCTTTCCGGCCATCAACGCGGTGCTTTCGCAGTCCTCCGCCCCGGAAGACCGCGGCCGCATCTTCGGGCTTTCCTACGCCGCGCAGCAGGTCGGCAGCGTGATCGGCCCGATCGCGGGCGGCGCCATGGCGATGTATCTGCCGCTCAAGTTCGTGATCTTCACGAGCGGGTTCGTGCTCATTCCGCTCGTGATCTTCCTCTACCTCATGCGTCCGAAGGTCGAACCCAACACCAAGGGCGATCCGGCCAATCTGGGCTGACGAGAGATTGAAAACGACGATCGGCGGGCGAAAGTCCGCCGATTCGTTTTGGAAGTGCCGCCGACCGATCAGTCCCGCCGTTCAAGATTCCAGTCATGGAGAATGCCGGTGCGCCGGTCGGCTTCGAATTCGGCCTTGCAGCCGTTCTTTCTCAGAACGCCCTCCCAACGCTCGCCTTCGCGGCGAAGCCGAACGTCTTCCGGACGCGCACCGGGGATGCGCCGGGCGGCTTCCCGCCGTACCTTCTCTTGCGCGTTCGGAACGGCCTTCTGGCGGCGCACCCATTCCTCACGGATTTCACAGTCGGCGTCGACGACGTCTCCGCTGCGGCGCGACACGGCGACGTCGAAATCCCCGAAGGCGGTTTCAAATTCCACCTTGTAGACGGGGACGCCGTTTTCTTCGCCCCGTTCGATCTTGAGATTCCTCACGTCGCGGCGTGCGACGGCGGCGTGCGCGAGCGCAATGCGGAGCGCTTCCTCCCGATCGACCTCTGCGGGGGCGGCGAAAGAGACGGGCGCTCGTCCCAAAAAAGGAAGAATTGCGAACAGTTTGACTACGTTTCGACGGTCGATCATGACGCGCTCCAAATATGACAAAACGATGACAAAAATATGACAGAAATATGACAAAAGGGCGACGGTTCCTGAAAAAACAATAAAAAAACTCGGATCTATGCCGTCAAGTGCCTCGTTGTAAAGATAAAAGATCGCAATTAGCGTCAAAAAACACCTTTTTGGCGGGGTGGGATGTCAAAAAACTTTCATAATCCGGGGAACTTTCGGATACAATTTGCGGCAACTATAACGACCCGCAAATCCGACGCGTCGCTACGGTGTGGAGCACAGCGTCGGGCGCTCCAGCATGGATACATTTATTCTCCTCGCCCTCGTCCTTTTAGGCATTCTTGCCGTTTGCGACCTTTTCGTCGGCGTCTCGAACGACGCCGTGAACTTCCTCAATTCCGCCGTCGGCTCCAAGGCCGCCCCATTCTGGGTGATTCTGGCGGTGGCCTGCGCAGGCGTTCTCCTCGGCGCCACCTTTTCGTCGGGCATGATGGAGGTGGCCAAAACCGGGGTCCTGATCCCGGAAAACTTCACCTTCAAGGAAGTCATCATCGTATTCGCGGCCGTCATGGTGACGGACGTTCTCCTCCTCAACACCTTCAACTCCCTCGGTCTTCCCACCTCCACCACCGTCTCCATCATCTTTGAACTCCTGGGCGGCGCCATCGCGATGGCCTGCCTCAAAGTGTGGCAGTCGGGCGCTCCCTTCACCGATCTCGGCACTTACCTCAATTCGGGCAAAGCCCTCGCGATGATCCTCGCGATCCTCACCTCCGTCCTCGTCGCCTTCATTTCGGGCGTCGTCGTGCAGTGGGTTCTTCGCCTCGTCTTCACCTTCCGCTACGAGCGCATCTACAGGTGGCTGGGCGGCGTCTTCGCGGGCGTCGCGTTTACGGCGATCTTCTACTTCCTCGTCATGAAGGGCGCCAAGGGCGCTTCCTTCATGCGTCCCGAATGGATCGAGTGGATCGACGCCAACACCGAGGCGATCCTCATCGTTTCCTTCGTCGGCTGCTCGCTCTTCTTCCAGGCGCTGATTCTCTTTTTCCGCCTCAACGTCTTCCCCTACGTCATTCTTGCGGGCACCTTCGCGCTTGCCTTCGCCTTCGCGGGGAACGACCTCGTGAACTTCATCGGCGTGCCGATGGCGGCGCTTGACAGCTGGAACATCTTCTCAGCGGTCGAAGGGGCTAATCCCGACACCTTCCTCATGGGCGGGCTGCGTGACGTGACGCATACGCCCACCTACATCCTCCTCGCCGCGGGCCTCGTGATGGTGCTCACGCTCTGCTTCTCGAAGAAGGCGCACACGGTGATCCGCACGTCGATCAACCTTTCGAGCTCGTCGCGCGGCGGCAAGGAACAGTTCGGTTCGTCATTGCCCGCCCGCATGCTCGTGCGCGGCGCTCTGCACGCCAACGACATCATTCATCAGATCATCCCGAAGAGCATCTTCCGCGTTCTCGACAAGCGTTTCGAGCAGCCCAAGCATTCGGCGCGCGACATCGCCTTCGACGAAGTGCGCGCGAGCGTGAACCTCGTTCTTGCCGCGGCGCTCATCGCTTCGGCCACGAGCCTCAAGCTTCCGCTCTCGACCACCTACGTCACCTTCATGGTCGCCATGGGTTCGAGTCTCGCCGACGGCGCCTGGGACCGCGAATCGGCCGTCTACCGCATTTCGGGGGTTCTCACCGTCATTTCGGGCTGGTTCATCACGGCCTTCACGGCGGCGACCGCCTGCGGCATCGTGACCTTCCTCTTCGTGTGGCTCGGCGAAGCCGCCATCATCCTCGGCATGGTGATTTCGCTTGTTCTCATCATCAAGTCGAACTTCTTCTCGAAGGAAGATGACGACGACGTCCGCCTCGAAGTGACGCACGTCGAAAAGGGAGACCGCGAATCGATCCGCGCGCTCCTTTCGGTGAACATTCAGTCGAACCTCGACCGGACGCTCGACCTCTTCGCCTCGGGTCTCGAAGCCTTCCTCGCGCAGGACCACAAGACGCTCGCGCGTCTCAAGGGCGAAGGCGCCATGTTCTTCGACCTCGTCATGATGCGCCGCGGCGAGTACTACCGCATGGCCTTGACGGGCGGCGGCACGAAGGCCGACCGGGACGCGCGCAACTTCTACTACCGCGCCTATTCGAGCATGAAGGAAGTGAGCCATGCACTTCGCGACCAGCTCGGGATTTCCGAAAACTATGTCGCCAATTCGCACTCTCCCTTCACGGGCAAAATGCGCGACAACATCGAAAAGCTCGCCAAGGACATGCGCGCCGTCGGAGACAACTTCGTTCCCGCCAACTGCGCCCGCATCCTCGGTCTCATCGAAGAGGCCCAGCGCGAATTCATGGAACAGATCGCCGAAGAGCAGATTTCGCTTCGCAAGAGCGAGCTCTATCTCGGCTACCTCCTCTTTGCGCGCGAAGTGCTCAACCGCTACCTCATGGTGAAGCTCCTGCAGTCGGAGCTTGAAAACGGCACCGGCACGGGCACGCAGCCCGCGCCCGACGCCCCCAAGGCGGCCTAAGGCGCATCGCTGAAAACCACAGGGCGACTCCTCCGGAAACGGGCGGGTCGCCTTTGTTTTTGCGCCATCCATCCTTCTGTAAGTCACACGTCTTTTCACTAGAATGTCCTTTCAGTCGGCGTCGCACACGACTTCCCGCCGACCCTTTGCCTTTCGCCGGGAGATTTTTTCCGATGCCGACCATTCTTTTCGCTTCCCCCGTTTTCGGGCCCGTGCACTCGCGCCGTCTCGGCCTCTCGCTCGGCGTCAATCTGCTCCCCGCGGACGGAAAGCTCTGCACCTTCGACTGTCTTTACTGCGAGTGCGGGCTCAATGAGGAGCACCGCCCCAAGACCGACATGCCCTCGCGCGCGCTCGTCGCGCAAAAGCTCGAAGAGCGCATCCGGTCGCTCGCTCTCGAGGGACGCCCCGTCGACGCGATCACCTTCGCAGGGAACGGCGAGCCCACCATGCATCCCGACTTTGCGGCGATCGTGGAGGATACGGTCGCGATCCGCGACCGTCTGGCGCCTTCGGCCAAGCTCTGCGTCCTCACGAATTCGACGAATCTTCTGAAGCCCGGGGTGGCGGAAGCGCTGAGGCGGTTCGATCTCCCTATGTTCAAGCTCGACGCGCTCGACGCCGACTGGGTGAAGCGCGTAAACCGCCCGCAGTGTCCCTATCGTCAGGAGGCCCTGATCGAAGCGCTCAAGGGCTGGGAAGGGGAGTGCATCATCCAGACGATGTTCCTTCGCGGGACGGTTGACGGGGTGTCGGTCGACAACACGACGGACGACTTCGTCGAGCCCTGGCTGAAAGTCGTCGCCGACATTCGCCCGAAGTGCGTTTCGATTTATTCGCTTGACCGCGACGCCTCCTGCACTACGCTTCTTAAGACCGATCCCGAACGGCTTCTTGCGATCGGTGAGCGCGTGAAGGCCTTGGGCATCCCCGTGCAGGTTTCGGTGAAGCCTTCCGAAGTGCGCCGCGAGAAGGAGTGCGATTGAGAACGGAGAAATTCCCATGCACAGCAATGCTCCCTTCATTCGCCGCGTGGCGGCCGTTCACGACCTTTCGGGCTTCGGGCGCGTGTCGCTTACGACCGTCATTCCGGTCCTCTCCACCATGGGCTTCGAAGTCTGTCCCTTGCCGACGGCGATTCTCTCGAACCACACGCAGTATCCGCACTTCAGCTTTCTCGATCTGACGGACGAACTCCCGAAGATCATCGCCGAGTGGCGGCGCCTCGCGCTCGAATTCAGCGCCATTTACACGGGCTACCTCGGGTCTCCACGGCAGATCCGCATCATCGCGGACTTCATCGAAGAATTCCGCCGCGAGGAGACGCTCGTCGTGGTCGACCCGGTCCTCGGGGACAACGGGCGGCTCTACAACAAGATCACGGACGAAATGGTGTCGGAAATGCGCGTGCTCGCCCGCAGGGCGGACGTCCTGACGCCGAACCTCACGGAAGTCTTCGCGCTGTTGGGGCGGGCGTACCAAGCCGACTGCACGGACGAGATGCTCAAGGACATGATCGCCGAATTGTCCGAAAAGGGGCCCGACACGGTGATCATCACGGGCGTGCCCGTCAAGAACGAGCCCGGACTCACGGCCGTGCTCGCGAAAAGCCGCAGCGACGGGCGCACCTGGAAGGTGACCTGTCCCTATCTTCCCGCTCACTATCCGGGCACGGGCGACACCTTCACGAGCGTCGTGACGGGAAGCCTTCTGCAGGGCGACAGCCTGCCGATCGCGCTCGACCGCGCGGTGCAGTTCATTTTGCAGGGGATTCGCGCGACCTTTGGCTATCAGCACGACAACCGCGAGGGGATTCTGCTCGAGCGCGTGCTCCCGAACCTTCGCATGCCGATCCAGATTTCGAGCTACGAGCTCGCCTGAGGAAGGCTTCTCAGAGCGCCGTCACGCAGGGAACGTCCCCTTCGTCGAAATGGAGCGTGCGGATGCGCACCGGGATGGAAAAGAGCTCCGTGAGCTTCTCTTCCGTCATCAGGTCCTTCGTGTCGCCGAAGACGGGCGGCTCTCCCTTCGGGACGAGCAGGGTCTTCGTCGCAAGCGCCAGGGCGTGCGCGGGGAAGTGCGTGTTGAGAATGCAGCCGAGCCCCCGGTCGGCAAGTTGTTGGATAACGTCGAGCACCACGCGCTGATTGCGAAAGTCAAGGTTGCTCTCGGGCTCGTCGAGAACCAGCAGGGCGGGTTCGGTCGCCAAGGCCCGCGCAATGAGGGCGAGCTGCAGTTGTCCGCCCGAGACTTCGCTCGTGAGCCGGTGCGCGAGGTCGGGCACGCCCACTTCCTCGAGCACCCGGTCGACGATCTCCCAGTCCTTCGGGCCCGGTCGCCCGAAGGGACCGAGATGGGGACTGCGCCCGAGCGCCACCATGTCGCGGATCGTCATCGGCGCAAAGGCCGGGCTTTTGGCCTGCGGGACGTAGCCGACGATCCGCCAGAAGTCGCGGGGCGCCCAGTCGCGCACGTCGCGGCCGTCCAGAAGACTTCTGCCTTTCGTCCAGGGGAGAAGTCCCAGGACCGAGCGCAAAAGCGTCGTCTTTCCGGCGCCGTTGGGGCCGAGGATCGCAAGCACGCCTTTCGCTTCAAAGGAGAAGTGCACGTCCGAAAGAATCGGCGTCGGGGCCTTGCCGCGCGCGGCGGGCCACGTGTAAAAGGCGTGTTCCGCGGAGAGCGTATGGGTCATCGGACGCCTCCTTGCGTGCGGCGCAAAAGCAAAATGAAGAAGGGCGCGCCGATCACGGCCGTGAGGATCGAAACGGGAATTTCCGCTTCGCTCACGGTTCTCGCGAGCGTGTCGACGACGAGCATGAAGAGCGCGCCGAGAACCATCGAGGCGGGGAGAACGTAGCGGTTGTCGGATCCGAAGAGAAGCCGCGCGGCGTGGGGAACGAGCAGTCCCACCCAGCCGATCAGGCCGCAGAGCGACACGACCGAGGCGGTGAGAAGGGTCGCCGCCGTAATGACGCCTGCGCGAAGGCGTGCAAGCGGAATCCCGAGGCTCTTCGCTTCGTCGGGCGTGAGCGTCGTCACGTTGAGGCGCCAGGCGAAAAGTTCAAGTGCGACGAGCGCCAGAAGAATGAGGGGCGCGCCCGCGAGAACGCGGTCGACGGTCGCGCCCGAAAGGGCGCCCATGAGCCAGAAGGTGATCTGCGGAAGAACGTCCTGGGGGTCGGCCACGTACTTGACGAGCGAAATGAGGGCCGTGAAGAGCGCCGCCACGACCATGCCCGCGAGAATCATCATGAGAAGTCCCGACTCGCCGCGCACGCGCGCGATCGCGAGCACGAGAAAGACGGAGAGAAGGCCGCTCGCCAGGGCGCAGAATTGGATGCCCAGGCCCGTCGCGCCGAAGAGAATGCCGAGCACCGCGCCGAAGGACGCGCCCGTCGCGACGCCGAGCGTGTCGGGGCTTGCGAGGGGATTCGCAAAGAGCGCCTGAAAGGCCGCGCCCGCGGCCGAGAGGCCGGCGCCAGCGAGAATCGCAAGCGCAATGCGGGGAAGCCGCACCTGAAAAAGGAGGTTTTCAACGACGCGGCGCTTTCCTTCGAGTTCCGCATCGAACCCGAGGGGTTCCAGGAGGAGCGTCACGGTGTCGTGGGGCGAGATGCCGTAGCGCCCGAGACCGAGGGCGCCCACGACGAGGACGAGAAGGAGCGCGGTGAGCGCTCCCATCCAAAGACGAAAGCGCCGCGTTTCGCGGCGCACGGCGGAGAGACTCGTTTCCATGGAATCTTCGCGGGATCAGCGGGCGCGCGCGGCGCCGACGCCCGCGGCCTTCGAAGGTCGATAGATGCGTTCGACCTGAGCATCGGTCAGGTCCGCGCCGAATACGGTCTTGTAAAAGCGCTTCGTCTCGGCCGCGAGGTCCACGTCGGCAAAGCGCTCGGGGTGGAGGGTCTTCGCCATCCAGAGAAGCGTCAGAGGACTGTCGATCGAGGGCGTGAAGCTTCGGTAGAGCCCGAGCGGCATCTTGTGGACGGCCTTCTTTTCCACCGCCCGCAGTCCCTGCCAGTCTCGGCCCTCCGTGCGGTTTTCAAGAAGGTCTTCGGGTTGCGCCGTCGTGAAGTTCGTGAGAAGAATGACATCTGGATCGAGCGCGTGGACGTCCTCCATCGTGATCACGGCGTTGGCGTTCCGCAGCGTAATGTGTTCCGCGGCGTTTCGGCCGCCCGCGGCATTGGCCCAGTATTGGCCGAAGAAGTGCTTCCCCGAGGTCACGATTTCCGTGGGGGAGAGACGCACGAGAAAGAGCACCGAGGGACGGTCCTTCTCTTCGAGGTTCGTGAGACGGTCGGAGACGAGCGTCGCAAGGCGCTCGGATTCGGCGGCGACGATTTCGGGCTTCACGGGAGCGTCGGGGAAGAGTTCTCCGAGGATGCGCATCCAGGAGGCGCGCGTCTTTTCGACGTCGTAGTCCCACTTCGTCGCCGAGACGGCGACGGCGGGAAGGCCGGCGTTGCGCACTGCTTCGAGCGTACGCTTGTCGGGGGCGTTCACGAGCACGACGTCGGGGTCGAGCGAGAGAAGGGCCTCGACGTTGAGGACGTTCCCCGTCATGAAGCCCGTGTCGGCCCTGAGGACTTCGGGCCAGAGTTCGCCCAAGAGCCCGTTCTTCGCGGCGGCGTAGCTTGCCGGATGCATGCCGATCACGGTTTCGCCCGACTGCGTGTAGGCCGTGACGGCCGCGGCGAGCGGGAAGATGTTCGTGACGGCGACGCGCTCCACCTTGTCGGGGACCTCGACCGAGGCTCCGTTGTCGTCCGTCACCGTGCGGGCGCCGGCCGAAAGGGTGAGAAGCGAAAGGGCGGCAAAGCCCGTGAGCGGGAGCGCAAGGCGGCGAAGAAGGGCGTGCATGATGATTTCTCCGATTCTTAGAGAATGTGGCGCCCGCGGGCGTCCTTCTTCATGATGCGTTCCTGTTCGCGCTTCCAGGCCTTCTTGCTTTCGTCGGCGCGCTTTTCGAATTCGCGCTTGCCGCGGGCGAGCGCGAGCGTGCACTTGACGCGGCCGCGCGTGAAGTGAAGGTCAAGCGGCACGAGTGTGTAGCCCGAGCGCTCCACGCGGCCGATCAACTTCATGATTTCGCGGCGGTGCATGAGGAGCTTGCGCGTGCGGTTCGTTTCGAGCGTTTCGTGCGTGCAGACCTGGTCGGCCGGATTCATGTGGGCGTTGCAGAGAAAGAGTTCGCCGTCGCGGATGTAGATGTGCGCGAGATTGATCTGGGCGCGCCCGGCGCGCACGGACTTCACTTCCCAGCCGCGCAGCACGAGCCCGGCCTCGAATTTGTCTTCGATCGTATAGTCGAAGCGGGCGCGTTTGTTGACGATCTGTGCCATAACTTTGTCTTTCTTGTTGTGGTTTCAAACGTTTGAGCCCCACATTTTAGTAAGATTTCCCTTTTCGCGCATTTTTCCCGAGGAATACGACACCATGGACCGCATTGCGATCGTGACGATTGATGAAAAGGGGGCGACGACCCGTACGCTCGAAGTGCCCGCGGGGACACTCCTCGGGGAGGTCCTTGAACTCGCTTCGATCACGCTCCCCGAAGGTTGGGGCGTGAGTCTCTGGGGTGAAAAGCGCGATCTGCGCACGCTCCTCTCGGACGGCGACCGAATTGAAGTCGCCGCGCCCATCCTGATCGATCCCAAGGAACGCCGTCGCCGCCGCGCGGAACTGCAGGGGGACGTCCGTCAGGTCACCTGCGGGCGCCACGGCGGCAAGCACCGTCTCGCCTGAAAATCAGCAAGGGGCGCGCCCGAGGGCGGGCGTCCTTTTCGGAGAACCCGGAGCCGGACGAAAAGTCAAAGTCGCCGTACTCGGAAGGACGCTTCGGTTCGCAAGCTTGCGTCGAACGCATCACGCCGCCGGGTGGCGAGAAAGCTCGTTTCGGCCGTCGTGCCGCCCGCAAGTTTCGCGGATACGGCCGCACGGGCGCAGAGCGAGAGAGGAGGCAAGTCGCAGGGCGTCCCGTCCGCATCGAAGCTCGGTGCCATTCCTTCGGTTCTTCGGCTGTCCGATCGACGCCAAAATCCGTAGTCCGCCCGGGCGAGGGGATCCGCGGTGAGCAGGCAGCGCCGGTTCTTGCCGCTACCAAAGTGGAAGCCGCCGAGGACCTGGTCGGGAGACGGCCGGTGTCGTCCTGGTCGCGCGCAGACGTGGCAAGACGGGAAGTCGTCTCTGCGGCCCGACGAGAAAACCGAACCGTTTTTTCCAACAACTGCGTTTTGGACGGTAAAATCCCCTGATCCCCAATACAAAAGCAAAACGCTCGGTCTCGGACGTTCCGGGACCGTTTTCGTTTTCTCCAAACCCTCAACTTCGGAGTCCCGCCGTGGATTGGCTCAATCAACTCATCACCGTCGTCAACGACTTCCTGTGGACCAACATCGTGATCGTGATGTTGGTCGGCATTGGTCTGTGGTTCACCCTTCGCACGGGGTTCGTGCAGATCCGCCGTCTTCCCGAAATGCTCGCGCTCCTCACGGAAGGCGCGGGTGCGGCTCCCCGCAAGGGCCACATTTCGACCTTCCAGGCCTTCTGCGTTTCGACCGCCTCGCGCGTGGGCGTGGGCAACATCGCCGGGATCGCCATTGCCGTCGTGATGGGGGGCCCGGGCGCCGTCTTCTGGATGTGGGTGATCGCGACGATCGGTTCGGCCACGGGCTTCGTTGAATCGACCCTCGCGCAGATCTACAAGGCCCCGAAAAAGGGCGGCGGCTTCGTGGGCGGCCCGGCCTACTACATCGGCAACGCCCTCGGGAGCCACTTCTTCGCTTCCTTCTTTGCCGTGATCCTCGCCGTCACCTACGGGCTCATCTTCAATTCGGTGCAGGCCAACACGATCGCGCTTTCGCTCATGACCTCCTACGGCGACTATCTCTCGACCGAATGGATCGGCGTCGCGGTGGCTGCGCTTACGGCACTTGTCATCTGCGGGGGCGTCACGCGCATCGCCAAGGTCGTGGCGGTCATGGTTCCCTTCATGGCGGGCGCCTACCTCCTGGTGGCCTTCGCCATCACGGTCCTCAACATCACGATGGTCCCCGAAGTGCTCGTGACGATCGTTCGCTGCGCCTTCGACTTTGACGCGGTGCTCGGCGCGGGCTTTGCGGCCGCCCTCATGACGGGCGTCAAGCGCGGGCTCTTCTCGAACGAGGCCGGCATGGGCTCGGTCCCGAACGCCGCGGCCACGGCCGACGCTTCGCACCCCGTGAAGCAGGGCCTCGTGCAGTCGCTCGGCGTCTACGTCGACACGATGCTCGTGTGCACTTCCTCGGCCATGATCGTGCTTCTCACCCCAGGGTGGGAAACGAGCGGCCTCACCGGGATCGAACTCGCGCAGCACGCGCTCACGACCCAGCTCGGCACGTGGACGAACACCTTCATGTCGGTCCTCGTTCTCTTCTTCGCCTTCTCGAGCGTGATCGGCAACTACTTCTACGCCGAAGTCAACATGGACTTCATTTCGCGCCGCCCCTGGGCGATCTGGGTCTACCGCCTCATGGTGGTCGGGATGGTCTACTTCGGGTCGGTCGCAAGCCTCGGACTTGTCTGGAACCTCGCCGACCTCTTCATGGCGCTCATGGCGCTCACGAACCTCGTGGCGATCTTCCTTTTGGGACGCTTCGCCTTTGCGGCGCTCAAGGACTACTTTGACCAGAAGGCCCGCGGCATCCGTGCACCCGAATTCGATCCGAAGGTGCTTCCTTCGCAGAAGGGCATCCTCGCCTGGCCCCGCCGCAAGGAGGAGGAAATCGCGCAGGATTGATGCGCTCCGCTTTCCGATAAAGCCGGTCGGCGCGTCCCCGCCCGCGGGGACCTTGCGTCGATCGGTTTTTTCTATTTTTTGGAAAGGGAAAAACAATTCTCAAAGGCCGCTTCCGGGGAAAAGAAGGATCTTTTTGCTGCGGGAGGCGCAGAGAGGACCAGGGGTTCGGGTTTTCTCTTAATCGAACCTTAAAGAAATCGTTTTGGAAGAGGCGGGGTTTTACCATAGAATCTAATCGTTCGGCAAGCCGGCACGCGATCGGCTCCGACAACCTATTACAAGGGAGACCCCAACCATGTTCCGACATTCCCCTCTGCCGCTCATGCTCGCGGCCATCGGCCTCGGCTTCGCAATGTCCGCTTCGGCCGCCGACCTCACAAAGTGCACTTCCTGCCACGGCACGATCGCCAAGGATCACGCCGGTGCGGCGCACAAGGACGTCGCCTGCTCGACCTGCCACACGGGTCTGGATCAGCACCTCGCCAACATGAAGACGCGCCCGACGGTCAACTTCGACCCGGCCGCCTGCGGCGCCTGCCATACCGATCAGTACAAATCCCTCTTTGCGACGAGCGACCGTCCGGCCCGTCAGTCGAAGAAGGACGCCGCGGGTCCCGCGCCCGATCCCTTCTTTGACCGCGCCATGGGTACGCACGGCTTCACTAAGGAACACGACCTTCCGCGCGCCCACACCTTCATGGCGATCGACCAGTTCATCGTCGACCGCGCCTTCGGCGGCCGTTTCGAACCGAAGGAAGGCTGGCTCTACACGACGCTGGAAGGCGGCAAGTCCTACAAGGTCTGGGACGTCCTCAAGGACAATCATCCCGAGTCCAACGAACACAAGCCCTTTAAGCCCGGTACCGCCGCCGCGGGCAACGCCGTGTGCTGGACCTGCAAGTCGACCGACCTGATGCTCGACTGGGCCTACATGGGCGACAAGGTCGACGGCGCCAAGTTCCACCGCGGCTCGAACGCCGTCGACGTGGTCCGCTCCGTCAACCACGGCATCAACTGCAACTTCTGCCACGATCCGCACACCGCTCAGCCGCGCGTGATGCGCGACGCGCTCATCGACGCGATGGAACGCAAGGACGGTCCGAACGTCTATCGTGATCACGCCGCCAATCCCGCCAAGCTCACGGTCAAGGACGCCGGCGTTCGCGGCTTCACCCGCAAAATCGCCACGATGGACCGCGCCGACAGCCGTCTGATGTGCGCGCAGTGCCACGTCGAATACGTCTGCAACCCGGGTCAGGAAGCCGGCACGGGCAAGGCCATCGGCATGAACAGCCGTCTCACGAACCTCTTCCCGTGGGTCAACGCCGACGACATCGAAGCCTACTACGACAAGGTCGGCTACCGCGACTTCAAGCACCCGTTGACGGGCGCCCAGCTCGTGAAGCTGCAGCATCCCGACGCCGAAACCTACTTCGGTTCGAAGCACGACAAGGCGGGCGCCACCTGCGCTTCCTGCCACATGCCCAAGGTGAAGAAGGCCGACGGCACGACCTACACGAACCACTGGGCCACGTCGCCGCGTCACTACATCAAGGAAACCTGCTTGACCTGCCACACCGACAAGACGGAAAAGCAGATGAACGCTGCGATCGACGCGATGCACGGTTACTACACGGGTAAGCTCCGTGAAGCCGAATCCCGCATGAACGACATGTTCAATGCGTTCGAACTCGCCATCGCCATGAACGTGCCGGAAGAAAAGCTTGCCGAAGCCCGCAAGCTCCACGCCACGGCCCACATCAATTGGGAATACTGGACGGCCGTCAACGGCGCCTGGTTCCACAATCCCGACATGGCGGTCCGTTCGCTCTCGAAGTGCGCCGACGCCGCTCTGAAGGCCACGAACCTTCTGCGCGCCGCCACGAAGGAAGTGAACCAGAAGAAGTAACCGCCTTCCGCCGAAGCGTCCGTTGAGGACGCTTCGGAAAGCGAAGCCCCCGTCCCGTGCGAAGCGATTCCCACGGGACGTTCTTTTCTGCGGGTTCGTATCCCGACTCTGCTAAGATGAGCGGTCTGCCGGCATTTCATAAAAATCCAAACACATGACAGATACCGTTTTGCTTTATGTCGTTTTCGGCGTCATGCTCGCGGCGGCGATCGCGGCGATATTGCCGACTTTCCTTCGGGGCGTGCACTCGGGCGATGAGCAGGAAGACGAACACGCGGCCTTTTTGCAAAAGTCCCTCCGGGAAGAGGCAGAGCGCCTCGAGGCGGAGTACGCGCAAGGGCTTCATACGGAGGAGACCTACCGCTCGCTTCGCGAAGATCTCGAGCGCCGCGCCGTCGAGGAAATGAGGGAAACCGAGACGACGAAGAGCCGCGTTGTGCCCGTATCGCTGCGAAACGCGGTGATTGGCGTCGTCGCGCTGATGGTGTGCGTCCCCGTCATGTGCTATCAGCTGCTCGGCGCTCCGGAAGTGATGCTCCTCGTCAAGGATCAACAGGTCTTTCAGGGCGAAGCCCGGGATGTGGAACAGATCCGCGAATACCTGAAGGTGAACGAAAAGGATGCCCGCGCCTGGGTGCTGCTTGCGCGCCGCAGCGTCGAGCAGGAGGACTACCGCACGGCGCTCGACGCCTACCGCAAGGGGCGTTCCCTCAACGAAAAGGTTGCGGCCGATCCCGAAGTCATGCTCGAACTCACCGCGACGATTCTGACCCTGAACGAGCGCTCCGCCTTTCCGGAAGCGAAGGAGCTCGTGAGGAAGGCCCTGGGCGTCGATCCCGAAAGCCCGCGCACCCTAGAAATGGCGGCGATCGTGATGCTTACGGCCGAAGACTGGAAGGGGGCGGTTCCCTATCTCGAATCGATGCTCGCCAAGTCGAGTCCTGACACGCCGCAGTATCTGCGCCTTGCGGAACTCCTTCGCGAGACGAAGGAAAAGGCGGCCGGGCAACCGTAAACCGGTCCCGGCTGAAGAGAGTCTTTTCGGAGCCGGGGCGCCGATTGATGCACTCGGGGATGCCAGAAGGTCGGAAAATCGACCTTCCTCACTCGTACGCGACGGCTCGGCGGACTGCGAGGACGTTTTCTCGCGGACGCGCGCGTTGCCCGCCTTCCCGGGAAAGGGCGCGGTGGGTCGGCGGCTTCGCTGAGGAAAAACGAAGAACAAACGAAAAGGGAGCGTCTCTTGGTACGCTCCCTTTCTTGTATTCGACCGGAGCGCCCGGGGACGGGGCGCTCCGAGGAGAAGGCGTTTAGGCTTCGCCTTCGACGTAGGGTTCGCTTCCGAGGTCGCCCTCAAGACGCGTGACGATGACGGCCGAGGCCACGTCGCCGACCACGTTGATGGACGTACGGATCATGTCGAGAATACGGTCGACGCCTGCAATGAGGGCCACCGCTTCGAGCGGGATGCCGACCTGCGTGAAGACCACCGTCGTCATGATGAGGCCCGCACCGGGGACGCCGGCCGTGCCGACGGCGGCGAGAACGCCCATCAGAACGATCGTGAGCTGGTCGGCCATCGTCAGGTCAAGCCCGTAGACTTCCGCGGCGAAGATCGAGCAGACGCCCATGTAAATGGCCGTGCCGTTCATGTTGATCGTGTTGCCGAGCGGAATCGAGAAGGAAGCCACGGCCTTCGTGGAGCCGAGACGGCGGGCGGCGTTGAGGTTCGCCGGCAGAGCCGCGGCCGAAGAGCAGGTCGTGAAGGCGACGAGCCACGGTTCGAAGACGCCCTTGTAGAAGGTCATCATCGGGATGCCCGTGACGACGCGCACGAGCGGCACGAGGAGCACGATGACGAAGAAGGCCGTCGCGAGGAAGGACGAGAGGATGAGCTGGAAGAGCGGCAGGAGGACGCCGAGACCGTGACGGCTCACCGTGTAGGCGATCAAGCCGAACACGCCGATCGGGGCGTAGAGCATCACGATGTGCGTGACGCGGATCATCGTGTCGCCGACGAGTTCGAAGAAGTTGAGCACGGGCTTGCCGCGTTCGCCGAGGGCGGAGAGACCGAAGCCGAAGATCACCGCAAAGAAGATGATCTGCAGCATCTGGCCTTCGGACATGGCCTGCATCGGGTTGATCGGGACGATGTTCAGGAGCGTCTGCGTGAGCGGCGGCGCTTCGACGGCCTTGGCGGCGAGACCTTCGGTCGAGAGGTCAAGGCCGACGCCCGGCTGGATGAAGCTCGCAAAGATAAGGCCCATCGCAACGGCGACGGCCGTCGTGAGGGCGTAGCAGATCAGCGTCTTGGTGGCGACGCGGCCGAGCTTCGAGGTGTCCGAAATGCCGGCGGCGCCGGCAATGATGGTGGCGAGCACCAACGGCACCACGACCATGCGGATCAGGCGAATGAAGAGGTCGCCCAACGGCTGAAGGAAAGTTTTCGCGGTTTCCTGTTCCACGAGCGCGCCGACCACGACGCCGAGCGCTAGACCGATCATCATCTGCCAAGCCAGACTGATCTTGGGTTTCTTGGATGACATAAAGCCTCCCGTTGTGTTTTGTTTTTTCCGGCTTGGCGTAAAGGCACCTATTGCATTTGCTTTTGCTCCAAGACCTCAATGTGTAGTTTACATTTCGTAAACTCATTTCGCAAAAGGCTCTCCATAGGGATTTTTCTTACGTTGACAACGCAGAAAAATGAAAAATCATTCCGGAAACATTTTCCCGTATGAGAGAAAATCGTTACTGTTCACTTCAACATGTTGACATCAATGCTCTTTTCGTGTTGTTGCGCGCATGATCGGGGAACGACGGTTCCGTAAAAGGGTCTTATGTAAGACTTTTGTCTTACCCATGAACATTCCCGCCGCGGGAGATTTGTTCGGGACCTGGAAGGGCGGGAAAGAGCGGTTTTGGGGACATCCGACCCGCTCCGGGCGTGGCGCGCAAAGACAAGACGCAAAAAAGCCGCCCGAAGGCGGCTTGGAGGGGCGCGGGCGACTTCTTATCCGTGCAGACGGCGCAGGGCCTCGAGGAGGTCCCGCACGCCGTAGAGCGTCATGAAGCCCGCGCTCACGGGGATGGCGGCGTACATGTAGCGCACCTCCATCCAGGGGATCGACTGCATGGTGGCGTTCGAGCGCATCACCCAGATCCAGCCGTACCAACAGATGACGGCGTAGGTGGCGAGTTCGATCGCGCAGACGATGACGCGAAGAATCCGTCCCGAGAGACGGTCGCGCAGGCGGTCCGTGAAGAGGTCCACGACGAAGTGGTTGCGCGTGCGCACGAGTTCCTGGGCACCCAGGAAGATCATCCAGACGAGCGCGAACTGAATCCAGTCGTCCGTCTGCGTGAAGTTGTAGATCGGCACGAACCGCACGAAGACGTTCAGGATGAACATGATGAAGATCGACGCCATGGCGACGACGCAGATCGCGCGCACGACGCGGCTGAGAAGTTCGTCGCCGGCGCGAAGGAGAGAAAGCAAAGAGGACATGTTCGATACTCCGTCAGGACACGAGGCGCGAGAAGGCGAGCGAGAGGTCGGGAATGAGCGCGACCGCCACGGCCATGAGAATCATGATGGCGACGTAGCCCAAGGCGTCCTTGGCGATGTTCATCACCTTTTCTCCCGTGATCGAGGACATCACGTAGAGATTGAGCCCGACGGGCGGCGTCAAGACGCCCACGGCGAGCGCGATGCACATGACGATCCCGAGCTGCACGATGTCGAAGCCGAAGCTCTTCATGAGGGGCACGAAGATCGGCACCGTGATGAGGAGGATCGCCGTCCCTTCGAGGAAGCACCCCATGATGACGAGGATCGCGATGATGAGCATGAGAACGGGCAACGCCGACGAGAAGGTGGTCGTCATGAAGGCGATCGTCTGCTGCGGAATGCGCGTGTAGAGGAGAACGTACTGAAAGAACCCGGCCGTGGCGATGATGAACATCACCTTGGCGGTCTGTTCGACCGTGTCCCAGAGGATCTTGGGAAGATCCCTGACCGAGAGGGTTTTGAAGACGAAGAACCCCAGGATCGCCACATAGAGCGACGCGACGGCGGCCGCTTCGGTCGCGGTGAAGAGGCCCGCGAACATGCCGCCGATCACGATCACCGGCGTGAGAAGCGAGAAGAAGGCTTCGCGGAAGGCGTCCCAGCGTTCGCGCCAACCCGCGCGGGGCGTCACGGCGTAGCCGCGGCGCCGCGAAACGTAGGAGGACCAGAACATGAAGAGGATCCCGAGGAGAACGCCCGGAACCGCGCCCGCTGCGAAAAGGGCGTTCACGCTCGTCTGGGTGAGGCCCGCATAGAGAATGAGCGTGATGCTCGGCGGGATGATCGGACCGAGGGCGCCGCCCGCCGCGATCGTCGCGCAGCTGAAGGAGCGCTCGTAGCCCGACTTCGTCATTTCCGCGATGGCGATCATGCCGATCCCGGCCGCGCAGGCTGCGGCGGACCCCGACATGGCGGCCATGACGATGCAGGCGACGATGGCGGCGTTGGCGAGACCGCCCGAGCGGTGGCCGATGCAGACGCGCCCGAAGCCGAAGAGGCTCTTGGAGACGCCGCCCACCGTCATGAGGTTTCCCATGAGGAGGAAGAAGGGAATCGACATGAGCGTGATCCCCGAAACCTGCGCGTACATGCGCTGCGCCACGAGGAAGAGCCGTGCCGGGTCACCGCCCGCCCAGAGATAGGTGGCGATCGATACGCCGCCCATCGTGACGGCCGTCGTGACGCCGATCAGCATCAAGACGAGCACGGCGGTGAAGATCACAAACATGACCATGATGGAAATCCGCAGAAGAGGCTGTCAAAAAAGAAGGATGCCTTCGTCCTCGGCGGGCGAAAGCATCCGTGGAGTCGGAGGGCGCGGAGCGTCACTTTGCGGTGCGCGCGGCGTCGATGGCCTTCAGGAGCTTCGCCATTTCTTCCTTGCCGGCGAGCTCGCCCACCTTGTCGTAGGCGGGCTGCATGAGGCGCACGAACGACTCGCGGTCGGGGACGGTCACGTTCATGCCCTTTTCCTTGAGTTCCTCGATGACGGCGGTCTCTCCGTGGGAGATGCGCTCGCGCGTGAGATTCTGCGCCTTGACGGCCTCTTCCTTCAGGATGGCCTGCAGTTCGGGAGAGAGGCCGTCGAAGAACATCTTGTTGGCGAGCAGAATCTGGCAGTCGAAGTAGTGGTTTGTGAGTGCGAGCTGGTTCTGCGTTTCAAAGAGCGAGTCGGCGAGGATCGTGAAGACGGGATTTTCCTCGGCCGCGACGACACCCTGCTTGAGCGACGTGTAGAGCTCGGAGTAGGCGATGCGCTGCGTGTTGGCGCCGATCGCGTCGAAGGCGGCGAGAAGCCCCGTGGAGGGCGGCACGCGGATCTTGACGCCCTTGAGGTCTTCGGCCTTGTTGACGACGATGTCCTGCGTCGTCGTCTGGCGGAAGCCGTAGTCGAACATCGACAGACCCACGCAGTCGTGTTCGGCGAGGCCCTGGTTCATCCAGTCCATGACGAAGCCGTCGATCACGCGGTGGGCGTGGTCGTAGTCTTCAAAGAGGAAGGGCGCCGTCATGGCGTTGAGCTTCTTCGAATACATCGCCATGTTGCCGAGGGAGACCACGGCCATGTCAAGGGCGCCGAGCGTCACCTGTTCCGCAAGCGACGGCTGGTCGCCCAGTTCGCCCGCGGGATAGACCTCGACCTTCACTTTGTTGCCCGTGCGTTCGGCGACGTTCTTCGCAAAGAGCTGCGCCGCCTCGTGGTGGGCGTGAGAAACCGCGGCCGTGTGGGCCAGGCGGATCGTAAGGTTGTCAAAGTCGGCGGCGTCGGCCTGCGGGGCGACCGCAAGAAAGACGGCGGAAAGTGTGGCGCAGAGAAGAGACTTCACGGCTGACCTCGGGAAAGGAGTGGGATGGAAATTCCAAAAATTGTAGCATGCGCGGGCGAAAATCCCGAGAAAAGATTGCCGAACCGCGCTTTTTTCAGGCCGTTCAGGGCAAAAGACGGGCGATTTTGCGCTCGAGCGAATTGAGGCTGCGAAGAAGCGCCGTCGCGCGGGCGTGCGAGAATTCCGTTTCGCCGAGCAGGGCCTTCACTTCGCGCTCGAAGGGCGTCACGGCCTCGATCCCGGCGGGGTCGTAGCGTCCGGCGTCGTCGGACGTGTAGGAAACCGCGATGAGACGCCGCAGGAAGGCATCCGCCTCGTCGTCGGTAAGGCCCTGCAGACGCATTTCCGTCTCGATGAGAAGATCGATGTATGTGCCCCAGACGTCCGCGCGGCAGTAGAGCATGCCTTCGTTAGTCGCGCTGAGCTTCTTCATCGCGTCATGGACGGCCTTGAGCGTGCGGCTCGAAAAGTCCCGCCATTCCGCGGCGGCCGAGAGCGCTTCGGGGCCTCGTTCGAGGGCTTCCGTCACCGCGCGAAGACCCGCGAGGGCGTCGCGCAGGAGAAACGCCCGGTCGATGCCTTCTTCGGTGTCGTCGTCCGAGTGCCAACGGTCCCCGTAGCCGCCCGCAAGGCCCGCCACGGCGAGCTTCGGATCGGGCGGCACGAGCGAAACGTTCGAGAAGACGCTCGGAATCCCGAGCGCAAGGAAGGACTGGTCGCAGGAACGGTTGAAGCGCGTGAAGCGAACGGTCTCGCCTTCGGGGAGGGTGAGCGCGCGGCGCGCAAGGCCTTCGGTCGAAGGCATCGCCGGGGCGAAGCCGTAGAGCGTCGAGCCCGCCATGCCGAGGCAGTCGAGATTCACGTGCAGGAAGGCGCTTCGGGCGAGTTCGGAAGCGTGCCGGTCGCACCAGGCGGTGCTTCCCGCATAGCGTCCGTGGCTGTGCCCCGACCAGACGACCACCTTGAGGCCGTACGGGTGAGGCGTTTCGGCAAGGGTGTCGAGAATCGCCGTCGAGGCGGCGAGACCCGAAGCGTTGTCGATCGCACCGGCACCCCAGCTGTCGATGTGGCCCGTAAGAAGCGCGTATCGGTCCGATTCCGTCCCGGGAAGCGTGGCGGTGAGCACGGGGCTCGCGATCCAGCGGCTTTCCGTTTCGATTTCGAGCGTCACGGGACCGTCGCCGAGGCGCTCGGCCGTCGCATTGTCGATCGAAGCGTTCGGAATCGAGACGTAGCGGTCTTCGACGCCCGGAACGGGACTGCCCCAGACGTCGGAGACGATCATGCGGTGGATGCGCTCGCCCGTGACGAAGAGAACGCCCGCAAAGCCGAGGCGCTCCGCGCGGCGCAGAATTCCGAGGTTCGCGAGGCCCGTCACGACCGCGACCGCGGGTTCTTCGGGAGCCTTGATGTCGTCCGTCCAGGGAACGGGCTTTCCCGTCACGCGGAAACGCCGGGATCCGCCCGCGCCCGTCGTGACGGGGGCCGTCATGGCGTTCCCTTGAGCGCGCAAAGTCTCGCCGTTCACTTCGAGGTGCGCGTGCGGAACGGTTGAGACGAAAAGCGGCACGGTTTCCCTTTTCACCTCGACGCCCGTTGCGCGAAAGCGCTCTTCGAGAAGATCGAACGCTTTCGTTTCGTTGTCGTTCGAGAGGCGCTCGCCCGTGCGGACGAGGTCGCGGAGCGTCGCTTCGAGGATTTCAGTGAAACGGGCTCTGTCGGCAGGGAAAGTCATAAGAGTTCTCTGGAAAGGAAATCGGGACAAAACGCAGATTTTACCTTTCGTTCGGACGGTCGAGCGGGATTTTGCGGAAGGCGTCGGCGAATTCGCAGAAGTAGTCGACGATCGCGGGCATCATCGCTTCGCCCCATTCGGCCGTGGCCTTTTCGCTCGCGATGCCGCCGTAGCCGCCCTCGGGAATCCCGAGTCGGATGTCGCGCACGAGCTTCACGTTGGCGCCGCGGAATTTGAGGCTCGAGAGGTGCGTGAAGACGAGCTCGTCCGAGAGGTTGTTCGCGCGGGTTTCGGGGCAGTCCTTGAGGTCGACGAATTCGGGGTGAATGTAGGCCATCGCGGAGACTTCCTGCGCGTCGCCGTGCCCGGTCGTCCACTCGGGATTGAGCTGCGGGGCGATGCTCCACCAGTTGAGAAGCGCGACGAGCGTGCCCGTCTTGCGCGCGATTTCAAGTCCCGCGCGTTCGATGGCGGGGTCGTTGCCGCCGTGGCCGTTGACGATGAGGAAGCGCCGCGCGCCGTGGCGGGTGAGACTTTCGAAGATGCCGCGGAAGATCCCCGTCATCGTGTCGAGCCCCATGTCGATCGTGCCCGGAAACGACGTGTGGTGCGTCGCGACGCCGAAGGGAACGACGGGCGTGACGAGGATGTCGCAGCGCTTTTCCATTTCCTTCGTGATCCACTCCGGAATGAGCCAGTCGGTGCCGAGCGGGCCCACGGGGCCGTGCTGTTCGGTGCTGCCCACGGGGATGACGACGAGCGTGTCGGGGTTCTTCAGAATCGGTTCGGCCTTGTGCCAGGAGAGATGAGCAAGCTGCATGATGCGCCTCAAAGAGGGAAAGCCGCGCGGGGCGGCTTTCCAAAGGATTGAAAGGGAAACGTCAGTCGGCGTGGCGGTCGAGGTCGTCGAAATGACGGCGGATCGTCGCTTCGGACACGGGCTTCGTCACGAGACTCACAAGGATCATCACGACCATCGCGAAGGCCCAGGCGACGATCAGCGGATTGAAGCCGAAGGACCAGCTCGGGAATTCGAGCGTGATGAGGACGTAGAGGATTTCCGCGGCGATGACGCCCACGTAGACGCTCGTCGTCGTGGCGCGGCGCCAGTACATGCCGAGCAGAATCGGGGCCGCCCAGATGCCGAGGCCGCCGAAGGCGAAGAGGACGATCTGGAAGATGGAGCCGGGCTTCGAGATGCCGATGCCGATCGCGATGATGCCGAGGACGACCGTGATCACCTTCGAGAGGCGCCAGGTTTCTTCGTCGGTGGCGTCGCGCTTCAGAATCTTCTGATAGAGGTCGCGCGAAGCGGCGGACGTGGCCGTGAGAAGAAGCGACGAAATCGTCGACATGCCCGCCGAGAAGATGCCCGCCACCATGAGGGACGAGAGAATCGGGGAGAGACCGCCCTGCAGAATGAGCGGAACAACGAAGTCGGAATTCTTACCTTCCAGGCCCGGGAAGGCGATGATGCCCGTGACGCCGCACCATTCGATGAAGGAGGCGGAGAACCACATGCCGAGCGTGCCGAGAATCACGGCCTTGAACATCGTCTTGTGGTCCTTCATCGTGAAGAACTTCGTGAAGAGATGCGGCTGACCGATCGCAAAGAAGCTCCACATCACGATCATCGAGACGTAGTTCTGCCAGGGATAGCTGTTGTTGTGGCCGGGGAAGCTCACGTAGTTCGTGTCCATGGCCGCGAGCTTGGCGTTGATGACGTCAAGCCCCCCGCCGAGTTCGAGCGACACGAAGAAGGTGACGACGGCCGTCACGACCATGAGGACGCCCTGGATCAGGTCGGTGAGCATGATCGAACGGATGCCGCCCGCCATGCAGTAGAGAATCACGGTGACGCCCATGACGGTGATGCCGACCCATTCGGGCGCGCCCGTGTAGGTCGTGAAGATGACGCCGCCGCCGATCGTCTGCGCGCCCATCATCGAGACGAGGAAGACGAGCATGAGGACGGCGAGAAGCCCGCGGATGCCCGTCGACTCATAACGGTCGGCGAGGTAGTCCGCCATCGTGAGCATCTTGTAGCGGTGACCGAGCGTGATGAGGCGACGGCCCACGAGGAGCGCGGGGATGAGCATCGAGAAGGCGATGCCCGGCACCGAGACGGACATCCCGGCGTAGCCCACGTGGTAGATCGAGCCCGGAACGCCCATGAAGGTCGACATGGAGTACTGGGTCGAGAAGTAGGCGACGCCCGTAAGAATGGCCCCGGCCTTCCCGGACATCGTGAAGAAGTCGGAAAGCGAACGGTTTTTCTGAGAACCGTACCAGCCGAGACCCGTCAGAATGAGACAGTAGAGAATGATGACGGTGAGAAACGGCCCCGTCATGCTGACCGTGTCGATGGTGTGCTGCATCAGGCTTCCTCGTCGTCAAATTCGTGATATTCGGGGCGCTTGAGGCAGGAGTGCGCCCAAACGCCGATCATGCAAATCGTGAAGATTCCGTAGACGAGCCACCCGTAAATGAAGAGGGGAACGCCGAAGAAGCTCGGGTTGTATTCCGTGTCGTAGAAAATGGGCAGGGGCAGCATGATGAACGCCCAGATCACCATGAACACCCAGAACCACTTTCTCTCGAAAGCGTTGGCGAATGCGTGCATGCGGGGGGGACTCCTTTTGTAAATTGAGAATGAAGCGGCGCAAAAGGGGATTCTCCGCGTCGCTTCGTTCGAGGGTTTCTTGCTCAATTCTGCCACGCGGGTCCGAGGAAGTCTCGAAAAGTTTTTCCCGGGCATCCAAAGTCATGCGGGTTATCGAGAATTGTTCTTGACAAAAGGTTAGATGTCTGGAGGTAAATAATTATTTCCGCCCGACACGAAAGCCGGCGGGAGGTCTAAACTGACTCCCCCTCCGGACAGGTTTTTATTTTTCAGGAGCCGTTTGATCATGGGTAAGAAATCCGACAAGAAAAAAATCCGCACGATTGAGATCCAGATCCACAAGGGGGATTTCAAGAACTTGCGCGACATCGCCGAAATGATCGGCTACGACTCGGTCGAAGAGTACATTGAAGACGCCATCGTGCGCGTCGCCACGGCCGACTACAACATGATCACGATGCTCGCCGAGGATCATCTCACCCGTATGCACGACAAGGTTTGTTCGCTTTTCTCCGACGAAAAGGATGACGAAGCCGAAGAGGTCGAGATCGACGTGACCGAAGACGAAGAAGACGAAGAAGAGGCCGACGAAAACGAGGAAGAGGCCGGCGAAAAGGAAGCCGAATCCGAAGAAAAGGAAGTCGTCGAAGCCGAAGCCTTCGAGGAAGCCGCGCCGGTGAAGGAAGTTCCTCACAAGACGACGCGCCGCGCCAAGAAGGAAGAGAAGGTTGAGGAAGCCGCCGTCGAAGCACCGGCGGAAAAGACCGAAGCCTGATTCTTCGTTTTTCGATCATGAGAAAACCCGCAGCCTCTCGCGAAGCTGCGGGTTTTTGCCGTTCAGCCTTCAGAGGCGTCGTCAGGCGAGCGCTTCAAGGCGTTCGAGCGCGACGCCGGCGAAGAGGGTCGAGGCCATGGCGAGGACTTCGTCGTTGAAGTCGAAGCGGTTGTTGTGGATCGAGAAGGTGTGCGCTTCGTCGCGCACGCCCACGCGGATGATCGAGCCCGGGACCTTGAACTGGTATTCGGCGAAGTCGTCGCCGCCCATCGAGATCGGGAAGTTTTCGTCCGCGGCGTCGTCGCCGAAGTGCTTGCGCACGTAGTCGCTCAAAACCTTGGTCGTCAAGGGATGGTTGATGACGGCCGGGGTCTGCTTTTCGTAGGTCACTTCGGCCTTGCAGCCGCAGGCTTCAGCAACGCCCTCGGCGATGCGGGGAAGTTCCGTCGAAATGAGCTTGCGGACGTCTTCGTTGAAGGTGCGCACCGTGCCGCTCATCGTGGCGACGGCGGGAATGACGTTCGGAGCGTTGTAGTTGCCGGCGTTCACGGAGCAGACGGAGACCACGGCCTTTTCGATCGGGTCGACGCGGCGGGAAACGAGCGTCTGCAGGGCGGAGATGATTTCCGCGGCGACGGGGACCGGATCGTGGCCGAGGTGCGGACGGGCGCCGTGCGTGCCCTGGCCGGTCACGGTGATGTAGAAGAAGTCGACCGAAGCCATGGCGGGACCGACGCGGAAGCCGAAGACGCCCTTGTCGCGCGTCCCTTCATCGTGGCCGCCGTAGATTTCGCAGATGCCGTACTTCTCGAAGATGCCGGAGTTTGCAATGGCCGCGGCGCCGCCGCCCGATTCTTCGGCGGGCTGGAAGATGCCGACCACCTGGCCCGGGAAGTCGCGGCGGCGGGTGAGAACGTAGAGGGCGCCGAGCGTCCAGGTCGTGTGGCCGTCGTGGCCGCAGGCGTGGCAGCGGCCCGCCTCGCAGCTCTTCCAGGGATTGTCGGAGTTGTCCGGCATCGGCAGCGCGTCGATGTCCCCGCGAAGGGCCACGGTCTTGCCCGGGCGGTTCCCCTTGACGACGGCGATCACGGCGCCCGGAACGGTCGTGGTGTCGATTTCGTCGACGCCCCAGGCGCGAAGCTTCTCAACGATCTTTCCGCAGGTGCGCGTCGTTTCGAAGGCGAGTTCGGGGTGCTGGTGCAGGTCGTGACGGAATTCGACGAGTTCGTCGAAGACTTCAAGGGTTTCCGGGAAGCAGACTTCCGGACGGAAGGGGCGGATCATAGATTTCTCCTCATGAAGTTGGCGCGCGGGGCGCAAACGGAATTTTTCTAGTTTACGTCCGCACCGTCTCGAAGGGCTTAGGGCCTCCTGCCGAAAGGCTTTGCGTTTTCGCAAAGGTCCGGGAGGGCGCGCAAAAAAAGGCCGCCCCGAAAGGAGCGGCCCCGCGGAAACCGACGTCAGGGCGCTTCTCAGAGACGCCAGGCTTCGGGAAGAAGGCGGCGTTCCGCCTCGGCCTTGTCCGTTTCGCCGAAGGCTTCGAGCGTGAAGACGAGCGAACGGCGCACAAGCAGGAGCGCGACGTGGGGCGCGATTGCTTCGAGCGCGGGCGAGACGGGCGTCGGCTTCTTGGGCGCGCCCTTGGCGTAGAGCGCGAGTTCCGCGTCGTCGGGCGAAGCCGTGCCGTCGGCGCGAAGCGCCAGAAGCGCCAGGGCCTCGCGAAGCTTCGCTTCCGCGACGGGGAGGTTGCCGAGGCCCGCCGCCGTAAGACCGCGGTACTGCGCCACGACGGCCGAAGAGAGGAAGTCTTCGTCGCGGCCGAGTAGGGCCGCGGCGGCCGCGTAGTCGCCGAGTGAAATCGAAAGCGCGACGTCGGAGAGAAGCGCGCGGGGAAGTTTGTTTGTCACTTTGAGTCCTTTTCCAGAATGAAGAACGTATGGCTGATGCCGAGGTTGGGCGTCTCGGAAACGATGCGAAGGCCGCTCTCCGCAAAAAGGCGCCGCAGTTCGTCGCCGTGGAAGAAGCGGGAATTGCCGTTGGCCATCACCGTGAAGTAGAGGCTCGTGGCGGCAAGCGAGAGCGCCGCCGCTTCGTGGCGCTGTTCGTCGACGAGAGGCTCGAGAACGGCGAGTTTCGCGCCCTCCTTCATGGCGCGGGCGGTGCGGAGGAGAATCGAGCGGGCTTCGTCGAGACTGAAGCAGTCGAGGAACTGACTCATCCAGTAAAGATCCGCTTCTTCGGTGCCCGTTAGGGGCGCGTCCGTAAGCCAGTCGATCGCGACGGTGTCGATTCGCTCGCGCACGCATTCGAGTTCGGCGTGGCGTGCGAGGTTTTCAATCTGCGCCGGAAGGTCCACGAAGGTCGCCCGGGCGTTCGGGTGGGTTTCGAGAAAGAGCTTCGTGAAGCGACCCGTGTTGCCGCCGATGTCGACGAGATGCGAAAAGCCCTTGAGCTTGTCGAGGCACTCGATCGCCTCGCAGTAGGCGCGGTCGGAGTGAAAGTGGTCGAACGCGAACCACGCCTTCTGCGCGTCTTCGGGAAGGTCGGGCAGATGCGGGTAGATCGTCTTCCAGTCGCCGTTGAAGGCGGAAAGCCCCGCCGGACGCCCTTCGAGGAGCGCGTCGAGCGTCTTTTCAAGCCCCGCGTAGTTCGTGCGCTCCGTAAAGAAAAAGTTCACGCGCGTCATCTCGTCGAGGACGAGGAGGTCTCCCACGCGGGTGGATTCGAGCGTCCCGTCCTCTCGGCGCGCGAGCACGCGCGCACTCACGAGGATGTCGGCCATCACGTCGACCGCATAAGGGGTGAGTCCGAGCGTTTCGGCCCATTCGTGCGGGGTCTTCGGAGACTTCTGGTGAACGATCCCCGGCAGGAACTCCGTCTGGAGGGCGGCCGAGACGGCCTTGAAGAGAAAGGGCGCGAAGGCGATTTTCTGCGCTTCGTAGAGCGTTTCCAAAAAGTGCGGCATGTTCGGGTTCCGAAGGCGATTCAGAGCGGCCACTCGACCGCAGTTTCGTTCAGACGCTCCCATTCGGGGGCGGTCGGGTCGTGCGCGACGCCGAGGGAAACGGCCTTTTTCGCGCGCTCCCAGGCGCGCGGGCAGTGCTTCTCGAAGTATCGGAGAAGGTCCTGCATCCGCACTTCGCCGTGCACCATCGGGGCGATCGTCACGACCGTGAGAATGGTGGGGTTTTCTTCCGGAGGATTTTCGGCGTCGGGGTCTTCAAAGCCCTGGCAGAGCCCGCCCCAGTGGCCGTTTCCGGTCACGTAGAAGCGCGGATAGAGAATTTCGTTCGTGCGCGTCTCCCTCAACACCGGCATGGTGGTGTCGAAGGGAGCGTCGGCGAGCGAGAGCCGAAAGTCCCCGTAGGGGGCGTTGAGCTTGATCGTCGCTTCGCGCATGCCCCAGAGGGCATAGAAGGGAAGAACTTCGGGAAAGTCGTTTTCCCCTTCGAGTTGCTCAAGCGTGTAGGCGGCCACTTCGGGCGGGAAGGCGTATTCGCAGATCGCCTCGGGGTCGCGCAGTTTCCGGCAGAACTCCGCGTCGATGCCGACCGGTTGCGGCGACATGGCCGCGGCGGCGTAGAGCTTCGTGTGGGCGATCGAGACGTACTGCAGGTTCTTTCCGGGGTTCTTGGCGCGCGGACCGTAGGGCGGGTGCTCGTAGAGCCCCACGCCCGAGAGGTGCGAGAGGAGCGCAAGGAGCATGCGGGCCCACAGGCTTTGGCTTCTGCGGTGGGCGTCGCGGATGCTCAGGATTCGGAGCTTTGCGTCGGCGGGGAGGAGCGCCACCGCCATGTTTTCGTCCGAGGGGTCCGGATTTTCAATCCGAACGCAAAGAACGATGCCGTTTCGCTCGAGCGAAAGCGGCAGATCGTCTGGTTCGATCGGTTCGACGGGCGTGAGTTCAAGGCCCGGTATGTCGAAGAGATGCGTCACGGTTTCTCGGGGCAGTGGAAAAAGAGAGGACTCATTGTAGCAAGGCGAACCCGCGGGCAAACTTAAAAAGATGGGCGCCGCGGCTCGTTGGCCGGGCGCCCGGAAGGCGTTTCCCCCGTCGATCAGTCGTCGAGGACGCGATCGAGGAACTTCCCGAGAAGACGGTAGTGCGTCTTCGTTTCGGGCGCCTTCGGATTGAGGTAGTACTGCGCGTGCGAGAGCGCTTCGTAGACGATGAGTTCCGCGTGACGGTCGGCCAAGAGGAGCTTCTCGTGCATGCGAACGGTGTTGCTCAAAAAGAGGTCGCGCGTCCCGGAGACGAGGAGCGTGGGCGGGAACTTGGCGAGCGTCGAATCTTCCGCATAGACGGGCGAGAGAAGGGGATCCTTCATGTCGGCGCCGCCCGCATAGAGTTCCGCCGCCGTGCGGATGAGGCCGTCGTAGGTGCCGAGAATGTTGTCGACGCCGTCCATGGTGACGTAGGTGTCGCCCGTCTTCGTGAGGTCCGACCAGGGCGTCCCCGCGATGAGGGCCGCGGGCATTGGAACGGTCGCGCGCGCCGCCTGAATCCCGAGGATGAGCGTCATGCCGCCGCCCGTCGACGTTCCGAAGACGGCGACGTTTTCGGCGGGCGTCGTTTCAAGAAGCGCCTTGTAGGCCCGGAAGGCGTCGTCGATCGCGGCCGGGTAGGGGTGTTCGGGCGCCATGCGGTAGTCGACGCAGACGACCTTGTAGCCTTCGAGTCCCGCCATCAGCACGCCTTCGCCGATTCCCGAAATCCCGTGCCCGAGGATGTAGCCGCCTCCGTGGATGTAGAAGATCACCTTGTCGGCCTTCTCTTTCGCCAGGGTTGTCGGCGTGAGCGTATAGACGCGCACGCCCCCGAGCGTTCCCTCTTCGACGCGCACGCCGTACTCTTGGGCGAGCGCGAGGGCGGCCGGACCGGCTCCCGCCGCATAGTCCTTCGCGATGGCGCTCACGGCCTCGGGCGACTTCTCGCCGGTGAGCCAGAGGTCGGGCGCGGGTGCGGCGACGCTCTTTGCCATTTCGGCGCTTACCGTCGCGGGAGCGGGGAAGGGAGCGTCCGCGCGGGCCGCAGCCGAAGCGGGGAGGGCCGCCGCAAAAGAAAGCGCGAGAGAGAGCGTGAGCGAAAGAAGGGATTTCTTCATGATGCGAAACGGAGAACGAAAGCGAAAAAAGAATGCGCCGCGCGCACACGGGAGAAGTTTGCGCGCGGCGCGGGCCGTCGTCAATCGACTTGGGCGTCGGGCTTCATCACGATCTTCAGGACCGGATCGGTGCGGGACGTGAGGCGCTCGAAGGCCTTCTGCATGCCTTCGACGGGAACGATGTCGGTCACGTAGCGTTCGGGCTTGATCATGCCGCTCGCGATGAGGTCGATCGTTTCCTCAAACTCCTTGCGGGTGCAGGAGACGCTTCCGACCAGGCGGATTTCGTGCAGGACGAGGCGGTTGATGTCGAACGGAATCGTCGAATCGATGGTGTTGCCGACCGTGACGATCGTGCCGCCCGCTTTCACTGCGTCCATGGCGGCGGCAAGCGCCGATTCGCTCCCCACCGCTTCGAAGACCACGTCAAAGCCTCCCTTCGAGACCTCTTCGTAGACGGCGCGGCGGTTCGGGTCCTTGCCGTCGAGGTAGCAGTCGAACTTGCCCATTTCGCGGGCCTTGGCGAGCTTGCGGTCGTTCGTCTTCGACATCGCGACAAGCGACGCGCCGGCGGTCTTCGCAAGGTCGCCCATGAGCAGCGCGATGATGCCCGAGCCCACGACGAGCACCTTGTCGTGAAGCTTCATGTTCGAGAGATGCACGGCGTGATAGGCCACCATCAGGGGATCGATCAGCGCGGCGTCGACGTCCGACACCGTGTCGGGGAGCTTGTAGGCGAGGCGGACGGGCCCCACGAACTTTTCGGCGTAGGCGCCGTTGCACACGAACCCGATGTAGTTCGTGCCGTTCACTTCGCGGCAGAGGTGTTCCTGACCGGCGCGGCACATGTCGCATTCGCCGCAGTAGAGGTTCGCCCAGAAGACGACGCGGTCGCCCACTTCAAAGTCACTCGTGCCCGGGTCTTCGACGACGCCGCAGAATTCGTGGCCCATCCAGAAATCGCCCTTGTGGTTCGGATTCCAGCTTTTGCCCGTCTTCCACATGTGGATGTCGGATCCGCATACGCCCGTGGCGGACACGCGGATGCGGATGTCGCCCGCCTTCATTTCGGGAACGGGTTCGAGCTTCGTTTCGATCTTTTCGGGGCCGACGAGAACGGCCGCCTTCATCATTTCAGTCATTACGATGTGCCTTCCTGTAAGGGTTGGAGAACGTCTTCGGATGACTGCATCGTAGGGAAAAGAAGGCGGTTTCGGAAGTTCAAGTTTTTACACGGGCGTGAACTTTTCGTTCGTACTGCCTCGATGTGGCGCTTCAGGAAAAACGTTTTCTACTCGGGATACAAGCAAAAAGGCCGCCCGGCATCAATCCGGACGACCTTTTGCTCACTCGAAATTTCCGAAGAATCAGCGAAGCGCAAAGTTGATCGCAAAGGCGACCGAGACGACGTACATCAGGGGATGCACTTCGCGGGCGCGGCCCGTGAGCACGGCGATGATCGTGTAGGAGACGAAGCCGAAACCGAAGCCCGTCGCGATGTTGTAGGTAAGCGGCATCCCGACGATCGTGAGGAAGGCCGGGATCGCAATTTCGAGACGGTCAAAGCGGATGTGCACGCACTCCTGCATCATGAAGGCGCCCACGAGAATGAGGATCGGAGCGGTCGCGTAGACCGGGACGATCGCGATGAGCGGGATGAAGAAGAGCGCGAGAGCGAAGAAGCCCGCGGCGAAGACGTTCGAAAGGCCCGTACGCGCGCCAGCGACGGCGCCCGCGGCGCTTTCGAGGTAGCTCGTGGCGGTCGTGGTCCCGAAGACCGACGAGAGCATCGTGCCGATCGAGTCGGAAATGAAGGCTCGGTCGAGATTGCGGATGGAGCCGTCGTCCTTCATGAGGCCCGCCTTGCGGGCGACGCCGATGAGCACCCCCATGTTGTCGAAGAGGTCCACCATCGTAAGGGTGAAGATGATGGTGAAGAGTCCGTGGCTCAAGGCGCCCTGGAGGTCGAGCTGAAAGAAGGTCTTCGAGATGTCGGGGAAACCCGCCGAGAGCCAGGAGCCTTCGGGAAGCGAGGCGTGGCCCGTGACGACGCCGAGCGCCGTCGTCGCGAGAATGCCGATGATCATGGCGGCGCGGATGCCCATCACGTTGAGAACCGCGGTGAGGAAGAAGCCGAAGAGCGCGAGGAGCACCTTGGGGTCGGTGAGGTCGCCGAGCGCGACCGAGGTCGATTCGTTCGAGACGACGATCCCGCAGTTCTTGAAGCCGATGAAGGCGATGAAGGTGCCGATCCCCACGACGATTGCGTACTTGAGATCCTTCGGGACCGAGTCGACGATCCACTGTCGGATGCGCGTGACGGTGAGGAGAAAGAAGACCATGCCCGAGACGAGGACGGCGCCGAGACCGGCCTGCCAGCTGAAGCCCGCGGGGCCGCAGACGTAGTACGCGAAGAAGGCGGTGATGCCGAGGCCCGGGGCCACGACCACCGGATAGTTCGCCCAGAGTCCCATGATAAGGGTCACGACGATCGTCGTCAGAACGACGGCGCCCGTGACGGAGGTTCGGTCCATGCCGGCGTCGGCGAGCATGGAGGGAATCACGAAGATGAGGTAGCAGCACGCCATGAAGGACGTGAGGCCGCCGAAGAATTCCTGGCGAACGGAAGTTCCGTGTTCCTTCAGGCGGAAAAGCCGCTCGAGAAGACCGGAGGACTGTGCGGGGCTTGGGTTGGACATGTCGTCTTTTTGGGGATGAGGTTTCGGGAAGCACGCATTGTAGCGGGAAAACTTATCTTTCTAGGAAGATTGTTGATGAAGAGAAAAAAGGAAAAAAATGTCTCTAGAAAAGCAGGATCGGATAAGAAGGCTTGCCTTGTCTTTCGGATAATGAGATGTGTGGAGAAAAAGGGAGAGAAGACCGAGCTCTTTCAGCAACTCTTTCTCTGAAGACCGACAAAACGATTCGCGGAGAGAAAAAATGGGACATTTGACGCAAGAAACGACAGCCGAACGCGCCGCTCGGGTGAAGACGCTCAACGACGCGCTCATCGAATGGGTGATGAAGGTTGCGCAGGGACGGGTCGGTCAGTTTTCGACCGCCGTTCCCGGACTGGACATATCGGTGCGCGACGAACGAAACGCCTCGGAGCGCTGCGTCTACCGCCGCTCGCTCGGCGTGATGCTCTCGGGGCGCAAACGCTCCATCGTGGGGAACCGCGTTTATGAATACGGTGCGGGCGACATGCTCTACACCCTCGTGGACATGCCCGCGATGTGGCAGGTGGTGGGGGCGACGAAGGAGCATCCCTTCATCGCGGTTTCGATTGCGCTCGACGAAGAGGTGCTTCGCGAGCTGATTCCCCGCGTGCGTCTGGGGTCGCGCTGCACGAATCTGCAGGCGATCGGGCTCGAGCGCTCCGATCCGGACCTTCTCGAAGTCTTCCTGCGTCTTATGCAGCTCCTTGACCGTCCGGACGAAATCGAGGTGATGGCTCCGATGCTTCTGCGCGAAATCCACTTCCGCGCGCTTCTCGGTCCGCAGGGGCCGGCCCTTGCCGCCGCCTTCACGCAGGATTCGCAGAGCAACCGCATCGGACAGGCGATCGAGTGGATCAAGGCGAACGTCACGGCGAGCGTGTCGATTGAAGAGATGGCCGACCGCGCCCACATGGCGCCTTCGACCTTCCATCGGCACTTCAAGGCGGTGACGAGCCTCTCGCCTCTGCAGTACCACAAGCGCCTGAAGCTCCATGAGGCGCAGCGCCTCATGCTCGTCAAGAACTTCGACGCTTCGCAGGCGGCCTATGCCGTGGGCTACGCGAGCGCGACGCAGTTCTCGCGCGACTACAAGAAGCTCTTCGGCACGCCTCCGAAGAAGAGCGTGCGGGTCATGAAAAATCACGTGACGCCCGAAGGCGTTCCCATGAGCTGACGAAAACCGAGAAGACGAGGGCCGCGCCTCCCGCCGGAAAGTGCGGTCCTTTTTTTCAAGAGCGTCTTTTTCTTACGCGACGGCTTTGGCGTAGTCTTCGTCCGAGACCGCTTCGAGCCACGTGCAGCGGTTGTTCGGGACGTTGGGTTCGATCGAGATGTGGGTCATCCAGGTCTTGGCGCCCGCGCCGTGCCAGTGCTTCACTTCCGGCGGAATGCGAACGACGTCGCCCTTGCGGATCACGCGCGGGGCTTCGCCTTCGAACTGCACGAAGCCTTCGCCCGCGAGAACGAGCAGGATCTGACCGCCCGAGTGGACGTGCCAGTGCGTTCTCGTGCCCGGTTCGAAGGTGACGTTTCCGATCGGGGCGTGGAAGACGTCGTCGTTTTCGCTCAGCATCGTGAGGTAGGACGTGCCGGTGAAGAACTTCCCGTAGGGATTGACGGGACCCTGTTCAAAAATCGTGTCGTGCGGGGCCTTGTGGATTTCGGACATGTTTGTCTCCTTGTGATCGACGTGTTTTTTGGGGGCGTCTTCAAGAACGCTCCTTTTCGCCCATCATTGTGGCGCGGCGCGCACCGGGCGTTTCGTCCGATCGGACGCGATTGTTGCCTGAAACGCTCTGCCGCGGGGAAAGAGAAAACGACAAAAAGGACGGCCGGGAATTCGTTGGCCTTCAAGATCCTTGCCAAGAGCGTTCGGATTCGGTAGTTTTTCGGTAGACACCTTTTGAGGACAGTTTCCATGCCCCGTTTTGCCGCCGTACTGCCGGAAGGCCGACTTCTTCTGAAAAACCTCGAGACCGGAGAGACGCTCACGATCCGCGCCGAAGACGGTCCCGTCTCGATCGGGACGCTCACCTGGACGTGGGGAGAGGAATCCTCTCCCGCGGGTGCGCCCGAGGGGAAACGATCCGAGACGGTCGTCGAGGATGCGGGTCCCCGTCCGATGAAGCCCGAGGAGTACGACGCGCTCGAATGGAATCCGAACGATCCGGCGCTGCTCACGGCCGAGGCGGAAATGCGCGCCATTCTCGCGTCCGCTCAGGAGATGCGCGGGCGCGACGTCATGCCCGCCGCAAAACGCGTCCTCTCCGCTCCCTTGTCGGCCCTCACTGAGAAGGACTTTGAAGAAACCTACATGGCGCTCGGCAAGCAGAGCGACGAAATCGAGCGCGAAGTCGCCTATCTCGAAGAGATCGAGGCCGACCCCGAGGACATCAAGGAGATGCGCGACCGGCTCGAAGCGATCGACCGCGATCTCGGACTCGTCACCGAGCGCATGAAGCAGTTCGAAGCGGTCCACAAGGAAGAAGACTGACTCAACAAATCTCAAAACTCGCTTCGTGGCCGAAGCGACTGGGCCTCAGCCGGAAGAACTCTATGAGGCGGGGAACTTTGCAAGGCGGCAACTATTAAAGAATTTTTAATAGTTGCCCGGAATTCCCCGTAGACGAACTTCTCGGTCGGGCTCCGAATAAGCCGTAGCCTGTCGATTGGGTTTGGTTGGGTGATACGACACAAGATGCGGTATGTGCAAAAAATGCACATACTGCCATCGAGAACCAGCCTGTCCGAGCGGAGGCGTTCCAAGCCCGAAAAAGCAGAGGCCCTTCGATGCGAGTCGAAGGGCCTCGGTTTTAGCAGGTAGCTAAATATCAGAAGCGGAAGTCACGCTCACCGGCCTCGATGCGGATCAAGCGCTTTTCCGCGGCGGCGCGGATCTTTTCGTGCGGGATCTTCGGGAGTTCCGCCTTGAGCACCTCTTCGCCCGCCTTGCGCGTCGCGGCCGAAGCGTAGTCGCAGAGGTATTCCTTGATCGTCATCACGGCGTTGGCCTGGCAGTAGGTGGCGATTTCGCCCGTCTTCGCGAACTGCATGAAGCGGTCGCCCGTGCGGCCGGCGCGGTAGCAGGCCGTGCAGAAGGAGGGCAGGTACTTGTTTTCGAGGAGCCACTTGACGATCTGGTCGAGACTGCGGCGGTCGGACGTTTCGAACTGCGCCGTGTTTTCGCCTTCGTCTTCGGGTTCGAGCGTGTAGCCGCCCACCGAAGTGCGGGAGCCCCCCGAAATCTGCGAGATGCCGAGACGGAGCGCTTCCGTGCGGATGCGGGCGCTTTCGCGCGTCGACATGATCATGCCGGTGTAGGGAACGGCGAGGCGGATGAGCGCAACGATCTTGAGGAAGAGGTCGTCGGGCACCGCGTTGCTGAAGGTGTTCGGGTCGATGTCGTCAGCCGGGCAGATGCGCGGCACCGAAATCGTGTGCGGACCCACACCCCAAACGGCTTCGAGGTGTTCGGCGTGCATGAGGAGGCCCACGAAGTCGTACTGGCAATGTTCAAGGCCGAAGAGAACGCCGAGGCCCACGTCGTCGATGCCGCCTTCCATGGCGCGATCGTGCGCTTCGGTGTGGTAGGCGTAGTCGGACTTCGGTCCCTTCGGATGGAGAAGCTTGTAGCTTTCCTTGTGATAGGTTTCCTGGAAGAGCTGATAGGTACCGATCTGCGCTTCGTGGAGCTTGCGGTAGTTTTCGACCGTCGTCGCGGCGATGTTGACGTTCAGACGGCGAATGGCGCCGTTCTTGTGCTTGATCGAATAGATCGTCTTGATGGATTCGAGGATGTATTCGATCGGGTTGTACTTCTGATGTTCGCCCGCTTCGAGAAGAAGACGCTTGTGGCCGAGGTCCTGCAGAGCGATGACTTCGCGTTCGATTTCTTCCTGCGTGAGCTTCTTGCGCTGGATGTGCTTGTTCTTCGCGTGGTACGGGCAGTACGTGCAGGTGTTGACGCAGTAGTTCGAGAGGTAGAGCGGCGCAAAGAGAACGATGCGGGTGCCGTAGATGTGTTCCTTCACGCGCACGGCCGTGTCGAGGATCTTCTGGTTGACGTCTTCCAGGTCGCAGGCGAGGAGCACGGCCGCTTCACGGTGCGTGAGGCCGCGGAAGGCAGCCGCTTTTTCCAGAAGCGAATCGATCAGGGGACGGTCGTGCTTGTGTTCTTCGGCGTAGGCGAGCGTGTCGAGAATTTCTTCGTGACAGATGAACTCTTCGGCCACGCGGGATTTCGGATCGTACATGGAAGATGTCTCCGGGCGGGATAAAATTTGTACGTACAAAATGTTGAAGGTCCTGTTTTCCTTCTAATGTGCGTACAAATAGGGTCAAAAGAAAAGTGCTTCGCCGGAGGGCGGAAGACACGGATTCACGAATGTTACTCCCGCATCGTCATTTTCGCGAGAGGAAATTTTGACGAAAATCTAAAATTGCGGGAAAAAGACAAGTTATCCGCTGTTTTTCTCCCGCAATCCTTATCGGAACAATGATTCGGAAATGGCGCTCACTCGTGGCGCTTGCCCGTCATGCATTCGATGTGAAGGCGCCAGAGACCGGCGTAGGGACTTCCTTCGCGGAAGTAGCCTTCGCACTTTTCGGGGGCGACCGTCGCGCAGTATTTCGCGAGCACCGCAAAGAATCCCGTGCGGCGTTCGGCTTCGTCCGAGGCGAGTTCGACCGTGCCCGAGAGCACGACGGATTCGAAGGCGGTCGTGAATTCTTCCGGATCGGCCTTGACGTCGGTCGCGACGACGAAGGTCGCGGCGCGGGGCTTCTGCAGGGTTTCCCATTTGGTCCCCGCCTTGCCGCCGTGAAAATAGAGATTGTCGCCCGCGACGGCGTAGGAGATCGGAATCGAATGAAGCGTTCCTTCGTCGTCCGCGTAGGAGAGGGTCCCCCACTGGCAGCGGGCGAGCACCTTGCGTGTGTCTTCTTCGGAGAGCGCGCGGTCGGCGCGGCGTAGCGTTTTGCTGAGCATTTTTCCTTTCCTTTAGAGATTGCCGGAGACGGTAGGCTTCGGCGTTACGTCGGGGAGCTCCTCCTGTGCGACGCGGATCCAGGAGAGCGTCTTCCAGGGGCCTGAGAGAAGGGATTCGAGGAAGATGTAGGAGCGGTGCACCGCCTGCAGGGCCGCCGATTCGCTCGTTTCGAGCGCGACGAAGGCGTCGCGCACGAGAAGGCTTTCGGCCACGTCCGTCCAACTGCGAAAGCGCACGATGAGTTCACCCGCGGGGCGCGCGAAAAGGATTTCCGCCCGGGCGGGCGAGGTCATGCCGAGAAGCTGCGAGGCGACGATGAGGGCGCAGGTCGCGGCGAGGTCCGCCGTGCGCAGAAGAGGCCACTCGATCGTCTGCCGGTAGTAGTCGGTGAAGATGCGAAGGCGGCGAAGACGCGCTTCGTCCTCCTTGTCGACGACGGCGGAAAAGCCGCCCCAGCCGAGTCCCACCTCGTGACGGACGAGTTCCGACACGGCCGCGGCTTCGCGGATCGTGCGAAAGCGCGTCGGCGTCTGGTTGTTCCCCGCGAGGTATTCGAGCCGGTCGTCAAGGTCCGCCCCGCTCATGACGTTGAAATGGTTTTCCACCCAGTGGTAGAGGTCGCCGAGCATCGCGTCGTCCGGGTCTTCGATGCAAATCGACAGACCGTTGCGCCCGAAGTACCAGCGGGCGAGTTCAGTGCCCGTCTGCGTAAAGGCGATGTCGTCCCAGGCAAGCGACACGGCGTTCGCGTGCGGGAGCGCCGTAAGGCGCTCGAAGCTCTCGCGAATCGCGTCGAAGACGGGCATCATCTCCGCGGTGGGGGAGAGGATTTCGACGGGCTCTTCGTCGTCAAAAAACTGCATGGTCTTCTCCTCTCTCAGCGGCCGCGCGTCTTCTTGGCGCCGAAGGGCTTGCCCGCCGATTCCCTGCGCGGACCGCGGGCGGCGTCGCCCCGGCGCGGGGCCGGGCGCTTCTCAAACGATCGTCTTTCGGCCGAACGCTCCGAACCCCGGCGCTCGAAGGAGCGCTTTTCCGAGCGGTTGGCGGCGGGTTTCGCAGCGGTGCTGCGTTCCGACCTCCCTGCGCCGAAGTCCGTGTCCGCCGGACGGCACGTCGGAAGCCCCGAGGGCGACGTGATCGTCATGAAGCAGGGCTTTTCTTCGCAGTGGAATTCCGCGCGGAAGACTTCGCCCGCGGAATTCTTGAGAAGGAGCGGTTCGGGGCGGAAGAGCTTTCGGTCCGTCGTCTTGAGGCGTTCGGGGAAGAACTTGAGCGTCTTCGGACAAAGGTCGAGCTGCGCGCGCACGCAGTGGCGGCAGGTCATGAGGTCCGCCTTGGGAACGGGCAGAATCTCGAAGGCGGGCGCCGTCACCGTTGCGCCGTGCCGTTCGTAGAAAGCCTTGGCGAGACGGTTTGCGACGTTCGCGCGAAAGTCGACGGTCTTTTCCGGATAGGGAGCCGTCGGATCGACGGGATCGCGGTGCGTCGGCTCCCAATGCGCCTTCCGGTCGGCGTCGAGTTCCGCCGTCGCGTGGCGGCGCAATTGATTGGCGATGCTCGCGGGGACGAAGACGTCGAGATCTTCGGGGATGAAGAGTTCGGCGATCCGATAGTCGGTGTCGCCCATCTTGCCGAGGTTCTGCGCGAGGCGCGCGCGGTTTTCCTCGGCGTCCGAGGGCGCTTCGAGATCCATGGCGACCTCCGCGAAGCCCGTCGAAGTGCCGTCCGTCAAAAGAAGCGTGAGGGCGTCCTCTTCGACCGTGAAGGTCGCGGTGACGGGGATGCGCCGTTCGGCGGTCTTGCCCGAGAGAATCTTTTCGAAGGCCTGGTCGCGGTTGCGCGAGAGGATGCTGCCCGTGCGAAGACCGTCCAACTGCGACGTGCGTTCGCGCGGGTAGAGCGCCCAGTGGTTTCCTTCGCGCTCGGCGCGGTTGACGGAAAGCCCGTGGATTTCCTCGTCGGCCGCCTCATAGGTGAGGCCGTCGCCGTTCGCAAGCGACACGCCCGGGAGCGCGTCGACTAAAAGACGCTTCGGATCGATGCGAAGCACGCGCGCGACGGGGTCGCCCGTGTTCTTGGGACTTTCCGTCTGCGCGAGGTCGTAGGGCTTTGAGAAGTCGCGCCCGTGCACGAAATAGTCGGTGGCGCCGCGGCGGAAGGTCTTGGCGGCGTCGGGCGTGAAGCGGAAGGTCGTCTCGCCCGCGGACGAGCGGCAGAGTTCCGGACGCCGCGCGAGGATCGCGTCGATTTCCTTGCGGTAGAGCGCCGTGATGTTCTTGACGTACTGAACGTCCTTCAAGCGCCCCTCGATCTTGAAGGAGGAGACGCCCGCGTCGATCAAGGCTTCGAGATTCGATCGCTGATCGTTGTCCTTGAGGCTGAGAATATGGCTTCGCTGCGCGAGCACCGTGCCGTCTTCGGTCGAGACGTCGTAGGGGAGGCGGCAGAGCTGCGCGCAGGCGCCGCGGTTGGCGCTGCGCCCCAACATGGCTTCCGACATGTAGCACTGGCCCGAGTAACTTACGCAAAGCGCCCCGTGCACGAAGAATTCAATGCGGGCCTTCGTCAAAGCCGAGCGCACGGCGCGGATCGCGTCGAGGTCGAGTTCGCGCGCGAGGACGAGCTGCGAGAAGCCCACCTTCTCGAGGAAAGCCGCTTTTTCGGGCGTCCGGATGTCGCACTGGGTCGAGGCGTGGATCTCGATGTCGGGCAGGGGGCCCATGAGAAGGCCCATGTCCTGCAGGATCAGGACGTCCACGCCCGCCTTCTTGGCGTCGAAGGCGAGCGACCTCGCCGCCTCGATTTCGTCGTCGCGAAAGAGGGTGTTGAGGGCCATGAAGACGCGGGCGTTCCATCGGTGCGCGTAGTCGCAGAGCCGCGCGATGTCGTCGAGCGAATTGCCCGCCGCCTGACGGGCGCCGAAGGAGGGGCCGCCGATGTAAACGGCGTCCGCGCCGTGCTCGATCGCGGCGATGCCCGTGTCGGCGTCGCGCGCCGGGGCGAGAAGTTCCAGGGCGTGAAGGGGAAGCATGCTGAGAAGGATCCTGTGTGTGTCCCGAAAGTGTAGCAAAGCGGGTCGCGCCGCAGAGCGGCGAGGAAGCAAGGAATCGTAAGGGCGGCGGGGCTTCCGCGAGACATCTCGGGCAATTTGTTCCTTTTCGGGCTTCGCATCCGAAAAGAAGGATTTCGCTTCAGATTCGCACGGATTTCGCGTTATAGACTTCCGACACCGCAGTTCCTTTCGACCGCGGTCCCTTTCAAGTCGTCAAGGAGCCCGCATTGCCGAACCGCACCGCTTCGCCGTTTCGTCCGCCCGAAGAAAACAGCCGCCTCTTTCTTCTTCTGTTTCTCGCCGTGCTCGCGGCCTTCGGACCCTTCGTGACGGATCTCTATCTTCCGACTTTGCCTGAGCAGGCGCGCGAGTACGCGGCCGCCCCGGCGACGGTACAGCTCGGCCTCTCCATGACGATGTGGGGCCTCGCGATCGGGCAGCTCTTTGTGGGGCCGCTCTCCGACGTGCGCGGGCGACGCGGACCGCTCCTTGCGAGTCTCCTTGTTTTTACAGGCGCCACCTTTGGCGCGGCCGTCGCTCCCACGGTCGAACTCTTTCTCCTCTGGCGTTTTCTCGAGGGTCTCGGCGCCTCGGGCGCGATCGTAATGTCGCGAGCCGTTGCGGCCGACCGCTACACGGGGCGGGCGCTGGGCCAATTCATGGCCGTCATGGGTGCCATTCAGGGCGTCGCGCCCATCACAGCTCCTCTTTTGGGGTCGCTCGTCGCGGAATTCGTGGGTTGGCGAGGGATTTTCTGGCTCCTCTTTGCGATGGGCATCGCGCTTCTCGTCGTGACGGCCTTCCGTCTTGCCGAAACGCGGCGCGTCGCCCGAGGAAAGTCGTCCGAAGGAGCGACCGCGGCGAAACCCGAAAGCGTGCGCGCGAGCCTGCGGGCGCTTTTCGGCGATCCCGCCTTCATCGCGATCGTTTTGCAGCAGGTCTTCGCGTCTGCCGTCCTCTTCGGACACATCGCGTCGTCGCCCTTCATCTTTCAAGAACATTTCGGCCTCTCGAGCTTCGCCTACGGCTTCTTCTTCGGCGCGATGGCGCTCGGCATCACGGCGGGTGCCGCGTTTTCCAGCCGCATGTCTTCGCCCGAGGCGGCCATGCTCGCGGGCGCCGTCGGTCTTCTCGGGGCGGCCGTGCTTCTTGCCTTTGCCTATGCCGTCGGAGCGCCGCTTCTCTGGGTGACGCCCGTCTACTTCGTGCTTCTCGTCATGCTCGGCCTCACCTTGCCCGCGGCCATGACGGCGGCGCTTTCGCGGCATCGGGCGCGCTCGGGGCTCGCCGCCGCGGTGTTGGGCGCCGTGGGTTTCGGAGGCGGCGGTCTGGTGGCTCCGCTCACGACCCTTGGTACCCCCACCGTCACCACGGCCTGGCTCTTCGTCGTCTCCGCGGTCGTGCTCGTCGTGATCGGCGTCGTGCTTCGTCGACTCACGCGTGACTGAGGAAAACGAAGACCGGGTGTTCTTTTGTTCATCATGCCGAACGTTTTGTTAGGATTTTGTTCAGTTGATTGAACGAAACGGTTTTTCTGGCCGGAGAGTCGGGGGAGGCATGGTCAACAAGGAAACGCTTCGAAAAATTCTTCTGGAAAATCGCCGGCTTGTGGAAGGCAAACGTCCTTTCCCGCGGGAGATCTCACTGCCGTCCGAGGGAGGTTGTCTCCTCACGGGCATACGCGGTGCAGGCAAGTCTCATTGCCTTCATGCGGAGATGCAACGCCGACTCAAGGCAGGCGGAACGTGGAGCGACATGCTCTACCTCAGTTTCGAAGACGAGCGGCTTCTGGGGTTTGAACCGTCGGACTTCGGGCGCATGCTGGCGGTGCACGCGGAACTTTCGGGAAGCTCGGCGCCTCCGGCCCTTTTTCTCGACGAAATCCGGGTAGTGGACGGTTGGGAGATCTTTGTGCGCCGGATGGCCGATGCGGGCGCTGACTTCATAGTCACCGAATCGGCCGGGACAACCAGCTCAGTGTTCGGTGAGCGCTTTGCCCTGGTAAACGTTTTTCCTTTGAGTTTTTCGGAGACGTTGCAGGTTGCGGGCGTCGCGTCGGACGAAGATGCGCTTTCGTCCACTGCAGGACGTGCGGCGATTTTCCGTACGTTTGCGCGATACCTCAAAACCGGCGGTTTTCCGGAATGCGTGCCGCTCGAAAATCCGCGGGAAGCTCTCCACGAGCTCTATCGAACCGTATGTACGGGCGACGTCGCCCTTCGGAACGGAATCGCAGGCGTGCAACCTTTGCTCCTGGCGCTCAAGATCCTGGCTGAACGCACGGGCGATCCCGTCTCCTTCTCCGCTCTCGCCAAGAGCTTGGAGGCGGCGGGGACGCGCCTCTCCAAGGCCACCGTCATCCGCTATGTGGAATTCGCCTCCCGAGCCGGTCTCCTGCTTCCGATCGAAAACATCGTCGATCGGCTTCGCCAAAGGGAAGGGCGACGAAAGTACTGTTTCGCGGACAACGGATTTCTCCATCTTATGGGGCGGGACGATACGGAAGAACTTCTGAAAAACCTGGTGGCCGTTGAGCTGATGCGTCGCCACGGAGACAACGGTTCGGTTTTCTACGTTCGGGAGAAGGTCGAAGCGGACTTTTACGTGCCCGGAGAAGAATGGGCGGTGCAGGTCTGTGCGGATTTTCGCGAAGACTCGGATGGGACGCGGCGCAAAATCCGCGCATTGGAAAATATCGCGAAGATACTGCCCGTGAAAAGAAGAACGGTGGTGACGCTCGAAGAAGAGCGCATCGTCGAGACCGCGTCGGGGTCGGTGGAGGTGGTGCCGGCTTGGAGATGGCTGTTGGACGGGAAGGCTTGACGAATTTCGTTGGGAAGACGTGAACAAGGGCGCCGAGAAGGCGCCCTTGTAAAAGGAATGTTTGTTTGCGTCAGTAAGAAACCTTGACGGTCTTCACGCTCGGAAGGGCAACGCCCTTGGAGAACTTGATCCCGACCGATTCAGTGGGCGAAATCTGCAGTTCATCGCCGTCGCGAAGCTTCGAGCCCGTGTCGATCACATACTGCACGAGGTTTTCGAGGAACTGGTAGACGGCTTCGGGGCCGCGGGCGGAACTGACGATTTCGATTTCCGGATGACCGAACTGATCGAGCCCGGCCGTGTAGGCGCCCGTCTCCCCGTCGTTTTCATAGAGTCCGAGATAGACGAGGTTCGCAAGCGGGAGTTCCCCCTGACCGAGCACGGCGGAGGCGTTGCGGTACTTCGTCGGTTCGATGAGCGTGTGCGCGCCCGCGACGGCGAGCGTGCCCGGACGAAGCGTAAGCGTCGAGAGCACCTTCACGAGGGTCGAGGCGGCCGCCTTCTGCGTGGCGGTCTTCGGGACGATGATCACGCGGATCGTGCTCTTGGCGCGCTGCAGCGCCGAGACGGCGTCCCAGCCCTGCGCGGTTTCGGCCGCCCAGGCGACGTCTTCGCGGTCGGCGGGGTTCGAGCCGGTTTCCATCATGACGAGCGATCCTTCGGACTCGAAGACGGTCGATTCGTCGAGGATGTTGAGAAGGACGGGCAGGCCCCAGTCGGCGGTGAAGTCCTTCGCGAAGGCGTTGAGGTCCTCATGTTCAACCTCGTAGAGCACTTCCCCGGCAAGCGGAATCACGGACACCTGGGGTTTCAGGAAGAAAGCATGCGAAGTCACAGTCACTCTCCGAGCCAACGGCGGAACACGAGGCTCGTGTTGATGCCGCCGAAGGCGAAATTGTTGCTCATAATGACATTTTGCTCCAAAGAGCGGACGGCATCACGCACGTATTGCAAATTTGCGCAGGCCGGGTCGGGCTCCTTGAGATTGAGAATGGGAGAGACAAAGCCCTCCTCCATGGACCGCAGAGCGAAGATCGCTTCGAGCGCCCCGCAGGCTCCGAGCGTGTGCCCCATGTGGCCCTTGTAGGTGGTGTAGGGGACGCGGTCGCCGAAGACCCGCGCCGTGGCGTGGGATTCCGCGACGTCGCCTCGGTCGGTGGCGGTGCCGTGGCCGTTGACGCAGTCGACGTCTTCGGGACGGATCCCCGCGTCTTCGAGGGCGAGCTCCATGGCGCGGCCCATCTGTTCGCTCTGCGGCGTCGTGATGTGCACGCCGTCGGAATTTTCCCCGAAGCCGAGCACTTCGGCGTAGATCCTGGCCCCGCGCGCCTTGGCGTGCGAGAGGCTCTCGAGAACGAGGGTCCCCGCGCCTTCACCCACGACGAGGCCGTCGCGGTCCTTGTCGAAGGGGCGCGGCGTCAGCTCGGGCGTGTCGTTGTAGCGGCAGGAGGTCGCAAAAAGCGTGTCGAAGATCGCGGCGTCGGTGGCGTCGAGCTCTTCGGAGCCCCCGGCGATCATCACCTTTTGCTTTCCGTAGCGGATCGCTTCATAGGCCATGCCGATTCCCTGCGAGCCCGACGTGCAGGCGGAGCTCGTCGGGATGATGCGGCCCTTGAGGCCGAAGTAGATCCCGATGTTGACGGCCGCCGTGTGGCTCATCATGCGCACGTACGTGGTCGCCGTGATGCCGCGGCAGGTCTTCGTGAGAATGAGGTTGGCGAGTTCCGCCACGGCCGCGGGCTGGCCCGCGGACGACCCGTAGGCGACGCCGCAGTCGCCCGACGTGAGGACGGGGTGGCCGAGAAGGCCCGCGTCAACGAGCGCGTCGTAGCTCGCCTTCACGGCCATGAGGGCGACGCGCCCCATGGCGCGGGTGCGTTTGCGGGAAAAGAGTTCCGGATCGAGCGAGTAGGGCGCGACCGGGGCGGCGACGCGGGTGTTGAGGTCCGTCTCGTCCCAGTCCGTCATGTGGCGAACGGCGCTGCGGTTTTCATAAAGGGCTTCGCGCACGGTCGGCCAGTCGTTGCCCAAGGGCGAGAGAAAGCCCATGCCGGTGATGACGACGCGTTCCATCAGAGACCTCCGGAGACGGGGATGACGCTTCGCGTGACGTAGGAGGCGTCTTCCGAGAGAAGGAAGCGCACGACCGCGGCCACTTCTTCGGGACGGCCCGCGCGGCGCATCGGAATGAAGGGGAGAATGCGCTCGCGCTCTTCGTCCGACACCATGCTCGTGTCGATGAGGCCGGGCGCCACGGCGTTCACCGTGATCCCGCGGCTCGCGAGTTCCATAGCGAGCGCCTTGGCGGCTCCGATCAAGCCCGCCTTCGCGGCCGAGTAGTTCGTCTGACCGCGCGTGCCGTAGAGGCCGCTCACGCTGCTCATGACGACGACGCGGCCGCGGCGCTTGCGGCACATGGGAAGAAGAACGGGCTTCAAGACGTTGTAGAAGGCGTCGAGGTCGGTTTTGAGGACCGAATCCCAGTCGTCCTCTTCCAGACCCACGAGCGGCGCGTCGCGGTGGATGCCCGCGTTCAGCACCACGCCCCAGTAGGCGCCGTGCGCTTCGCAGTCGGCTTCGAGCGCTTCGCGCGCGGCTTGGCGGTCGGTCACGTCGAAGGTGAGAAGACGGGCGTTTCGGCCCTTGGCTTCGATTTCGCGGCAGACTTCCTCGGCCTGCGCCCGGGAGGCGAGGCAGTGTACGACGACGTCGTAGCCCGCATCGGCAAGGGAGAGCGCGACGGCGCGCCCGATCCCGCGGGAGCTTCCCGTCACGAGAACGGTTCGCGAAGAGGCTGTATCGGACATGGATGAAAGAGGTTCGTGAAAGGGAAGGAAGATTGTAGCAAGGTTTCGCTTTTTTCCTCCAAACATCCGAGAGGGCTTCCGTGCGGACGAATGCGATTCGGTAGAATGCCAGAGAGATGCGGAGACACGGAAGCGGGCGCCGTCGCGTGCCTGCTGCCGGACATCCGTCACGTCCGAAGGACGAAGAAACAAAGACCTCTCTTTGCCTTCGTTGCCCCTTTCTTTTATTTGTTTCTATAGAGCCATCCCATGACAAACAAGTTTGCAGGAACCCAAACCGAAAAGAACCTCTGGGCCGCTTTTGCCGGTGAATCCCAGGCCCGCAACAAGTACGACTACTTTGCCGGCGTCGCCCGCAAGGAAGGTTATCAGCAGATCGCCGAACTCTTCATGGAAACGGCCATGAACGAGCGTCAGCACGCCAAGATCTGGTTCAAGCACCTCGAAGGTCTCGGCGACACGGCCGCCAACCTCAAGGCCGCCGCCGAAGGCGAAAATTACGAATGGACGGACATGTACGAAGGCTTCGCCCAGACCGCCGAAAAGGAAGGCTTCCCCGAACTCGCCGCGCAGTTCCGTGCCGTCGGCGCCATCGAAAAGGCCCATGAAGAACGCTATCTCAAGCTTCTCAACAACATCGAGATGAAGCGCGTCTTCGAAAAGAGCGAAGAAGTCATGTGGCAGTGCCGCGAATGCGGTCACCTCGTGATCGGCAAGCAGGCTCCGGAAATCTGCCCGGTTTGCGCCCATCCGCAGAGCTATCAGCAGGTCCGCGCTGAAAACTACTGATGAAGGAGATGGGACCGCCGCCTAGGGCGGACGTCCCGAACGCCGGGCGGCGACGCCCGGCAACCTTCCCGCGAAAAGGTCGAGATTCCCGCGTCGGAACTCGGCCTTTTCCTCATTTTGGCCGGCTCTCTTTCGTGGAATACTTGTCGGTGACCCACCCGGGACGAGCGTCTCGGGAACCCCAACATCTTGCTGAAAAGAAGGAGAGCAAACATGGCGGATCGCATTTTGCGCGGCGGCCGGGTCGTCGACCCGAAAAACGGCCTTGACGGCGTCGCGGACGTGGTGATCGAAAACGGACGGATCGCGGCCGTCACCCCGCATTACGAGGGACACGCACCCGAGGAAACCGACTGCACGGGTCTCGTGGTGTGCCCGGGGCTCGTCGACTCGCACCTGCACCTCGGAAGCGTCTTCGGTTCGCCCTACGGGATGCGCATGGCGGCGCTCTCGGGCGTGACGACCTGCCTTGACATGGCGGGGCCGCTCTCGGACGTTCTTCATTACGCGCCCGAAACGGGCTGCGGCATTCACGCCGCGGTCCTCGAAGGGTTCGACCCGAAGGCGCGCTTCGGCACCGACAAGCCCACGCGCGACGAACTCGGCGTCTTCGTGGAAGAGTCGCTCGCGGCGGGCGCCGTGGGCGTGAAGATCATGGGCGGCCACTGGCCGCTGCCGCTCGAAACGAGCAGCGAACTCATCCGCGTCGCGAACGAACGCGACGCCTACGTCGCCTGGCACGCGGGCAGCACGACGGCGGGCTCGAACCTTCTCGGCATGCGCGAGACGATCGAGGCGGCCGGGACGGAAAAGCTCCATCTCGCCCACATCAACGCGTACTGCCGCGGACGCGTGAAGTCTGTCGAAGAGGAAACGGCCGAGGCGATCGAACTCCTCAAGACCCATCCCAACATCTGGTGCGAATCCTACGTGAGCCCAATGAACGGGACGATCCTCACCTGTGATGCCGAGGGCGTTGTGATCGACCATGTGACGCGCAACTGCCTCGCCACCTTCGGGCGCACGCCCGACAAGGCGGGGATGATCGAAGCCTTCCGTCACGGGGAAGTGCAGGCGATCGTCGAACGCGACGGCGTCTCGGTGCTCGTCGGAGGCGAAGAGGGGCTGGCTCTCTGGCTCAAGGCCGAAACCGCCACGGCGGGGAGCTTCCCGGTGAACCCCGCGACGAGCCGCTTCCTCCTTGCGCAGGCGAAGCGCGAAGACGGGAGTTTCGTCGTCGACGCGATCGGCACGGACGGCGGTTGCATTCCGCGCAACGTCCTCCTCACGGTCGGGCTTTCGCTCGTGAGGTTCGGGGCGCTGACGCTCACGGAATTCGTGCAGAAGACGAGCTTGAATCCCGCGCGTCATCTGCGCCTCGCGGACCGCGGTCACCTCTCGGAAGGCGCCGCCGCGGACGTCACGGTCTTTGACTTCGAGCGTCAGAAGGCCGTCGAAACGATCGCCGACGGCAATACCGTCATGAAGGACGGTAAGCTCGTCGGTCGCGGCGTCACCTTCATCACGACGGAACGCGGCCGCGCGGCCTTGGAAAAGCAGGGCTTTGCGACGCTCACCGTCGACTATTCGGGTCCCGAACCCGAACGCCTCCCGGCGCTCTAATCGCAAAACGGTTGCGAAACCTACGGGCGAAGGACTCTCCAGAGGAGGGCCTTCGCCCGATTTGCTTTGCAAGGGAGGACAAGACGTTTCTCTTCACAAGACAGGTTTCCGTGGAAGGGCAAATTGTTACGCTGACTTAGGAAACCCTAAGTTTCGGCAAGCCCTTCCCTAAGTTTCGGGTGAGACAATGACGATGCAGGGAGAGGGAAAGCCTCTCCGACACACACAGCAAACCAGGAAAGGAGCCCGTTATGACGAAAAAGTTGATTCTCTCCGCTCTCGCCGCTTCCGCTCTCGCATTCGCCACGCTTTCCTACGCGGCTCCGGGCACGGCTCCGAGCGAACCCGCCTCCGCGACGCAGGTCGCCGCCAAGATCGACATGACTGCGGCGCTCAAGGCCGCTCAGGAGAAGTTCCCCGAAGCGAGCGCTCTGTCGGCGTCGCTCCACGGCACGCGCGGCTACGGTCTCGTTTGGGACGTCCGCATGGAAGCGAAGGACGGCTCGATGGTCCGCGTCTTCGTGAGTCCTGAAGACGGCTCGATCGTCGCTTCCGACAACTTCGGCATCCGCGAACGTGCGCCGCGTTATGAACGCGGTCCCGGCTACGAGCGCGGTCCGGGTTACGGCTACGGCCCGCGCGGCGGCCGAGGGATGAACCCCGATTGCCCGTATTACGGTGAAGGCCCCGGCTACGGTCCGGGCTGCGGGATGGGCATGAACCCCGACTGCCCGTACTACGGTGAAGGCCGTCCGCATCATCGCGGCGGTTGGGGCCACGGTCGCCGTCACGGCGGTTGGTGCTGGTTCTGACCGGTTTTCCTGAAGGCTTAGAACGCCTTCCGAGGTCTCTGAAAGAAAGGTGAGGGCGCTGCGGGAACGCTTCCTGCGGCGCCCGAATTTTTGCCTCGCGCCGGTTACAAAGAAAACACGCTTTTCGCTTGCATATTTTGCGTGCGGGAGATAGTATGTTATCGACATATGTCGATAACTCTCCCTTTCAAGGAGCCGCCTTCATGCCGAGACCCTGCCGTTGCCGACGCGTCTGTTCCGAGCCGCTCGTGGACGTCTTCGGACCCGCTTCCGAGCCGGACGCCGGAGGCGTCCCTCCCGTCGTTTTGCTCGTGGAGGAGTACGAAGCCCTGCGGATCATGGACTACGAAGGACGAACGCACGAGCAGTGCGCCGCGCAGATGCGGGTCTCCCGCACGACCGTGACGGAAATCTACGAGCGCGCCCGGCACAAGGTCGCCGACGCCCTCGTCAACGGCCGCACGCTCGTGATCCGGGGCGGCAACTACGAGGTCTGCGAAGGCGCGTGCGCGCATGAATGCGCGGGCCGCTGCCGCTGGAAATACGGAGAGCTCGCTTCGGCACTCGAAAACCTTTTAGGAGACGAAATCATGAGAATCGCAATCCCCGTCAAGAACGAAAACATCTATCAGCACTTCGGCATGGCCTCGACCTTCAAGGTCTACGACATTGAAGAAAAGCGCGTCGTCAACACCTTCTTTATCGAATCTGCGGGCACCGGTCACGGCGCCAAGGTCGGTCCCCTCGTTGACAATCAGGTCGACTGCGTCATCTGCGGCGGCATCGGCGAAGGGGCCGTCGGCCAGCTCTCCGGCGCGGGCATTTTCCTCATCGCCGGCGTGAGCGGCGATGCGGACGAAGCGGTCGAAGCGGCGCTCTCTCATTCGCTCAAGAGCGATCTCGCGGCCGCGGCGGCGAAGAGCCGTCATCAGTACCGTCATCAGCACGGCCGCGGCGGCGAAGGCTGCGGTTGCGGCGGACACGGCGAAGGCGGCTGCGGCTGCGGCGATCACGGTCATGGCCAGGGCCGCGGTCGCGGTCAGGGCGGCGGTTGCGGCTGCGGTCGCCACGGCGCCTGACGACAGGGCAAAAAAGAGGGAGCCCGATACGGGCTCCCAATCTTCCAAGGCTTCGTTCGGACATTCCGGCGAAGCCTTTTCGTTTGTGCGGTTTATTTCGCGGGTTTCACGCAGCGCTCGATCGCGAGGTACTTCGCGAGTTCCTCGTCCCCCGCCTTCTTGGCGAAGTCCGAGGGCGAGAGGCCCGACGTCGTGCAGTAGTTGCGGTAGGCCCCGGCACGAAGGAGCGTGAGGATCACGCTTCGAGAGGGAAGGCGCGCCGCCATATGAAGCGGCGTGACGCCCTGGTTCGTGCGCACGTTCGGGTCGGCGCCGAGCGACAGAAGCTTCTTCACGTATTCGTCGTTCCCCTGCGTCGCGGCGTAGTGAAGGGCCGACCACCCGTGGCGTTCGTTCGGAAGACCGCCGCGCTCGAGAATCGCCTCCATCGCCTTGTCGTTCGCCTTGAAGACGGCGAGCATTAGGGGCGATTCGCCGAAGCGGTTTCGCTTCGTCACGTCAATGTCTTCGAGTCCGAGGAGATAGTCGATCGAGCGCTTGCTCTCGGCGCGCAGCGCGAGGGTAAGCGGCGTGTCGCCCTCTGGGAGAATGAGGTCGGCGGTTCCCGCAACGAGGATCGAGGCCTTGAGGGACGAGACGTCGTCGCTCAGAAGAGCCGTCTGCATCTTGGGGGCTTCGGCCTTGAGGACGTCGGCGCGCGAAGTCGAACCCGCCGCCAGGGACGCCGGGTTCACGTCGGCGGCCAGGACGGCCGACGCGGGCGCGAGCGGCAGAAGAAGCGAGAGCGAAAGCAAAAGGGGAAGGCCTTTCAAAGTTATTCTCCCAAAAGAGTGCGCGGAAGGTCGAAGAGCCGCACGGCGTTTTCCGTCGTGACGCGGGCGGCCGTTTCGGCGTCCGTGTCGTGCAGTTCCGCATGAAGACGGGCGAGCCATTCTACGTGAAGCGGTTCGGCGCGCTTTCCGCGGAAGGGGACGGGGGCCATGTAGGGGCAGTCCGTCTCGAGCAGAAGGCGCGTGAGCGGCACCGAGCGCGCCACTTCGCGAAGCGCGTCGTTGCGCTTGAACGTGAGATTCCCCGTGAAGCTCACGTGGCCGCCCAAGTCCACCGCCCGTCGTGCTTCATCGATCGTACCGCAAAAACAGTGCATGACGAAGCCGACGTCCCCGGCCTTTTCGTCTTCCAGAATGTCGAGCGCCGCGCCTTCGGCGTCGCGGGCGTGGATGATGAGGGGCTTTTTCGCGATTCGGGCCGCACGGATGTGTTTGCGAAAGCGTTCGCGCTGCCAGTCCAAGGGTTCCTTGCACCAGTAAAAGTCCAGTCCCGTCTCGCCCACGGCCTTGAACTGCGGGTGCGAGGCGACGCGGGCGATCTCTTCTTCGCTTGCTTCGCGGTGGTCGGGGTATTCCGGGTGCACGGCCCAGGCGCCGAAGAGAAAGCCCGGGTGCGCCTCGACGATTTCGATCGTCTTCGGAAGGTCTTCGTCGTTGCAGGCGATGACCATGGCGCCCGCCATGCCGCCCGCGCGCATGCGGGCGATGACGTCCTCCCGGTCTTCGTCGAAGGCCGGGTCGTTGAGGTGGGAGTGCGAATCAAAAAGAATCATCAAAGGACCTTTCGGTCGAATTCCGCGCGGCGCCGTCCCGCCCAGTAAAGCGAAAGCGAGCCGTAGAGAAGAATCAAAAGAAGAAGGTGCGTCATTCGAGGCAGCAGATCCGCCGTCGAGGCCGCGTCCTGGCCGGCCGCGACGAGTCCGAGGATTGCCGGCGTGCTCGGGATGAAGGCCGCGATGAAGTGCACGATCGGGACGCTGATCGCTTCCGTCGGCCAGATGATTCCCGACATGAAGAGAACAGGCGCCGAAATGACGACGACGGCCGGAGCCGCGTACGCGTTGTCGTTGAGCACAAGAGCGACGAAGAATCCGAAGAGCGCGATCGCCGCCGCGTAGAGAACGCACAAAAGCGCCACGCCCGAAGGATTGCCGAGCGTTCCGTATTCGTGAATCGAAAAGTCGACGACAACCATGTAGGCAAGCCACAAAAGAGCGATCACGAAGAAGACCGTGAAGAGCGCGAGTCCTTCGAAGGACGGACGCGAGAGTATGCGTTTCGCAAACGCGGGCCGGCGTCCGAGCCACCCGCCCACGCTCACCGTGATTCCCATGAGAAGGACCGCCTGAACGATGAGAGGCCCGACGGCGGGGACCGTGTAGTTGCCGTAGCCCGAAATCTCGTTGAAGCGGTACCGAACCAACAGATCCGGCGCAGCGTTCGCCTGCGAGAGAAGCGTCGAAGACGGGAGCCCCGCGGTCGAAAGAGGGGCCGCGTCCAAGGTGAGCCCCGCGTCCGTGACGATTCCCGCAAGCGCCGCCTGTACGGCGCGGCCCTTCACCGGGAAGGCGCCGTTGGCAAGGACGTGGACGGTCGCGTTTTCCCCGCGGGCCTGATGTTTTTCGAGGTCCTTCGGGATCGTTACGACCACGTCCACCTCCTGCGCGCGAAGCGCCGCGATCGCCTCGCCCGCGTCGGGCGTGCGAAGCCGCACGTCAAAGACGGGAGAAGCCTCCATGGCGGATCCGAGGCGGCGGGAGGCGGCCGTCGCGTCCTCGTCGACAACGGCGACGGGGACGAACTGAATCTGCTGATTCATGTAGGGCCAGGCGTAGAAAACGAGGTAAAAGGCCGTTGCGCCCGCGAGAATCAGGAAGGTGTCGCGCGAGAAGACCGTTTTCTTTACGAGGAAGGACGCAAAGCCCCAAAAGCCCGAAGGACCCGATTCGTCGGGCGCGTCCGTCTTCTTTTCCTCGGCCTTCGCCCAAAGGCGCGAGCGGAAGGTGAGAAGACCGAGTCCGGCGAGGCCGGTGAGCGCGGCGAAACCCGCGAGCCAGGCGATTTCCTTCCAGCCCGCAAAACCGTCGGCGGCGAGAATCCATTCGTTCGCCTGGGCCTTGAGGTAGTGCGTGAGCGGGAGAAACTCGGCGAGAAGCTTCGCTCCCGGCGTCATCGATTCGATCGGGTAGGAAAAGCCCGTGAAGGGGAAGGTCGGGGCGAGAAGGCAGATGACCGACGAGACGGCGATCACCCAGCTCATGCCGAAGGCCGAGAAGAAAAGCGCAAGGCCGGCCGAACACAAGACAAGCAGGTGCGTCGCAAGGAGCCACTTCCACCAGGCGCCGGCAACGCCCCAGCCGAGCCAACCCGAGAAGACGGCGACCCAGAGGGCGCCCCCGAGCGTAAAGAGAATCGTCCAGGGAAGGAGTTCTCCGAGAAAGCCCGCGGCGACCCGGTTTTCGTGCGCGAAGCGCCAGGCGAGGTGGCGGCCTTGGCGCCAGGATCGCACGATGACGCCGCAGAAGGTGAGGGCCGCCGCGAGAGCGACGAGCCCCGGGACGATCGCGGAGGGGATGTAGGCGCCGAAGTTGAAGGCGGCGTTCCCGAGAAAGTAGACGTCGGGGAGCGTGATGCGCAAGCGCCTGGCGTTCTCTTCGATCGTTCCGCCCGTCATCGTGAGGCGCTGTGCGGCGGAGGCGGCCTTCATCGCGGCCAAGGCCGACTTGAGGTCGACTTCGAGGACGGTGCCCACGGCGTAATAGCTCTTGTTGAAGTCGACGACGACGGGGGCGCCCCGTCCCGATAGACGGTCCTTTTCAAAGCCCGCGGGAATCGTGAGGGTCGCGTAGGTGTGCGTCGCGCGCAGCGCTCGGTCCGCCTCGCGTCCGTCCGCAAAGGGGCGAAGCTCCATCGAGGGGAGGGCCGAGAGCGTCGAAATCACCTCGCGCGACATTGCCGAGTGGTCTTCGTCGACGACGCCCACGGGAAGCCGCAGGACGAGGCCCTGCGCAAAAACCGCCATGAGAAGCCCGCACCAGAGCGCCGGAAGCGCCAGGGCCGTGAGCCACTCCCAGGGGCGCTTCGGGATCGAGCGGGCTTCCTCCCAAGCCGAGCGGAAAAGAATGCGGAAAAATTCGTTCACTTACTTCGCGTTCCGTTCAAGAATGACGCTCATTCCCGGGCGAAGTCCTTCAACGCCCGCTTCGGGACGCAGGCGAACTTCGAAGGTTCGCAGATCGTATCCGCTCGTCTGACGGGTGGCGCGCCAGGTGGCGTAGTCGCCGCGCGGATTCACCCAGTAAACGGTCATCTTCACGTCCCGTCCGATGGCGGGCACCTTGGCGGTGACTTCGGTTCCGACGGCAAGATTCGGCAGTTCGTCCTCGCGCACGTTGAAGACGGCCCAGCTGTCGTCGAGGTCGGTGACGAGCACGATCGGAAAGCCCGCGGGCGCGATTTCGCCCGGTTCCATCACGACGCGCGTGACTTCGCCCGAGACGGGCGAGCGCACGTCCTTTTCGCTTGCGAGCGACGTCACTTCCGACACGCCTCCCCGGGCCTGTTCGGCCAGGGCGTGGGCCGCTTCCTTTTCCTGACGGCGGGCGCCTTCTTCGAGGGCCGAGAGCTGCGCTTCGGCCGCCTTGACGGTCTCTTCGGCGTTGCGTAGCTGCGCGCGCATTTCGTCGTGACGCTGTGCAGGCAGGAGCCCGTCCTTGTAGAGACTGTCGATGCGTTGCCAGGACTTTCTCGCAAGGTCGCGTGCGGCGCGGGCGCGCGAGAGGTCGGCTCGCGCGGCGTCGATCTGCTGCGAGCGTGCGCCTTCGTCGGCAAGCGACGCACGGGCAAGCGCCGCGCGTTCAACGGCGCGGACCTGTTCGAGCTTCGCTTCGACTTCCGGAATCGCGATCGTCGCGACGACTTCGCCCGCCTTCACGAGCGATCCTTCAGCGACGGCGAGGTCCGCCACGCGTCCGGGAACCTTCGCCGAGACGGAAAGGGTCTTCGCGTCCATGGTGCCCACGAGCGGCGGTACGGCCGGGTGTTCGGCGTCCCACCAGCCTTTTCCCACGATCGCGAGAATCGCCGCCGTCGCGAGAAGCCCCACGGCAAGCGGAAGGCGGGAGGGAGATTCGTTTTGATTCTGTCGTTCGGTCATGATTCTTTACGGTGTGGAAACAAGGTCGGAGCGGGAGAGCGAAGCGAGAAAGCCCGGCATGTCGCCGCTTGCGGCATGGAGCATCGCCCAGCTCACGACGAATTTGTAGGCGGCGCCGCGGCGCGCGATTTCGGCGCCCGTGAGCTGCGAGCGGGCCGTGTTCAAGTCAAGCGCCGTCGAAAGGCCTTCGGCGAAGCTCTTTTCACGAAGTCGCAGGTTTTCGCGCGCAAGCGCCACGGTGCTTTCCGTGAGGCGGTATTCGTGGCGCGCTTCGGTGACGCGCAGGAAGGCCACTTCGACGGCATTTCTGAGGGCGTTTTCGACTTCCGAATGCGCGGCGTCCGCCTTCGTGACGAGCGCTTCGGCGGCGCGCAGGCTCGCGCGGCGGTCCGATTGGCTCCAGAGCGTAAACGTCACGCCGATCCCGGCGATCCAGTCGGGTTCGGGCAAAGTCAGATAGTGCTTGATGAGGTTCTTCTGACCGAAGGCGAAGAGTTTCGGATGAAAGGCCCCTTCGGCGGCCTTCACGCCTTCGGCCGCCTGATTGCGCTGCGCGCGGATCCCCGTCAACTGCGGGTTGAGGCGAAGCGCCTTTTCGGTCCACTCCGAAAGCGTGCCGAGGTCGCCGTCGATGACGAAAAGGGGCGTTCCCAGTTCCGGAATCGCATCCGCCTTGAGAAGATGTCCGAGTTCGGTTTCGGCGACGCGGCGGTTCGTCTGCGCGACAATGAGTTCGCGCTTGGCCGTGTCGCGCGAGACTTCGACCGTCATTCGCTCGATCGGAGCGATGACGCCCTTCGCTTCAAATCGTTTGGCACGCCGAAGCGACTCCTCTTCGTCCTCGAGCATCTGCGAGCGCAGGGCTTCTACGGAGCGCGCAAGCTGCACGCCCCAGTACTTGGCGGCGAGTTCCGTGTCGAGCGTCTGCTCGGTCGCGTCGCGCTCCGCGCGGCTTTGCGTCACCTTGTGGCGAAGCGCCTCCTGCTTGGCCGTGATCATGCCGCCCGTGTAGAGGGGCCAGACCATGTTGAGGGAGGCGCGGGGACCGCCGATGTCCTCCTTCATGCCGATGTCGAAACTTCCGGGTAATGGTAATTGAATAGGTAGACCGGAGAGCGGGTTGTCAAAACTCATTTCGACCGTTTTCGAGCCCCAGACCTGCATGGCGGAGAGATCGACCTGCGGACCGTCCATGGAGCGGGCGGCCTCCTCCTTGTTTTGATCGTGCGCGATCTGGGCGTCTCCGATGCGAAGGCGGTCGGAGGTGCCGTGCAGACGCGTGCGCGCATCGTCGAAACTCAACGGCGCCTCGGTCTTCTGCGGCTGCGCCGCGGTTTTCTGCGCGGTCGGGGCCGAAGGCTCCGCCGCCGCAGCGCCGGCACTCAGAAGAGCCGCGCAGGCGAGGAGTCCGACTTGGGAAATCAAAGGGAAAAACGGCATGAATGACGCGGTTCCGAATTCTGTGGGATGAATGTTGGATTGTAGAGAATCAATCGTCCGTTTGGGTGACGCGTCCGTCGAATCTCAATCGATGCGCGCTTGCCAAACGTTAAGGAGCGGAGGGGAAGCCGGACGGTTTCGAAGCTTTCGGCGAGACTGAAAGACGTGCCGTCGTTTTCGCAAAAGAGGCGCATCCGCTTTATTTTCTTCTGCGGACGGGCGGCGCGCGGATTTTTCCGAAGCCCGGTCTCCGTATTCGCCTCGGTACGACCCGTGTCGGCCCGGCTCGGAAAACCGTTCGATGTTCAGGAAGATCTTCGCGACAAAGAGCCGGATCATCGAAGTTTTCTCAAGACGTGCCGCCGAAGATCCCTGTGACGGTTCGTTGGGGAGACGGAACAAAAGTCCGCGAGATGATCGAACTCTCCAAGGAAGCCGGCATCGGCCGCCGAAGCCTTTGTCGGGCGCTTTCGGTCTGCAGAGCCCGTTGTCAGCCGTTCTTCAGGCCGGATCCCGCGGCCGACCGAGCCGTACGGTCCCGATTCCTTTTGTAATAGGTTGTCGAACCTGTGTTGGAAAGGGCGGGTGAGACGTGCTATCGTTTTCGCAAAAGAGGCGCATTCGCTTTTTCTTCGTCCGCGGACGGCGGACGGGCGGCGCGCCCTTTTCGAGGAGAAGTGCCTTGAAATACAACGACATTTACACCGAAACGCCGGCGCACGCCGATACGCTCGCTAACCTCGGGCCGCTCGCTCCGCTTGCCGGCAAATGGTATGGAGAGGACGGCGTCGACACCCACCCCGAAGCGGAGGGCCCCGTCGCGGAGCCCTATCACGAAACGTGGACCTTCGAAGTGATCGACGCGCAGAACAACGGTCCGCAGGTTTTTTACGGTCTGCGCTATCACGTCTACATCACGAAGCCGGGCGAACTCAACGCCTTCCACGATCAGGTGGGCTATCTCCTATGGGAGCCCGAAACGAAGAAGATCTACATGACGCTCGCGATTCCGCGCGGTCAGATCGCGATGGCTGAAGGCACGGCCGAGCCCGGCGACAAGACCATCACGCTTCGCGCCGAGCGCGGAAACCTCGTGAACGGCATCTGCTCGAACCCCTTCCTGGAAGAAGCCTTCAATACGAAGAGCTGGGAGATTCAGTTCCGCTTCAATCCCGACGGAACCTTCGACTACGAACAGGTGACGATCCTCGTCATTCCGGGCGTCAAGGGCGAATTTGAGCACACCGACACGAACCACCTGCACATGATCGAGGCGCCGCGTCCGAATCCGGCGATGATCATGGAAGGTTTGATGAACCGCAATCCTCAATAAAACAATGGGCGCTGCGCTGTCCGCGCCGACATCCGGAACGCCGAAGCCCGCCGCGGGACCGAACCGCGGCGGGCTTTTACACTATTCCGATTTGAGGAGCGAACGTCTTATTCGCTCTTGCAGCAGCAGTCTTCCTTCATGGCGCGCAGGAACCAGAGCTGCTTGGCGTAGCCTTCGAGGTAACCTTCCATAAGGGCCTGCACCTGGAAGTCGTCGGCTTCGGCCGCGTTCTTGCGGATTTCCAGCGCCAGGTCGCGCATGAGCTTCATGTCGGCTTCGACGCCCGCGAGGACTTCGGCGACCGTGTAGGCGCGGCCTTCGACTTCCTTGAGCGTGGCGGCGGCCTGGTATTCGGCCGAGGTGACGAGCGGCATTTCACCGCGCATCTTGAGAACTTCGGCGACGGCGTCGAACTGATCGAACGCTTCGTCGTAGAGCTTTTCGGTCCATTCGTGCACCGACACGAACATGCGGCCCGTGACGTTCCAGTGGTAGTTGTGGAGCTTCAGCTGCCAGAGGGCGAGATTCGCGAGATAGGTGTTGAGAAGCTTCGTCATGATTCGTACTCCTTGCGGATTCTTTGACGTATCCGCCTAAATAGTTTTTGTTAAACACTCATTGTGTTTCGTTAGGTAAATACTAACCTATCAAAGCATAGAAAGCAATAGATAATCATTATTAATTATCTATGTCGGGAAGAGCTTTGCTCAATCGTCGGGACGGCGTTCTCGACGGCGCCCGGAAAAAGCGCTAGTCTGAGCGAACGTTTTTCAACTGATAAGGAGCATGTCATGCCGTACGTGCACATTCGGCTTACCGGCGGGCGGGAAGCGCCCACGCGTGCGCAAAAGGCGCAGCTCATCGAGGGCGTCACGAAACTCCTGGCCGAGACCCTCGGGAAGAACCCCGCGACGACCGTCGTGACGATCGAGGAAGTCCCGATGGAGAACTGGGGCATAGGCGGAAAGCCGGTCGATGTGATCCGGGCGGAAAAGGAGGCGGCGGTACGGAAGAACTGAATTCAGAATTTCTTATGGAGAAACACGAAGGGCGGTTGCCGAACGGTCGGTCTTTCGCAAGGGACGGCCGGACGGGGTCGCCTTTTGCTTTTCGAGGTCGAAATGAGAAGAAAAAGAAACCGCAGACGTTGAAAAGACGTCTGCGGTCCGAGAGGGACGCGCCGCACGGAAGAGGATCGCGCGGCGCGGCCAAAGGCGGGGATGCGTTCGAGGGCGATCAGGGCATCTTGAAGTTGAACTGATGGCACTGGTCGCAGAAGTTCGTGCTTTCGCCGTGCATCATGTGGCAATTGACGCATTCGAGCGTGTTGCCGTAGTGGGGCGAAACGTGCGGGTTCGTGGGCTTGACGTTCTTCGTCTTTTCCACGAGGGCTTCGATCTGATGGCAGCCCGTGCAGGCTTCCATCGGGGGTTCGGAGGGCGTCGCCTGACCGGCGTGGCAGGTTTCGCATTTGAAGCCGAGCTTGGCGTGGCGGTCGGCGAGGTTTTCGGCGGCGTAGGCCGAGGAAACCGCGAAGAGCGCGGCGACGAGCGCGGCGAGGATCGGGGTCTTTTTCATGATGAAGGATCTTGGAGAACGGGATTGGAGACCAAACGAGCCGCCCGGAGCGGTCTCCGGACGGCTCGCGAAGGAGAGAGTCGATTGAGAATTAGGCCATCTTGGCGAATTCTTCACCGGCGATCATGCCGAAGGTGAGGGCGTCGATCACGGCGACCGTACCGAGACGGGAAGCACCGTGCACACCGCCCGTGATTTCGCCGCCGGCATAGAGACCCTTGATGGGCTGGCCGGTCGTGGCGGAGATCACCTGAGCCTTCGTGTTGATGAGCACGCCGCCCATCGTGTGGTGGATCTTCGGCGAAACTTCGATGCCGTAGAACGGGGCCTTCGAAACGTTCAGACCGTTGTTGAACTTCAGGATGCGGTGGAAGTCCTTGTCTTCGCCCGCGGCGACGTAGCCGTTGAACTTCTTGACTTCTTCAAGGAACGGAGCCTTGTTGATCTTGAAGTGGTCGGCAAGTTCTTCAAGGGTGTTGAACTTCTTGACGGTGCCCATTTCGAGCGGCAGCTTCACGAAGGACGGGTTGATCGCGTCGACGATGGCCTGGTCGCACACGGCGATCGGGTAGTTTTCGTCCGTGCCGATGACCTGGAAGAGGGCGTCGGACTTAATCTTGCGGCCGGCGTGTTCGTCCATGAAGCGCTTGCCGGTCTTGCGGTCGACGACGACGCCGTAGTCCATGCAGGCGTGGTTCGTGAAGTTCACGGAAACGCCGAAGCCCTTTTCACGCGGGTTGCAGTACGGGAGGAACTGCAACCAGCAAAGCTGGATCGGGAGAGCGCCGATGCCCATGGCCTTGATCAGGACGCCGGCCGTGGCGCCGGGCTGGTTCGTCGAGTCGGTCGAGGGAACGACGCGCGGGTCCTGAGCCTGACGGAATTCGATGTCGCGGGAGAAGCCGCCGGCGGCGAGCATCACGCCCTTCTTGGCGCGGATCGTGACGACCTTGCCGGTCTTGTTTTCGCGGTCGTCGTTGACGAGCTTGGCGTTGAAGCGGTAACCCGTGCGGGCCGTGATGCCGACCACGGCGCCCGTTTCGTCGACGACGAAGTCGTCCATCTTGCAGCGCGTGCGGATCGTGACGGTCGGGATCTTCTTCAGTTCGGCTTCCATCGGACGGATGTAGCCCGAGCCCGTGCCGGCCTTGATTTCATAGGAGCGCGGAACCGAGTGGCCGGCTTCGAAGAGCATCTTGTTGGGCACGAATTCGCAGCCGCAGTCGACGACCATCTTGATCGTGTCGTTGCAGCGGTCGGCGATCGTGGCGAGGAGTTCGGTGTGGTTGATGCCGAGGCCGTCCTTCAGGCAGTCGGCGATGAAGAGTTCCTTGCTGTCCTTGATGCCCTGGGCGGCCTGAACGGGGTTGACTGGGCAGGCGACGTTGCCGCCGCAGATGGCGGAGTTGCCGCCGACGACGGGCATCTTTTCAAGGATGAGAACCTTGAGACCGGCGCGACCGGCCTTGAGGGCGCAAGCCATGCCGGCAAAGCCCGAGCCGATGATCACGACGTCGTATTCTTCGTCCCACTTCTGAACCTTGGCGGCGGGAATGCCGGCATTGGCGGCGGCGCTGGCCATGAGCGTGGCGGCGACGGCGGCGCCGGACTTCAGGAAGCTGCGACGAGCAAGATTGATGTCACTCATTTGAATCCTCTTCGGTGATGTGTTGAGAGTGTGCAAAAGGAGAAAACCTTTCGGTTGGGAACATTCTCGCGCCGCGTCGAATTTTCGGCGACATACCTTGGTATGGGTCGGTATACATACCTTGGGATAGGTCGGGGATGGCCCGTCAAAGCCTTGCGTCGCGGGCCGTTTCCTGTCATGATTCCAAGACTTTCCCTTTCTTCACCGTCATGAACCGTCTCCGCCATTTCTCCCTTTGCGAAATCCTTGCGCGACGCCGCAAAGCCGTCGCGGCGGGGTGCGTCGGGGCGGTTGCGGCGCTTCTCTCCCTCGCTCTCTTTATTTCCTCTCCTGCGGCGTTCGCCGCCGAAGAATCTTCCCCGTCCGACGCCGTCTCGGCGGCAAGCTTCGACCTTTCGGCCCTTCGTTCGCTCGAATTTCGCGAAGGAGAGGTTCCCTCTGTTCTTCCGATCGATCCCGTGCCCGCAGAGGGACCCGCTCCGGGTGACTTTTGGATCGCCGTGGAGGATACGGGGGCGTCCGCCGTCTTCTATCAGAGCGTTCTTCCCGTTCTCAACGCCCTGAAGCACACCTTTCCCGACCGACGCGTAATCGTCGAGGGGATTCCTTCGCGCGTCTTCGTGGAGGAAGTGCGGGAGCGCAAGATTCCCTTCGCCGTGGCGACGGCGGGCACGACCGTCTCTCTCATGCTCGACACGGGGCGGTGCCCTTGGCGACGCGCGAGCGAATCGGCGAGGGCGCGGCGGGATCGGCCGGAGCGCTTCTTCTCGTTTCGACGGAGAAACCCGCCCCAAAGAATTGGGAGGATCTGCGCGGAAAGCGCCTCGCCTTGGAGAGCAGCGTGTCGTTCGGGCCCTGGCAGTGGTTGGGCGGCCGTCTTGTGGAAGAAGGGTACGAAGCGGACGACTTTTTCGGCGGACTTCTCTGGCGCGCGCACGACGCCCCCGAAGTGCTGAACGCCGTCGCTTCGGGCGACGCCGACGCGGGACTTCTTTCCGCCTGCACCTACGAGCGGCTCCGCGAGCAGGGGATGATCGATACGGAAGCCTTCCTTCCCGTCTTCACGCGTCCGGCGGAACCCGGCGCCTGCCTCGCCTCGACGTCGCGCTACCCAGACTGGTCGATCTCCTACACCGCGAACGCGCAGGACGACACGGTACGGCGTCTCGCGGCGGTGCTTTTCGGCATGCCTTCGCAGCAGAACTACCGCTGGGGGATTCGGGTTGATCTGAGCGGCGTGCGCTCCCTCATGGAGACCCTTCACTACGGGCCCTACGCCTATCTTGACGAGCAGACCTTCCTCGGATTTTTCAAGCGTCACCTCGACTGGCTCATCGGCTTTGTTGCGCTCCTTGCCTTCCTCGCTTTCCACACGGTGCGCGCGAAGCATCTCGTTCGCGTGCGCACGACCGAACTCGAAGCGGCGTTGAAGGAACGCGACCGCATGGAAGAGGAGGCGCGAACGTCCCGCGAACGCCTCTCCGCCGTCGAGCGCGTCGGGATGCTCTCGCAGATGAGCAGCATGTTCGCGCACGAATTGAAGCAGCCGCTCGCCTCGATTACGAACTACATCGGCGGACTCAAGCTCTGGAACAAGGCGCGTCAGACGACGGACGACGACCGCGCGATGGCCGAGTCGGCGCTCGCCGCCATGGCGGACGAAGCCGCCCGCGTGACGGCGATCGTCAACCGCGTGCGCGGCTACGCCAAGCGCAGCAACGAGCCCCTGAAGCCCGTCGACTGGCTCGCCGCCGTGCGGCGCGCCGCCGCAATCGTCGAGCGCCACGACACGAAGCGCGTGCCGATCCGCATCGTGGCGGGCGACTTCCTCAAGGCCGATCCGAGCGAAGACCGGCCGGCGATGGTTTTGGGCGACGCCCTCGAACTGGAACTCTTGACGCTCAACTTGATGCGAAACGCCGGCCACGCCGCCTTCGACGTGACGGGCGGGTTCGTGAGCGTGTCGCTCACGCTCGACAAGGGCCGCTACTGGCTGCGTGTCACCGACAACGGACCGAAACTCAATCCCGAACAATTCGCGCGTCTCACGGGCTACGGCGAATCCGTCAAACAGGAGGGGCTCGGCATCGGGCTCTCCATCTGCCGCGGCATTGTGGACCGTCACGGCGGCACTTTGCGGTTCTATCAGCTCCCCGTCGCGGGGATCTGCGCCGAAGTCGTGATCGAAGCCTATTAAGGAGAAGAAAAATGACGAAACCGCTCGTACGCATCGTCGACGACGATGAGGAACTCCTGCGGAGCACCGCCTTTTTGATCCGCATGGCGGGGTTCGACGTGCTCACCTATTCGTCGGCGATCTCCTTTCTTTCGATGGACGATCCGACGCGGCCGGGTTGCCTTCTGCTCGACCACCGCATGCCCGGGATGACCGGGATGGAACTGCAGGAGACGCTCGTCGAGCGCGGCGAGACGATTCCCGTCATCTTTCTTTCGGCCCACGGCGACATTCCGATGGCGATGCAGGCCGTGCACCGCGGGGCGCTCGACTTTCTCGTGAAGCCCGTCGATCCGGAAGTCCTCGTCGAAGCTGTCAGGAAGGCCGTGCAAAAGAGCCTCGACGAAGTGCGCACCGCCGACGAGAGCGCACAGGTGCAGGCCGCGACCGAACGCCTGACCGAGCGCGAACTCGAGGTGGCGCAGCTCGTTGCCCAGGGGCTTCTCAACAAGCAGATCGCGGACCGACTCGGCATTTCGCTTCCGACCGTCAAGATGCACCGCGGCAACGTCACGAAAAAGTTGGGCGTACGCTCGGCCGTTGCGATCGCCAGGGCGCTTGAGCGCGCGAACCTTCTGAAGGGCGGAGAGGCGCGATGACCGACCGCCGCAGACTCGTCACGGCCCTCGGACTCGGCGCGGGACTCGGCTTCGTCGGGATGCCGCCCCTTCGGGCCGCGGAAACGTCCGATGAAGAACCCTGGGACGTCCTCGTCGTGGGTTCGGGCGCGGCGGGACTCTCCGCGGCGCTCGCCGCCGACGAGGCGGGGGCGGGCCGCGTCGCAATTCTGGAAAAGATGGCGATCGCGGGCGGACACACGCTCGTCGCTTCGGGGTCGGTGAACGCCTATGATCCGGAAGGACAGAAACGGATGGGACGAACCGACTCGACCGAGGCCTTCTTTCGCGATACATACGAAGGAGGCGGCCGTCGGGGCGATCCCGATCTCATCAGCGTGCTTGTGCACGAGAGCGAACCGATGCTCGCCTGGCTCAAGGGACACGGCGTTCCCTTCGATCCGGTCCTTTTCGAAGCCTACAACGGCGTCTTTCCGCGCGCGCACCGAACCGTGATGCGCCGCCACGGCTACGTCTACGTCGAAACGCTCTCCCGCGTCGCTAAGCGCCGCGGGATTCCGATTTTCTATCGCCACCGCGCGCAGCGGCTTCTCTTGGAAGAGGGCGCCGTCGCGGGCGTGGAATGTCAAACGCCCGAGGGCCGCAAGACCTTCCGTGCGCGCGCCGTCGTGCTCGCGACGGGCGGCTTCGGCGCTTCGGCCGCGCTTCGCATGCGCTGGGCGCCGATCTTTGATGAGAGCTTCTTCACCACCTACGCCGCGGGGTCTTCGCACCTCGACCCCGCCACGGGGGACGGGATCCGCATGGCGGAGGCCGTCGGGGCGGCTTTGCGCGACATGGACGCCGTCATGGCGATTCCCTTCTGGGGCGGACGCGTCCTCGACTATCCGGGCGCGGAAATCTTTCTCACGCTCGCAGGACGGCGCTTCACCGACGAGACGGGCACCTGGCAATCGGTCCTCGACGACCTTTCACGCCAGGGCGAAAAGGAATTCTGGGTGATCACGGACGGCAGAAGCCGCAAGGGCGCGACCTTCGCGACGAAGGTGCAGCAGGGAACGGTTGGAACCGCGCAGGACCTCTCGGAACTCGCGATCCGCATGGGAATCCCCGCCAATGCGCTGCGGGCGGAAATGGAGAAATACAACCGCGCGGCCGATCTCGGGCGAGACGAAGAGTTCGGGCGCACGCGCTTTACGCAGCGAATCGAGACGCCGCCCTTCTATTTCGGGCGCGAGCGCTTCGACATTCACTACACCTGCGGGGGCGTCGAGATCAACGCGAAGGCCGAGGTGAAGAACGCGGAGGACCTTCCGATAGCCGGGCTCTACGCCGCGGGTGAAGTCACGGGGGGCGTCCACGGAAACTTCCGCTTGGGCGGCAACGGCCTCACCGACGCCTTCGTCTTCGGGCGCAAGGCGGGACAAAGCGCCGCGATTCGCGCCAAGGCTCTGAAGGGCGCCTGACGCAAAAAGGGCCGCGGCCCCGAGAAGGGAGCGCGGCCCGGACAAGCAGGATTCAAAAAAATCAGAGACCGAAGACTTTGTCGAGCTTCTTGCGAAGGTCGGCGCGCAGGGCTTCGATTTCCTTGCCGTAGTTCTTCGAGAGATTGGCGGGCGTCTGGTCGTTGGCGAAGCGTCCGAGGTTCTTCGCGCCCCAGAAGCCGGCCGTGTCGTCGTCCACGACCTTGTAGGCGTTCAGATAACGATCCCAGACGGCGTCCGACTTGCCGATGCCGTCGCCCACGTCGCCGCGGCCCTGGCCGATCCAGCCGGCGTTGAAGATCGTGTAGATGGCCTTGTCCTTGAGTAGGCCTTCAAGGCCCTTCTCGGTGTCGCGATAGGCGAACTGCTTCGAGAAGACGCGTTCCATGTAGCCTTTCACGATGGCGTTGGGCGAATCGTGCCAGTTCGGATAGGCAAAGACGATGTAGTCGGCGGCGGCGACAAAGGGCTGTTCGCGCGCGACGTCTTCCGGAGCCTGGCCGAAGCCGTCCTTGGCGTGGAAGAAGGATTCGCGCGGGAGAACCGGCGAGAAGCCGATTTCGTAGAGGTCGCGCAGTTCGACTTCGAGGCCCTTAGCCATGAAGTGGGCCATCGCGGTGTTCACGAGGTCCCATTCGACGGATTCGTGACGCGGGTCACCCACGACGAAGAGAACCTTCTTCTTGTCGGACTTCGTAAAGCCGTTGGGCTTCACGGTTTGGCGGTGCGCGGCGGGGACGACCGAAGCGGAGGTCACGGCGTCGACGTTTTCCGGCATGGCGGACGAGGCGGGAGCCTTGGCCGTGGCGCCCGAGACGGCGTCGGCGGCGGAGACGGAAACGGAAAAGAGACCGCAGAGGAGAAGGAGAGTGAGGTTTCGCATGATGATTTCCTTGAGAGAGGAGGAAAATCGCATCCTGCGACGGCGAACGTTGAGGGCGCGCGCAAGCGCGCCTAGCCTGATGCGGAGGAGAGGAGGGCGGACGTGCCGCTCAATAAATTTTGCAATCTTAAAACCATCAAATCCTTTCTGCACACGGGGTTTAACCCGTAGTGGTTACTTCGGAGAAATTGAAAAATTACTGAGAGGAAAGCGAACTCCGCGTCCTACGGGCCGGGTGCGGGGCCTCTGGCGACGAGAAAAGCGACTTTTGGCGAGGCCCGTCCGGGAGCGCAATCCGCCGGTCCGAAACTTTACGTTCCGCAGATTGCGCAGAATTTGCTTCCGAGGTTTTTCTGCATTTTTGTTGTCGCTCATTTTTCACCGGGAAAACTCTCCGAATTCCATGCGTGGAGACTCCGTTTTTCGCCTGAGCGAAGCGCCTTCGCGCCCGAATCCTTGTTGCCATGAATTTCCTGTCCAAAGCGGAGTGAAGAGGATTTCGGCCTCTTGCGACACCTTTATTTGCGGTTTTCTTGACGGTACAGAGGGGAACTACATAAAAGCGCCTAGGGTGATTGACAGAGAGGCCTGCACGGTTTCGAAAAATTCTCCATAAGATATTTTTTGAGAAATCCGCCCTCCAGGGCGGGACCACCCTCACTCGAAACAAGCAGGACTCAAAAATGAACGGACTCACAATCATGGTGGGAGCCATGGTGATCTTCTTCCTCGGCTACCGCTTCTACGGTCGCTGGCTGGAAAAGACCTGGGGCATCGACCCCGCAGCGCTCACACCGGCACAACGCTTCAACGACGGCAACGACTTCTCTCCGCAAAACCGCTGGTCGGTTTTTGCGCACCAGTTCACTTCGATTACCGGCGCGGGCCCGGTGACGGGCCCGATCATCGCCGCGATGTTCGGATGGCTTCCGGCCCTTCTCTGGATGATCGTGGGCGGCATCTTCTTCGGAGCCGTGCAGGACTTCACGGCTCTCTACGCCTCGGTCAAGAACAACGGCCGCTCGATCGGCATGCTGATTGAAGACTACATCGGCGCCCTCGGCCGTCGTCTCTTCCTTCTCTTCTGCTGGCTCTTTACGCTCCTCGTGATCGCCGCCTTCTGCGACATGGTCGCGAACACCTTCAACGGCTTCACGAAGGACGGCGCCGAAATCCTCCCGAACGCCGCCGCAGGCTCCATTTCGCTCATCTACATGGCGGGCGCCATTCTCTTCGGACTCTACCTCAAGTACATGCGTCCGTCCGCGGGCGTGCAGCTCGCCGTGGGCATCGTCCTCATGGTCGTCATGGTCTGGCTCGGCATCGCCAACCCGATCTATCTCGACGGCGTGACCTGGCGCTACGTGATCTTCGCCTACCTCTTCGCCGCAGCCGTAATGCCGATGTGGCTTCTCAAGAATCCGCGCGACTATCTGTCGATGTTCCTTCTGATCGGCATGATCGCCGCGGGCGTGATCGGCGTCATCGTCATCAATCCGTCGATCGAACTCCCGGCCTTCGTGGGCTTTGAAGTCAAAAACCAGCCGCTCTTCCCGATCCTCTTCGTCACGATCGCCTGCGGCGCCGTCTCGGGCTTCCACAGCCTCGTTTCGAGCGGCACGAGCTCGAAGATGATCTCGAACGAAGCCGACATGCGTCCCGTCGGCTACGGCTCGATGCTCGTCGAATGCGTGCTCGGCGTTCTGAGTCTCGTCGTGGTGGCCGCCGCCTCCACGGGCGGTGTGCTCCCGAGCGGCACGCCCTTCCAGCTCTTCTCGACCTCGGTCGCGAGCTTCCTTACGACGATCTTCGGCGTTCCGCAGGACATCGCCGCCTGCATCCTCACGATGTGCGTTTCGGCTCTGGCTCTCACGAGCGTGGACGCCGTGGCCCGCATCGGCCGCATGAGCCTGCAGGAACTCTTCACGCCCTCCGAAGGCAAGGAAAAGAACGCCGTCCAGGTTCTCTTCACGAATCCCTACTTCGCGACGGTCCTGACGCTCGTTCTCGCCTATCTCCTCTGCCTCGCGGGCTACATGTCGATCTGGCCGCTCTTCGGCTCCGCCAACCAGCTCCTCTCGGCTCTGGTGCTCACTTCGCTCGCCGTGTTCCTGAAGAGCACGGGCCGCAACGGCGCCATGCTCTACGTCCCGATGACGATCATGTTCGTCGTGACGATGACGGCGCTCGGCATGTCCGTTTGGGGCATCTTCGGCACGATCGCCGACGGCACCTTCACCTTCATGGTCCAGGGTCTGCAGCTGATCCTCGCGATCGCGCTCATGATCCTCGCGCTCCTCGTGGTCTGGCACGCCGTGCCGAAGCTCTTCGGCCGCGAAGAAAAGACTGTCAAGGCCGCTTAAAAAACTGTTTCGAAATGAGACCGTCCGACTCTTTCCGGACGGTCTCGAAACGGGGAAAGACGCTCCGCCGCAAGGTCGGGGCGTTTTTTACGTTCCGGAAAGGGCGGGAATACCCAGAGTTGCGAAAAAGTCCCGAATACGGGAGGATTTACGAAAGTACGGCTAGCCCGTGCACCCCGGACGACAAGGAGAACGCTTTATGTTGAACCGACGACTCTTCCTTTCCGCCTTGCTCTGTGCACCCGCAACCGTTTTCGCCGCGGAAGACGGCTTCCTCGGCGACATTTTGGGCGGCATCGCCGACCGCGCGCTGCGCGATTACGTTGGCCAACACTTCGGAGACGCCCGCTGGGACGGCCGGTACTACAACTACGACGACCACCGCTACACCCGCGACGAATGGCGCCGCTATCTCGAAGAGCGCTACCGTTGGGAGCGAAACGGCGGTTTTCGCCGTGTTCGTGACGACGATGACTGGGACGACGACGATGACGACGACCGCCGCCGCCGTCGACCGCGCCGTCGCGGAGACAGCGACGATTGGGACGACGATTGGGATGACGACGAACCCTGGGACGATGACGACGATGATGACGACGATGACGACGACCGTCGGCGCCGCCGCCGTCCGCGTCGGTACCGGGATGACGACGATGACGATGATTGATCGTTTTTCCTGCGGCCGGGAGGTAGAGTCGCTTCCTTGCGCGCACGTCCCGTAAAAGACAGAACCCCACGGTTGCGAAGACCGTGGGGTTCCTTTATAGGAGAGAACGGCAGTCGATGCCGCTCAAGGGCGCCAACACCGCGTGGGTGCAGGTACCGCTACGGCGGTCCTTTGCGCCTTATGTTGACAAGCACCGCCTAGTGCCGAGGCTTGTGCGGGTCGAATTATACAGAAGGACGAAGGCGATCGATGCTTCCCGTTTTCCCGCAAGGGAAATCCCTCTCTTTTGCGTTGCTCGCCGTCGTCAGGGCAAGTTGTTTGTCGGCACTACACGAAAACGCCGGATTTGTCAAGATTTTCGACGAACAGAAACTTTCCGTTTTTGGATAATTCTTTGAATTTTATTCTGCCGCAAGGAATAACTTAATTTTCTGTAAAACGGTATTGTCAGGTACGGTTTGCGCAATCCCGCGGCCCCCTCCTACAATGTCTCCTCACAAGTGAGGCGCCTTGCGCCCGTTCATCCATCCAACCGTTGGGAATCCCCTTTAATGCCTACCGTCATCGTTGCCGGTGCGACTTTCACGCAAGAAGAAGCACAAAAACTCGTCGAACTGATTTCCCCCGTCAAGGCTCTGTGGCGTCCTCAGGGCCGCGGCTCCACGCCGATGGCCCGCTTCGAAGGCGTCGACCCGATCTGGGTGGCGACCGTCATGCCGTCCCTTCGCGTCGCCTATGAAGAAAAGGAATGGGACATCAACGTCGTTCCCGACGGTCTCTCGATCAACGAATACCGACTCCTCTGCATCGACCTCGACAGCACGCTCATCGAAACCGAATGTCTCGACATCCTCGGCGACCTCGTGGGCCGCGGCGATCAGATGCGCACGATCACGCAGAAGGCGATGACCGGGAAGCTGCGCTTTGAGGACAGCCTGCGCCAGCGCGTGGAACTCCTCAAGGATTCGCCCGCTTCAATTCTCGAAGAGGCGCTCGCCGCCGTGAAGCTTTCGCCGGGCGCCGAATATTTGATCGACTTCGTGAAGTCCTACGGCCTTGACGTCTGGCTCTTCTCGGGCGGTCTCATCGAACTCGCCGCTCCGATCGCCGAACGCCTCGGCTTTGCGGGGGCGCGCGCCAATTCCGTCGAAATCACGCCCGAAGGCTTCTTCTCCGGGAAGATTTCGAACGTGAACGAACAGCCCGTCTTCAACGGCGAAGGGAAGGGCCGCGCTCTTCTCGAATGTTGCTCGCGCCTCGACGTGGCGCCCCGCAAGGCGATCAGTATCGGCGACGGCGCCAACGACCTCGACATGACGAAGCTCGCCGGTCTCGGCGTGGGCTACCATGCGAAGCCCCTGCTGCGCGGCTCGACCACCTTCCTCGTCTCTTTTGCGGGGCTTGACGCCGTGCCCGCCTTCTTTGCGGAAGACTGGCAGAACCGCGACGATCTCGTGGACATCACACTGCGAAGCTGAACGTCTCGAAAACGTCGTTCGCCGGAGAAAGGAGAAGAGCGTGGAAAAGAAGGTCAATGAAGCGGAAATCGTTCACGGACGTCATGCTTACCGTTTGACCACCGCGCTTCTCCCGGGCGGCCGCGAGGCGCGAAGCCTCGCGCTGCGCCCCGACTCCGCCCGCGACGCTACTCTTGCGGGCGCCGTATCCGGCCTCGCCAGGGTCCGTCCCGCGCCCAAACCCTGGCAGCGGGAACTCCTGCGCCTTGGCGTCGTTCTGTCGCAAAGAGAGAATCTCTCGCAGGATCTGACGGCGCTTTTCGGAAACGATCGCTCCGATGCGGTGCTCGCCGAAGCCTGGCGCCGCGCGATGAAGCCCGAAGAGAACGGAGCGGCTTCGGAATCCGCCTTTTTGCACGCCTTGGGGCTCTACGACGAACTCCCCGTGGCGCTCACGTTGCGTCGGCTTGCGCGGCTCGAAACCCGCGGCGTGATTCCGATGGTGATGACGCATCGTGCCTCGGACGCCCGTGTGACGCGGGACACAGGAAACGGAAGCGTGCGCGTCACGAAGGACAACTGGGAGACGAGCGTTCTCTGGCAGACGGGGCGGCGCATTCCCGTCGGACTTTTCGTCATTGAAAACGAGGGCGACGCTCCCGATCGTCCGACGACGCCTCAGACCCATCCGCTCGATCAGTTTTTCTATTGGGATCACCGTTGGCGCGAACTCGGTCTCCCCCGCAGCGCACCGATGATCTGGATCACGCCGCCCGCGGGGCTTGCGCCTTCGACGCTCGAACCCTGTGCGCGCTTTCGCTTCAGCTTCACGCTCCCGAACGAATTCGTCGCAAACTTCCCGAGTCCGGACCCCGAGGAGCGCGCCGTACGCGAAGTGACGGTCCGCTCAGGCGGAAGAGAGCGAAAGTTCCTCTCGCACCGCGTCCCCGAAGGACGCGTCGTGACGAACTGCGTGCGAAGCACGGGCGACGCGTTGGCGCTCGACAAAATGCGCCGCAAGACCGAAGCCTTCTGGAACGCCGCTTTTGCGCGCTCGGGCGAGCCTGAAGATCCCTCCCGTCCTTGGATCGGCACGCAGACGGACGCGATGTTGCGCGGACGCCTCTTCCTGGGCTTCCTTACGCTCCTCCTGAGCGAATCGCTTTTTGACATCCTTCGCCGCATCGAGCGCGAAGGATCCGCCGAAGCTTCTTCTCTTTTGGATGCCATTCGACTCGCCGCGCAGCCCGAACTCGACGAGGAAACCTCGGCACTCGCCCTCTCGGCTCTAGCCTCGGTCTTTGAGGTGCTCGCTCCCAAGGAAAAGGAGGAACCGCGAGCCGTTGCGAACGCATCGAAGGAAGAGCCGGCGGCTCCCGCCGAAAAGTCCGCGGCCGAAACCGTAGATTCCCGGACTCCCGCCGCGAAAACGCCCGATCTCTTCGGAGACGAACTCCTTCTCTTTCCCGAGCCCCCCGAAGCGCATCCCACGACCCGCGAATGGCGCCGCAGGAGCCGGCCCAAGAATTCGTCGCTGCAGGGCGTGCTCTTTTCGCTTGACGAGTGACGCCGGGCCCTTGCGTCGCCGTACATATTGCGGCCGTTTGCGAAGAAGTTTCTCGCCGGGCTCGGACAAAACCGCGGGCCCCGGCCCGCTGCTGGCGGGTCGGATAAACACCGGAAGACGAGAAAAGGCCGCTCGGTGTCGTCCGAACGGCCCTCGTGTTTCTTACGTTTCCGCGAATCGCTGCAATGCGCTTACTGGCGCTTGCTTTCGATCGTGAGGCGGTAGGCCTCGCGGTCGTTCACGATGTAGGTGATGCTGTGGCCCGCTTCGACGCTTCCCGTCCAGAGACGGTAGAGAGACTCTCCGTCGTGCGTGAGATCGACGTGGCGAAGGTCCTTGGCGGAACGAAGCGTCTGAAGACCCGAATCCACTTCGGCGTCGAGCGCCGCGACGGCCTCGGCGCCGTGCGTTTCCTTCATGCGCCAACCCGAGGTGAGGCGGCTCTGCAGGGACGCGGCCGGCCAGCTGGCGAGCGTCCAGTCGCGAAGCACGCGCGTGCCGTCAACGAATTCAGGCAATTTTTCGCCGCGCTCCTCAAAGATCATGTTCCCGTCGACGCGCATGCTCCAGACGTTCATGCCGAGCGTATTGGCGGACATCTGCACGGATCCGTCCGAGACGTGCGAATAGAGAAGGAGCGTTGGGATCGATTCGGGCGCGCCCGCGCGGCGGGCTTCCTCGCTGAAGGAGACCGTGAGTTCGGCCGCGTAGGTGCCGACGGGCGTAAGCGCGCCCCAGGGCGGCATGAAGGAGGGCAGGCGGACTTCCTTCTTTCCCGGAGTCTTCTTTCGCACGACCGGGGCGGGCTTCGCTTCCTTCACGGGCGCGGCGCGCTCGAAAGGTTTTTCCGTTTCATAGAGGGCCGCGGGCTTGGTCTTTTCCGTCGGCTCGTCCGACGAAAAGAGACTCCCTTCCCAGGCGTCGGAAATGGTGGTGCAGCCCGTGGCGAGCGTCACGATGGATAGGGCCGTCCAGATGCGGATTCCGGTGCGGGCGGTCAACATGAAGTTCCTCCTTGAGCAGGCAGCGTAAGCGGCGTGCCCGGTTGTACGGTGTCGGACCGGCGTCGAATGAGGGGCGCCGTCACGAGAATGACGAAGAGCCCCGTCCCGACCGTCGCGCCGAAGGAAAAGAGGGCGGGCGTCGTGGAGAGGGCCAGAAGGCCGAACGAGGCGAGCGACGTGAGGCCCGAAAGAAGCACGGCCGCAAACGCCCTCGGCTGATCGGGCTGATGATATAGGAAAATGCCGTAATCGACGCCGAGACCCAGAAGCAAAACAAGCGCCAGAGCGGTAAAAAGCGTAACCGGTTGTCCCGCGATGCCTAGCGTCGCGAGCGCCGCGGCGATCCCGAGGACGGGCGGCAAAACGGCCCGCCAGGTGTGCCGCCCCATGCGAAGCGACAGTGCGAGCGTCAGAATCGCAAGACCCGCCGCAAGCCCCTCGAAGATGAGCGTGCGGTAGCGGTTCATCTCGTCCGTCATGAGGGCCGTGAGATTCACGAAGTGCACGTTCGGGAGCGCGACGGCCGTGAGCGCGGGCAAGTGTTTCGGCGTTACGCCCGAGAGCCGCACGACCGTGACGACGCCGTCTCCGTCCGATGCGGGAAGGAAGGGCGTCACGCGCGCGCCGAGGCCCGCTTCAATCCAGTCGTCGGGCGTCACGGCGACAAAGGGCCGCGCGGCGGGCGCGGCGCCGAGAAGTTCGGTGAGGACGGGGGCCGCCGCCTTGAGCGCTTCGTTGAAGCGCCAGGCGCGTTCTTCCTGCGTCGCCCGATCGGGGACGATCTGGGAGAGCGCCGTCGCCCGAATGCCCGGGACCGAAGAGAGTCGGGCGAGGAGTTCCTTTTCCGTCCGAAGCGCTTCGTCGAGGGTCTTTCCTGTCACCGTGTAGAACTGCGCGGGCGAGGGAAGAGCAAGGTATTGCTGAATCGCCTGCTGATCGTCCACGAGGACGCGCGGGGCGTTCTGCAGGTCGGCGGCGCCGCCCGCCGTTCGAAGGTTCGAGAGCCCCGCAACGAGAAAAATCAGGACTGCGGCCGCGATCAGGACCGTCGCGAAGCGCGGCGCGTCGGTGAGACGCGGAAGACGGGCAAGGCCGTTGAGGAGCGCCCGCATGGCGGGGCCGTCCTTTTCGGGCAGCAGGAAGGGTGCGCGAGGAAGCACTGTGAGGACGAAGAGAAGCGTCGCGGGCAGACCCACGCCCGCGAGGACGGCGATTTCGCGAAGACCCGTCATCGGCGTCGCCGCGAGAATGGCGTAGCCCGCCGACGAAGAGAGCGCCGCCATGACGAGGCTCGGAAAAAGACGGTTGCGGCGTTTGAGAAGTTCCGACACCGGGGCGGCATGCCCCGCGCAGAACCAGTGGAGCGAATAGTCGACCGCCACGCCGATCAGCGTCAGGCCGAAGACGAAGGTGAGAAGGTGAAGCGTCCCGAAGACGCCGAGCGACGCGGCAAAGCCCACGGCAAAACCGAGCGAGACGGTGAGGACCGTTCCGACGACCGTTCTGAGGCGCCCGAAGAGAAGCCAGGCCATCCCGAAGACGAGCGCGCTCGAGAGAACCGCGATGCGGTTCATTTCGGTCTGCGCGTTCTGCGCGATCGCGTCGGCGAAGAGCGGCACGCCCGTCGCGTGAAAGACCGGGGTGAGACCCGCGGCGCGGAGTTTCTCGGAAAAGGCCGTCCGCGTTTCTTCAAGAAGCGCCGTGATGCGGCCTTCGCCCGATTCGGCCGAAAGCGCGTCCGCGTCGAAACGAAGGAGATACAAGGGCGCATCGCCTTCAAGCCTCAGAAAACCCGACTCTTCGCGCACGGGAAAGGTCTGAAGAAGAGAAAAGAGGGTTTCGTCGGCAAAGCCGTAGGGATCGCGGTCTCGTCCGAGCCAGTGGGGCGCGACGGGGTTCATGAGGCCAGATTCCAGCATCGCAAGAAGCTTTTCTTGACCTTCCGCCGTAAGGGCGCCGGAGGGGTTGCGGGGAAGGGTGGCGATCTCGTCGCAACGTGTCTGCGTGAGAAGCGAAGCGGCCTTGTCCCGAAGCGCCTCGGTCGCGCGCACGACGGGAGCGGGAGCCTTTGTGAAGAGTCCGCTTTCTTCCAGCGTTTTTTCCGCGGCGCCAAGCGCTTCGCGTACGAGCGCCGGATCGGCGTCGACTTCTTTGGCGCCCGCGACGAGAACGGTCGCGCGGCGGTTTTCCTCCGTCACGGTTTGACGAAGCGTCTTCATGACTTCCGCCGAAAGCCCCGTCGAGTCGGTCGCAAAGAGACTCAGAAGGTCCGTCTCGAACCAGCGGCCGACGGGGTGCGTCAAAAGGACGCACAGGGTTGCGGCGAGCACGAAGAGCGGTGCGATGAGCTCGGGCAACGATCGTTTCGAAGTCGACTCGGACATGGTTCGGGAGAAAAACGGTGGAAAAGGGGACATTTTATCGGAAGACGAAAATTCGGGCCGCACCGCCCCCTTTCCCAACCAATCCGTCGGAGCGATGCGGCCCGAAGGCCGGAGGTAAGTTTTGGGCGAGAAACCTCAGCTCGCAAGGTCCCAGGTCTTGTCGTAGGCGGTGCTCCGAACCTTGAGGAGCCCCAGCACAGTGTGGTAGAGATGGTCGTGGCGCACGTCGCCGCGGGCTTTCTCCACGATCTTTTCGTAGTCGATCCCGAAGGCCCGGCGGTAGTTGTCGGAGAGCCACAGAATGCCCGGGACTTCGATCTGCTCGGCGGGCGCCATCCAGTAGGGCGCACCGTGGAGGAAGAGTCCGTTTTCGCCGAGGCTCTCGCCGTGGTCCGAGACGTAGACGAGGCCCGTCGCGACGCCCGCTTGGGCGGCCTTGCGGAGTTCCTCGATCACGTCGGCGAGGGCCCGGTCGGTGTGGCGCACGCTGTTGTCGTAGGCGGCCGCGATTTCCTCCTTCGTGCAGCTGCCGAGGTCGGCCTCTTGGCATTCGGGTCGGAAGGCCTTGTCGGACTCGGGAGAGCGCGACCAGTAGGCGGGACCGTGCGAACCCATCATGTGAAGGAACACCACCGCGGGACGACCGGGCGCGAGGTTTTCGATTTCCCGGTGAATTTCGTCGGCGAACACCGTGTCAAAGCACACGCCCCCTGGGCAGAGCGCCTCGTCGACCGCGGGCTTTCTCGTCGGAACGCCCGCGCAGGTGCCCTTGCAGCCCGACTGGTTTTCAATCCAGGAAACCGAGAGACCCGCGCGCTGAAGGAGCGCCGGAAGCGATTCTTCGGAGACGATGCGGTCGCGGTCGTAGTCGCGGCGTCCCACGCGGCTCAGCATGCAGGGGAGCGACACGTCGGTGCTCGTTCCGCAGGCGAGGACGCGGGGAAATTGAAGCACTTCCTTGTCGGCCGTGAGCCGCGGAGCGGTTTCCTTTGCGTAGCCCGCGGGCTGCCAGTTGGCCGTGCGCGTCGTTTCGCCGATCACGACGACGAGGAGCGACTTGCCGTCGGGCACGACGCCGAGGCTCGGACGTTCGTCCACGACGACGCGCTTCACTTCGGCGTCGGGATTCTTGTCGGTCAAAAGCGTGGTCGCCGTCGAATAGACGATGTTCACCGGGGCGATCTGATAGCGAAGCGACTTGTCGTTTCGCATGGCGCTCGAGAAGCCCTGCATGCCGAGGAAAACGGTGCCCGCGCCCGCGAGGAGGGCCGCGACGCAGCAGAGGGCCGGAACCCAAAGGCGGTCTCTGCGTTCGGTCTTCAGAAGAAGGAGGATCGGCGGAATCGTCACGAAGAGATAAAGAAGGACGGTGCGAAGTGAGAAGTAGCCGAGCGCCTCGTGCGTGTCGGTCGCAAGGAAGTTGCGGATCATGTCGGGCGTCATGATGACGCCGTAAAGAAGCGCCGCGGTGAGCGACAAGCCGCCGAGCAGGTTGAAGACGAGCGTCACTGTGCGGAAGACCGCCTTCGGGAACAGAGAGAGCGCGTAAAGGAGCGACGCCGACACGAAGAAGAAGAGGAGCGCCGACATGCCCGTCGTCGTGAGGATCGACGCGGCGTTTTCCGCGGTCGCGCCCGTGAGGATCTGACGGTAGTAGCCGATGTCGAAGACGAGTGTCCACCAGACCGCCGTCATCCACACGACCGCGTGGTTGGAGTGCGAGACGGGTTGGAAGACGCGCCCGAGCGCCTTCGCGACCGTGTCGCGGGCGAAGAAGAGGACGTAGAACGCCGCGCAGACGAGCCAGTCGATGAGTCCCGTCGCAACGATGTGGCTCAGGAAGTGGGCGCCCTGCATGAGGCGGATCCACCCGCAGAAGAAGCCGAAGGCGAGGGCGAACCAGAAGGCCGCGGCCGCGCGGCGGGGAGAGCCGTCACGCCAGAAGAAGTAGAGGGCGAAGAGGCAGAAGCCCGAACCCGCGTGTCCCGCGGGCCAGCAGTTCCCCGGCTGCCGAAAGAGTGAGAAGGAAGGGTCGCGCACGGGCGTGTCGCCACCAAAGATGTTTACGTCCCAAGGACAAGCAACGCCCGTGATGCCCTTCAAACGCCATACGAGAAGCACCGCCGCGAGCATGGCGGCGAAGAGATAGAGAAGGCGCGCGCGAAGCGCCGGATCAACGGAAAGGCCCTTTTTGCGGTGCAGCGCGTCGCGAACGAGGGCGCCCAGCGTCACGAGGGCGACCGCGATCGGAATCCCCTTGGCGGCCTTGTGAAAGAGAAGCGAGAACCACTCGACGCGGTGCCAGGGCCAGCAGTCGCCCGAGAAGAAGAGATGGCTCACCGCGATGTCGAGGGCATGCGGCGGAAAGAGAACCAGAAAGACAAGCGCCCAGAGCGGGAGCAGGAACCAGCGGCGATAGCGAAACGGCACGGCAGTCGACATAAGGGGAAAGAAAAAAAACGGATCGGTTCAAATGACGCGGTCAGTTTCGGGGGAGCCGTGTGAATCGGGCGTCAAGGGCGCGTGACGGTGCCGTGACGAGGTTTGCGGTGCAGGGAAAAAGATGAAAATTGCCGTTCGGACGCGACGAAACGGTCTTTCAAAGGGGAGGCGGGCGAGGGGCGGTTCTTCTTTTGCGGACCGTCGATCGGGGCGGGACGGGTACGGCGGGCGTCAAAAGCGCGTGACGGGGCCGTGACAAGCGTTGAGCGGCGAAGAGAAACCCTCAAATTTCTTTGTTTTTTGCTCCCGAGGCCGTGTCCCGGAACGAAAATACGGAAAGGGAGAACCTCTTTTCTTTTTCAGGGAGTCTCATCGTGAGCATCCGCATTCTCGTGGTCGACGACAACGTGGACATCATCAACAACGTTCGCGAATACCTTTCTCTCAAAGGCTGGACGATCGAATGGTGCACGACGGGGCCCGATGCGCTTCGCCGTCTGCAGGCCGATCCCTTCGACCTCTTGATTCTCGACCTGGGTCTTCCGGGGCTCGACGGTCTCACCATCTGCCGGGAACTGCGCGCCGCGCACTCGAAACTGCCCATCCTCATGTTGACCGGACGCGACGCGATCGACGACCGCGTCCGAGGCTTCGAGGCGGGGACCGACGATTATCTCGTCAAGCCCTTTTCGCTAAGGGAACTTGCGGCACGCGTCGAAGCGCTCCTTCGCAGAAGCTACGGCGTCTCGGAAAAGGTCCTGCGCGTCGCCGACCTCGAAATGAATCTCGAAACGATGCGCGTCACGCGCGCGGGCGTGGAGATTCGTCTGCATCCCCTGGGACTTCGGCTTCTCAAGATCCTCATGTCGCAAAGTCCCGCGATCGTGGGGCGCGCGCGGCTCGAGACGCTTCTCTGGAACGGTTCGGCGCCCGACTCCGACAGCCTGCGCTCGAATCTCTACCGTCTGCGCCAGGAGGTGGACAAGCCCTTTGACAAGGCGCTCATCCATACGCACCCCGGGCTCGGCTGGTCGATTGCGGAGTAAGTCATGCCTCGACGCCTCTTTCCCGTCACGTCGCGGCTCACGCTCGTCCAGCGCGTGATCCTGGGCTTTGCGATCCTGATCGGCCTTGTGTCGCTCCTCTATTCGGTCGCGCTCGTTTATACGATCGAATACGTGGAGTCGACGCTCGTGGGCGACATCATGCGCGAGAAGATCACCCTCATGGAGGCGGAATTGAGTTGGGGGAGAACGCCTTTTCAGACGGGAGAAATCAGTCTTTACGGAGATTCGCCGAAATTGCGTCCGATTCCTCCCCAATACGCGGATGCGCCGACGGGGTATTCGGAATACGTGGGAGAACCGGCTTCCTTTCTCTTCAAGCGCGTGACCGACGACGGCCACACGCTTCTTCTCGTTTTCGATCAGGCTGCATTTGAACAAACGGAGCTGGAATTTCACCGCATGGTGACCGTTTCCTTCTGCGTCGTTTTGCTCATTGCAACGCTTGCGGGCGTCTGGCTCGGGCGTTTGGTGGTGAATCCGATCCGAAGGCTCTCGAAGAGGGTATCGACGCTGATGAATGCCAAGACCTACCAACCGATGTCGATCGACTTCGCCGACGACGAAGTGGGGCGCCTGGCCCAAGCCTGCGACCGCACGATGGAACGGCTTTTCAAGGCGATCGAGCGCGAACGCGCCTTTACGTCGGACGTGAGCCACGAACTGCGCACGCCGCTCACGGTCCTTCGGACGAGTGCGGAATGCCTGGAGTTGGGCGACCTCAACGATCGGCAGCGCGCGCACCTCGAGCGAATCTTCCGCGTGATCGACGAAATGCAGGAGCTCCTCGAAATTTTCCTTGCGCTTGCTCGACAGTCGCAGACTTCGGACGGCATGACGGACGAAGTGACGCCCGTTCTCGAACGCGCCGCGGAAGTGTGGACGCTCGCTGCGCGGGAAAAGGGACTTGCACTCACCCTTCGCTCGGAAGGTCGGGTGCCGGGGACCTATTCGCCCGTGTTGCTCGGCGTCGTTGTGACGAATCTTGTGAAGAACGCCATTCTCTACACGGAAAAGGGCGAAGTCGTGATCACGGAGACGAACGAAGGCTTTTCCGTGCGGGACACGGGACCGGGCATCACCGAAGAGGAGCAGAAGCGGATCTACGAGAAGTTCTTCCGCGGCGTCTCGTCCGCGGGGCATGAGGGCTCGGGCGTCGGCTTGTCGGTCGTAAAGCGCATCGCGGACCGCTGCGGCTGGCGTGTCGCGATCGAGAGTTCTCCCGAGGGAACGTGCTTGACGGTGACGCTCACGGGCGCGAAGGTGAAGCGCATGGACGAGCGCGGATAAGGCGCTTCGAAACGCACCAAGAAAAACGCCGCCTCGGTTTCGGGGCGGCGTTGTCGCAAACGATGAGGAGAGAGGCCCGAAGGCCTCTTTCCGGCGTCACTGCAGTTGGAACGAATAGTTCGACTGATCCACGTTCGGCGCGTGGCAGAGCGAGCATTCCCAGCGGAGGGCGGAGAGCTTTCCGTCCTTTCCATAGTGGGTGGCGGGAATTTCGCCCTTCTTCGGCTGCGCGCCGGCCTTCTTGTGGCAGAGGATGCACTGGTTCTTTTCCTGCGTGATCGGCAGGTACTCCGTCACGGAGTGGGGAACGGGCTTCGGAGCGCCGATGATCGCCGTGTCGGCCGACGAGGGGCCGCCCGCGGCCAGCGCGGAGGTGGAAAGGAGCGCGCCGAAGGACGCGGCGAGAAGAGAAACGCAGAGATTACGAATCATGATGAGAGTCTCCCTGTGATTTGGATCGAACGGTGAAGCGAAGCGCGTCCTCGGGACAGACTTCGAGGCACTTCCCGCAGTTGAGGCATTCGCCCGAGGGGATGCGGCCCTTCGCTTCGAGTTCCTTGAAACGAATGATTTGCGGTTCGGGACAGACGCGAAGACAGTCGCCGCAGTGCGTGCAGCGGTTCTTCTCAAACGCGATCCCGACGAGGCTCTTACCGAAAACGCGGCCGACGAGTTTTCCGACGACGGTCCAGAAGGCGCCCAGGGGGCAGAGGTGCCCGCACCAGCCGTGGCGCAGAAGCGCGAGGTCGAGCGCGAAGATCCCGAGCGCGGCCGAAAGGGCGCCGAGTCCCGTTCCCCAAACGACGTCGCGCCAGAGGAAGGCCTGCGGACTCACCGCCTCGAAGGCGGCGACGCCCGTGGCGGCGCTCGCGAGCAAAGCCGTGACGAGGGACGCGTAGCGAACGCCCTTCGAGAGCCGCACGAGGTCGGCGTCGAGCTTGAGCGCGCGGCGCAGCGCGTCGGCGAGATCCGTGACGAGATTCATCGGACAGACCCAGCCGCAGAAGGTGCGCGAGCCCAAGACCGCGTAGAGGACGAAGACGATCACGGCTCCGGTGAGCGCGGCGCCCTGCGGGAGGTGTCCCGCAAAGAGGCGCTCGAGAAGCGCGAGCGGGTCCGAGAGCGGAATCGTCCCGAGAACGAGCGAGCTCGAAAGATCTCCCGAAAGGAGCTTTTCCCCCGCGACGGTCCAGCCCCAGCGGGCCGTTCCGACGAAGGCGAGAAGCACCAGAACCTGCACGAGGTGGCGGGCAAGACCGAAGCGGTTTCGGTACAACCGTTCGCGCCAGGTCTTGACGGGCGGCAGATGACGAACTTCGGGCTTCACGGCAGCACCTCCTGGTTGAGGTAGTCAAGGCCCGACGCAAAGGGCGCCGATTCTTCCTCGGGTTTGGCGTCGGGTTCCGGCGCGCTCCTTTGGTTCTTCGGGTCGTCCGCTTCGAGCCAGCCGAGGCGGTAGTGCCGTCCGATTTCGCCGAGCGTGCGCTCCGGATCGTGGATGCGCACGGCGGGCTTGTCGGTGGGGCAGCTCTTGATGCAGAGGCCGCAACCCGTGCACTTCTCCGGCCGGATTTCCGGCACGAAGACGGCGTGCTTGCTCAATTCGCGCGGGTGGGGACTCAGCACGATCGCCTCGTTGCTCAGAGGACAGTCGCGGAAGCACACTTCGCAGCGAAGCCCCTGCCAGGAAAGGCAGGCGTTCGGGTCGATCATCGCGACGCCCATGCGGGCGTCGCGGATCGACTCGAGTTCGGGCGAGAGCGCTCCCGTGGGACAGGCCTTCACGCAGGCGAGATCCTCGCACATGTAGCAGGGGATCTTTTCGGGCTCGAAGTAGGGCGTGCCCACGGGCGCGGGATCGCCGATCCCGGCGATTCTCAACGTCTCGTAGGGGCACGCCGCGACGCACTGTCCGCAGTGCGCGCAGGCGGCAAGGAAGTCCTTCCCGAGGAGTGCGCCCGGCGGACGCGGCACCCAGCGGGCGTTCGCGTCGCGCATCGACACCGCGCCCCAGCCGAGGCCGAGCACGACGCAGGCGGCACCCGCTTCGGCGGCCCCGGCGAGAAAGCGCCGGCGATTGACTTTCGGGTCGTCAGCCATATCAGGCCTTCGTCACGCGGACCGCGGTCTTCTTGTAGTCGGGCTCAAGCGAGATCGGGTCGGTCGCGTCGATGCAGACGGCGTTCGTCATGACCGCTTCGTCGAAGAAGGCGAGCCACGTCATGCCGCGCGGCATGATGTTGCGGATCTGCGTCTCGACGACGGCCGTGCACTCGCCGTGACGGCTCGTGACCTTGGCGCGGTCGCCGCGCTTGAGGCCGCGCGCTTCGGCGTCGTGCGGATTCATGTAGAGGTAGGCCTGGGCGGCGGCGCGGTGGAGTTCCGGCACGCGGCGCGTCATCGAACCCGTATGCCAGTGCTCGAGGATACGGCCCGTCGAGAGCCACAGGTCGTAGTGGGCGTCGGGCTGCTCGACCGGCGCGGCATAGGGTCGGAAGAAGATCTTGGCCTTGCCCGCATAGACGGTCGCCTTCGGGTCGGTGACGCCGTAGAGGTCGCCCGTCGCCATGTCCTTCATGAGCTTGCCGTAGAAGAGCGCGTCTTCCTTCGCAAACGGATCAAATTCCGTATTGAAGCGGTAGGGCGTTTCCTTGCCGTCGACGACCGGCCAGAGAAGACCGCGGACCTTAGGATCCATGTAGGTGTCGAAATCGGCGAGGTCGTGCCCGTCGCCGAGCGTGAACTGACGGTACTCGTTGAAGAGCGCCTTTTCCGGGAAGTAGGGCAGGCCGAGCGCCTTGCCGGTGCTGTTCAATTCGTTCGGATACTTCGGGTCGGGCCAGACGGCGTTGCGCGATTCGGACGGAGCGAAGAGCACGTCGTAGAGCGTCGCGTTCGAGTCGATCCCCATGGCCTTGGCCTTTTCGAGGACGTCGGGGAGCTTGTCGCCCGGAACGCCCTTGAGCGGCACGGCGCCCCAGGTTTCGGAAACTTTGAAGCGCTTGGCGAACTCCATCATCATCCAGATGTCGGAGCGGCTCTCGCCCGCGGGTTCCGTCACCTGGTGCCAGCCCTGCGTGCGGCGCTCGCCGTTGCCGTAGAGACCCCACTTTTCAAAGTGCATCGCGGCCGGGAGAATCAGGTCGGCGCAGCGGGCGCTGTAGGTCGGATAGACGTCCGCGACGACCACGAAGTTTTCCGGATCGCGCGCGGCGCGGACCCAGTGCGTATTGTTCGGAGACGACTGGAAGATGTTGACGACCTGTGTCCAGACGAAGTTGATCGACTTGTCTTCGAGGCCGCGCAGGATTTCCATGAGGGACGCCCCGACCTTCGGGTTGAGCGTGCCTTCGGGGATCCGCCAGATCGACTCGGTCTTGGCGCGGTGCTTCGGGTTCGCAACCAGCATGTCGGAGGGGAGTCGGTGGCAGAAGGCTCCCACTTCGCGGGCGGAGCCGCAGGCCGAGGGCTGGCCCGTGAGCGAGAAGGCGCCGTTGCCGGGCAGGCCGTGCTTGCCGAGGAGCAGATGCAGGTCGTAGATCTGTTCGTTCACCCACACGCCGCGGGTGTGCTGATTCACGCCCATGCACCAGAAGCTCATGAGGTTGCGCTTCGTGTCGCAGATGAGGTCGGCGAGATCGACGAGCTTCTTCTTGAAGGTTTCGATGGATTCGTCGGCGTCGCCCTTGGCGAGCTTCGCGACGAAGTCGAGGGTGTAGGGTTCGAGCCCCTTCTTGAAGTCTTCTTCGGAGATGCGCCAGTGCTTGCCGGCGGTGCCGCCCGAATTCTTCTGCGGAATTTCTTCGCCGACTTTGCGGCCCTGGGCGACGGCTTCGTCGGCGTCGAGCTTGACGACGAGCTGGCGCTGCATGACGTCCTTTTCGGCCGGATAGGCGAACTTGTCGGTGTTGCGAAGACCGTAGCCGATGTCGGTCACGCCTGCCGCAAAGACGCAGTGCTTTTCGACGAATTCGCGGTTCACCTTGCCGCGCGCATAAATTTCGCGGATGAGGTAGTTGAGGATCGCGAGGTCCGTACCGGGCTTGAAGACGATCGTTTCGTCGGCAATGCCCGAGGAGAGGTTGCGGAAGGTCGTGACGTTGATGAGCTTCGTCGACTTGGCGGTGAGCTTGCGGTTGGCGACGCGCGACCAAAGCACCGGGTGGGCTTCGGCCATGTTGTTGCCCCAGAGGATCATCGTGTCGGCGAGCTCGATGTCGCCGTAGTGGTTTGCGGGTTCGTCGACGCCGAAGGTCTGATAGAAGCCCACGACGGCCGAGGCCATGCAAAGACGGGCGTTCGGGTCGATGTTGTTCGAGCGAAAGCCCCCCTTCATCAGTTTCGACGCGGCGTAGGCTTCGGGAATCGTGTACTGGCCCGAGCCGATGATCGAGACGCCCGAAGGCCCCTTCTTCTCATAGACGCGCTTGAATTGTTTCGCCATTTCGTCGAAGGCCTCATCCCAACTGACGGGCTCGAACTTGCCGTTCTTGTCGAACTTTCCGTTCGTGCGGCGCATGAGCGGCTGCGTCAGACGGTCGCGGCCGTAGGGGATCTTGGCGTTGAAATAGCCCTTGACGCAGTTGAGCCCGCGGTTCACGGGCGCGTCGGGGTCGCCCTTCGTCGCGACGACGCGGCCGTTTCGCACGCCGACGAGAAGGCCGCAACCCGTGCCGCAGAAGCGGCAGACGCCCTTGTGCCAGGCGATGCCGTCTTCCGAAACGGCGGCGGCCGCTTTTTCTTCGGCGGAAACGGGCAGGCCGATCGTCATCGCGGCCGAGGCCGCAAGACCGGACTTGAGGAGCGCGCGGCGGCGCGCGTCGACGATTTCGATGCGTTTTTCCATTGTGTGGGTCTCCGTGAATGCGAAAAACGAGAAAAAGGAAATCAGGATTCGGCGTCGTCGGTTGACGACTCGAACCGGTGAACGACGAGCGAGACGTCTCGAACGCCGTCCATGGTCTGCAGAATGCGGAAATACTCGACTTGTTGGTCGGTGTCGGAAGATTCGATCACGCCGATGAAGCGATGGTGTTCGGCGTCTTCCTGATGCGCTTCAAACCAGGGAAGCGCTTCGGCGAGTCGGCGCACGTCGGCCAGCCGACCGGGTTCGCACAAAACGAGCACGGCGGAATAGTTCACGTGTGGGGTCTCCGAAAGGGGGGCGGGATGGTCGGACTCCCCGAAGGAAGTCATCTTTTCATTTTGCATAGCGCAAAGACATACGCCCATAGTCCGAGAGAGGGATGTCTCGTGCGAAAGCGAGGAAATTCGAAGCGCCGTCGGTTTTTTAACGGAAAGGTACTTCCGTAACGGTTTGTGCGAAGCCTATTTTCAGGAATACCAACAGGCGAAGTGCGCTATTCCGTTGTGAAATAGCGATCTGATATCTTTTTTCTATCTTTTTGATTTACCTGTTCTTTCGAGGGTTCGAGACGAAAAAGCCGCCCGTTCGGGCGTACCGAACGGACGGCTTCGATGCAAGGCGTCTGACGCTTCGAATTATTCTTCGAAGGCGCCCTTCATGACGACTTCGCCCTTGCGCATGGCGACCTTGCCCATCATGAAGACCCAGTCGATGTCGAGGTCCTTCGTGAGGAAGAGAAGGTCGGCGTCCTTGCCGACGGCGATGCCGCCCTTCGTTTCGAGACCGAGGGCGCCCGCGACCGTCTTCGTCATCGGGGTGAGGGCCTTTTCGACGCCGAGTTCGTCCTTCAGTTCGCGGATCGTTTCGATGTCGCACATGATCGATCCGATGCCCAAGCCCACCATTTCGCCCGCTTCGTTGAAGCGCGGCATCGAGCCGTGGCCGTCGGAGCTCAGCGTAATGCGGTCGAACGGAACGCCGTCGGCGAGCGCGGCGCGCACGGCGTCGGCGGCCGAACCCATGTAGTTGCCGCCGCCCGTCGTGATGTCGATGAAACCGCCCTTCTTGGCGAATTCGCAGGCGCGGCGGAAGACTTCGGGATGGCGCGCGACGTGCGTCGGACGGATGTGCTTGATGGGCATGCCCTGCGCGACGCATTCGTCGAAGATGTCAAACGAATACGGGAAGTCGCCGAGGTGAACGTGAAGGAACCCGGTCTTGCCCGTAAGCATCCCCGAGACGCGGACGTCAGCGAGGATCTGCATGATTTCGTGCTGATTGGGGAAGGAGGAGCGGTGGTCGCCCAGGGCGATCTTCACGCCGAGCACTTCCGGAATCGCGAGCATGTCGGTGCGCACGTCCTTCGTGATCGTGGTGACCGGATAGGCGTAGTTGCTCGTCCACATCCAGCCCGAGGCGCCTTCGTTCTTGAGGCCGCGGACCTTGGCGAGGAGGTTTTCGACGGAGCGCGTCATGCTGTCGGTGCCCGAGACGCCGAGGAAGGTCGTCACGCCCGCCTTCACGAGTTCGGAGAAGACAAGTTCGGGACAGCGGCTGTGCCAGCCGCCTTCGCCGCCGCCGCCCGTAATGTGGATGTGCTGGTCGACAAGACCCGGAGCCACGATGTAGCCCGCAGCGTCGATCACTTCGAGGTCGGGGAGGGTCACGTCGAGCTTTTCAGCCATCGCGACGATTTTGCCGCCCGCAAGGAAAATGTCGCGGGTTCCGAGGTGTTCCGGCGCGTAGACGTCGGCGTTCTTGATGAGGATCGGATGCATGGATGGTCTCCAATCGGTTGACGAATCTTAAAATCATAGCGCAACGAAGGGGGCGTCGGATTCCGCATTTTCTCGTAGAAGGCGGCCTGGGGGCATGGCGTCCGGGTCGCCCGAAAAATGGGTTTTGTCGACCAAACGTCGGCCACTCGGACCTTTGCCCTAGCGGGGTTGGCGACGGAAAAAAGATGTGCAGATTTTCGAAGAAAACCGCTCGGGAGAGGCACTTTGCCGCCTTCTGCGCCGCTATAGTGACTCGAAACGAAGGGCACTTTCGACTCCCCCTCGAGAGCCCCGGACCGCACAACCACTCAACGCGCCAAAAGGAAAACGATCATGCTCAAGTCCCTCACCGCCACACTGCTCATCGCCGCCGGCCTCATTTCGGGCGTTGCCAACGCCGCCACGCTGCGCGTCGCGACGAACCCGACCTTCCCGCCCTTTGAATTCGTCAACAGCGAAACGAAGGAAGTGACGGGCTTTGAAATGGATCTGATCCGCGCCATGGCCAAGCAGGCGGGCTACGACGTCGAAATCCTCAACATTGGCTTCGACGGCATCATCCCGGCCCTCATGGCGGGCACGGCCGACGTGGGCGCCTCGGGCTTCTCGATCACGGAAGAACGCAAGAAGCGCGTGCTCTTCACGGATCCCTTCTACAAGTCGGGTCTGACGATCCTCGTGACGAAGGAAGCCGCCAAGGACATCAAGACGTTCGAGGACCTCAAGGGCAAGACCGTGGGCGTGCAGATCGGCACGACCGCCGCCGCGAAGGCCAGGGAAATCGAAGGCGCCAAGGTGACGACCTTCAACAACGCCTCCGAAGCCATCATGGATCTTTCCACGGGGAATTCCGTCGCCGTCATCAACGACCGTCCCGTGACGGACTACATCCTCGTGCAGCAGCCCGCGCTCGCGCAGAAGACCGTGCACCTGACGGACCAGATGCTCTCCGCCGACGACTTCGCGATGGTCGTGACGAAGCAGAACGCCAAGCTGCAGGGAGATCTGAACGCCGCCCTCAAGACTCTGAAGGAAAACGGCGAATACGACAAGATCTGGAAGAAGTGGTTCGGCGAAGCGAAGTGATCGCCTGCCCAACCGATTGATCGGCTCGGCGGAGAATGCCGGGCCGGAGATTCCGCCCCGTCAGAGACTGCGCCCGGGAGCGTCCTCTGCGGGGCTTTCCTTTGTCCTTCCGTCGGATTGCGCGCAATGGCCGCTGCTCCGTGCGTTCTTCATTCCTTTTTGCGGGTGTACTCGACTGTGTTCTTTCCTGATGGAATTCGCGGCACGGGAGAATGCGCTTGATGGGCAATACTCGTTCCCGTAAAGATTTCGATCCCGCCGAACATCTCGATTCCGAAGAAGTCGCTGCCGTTTCTCCGGATAAGATTTCCATTACGCCGATGCGGCATGAAGAGCCATAACGGATGTCGTGTCGCACCTCACGCGATCTTCGCCCGGAAGAGTTTGAGGGCGACGGGCGTCACGACGAGCCAGATGAGGGCCACGGGCCAGAGAAGCGGTAGGACGTCCGTGAAGGTCGCCCCTTCGAAGTAGATGCGCCGCACGGCGTCGATCGAGTAGCGCAGGGGATTCATGATCGTCACCGTCTGCATCCATTCGGGCATCGCGCGCACGGGCGTCATGAGGCCCGAGAGGATGATGGCGGGAAGAATGCAGAGAAAGGCCGCCACCATCGACTGCTGAATCGTGCGGCAGACCGCGCTGATCGCAAGCCCGAGCCCAACGACCGCGGCGGAGAAAAGCGTGATTACGAGAAGGAGCGTCGCAAACGACCCAGCAAAGGGGATCTCGAACCAGAAGCAGGAGACGGAAAAGATGATGAGCGCCTGCATGATTCCTACGAAAATGGCGGGCAGCCCCTTGCCGAGATAGATCTCCCAACTCGAGGCGGGCGTCATGAGCATCATGTCGAAGCTTCCCTCTTCGCGCTCGCGCGAGACGGTGAGGCCCGAAAGGAGCATCACCTGAATGAGGGAGAGCGCGAGAATGAGGCCCGGCATGATGTTCCAGCGCGTAATGTTGTTTTCGTTGAAGCGGAATCGTTCGACGAGCCGCACGGGCGCGGTGTTGCCGTTTTGCGCGTTCATGCCTTCGACGATGACGGCAATGTAGCCCGTCGCTACGTTTGCGGTCGTAGTGTTGCGCGCGTCCGTGATGACGAGAAGACGGCCCGTTTCGGCGAAGTCATCGGGAAAGTAAAGCGCCGTGAGCGCCTCGCCCCGTTCAACGGCCTCACCCAAGGCGTCGAGGTTGAGGCTCGGGCGAACGAGCTCGAAGACGCCGTTTTCGCCCACGCTTCGGATCACTTCGTGCGAGAGGGCGCTTCGACTTTCGTCGCAGTAGGTCCAGGGGACGTGCTCGAGGTTGAAGGTGGCGCCGTAGCCGAAAAGCACCGCTTGAGCGAGGACGGGGACGATCAGGATCTTGCGCGAGCCCGGGTCGCGGAACATCGTGACGAGTTCCTTCCAGACGAGCGCGGCAATCCGCACGAGGGAAGCGAGAACGTCATGCATGGAGGCCTCCTTCGAGGGATTTTCTAAGGAACCGCAGGCTCAAAACGTAGAAGAAAACGCACCAGAGCGCGATGATCAAAAGGTTTTGGGCGAGGATGTCCTCGCATCCGCCCGAGAGGAAGCAGATCTTCACCGATTCGATCGCGTAGGTGGGCGGCAGCAGATGTCCCACCACCGAAATCCAGTCGGGGACGCTTCGAAGGTCGAAGAGAAAGCCCGAGAGCATCATCGCCGGGAGGAAGCTTCCGATCACGGCGTATTGGAGCGCCAGAAACTGCCGCTTCGTCGCGGACGAGAGAAAGAGACCGAAGAGCACGGCGAGGAGCTGATAGAGGAAAAGCGTCGCGAGAAGCCATCCGACCGATCCGTTCACCGGAATGTCGAAGGCGACGAGTCCCACGCAGAGCGCGAGAAGCGCGCCCGCAAGGGCCACGACGTAGTTCGGAACGATCTTCGCCACGGCCGTCTCCCAGGGACGGATCGGCGTCGTGTAGAGCGACTCGATCGTGCCGCGCTCCCATTCGCGCGCGACGACGAGGCTCGTCAAAAAGCTCCCGACCAAGGTCATCGTCACGACGAGCAGACCCGGAACAAGGTACCAGGAACTCGTGTTCGCGTCGTTGAACCAGGCGCGCGTCGAGAGCGCCACCGCGGGCGCCGAGGCGGGGCCCGTCGTAGCGAAAGCCCCGAGTTTCGGATCCGACTGCAGGTAGTTTGCGATCGTCGCGCTCACGTAGGTGCGGATCATCGTCGCCTGATTGGCGTCGACCCCGTGGATGGTGAGTCCCGCGGCGCCTTCGCCCGCAAGGACGCGCCGCGTGAAGTCGCTCGGGAAGTGAAGAACGGCGTCCACTTCGCGGTTGCGCAGGAGGGCCTCCGCTTCGATGCGGCTTCCGACCTTTTGCGCGGCGAAGTAGTCGGACGCAAAGAAGCGGTCCGTGATGCGGGTCGTAAGGGGCGACGGATCCTCCGTCACGATCGCGACGGGGACGCCCTTCACGTCCATCGAGAGCCCGTAGCCGAAGAGCATGAGAAGAAAGATCGGCAGAAAGAGCCCGATCAGAAGGATCGAGGGATCCCGCTCGATCTGGGTGCATTCCTTGAGGATCACGGCGAGGAGCCGGCGAAGACTTTTCATGATGAGGCCTCCTCACGCGAGCGTTCGACGATTTCGATGAAGGCCTCCTCCATCGTGGGTTCGGGGTTGTCCGGCGTGGCGCCCGCGCGGCGCACTTCGTCGGGAGTGCCGAGGATCAGTACGCGGCCGCGGTCCTGAATGAGGAAGCGGTCGCAGTAGTGGGCCTCCTCCATGTAGTGGGTCGTCACGATCGTCGTGACGCCCAGGCGCGAGAGCGCGACGATGCGCCGCCAGAAGGTGCGGCGCGCCTCGACGTCCGCGCCCGACGTCGCTTCGTCCAAAAAGAGAATGTCGGGGTGGTGCAGAAGCGCCGCCGCGAAGGCGAGCTCGCGCTTGGCGCCGAGCGGCAGTCGGTCGGTGCGCTCGTTTGCGTAGGGCGCAAGGCGAAAGAGTTCGATCGCTTCCGTCACGCGTTCGCGAAGACGCTGTCCCCAAAGCCCGTAGCTGCGTCCGAAATAGTCGAGATTCTGCCGCACGGTGAGTTTTTCGTAGAGCGAAAACTTCTGCGCGACGTAGCCGATTCGCGAACGGACTTCAGACTTCGCCTCTTCGAGCGATACGCCGCAGACGCGGATCTTCCCGCCGCTCGGCGCAAGAAGGCCGCAGAGCATGCGAAAGGTCGTGGTCTTGCCCGCCCCGTTGGGGCCGAGAAGTCCGAAGACTTCGCCCTTCTTCACGGTGAAGCTCGTGTCGGCCACGGCCGTGAAACTCCCGAAGCGCCGGCAGATCCCTTCGGCCTCGATCACGAGGTCTTCGCTTCCCGCTTCGACCTTCGGGGCGGAGAAGTGCGCCGAAGCCTTGCGCGCGAAGGCAGCGTCGACGTAGACGTCCTCCATGAGGGGCGCTCTCGCCGAGACGCTAAGGGCGGGCAGGCCCGCCGCGATAGCCTTGGCGGCGAGGTCCGCTTCCTTCGCTTCGTCGGCAAGGAGCACCGCGACGCCGTCCGCCTTGGGCGAGGCGTCGAGGAAGGGGGCGGCTTCGCCCATTTCGGCGTTCACGAGATCGAGCGCACCGCGCGTGAGCGTCTTGGCGTCGGCGGGATCGGCGGCGCGCAAAAGGAAGGTTCGTCTTGAAAGGCGGCGTCTCGCCGCCTCGGGCGTCGTCACGTCGAGCAATCTTCCCTTGTCCATGAGGAGAACGAGGTCCGCCTCTTCGGCCTCGGAAAGGTTCGACGTCGTCACGATCGCGCGCATGCCGGTCGTCTCGGTGCGCGTTCGCAGAATGTTTTTGAGTTCCCGACGCGAGAGAGGATCGACGCCGACCGTCGGTTCGTCGAGAAAGAGGAGTTCGGGCGTGGCGAGAAGACTGGCGGTCAAGCCCAGCTTTTGCTTCATGCCGCCCGAGAGCGCGCCCGCGCGGCGCTCTTCAAAGCCAGCGAGTCCTGTGAGCGAAAGGAGTTCGGAGAAACGCGCCGGAGCCTCCGCCTTGGGGACGCCCCGCAGGGCCGCGAAGGTTTCGAGGTTTTCGAGGACCGTGAGCTCTTCGTAGAGCCCGAACTTCTGCGGCATGAAGCCCGTGCGGCCCGAAAGCGAAGCCTTGTCGGGCGAGAGTCCGAGCACGCGGATGTCGCCCGCGTCGGGCGTGAGAAGCCCGACGAGAAGCCGCAGAAGGGTCGACTTTCCGGCGCCGTCGGGACCCGCGATCGTAATGAGACGGGCCTCCTCGGGAAGTTCGAACGAGAGTTCGTCCACCGCCGCGAGAGGCCGTCCGTCGGGGCCGACAAAGCGTTTTACGAGTTTTTCGACGCTGAGGACGCTCATTCGGGTTTGAGTTTTACGGTGACGGGCTGACCCATGCGCAGACGGTGCTCGGGGTCGGGCACGTCCACACGGAATTCATAGACGAGCGCCGTGCGCAGATCTTCGGTCTGCACGGTCTTGGGCGTGAATTCGGCCGTGTCGCTGATGAAGGCGATGCGCCCCGAAATGGGCTCGGTCGTGTCCGTTTCGATCGTCACGACGTCGCCTTCGCGCACTTCGCCCAGGCGCGCTTCGGTGAGGTAGGCGCGCACCCACTTCGGGTCGTCGAGCGAGAGTTCGAAGACCGTTCTCGCGGCGACCGCCATGTCGCCGGGTTCCGCGACGCGCACGCGCACGAAACCGTCGGCGGGCGAGCGAAGGACGCTCTGCACGTTGATCTGATGGTCGAGCTGCGCAACCGCGGCTTCGGCCGCCTCCCACTGGGCGCGGGCCGCGGCGATTTCCTGCGGACGCGAGCCGTTTTCCAATTTCCGGAGCTGTTCGGCAAGGCTCTTTTCCTGGGCGGTGCGCTGCGCGAGCGTGAAGCGCGCTTCGTCGCGCAGCTGTTCGGTCGTCGCCTTCGAGCGGAAGAGCTCTTCCTGACGGTTGGCCGTGATGCGCGCAAGACGAAGCGACTGACGAAGCGCCGCGAGTTCCGCGCGGGCGACCGCGATGTCTTCCTGGCGCGCCCCTTCTTCGGCGAGCGAATACTGGGCCTTGAGCGCCTGGGCGCTCGCGACGAGTCGGGCGCGTTCGAGTTCTAGAGCGCGCGTGTCGAGGCGTCCGAGAACGTCGCCCGCCTTCACGCGCATGCCTTCTTCGGGACCGAGTTCGGCGATGCGTCCGCCGATTTCAAAGGCGAGCGCGACGCTTCGCGTGTCGACGTGCCCCCAGGCGGTCGGTTCGCGCGTTTCCGTCGTGCGGTCGTGAAGGAGATACCAGGCTCCCGAACCAAGAAGTGCAAGGATCACGAGGCCCGCAATCGGTTTGGCTTTGTTCATACGAAGACCTCAGCGTCAGCGGATGTGGTCGAAGATGGAGGACGGACGATAGCCGAGGCTCTGCACGGCGATGACCTTTTCGTCGGGGCCGAGGTGAAGCGCCCGTCCGAGGCGTTCGGGATCGAACCCGAGGCGCACCACGGTCGAGAGATGCAGGGCCGCCGCGGCGAGATAGGCCATCTGCACCTTGGCGCCCGCGTTGAGGTCCGCGGCGCGCCGGCGGATGTCCTCCGCCGCGTCGTCGTCCCAGTCGTCGTTGAAGAGTTCAATGATCTTTTCGCCGAGCATCGTCATGCGCCCGCGCGTCTTTTGGAAGTTCGCCACGTAGACGAGCTCGACCGGTGCGGCGAGAATGGCGGGCTGACCGAAGCCTGTTTCTTCGCGCACGTCGCGAATCGAGAGAAAGAGAAGGCCGTTGCGTTCGGGGACCCAGCGCCAGATGCCGTTGGATTTCAGAACGTAGACTTCGATTTCCCGCCAGTTGAGGCAGGAGGGCGTCGTGCGCTTGCCGTTGGGGCGGTTGATCCCGTCGACCGCGTTGAGAAGGGTCGAGAGGTCGTAGTCCGTGATCGGTTCGTCGCTGAAACTGCGCTCCGAACGGCGGTTCATGAGAACCGTTTGGAGCGGCACGTCGAGCGCCTGCGCCTTGGGGAGCGGACGGAAGATTTCGTCGTCGTTTCGCGGCCCGAAACGACGCGTCATCTCGGTCTTGAGTTCGTTGAAGTCTTCGCGAATGTCGTTGACGCGCCTCTCGAGCGTCTCGACGAAGTTCTTAATCGTTTTTTTCTCGGTCATTTTTCTTTTTCCTTTTGCGAAGGACCCTTTGCATCCATTCTAGCGCAGGGGAATGGCGGACCCATTGCCCGCCGACAAATCTCTCAGTCCATGGGGATTTTTTCGACGAGCCGGAAGTGCCCGTCGGGCCAGCCGCCGATCCAGCCCTTGAGCAGACTCGTGTCGTCGGTCGTCGCTTCGAGGCGCCAGAAGCCGTCCTCGAGTTTTTCGAGCTTCTGGTCGCGCGAGAAGGGCGATTCGTCCAACAGCGTCGCCGTGTGGCCGTCCTCGAATTCGAGGACGAGCCGCACCTTCTTGCCGTTGCTGTAGTTGAAGTGGCGGCTTTGCATGTACTCGTCGAGCGAAAAATCTTCGGGGACGTCCGCCGCGAATTCGAGGAGCTTTGCGTCGAGCATGCGGTGCAACGCCAGGTGCCGGCAGTTGTCGTAGCCGTCAAAGCGCACGACGACGTATACCTTGCGGTCCTGCAGCACGAGCCCGAGGGGCGAGACGATCGCCTCCTTTTCGACGCCTTCGAGATTGCGGTATCGCACTTCGAGTTTCACTTCGCGGTAGAGCGCTTCGGAGACGGCGTCGAAGATGCGGGGCTTGATTTCGGGAGGAATGAACTTGACCCCGCTCGGCACCGACGCCACCTTCGAGAGCCAGGTGCGCTCCGGCGTTTCGGGGGCGCGCTCGCGAAGCGTCGCGCGGGCCGTCTCAAAAAGCGGCTCCATCGCGTTCATGAGGGACCCCGGAAGGAGGTAGCGCATGTTTTCTTCGAAGAGGCGCAGAAGAAGACACTCTTGCGGATTCATCTGCATCGCCGAAAAGCTTCCTGAAGGAACCGTCTGCCGATAGGCGTAGACGCGCGTGCGGTCGTCGAGCTCGACGCCGAGTTCGGGATGGTTCACGATGCGCTTCAGAACGCGCTGCAGGGTTCTGCGGTGAATGTCGAGCCCCTGCGAAGCCAGACGGTTCTGAATTTCGCTCGTCGTCGTCCAGCGTCTCGTAATGCCCCGCAGTACGGCGAAAATCAGCAGAATGTCGTTGTTGTGGTCGGCGTTGATGTTCTGTTCCATCCTCATTTTCCTCGGAATGCGTTCGAAAAGAGGATAACGCAGGCGCGACCGTTTTTGACGTCCAAACGCTCAACGACCCGCGCTGAGTCAGTCCCAGCGCGGCGCGCCGAACTGCCGTGCGGTGTCGTCGGCCGTGCGCAGCACCGCGTCAAAGAGCGGCTTCTCCCATCCGACCTTGGGGAGCGACGTGCGAAGAAGCGTGTTTTCCGCCTGCGCGCGAAAGAGCGCCGAATGGGCGTCTTCGAGCGTGCGCCAGGCGCGGAAAAGCCTCGGACGCGCTTCGTCGAGAAGGCGAAGCGTGGGGAGCCGGTCGCTCTTTTTGCCGTTGGCTCCGCGGTCTGCCGGAAGAAGGTTCCAGAGGTCGTTGCAGTGCGTTCTCGCCCAGGGGATCATGTGGTCGACCGCGAGCGTAGAGCGGGTGAGTGGCCGATCCGTCCAGACGCAGTGAAGATCGCCCGTTCCCTCGTAGACGGCTTTGGCGAGCACCGTGTCGCGGTCGGGGGCGTCGGGCGGCAGGAGTCTCGCGAGCACCGCCGCCGTGGTCGCGGGCTCGCCCGCCAACTGCGAAAAGCGCACGGACAACCTCGCCCACTCGAGCATGACGGTGTTCACGAACCACGGGGCCGATCGGTTGAGTTCGTTCCAGAGAGGAACGGGGAGGCGCAGTTCTCCGAAGTGACGGGCCAGCCCCGCGGGCGTGGGCGCCCAGGCGCCTTTTTGGACGTGCGACGTGTAAAAGGGCTTCCCGTCGGAAGATTTGCTCCCCGTGAAGTACACGGGGCCCTTCTTCAAGGCCTCGGCGATGTCGATCACGGTTTCGAAAAAGGCCTTGACCTTGGCAGGATCCGCGTCGGGGAGGGCGAGCCGTCCCTCGTAGAAGTCCCGCCGAAAGTGAAGACGATCGCCCGCGTAGAGTGCCTGCAGGCGGGAGAGCGATGCGCCGAAGCCGAGCGGTCGTGAACCTTGAATCTGCCGCGGCGCGGGACCCGTTCCCGCGGTGAGCTCCCAGAAGTAGTCGAGCCAGCGCTCGACGACGAGCGAAAAGGGGATCGCGACCCAGTCGGCGTCAATGCCCGCCACGGGCTGCCACTCGTTTCTCGCGAGAAAGCGGGCGCGCCCCGGCGCCTCGATGTTTACGTCCGCCACGGCGCGAAGGAGCGCGAACTTGTAGGTGGCGGTTTTGGCTTCATCCTCGAGAATGCCGCGAAGCCGCGAGACGGCCCGAAGCCGTTCGGCGCGGCGCACGAAGACGAGCGTGACCCAGGTGCATTCCTTGCCCGGGGCGCCCGTCGATTCGCGGCGCTCGCTGTAGGCCTCTTCAAACCCGAAGCGCGAAAGAAGCGACGAATAGTGGGCGGCCGGGCGGTTTGCGTAAAACCGCGGATCTTCAGCGGTCGCCGTCGCATGATTTTCGGGAATGGAGAGGACGATCGTTCCGGCGTCTCCGAGAACGGCGTCGATGAAGAGTGCCGCGTCAAAGAGCCCGGCGTCGTCCAGGTGCTGCAAAACGCCGATCGCGACGAGCGCGTCGAAGGATTCCTTTTCGCCGAGGAGCGCGAGCGCTCCCGTTCTCGTGCGCGGGGCCGCGCCCGAATCGTTTCGGGGCGGAAGGGGCAGGTATTGAAAGCGAATCCCCTCGACCTCTTTGGCGAGATCCCGCGCGATGCGTAGCATCTCTTCCGATCCGTCGGTTGCGGTGACGCGCACGCCGCGCGCGGCCATGCGGCGCGCGTCTCGTCCCGAACCGCAGCCGAGTTCGAGCACCCGGGCGCCGCGCGGAATCCACCGTTCGAGCACGGCGTCGAGCGTTGTCGCCGTGAGGGACTCGTAGCGGCCCGCTTCGCGGGCGGCGTTTCGTTCATAGTGCCAGAGCGTTTCGTTCATCGGTCACTTCCTTTCGCCGAGGCGCGCTGTTCCGCCTTGAGGCGCCGGACCGTCGCGAAAATGCCCGCGCCCGCGACCACCGCCATGCCGAGGAGCGCGACGAGATCGATCGTTTCGCCGAAGAGCGCGACGCCGAAAAGAAGCGCAAAGGGAATCCCCGAGAAGCTGAAGACGGCGTTGACGAGCGCGTGGCCCTTCGCCCAGGCGTAGGTCGTGGCGATCTGCGCGAACGTGGCGGAGAATCCTACGCCGAAAAGAAGCAGAATCGAGAAGGGCGTAACGTCGTGCCATCCGTCGCCGAAGGCGAAGACGAAGCCCGTGAGGCTCCCCGCGAGCATGATGTAAAAGACGATTCGTTCACCCGGCTCCCCTTTGTGCGTAAGGTGCCGGATCATGAAGTCGGCGCCGCCCGAAGTGAGGCCCGAAAGAACGCCCGCGACGGCGGCCGTCGCCGTGACGCCCTGCGATACGTCGGGACGCAGAATGAGAAGAACGCCGCCGAAACCCGCGAGCACGGCGAGCAAAACGACCTTGTCGAATCGGTAGGAGGTGAAGAGCGCGGCGACCGCGAGAAAGACGCAGAACCAGAGCGGCCCCGTGTTGGTGAGGGTCTGCGCGGTTGCGATCGGCATGACGGTGAGGGTGTAGACGCTCAGAGCGATGCTCACGGTTCCCACCGTGCAGCGCACGACGTAGCGCACCGGAAAGCGCGTGGCGGGAGAAATTCCTTTTTTTCGCATCACCGCGGCGCAGAAAAGGCACCCTACGATCGAGCGCCAGAAGACGATTTCCCAAATGCCGAAGCCCTCCGAGGCCATGACCTTTGCGAGCGCCGCCGTGAGGGTGAAGAGAAAGATCCCGACGAGCATCCAAAAGGACGCCTTAACCATGATCGGCCTCCTTTGCGAAGCGTTCGCGCCAGAGCGGCACCGCAGCGCGCCAGAAGGCGGAAATCGAATCGGCGCCCAGGGGCGCAAAGCCGAGATGCGTCCAGGCGAATTCCAGCTCGCCCAGAAGGTTCGTCTCGTCGAGCGGCACGGCGCCCTGCTGCTTCGAGAGCTTTTCCTTCCGGTCGTTCAAAACGAGCGGAAGGTGCAGGTAGCGCGGCACGGGGGCGTCGAGAGCCTCGATGAGCGCGATCTGCCGCGGGGTGTTGTCGAGAAGGTCCGCGCCGCGCACGACGTCGGTCACGCCCGAGGCGACGTCGTCGACGATGCAGGCGAGCTGATAGGCCCAGAGCCCGTCGGCGCGCTTCATGACGACGTCGCCCGCCTCGAGCGGAAGATTCTGCTCGAAATGTCCGCAGAGCCGGTCCGTGAAGCCGAGCGTCCTGTCGGGGAGGCGAAAGCGAAGCGCCCGCGCGGGGCGTCCGCCCGTGCCGTTGCGGCAGGTGCCCGGATAGACGCCCGGGGGGAGACCCAACTCCGCGTCGCGCGCGAGGATTTCCTTTCGCGTGCAGGCGCAACCGTAGAGAAGCCCCTTCTCGCGAAGCGTATCGAGCGCCTTTTCGTAGGCGGCGTCCCGGGTGCTCTGCCACACCACCGGTTCGTCGGACGTGAGTTCAAGGCGCGCAAGAACACGCAGGATGTCTTCGGCCGCGCCCGGAATGTCGCGCGGCGGATCCACGTCTTCGATGCGCACGAGCCAGACGCCGTCGTGGGCGCGGGCGTCGAGCCAGCTTCCCATCGCCGCCACGAGACTTCCCCGGTGCAGTCGTCCGGTGGGGGAGGGGGCGAATCGTCCTCGATACTGGCTCGTCATGGCAGGTGTAATTTTGGAATTAGAATGAAAGGAATCCCAAGAATTGTAGTGCGAGCGACCCTCAAAATGCCCGAAAGAGAAGAAAGAGACCGAAAACCGACGCTCGCCGACGCGCTCCTTTTATCGCTCATCCAGATGATGGGCCCCTTCGCCGCGAACACTTACATCCCGGCCTTTCCCGCGATGACCGAAGCCTTCGGGGTGTCGTCCGACGTGATTTCGCAGTCGCTTTCGGTCTATCTCGTCGCCTTTGCCGTCGGATCGCTCTTTGTGGGGACGCTCTCGGACGCCCTGGGGCGCCGTCCGGTCGTGGTGGGCGGGGCGCTCGGTTTTTGCCTGGCGGCGCTCGCCGCCTCGGCGACGGATCACTTCGGGTGGCTTCTCTTCTGGCGCGTGGTGCAGGGCTTTTGCGCCTCGGTCGGGCCCGTCGTCTCGATGGCGATCGTGCGCGACCGCTGGTCCGGGGTCGCCGCAACGAAGATGCTCGCCCTCATGACGCTGCTTTTTGCGCTCGCGCTCGCCTTCGCCCCGATCGTCGGCGGCGCCGTCACGGTGCGCTGGGGATGGCGCGCGGTCTTCTGGACGCTCGCGCTCCTCAATCTCTCGATCGCCGTGCTCGGCCTCACGGTTCTGAAGGAATCGCTTCCCAAGGCCGCCAGACGTCCCTTTGATCTCGGAGAGTCGATCCGGACTTACGGAATGCTTTTGCGGCACCGCGCCTTTCTCTTCGGCGTGATGGGGCACGGCTTTTGCTTCATGGGAGGAATCGTCTACACGGCGGGCGGCGCCGACTTTGTCATGCACATCATGAAGCTGGGGGTCGAGGACTTCGGGTATCTGACGCTTCCCTTCATCGCCTTTTCCATGGCGGGAAGCTTTCTGACGGGCCGTCTCGTCGGACGCATCGGGTGGCGCAGAACGCTCGCTTCGGGCCTTGCCGTCCTGATCGCGGCGGGGGTGTTGGGCGTCGGGATTGCGCTTGAAACCGAGCCCGTGTGGCCCCTCGTCATCGCGGCGCCGTGTCTTTATCAGACGGCGATGAGCTGGTCGCGTCCCGTCATGGCGACGCTCAATCTCGACTACTTCCCGAAAAACCGCGGAATGGCCGCCTCCGTGCAGCAGTTCTTCCACACCTCGAGCTTTGCGCTCGCCGCGGCGCTCTGGGTGCCGATCGTTTTGGGAGACGCCGCGCGCTATGCGGGCGTGATGCTCTTTTCGGGGGTGCTTACGGTGCTCTGCTGGGTCGTGGTGCTGCGCGAGCGCCGCAAGGCGGGACTTTGAGGCCTATTCGAGAAATTCCGTGACGTCGCACTGAAAGAAGTGTGCGAGACGTTCCGCCGTTTCGGTCGGGATCTTCCGGAGACCCGCCTCGTATTTCGAGAGATGGGACTGCGTGGTCCCCACGGCGTCGGCGAGGTCCTTCTGCGTGAGATTGCGCAGAAGACGGTGCTGACGCAGGCGCTCGAAGGGCTCGCCCTCGCGCTTCGGGAGGGGCTTTCCCACGTGGGAGAGCGATTCGAGCCCCGTGAGGATGCGGCGAAGCGCCGCGGCCTCTTCCTTGGGCGCGCGAAGCGTGAAGACGACTTCGTCGCCCTTTCCGGGCGTTTCGGTGAGGATGATCGGCATGATCCGGTCCTTTCGCGTCAGTTCGCGACCGGCGTGATCGGCTTGTTGCCGTTCACGAAGGCGTGGACGTTGCGCACGACCAGGTCCGCCATCATGCGGCGCGTCTCGAGCGTCGCCGTCCCGATGTGGGGCGTGAGGATCGTGTTGGGGAGGGCCTTCAATTCCGCCTCGACGTAGGGTTCGTTTTCAAAGACGTCGAGCCCCGCGCCCGCGATGGTGCGCGTTTTGAGGGCGTCGATCAGCGCCTTGGTGTTCACGACCGAGCCGCGGGCGACGTTGATGAGGTAGCCCTTCGTGCCGAGCGCCATGAGGATTTCGGCGTCGACCACGTGGTGCGTCGCTTCGGTGGCGGGAACGATCACGACGAGATAGTCGCTCCAGACGGCGAGCTCCTTCAAGGTCGGGAAGCGCTGCCACTTGGTGTTCTTGCCCGTGAGGTCCGTGTAGCCGATCTGCATGTGGAAGGCTTCGCCGCGGCGGGCGATTTCGCTTCCGATGCGGCCGAGCCCGAAGATCCCGAGGCGCTTTCCCGAGACGCGCGTCTGCAGCGGAAAGCCCCCGTCGGGCCAGCGCCCTTCGCGCAGCCACGCGTCCGCGCGGGGAAGACCGCGCGAGAGGCTCAGAATCATCGCGAACGCGAGGTCCGCGACGTCGTCCGAGAGGACGTTCGGGGTGTTCGTGAGGACGATGCCGCGGCGCTTGAGCGCGGCCATGTCGTAACCGTCGTAGCCCACGCCGAAGCTCGCGATCATGCGGCAGGCGGGAAAGCGTCGGAGGACCTCCGCCGTGACGCGCGAACTCGCCGTCCCGATGAGGACGGACGCGAGCGTGCCGATGCGTTCCTGTTCTTCGTAGCGCATTTCGGGCCAGAAGTAGAGGCGACCGCACTGTTCGAGACCTTCGCGCAGAATCCCCGGCATGGCGCGCGAGGGCAGAAGACTCACGAGCACGGGGCGGTCCGACGCAACGTTGTCGTCGGGCGAGACGGAAAACGACATGTTTCCTCCTTTTTATGGATTTTTTTTGGGAAGTTTCGCGCCGGAATCAGGGCGTAAGCAGATCCACCTGTTCGCTCAGGTGGTCACGAAGAAGACGCTTGGCGAGTTCTTCGTCGCCTCGTCGGATGGCGTTCAAAAGCGCGCGTTCCGTACGGGCGATGTTGAGGAAGAACTGGGGATTGTTCTTCGGCAGAGCCGAAGAGGTCTTTTCGAAGTAGGTGACGAGCGCCGCCGAGAAGACCTGCAGCACGCGGTTGCCGCAGGCTTCGAGAAGAAGCAGGTGGAATTCGCGGTCCCAGCGGTCCGCTTCCTTGGCGTTGCCGGCGTAGTACTCGATGTGGCAGATCGCTTCGTCGAGCTTGCCGAGAAGCGCGGGCGTCATGCGGCGGATCGCCAACGGGATGATGTGCACTTCAATCAGGAGACGCGCTTCGATGAACTCGCGGATGTCGAAGTTCGCGATGTCCATCTGCACCTGGATCTGCGCGGAGAGATTCTTGGGCCCGAGCGTGTTGACGGTCATGCCGCGCTTCGGAGCGCGGTCGACGACGCCCATCTGGCTCAGCACCGAGAGGGCCTTTCGCACCTTGTAGCGCGTAACGCCGAAGCGTTCGGCGAGTTCGTTTTCCGTGTCGATGCGTCGCCCTTCCTTCGCTTGCGTCAGGATGTGCTGGTGAATTTCGCGAAAGAGGGTGTCGTCATCCATGGGATGTCTCCGGGAAGGCCTGAAAATGCGGGAATTGTAGCAGGTTTGCGGGACGCAGAAAAACGCACGGGAGGGCGAGGAAAACCCGCGAAGCCTTCGGTACGGCTTCTGTTTCGGTCCGCTTTCTTCGGATATTCGAAAGGAAGAAAACGAACGCCCCCGTTTTCGCGCAAAGAAATGCGCTGCGTTTGATCGGCGACGGCCGGAAATTGGGAACGGTTATTCCGAGTCGGGAAGCCCAAGGAATAAAGAAAACAGAGCGGGTCCGTACCGATCCCGTGCAGGGCGCGGAAAGGACCGTGCAGGAAGGGAAAACGACGTTGCAGGAAAAGAATTGTACGGATAAATGCCGATATACATTCGGTTTCCGCTTTTTCTGTGTCGACTCTGTACAATGCAGGCACTTTCTACAGAATCTTCCTGAGGGCCAACCGATGATTCCGTACTCCGTTTACGAAGCGGCGCTCGCCGCCGAACTTCTTCCTGCCATGGGCTGCACCGAACCCATCGCGCTCGCCTATGCGGCCGCGATCTGCGCCAAGCGCCTCGGTGGCTATCCCGAACGCATCGAGCTCGACGTCTCGCGCAACATCGTGAAGAACGTCAAGAGCGTGGTCGTCCCGAACACGGGCGGCCTGACGGGCCTGGAAGCCGCGGCCGTCGCCGGCTTCGTCGCCGCGAAGCCCGAAGCGGCCCTCGAAGTGCTCGCCGCGATCACGCCCGAAGAGCGCGACCGCATCCGCGAACTTGTTCAGACGACGCCCGTCGAAGTGCGTCAGTCGAACGAACCCGACGTCTTCTTCATCCGCGTGACGGGGCACTTGAACGGTCACAGCGTGTCGACCGTGATCCGCACGTCGCACACGAACGTCACCCGCATCGAAGAGGACGGTAAGGTCGTCTGGGAGGAAGGGGACCGTCCCGAAGAGGAACACCCCGTCGAAAGCTGGCACGTCGCCGAACTCATCGAGGCCGCCCGCGTGATGCCGCTTGACCATGTGCGTCCGCTCCTGGAGCGTCAGCTCGCCTGCAACCGCGCCATCGCCGAGCAGGGGCTTTCAGGCGAATGGGGCGCCACGATCGGCCGCATTCTCATGGCCCGCGATCCCGAAGATCCCGCCGTGCGCGCCCGCGCCTTTGCGGCGGCCGCCTCGGACGCCCGCATGAACGGGTGCGAACTCCCCGTCGTGATCGTGTCGGGTTCGGGCAATCAGGGGATCACGGCGAGCATGCCGGTTCTGATCTACGCCGAGCACCTCAAGAAGTCGGAAGAGGAACTCCTTCGCGCGCTTCTTCTTTCCGACCTCGTGACGGTGTGCCTGAAGCAAGGCATCGGCAAACTTTCCGCCTACTGCGGCGCCGTGAGCGCCGGGGCGGGCAGCGGCGCCGGGATCGCCTATCTTCTGGGCTTCTCGACCGAAGACATCGAACGCGTCATCTCGAACGCGCTCGCCATCACGTCGGGCCTCATCTGTGACGGCGCGAAGTCGTCCTGCGCTTCGAAGATCGCCATGAGCGTCGAAGGGGCCCTCCTTGCAATCGACATGGTCAAGAACGACCGCGCCTTCAAGGGCGGCGACGGGATCGTCAAGAGCGACGTCGACGCCACGGTGGCGGCCGTCGGCCGCATCGCGAGCCGCGGCATGGTCGGGACCGACCGCGAAATCATCAACGTGATGCTCGAAACCAAGTGATCGATTCGGCCGCTCCGTCCGCGGAGCGGTCAAGCGAGACGAAAAAGTCCGGCGCCCTCGGGTGGCCGGACTTTTTCGTATCAGGCGCGACCGAAAATTTGATTGCTTTCGATCGGTGTCGCGCTCTCAGTTTCGACGGTGCTTTTCCCGATGGATCCACCAGAGAAGGTAGAGGATCAGAAAGCCCGTGAAGGCAAGCGAAAAGCCGGGCAGGGCGCTCCACTCGGGGGATTTTCCCGCGTCGATCGGAAGGCCGCCGACCCAGGCGCCGAGGGCATTGCCCGCGTTGAACGACGTCTGTGCAAGGGCCGCCCCCAAAAGCCGCCCCTCTTTGGCGCCCTGCAGCATCATGATCTGTTCCGGACCCGAGATGAAGAAACAGCACCCTGCCGCCACGACGGTCGCGGGAATCGCGATGAAGGGGTGCGCTGCGCCGAAGAAGACGGTGACGAGCGCGACGAAGAGAACGCCCTGGCCCATGCAAGCGAGCGCCGGATCGGTAAAGCGTCCGGCGAGCTTCGCGCAGAGGAGATTCCCCGCGACCATGCCCGCGCCCACGACCGCCATGATGAGACTCATCGAGGAGGGCGCCACGCCCGTCACTTCCTCCATCGTGGGGTTCACGTAGCTGAGGTAGGCAAAGAAGCCGCCGTTTCCGAAAAAGATCGCCGCCATGACGAGCCACGGGCGCAAATGCGTGAGAAAGCGGAACTGCGCGCGGAATCCCGCGTTGGGAAGAGCCGGCATGACCGGCACGAAGCGCAGGACCGAAAGGAAGACGATCACGCCCGTCACGGCCGTGATGCCGAAGACGAGGCGCCAGGAGACGGCCCAGGAGAGAAAGCTTCCGAGCGGAACGCCCACAAGGTTGGCGATCGTCATGCCGAGCACCATGAGCGTGACGTCGCGCGAGGCCTTGCCCGGTTTCGCAAGTTCGCTCGCGATGATCGAGCCCACGCCGAAGTAGGCGCCGTGAGGGAGACCCGAGAGGAATCGGGAAGCCACCATCACGGCGTAGCCGTCGGCAAAGACCGTCAGAGCGTTCCCGACGACGATGAGGCTCACGATGATGAGAAGGAGGCGTTTGAGCGGCAGGTTTCTCGCGAAGACGACCATGAGCATCACGCCCGCGCAGACGCCCGTGGCGTAGGCGGCGATGAAGTGGCCGGCTTCCGGAATGGAAACCTGAAGGTCGGCGGCGACGGCGTTCAGGATCGACATCATCGAAAATTCGGCGATGCCGAGCGCAAGCGTGCCGAGTGCCAGAACAAGGATGTGCAGAGGCATGAGGGCTTCTTCTTTTGTTTTCGTTGGATTGATCGGGTCCATCACGGGAAAACCCGAGGAACGCAATTTTGCCTCAAATTTCGGGGAAGTGGGGGGCTGGAAGCAAAAATTGCGGGAGAGATCCGAAATAACCTTACCGCCGGTAAGCTTACCGGCGGTAAGGTAACGAGTGGTCTCGTCGCATTCTTCTCTGTCGCAAGAGAAATCATGAATAAAGATGGTTGTCTGGGGGAGAGGGGAAAAGGACGGCGTTTCGCTACGCTCGGATCGGGAACGACCGCGCGCCGATGCCTTTTCTGAATGAATGCGCATGAGGTTTGCGCATTGGACAGGTCCCTCTTCCCGCGCTACCGTAGGCTGGACAACTGAGAGAAGGCGGGGGCCGACTGTCCTCGCTGTTCACCCGTGGGAGGATTTATGCAGTATCGGCATTTGGGCAGAACCGGCCTGATCGTGAGCCGCTTGTGTTTGGGAACCATGAACTTCGGGCACCTCACCGACAAGGCCGCGAGCTTCGAGATCATGGACCGCGCCTACGACCTCGGCATCCAATTCATCGACACGGCGGACGTCTACGGCGGTCCGCAACGCCCCGACATTCCGCTCGGCTACGGCATTTCCGAGGAAATCGTGGGCGACTGGCTCCAAAAGAGCGGAAAACGAAACGAAATCGTCCTCGCGACGAAGCTCTATCAACCGATGGTGAACGGTCCCAACGGCCGGCGCCTTTCGGCCTATCACATCCGTGAAGCCTGCGAGGCGAGCCTTCGGCGACTCAAGACGGATCACATCGACCTCTATCAGATGCACCACTTCGACCGCGAGACGCCCTTCGAAGAGATCTGGCAGGCGATGGACGTGCTGATCCAACAGGGCAAAATTCTCTACGTGGGAAGCTGCAACTTCCCAGGCTGGGGGATCGCCGCGATGCAGGGCGAAGCGCGTCTGCGCGGACTTTTCGGGCTCGTGAGCGAACAGAGCCGCTACAACCTCGCCTGCCGTCAGCTCGAACTCGAGGTCATTCCGTCCTGTCGTCATCACGGCATGGGACTTCTCACGTACAGCCCCTTGGACGGAGGCCTCCTTGCGGGACACTCGCAGGCGGGTGACGGAAAAGGCCGCCGCGCGAAGCCCTCGCTTCCGATCCGCGATCCGAAATTTGCGGAACGCGTGGCGGCCTACGAAGCGCTTTGCGAACGCTACGGCATGAACCCGGCCGACGTGGCGCTCGCCTGGGTTTTGGCGAACCCCGTCGTCACGGCGCCGATCGTGGGTCCGAGAACGCTCGCGCACCTCGAAGGCTCGATGAAGGCTCTGGATCTCACGCTTCCGCAGGAAATGCTCGAAGAGCTCGACCGCATCTTCCCGGGCCCGGGCGGCGAAGCCCCCGAGGCCTACGCTTGGTGAGGACGCTCTTTCGTTCAATCTTCGGGAAACCGCTTCGTATGATGGTTACGGAGCGGTTTCTTCTTCGGCCTCGGCGCCGTCTTCCTTCGTTCCTTCCTGCGGCGGATAGAGACTGCGCAACGTCTTGAGAAATTCCTCCGTGATCGTCTGCTTCTGACTCGCGGACGACCAGGCAAGCACGACGTCGGTGAGAAAGGCCGGCTGGAAGGGAAGGAAGACGATGTCGTCGTCGGGCGGCACGATGCCGTCGAGACAGAGGGCGTTTCCGCCCGCGCGCACGACGAGCGACGCGTTGTAGAGAAGGTTGTAGGTGCCGACGACGCGAAGCTTCGAGAAGGAGTAGTTGAGCCACCCGCCGATGCGGTTTTCCACGCCGCGCTGCTTCGAAACGTAGAGCGGCAGGCGCTTCAGGTCCTCGGGCGTGACGAAGGTCTTGCCCGCAAGAATCCCGTCGCGGCGCGTGAGCACGCCCCAGCGGTTTTCCCGCGGCAGTCGAATGTATTCGAACCCGTCGAGTCGGCAGGGCATGTTGAAGACGCCGAACTGCGAGAGTCCCGACCGAAGGTGTTCGGCCGCGGTAAGCGCGTCGGCGCTCACGAAGTGGCATCGCACGCGCGGGTATTTTTCCTGAAAGCGCTGAACGGCTTCGGCCACGATGCCGACGGCGGGCGTTTCGGCGGCGGAAATCCGGATGTCGCCCGCAAGCCCCTCCGTCGTCATCGCTTCGAGCTTCGTTCTGTCGACGAGGGCGAGGATGTCCTGGGCGCGTCGGAAAAGGAAATGTCCTTTCTCGGTGAGTTCGAGGCTGCGCGTGGTGCGCTCGAAGAGTTTTTGCCCGAGTTCCTCTTCAAGGTCCGCGATCTGACGCGAGAGCGTCGGCTGCGTGACGGAGAGCTTCTCCGCGGCGGCGGTGAAGCTCTGTTCCCGGGCGATTTCGACGAAAGAACGAAGTACCTTGAGATCCATGGTGAGGTGCGAAAAACTGTCCTGTAGGAGGCAAAGCCGTCCGATGAGGGGCGGCGTCGACCTTATTCTGCCACGATCCCGACATCCTGCCACGCGGTGAAGCGTCGATCCTGAGCACTGTAGACGAGCGCCACACGGCGGAGCTCATTCCCGTGCGGTGTTTCGCCATACCGGCGATCGCGGATTTGTTCGACCGCTTCGGCGAGGAGTTTCTTAACTTGCGAAGTCTCTTTGGCGAATTTCAGTTCGAACACCCAGTGGCGGTCTCCCGCCTGAACTTCCAAATCGCTTCGCTCATGGTCATTGTGTACTTCAACCAATGGGAAGGCCTCAGCGCCCATCATCAGGATCTGCAGGTGGCGGCCGCAATGTGTGGCGTCCGCAATCGGGTAACTCGTATGGTTCAGCGCGTCGAGCATGTCGTTGAGGCAGATGACGACGTTGTCGATGCTTTCAAACGCCAGGATGTCTTCGACCGATCGTTGTCCTTTCTTGAGAGGGAGCTTACCGCCGAACAACTGGTTTGCGTAGATTTTCGCCATCGACACGGTCACTTCGCGATTGGGATAACCCAATATCACGTCGTTGCGGGATCGGATCTCCTTGATCGTGAGGCCCCCAGCTTGCGTGAGAAGAACCGTCAGATCAAAGTCGTCGAACGGCCGCGGGGTTTCCAGGTCGTACAGATGACGCATCCGAAGGTCGGCAAAACTCGTGAGTTCTTCCTGCTCGTGTCCCTTCAGAAGTTGAAGAAGCAAGGTCGAATGACCGCCGCCGGCGAACCAATCGTTTTGAAAGCCGCGTTCCGGACAGTCCAGAAAATGGAGCACCGACCAGGGACAGGCAACACGATGCCGAGACGTGTCCTCGAAGCAATAACCGCCGTATTGTCCAAGAAGATTGTCGAGAAGCTGAGCTGTCGTTTGCCTCAACGTTTCGGCGGCGCGTTCGAGATGGAACGGAAAATGTCGGAGAATTTCCTCTTTGGTGAAACCTAGGAGCGTCCCGAATTTCGGATCGAGCGATAGGTTTATGCAAGGGTCGAAGTTTGAGAAAATATTAGTGTCGTAGCACTTTGTGGTTCCCGTGAGAAAGAGGAAACGCAGACATCCGGCTTCCGACTTGAGCGTTGCGAAAAAATCGCTCATGTGTCCGCGAACGGCCTTGAAGAGTTCGAGGTCGTTCCAGCACGCCGTGAGCGGCGCGTCGTATTCGTCAATCAGAACGACGAGCGATCCTCTTTCGAGCTCACTCATCCAGGCCGAGATCTGCAGATCCAGATCCAAGGAGTCGTCCGTGCGTTCGAATCCTACATCGGCAAAGGCGGCGAGCAAGGTTCCGTCAAAGATCCGTCGAAAGTCTTCTTCGTCGGCAAATTGCGTGCAATCGGAAAAGTCGAGACGCACCACGTTGTAGGTTCGATCCTTCCAGAGCTTTTCGATGGCGAGCCCCCGGAAGTCGCGAAGGCCGTACCTGAAGAGCGACTCCAGAGTGGACACGAGGAGAGATTTGCCGAAACCTCGGGGACGTATGAGAAGCACGGGCACGAACGAAGATGCGAGCTCGCATACCAGCTCCGTTTTGTCGGCATAGACGGAGCCGCTTCGCCTGAGGTGGGAATAGTCAGACTGTCCCAACGGAAGGTGGGGGAGGAGGACCGTCATACGGATGTTTTCCATACGGATGGTTATGAAAGCGGGCGTACGCACATTGTAGCCAAGAGGAACCTTCCGAAGGATTTCGCAAACGACACCGGATCAGTCTTTCCAGACTGGTTTCACGCTCATCAATCGTTTGCGGGCCAAAAGCACCTGAGGATCCTTTTCGCCTCCTTCGAGCTGATGCAAAAATGCCTCAAATTCCTGAGTGGAAAGACGAGTAACGCGATTTTCTTCTTGTATTGCCTTGTACAGAAAGCGTAGCCCGTCAATTACGAGAGCGGTCTTGGTTTGTCCCGTGTTCCGGACAAGGTCCTCCAACATTGCTTCGTCGAATTTTTCGAGCTCTACTGCAAGAGTGGGCATTGCGGACAACCGTATGGCATTCTTTCGAATCGATTGTACTGCTGAGGACAATATCGCGTCGGCTGTTCTACCGTTGTGTTCGCATGCGAAAGGATTTGTCGCACGACTCCTTTAGAATGCAGAAACGAAGAGGCCTTTTTCCAGGGCCGTGCCGGAAATAGAAATGATCCATACCTACTATTCGAACGCCTTTGAAGTCCTTTGGGAGATCCTGCGCACGAATCTCGAGTGGGACGCCAAGGAGCGCCGCGAAGCGGGCGGTCTCGAGCCGCTTTTCGCCGAGGACCGCATTCTGATTCCCTCGAGAGCGGTGGCCGCGCGTCTCACGCAGCTCCTTGCCGAGTCGGAGGGCATCTGCGCGGGCGTAAAGTTCATTTCGTCGAACGAATTCTTTGAGTCGCTCAAATGGTATCCGGCGGCCAACAGTCTTTCGGGCCGCGTTCTCGACTGGGTCGTGTGGCGCTGGCTCACGAACGACGAATTCGTCGGGCGTTTTCCGCGGCTCGCACGTTTTCTCAAAGGGAAAACCGGGTCGGAGCGCTACAAGCTCGCGCTTCGCGTCTCGCAGCTTCTGACGAAGTACGCCTCCTACCGTCTCGACTGGCTTCTCCGCTGGACGGACGAGAGTGCGGTGTCGCCCGCGGTATTTCCCGAGGCGAGTCTCTCGATCGCCATGCGCGAAGAGGAGGAGGCGCTTGCGCGTCACCCCGACTTTCCCTGGCAGAAGGCCCTGTGGCAGGAGATCGTGAGGGAGGCGGAGCGCGCGGACGCGTCCGACTCGGGGACGGGCGGTTGGCGCCGCGCCCTGCAGTTTCAGCATATCGAACGCGTGCTCGCGGACTCCCCCGCGGGAGAAAACCTTCACGTCTTTCTTCCCTTCACGGTCCCGCCCCTGATGCTTCCCTTCCTGAAGGAAATCGGAAAACGAGGCACGGTGCGGCTCTATCTCATGCAGCCCGCCAACGGCTTTTGGTTCGACGCCGCGGCCGAAGCGGGAACGCCCGCCCTTGAATACCTGCGCCGCAACGCGGCGAGTTCGCGCGCGACGCTCGACCGTCTCTGGCGCTTCACGGCGGACGTGCCGCCGCCTGCGGAAGCGCTTCCCGACGCGCGCGGCGAAGTGGCGAACGTTCCGGCGGAAAAGCCCTTCTCCTTCCTTCGCAACCGTCTGCAGGACCTTCGCGCCGACGAAGAGGGCGAAACGGACAGTTTCTATCTGCGCTTTGCCGGCGACGAAGCCCCCACGCTTCTCACCCGCGCGCAGGATTCGCTTCTTTGCGCGGACGAAGGGGATTTGTTCGAACGTTCGATGCCCGATCCCTCGGACCGTTCGGTGCGCTTCGTGGAGGCGCCCACGCCCGTGCGCGAAGCTGAAAGCCTCGTCGATTATCTGACGGAACTCTTTGCCGAAGATCCGACGCTCACGCCTTCCGACGTTCTCGTCACCACACCCGACGTGGCGACCTTCGCGCCCGTTTTAGAAGGGGTGCTCACGGCCTTGCCGCCCGAGCGGCGGCTGCCCTTCCGCATGGTGGGAAAGCCGCTCTCGATGGAAAACAGCGCGGCCCCGGCCCTTTTGCAGCTCCTGGACCTTCTTTCGGGGCTCACGACGCTCTCCGCCTTCGAATCCTGGCTGGAACTTCCCGTCGTGGGCGAGAGCCTGGGCCTCACCTTCGGCGACCTGTCGATCCTTCGCGAGTGGGTGAACGACGCGGGCTTTCGCGAGGGCCTCTCCGAAGCCCAGCTTGCGGCGCAGAGCGAAAAGCTCGGCGCCTCGTTCGGCGGCACCTACGGCGAAGCCGAGCGCCGCGGCGCCGTGGACGGCACGCTTTCGCGGGCCTTGGAGCGACTGTCGGCGGGGTTCCTCTTTGACGAGAGTCCCGCGGTCGACTGGGCGGGAACGCTTCCGGTGCGCCGCTCGCGCGCGCACTACGAACGCGTGTCGGACCGACCCGATCTGCTCGAAACCCTTCTTACGCTCTACAAACGCCTCGAACACGCCCGCGTCGCCTGGAACGCCGTGAACGACGCCGCTCCCGGCGCTCGGGACTGGGCGGCCTTCACCGAAACCGTCGTGAACGACTTCTTCGCGGGCGCCGACGTGAAGGCGGCGCGCGACGAACTTCTCGGCGTCATCGCGCACCTTCGCATCGACATGGAGGAGGGGATCGGTTCGGAAACGACGGTCGACTATCAGACCTTCCGCGCGGCGCTCGGCGCCTCCTTCGGCGACCCCGTGTCGGGCGCGATGCCGAGGGACGCCGTGACGGTCGCGGACATGTCGGCCTTTCGGGGACTTCCGTACCGCGTCGTCGCCTGCCTCGGGCTCTCGGAAAACTCGAGTTTTCCGGGGCTCTCGAACTTCGAGGAGTTCGACCTCATGGCGCTCACCGCGCCCGGGCAAAAGGGCGAAATCCGGTCGCTTCGGCGTCCGGGGGACCGCGACAGCCGCGCGGACAACCGCAACGTCTTTGCGGACCTCTTCCGTTCGGCCCGCTCGAACTTCTACGTCTCCTGGTCGATCGGAACGGATCCGGCGCAGCCCGCGCTTCCTTCGGTCGTCGTGGAGGAGCTCGAGCGCTTTTTGCTCACGCTCCTTCCCGAAAGCACGCCTTCGGACGCCCTTCGCGTGCGGCTTCCGCTCACGAGCGTCGCCGAAGAAAACTTCCGCCCCGAGGGACTTCGCTTCTGGACGAACCGCGATCCCGAACTCTTTGCGGCCGTCGAGGTCGCGCGCCTCACGGATCGGCGCGGCGATCCCTCGCCCTTTGCCGACGATGCGGTGCTTGCGCCGCCCGAAGACGGAACGGTGCGCTGGCAGGAATTCCTGCGCTTTTGGACGTCTCCGGGCAAGTGGCTCTCCGGTCGGACGGGCGTCCGGGAAAAGGATTTCGAAACCTCCGAAGAAACGGGCGTGACGCCCGCCAAATCGCGCCTCGAGGAGGTGATGCGAAAGCGTCTCTTGCGGGGGCTCTTTGAAGAGGGCGCCGACGTCGAGCGCGCGACGCGGCTTCTCGCGGAAAACCCCGTCAACGGCGATCCGGGCGTTCGCGGCTGGTGGTTTGCCGAAGAGATCGCCGAGGCCGACGAACTCACCCGACGGTGGAAGGAAATCACCGAAGGCCGAACGCCTTCCAAACTCTCCCTTGCCGTAAACCTTGCGGGGCGGCATGTGCGCCGCCTGACGGGCGAGGTCCGGGTCTATCCGGAAGCGGACGGAACCTCCGCGCAGCTCGTTCTCGCCGATTCGAACCGTGCGGAAAAGGAAGCCCTGCTCACGCACGTCTTCCTCTCGGCGGCGGGGGCCGAAACGGCGCTCGGCGTTCTGAAGAAGGAGGACAAGAGGGTGGTGTTCGTGCGCTACCGACCGATGGAGGCCGACGAGGCCGAGGCAATACTGCGGCAGTGCGTCCGACTGCTCGACGAAAGTTTCGACCGGCCCGTCATCTGGCCCGATTCCTTTGAGGGCGGCGTCTTCTGGCGGGGACTCGACATCAAGAAGGCCCGCGATCTTCGCAAGCGGGTGGAGGATGAAATCAAGGCGCTCCTGGCGCCTTTGGCGGAGGTGACCGCGGCGTCTTCCGACGAGGCGTCCGAATCGTCGGACGAGGCCGAGGCTCCGGCCAACCCCAAGAAGGGGAAGGGCGGAAAGAAGAAGACCGCGAAAAAGAAGGAACCCGAGTGCACACCCGAGGAAAAGCGGGAGAAGGCACTGACCTCCCTCGCCGAAAGCGTGGAGGCGCTCGTTGCGCGCAACTATTGAGGAGAATCCCGTGAAGGAAAAGGATTTGCAGCTTTGGCAGGATGAAGTGCCCGCGGATTTTCCCTCTTCGGAGATCGGCGGGAACGAAGATTGGATCGAAGTGCCGCCCGAAGACATGCCTTCGGATCTTCCCGACGACTGGGCGCTGCCCGTCGGGGGCGAATTCGAGCCCGAAGCCTTTTTCGAGGCGTCGGCTACGGACGGTTTTGCGCCCGTCGCGGAGGAGCTTGCCCCGGCGGCTGCAGGGCCCGCGCAGTCCGGCGCGGCGGAGCCGCAGACGGACGAGGATCCGAACGGGGACTTCAAGCTCCTCGACGACCCGCTTCGCGGCCGGACCCTGATTGAGGCGAGCGCCGGGACGGGGAAGACCTATTCGCTCGAGCACATCGTGCTTCGTCTCGTCGTCGAGCGCGGGATCGCGATCGGGCGCATGCTCGTCGTCACCTTCACGAAGGCGGCGACGGCGGAACTCAAGAGCCGCATCCGCGGCAAGCTCATCGCCGTGCGCAAGCTCGTGACCGAGGGCGTCCCGCCCACCGACAAGAATCTTCTCGAGCAGTTCGAGCGTTGGGACGAACTTGATCCCGATCTCATTCGCGAGCGGCTTGACCGTGCGGTGCGCGAATTCGACGACGCGGTGATCCTCACGATCCATTCGTTTTGTCAGAAGACGCTCTCGGACTTCGTTTTCACGTCGGGCGGAAGCTACGGCGTCGACTCCGGAGAGGAAAACGATCTTCTCGACCGCACCGTGGAGGAATTCCAGCGGCTCGAAGCGAGACGCGCAAACGAAAACGGGTGCACCGAAGCCTTCCGGGCGCTGCAAAACCTGAAGCTCGACAAGGCCCTCTCGAAACTCGCCGCCGAACCCGAATCGGCCCGAAAGCGCGCGATTTTTTCGGAGGAAGGTTTTCCCAAGAATCTGGATGCGGAAAACGCCGCGGCTTACGAGGAAATGCTTTCGCGCTTCCTCACCTGGGCGCCCGCGCGCTACGAGGCCCTGAAGCGCGAGGCCACGTATCAGACGTTTGACGACATGCTCGTTCGCGCCGAAGCCGGGCTCAAGGCCGATCCGGCGTTTGCGGCCGTCGTGCGCAGTCATTACGACGTCGTCCTGATCGACGAATTCCAGGATACGGATCCCCTGCAGTACGGGATCTTCTCCACGCTTTTCGGGGACCCCGCCTTCGGGAAGACGGTCTTTTTCGTGGGCGACCCGAAGCAGGCGATCTACAGCTTCCGAAACGCGGACTTCGAGACCTATCGGAAGGCGTCGGACGAAATCGGGCGGCACCGAAAGCTCGCGAAGAACTTCCGGACGACGCCAGTGCTCATGCACTTCTTCAATCTCTTTTTCGAGCGCCCGGGCACCTTCCTCGGTTCGGGCATTCGTTACGACGCCGTGGCGGCGAACGAAGACCGGCCGCCTCTCATCCGCGTCGACGAAAACGGGGTCTTTCGTCCCGAACCTGCGCTCGTCGTGCGCCTCGGGGACTTTGAAAAACCCGTCAAGGACAAACTCTTTCAGTGGGAGGCGGACGACATCGCCAACGAAATCGCCTCGATGCTCTCGGAACGCGACCGCCACTTCGTCAAGGGGCGTGCCCTGCGCCCGGGCGACATCGCGATTCTCGTGCGGACCCGCGCCGACGGGATGCCCCTTTACGACGCCCTTCTGGCGCGGGGCGTAAAGGTGCGTTTCCCCTCCGACGAAAACGTCTTCGGTACCGACGAGGCCAAGGAACTCTGCACGGTCCTCGAAGCGATGGCGATGCCTTCCGAGCGCAGTTTTCTCGAGGCCGCCCGCGCAACCCGCATCGTGGGAGACGGACTCTCGACCTACACCGACGAGAAAAAGCGCACCGAACGTCTGGTTTTCCTGCGCGGCGTGATGGAGGCGGCGGCCGAGCGCGCAAGGCGTTCGGGCCTCACCGCGGCCTTCGGGGAACTTTTCCGCGTCTGCGAAACGGAACGCCGTCTTCTGCCCGCAGCGGGCGGCGAGCGCGCGCTCGCCAACTATCGGCAGTTGATCGAACTCCTCTTCGGGATGCAACAGTCCGCCAAGACCCTCTCGGGGCTCGTGCGGCGCTTTGAAAAGCTGATCGCCAAAGGGAAGGAGCCGACCGTGCCCGATGGCTATGAAGTCCGACCCGATTCGAATGACGACCGCGTCGTGATTCAAACGATTCATTCGAGCAAGGGGCTTGAGTACCCGATCGTCTATCTGCCGGGCTGTTGGTGGGGATCTCCCGTCAAAAACACGGCGGTTCCCCTGGTCCACGAACGCGACGAGGCGGGCGAACGACGGCTCGTCCTCTTTCCGGGCGAAGTGAAGCCCAAGGATCTCCCCGACTTCAAGCGCGCCCAGATCGAGGAGTCGGTGCGACTTCTCTACGTCGCCTTCACCCGCGCCTCCGCACGCCTGACGCTCTACGGCCTTCCGAAGTGGAACGGAGGCGGGAAGGAGCTCTACGCCCATTCCTGTTCGGCCTTCTTCCATGCCCTCGCCGCGCGGGAAAACCTTGCGGGCTGGTGTCGGGACGAGTATCTCGCCGTCTGGGACGAATTCCAAAAGGGAATGCTCGGGCGCGCCGCGGACTTTGCGGACGTCTGGTCGAAAACGGCCGCACGCTTTGCGGGCGAACATCCCGGCATGACGGTCGACCCCGAAACGCTCAAGCCTCAGACGGACGAGACGGGCCCCTACTGGTCGATCACGCCCTGGGCGCCCCGGGAGGACGGTGTGCCGGTGATGCTCGAATCTCCGGAAGCGCAGGCTCTTCCCGAGCCCGAGTCCGTGCGCAGGGTCGATCCCTCTTGGGTGCAGACGAGCTACACGGCCCTGAAGAAGGGCCTCTTCGGCGCGCATGCCGATGCGCACCGGGACGATCGCGCAACGCTCTCCGGGGAGGACGAAACCGAGGACGACGAATCCCTGGAACTGCGCCGACGAATCGAGGACGGATCGCCCATGGCGCGTTGGCGCTCGGGCGCCGCATTGGGCGTCACGATCCACCGACTCTTCGAAGTGGTCGACTTCCACGGGTTCGAATGCCGCCGCGTGCTCGCAACCGACGAGGAACTCGCCGATCCAGGACTCTCTGACGAAATCCGTCGAAACCGTTTGCGGCAGAGGAATTACCTTCTCTCGATCCTCGGCGCCACGCCCGATCTGGTACGCCGCGGTGAAGGCCTCCCGGCCGAGACGCCGGGCGAAGACCGGCTCTCGCCCGAAGGCGCAAAGCGCCTCGAGGAACTGCGCACGCTCTTTGACTCGGTTCTCTCGCTTCCGATTCTTCCGGACTTCCGACTCAAGGATCTGAAGGCCGAATGCCGCCGCTCGGAATACGGTTTTCTTCTCCACACGAAGCCGAATCTCTCGAAGACCGCCTTTGCGAAGAAGGCCGCGGAACTCGGTTGGAAGGGACTCACGGAGGAACAGCTCTCGGGCTACCTCACCGGGTCGATCGACCTTCTTTTCGAAGCGAACGGCAAAATTTGGATTCTCGACTGGAAGACCGATAACCTCGCCGCGAACGCGGCGCTGCGCGAAGCCTTCCCGGAGGCGAAGGACTGGCGGGACTTCTACGCGGAGGACGCCGTGGCGCTTCACATGAAGGAGGCCCACTACGACATTCAGTACCTCTGCTACCTCGCCGCGGCGAAGCGCCTTTTGCGCGCCCGTCTGGGCGAAGGGGCCGAGGAACGCTTGGGCGGTGCCCTTTACTTCTTCGTGCGCGGCGCTTCGGCCGGGCGCGGCGTTGCGGTGCTCCCCTATGAAGACGTGGCCGAGCGCGTGAAGATCCTTGAAGAAATGCTGGGGGACTGAGATGAGCGAAGAGAAGAACGAAAACTTGGAAAAGGCTGCGCTCTCCGACGAAACGACCGCGGACGAGACGCCCTACGTCGTGATGGGGGAACTCCTTTTGCGCGCGGTGGAGCGCTCGGGCGTTGCCGTAAACGATGACTACCGGACGCTCGTCGCCGAGACGATGCGCCTTCTTGCGGGCGCGATCGAGGCGGGAAGCCTCTGCATCGCCGTGCCGCGTGAGACCTGTACGCAGTTTGAAAAACTTCGCCTCGCCGTGTCGGGCGACGTCTTTTCTCGGGAATCGTTGACGGAGGACGTTCGCCGCACGCTCATTCTCGACGAAAACGCCTCGGTTCCCTTCGTCTACGACGAAGGCGGGCGACTCTATCCGCAGCGCTTCTTCCTCGAAGAATTGACGCTCGCGCAACGCTTCTGCCGGCTCGCCTCGATGCCCGCCGTCGCCGCCACTGGGTCGCAGACGGCGTTGCTCGACGCCATGGCCGCGGCCGACCGCGCCTGGGTCGAGTCGACGCTCGCGCCGGAACTCGCGCCAGAGCTTCGCGCCCTGCGCCTCTCGGAAGCCAAACAAAGCGAAGCCGATCAGCGCGCGGCGGTGCTTTCCGCCGTGACGCGGCGCTTCACGGTCGTCTGCGGCGGCCCGGGAACGGGGAAGACGACGAGCGTCGTGAAGATGCTTCTCCTGCTATTCCTCGAAAATCCGATGCTGCGCGTGTCGCTTGCCGCTCCCACGGGGAAGGCGACGAGCCGCATGATGCAGTCCGTTTCGGACGGGATCGCGCGCTATGCGCGGCTCTTTGATCTGGCTGCGGGGGAGGCGGGCGCCGCGATCCGCTCCGCCGATCTTAAATCCCGCATTCGGGAGCACACGATTCACAAGTGGCTCACGATGCCCGTCTCGGGGGCTTCGCGCCCGAGCGCGTCGGCGCCCATGGAAACGGACGTTCTCGTCGTCGACGAAGCCTCAATGATCGACGTGGGACTCGCTTCGCAGCTCTTCGCCGCAGTCGATCCGGAGAGAACCCGCGTGATCGTTCTGGGCGACCCCTATCAGCTCGCCGCCGTGGGCCCGGGGGCGGTTTATGCGGACCTCGCCGACGAAGCGGGAGCGCTTCGTTTTTGCCGGGCGTTTCTGACGGTCTCCCGCCGCTACGGGGCGGCTTCGCCCGTGGGACGGCTCGCAAGGCTCGTGAACGACCCCGACGCTTCCGAGGAAGCGCTTGAAGAAGCCTGGGAGGAAGGCAAGGCGACGAAGGAAAGCGGCGCGGAGTACGTGCGTTGTGCGCCCGCGATCGGGCGAGGGGGTGAAATCAGCTCCGCGCTTCGGGAGTGGATGCGCCGTAAGCTCAAGACCTTTGTCCTCTCCGTGCAAAAGATGGTCGCGAAGACCTCTTTTGACGATGAAGACGACTACCGCTCGCACGCCGACGCCGTGTGGCGCGCGCTTTCGCACTTTCGGCTTCTGGCCGCGCAGCGCGCGGGCCGCGCGGGCGTGACGGCGCTCAACGAATGGGCGGCCGAGGCGGTTTCGTCCGAACTCGGGCGCGAGGGCGACTGGTTCCCGGGGTTCGTCCTCATCGTGCGCACGAACGACGACACGATCGGGCTCTTCAACGGGGACGTGGGCGTGTGCCTCCCCGATCCGGAGAATCCCGCGCAGACGATCGTATGGTTCGGCGACAAGGGGCCGACGGTGAAGGACTGCGCCTTTGCGCCGGGGCTTCTCCCGCGCTTTGACGCGTCCTACGCCATGACGATTCACCAGTCGCAGGGGTCGGAATTCGACGAGGTCGCCATCATTCTCCCCGAAGACGCGGATTCGGGCCTTGCGACGCGCGAACTCCTCTACACCGGGGTCACGCGCGCGAAGCGCGGGGCCGTGATTTTCGGGCGAAAGGAGGTTTTTCTCAAGGCGGCGACGACGCCGACCCTGCGCGAAGGCGGGCTTTCGGACCGCCTGCGGGAATTTTGGAGCGCCTCCGAAGCCGCCGACGAACCGCAAAATGTTTGAGAATGTCGTTGGGGAGGCGTTTTTCTTCGCCTCCGTCGGGATTTGGCGCTGAGGAGAAATGAATTTTCGCGTTTTGCAGGCATTTCTTGCGGTGAGCCGCACCGGAAACATCACGCGGGCGGCGGAGCAGCTCCACCTCTCGCAGCCGGCTTTGAGCCGCCGGATCGCCGAACTCGAGGACGAGGTCGGCGCGCCGCTCTTTGACCGCACGGGGCGGCGTCTCACGCTCACCGACCGCGGCATGCGCTTTGAGGCGCACGCGCGGGAAATGCTTGACGCCTACGACCGTATGAAGCGCGACATGGCGGAGGCGCCCGAAGCGCTGACGGGGAGGGTGCGCTTCGGCTGCGTCGAATCCTTCGTCGCGGACTTCGCGTACGACGTCGTCTCTCGCATGCACGCCGAGCACCCAAAAGTGACGTTCGAGCTCTACTCGGCCGACGGCGACGACATCCGGGCGGGACTCGATCAGGACCGGCTCGATCTCGGCATTCTGCTCGAACCGGTGGAGTCGGCCAAGTACGAGTCGGTCGAGCTTCCTTTCACCGACCGCTGGGGCCTGATCGTCGCCAAGGACGCCCCCGAAGCGAAGCTCGAAGGCATTTCCACGCTCGGACTCGCGAACCGGCCGCTCATTCTTCCTCGCCGTGGAATCGTGCTCGACGAAATCGCCTCCTGGGTCGGAACGGAACGGGAAAAGCTTCCGGTCTTTCTAACGCAGAATCTGCTCACGAACGGCCTTCTCTTCGTGCGCCGAGGGCTCGCGGCCATGGTGTGCGTGGAGGGCGCCTTTCGGCTTCGTCCGAGTGAAGACGTCGTCTTCGTACCCTTCATGCCCGAACGAAGGATCGCGCACAAGCTCGTTCGCCGGCGCAACCGCCGGTTGCCCGAAGCCGCGGAAATGTTCTGGATGCGCGCCAAGGAAATGCTGCAGAACGGTTCGGACGACCCGGTCTGAAGGCGCCGCCGATCCCCGAGAAGAAGGCCCGGATAGAAGATTGTCCGTAGGTACTTCGGCATAGTTCACCGCATTTCCGTCAAGAAAAGCGCATGTTTCTGAAAAAAGCCGCGCGAAGGCCGCGTCTTCCCGCAATTTTTGCGTGATAGTGAAGGGGCCTTAGGTTGATAGAGGCGCGGTTGCGATGAGTAGCGAATCGGAGGCGGCAGCCCGAGAGGATTCGCGAAAGGCAAAACCGCCGAAACGGTCGAATCGGCGGATTCGACGAGTTGGGCGCAGGCGAAAGACGTCTGCGACTCCCGTCGGCAAGGGTTGGAGCGCAGAAGCGCCCGTCCCAAACCTTCGGAGGAGCTATCGATCCAGTCGGCGCGTTTCGCTCAACAAACCGTCTCGGGACGCCTTTCGCAAAGACGCGGAGGTCCCGATCGAAAGAAGCGGCGCGTCGGTTGCGTCGATATGGATGCAACCGACGGCGCCATCCAAAACCTTCTTTCGGAGAATCAAAATGACGGCCATGCGTCGCGAAATCGGCCTTTTCGGCGGCATCTCAGTCCTCGCCGGCATCATGATCGGCTCGGGGATCTTCTACATCGGCGGCATCGTCCTCGCGCGCTGCGAGATGAGCCTCGGTCTCTCTCTTCTCGTTTGGCTTGTGGGCGGTCTCATCACGCTCATGAGCGGCGTCTGCTACGCCGAGCTCGGCGCCATGATGCCCAAGGCCGGCGGAAGCTACGTCTACCTTCGCGAAGCCTACGGCGAACGCACGGCGTTCGTGAGCGGCTTCTCAAACTTCATTCTTTCTTCGAGCGCGTCGATCGCTGCGCTTGCCGTCGCCTTCGCCGGAGCGCTCGCCACGGTTCTGCCGCTTGGGGCTTTGGCGCAGAAGGTCGTGGCGGTCGGCACCATCGTGGCGCTCTCGCTGGTTCAGATCCGCGGGATCCGCACGGGCGCTTTCGTGCAGAACGTCTTCATGGTCCTGAAGCTCCTCCCGATCGGTCTCATCATGATCGCGGGCCTCTTCTTCGGGACCGAGTCGCCCGACCTTCTCGCCATGCCCGCGGAGACGCCGTCGCTTTCCGCCTTCCTGCCGGTCGTTGCGTTTGCGGTCGTCGCCACGCTCTGGGCCTATGAGGGCTGGCACAACCTCAACAGCATCGCCGAAGAAATCAAGAATCCGCAGCGCAACATTCCGCTCGCGATCCTCCTTTCGATCGTCGGCGTCGCGCTCCTCTACGTCCTCTTCAACTACTCGATCTTCCGCGTGCTCTCGCCCGAAGTCATCGCCGCGATGGTCTCGGAAGGAAACTTCTACCTCGGCACGGCCGCGGCGGAGACGCTTTTCGGCACCTACGGCGGCATCCTGGTCTCGGCGGCGATGATCCTCGCGATCTTCAATTCCTTGAACGGCTGCGTCATGGTCTTTCCCCGCGTCTACTACGCGATGGCCCGCGACGGCGCGATGGTCCGCTCGCTCGGCGTTCTCCACCCGGAACTGCGCACGCCCGTGAACGCCATCATCGCTTCGGGTCTCATTTCCATCGGTCTCGTTTTGCTTCGCGATCTTTCGAGCCTCACGAGCCTCGTGGCCGTCTCCGGAATCATCTTCAACGCGCTTACCTTCTACGCGGTCATCATCCTTCGCCGCCGCATGCCGACGGTCGACCGTCCCTACAAGGTCTGGGCCTATCCCTACCTCATCTGGGCCGTGATCCTCGTGATGGCGGCGCTCCTTGCGAGCACGATCATCGCCGACCCGGTGACGGCGCTTCTCAACGTGATCGTTCCCGCGGTGAGCCTCGCGGTCTACGAAGTCTTCTTCCGCCGCAACGTGGAAGCGCTCGAGGCGGAACGCCGCGCGGCCCTGGCGACCGAAGGCGCGGCCGGCTGATCCCACCTCGGTTCCGACGGACAAGACGAATTTTTCTGAAATCCAGGGAGTTTCATCATGACGCACAATCTTCTTCTTCGAAACGCGCACATCTACCTCGGCGCCGGATGCTTCGCCGAATCGCTTCTCGCCGTCGACGGCGTGATCCGCTCGGTCGGAACGAACGAGGCGGTGGCCGCGGCGGCCCCCGCCGACTGCGAAGTCGTCGACGCCGAAGGCCGTACCGCGGTGCCGGGCTTCAACGACAGTCACTGCCACCTTCTGATGCTCGGCCACACGCTTCGCGACGTGCAGCTCCACGGCACGACGGGGATCGCCGACCTCAAGAACCGCATCCGCGCCTACCTCGCCGAGCACCGGCCCGCGGTCGGCACCGTGATCCACGGCATGGGCTGGAATCAGGACTACTTCACGGACGAACATCGTCTCCCTTGCGCCGCGGACCTCGACGAAGCGGCGCCGGGCGTTCCGCTCATTCTCGAGCGCGCCTGCGGCCACATTCTCGTCGCGAGCACGGCGGCGATGGAGATGGCCGGAATCACCGACGAGACGGAAGCACTTCCGGGCGGCGCGATCGACCGCGACGAAAACGGCCGCGCGACGGGGATCTTCCGCGAGAACGCTTCGGCGCAGGTAATGAAGATTCTCCCTGCGGCCGACCGCAACGCCGACCGCGAAGCGCTCCTGGCGGCCTTCGCGCACGCGGCCGAATGCGGCGTCACGTCGGTCCACACGATGGACGTGCGCGGCGACAACTGGCGGGACGTGTTGTCGCTCTACACGGAAGTCCTCGCAGAACACCCGAGCGTTCGGGTGAACCATCAGTGCTGCTTCATGGAAAAGGCGGGGCTCGAAGACTTCCTCCGTGCGGGGAACCGCACCGGAACGGTGGCGGGCCATCCGATGAACAAGGTGGGCCCCCTGAAGCTCTTTGTGGACGGAAGTCTCGGCGCGCGCACCGCGCTTCTTCGCGCGCCCTACGCGGACGATCCCTCGACCTCGGGGATCGGCACGATCGAACCCGATGCGCTCGCGGATCTCGTCGGCACGGCCGTGAAGGGCGGCATGCAGGCGACGATCCACGCGATTGGGGACGGCGCGATCGAGCGGGTGCTTAACGCCTACGAACCCTTCTGCCAAAACGGCGAAAACCCGATGCGCCTCGGGATCGTGCACGTGCAGATCACGGACCGTCCGCTTCTCGAGCGCATGGCCTCGATGGGCGTTCTCGCCCACATTCAGCCGATCTTCCTCCACTACGACATGCACGTCGTCACCGACCGCGTGGGCGAGGCACTAGCGTCGACGAGCTACGCCTTCAAGACCATGCTGAACCTGGGCATCCCGACGAGCCTCGGCACCGACAGCCCCGTCGAAGACATCAACGCGATCGACAACCTCTACTGCGCGGTGAATCGTCGGGACCTGAAGGGCGACGCCGAAGGGCAGCCCGACGGCTTCTACGCCTCGGAAAAGCTGACGGTCGAAGAGGCGGTCGACTGCTATACGGCGGGCAGCGCCCATGCGAGCTTCGAAGAAAACACGAAGGGGCGGCTTCTCCCGGGCTACGCCGCGGACCTGGCGCTCCTTTCCGACGACATCTTCACCCGCGATCCCCTCAAGATGCGGGAGATCCGCGTGGACCGCACGATCGTGAACGGCCGCACGGTCTTCGTCCGCGATTGACGAAGCGGGCGCCTCGGCGCCCCGCAAAATGACAGAGGCCGTCCGAAAAATCGGGCGGCCTTCCTGTCTTTTCACTCAACGTCGCCCGGCTGAGGGCGACGCCTTGCGCTTATCTTCCTGAGGCGCTGCGTCCCGGCAGGCCCGCCATCCAGGGGAAGGCCTTTTCGTGCGCTTCCTTCCAACGGCGGATTTCGTCCATGTCCTTCATCGTGGTCTCCACGGCGTCGAGCCCTTCAAGGAGCATCGTGCGGTGGCGTTCGCCGATCGTGAAGGGGAAGACTTCGCCCGCGGCCGTCGTGATCGTGCGGTCTTCGACCGAGATCGTGAGCGTCTGCGGCGTCGGCGCCGACAAGAGCGCAAGCAGACGTTCGTCCGCCTCAGGCGTGACGCGTGCGGCGAGAAGCCCGTTGTTGAAGCAGTTCGAATAGAAGATCTCGCCGAAGCTCGGCGCGATCACGGCGCGGATGCCGTACTGCATCAGGCCCCAGACGGCGTGTTCGCGGCTCGAGCCGCAGCCGAAGTTGGGACCCGCGACGAGGATCTTCGTATCTTCCCAGCCCGGACGGTTCAGAACGAACTCGGGATTGACGGAGCCGTCCGCAAGGTGGCGCATGTTGTAGAGCATGCCCTTGGCAAGTCCCGACTTGTCGATCCCGCGCAGGAACTGCTTCGGCATCAATTGGTCGGTGTCGAGATTGTCGAAGGGAAGGGCCGCCGCAACGGCTTCGAGCGTGATGAGTTTTTCCATGGTTTTCTCCTCTCAGTCGTTCGTGCGGGGCATGAGACGGTCGAGTTCTTCGGCCGTGCCGAAGCGCCCGAGGACGCCGCTTGCCGCAGCCGTTTCGGGACTCACGAGGTGGGTGCGCGATCCGCGCCCCATGCGGCCTTCGAAGTTGCGGTTCGTGGTCGCCGCGCAGCGCACGCCGCTCTCGAGGACGTCCTCGTTCATCGCAAGGCAGAGCGAGCAGCCGGGCTTACGCCATTCGAACCCCGCGTCCCGGAAGATGCGGTCAAGCCCGAGCGCTTCCGCTTCGCGGCGCGTTCTCATGGATCCGGGAACGACCATGCCCCGGACGCCCGGCGCCAGACGGCGGTCCTTCAACACTTCGGCGGCCGCAACGAGGTCGGGAAGGCGCGCGTTGGTGCAGGAGCCGATGAAGACGTAGTCGACGGAAACGTCCGACATCTTCTGAGCAGCGGCAATCCCCTGATAGCGAAGGCCGCGTTCGGCCGCTTCGCGTTCGACCGGATCCGGGAAGGATTCGGGAGAGGGGACGGCTTCGTCGAGGAAGACGTTCTGGTCGGGACTCGTTCCCCAGGTGACGGTCGGGCGGACTTCGGCGGCGTCGATTTCGACCGTGCGCGCATATTCGGCGTCGGGATCGGCCTTGAGCGTCTTCCAGTAGGCGAGCGCCATTTCCTTTTCTTCGCCCTTGAGTTCCGGTGCGTGCGCGAGCACCCAGTCGACCGTCTTTTGGTCGGGGGCGACGAGCGCCCCGCGGGCGCCCGCTTCGACCGTGAGGTTGCAAAGCGTGATGCGGCCTTCGACCGAAAGCTCTCCGATCGCTTCGCCCTCGTACTCGACGACGCATCCGAGCGCGCCGCCCGCGGAAATCTTGCGAAGAACGTAGAGCGCAAGGTCCTTCGCCGTCGCGCCGTGCGCGAGCTTGCCGCGGATCGTGATTTTCATCGGGGAGGCGAGGCGGTAGACGAGCGTTTCGGTCGCGAGAATGTGTTCGATTTCGGACGTGCCGACGCCGAAACCCAGAGCGCCCAGGGCGCCGTGGGAGGTCGTGTGGCTGTCGCCGCAGATCACGACCATGCCCGGACGCACGAGGCCGCGCTCGGCCATGACGACGTGCTCGAGCCCCTGATCGGGGTCGTTCGCGCCGAAGAAGGCCTTGATGCCGAAGCGGCGGCAGTTGGCTTCGAGCGTTTCGGCCTGTTTGAGCGACGCCGCGTCGTAGATGCGGCGGGGACTTTCGTCGCGCGAGGGAATGATGTGGCTCACGACGCAGAGGTGCGAGTCGGGAGAGAGGACGGGAAGGCCCCGGGCGGCGACGCCCGCAAAGGCCTGGGGCGACGTGTATTCGTTCGCGAAGTGCGCGTCGCAGTAAAGAAGGACGGTGTCCGAGTCGATCGTCTTCACGGTGTGTGCGTCGACGATCTTTCGATAGAGCGTTCGGGCTTGGGTCACGAGGGTGTCTCCTGTCGGGGCCGCCGCGCGGCGGGGGTTGGGCGCGGCTGTCAAGGGAAAAGTGTAGTGCCGAAACCGAAGGCGGGAAAGAGCGGAGTTCTCACAACATCCGTGAGAAAAACGCAAAGATGGGATGCTCAGGGAGACGCTTCTCAGGCCTCGAAACGCAACGCCATCGCGTCGAGAAAGGCGCGAAGCTGCGCGGAAGGCTTCTTTGCCGCAAAGTAGGCGTAGACGTCCGCGGGCATGTGCCAGTCGGGAAGCACCTCTTCGAGACGTCCGTCGGCGAGAGGTGCCGCCGCGTGCCAGCGGCTTCTGAGCACAATACCGAGCCCCGCGAGACACCAGTCGAGCGCGGCCGATCCCGAGTTGCTCCGAAGAACCGGGACGGCGGCGAGGTTCACCACCTTCTTCGTCTTTCGGTGGGTGAGGGTCCAACGGCCGACCGTGTTTTCGTCCTCGGCGATTTCGATGAGCCGATGGCGCGCGAGGTCCGCGGGCAAAAGGGGGCGTCCGTGCGTCTCGAGATAGGCGGGTGATGCGCAGAGGATGCGGTCGTTCTCCAGAAGCTTTCGGGCGCGAAGACGAGAGTCGTGGGGAACGCCCAGGTGAATGCCGACGTCGAAACCTTCTTCAATGATCGAGACCGGACGGTCGGTGAGCGTGAGGTCGACCCGCACGTCGGGATTCGCCTTGGCGAAGTCGGCGACGACGGGCGCGATGTGCGTGCGCCCGAACCCAAACGACGCGCAGATGCGAAGGCGCCCGAGGGGACGCGAGGCGATGTCGGCTTCGAGCCTTTCGGTTTCGGCGAGGATCGCCTCCGCCGCTTCGAGATAACGTTCGCCTTCGGGGGTGAGCCGCATGCTGCGGGTGTTGCGAAGCACGAGCTGCACGCCGAGCCTCGTTTCGATCGCGCCGAGCCGACGGCTCACGGCCGAGGGCGTCATCGAGAGCGAGCGCGCGGCGTCGGTGAGCGACGCCGAACGGGCGAGGAGCTGAAAAAAGGCGAAGTCGGAGGGGCGCGTCACGACCGAAGACTCCTTATTGGAGCGTCGAAGCTTCGAGCGCGCGCTGATGGAGGTCGTAGAGGCGCTCGAGCGCTTCGCGCGGCGTCAGACTGTCGACGTCGACCGCGAGGATCGACTCTGCGGCGGCGATCAAGGCCTTTTGCCGGTCCGTGAGCTCCGCGGGCTTGCGGGCCTCTTCGGCCATGCGAACCGACGTGAAGAGGTCGGGCATGTCGCCCGAACTCATCGAGTCGCGGCGCTCCAACTCCTTCATGTAGTTTTTGGCGCGCTGCACGACGCGCGCGGGCACGCCCGCGAGCTTCGCGACGGCGATCCCGTAGCTTTGATTCGCGGGCCCCTCGTTGATTTCGTGGAGGAACACGATTTTGTCGCGGTCCTGCGCGGCGCTCACGTGCACGTTGACGGCTTCTTTGAGAAGGCCCGCCAACTGTGTGACTTCAAAGTAGTGCGTCGCAAAGAGCGTGAAGGCGCGGATCGGCTGCACGAGTTCGTGGCAGATGGCGCTTGCCAGCGACAACCCATCGAAGGTCGACGTGCCGCGTCCGATTTCGTCCATCAAAACGAGGCTTCGGTCGGTCGCCTGATGAAGAATGGCGGCCGCCTCCGTCATTTCGACCATGAAGGTCGAGCGTCCGCGGGCGAGATCGTCCGAAGCGCCGATGCGGGTGTGAATGCGGTCGATCGGACCGATTTCTGCGCTCTCGGCCGGCACGAAGCTCCCCATCCAGGCTAGGAGCGTGATGAGCGCGACGCTTCGCATGTAGGTCGACTTCCCGCCCATGTTCGGGCCCGTAATGATGAGGCAGCGGCGCCCGTCTCCCATCACGCAGTCGGCCGGGACGTAGGTTTCGATCACCGTCTCGACGACCGGGTGGCGGCCCTTGCCGATTCTCACGATCGGGCGCTCCGAGAGCACGGGCGCGGCCCAGTGAAAGCGCCGGGCATGGTCGGCGAGCGCCGAAAAGACGTCGAGCGCCGCGACCGCATGGGCGGCCTTCATGAGGCCGTCGACGTAGGCGGCCAATTCCGCGACGAGGTGGTCGTAGAGGGCCTTTTCGAGCGCGGCGCTTCGTTCGCGCGCTGAGATCGCCTTGTCCTCGAAGGCCTTGAGCTCTTCCGTGATGTAGCGTTCGGTGTTCTTGAGGGTCTGTCTGCGCGTGTAACGTGCGGGAACGTTCGCCGACTGCGCCTTTGAGACTTCGATGTAGAAGCCCTGTACGCGGTTGTATTCGACGCGAAGCGTGGGAATGCCCGTTGCCTGTCTTTCGCGCTCCTCAAGATCGATCAGGAAGTTCCCCGTGTGGTCGCGCAGACGGCGCAGATCCATGAGTTCGGGATGGTATTCGCTCTTGATCACGTCGCCGTCGCGAAGAAGCGTCGCGGGTTCCTCGAGAATCGCGGCGTCGAGCTTCTGAAAGAGCGCCGTGTCGAGCTTGAGTTTCGGTGTAAGCGCTGCGAAAGCTTCGAGGCCCGAGAGGCGCGCGGCGAGCTTGTCGAGGACGGGGAGGGCGTCTCGAAGAGAGGCGAGCTCTTTCGGTCGGACGCTCTTCATGGCCGTGCGCGTCGTGATGCGCTCGAGGTCGGGCAACGTCTTGAGAAGGTCGAGCACGGCTTCGCGCAGGGCTTCGTCCTCAAAGAAGGCCGAAATCGCGGCCTGACGCGAAAGCGCCTTCTCGCGCGAGCGAAGGGGATTGTTGAGCCACTTTTTGAGCGTGCGGCTTCCCATCGACGTGCGGCAGCCGTCGAGAACCGAAAAGAGCGTGGGGCCGGCCGAGTCGGCGCGGATCGGATCGGTGATCTCGAGATTGCGCCGCGAGGCGGCGTCGATCACGATCGTGTCGGACTCCTCTTCGATCTGCAGGGGCAGGATGAAGGGAAGCGAATCGACCTGGGTTTCCGAGGTGTAGTCAAGAAGCGCGTTGACGGCGCGCAGGATTTCCGGACGCTCCGAGACCCCCCAGGCGTCGAGGTTGTCGAGCTCGAACTTCGCCTTGAGCGTTTCCGTACCGCGCTCAGCGTCGTAGTGCCAGTCGGGGACGGGCGTGACGGCGCAGGCGAAGCGCTCGCGAAGCGTCGCCTTTTCCCCTTCGGGAATGAGGACTTCCGAGGGAGCGATGCGCGAGAGCGCCGTCTCGAGGTCGGCGTCCTTGAGGCTCGCGCCCCGGAATTCGCCGCTGCTCAACGTAATCCACGCAAAGCCCCAGGGTTGGCCGCGGCGCACGGGCGGGGCGACCGAAAGGAGAATCGAGTCGCTCTTTTGCGGGAGCAAAGCCGTGTCGGTAAGCGTTCCGGGCGTGACGATGCGCGAGATCTTGCGCTCGAGCATGCCTTTGCCGGGCGTGCCCTGCTGCTCGACCACCACGACCGATTCGCCGAGACGCACGAGACGCGCGATGTACTGGTCGAGCGTCATGAAGGGGACGCCCGCCATCGGAATGGGGGTGCCGTCGGGGGCCTTCCCGCGCTTCGTGAGCGTGATGCCGATCAGGCGGTTGGCGAGCACGGCGTCCTCGAAGAACGTTTCGTAGAAGTCCCCCATGCGGAAGAGGACGAGCGTGTTCGGGTAGCGGGCCTTGATCTCGAGAAACTGCCGCATGGCCGGCGTAAAGCGGGCGAGTTGATCCGAATCGTAAGTGGTCACGGGCACGGGCTCCACAGTGTCGCGGTTGGGAGACGGGCGGGGCGATGGCCCCTCAAAGAAAAGCCCGCTCGGGGGCGGGCTTTGCGAAAGGGAAAGGCGAAATTACTTCGCGTCGCCTTCGGCGGCGGGTTCTTCCTTCGCTTCGTTGGTCTTGGCTTCCGGAGCGGGGAGCTTGCCCACGAGCGGGAGGAGCTGACCGAAGATCTTCGGGTTGCCGCAGCAGACCGAGCCCTTTTCGAGCCATTCTTCGCCGCCTTCGAGGTCGGTGAGAAGACCGCCCGCTTCAAATACGAGGAGGCCGCCCGCGGCGATGTCCCACTTCGAGAGGCCGGACTCCCAGAAGCCGTCGTAGCGGCCCGCGGCGACCCAGGCAAGGTCGAGCGAGGCGGCGCCCGGGCGGCGAACGCCGGCGGTGGCCTGCGTCACGCGCATGAAGCTCTGCATGTAGTCCTTGAAGTTGTCGCCCTTGCGGAAGGGGAAGCCCGTACCGATCAGGGCGCGGCGCATTTCGGCGTTGTCCGACACGCGGATGCGGCGGTTGTCGAGGAAGGCGCCTTCCCCCTTGACGGCCGTGAAGAGTTCGTTCTTGGCGACGTCGTAGACGACCGCGACCACGGGTTCGCCGCGGCGGCAAAGCGCGATCGAGACGGCGTACTGCGGAACGCCGTGAATGAAGTTGGTGGTGCCGTCGATCGGATCGACGATCCACATCCATTCGCTCTTGGTGTTGCCCACGAGACCGCGTTCTTCCGTGAGGATCGCGTGGCGCGGATAGGCGCTCTGCAGAACGTTGAGGATGGCCTCTTCGGCGGCTCGGTCCGCGGCGGTCACAAAGTCGTTTTCCGACTTGTTGTCGATCGCGAGACGGTCGAGTTGCTGAGCGGCGGCGGTGATTTCTTGAGCGGCGCGGCGCGCGGCCTTGACGGCGGTGGCAATGTAAGGCGAAGCCATGGCGGTGCGAATGGATGAAATTTTTAAAGAAGAAAGCAAGAAGCGCGCCTGACTGTAGGGCGCGCTCCTCTCAAAAGTGGGCGTATTGTAACAGATCGAGGATCGGGCGTAAGGAAAAACGCGGGGAAGAATGCGGGGTGTGCGGGGAAAGGCCGTCAAAGGAAATCGAAGGGCGGACGACGGGGCGAGGGAGGAGGGTGGGAGAAACGCCTTCTTTGCCGATGACTCAACGGTGTTGTGAGAAAAAGGTCGTTTTCAGGACGAACCGCCGGCACTACACTCAAACCATGCGAAACTCCCGCCGCGGCGTACTCGGCCCGCCCCCGGACCGTTTGGAAGGGCTTCTTCGGCGAACGTACGCGGCTTTCCGTCCGAATGAAAAGGAGACCAATCATGACCGACGCGACGATCGTTTCCCGAGGACCCTCTCCCTTCGTGCCCGGGTTCGAACTCTTCGACGTAAAGATCCCGAACGGGCTTACCCTGCGGGTGGCATCGGGCGGAAAGGAAGGAAAGACGCCGCTTCTCATGGTGCACGGGCATCCGCACAACCACGTGATCTGGCGCAAGGTTGCGCCGACGCTCGCGCGCGACCGCAGAGTGATTCTCGTCGACCTGCGCGGCTACGGCGATTCGAGCAAGCCCGAAAGCACGCCCGACCACCGGCCTTACAGCAAGCGCGTGATGGCCGAGGACTTGGCTCAGCTCCTCAAGGTTCTCGGGGTGGAGCGTTGCGACTTTGTCGGACACGACCGGGGCGGGCGCGTCGGCCACCGCTTCGCGCTCGATTGGCCCGAGCTCGTGCGAAAGTCGGTCTTCGTCGACATTGCGCCCACCAAGACCATGTACGAAAGAACCGAGAAGGAATTTGCGACGCGCTACTTCTGGTGGTTCTTCCTCATCCAGCCCGAACCCTTCCCCGAAAAGTTGATCAACTTCGATCCGGGATATTTCCTTCGTCATCACATCGGCGGACAACTCAAGATTCCGGGATCCCTTGAGGAAGAGGTGTTCCAAGAGTATCTGCGCTGCTACCGAAATCCCGCCACGATCCACGCGATCTGCGAAGACTACCGCGCGGCCGCAACGATCGACCTCGAGGACGACGCGGCGGACGCCGATAAGCGCATCGAGGCGCCGCTCCTTTTGCTCTGGGGCGGACGCGGCACGGTTGGAAAGCTCTACGACGTGGTGGACACCTGGCGCGACAAGGCGCTCCGGCCTTCCGGCAAGGCGCTCGACTGCGGCCATTCGCCGCACGAAGAGTGCCCTCAGGCGTTTCTCGACGAGGTGACGCGTTTCCTCGACGCCGACTGACCTTCGGCAGGTCCCGAACCGGGATACGCCGCAAAACCGGATTCAGGCGTCAGTTGCGGCGTTGCGCCGCCATCCGCAGGAGGGTCGCCTGCGCAAGAAGGACGCGGTCGCGTGCCGTGCGCAGGTCGGACCATTCCTTTTCCGGATCGTGCAGTTTGCTTCCCACGACGCCCATGGCGCAGACGACGCCCGCGCCGTACTCGGCAAAGAGATTGCCGTCCGACGCGCCGCCCACCGTCAGCCATTTCGGAGCCGGCTGTCCCAGACTTTCGGCCGCGCCGTCGACCAAGGCCATGAGGGCGCGCGAGGCGTCGGTTTCGGCCATGGCGCCCGAAGCGCCGGGCGGGACCATTTCGGCGCGAACGCCCTCGAGGAAACCTCGGCGGCAAAGCGCTTCGATGTCGGCAAGCACCGCGTCGCGCGAAGCGCTGTCGGCGAAGCGAAGGTCGAAGGTCACTTCGGCCTCGGCCGCGATCGTGTTGACGGCCGTGCCGCCCGAGACGAGGTCGCCGTTGATCGTGACGCCGGGATATTTCTTGGCGACCGCCTGAATCTCGGGGATCGCGAGCGCCATCGCCGTGATGGCGTTGCGGCCGTCCTGCGGGTTGTTGCCGGCGTGCGCCGCTTTGCCGTGGAAGCGAACCTTGAGGAAGATCGCCCCCTTGCGGACCTTGACGAAGCCGCCTTCGGGCACTTCTCCGCGCCCGGGTTCGAAGACCATCACGTAGTCGGATTTTTTCGCAACGCCGCGAAGGAAGGCCGAGGTCGCCTTCGATCCAGATTCTTCGCCCGGATTGAGGACGACCGCGACCGCAAGGCGGTCGGTGACGGAGGCGGGAAGGTCCTTGGTGATCCACCACACGGCGTTGAGCGAACTCTTGTCGTCCGCGACGCCCGCACCGTAGGCGATGCCGTCGACGAGACGGAAGGGATATTTGGCCGCGCTCCCCACGGGCTGCACCGTGTCGGTGTGCGCGCAAAGCACGATGTCGAAGCGCTTGGCGTCGGGGCGGTTCGTGGCGAGCAGAGCCTTGCCTCGTCCTTCGCAGTAGGGCGTCTCCACCGACCAGCCGATCGAGCGGAAGCGCTCGGCGAAGATTTCGACGATGCGGGTGTTCCCTTCTTCGTGCCCGGTCTTGGAGTCGATCGAGACCAATTCGGCCACTTCGGCCGTGGAGGCGCGCAGATCAAAGGAGGATTTTTTGAGGAAGGCTTCGAGTGCCGGATCGGCGGTGGAGGCCGCGAAAGCGGGAAGGCCCGTGGAAAGGGCGAGGGCGGCGGAAGAGGTGAGGAAGGTTCGGCGTTGCATGGCGGGCTCCCGATGGTCAGGCTTGCCTACCACTCTACGACCGATTTTGGAAAAAAGCATCTCCGCTCAACGCGGAGGGTTTTCCGAAACCGACGCGCCGTCGCTTCGGGCAACGGCGGTCGGCAGCGGATTGTTTAGTCGTGACCGAGGTATTCCTTCTGCCAGGCCGCGACCTTGGGATCCTTCGTCTTGAGATCGGGATTCGGGCAGGCCCAGATGAACATGCGAACGTTCGTAGTGCCGGGCTTCCCCTTCGTGTAGCCCACGTGCGTGGCGCCCGGGACTCGGAGGGCCTTGCGCACCGCAACCTGCGTGTTGCGCTTGGAGCCGTTAACGAGAATTACGGAGACGGAGCCCGCCTTGTCGAGGAGCTTGCAGCCGTTCGCTTCGGCTTCTTCGGCCGTGATCATATTGAGGCGGTCTGCCCCCTTCGGAATCGAGCCGCAGCCCGCGAGCAGGGCGAAAAGGGGAGCAATCAAAAGAATTTTCTTCATCGTGCGAAAAAAAAATGTGTCGTTGGGTGGTAGCGGTGCCGCAACATCGTGTGCGGCACGAAAGTGTATCGCAGGAAAAAGAACCGGGAGGGGAGAAGAAAAAAGAAAAAAAACAATACGCAAACGGGCGCTCGAAAGCGCCCGTCCCGGTGACAGTCCCGATCAGGCGGGACCGTTATTCGAAAGAAGTCGTCAGACTTTCTGCGAGCACGCGGCAGGGAAGGCCCGTCATGCCGGCAAAGCGCATCGGAAAGACGTAGACCGTGAGCGGGCGCTCCGCCGCGGCGCCGAGGTTCGCCATGTTTTCGACCGCGAACATGCCGTGCTCCGCGCAGTGACGGTCCATGGGATTGTGTTCGGCGCCGAGCCGCATCCCGGAAAAGTCGAGGCCGACGAGCGAGACCTCTTTTTCGATGAGTTTTTCAATGAGGTCGACGGAAAGCGCGGGGTGTTCCGCGAAGTACTTCTTGCTTCCGTAGGGTTCCGTTTCGATGTAGCCCGAGAAGAATCCGACGAACATGCCGGACTCGACTTTCGAGAGGTCGATGTCGTCGACGCCGATCTCGCGGTCCATGGGCACGCTACGCACGTCGAAGATCCAGCCCTTGCGGCGGCAATATTCCAAGGGGAAGGTCTGGTTTTCCACGTCGAAGTGGGTGCCGATGTGGCCGTTGAAGCTGCGGGAGAGGTTCGTCGTGGCGGCGGTCCACATCTCCTTGGTGATTTCAAGTGTTAGATCGATGAACATGGTGCATTTGTTTAGATTCTAAATTCAGATTTCTTTTGGTTTTGAATGTTATTTTTTTTTTGAAAATCCCGATCCTGAGGCTCGTCGCCAAGGAGTGATTGCATCATCTCTTTGTTTTGCTTCTCTCCAAGAGGGTTCAAATTTTTTGTCGCGATCAATGTCTGTTGTCCAGTTGATGGCGATTTTACGTTTGGATATCTGCTCTCTTCTTTTTAATGTGCGGTCTCGAAAATCTTGGATGATAAAATTCACTAAGTCTGTCCAGTTGTGATTGAAGTGGGGTATAAGGATTTCATCTGTAAATTGATTTAGTTGGTCTGGGGAGATTTTCTTCAGTCGAGTTTGTTGTGGAAGTAAGAGGCTTTTCTTATGGTGTGTTGAGTCGGGGGTAGCCACTTCTTGAAGTTTTCTAAAGGGTCTTGTTATTTCGTCGCTAACTTTTGATGAATGGACGGCGTTTCCGGTCAGGTAACCGAGAATTAAAGGTCTACTTCTTTCGCAAACAACAATTATGCTACTGATTGGTAAGCTTATAAAGATTTGCGTTTCTAGCGAGGAGGCGGAGTTGATATAACTCAATAAATTATGTTCGATCCTGTTTCTTGTGAACGATTTTCATTTAAGCGATCTGTAGGATATTATGCAAATACCGATTTCGTTTTTGTCTTTTTGTGGTTGAGTTTCTTTTGTTGTCTTTAGTTTATTTGGGGTGGCTGTGGTGTCTTGGTTCATTTATGTTGCGATTTAAAAGAAATCTTGATTACATTTTAATTTTTAATTTTAACGGAAACGATGTGGATAGGAGAGGTAATGGCAAATTGTCGTCCCATCTTGTAAAAGTCTTGTAAGCATCGTCACCCGAAGGTGTACAATCCTTCTTTTCTCTTCCCCTCGGAGTGCCGTATGCAGAGCGTCTGGATGCTCATCTCATCCTTTTTCTTTTCCCTGATGGCGGCATTCACGAAGCTCGGCGCCACGGATTTCGGTACCTTCGAACTGGTCTTTTACCGTCAGATCGTCGGCTGCAGCCTCATCTTCATTTGGGTGGTCGCGACGCACCGCACGGTCGTGACGCACCTCGTTCCCTCACATTTGAAGCGCAGTCTTCTCGGGACGCTTGCGCTTCTCATCTGGGTCTACGCGATCGGGCGGCTCCCGCTCGGCACGGCCATGACGCTCAACTACACGAATCCGCTCTTCATGGCGGCGATCGTATCGTATCTGGCGGTGCGCGCGGGCGAGCCCCTGGAGAAGAAGCTCATCGGCTGCGTTCTCTTCGGCTTTTTCGGGATCACGCTCATCCTGCGTCCCGACGTGGGGGCGAGCGACCTGATGCCGAGTCTCATCGGCGCGACCTCGGGGTTCTTCGCGGCGCTCGCGCAGTTTCAGGTGCGGCAGCTCGCCAAAATGCGCGAGCCCGAGTGGCGCATCGTCTTCTACTTCACGCTTACGGGCGCCGTGGCGGGGCTGATCGGCCACTTCCTCTGGGAGGGCGGCATGACCCCGATCACGACGGAAAACATCTGGGCGCTGGCCGGCATGGCGATTTCCGGCGTCATCGCGCAGCTTGCGATGACGCGCGCCTGGAACGGCGGGAACGTCCTCGTAACGAGTTGCTTCCAATTCTCCGCCATCATCTTCGCCTCCCTCATCGGGTGGATTTCCTTTGACGAACCCATCTCGCTTCTGACGGCGACGGGGATCGGCGTCATCATCATCGCGGGCGTCACGGCGACGCTCGAGACGCGCAAAAAGAAGAAGCCCGCGTCGAAATCCTGAGGTCCGGCCGGAAGATTTTCCGCCGTCCTGGGGAAAACGGGCGCCGTTTGCTACAATTCGACTCTTTAGATTCACTGAGCCAGATTTCCATGCAGACACCACGACAATCGCGGCGCGTGCGCTTCATTTTGTGTGAGCCGAGCCATCCGGGGAACATCGGATCGGCGGCGCGCGCCATCAAGACCATGGGATTTCGCGACCTGCGCGTCGTGGCGCCTCGCGAAGCCGACTTCCGCACGCACGAGGAGGCGATCGCGTTTGCGACGAGTTCCGTCGACGTGCTTGAAGCCTGCCGCGCGCACGCGACCTTGGCCGAAGCGCTTGAAGGCGTGACTTTCGCCTGGGCGCTCACGGGCTACGACCGCGAGTTCGGGCCCCCGATGTCGCCCCTGCGCGAAGCCTGCGGCAAGACCTACGACTGGCTCGAGAGCTTCCCCGAAGGGGACGTCGCCTTCGTTTTCGGCTGTGAACGAAGCGGCCTCACAAACGATGAGGTCCTTCTCTGTCAGGGTCAGGCCGCGATCGCGGCGGACCCGGAAAGTCCGTCCCTCAACCTCGCGCAGGCCGTGCAGCTCACCGCCTACGAAATGCACATGGCCGGTCTCTCGCGCGAAGGACACGAGGGCGCCCTCTACGATTGGCAGCGGCGCTTCGAAGGAGAGGCGCCCGCCACGAACGAAGCCGTGGAAGGCTTCTACCGCCACTGGGAAGAGGCCATGACGGCCTGCGGCGTGTACGATCCCGCAAAGCCCAAGAACCTCATGTCGATTACGCGTCGGCTCTTCTCGCGCGCGAATCTCACGCAAACCGAAATCGATCTTCTGCGCGGCATCTGCGCCGCCGTCATTCGCCCGAAACGAGACCGGGCCGGATCGAAAAAACCTTCCGGAGGAACCGATGTTTGAGAAGACCCGTACGCTCCTTGCCGTCTACCGCGCGCGCGACCCCCGAGGCCTCACCGCGGCCGACACGCTGTTGCGCGCGCCGGGCTTTCATGCGGTCCTCGCGCACCGCGCCGCGCACTTCTGCGCGCTGCAGGGCTGGCGGGGTCTTGCCGACGGCATTGCCGCGCTCTCCGCTCAGATGACGGGCGTTCGGATTCACGCCGACGCCCGGGTGGGAGAGAACGTGTATCTTGCCCCGGGCGTCTGGCTCGGACCCGACGCGGTCGTTCCCGACGGTGCCGAAGTCTTTCCCGAAGGTCCGGCGCTTCCGGCGGCTCCGGGCGCCGAGAGCGACGAAGAGCGTCTCCGGAAGGTGGAAGGGGCGCTCTCCGAGGCGCTCCTTCTGATCCGCGCGCAGGAAGAGAAAATCGGGGCGCTCGAGGAGCGCTGCCGCAAGCTCGAATCACGCCGACCCGCACCCCCGCGGGAGGCCGCCAAGTCCGTGCGCCGCAAGGCGGGACGCCGCCGTTCTTCGCCTTCGCGCGACGCCAGGCACCCGGGCGTTCCCGCTTCGGTGGAGACGGCCGCCAAGGCCGCGGCCCTCACGGCCGAAGTCGGCCCCGAAGGAGCGTCGAAGGACTGATTCCGCGGGTAATACCGCAAACAAGGCAAAAATCCCCTGCGCCCCGCCCTCCGCGGGGCGCTTTGCTTGCTACACTTACCCAATCGCCAGGGCCCGCGGGGCCCCAAGCGTGGATTCCCGCCAGAAAAGACGCGGCGGCCGGACGGATCCTCTCCGCTCTCCCCAAATTCTCGGCCGATCTTCGTCGGAATCCCGATTCTTCGACAAAACAAACGCTTTCGGATCGGGACCCTCCTCAAAAGCACTGCAGGATCTTGAACCGCCCGAGCCGAAGGCTGCAAATCAGGAAAGAAAACATCATGAGAATCAACGCGCTTGCTTCCGTCCTCGTCGCCTGCGGGCTCACGCTCACCCTTGCCGGCTGCGGCGAAAAGACCGAACCCGCCCAGCCTGCGGCCGCAGGCAAGGACGCCTCCGTCACGATCACCGTCGGTGCGAGCCCCGTGCCGCACGCCGACATTCTGAAGTTCATCACGCCGCAGCTCGCCAAGGAGGGCGTCACCCTCAAGGTGATGGAGTTCACGGACTACATCAAGCCGAACCTTTCGCTCGCTGATAAGGAAATCGACGCCAACTTCTTCCAGCACAAGCCTTATCTCGACGAATTCTGCGCCGACCGCGGTCTCAAGCTCTCGAGCCTCACGGCCGTGCACATCGAACCGATGGGCGTCTATTCCCGTAAGGTGAAGGGCATCGCGGACGTCGCGGAAGGCGCCCAGGTCGCGATCCCGAACGACCCGACCAACGGCGGTCGTGCGCTGAAGGTTCTTGAAACCGCCGGTCTCATCAAGCTGAAGCCCGAAGCCGGCATTCTCGCCACGGTGGGCGACGTCGCGGAAAATCCGAAGAAGGTGAAGTTCATCGAAATCGAATCCGCCCAGCTCCCGCGCGCCTTGGACGACGTCGACCTCGCCGTCATCAACTCCAACTACGCGCTCGGCGCCAACCTGAACCCCCTCAAGGACGCCATCGCGATCGAAGCCAAGGATTCGCCCTACGCCAACGTCGTGGCGGTCCGTACGGGTGAGGAAAACCGAGCCGAATTCCAGAAGCTCAAGGCTGCGCTTTCGTCGCCCGAATTGAAGAAGTTCCTTGAAGAACAGTACAAGGGCGCCGTGGTTCCCGCCTTCTGATGCGGAAAACGCAGTCTTCTGAACAAAACAACCCCGGTCCGAAACGGCCGGGGTTGCGTCATTTTTGGGGGAACGGCGGAACGCTCAGTCCCACCAGGCGCACTCGAGGATTTCGAAGAGATCTTCGTCCGAGAGTTCCTCCGGGTCGCACCGGAAGAGTGCGCCCATGGCGCTTCGGGCATTGTCGATGAGGTCCGGGAAGTCTTTCTTCGAAAAGCCCGCCTCCCGCCATGAGAGGTTCGCAAGACCGCAGGCAATGAGAAGGTGGTGCAGCACCGCAAGGAAATCGGCGGGTGCCGCCGCTCTCGGGAAGCCGAGCGCACGGGCAAGATCGACGAAGCGCTCGTGTGCGGCGCCCTTGTTGATAAGGTGGCGGAAGTAGGCGAAAGCCAACATGGCAAGACCCTGACCGTGAGTGAGGTTCGGATTCTTTGCGCTCAGTGCATGCTCCAAGGCATGAAGCGAAATGCAGCCCGCAAGCGACTCGTTGACGCCGGCAAGCGTCGCGGCAAGCGATACGTCGCTTCGCGCGTGAAGATCGTCTCCCTTCCTCACGGCCCTGACGAGCGACCTCCCGAGAAGCCGCACGGCTTCGAGCGCAAAGAGGTCGGATACGGGCGAGGCGCGGCGGTTGAGATAGCCTTCCGCCGCGTGACAGAGGGCGTCAAAGCCTTGACAGGCCGTGAGAAAGGGCGGCACCGAGAGCGTGAGCGCGGGATCGACGACCGACATCGTCGGATAGGTTCCTCGGTTTCCGAAGGCGATCTTTTCGCCCGTTTCAAGTTTTCCGAGCACGATCCAGGGGTCGGCCTCCGACCCGGTCCCCGCGGTGGTGGGGATGAGGAGCGTGGGAAGCGACGGGTGCGCCGGGCTCCTGCCGCCGCCCGTGCCGCCCCGCACGTAGTCCCAGACGTTGCCTTCGTTCACCGCCGTCATGGCGATCGCCTTCGCGACGTCGAGAGCCGAGCCTCCGCCGAGTCCCGTCACGAAGTCGACGCCTTCGCTGCGTGCGAGGGCCGAGGCCTCCATGACGAGCGTGTCGGTCGGGTTCGGAAAGACGCGGTCAAACAAAACGATCTCGACGCCGCGGGCCGCGAAATGCGCCTTCACGCGGTCAAGGAGTCCCGAGCGCACGAGCGAACCGCCCGACGTGGTGACAAGGAGCGTCTTCTTCCCCGGCATCGGGAGTTTTGCAAGACGCTCAAGCGCGCCCGTCCCGAAGACGACTCGGGTCGGCAGGGCGAATTCAAAGAGATTGGCGCCGACGCTCATTTGGCTTGACCCCAGACGTCCGCCCAGTCGCCCGTGAGCGCCCCCTTGGCATAGTCGACGACGCGGTTTTCAAAGAAGTTCGTGTGCGAGACCCCGAGCATGGCGTCGACCCAGGGAAGGGGATTGTCGTCCGAGCCGAAGATCGCTTTGAGGCCGAGCCCCGCGAGGCGGCGGTCGGCGATGTAGCGGATGTAGGCGCGCACTTCGTCCTTCGTGAGGCGCTTCATGTCGGTCACGCCGAAGGCGAGCTCGATGAAGCGGTCTTCGAGCGTCACCATGGTTTCGGCGATTTCGTAGATCTTGCGCTTCAAGTCGTCCGTCCAGACTTCCGGATTTTCCTTCACGTATTCGCGGAAGATCTTCGTCATCGATTCCGTATGGAGCGTTTCGTCGGCGATCGACCAGGCGATGATCTGGCCCATGCCCTTCATCGTGCCGTTTCGCGTGAAGTTCAGAAGCATCACGAAGCTCGAAAAGAGCTGCATGCCTTCGGTGAAGGCCGAGAAGGCCGCGATCTGCGCCGGGAGGTCGCGGTCGTCCTTTTCGACTTCCCGGAAGAAATCGTGCTTGGCGGCCATCGCCTCGTATTCCATGAACTCGTTGTATATCGACTCGGGGAGTCCGAGCGTCTCGATGAGATGCGAATAGGCGGCGATGTGCACGGCTTCGCGCGCGGCAAACGAGGAGAGCATCATCCGGATTTCGGGCTGCCGAAAGCGCGGAAGGTAGACGTTCACGTAGGCGCCCGAGACGTCGATGTCGCCCTGGGTGAAAAAGCGAAGGATCTTCGTCAGAAACTCGCGCTCGTCGTCGGTGAGTTTGCTTCGGTAGTCCTTGACGTCCTCCATCATCGGAACTTCCGTCCAGAGCCAGTGCATCTGTTCGGACTGCATGAAGGCCTCGTACGCCCACGGATAGGCGAAGGGCTTGAAGGCGGTGCGCTCGGCAAGGAGTCCCGAGGCGGGTGCGGTTTGCTTCTTTTCGGTCATTTTCAGTCTCCCATCAGCCTTCGCAGGCAAGGCAGGTCGTGTCGTCGGCCACGGCGCGCATGTCGATTTCGTCTTCGATGCGCTTTCTCTCCATGCGGACGCCGACGCGGTCGGCCTTGCGCAGTTTGTCGGAGCGGTTGTAGTAGAGCGACTTCAAGCCCTTCTTCCACGCAAGGAAGTGGCAGGCGTGCAAATACGACACCGACACGTCGGGCGGGAAGAAGAGGTTGAGGCTCTGTCCCTGATCGATGTAGGCCTGGCGGTCCGCGGCGAGGTCCACGAGCCAGCGCTGATCGATTTCGAAGGCGGTCTTGAAGACCGTCCGCACGGATTCCGGCAGGTCTTCGCGGTGTGCGACCGAACCGTCGTGCGCGATGAGGTCCGCCCACGCTTCGTCCGTGTCGAGACCGCGCTTGGCGAGTTCCGCCTTGAGGAATCGGTTCTTCACGATGTAGGCGCCCGAGATCGTGTCCTGCCGGTAGATGTTCGCGCGGTACGGTTCGATCGAGGGGCTCGTGCCGCCCATGATGAGGGAGGACGACGCATTGGGCGCGACCGCCGTGTGATGCGAGAAGCGACGCGCCACGCCGGCGTCCGCCGCGTCGGGGCAGGGGCCGCGTTCTTCGCAGAGCTTCGCGTCCGCAGCGAGCGCGGCGTCGCGGATGTGGCGGAAGATCCTCATGTTGACGGACTTCGCAAGCGCCGATTCGAGCGGGATGCCCTTTTTTTGCAGGTAGGCGTGAAAGCCGAGGGCTCCGAGCCCGACGGATCGTTCGCGCTCGGCCGAGTGGCGGGCCTTCGCGAGATGCTTGGGCGCGTGGTCGATGAAGTACTGCAGGACGTTGTCCAAAAATTCCATCGTGTCGGCGATGAAGTCGGGGTGGTCCTTCCAGTCGTCGAAGTATTCGAGATTGAGGGACGATAGGCAGCAGACCGCCGTGCGGGTCTCCGACGTCGGGAGGAAGATTTCCGTGCAGAGGTTGGAACCCCGGATGCGAAGGCCCCTTTCCTTAAGCCAGGAGGGCAGCGCGCGGTTCGCCGTGTCGAGGAAGACGAGATACGGCTCGCCCGTATGCATGCGCATTTCCAGAATGCGCTGCCAGAGGTCGCGCGCCGAGATCGTCTCGACCACTTCGCCCGTGGCGGGGTTCTTGAGGTCCCACGAATCGTCCGCGTTTTCGTCGCGCATGGAGGCTTCGATTTTCTCCATGAAGGCGTCCGTGAGGTTCACGCCGTGGTGCAGGTTCAGGGCCTTGAGGTTCTGGTCGCCCGTGGGCTTTCGCATCTCGACGAAGGGAATGATGTCGGGATGGTCGGCGTTCAGAAACGCCGCGTAGGAGCCGCGTCGGGTCGAGCCCTGACGGTAGGCGAGGCAGGCCGCGTCGTAGACCTTGAGATGCGGCATCACGCCCACGCTCTTTTCGTCGGCGTTGCGGATGCCGACGTGAATGCCGACGCCCCCGCCGGCCATGGAAAGACGGTTCACTTCGCTCAGCGTCTCGACGAGGCCGTCGGCGCTGTCGGCCATGTAGGTGAGATAGCACGAAACGGGAAGGCCGTTTTTTGAGCGCCCGAAGGAGAGAATGGGCGTCGAAAAGGAGAGCCAGTGACGCGAGGCGTAGTCGTAGATGCGCTGCGCGTGTTCGTCGTTCGAGGCGAATTGCTCGGCGACGAAGGCGAGGCGTTCCTGCGGGCTCTTTTCGTCGGGACGCATGTAGCTTTCGCGAAGCCGGATGAGGCCGAGCTCGTCAAAGAGCGCGTCGCGGGAGAGATCGATTTTCACGGTCATGGGTGGGGATCCTGATTGTGGTCGACGGAGGTCTTCCCGCCTTGGCGGGCGCAGAGGACCGGTCGAAGGAGAAAAGACGGTGATCCGCAAGATATTGTGTTTTCTTCTTTGCGAACCGCCTTGGGTGGGGTGTCAAAGAGAGACGAGGAATCATCTTACTGGATCGCTCGGGATTTCGCCAATGTGCGCAGTCTATGCTTCGAGTGAGCGGCGTCTATCGGAACGATCGTGCAGTGGAAGGGGGCGGGCGGATTCCGGCGGCCGCAAGGTATGAAAAACCCCGCGGGCTCGATGCGGCGCGGGGTTCGGAGAGGGCTTGCCGATCAGGATCAGTCGACGATCTCGGCCTTTTCGATGACGACGTCTTCACGGGGAACGTCGCCGTGGAAGCCGCGCGTGCCGGTCTTCACCTTGGCGATGGCGTCGACCACGTCGGTGCCGGCCACGACCTTGCCGAAGACGGCGTAGCCCCAGCCCTGCGGCGTCGGGGAGGTGTGGTTGAGGAAGTCGTTGTCCACCACGTTGATGAAGAACTGCGCCGTGGCGGAGTGCGGATCCATCGTGCGGGCCATGGCGATCGTGTAGCGGTCGTTCTTGAGTCCGTTGGCGGCCTCGTTCTGGATCGGCGCGTGCGTTTCCTTCTGGTGCATGCCGGGGAGGAAGCCGCCGCCCTGGATCATGAAGCCCGGGATGACGCGGTGGAAGATCACGCCGTTGTAGAAGCCTTCCTTGACGTAGGTTTCAAAGTTGGCGGACGTGAGCGGGGCGCGTTCATGGTCGAGCTCGATGTCGATGACGCCCATGTTGGTGGTGAAGCGAATCATGTGTTTCTCCAGAAACCGGCCCGAGGCCGGTGAAAACGGATGGCGGACGGGACGCAAGAGCGCCAGCGTCCGAAACGGGTTCCGCATTGTTGCACATTTCGGGCTCGTCCGAAAGGCTGATCCCGTGAAAAAGGTGACCGGTTGTGACCGCTGCGGTTCGGCGCCGCCGTTCGTCCCTCCTGGTTTTTCCGGATCTCGCCCGACGGCTCCGATCGTTGACGCCCGGTTCCGCCTCCGGTTACGCTGCAACGTTGTTTCATGGAAAGAGGAAGAGCATGCGGGAGTGCGAAAAGGACCGTGTAGGACTTTTTGAATGCCTTTTGACGCGGGGGCTGCAGTCGGCGCTCGCCGACCGGGCACTTACGACGCAGGCCGCGGACGAAGATCGGGATCTGCTTTTTGCGCTTTTGTACCGCCATGCGGCGACGGCCCTTCGCAGGGCGATCGGAGAAGCCCTCGAAAAGGAAGAGGACGGGGAAAGCGTCGCAAAGGCCCGGGCCATCGTCGAGCGGGTGCTCGGAGAAATCGACCGCACCCCGTCGGGAGATTCGCTCTTTGCGGATCCTCTCTCGGTGCTTCTCGCCGCCGACCGCCTGAATCCCGTTCCGGGCGAGCCCCGTTGGGCGGACGCGGTGCGGCCTGAGACGTCCTTTTCGCAAACGACGCTCCTTACGGGCGCCCGCGGGGAGCCCGCGCTCCTCGATGAACTGCGGCGCGAAACCGAAACGGCCGAAAGCGTCGACTGGCTGGTGTCCTTCGTCAAGATGTCGGGGCTTCGTCCCATGATGCCGGTGCTCGAGCGCTTCGCCGAGCGGGGCGGACGGCTGCGCGTCGTCACGACCACCTACGTGGGGGCGACCGATCCGGAAGCGGTGCTATGGCTTTCGAACCTCCCCAACGCCGAAATCTTCGTGGCCTACGACACGGGCGCGACGCGCCACCACGCAAAGTCCTATCTTTTCCATCGCTCCCACGGCCTCTCGACCGCCTACGCGGGAAGCGCCAACCTTTCGAAGGCGGCGCTCAGCTACGGTCTCGAGTGGACCGTCAAGGTGACGCAAGCGTCCGACGCGGCGCTTCTCGAGCGCATGAAGACGATCTTCGAGGCCTACGTGACGGATGAGGAGCGCTTCCGGCGCTTTGACGCCGCGCGCGACGAAGCGAAGCTTCGCGAGGCGATTCTCGAGGCCAGGCGCGGCGAGTCGGGCGCCTCCCTCTCGTCGGCGACTCCCTTGTCGACCTTCGGGATCGAACTTGAACCCTATCCCTTCCAACAGGCGATTCTCGAGCGTCTCGACGCCGCAAGAACCCTGCACGGCGAGACAAAATCGCTCGTCGTCGCGGCGACGGGAACGGGAAAGACGATGATCGCGGCCTTCGACTATCGGGAAAGGGCGAGGAAACTCGGACGACGCGAGAATCTCCTTTTCGTCGCGCACCGCGAGGAAATTCTCCTTCAGGCGAGAAACGCTTTCCGATACGTGCTCAACGACATGAATTTCGGCGAACTTTTCACGGGGCGCGAAACGCCCAAGGAACACCGCCACGTCTTCCTCTCGGTGCAGACGGCCGCAAGCCGCAACCTCGCGCATTTCTATCCGCCCGAACACTTCGAGTACGTGGTCGTGGACGAATTCCACCACGCCGCGGCGCAGAGCTACCGAGCGCTTCTCGATGCGCTCCGTCCGAAGGTCCTTCTAGGCCTCACGGCCACGCCCTGGCGCGGGGACGGGCGGGACGTGCTCGAGCGGTTCGGCGGACGCATCACGGCCGAACTCGGTCTCGGCGAGGCGATCGACCGGCAGCTTCTCGTACCCTTCGACTACCTGATGGTGACGGACCCGGTGTCGCTCGCGGGCCTCAGGTGGACGCGTGGAAGCTACGCCGCGTCTGAACTCGAAACCCTCTACACCGAAGGCAGGTCGGCGGGGGACCGCGATCGTGCGGTGCTCGGAGCTGTGCGGCGCTACCTCCCCGATCTCTCCGACGTGCGGGGGATCGTCTTCTGCGCGGGGCGCCGCCATGCGGCGCACGTTGCGAGGGTACTGTGCGAAGCCGGCATTCCCGCGGCCGCGATCGACGGGGAAACCCCCGCCGAAGAACGCCGGAATGCGCCGAGAAGGCTCGTGAGCGGCGAACTTCGTTTTCTCTGTACGGTCGACGTCTACAACGAGGGCGTCGACATCCCCGAAGTGAACACGGTTCTCTTCCTGCGCCCGACCGAGTCGGTGACGGTCTTCCTGCAGCAGTTGGGGCGCGGCTTGAGAAAGTGCGCGGACAAAGTGCGTCTCACGGTGCTCGACTTCGTGGGCACGGCCAGAAAGGAATTCTCGTTTGAGGCTCGCCTTCGCGCCCTTACGCGTTTGGCGACGGCGAACGTCGTGGACCTCGTGCAGGGAACCGATTCGACTCTTTTGCCGCTCGGCTGTACGCTCACTCTCGAAAAGCAGGCCATGGAGGACGTCCTCGACAACATCAAGGCGCACCGCAGGCTCAAGGGGCGCGAGCTCGAGGCGGCGGGCGAATGGTTGGCGCGGCAGACGGGAGAGCCCAAGTTTACGGACTTCCTGCGCTCGCAGAATCTGCCCGTCAAAGACTGGCCGCTCTGGGTGTCGGGCGTCGAAAAGGGGAGGGACGATCTCTACTTTGAAGACGTCCTCGCCCGCGCAGGGGGCGGGCGCGAAAGGGCCGTTTCGGTTCCGCAGGCCTTTCGCCTCACGAAGACGGCCTTTTTGCGCGTATGCCGCAAGAACGGTTACTCGTCGCTTGCCGACCTTCTGCGTGACCTGCGGGAAGGGGCGCCCTTTGAAGCCTTTACGGCGCGGCAGAGGGCCAACTGGGTGCTCTTCACCTTCGCCTGGATCGAGGCGGAGGTACGCAAGTACGGGGGCAATCTCCCGGCTGCAAAGGCCTTCTACGAAGCGCTTCAGGAAAATGCCGGATGGCGCCGCGCCGTGACGGGACTTCTCGAGGCGCTCCTTGCGGACGTCGACTTTCTGAGTCCGCCCGCAACGGTCCCCGACGACGTGCCGCTCGAACTTCACGCCTCCTATTCCGCACGCGAAGCCTTGGCCGCCTTCGGCTACGAACAGGCCGCCAATTTCCGCGAGGGCGTCCTCTATCTCAAGGACAGGCGCGCAGACCTCTTTTTCGTCACGATCGACAAGGAGGAGCGCCACTTCGCTCTCTCCCGTCGGTACGACGACTACGCCATGAACGCGAACCACTTTCATTGGCAGACGCAGTCGACCACGCGCTCCGAGAGCGACAAGGGCCGGCGCTACCGGGCCGTCGACTTTCGCAACGGGGACGCGCCGCAGGCGCATTTGTTCGTGCGCGAAAAGAAGATCGAAAAGGGCGTGACGCAGGCTTTTGTCTACTTGGGGCGCTTGGCGTACGTGTCGGATACGGGCGAGTGTCCGATGTCGATCGTGTGGGAACTCGAAACGCCGATTCCCGCGCGGTGGCTCGACCGCTTTATGCGATAGAACATTCCCGTAGCCGGTCGAGCTGGAGATAGCCATGAGGCCGCATTGAAGTCCTTTTGAATCCTTACGGCCTCTGGTCAATTCAAGGCGGGATCAGCCGATTAGAACCCTGTCATTTTTGGGCGTGTCAGTGCCGCCATTCCTTCAAAACCCTGTCACATCTGGGCCATGGCGACCCGTCCAGCCTTCAAAACCCTGTCACATCTGGGGTCCTCGCGGTCGGAGAGGCCTTCAAAACCCTGTCACATCTGGGCAAGGCTTGGTACCAAGGACCTTCAAAACCCGGTCACATCTGGGAATTGGCAACTCAATTTATCCTTCAAAACCCTGTCACATCTGGGCCTCTCGCAGTTGCGCAACCTTCAAAACCCTGTCACATCTGGGACCGCTCTTTCTTCTGGGCCTTCAAAACCCTGTCACATCTGGGGCGGATGAGTTTCGGCTGCCTTCAAAACCCTGTCACATCTGGGTCTCCAAAGTCAAGTTGTCCTTCAAAACCCTGTCACATCTGGGTTCTTTGCGCTCTGCCCGCCTTCAAAACCCTGTCACATCTGGGAAACTTCTCCCCGGCCAGCCTTCAAAACCCTGTCACATCTGGGCTGAACAACAGGATTGACCTTCAAAACCCTGTCACATCTGGGAGATTACCACAAATCATTTGTGGTGCATAGAAAATTCGGAGTAAAAAGGATGTAAACTGATGGGAAAAGTCAGCCTTTCCTCATGGAGTTTTCTGTTTCGACATGGAGTAACCCATGATCGTAGACCCGAACCAACATCCCGATTTTATCTGGACGTGGAAGAGCAATGCCCGCAATGCGAAGGTAAGCCTGTGGATTCCTTACTTTTCCGCTGTCGAAAAGGTGCCCCGCACGAAGACCTGGACCATCGCATACAACGGAGGCGAGCTGAGCGTCGATTTGAAAACGGTGGACTTCATTATGTTCTACGGCGCCTGCGGAGAATTGCCGTTGGAATTTCTGGATGCGCTCGCTCAGCACAAGATCCCCTTCATGATCCATCGGCGCAATCTGGTGGACCCCTATGTCTTCTTTCCCTCCGTTCACTCGGACAACGAGAATGTACTGACGAGGCAGATTCTGGTGCGTGAACACGCGCAAAAGAAGACGTATGTCGCCAAGACGCTGATTCGGCATCGTTTCCGCAAGTTTGAGCCGTTGATTTCGGTGCCCGTCATGTTCTACAAAGAACTCGCCCGGGCGAAAACCGTGGATGCAGTGCGACAGATCGAGGCGAAAACCTCCGCGCGCTATTGGGAAGCATGGTTCGAAAAGCTTGATGTGGAGGCGTCCCGACGCGACAATGGACCGTTGTCGGCCGCACTCGACGCAGGCTCAAAGTTTCTCTACGGCGTCATTCTGCGCTGGATTCTCTTTCACAAACTCTCCGCCTGTCACGGCTATCTTCATGAACCCACGGGGTATCCGTCTCTGGTCTATGATCTGATGGAGCCTTACCGCTACATCATTGAGGAGAGTGCGGCGGCGGCTTATGCCTCCGTCGACGATAAGGAGAGCGAGAAAAAGCTCGTGGCGGCGACGCTCAATACGCTCAAGGAAGCGCTTGACGTCGTGGTCTACGTACCGGAAACCAGGCAATACGTACGGCGCAAAAACCTGCTTCACGGCGTGGTGCTCGCCTTGCGCGCCTACCTGCTCGACGAGAGCGTCCGCCTTGTCATCCCGACGGAGGGCGCAAAAAAAGGCGGAAGACCGCCGAAAGTCGGCTATCGTCTACCCGGAGAAACCAAGCCAAGAAGTGGGTGAAATGGGGGTAAGTGACAGGCATCGACCCCCGGCGATGTCCCTCCGGCCAAGGTAAGGAGGTCTGCAAGCAGACGGTCCGAAAGCCGGAAGGAGTTTGAACGCAGTGTAGCAAATTCAACCTCAACCGATTTCCGAAAATGTCTAATCAAGTCCTGAAACTGCGTGATCTGCCCTCAGGTCAAGTGCTGAAGAATTTCCGTCGACGTTTGGCTTCAATCGGTACAAGACCGACTGACGCCATGCTGACGACCAAGTTCAAACTCGAGCTTCCCGCGGGATGTCCGCTTCGTGAGGATGCCGCCACGTTTGACGAGTGCCGGAAACTCTATGACGTGGTGGAAGGTTGCGGAAACGGTACGCTCACCGGTTTTCTTTTTTCCGTCATTCTTTCCGGCTTTCGGATTTTTCCGGACGGCAAGACGGCCGAGATTTTCGCCAACCGTTCCGTCTACGACGAGGACGAATTCCGGAGTGCTCTGGTCGAGGCGGTGGGTGCGCCTTTGCCCCGATTTACCGTGAAGGCGCTCATCAAGCGACTTCAGATGGAGGTGCGGGCTCGCGGCAACAAGGACAACCGCTTCGTTGCCGAAGTCATGATGAAGGAATATCGGCAGACCCTCTGCGGTAAGACCCTCCCCAAAGGAGTCGATGAATCCTACGTCGACCGGCTCTTTGAAGAAATGGCTCGGGAGCTGACTTCGCGCTACCGCTCCTGGAACGAACTCAAGGGCGATCTGCTCGGCGCTTGTAAAGCGGTGGACGCGGCGCTCCGAGGCTTCGGAGATTTTCCTTCTCTGGCAACGATGGTGACGCGGGCCGCTGCACGTAGATTGCCGAAGGATTCGACAATCGTCTTCGATCCTCAATCGCCTTGTATTGACGTACAAACGATCGGGGTCGACGCCATGCCCTATGCGGCGGTGTCGACGATTCTTTCGTATCCCGAAAGTGTCGGTGAAAAGAGACGGGATTTCGTCCAAAATCACCTTACGACGCCCTCGGCGGCGGGCCTGAGTTGGCTATTCAATCGGGGACTGGAACTTTTTTCGGAGGAAAGCGTCGAAGAACTTTGTCGGCTCTTTCATGTGCCGGAAGATCAACGGACCCGCATAGTTCAAATACAGAATGCGGCCCGAGCGACCCCGAGGCAAAGCTTTTTCCTGAAGAAGGGCGGCGCTCCCCTCGGATACCACGATTTTCGAAGCGCCTTTGCCGGGCGCATCAACAGTTGGACGGCAAACTACCTCAACCGTCTTGAAGAACTGCAGGGACTTCTTCACGATCTGACGGACGAACTTCGGTTGCCCGACCTTGTCCGAAACGGCGAGGACTTTCTCGCAACAACCGACTGCCGTCGGGAAGAGGTGGAGATTTTGTGCCGAAGCTTTTCACGGGAGCGCGATCGTGCGCAGACGGCTGTGGAGCATCTCATCGGCGCCGATCCCTTGCAGGTGGTGAGCGACGTTGCGGCGATCGAGGAATACAGTCGAATCGTCAACCGCCTCTGCGCCATCAAGGAGCAGATCGTCAATTCGCTCCGACAGGCCGAGGACGACAAGGCTTCCCGTTGGACTGCGCTCTGGTCCGAGGTCAAAGATGAATTTCAACCGTGGGAGAAGCTCATCCGTCTGCCGAAACTCAACGGCATGTCGGGCGGAGTGCCTCCTGCGCAGGACGAACTTGAAACGATCCTTGCCCGATACTCGGACGTAGGTCGAGGGGCAAGCGAACATTTTGATGCCGTCATGGAGTGGGCGGCCAAAACGGGCGCCGAAGGCGATGTCCTCAAAAAGTTCGCCGAGACGGAACAGCAGCGTGCCGATCAACGCGCTCCGGGCAAATACGATGGTCGGGAACTGGCTTTGCGTCTCGTCCTGCAGCGCGTCGCCCGCGTCGTGCGCGACCGTTCCGACGCATGCGCCGAAAATGTTCGGCAGTGGTTCCTGAAGGAAAACGTCTTTGCCGAGCGCAAGGACTTCAACAAGTTTTTCTTCAACCGTCTGGGGAACCTCTATGTTTCGCCCTTCAGCAACCGCCGTCACGCCGGCTACAAATTGTCCGACGGACTCGTGGAGCGGTCCGGCACCGTTTGGCGCGAACTGCTCGCCTTGGTGAAGGAGATGAGGGGAGCCTATGCGTCGTTCTCGGAAGCGGGCGAGACGTTCCTGCGTCTTGAAAGCCTCTTGATGGGTATGAGAATCGGCGCTTCTCACGAAGAACATCCCCGCGGAAGTCGCCGCTCTTCGTCTCGACGACGAAACTGCGCTCGAGAGCGTTTCCGAAGGTCTGAAGCTTCAGCTCCAACAAGCCGAAGTGCCGCCCTCGGTACTTGCCAAGGCCTTCAACGTCTATGTCAGTCTGCTGAGCGGTTGCCTGATCGCCCTGCGGCGCGAACGCTTTTTCCTTCGCACCAAGTTCTCCTTCGTCGGCAACACGGCGCTCGTTTACGTTCCGAAGGAAAAGAGCTGGCCGATGCCCTCGCGCTACGAAGCATCGCCCTCCTGGACTCCGATTTTCGAAAACGACGTGTTGGTGCGGCTCTCGACCGGGGAAGTGGAGGTTGCCGAAACCTTCCGTCGCGCCGTTGCGCTCTGGGGACGAACGACGGATCCCGTCCTGAAGAAAGCTTTGCGGGAACTCTTTCATCAGTTGCCGCACGACTGGTGTTATCAGGTCTCGGTTCGGAGTTCCGGCGACATGACGCCGGCGAAGCGGAAAGAGGATGATCGGGACGTGTTGATCGTGGAGAAGAAAGGAAAGTACGACTCTACGATCATCTCGAAAAAGATTGCGGCCACGGCTCTTGTGCGCCTTGTCGGACCGAGCACCCATAAAGAACGGCTCAACCGTTTGCTGTTGGATGTTGGAGAAGTGGCCTGCGACATGACGTTGCTTGCCGACCAGGAGATCCTTCAGAAAGTGGAGGACGATCGTGTGCATTTGTCGCCGGGAAAACTGCAGTTTTCACTTTCCGTGCCGATTTCGACTCCAGCCGAGCAATGCGAGGACGAAGTGAAGAGCGAGAGAAAATCGACCCACTTCCGAAGAATCGTCGCCATCGACCAAGGGGAACGGGGATTTGCCTTCGCCGTATTCCGACTGGAAGACGCGGGAAAGAAGGGGGCGCAGCCGATTGCTCAGGGATTCGTGAACATTCCGTCCATTCGCCGTCTCATCGCCCGCGTGCATTCCTACCGCAAGGGCAAACAGTCCGTACAAAAGTTCAGTCAGCGCTTTGACTCCACGATGTTTACCCTGCGCGAAAACGTAGCGGGCGACGTGTGCGGTGCCATCGCCGGTCTCATGAGCCGCTATCGCGCCTTTCCGGTGCTCGAACGGCAGGTGAGCAATCTCGCGAGCGGCGGCAAGCAGCTTGAACTCGTCTACAAGATGGTCAACGCCCGTTTCCTGGACGACCGCATTCCGATGCACAGTCTTGAGCGCACCTCCTGGTGGTGCGGAACCTCCGACTGGGTTCTCCCCGATCTTTGGGTAGAGGTTCCGGAAAGCTATGCCGCTAAGGCAAAGAAGGGCGAGATTCTGGAAAAGGACGGAAAGTTCTACCGAACGCTGCGGGTGACTCCGGGGGCGGCGGTGAACGCCAAGTGGACGAGCCGCATCTGTTCGCAGTGCGGCGGCAACGCGATGGAATTGATCGAGAAGGCCAGAGAGGAAAAGGTGAAGACCGTGACGCTCGATGAGAACGGCGAAGTCACGCTCTTCGGAAAGACGCTGCGCCTTTACAAACGACCTTCGGAAGAGCAAAGCAGAAAAGCCCGACGCCGCAACGAGCGGGCTCCGTGGACGGAACCGCGCGCCGACGTCAAGCTTTCGCTCGACGTTTTTCGCAGGGCCGTCGCCGAAAACATGCGTCGTCAACCCAAGAGTCTTCAGAGTAAGGATACGTCGCAGAGCCGCTATTTCTGTGTTTTCACCGATTGCTGTTGCCATAACCAGGAACAGCACGCGGACATCAATGCGGCGATCAACATCGGGCGTCGTTTCCTTGAAAGTCTGATGCCTAAGTGATGGAGGTTCCTCACGGACAATTCGCCCGTGTCTCGGGCACGGGCGAGTGCCCGATGTCGATCGTCTGGGAACTCGAAACACCGATTCCCGCGAGGTGGCTTGACCGCTTCATGCGCTGAGGAATCGGCAGAATCGGGCAATCTTTCCGTGGGATCAGTCGCCCTATTTGGCTACGATAGTAATAGCATGGGGTGATAACTCTGTTTCCCTAAGGAGAGAACATGCCCCAGATCATCTGCCACATGATCGCCTCGGTCGACGGTCGTCTCTACCCGAGTCGTTGGACGCCGGGTCCCGAAGGCGCAGACATCACGACGGTCTACGAAACCGCCGCTTCGCAGTTCAACGCCGCGGGCTGGATGGTGGGCCGCACGACGATGGCCGAATACGCCGACGGCATCGTTGAAAAGGAACCCGCCGCGCTTCGCACGGACGGAAGCGTCCCCGAACCCTACACCGGAAACCGTGAAGGCCGTCCGATCGCGGTCGTCTTCGACCCGAAGGGAAAGCTCCACTATCCGGACTCGACTCTTCCCACGGGCGAACACCTGGTCGCCGTTTTGTCGCCCGAAGTGGGCGACGAATACCTCGCGGAACTTCGCGACCGCGGAGTTTCCTACGTCTTCGAAGGGAAGGGCGACGACGCCTTCCCGACGGCGCTCGCCGAAATCGAACGGCGCTTCGACGCGCACACGCTGCTTCTCGAAGGGGGCGGCATCATCAACGGCGCCTTCCTGAAGGCGGGCCTCATCGACGAACTGAGCTTTCTCGTCTATCCCGCGATCGACGGGCTCGCCGGCGTCTCTTCCGTGATCGGCTATCACGGCGCTCCCGGCGAACGCCCCGCCCAAGGACAGCGCCTCGAGCACATTGCGACCGAAACCTTTCCGGGCGGGGTCGTGTGGCTTCGCTATTCGGTGAGGAAGGCCTGATTCCGGGCTTTTCGCCGAAGAAACAGGAAGACGCGGAAAAGCGTTTTTCCCAAATCGCAACGGGTCCGGAAACGGGCCCGTTTTCAAATTCTTTTCGTGTGTCGTGTTTCGGAACAAGGAGAGTAGGCATTTTTCCATAGCCTTGCGGCGCCTCATCGTGATAGCCTGATTCGTGAACGATGTCCATCGTCAACCGATTCGGTTTGCGTCCCTAAAACGGAAAAGCGCCGGACGGGGTGGGGGTCGTGGATGATTTTGGAGCCCGGAATCCGTGTCGGGATCCTTCTTCTGATTGAGGTGCATCATGGCGACTTCGAACGAAACCGGTTCGCGATTCGATCCGCAATCCCCAGCCTTCCTACTGGATCTCAAGAACCTTCAGGTCGCTTTCTCGGGCGCGGCACCCGCCGTCCGAAACGTTTCCCTGACCGTCCGTCCCGGAGAGACCGTCGCCCTCGTGGGTGAATCGGGCTCGGGCAAATCCGTCACTTCCCTCGCCGTCATGGGGCTCCTCGAAGCCGAAGGCGGAAAAATCGAAGCGGGGGAAATTCTTCTCCGAACCAAAGAGGGTGCTGTCGTCGACATGCGTTGCGCGTCGGAGAAGACGCGCCGGGCCGTGCGCGGGCGCGACGCGGCGATGATCTTCCAGGAACCCATGCGTTCGCTCAATCCCGTCATGACGGTGGGCGAACAAATCGCCGAGGCGCTCCGCAAGGACGGTTTGAAGGACGCCGAGCGCGTCTGCGCCGAAACCGTCGCGCTCCTCGAGCGGGTGCGCATCCCCGACGCGGCGCTCTGCGCCAAGCGTTATCCCCACATGCTCTCGGGCGGCATGCGCCAGCGCGTGATGATCGCGATGGCGCTCGCGGCCCGCCCCTCGCTTCTCATCGCCGACGAACCGACCACGGCGCTGGACGTCACGGTGCAGGCCGAAATCCTCGCGCTCATCCGCTCGCTTCAGGAAGAAACCGGCATGGGCGTCCTCTTCATCACGCACGACATGGGGGTCGTCGCCGAAATCGCCGACCGCGTGGTCGTGATGCGCTCGGGCGAAGTGCTCGAAACGGGAGAGGTGAACGAAATCTTCCGCGCGCCGCAAAACGCCTACACGAGAGCGCTCCTTTCGGCCGTGCCGGTGCTCGGCGATCTGCGCGGGGAAGAAAAGCCCCGGTACTTCCGATTGCTATCCGCCGAAACCGGCCGGACCGTGACGCCGCCCGCGGCGGAAATCTCGACGCCGGGCGACGCGCTCGTCGAAGTGCGCGGTTTGAAGAAGGCCTTTCCCGCCCGCCGCCGCTTCTGGGGACGCGTCACGCACGAAGTCTGCGCCTGCGACGACGTGAGCTTCACGATCCGCAAGGGTGAAACGCTCGCCCTGGTGGGCGAATCGGGCTGCGGCAAGTCGACGACCGGCCGTCTTCTCCTTCGTCTCATCGAAGCGGACGCGGGCGAAATCCTCTTTGACGGGCGTTCCGTTCGGTCGCTCGAAGGAGAGGCCCTGCGCGAAATGCGCCGCTCGATGCAGATGATCTTTCAGGATCCCTACGCGTCGCTTGACCCCCGCATGACGGTGGGGCGCGCCGTGGGCGAACCCCTGCGGCTCTTCACGAAGCTCTCCTCGCGCGAAATCGACCGCGAGGTCGCGGAACTCCTCGAGCGCGTGGGCCTCAAGGCCGACATGGCCAACCGTTATCCCTTCGAATTTTCGGGCGGTCAGCGTCAGCGCATTTCAATCGCCCGGGCGCTTGCTCTGAAGCCCCGCCTCATCGTCGCCGACGAATCGGTGGCGGCGCTCGACGTATCGATTCGCGCGCAGATCGCGAACCTTCTCATGCGTCTGCAGAGCGAACTCGGCCTTTCCTACCTCTTCATTTCCCACGACATGGGCGTCGTCGAGCGCATCAGTCACCGCGTGGCCGTGATGCGCTCGGGCCGGATCGTCGAAACCGGGTCGCGCCGAGACGTCTTCGAGCGTCCGCGTCACGAATACACGAAGCGGCTCCTCGCCGCGGTGCCCGTGGCCGATCCCTCGCGCCGCAGTCAAAAGCGTGATGCGGGCGCGCACGAAGTTTTGACGCCCCTTCGCCGGGTCGGCGCGCCTTCGAACGTGCCGCCCATGGTCGAAGTCGAGCCCGGCCATTGGGTTTCGCCCGTGTGACGGCCGTTTCGCAAACGCAATCCCCAATCCCTCCCGAGCGGATCCGGGACCGCAGTGCGGCCCAAGGTCCGCCGAGAGTCCGCCAATCTCTCCACCCCGACAAAAGGAAACCCTCATGAAACCGCGTGCATCCTTTTTGGCGCTCTGCCTCGCCGCAGCCGGCTTTCTCTTCCAACCCGCCTCGGCCGAAGAAATCACGGTGGCCGTGGGCTCGGGCTTCACGACGCTCGACCCCTACGACGCGACCGACATGCTCTCGCGCGCCGCGGCCAAGTCCTTCTACGAAGGCCTCTTCACGTTCGACGAGAACATGAAGCCCGTGCCGCAGTTGGCGCAAAGCTGTGAAACGAGTCCCGACGGTCTCGTCTACACGATCAAGCTGCGCCCGAACGTGAAGTTCCACGACGGCACGACGCTCGACGCCGAGGCCGTAAAGCTCAACATCGATCGTCTGCTCGACCCCGCCAATCACCTCTCGCGCCGCACCTACTTCACGCCGATCGAGAAGGTGGAGGTGGCCGATCCCCTGACGGTGCGCATCACGCTCAAGCACCCGCTCGGCACCTTCCTCTCGCGTCTGGCGAACGGCACGGTGCAGATGGTCTGCCCGAGCCTTCTGAAGAGCGGCAAGGACGTCGCCTTCAACGCCTGCGGCACGGGTCCCTACGTTCTCAAGGACTACAACCCGAGCGAACGGCTCTACGTCGTGAAGAATCCCAACTACCGAGTGGCGGGCCTTCCGAAGCTGGACGGCATCCTCTGGCGTCCGGTCGTGGAAAATAGCACGCGCGCGGCCATGGTCCGCACGGGCGAAGCGCAGTTTGCGCACCCGATGCCTGCGGAACAGATCAAGGTTCTGCAGAACGACCCGAAGATCGACATCCTCGTGCAGCCTTCCGTCATCGTGCGGTATCTCTTCATCAACAACCTGCAGAAGCCCTTCACCGACGTGCGCGTGCGTCGGGCGATCAACTACGCCATCAACAAGGAGGCGCTCGCCAAGGTGGCCTTCTCAGGCTACGCCCGTCCGGTGACGGGCGTGGTGCCGGAAGTCTTCGAATTCGCGACGAAGCCCGGTCCCTGGCCCTATGACCCGAAGAAGGCGCGCGAACTCCTCAAGGAGGCGGGCTATCCGCAGGGCTTCGAGACGGTGTTGTGGTCGGGCTACAACAACACGACCGGCCAGAAGGTGATTCAGTTCATCCAGCAGCAGCTCCGTCAAGTCGGCATCCGAACGACGCTTCGCAGTCTGGAAGCCGGTCAGCGCGTTGCGCTCGTTGAAAGCGTGCAGGATCCGATGAAGGCCGGGATGCGGCTCTATTACATCGGTTGGTCAAATTCGACGGGAGAAATCGACCTGGCGATGCGGCCGCTCTTTCACTCGGAAAGCTGGGCGCCGGCCCTTGCGAACGAAGGCTTCTACAAGAACGAGAAGGTGGACCGCCTTCTCGACGAGGCAATTGCCGAAACCGACGGGACGAAGCGCGCGAAGCTCTATGAAGAGGTGCAGTCGACGATCTGGAACGATGCTCCCTGGGCCTTTCTCGTGACCGAAGACGTGACGGGCGCGAGCGCGAAGACCTTGAAGAACTTCCGTCTGCGCCCCGACAGCAGCTACGACTTCTACGAAGCGGAACTCGTGAAGTGACGCAAAGCGGCGCCGGAAGGCCTCCGGGCCTTCCGGCGCAATGAAAAAGGATAAGAACGATGTTTCGCTATTTCGTGATGCGTCTTCTCGGTCTCGTACCGACCATGTTCCTCGTGACGGTGTGCGTCTTCTTCTTCGTGCACCTGCTCCCGGGCGACCCCGCGCAGCTCGCGGCCGGGCCCGAGGCCGACGAGGAAACGGTGCGGATGGTGCGCGAGCGCCTGGGGCTCGACCGGCCGTTGCCTGAGCAGTTCGTGCTCTTCGTGAAGAAGACCGTGACGGGCGACTTCGGGATTTCGATCCGCTCGCAACGGCCGGTGATCGACGAGGTGGCGGACCGCTTCGGTCCGACGCTCCTTCTCACGGTCGCCGCCATGGTCTGGGCCGTGGCGTTCGGGCTTCTGATCGGCGTCGTCTCGGCCGTGAAGCGCGGCCGCTGGCCCGACCGGCTCGGCATGGCCTTCGCCGTTTCCGGCATTTCCATGCCGCCCTTTGCGTTGGGGATCCTCTTGATGGAAGTCTTTTCCGTTTGGCTCGGATGGTTCCCGACCGTGGGGGCGGAGAGCTGGCGTCACTACGTTCTCCCGTCGATCACGCTCGGCGCGGGCGTCGCCGCCGTGATGGCGCGCTTTACGCGCTCGGCCCTGATCGAGGTTCTCTCGGAAGACTACGTCCGCACGGCGCGCGCCAAGGGACTGCCCGCCCGCCAGGTGCTCTCGCGCCACGCGCTTCGCAACGCTCTGATTCCGGTCGTCACGATGATGGGGTTGCAGTTCGGCTTCCTTCTCGGCGGATCGATCGTCGTGGAGAAGGTCTTCAACTGGCCGGGGATGGGGCGGCTTCTCGTCGACGCCGTGGAAATGCGCGACTATCCCGTGATGCAGACCTGCGTTCTGCTTTTCTCAATGGAATTCCTGCTCATCAACCTGGCCGTGGACCTGCTCTACGGATGGTTGAACCCGAGCATCCGTTACGGAAACAAGTGAGGGAGAGATCATGACGGTAAACGACAAGGTCGAAGTGAAAACGACCGAAACTTCCGAACCGACCGAACGTCTCCCGGACGCCGCCGAGACGATGCCGGTTGCGACCCGCATCCGCACGCCCTGGACGGACGCCTGCGCGCGGTTTCGCCGCAATCCCGTAGGGATGGCGTCCGCCGTGTTGGTGGCGGCGCTCTTTTTGCTTGCGGTCTTCGGGCCCTACATCACGCCCTTCGATCCCGAAAACCATTTCGACTACGACCACCTGAACGAAGGGCCTTCCGCCGCGTACTGGTTCGGCGTTGATTCGCTCGGGCGCGACGTATTCAGCCGCATTCTTGCGGGGACGCGGATTTCGCTTTTCTGCGGGTTCTTCTCGGTGCTCGCGGGCGCGCTGATCGGCGCAGTGCTCGGACTTCTCGCGGGCTATTACGAGGGGTGGATCGATCGCATCGTCTCGCGCGTTTCCGACGTGCTCTTCGCGTTTCCGGGGATTTTGCTGGCGATCGGGATCGTCGCCGTCCTCGGGGGCGGGATGCTCAACGTCGTCGCGGCCGTTGCGATTTTTTCGGTGCCCGCCTTTGCGCGACTCGTGCGCGCGAACGCGCTTTATCTCAAGCACGAAACCTACGTGGAGGCGGCCCGAAGCATCGGCGCGTCGGACTTCACGATTCTTTTCCGGCACATCTTTCCGGGGACGGTCTCGGTGATCCTCGTCTATCTCTCGATGCGCATCGGCACGGCCATCATCACGGCGGCGTCGCTCTCCTTTCTCGGTCTCGGGGCGCAGCCGCCCACGCCCGAGTGGGGCGCCATGCTCAACGAAGCGAGAGCGGATCTGATGACGGCGCCGCACACCGAGGTCTTCGCCGTGCTCGCGATTTTTCTTACGGTGCTCGCCTTCAATCTTTTGGGCGACGCCCTGCGCGACGCCTTCGACCCGAAGTCGGAAATTCAGGTCGATTGACCGCACGAAGATGACCGTCGGTTCCGTTCTTACCGAAGAACAGGAATCCCTTCGCGCCCTGCCATCAAGCGTTTGTAACGCTGCCGATGCCGTCGCAGCCCGGCAGATCGTGCGTGATGCACGATGCCGCGAAGACTGCAACGACATCGGCACGGATCTGCACGCCGCCCAAATCGGCTCGGACTGAAGACGGGTGGGTTGGCGGCGTCGTGACGACGTCTTGCTTGGGAAAGAGCCTTCCGATTTAGCTTCCCTTAAGAATGCACGGATAGACTCTTCGCAAAATCGGGCGCGCGTTTTCTTTTGAAGCGTCGCCCCGAAGAGACCCCACACCATTTGGAGAAAACGAATGTTCAAGCGTATTCGTCAGACCGCGTTTCTCGCGGCCCTCGCCGCGGCCGTGGCGCTTCCCGCCTCGGCGGGCGTTCCCGAAGGCGTCGCCCTCCTCAACAAGCAGGACTACAAGGCCGCCATGAAGGAATTTGAGGCGGAAGCGGCCAAGGACAATTCCGAAGCCATGTACTACATCGGCGAAATCTTCCACCGCGGCCTCGGCATGAATCCGCAACGTCTCACGGGCATCCACTGGTGGGAAAAGGCCGCCTATCTCGGCAACGAACGCGCGATGCTCGCGCTCTCCGAAGTCTTCAACAAAGGACTCGGCGTCAAGGCCGAGCCGCGTCAGGCCTACGTCTGGGACCTCACGGCCGCTCGTCAGGGGAATCCCCTTGCGCAGTACAACGTCGGCACCTATTGGCTCTACGGCACGTCGGTGCCGAAGGACCTGACGGAGGCCGCGAAGTGGTTCCGCCGCTCGGCCCTTCAGGGGAATCCCGCGGCGCTTGACGCGCTTGCCCGTCAGCTCAACATGGGCGACGGCGTCGAGCGCGACGTCTTTGCCGCCTACGTTCTTTTCGAGGCTGCTTCGAAGCCTTCCGACAAGTTCGACAGCGTCTACACCGCCGAGGAAAGCGCGAAGGTGATCCGCTCGCACATGAATGCGGACGACCTCAAGTACGCGCAGTCGCTCACCGCCGAGAAGATTCTCAAGGAACTCGAATCGCTCGAAAAGCACGAGCCGCAGTACTGATTCCTCGCTGACGGGGAAATTCAGCCGACGGGGCGTCCGAAAACGGGCGCCCCGTCCGTTTTCGGGATCCCGAAAAGCGAAAACCCCGCACGGGGGAATCCGTGCGGGGTCGGTTTCAACGGAAAGGGCCGTTCGTCAGAACGAGGCGATCTGACCGTCGGTGCGCTTTTCGGTGGCGCCGCAGAGAACGCCGTCCTTGTCGCGCAGAATCATCTGGCCGCGGCCCATGTGATACGGGTCGGGCTGCACGATGATGTTGTGACCGCGGCGCTGCAGGAGGCGGATGATGTGGTTGGGCGTGTCCTGCTCAACCTCCACGTTCTTGCCGCCCACCCACTGCCAGCGCGGGGCGTCGAGGGCCTGCTGCGGGTTGAGGTGCCAGTCGATCATGTTCATGACGACCTGCACGTGCGCCTGCGGCTGCATGAAGCCGCCCATGATGCCGAAGGGGCCCACGGCCTCGCCGTCCTTCGTGAGGAAGCCCGGAATGATGGTGTGGTAGGGGCGCTTGCCGCCTTCGAGGGCGTTCGGGTGGTTTTCGTCGAACTTGAAGTTCTCGGCGCGGTCGTTGAGCGAGATCGAGGTGCCCGGAATGACGATGCCGGAACCGAAGCCGCGGAAGTTGCTCTGAATGAGCGAGACCATGTTCCCTTCGCCGTCGGCGCAGCAGAAGTAGACGGTCGAGTGGTAGCGCGGATCGCCCGCCGCGGGCATGATCGCCTCTTCGCCGATGAGCGCGCGGCGGTCGGCGGCGTAGCGTTCGGAGAGGAGCTCGTCCACCGTGACGCGCATCGTGCGCGGGTCGGCCACGTGGGCGGCCGTGTCCATCATGGCGAGCTTCATGGCTTCGATCTGCTTGTGCATCGTGTCGGCGCAGTCGCGCTCGCCCAATTCAAAGCCCTTGAGGATCTGCAGCGCCATGAGGACGGTGATGCCGTGGCCGTTGGGCGGGAGTTCCCAGACGTCGTAGCCGTGATAGTTCACGGAAATCGGATCGACCCACTCGGGCTTGTAGGCGGCGAGGTCTTCGGCCGTGAGGAAGCCGTTGTGCTTCTTGAAGAAGGCATCCATCTTTTCGGCGAGCTCGCCCCGGTAGAAGGCTTCGCCCTTCGTCTTCGCGATGAGGCGAAGCGACTTGGCGATGTCGGGGTTGCGGAACATTTCTCCCGGGCGCAGCCACGTGTTCTTCGGGGCGAAGGTTTCAAACCAGCCCGCAAATTCCGGACGGTCGCGATACTTCGAGTAGATGCCCCAGGCTTCTTCCCAGAGGCGCGAGATGTTGGGCGAAACGGGAAAGCCGTTTTCCGCGTACTCGATCGCGGGCTTCATCACCTCTTCAAGGTCAAGAGAGCCGAAGCGTTCGTGCATGGCCATCCAGCCCGCGACGGCGCCCGGAACGTTGATGGGTTCGACGCCGTAGCTCGGAATCTTGTCGTAGCCGCGGGCCTTGAGGGCGGCGATGGAGTTGGCCTTCGGGGCGGGACCCGAGGCATTGATGCCGTACATCTTGCCCTTGTACCAGATGATGGCGAAGCAGTCGGCGCCGAGGCCGTTGCCCGTCGGTTCGACGACGGGAAGGGTCGTGGCGACCGTGACGGCCGCGTCGATGGCGTTGCCGCCCTTCAGAAGGGTCTTCAGACCCGCGGCCGTGGCCGTGGGGTTGCCGGCGCAAACCATGCCGTTGCGGGCGTAAACGACGTGTCGCTTGGAAGCGTACGGATAGTCCTGAGCGTCAAATTGCATGATGCGTTTTCCTTACAAAATCGTTGTCTGTGTCAAGGCGTGCGTCAGAGAAGCGGCACGAAGAAGCCCGCGATGATGACCGAGAAGGTCGTTACGGTGGAGAAGCCGCCCACGAGGTACTTCGGCATCAGACGGTCGAGAATGATCTGCTTTTCTTCGTCGTTCTCGGCGGCGGCCTGCGCGACTTCGTTCGCGATCAGATAGGTCGCCGGGAAGCCGAGGAGCTGGCAGCTCGCGACGCCCATGGCGAGGTTGCGCGAACCGATGAGCTTCCAGCAGGGAAGGACGTAGAAGAAGACGAAGAGCACGATCAACGAAAGAACGAAGACGACGACCGTGGCGTAGGAGAGCGTGATGAGGTCGTCGACCTTGATCATCGCGAGCGACGGGATGATCGACGCGAAGACGGCGATGTTGAAGATGCCCGAGGAGTTGGCGTGCTTCAGGATGTTCTGCGGAACGATGCCGAGGTAGGAGACGACGGCGCCGAGGATGAGGGCCCAGATCGTGGCCGAGAGACCCGTGCCGAGCTGAATCAGGTAGGCGATCCACGCGAAGGTGGCCGTAAGCGCAAGCGACGTGAAGGCGCCGTAGTACTTCTTGTGGCGTTCAAAGAAGGTGGGCTTCTTTTCGGTGTCGGTCACCTGACCGGGGAAGTGCGGACGCACGCCCGTGCGGCGGTATTCTTCAAGCAGGGCGTTCGCTTCGCGAAGACCGAAATAGGAAGCGATCGGGGTGCCGACGAACTTCTGCACGGCGTAGAGAATCGCGCCGAGCGCGGCGGCGATCTGGAAGCCCTGTTCCATGGCGGCGCTCGTCATCATCTGGGTGGCCACGATGCCGCCGTTCAGAATCGGGATCGCGACGATGGTTTCTTCATAGCCGATGAGAGGAACGAGAGCGAAGCCCGCAACGGTGAGCGAAAGCATCGAAAGGACGGCGGTCGCGACGGTGCGCCACTCGGCAAGAAGTTCGCGCAGGTTGATGGTCGTCCCCATGCTGAAGACGATGAAGACGGTGGCCCACTTGCCCAGTTCCGAAAGACCGGCCACCTTGATGATGTCGGGCGGGATGAGACCCGTCACGAAGCCGATCAGGAAGAGAAAGAGGCTCACGAAGACCGAGGAGAGCTTGGCTTTGGTCGCCACGCCCGCCACGTCGCCGATTCCGAAGAAAAGGAGACAGAGGAAGAGAAAGAAATATGTGTTTTCGAACATACGGACTCCGCTCTGAAGGTTGGAAGAGCCTTTTCGTCGATATGGCCGCTCGAGCGGACATGTCGATGAAAAGAGTGAGGGTGGAGAAGTGCGGCCGACAAGGCGTCGGCACACATGAAGTCCATCATAGCGAAGTGCCGGCAAGGCGCGGATAAGGCTCTTTGCCTAGGAAGTCTGCTCGGGTACAGGAGATGAAGGAGGTATGTCGGAGAGAGGAAAAGTTCAGGATGCAAAAAAGCCCGTTTGAGGTTTTCCAAACGGGCTTGCGGGTGATTCGGGCGGATCAGAGCTGATGAACGCCGATCCCGGCGCGGCGAAGAAATTCGAGACCGTCGCCCGAGCGGTAGAGTTCGTGATAGTAGACGTCGGTGATTCCGCACTTCTGAATGAGAAGCGCGCAGTGAATGCAGGGGCTGTGCGTGATGAAGATCGCGGCGCCCTTCGAGGAATAGCCGTTTTCGGCGAGCTTGGCGATGGCGTTCAGTTCCGCGTGCTGCACTTCGGGGCGCGTGACGAGCTCGCCGTTCACCTCCATTTCGCAGCAGTTGTCGTAGCCCGTGGGCATGCCGTTCCAGCCAAAGGAAATGATCGAGTGGTTCTTCACGATGACGCAGCCCACCTTGAGGCGGCGCGCGTAGCTGCGCTCGGCCGTCAAAAGGGCGATGCGCATGTACATTTCGTTGTCTTTCTGGATGTTCATGGCCGGTTGGAAAAGCGGAGGAGAGAGGACATTGTGCCCGAAAAAGCGAAACCCCGCGGAAAGCTTCGCGGGGTCTTCGCTTTGTGCGGAAATTCCCGAGGGAGTCTTTCCGTCGAAATTACTTCACGCGGTTGCGGTATTCGCCCGTGCGCGTGTCGATTTCGATCTTGTCGCCCGTTTCGACGAAGGCCGGAACGGCGAGTTCGTAACCCGTGGCGATCTTGGCGGGCTTCATGACCTTGCCGGAGGTGTCGCCCTTGACGGCGGGTTCCGTGTAGGTGATTTCGCGAACGAGAATCGTCGGGAGTTCGATCGAGATGGCGCGGCCTTCGTAGAAGACGCATTCGGCCTGCATGCCGTCCTCGAGGTACTTGAGGGCTTCGGACATGACGTCGGCTTCGACTTCGTACTGGTTGTATTCTTCGTCCATCCAGACATAGTGGGGATCGGCGAAGTAGGAGTACGTGACTTCCTTGCGTTCGAGGATGAGGTCTTCAAACTTGTCGTCGGCGCGGAAGACCGTTTCGGTCGTGGCGTTCGTGAGAAGGTTCTTCATCTTCATCTTCACGACGGAGGCGCCGCGGCCGCCCTTCGAGTATTCCGACTTCACAACGACCATCGGATCCTTGCCAACCATGAAGACGTTGCCAAGGCGCAGTTCCTGTGCGGTTTTCATTCGAGTAAATCCTGTTTGTGCAAAAAAATTGCTTTGGAAAGGAGGACCGTGCGTCCGGACTGTCCGTCCGCAGGGTGTCAGAGCAACGCGCTATTCTAGCAAAAAGCGGCGCGGCTTGCTCGAGCCCGAACACGCGCGGCATTTCGGGCGGTTTGCCTCACCGCTCGACGAGGAGGTCGACGACGCGCCAGACCAAGAAGAAGAAGCACGCGAAGGCGTGGGCGGCGAGGGAAGTGGAGAGGTCGCTCAAGAGCATAGCGCTGTCCGTCCATTCCGGCTGAAGCGCCAGGTCGATGAGCCCGACGTAGGCCGCGACGGAGACCGAGTACTGCAGGGCTAGCGAGGCGATGCGCCGCAGGCGGGCGTTCCGAAGCTGGGCAAAGCACAAGCCTCCCAAAAGCCGCAGTCCGAACGCGTAGGCGACCGCCGCGACGGTCACGGCCGCAAGTTCGGGCAACGCTTTTTCCCAGCCTTGGGCGGCGACGCGGCCCGCGGCCGTCACGATGAAAACGATCGAGAGAACAAAGGCGAGCGTGCCGGCCGCGATTTTTTGGAACATGATTCAATCTCCTGCACCGCCATTGTCGCCTGACCGACGGAACCGAGCAAGCTGTCCGAAGGTACGCGAAAGGCCGTCCGTCAGGTAACCCATCGGGACGGCTCTTTCGAGTCCGCTAGCGCCAGTCGAAGTGTTCGCGGCGCACGGCCGCGCGCTTTCCGCCCGCCTTCAGATAGGCGTCGATCACGGCGTTTGAAAGGCCCGTGCCCGCGCAAAGCGCCAGGCTCTCGGGGAGACCTTCCCGGAAAAGGGCCGCGGCGTCAAGGCGTGCGATTTTCGATTCCACCACGTGGAGGGAGACCCCGGCCTTCCGTGCGAGCCACTCGATCCGTCCGAAGAGCGGTTCTGCGGCGCGGTCGCGGATGCACCAGACAAGCTTCGCGCACGGCGCCGCGTTTTTCCGTTTCGCCGCCGACTCGAGCCAGGCGTAGAAGGGCGCGATCCCGACGCCGCCCGCCACCCAGACTTCGTGGTGGGACCCGTCCTTTCCGTCCGCTTCGAGGAAGGCGGGCGTGAAGGCGCCCCAGGGACCTTCGACGCTGACGACGTCCCCGGCGGCGATCGTCGGGACCGTGTTCGTCGTGTAGTCGCCCAGAGCCTTCACGGCAAAGAGGAGCGTGCCGTCGGGTCGCACCGACGCGACCGAAAACGGATGCTTTTCCTCGCCGTCGGTCGCGAGGAAGGCGAATTCGCCCGGCCGTACGGAAAGCGGTTTTTCCGGGCGGACGGTGAGAAGCGTGACGTCGCGGTCAACGCGCACGTCGGTGACGGCCGCCTTCACGGTCTTTTCACGACCGGCGCCGCGCACGAGCAGCACGGCCGAATAGCGGAGACCGACGAGCGTTACGGCGATGTTGATCCAACCCAAGGGGAGGAAGGCGTCGGCCGGATCCATGAGGCGGATCGAGTGGACGGAGAGAAGAATGAAGAGGACCGAGAAGAGCTTGTGCCAGAGAAGCCACTTCGAGTAGCGGATCGCCTTCACAAAGACCATGGCGCCCAAAAGAAGCGCGATCGCCGTGGCCCAGATCGAGGAGTCGACGGCAAAGGGCCGGATCTGCGACCAGAAGAGATCGAATCCGGCGAGTTCGCCGCGCACGATCTTAGGGACGGGGTCGAGCGTCATGAGCGAAAGGATCGGCTGCATGAGGGTCTTCGTCACCCAGTGCACGACCGAGAGACCGAGCGCCCAGAAGCCGAGCGTGCGGTGCCAGCGGTAGAGTTCGTCCAAGGGTGTCTTCGTCACGCGCTCGAGCCACGCCGGACGCGCGGCGATGACGATCGCCATCGCCATGAACCCCCAGGCGAGAACGCCGTTCCAATAGAAAACTTCGTGCGTGACGCCGCGGCCGTTCAGGGCGGGCGGATCGACCCAAAGACCGAAAAGCCAGGCTGCGGTGGTGAGGGCAGTAAAGGCCCAGACGATGCGCTGCATTCTCATGGCAATCTCCTTTTTGCGTTGGCTTGCCAGAGAATGTAACAGGCGAAAATTAGGGGGCCCTATGGAAGGTAAAGCGAGGGTAAAGAAGGAAGCGAAGAGGAAACATTTCCCCGCCAAAGCTTTACGAAGGCTTTACCTTTTCAGACTCCCTTCGTCTCCTCTTCGTAGCGCTCGAGCATGCCGCGCACGAGTTCCTTGCGGGCGAAAAGGGACGCGCGCCAGGGCGCCCAGGCCAGGCGAAGATCGGGAAGCTTTCCGACCCAGGCCGCAAGATCGTGGTCCGCGGCCTTGCCTTCGAGCCAGGCGCGGTTCAAGGCCAGGCTTTCGGCCACGTCCTTGTCGCCCAACACGGCGTTTACGCGCGCGGCCCAGGCTTCGAACTTGATTTCATGCGCCTTGTCTTCGGTCGGGTAGGTGGCCCAGAAAAGGGGTGTTCCCGAGAGCTGCGCGCGCACGAAACTGTCTTCGCCGCGGATCACGACGCCGTCCGCGGCCCAGAGATAGCGGTCAAAGAGCGGTTGCTCGACAAAGGGCGTCGCAATTACCCGGTGCGGGTGCGGCGCGGCGGACAGGGCATCTCGGAGCGCATCCGTGCCCTCGCCCGGCGCAAGGAGAACGTTCAAAGGTGTTTCGATTGAAAGCAACGCCCGCGCCCAGGCGACCACGTCGTTGGTGGGGTAAAGGAAGAAGTAGAGCGTCGGACGCGAGGGATCTGTCACCCCGAGCGAGCGCAGAAACGCCTCCCGATCGAAGGCCGCGCGGCGGTCTTCGTAGTCGGGCTCGATCGTGAGTCCGCCCGTGCGGTCGGTGAAGCCCGGAAAGTACCAGAGCTTACGAATCGGAAGCGTCGGGTGCAGGCCCCAGACGCCGTGGCAGGATTCGACCCAGTCTTCGGCGCTCAGGTAGTCGAGGTTCATCGTGAGCTTCGGGGGCGTCACGGCCATGCGTTCCTCGAATTTCTCGGGAAGTCGGCAACCGAAGGTCTCGAGCACCAGGTCCGCGGGCGCGTCGGGGTCGGCCGCAAAGGCGTCCCAGTCGGCGACGCCGATGCCGTCCACGACGGAACGGGGCGCCGTCGGATCGAGTCCCGGCAGAAGTTTGGCGAGGACTTCAAGGTGGTCCGAAATGAGAAGCGGCGCGACGCCTTCCGCGAGAAAACGGCGCGCGACGCGCAGGGTGACGCCCGCATCGCCGAAATTGTCGATGATGCGGCAGAAAATCTGTACGGATCGGGGCTGCATGGAAGTCCTTTTGGAAGATTGAGCCGCTACAATACCCGAGTTTCGGGCGTCCGCGCAGGGACGCCGTTCATTCCAGAAGCGCATGACTGAGACCGACGAACAGAAAATCGAAGCGGCCGAGGCCTCCGGCCCCGCTCCCGACCGAACGGAAGATGAGGCGGGAGAAGGGTTTGCCAACGATCCCGAAGTCAAGACCTTCGACGCCAAGGCGGAACTGAGGACGCTCCCGAATCTGCCGGGATGCTACCGCTATTTCGACGCGGAGGGACGCTGCCTCTACGTCGGGAAGGCGCGCGACCTCAAAAAGCGCGTGAGTTCCTATTTTCAGAAGTCGGATCTGTCGCCGCGCATCCGCATCATGGTGAGCCAGATCGCAAGGCTCGAAACCACCGTGACGCGTTCGGAAGCCGAGGCGCTGCTTCTCGAAAACAATCTCATCAAGTCGCTTCACCCGAAGTACAACATTCTCTTTCGAGACGACAAGAGCTACCCCTACGTGAAGCTCGGTCCCGAAGACTTCCCGCGTCTTTCCTACTACCGGGGCGGCGTCGACCGCCGCTCGCGCTTTTTCGGGCCCTATCCGAATTCGGGCGCCGTGCGCGACGCGATTCAGATCATGCAGAAGGTCTTCGGGCTTCGGACCTGCGAAAACGCCGTCTTCCAAAACCGCACCCGCGCCTGTCTTTTGGGACAGATCGGTCGCTGCACGGCTCCCTGCGTGGGACTCATCTCGCGCGAAGACTACGCCCGCGACTGCGAGCGCGCCGCCGCCTTTTTGGAAGGCCGCACCCGTGAAGTCGTCGAAGAGTACGAGCGGCAGATGTGGCAGGCGTCGGAGAAGTGGGAGTTCGAGCGCGCGGCCGTCTTTCGCGACCGCATCGCGGCGCTCACGACCCTGCAGCAAAGCCAGGCGATCGAAACGACGGGCGGCGACACGAACGCCGACATCGTGGCGGTCGCGGTCTCGGGCGGCACGATCTGCGTGAACCTCGCCATGGTGCGCGGGGGCCGACACCTCGGCGACCGTCCGATCTTCCCGAAGGGCGTCGTGCGCGAGCAGCTCATGCCCGAAAAGGGGGAAATTCTCGAGGCCTTCGTCGCGCAGCACTACTGCGATCAGGAAATTCCGACGGTCCTCATCACCGAGCCCTTCGAGGGTGAAAAGGACTGGGCGGAACGCCTCTCGGCGCTTCTTTCGGAGCGCGCCGGCCGGCGCGTGAGCGTCGTCACGGAACCGCGCGAAACGAGAAGGCGCTGGCTCGAAATGTGCGTGCAGGGGGCGACGATCGCGCTCTCGCGCCACATTTCGGAAGAGGGAAGCCGCGAGGCGCGTCTCAAGGACCTTCTCGAAGTTCTCGAAATCGAACCCAAGGACGGCGACCCGATGAAGTTCCGGGTCGAGTGCTTCGACATTTCGCACACGGCGGGCGAAGCCACGCAGGCGAGTTGCGTCGTCTTCCTTGAAGGGCGCATGCAGTCGAACCTCTATCGGCGCTTCACGATCTGCGACGTGACGCCGGGCGACGACTACGCCGCCATGCGGCAGGTTCTCGAGCGCCGCTATCTCCCCGTCACGCGCGGGGAGGCGGAATTGCCCGACGTCGTCCTCGTCGACGGCGGACGAGGTCAGGTCGAAATGGCCCGTCAGGTCTTCACCGAACTCGGACTCGATTTGTCCGTCATCGTCGGCGTCGCCAAGGGCGAAGGTCGGAAGACCGGTCTCGAAACCCTGATCTTCCCGAAGATCGACGGCGTCGCGCGCGAGCCCCTCGTTCTCGGCTCCTTGTCGAAGGCCCTCATGCTCATCGCCGAAATCCGCGACGAGGCGCACCGCTTCGCGATCACGGGGATGCGCGCCAAGCGCGCGAAAACCCGCAACACCTCGCGCCTCGAGGACCTTGAAGGGATCGGACCCAAGCGCCGCGCGAAGCTTTTGACGCACTTCGGCGGCATGCGGCAGCTCAAAAACGCTTCCGCCGAAGACATCGCCAAGTGCGAAGGCATCAGCCGGAGTCTCGCGGAACGAATTTATGCCCAGTTGCACGAGGGGGCGGCCCCGAAAATCGAGTAATCTTACTGAACCCCATCCCACAAACTTTTTTCATCCATCATGCCCCGCTTGAAACCGCCCGTCTCCATCAACGTTCCGATGGTTCTCACCTGGGCCCGAATCGCGATGATCCCCATCGCCGTCGGCGTCTTCTACGTTCCGACGAAAATCATCGACGCGCACTGGATCAACGTCATCGCGTGTCTGACCTTCGTCATCGCGGCGACGACCGATGCGCTCGACGGGTATCTCGCCCGCCGCTATGAAGGCTGGGCGACCGACATGGGCGCCTTCCTCGATCCGGTCGCGGACAAGCTCATCGTCTCGATGGCGCTCATCGCGCTCGTGGGGTTGGAACGACTCGACATGCTCGTCGCCTTCATCATCATCGGCCGCGAAATCACGGTTTCGGCCCTTCGCGAATGGATGGCGAAGGTGGGCGAATCCGGACGAGTCAAGGTGAACTGGTTCGGGAAGATCAAGACGATCGCCCAGATGACCGCGATCCCGATGCTCCTCTGGTGGGATCCGATCACGGTCGAAGGCGTGAAGATCTCCGTCTCCTTCATCGGGACGATCCTCATCTGGATCGCCGCGGTCCTCACGATCTATTCGATGTACGTCTATCTGCGCGCCGCCTCGCCCGCGTTCAACAAGTAAGGCTCGCCCGGCGCAAACACTTCGAAGCCGTCGCTCTTCATCGGGGCGGCGGCTTTGTCTTTGGAGTCGCGGAACGTTTCGCACCGGGCCGCGCGGAGCGTCCGGATGCGAAAAACCCCGCGGGTTCGAAAACGCGCGGGGTTCGGATTCCGAAGAAAATCGGGATCAGTTTTCGTTCGTCTGCGGAACGAGACCGTGACGAGCGGCCCAGGTCCACGGATTGGCGAGCCAGTCGTCGAGGCGGGCGCGGTCTTCTTCGGTGATCTGACCGAGTTCGATCGCCTTGTCGAGCACCTTCGAGAAGGGCAGCATTTCGTGGCAAACGACGTTCTGCTTTTCAAAGAGGTTCTTCGTTTCCTCCATGCCGAAGCTCGTGACGGCGAGACAGTCGGTCACGCAGGCGCCTTCCGCCTTGAGGGCTTCGACGGCGGAGAGAAGCGAAAGACCCGTCGAGATGTGGTCTTCGATGATGAGGACGCGCTTGCCCTGCACGTCGCCGCCTTCGACGCGGCTCTTGTTGCCGTAGGTCTTGGCGGATTCGCGCACGAAGATCGAGGGCTTGTAGAGGCGATAGGCGAGGGCGGCCGAGTGCGAGACGCCGGCGCCTTCAACGCCCGCGACGACGTCGAAGTCGAGCTTCAACTGGTCGATGCGCGAGGCCATCGTTTCGATCACGTCGTGCCAGGCGTCGGGCCAGGCCGTGAGCTTGCGGTTGTCGACATAGATCGGCGTGACGAGGCCGGACTTGAGGCGAAGAGGAGCGTCCTTGTAGAAGGTGACCGCACCGTAGGAAAGAAGACGTTCGGCGAGGATGTCTTCGGCAATCTTCGAAATGTACATGTGTAACTCCCGTATCTGTGACAGTGCGTGCGGCGGATCAGGCGATGCCGATGGCCTTGCGGCCGTTGATCGTGGCGATCTTGACGAGTTCGTCGAAGTAGTCGAAGCGGCAACCCGTGGCGAGCGTGGTCATTTCATGCCACATGTCGCCGGCGTTCCACGGCACCATGGCGTCGCAGACGTTGTCCGTGCCGAGCGCAACAGTGATTCCGGCGGGAATGAGTTCGTCGACCGGCGTCATGGAGTTGTGCATCGGGCCGATCTTTTCGGAGCGCGGCGTGTCGATCCAGGCGGTCGGGCAGGCGATCATCATGACTTCGGCTTCGCGCATGCGGGCATAGAGGCGTTCGCGGTACTTCTTGGAGTGCGCGGCGATCGAGATGCCGTGAATGGCGACGACCTTGCCCTGCATGCCGTGCTGGATCGTCTTGTCGCAGAGTTCTTCGGTTTCGTATTCGAGCGATTCGTTGAACTGGTCGACGTGCACGTGCACCATCTTGTCGAGGCGCTTGGCGGTTTCCATGATGATGTCGAAGGCTTCGGATCCCTTGCCGAAGTCGCGTTCGTCACGCTTCGGAAGGGCGCCGATGATGTCGACGAGTTCGGCGCCGATGTCGAACCAACGGCGGGCTTCGGGGTCGATCACGCCCTTGAGCGTCTGGTTGGCGAACTTGACCGTGAGCTGGTCCTTGTAGTGTTCACGGGCGCGCAGACCCGCCTTGATCGCGCGGTCTTCACTCTGGGGGTCGATGTCGACGAAGGTCGCGAGCGCCGTGACGCCCTGCTTGATCTGGTTTTCAAAGAACGTGCAGAAGCGACGGTAGAAGATTTCTTCGGTCGATTCGCGCTTGAGGCGGTCGAGAGCGTCCCACTTCTGCTGCAGCGTGCAGGTGCGGCGCAGTTCGAGAACGTCCGGGCTCAGCGTGTAGGCGCGGTCGGCGTGGGCGTGCGTGTTGACCCAACCGCCCGCGGCCATGATGGCGGGCTCAATCATGTCGCGAATCGTGAGGGGCGCGTTTTCCATGGACATCCGAAACTCCTTGGGATGGTAAGGCTTAAAGAAAACTGACTCGAAAAAAGGCCGCTGAAAAGCAATCCCTTCCTGCGGCCAAATTGACGACATTGTAAAGATCAAAGTCGACAAATGTGGGAATTTGGTAACAATTCAACACATTTGATTGAGTAAAACACCCAGGTGAGGCGGAAGGTGCGTCTCCGCACGGGGAAATGCGTTCAGTAAGCAAATGTTGCGGAAGGCGAGCCGTCGGAAGGTCATTCGTGTTGTTCGGCTTCGCGCCTTGCCGCGTCTTCACAGCCGCCGATCACCGCGCGGGCGCTTGCAAGCACGTAGGCAAAGCCCCCGTAAAGGAGGACGCCGAGTCCGAAGAGCGAAGAGCCGGCGCCGATGACGCTTCCGAGAGCGCCCATCGCGACCGGGAAGGTCGCTTTGCTCATGTTCATCATCATGAGCCGAAGACCGATCGCTTCGCCGATGCGGCCCGCGGGCGAGAGCCGGTAGACGAGCGACATCATGTTGGGAAGCGCCGCTCCGAGGCCGAGGCCCAAAAGAAAACTCGTGGCGGTGAGGAGCCAGAAATTCTCAAAGAGCGGAAAGAGCGCGAAGGCCGTGGCGCTCAGGAAGAAGGTGAGGGCGATCATGTACCATTCGCGCAGCACCTTGAGAAGAAGCGGCGTCAAAAGCCGCACGACGAAGCTCGCCGTCGAGAAGCTCCCGAGCACCCAGCCGATGTCGGAGGGCGAGAGGTTGACGGAAGTGCAGTAGACCGGAATCAGGAGGTTGCCTACTTCCCAGCCGACCGAAACGAGGACGGACGCGATGAGAACGGCACGAAGCGCTTTGTCGGAGAGAAGTTCCGAAGCTTTTCCCCTGACAGCGCTAGCCGCGCGCCGCTTCTTGAGCGGGCGAAGGAGTCCGCGGAACCAGGGTGTGCAGAGAAGAAGAAAAAGAAGAACCGGCAGGACCGAGCACCAGAGGTAGAAACTCGAAAATCCGAGCGCCTCGATGAGGTGGCCCGCAAAGACGGGCGTCACGAGACCGCTTGCCGCCGTCGTCATCGAGAGGAAGGTGAAGGCGCTCGAACGGAATTCCGGCCGCACGACGTCGCCAACGAGCCGTTGCGTGACGGTGTTGACGAGAAGAAACCCGAAGCCCACCGACAGGCAGGCGGTGAAAAGCGGGGCGAGTCCCACGCGGTCGACGGGCAGAAGAAGCGTTTCGATGCCGGCAAAGAGCGTGCAGGCGACGGCGAGCGTAAGCGGCCCCCTCGGTCCCTTGTCGTCCAACCACCGTCCCGCCTTGACGGCGAGAAAGGCGGGAAAGAGGGCGACGGTCGAGAGCATCAGTCCGATTTCAAGCGGCGTTCCGCCGTGGCGCAAAGCGTCGAGGGTCACGGTGAAACGCATGCCCGTCGTACAGCTGTGCAGTACGAGCAGAATGAGCAGAACTTTTGCCAGCGCCGCGTTCATGGAAAACCGCCCGCGTCCGCGCGAAACGTGGCGGACGCACAGAAGTCAAAGAATGAGGTCGTGACGGATGCGTGACATCCTGAACGACCATTCTCCCTTAAGGATACTCCTCCCGCGTCATTCGGCGTAAGGACTCGTAAAGCTCGGGGACGGTCGGGTTCAGGCTTCGTAACCGGTGAGGCGCAGTACGAAGGGGCGCACGAGAGGAAGAAGGTTTCTGGCGGCGGAGGTGCGCAGGTAACGTTCGTTCAAGGCTTTCGGTCCGAAGCGGAAACGGTCGATCGCGTCGGCGTCCTTGAAGATGCGGTAGAGAAGCAGTGTTTCGTCGTCGGCGCCTTCTTTGCGGAATTTCTCTTCCGAAATCCGGTCATGACGGTCGTGGCGGGCGATGATGCGCTCGACTCGGTCGTCGACATTCCGACCGTGCGCGGACGCGTATTCCCGGTAGTAGGCTGCGGCGCGGTCTCCGTGTCCCACGTCGAGATCGTCGTCGTGACGGCGCGTGTCGTGAAAGACGGCGCAGAGCGCGAGTGCGTCGAGATCGTCGGACGAGACTTCGAGCTCGCGCCCGAGAAGGAGTGCAAAGAGGAGAACGCGCTCGACGTGTTCGGTCGTGTGGCACACGCTTTCGGAGTGCGAGAAGGTGAGCTCGCGCTGCAAAAAACGGCGCCAGCGCTCGAAGTGCACGCGAAGCGGATCGTCTTCGGACAAAAGGGAAGAGAGGGCGCGATCGAATTCGATGGGTTCCATGAAGAGCTTCGGAATATTTGCGAAAAAGTGAATTCTTCTATAAAATCTACCATTCTTGTGCCGCGGAAGGATGGCAGAGTGGTTGAATGCACCGGTCTTGAAAACCGGCGTCGGGAAACCGATCAAGGGTTCGAATCCCTTTCCTTCCGCCAGATTTTCAAAGCCGCGGTCTTCGGATCACGGCTTTTTCGTTTGCGGGGACGCGGAATAATGGTGCCGCACCGCCTGAAACGATTCGCAAAACTTTGCCGGTTTTACGCAACGTTTGCGCCTTTCTTTCGCTTCGATAATACGGAAAGGAGGGGAAGACGATGCCCGCAGACAATTCGCCGCTTGCCGCGCTCGGCGGCTACAGCAAAAGAGAGGAACTCGCCAACGCCGTGACCCACGGGGTGGCGCTGGTGTTGGCGATCGCCGGTCTTGTGCTTCTCGTCACCTTTTCGGTTCTCGCCGACGCCGGCGCCAAGACGACGGCGAGCGTCGCCGTGTTCGGCTCGGCCATGGTGGTGCTCTATCTCGCGTCGACGCTCTACCACGCGATCCCAAACCGAAAGGCGAAGCGGTGGCTGCAGGTGTGCGACCATTCGGCGATCTATCTTCTGATCGCCGGCTCCTACACGCCGTTTTCGTTGCTCACGATCGGCGGGACGGCCGGGACCGTTCTCTGCGCCGTCGTCTGGACGGTCGCGACGCTCGGCGTCGTGCTGCAGCCTTTTCTCCTGAAGCGGGCCGACTGGCTCAACTGCGTGCTCTATCTCTGCCTCGGGTGGGCCATTACGCCGCTTCTCGGCGATCTGATCGATTCGCTTGCGCCGGGCGGCGTGTGGTTGCTCGCCGCGGGCGGCGTCGTGTACAGTCTCGGCGTCATTTTCTATCTCATCGACCGCATCCCTTACAACCACGCGATTTGGCACGTCTTCGTCCTCGCCGGGACGGCGCTGCAGTTTTTCTCCGTTTTCTTCTACGTTCTGCCGCCCGTCTGAGACAAAACCGCAATCGTCTGCAGAAACGAAGGCGCCGCCCGAAAGAAGGCGGCGTTTTCGCATAAACGGCGAACGTTATTTTTCGACTTCGTAGCGCAGCTGCACGGCGCCGCTCGGGAAGGTCTTCACTTCTTTAAAGCGGACGGGAACGGGATCCGCATCGTCGGCACGGCCGTCAAAGAGCGCATTCTGACCCGTGCGTCCGTCAATCCCTGGACCGATCAGAATGCTCACTTCGTCGATGAGGCCCGCTTCGAGAAAGTCCTTGTTGATGCGTCCGCCGCCCACGATCGCGGCCCGCTTCACGCCGAATTCCGAGGAGAGGAATTCGAGAGCGCGGGCGAGGGCGACGCGGTCCCTGCCGCAGGCGATCCAGGAAATGCCGAGGCCGTCAAGAAAGGCGAGGTAGGCACGGCCCAAGGATTCGCTCGTGAGGATGAGGCGCGGCGGTTCGTTTTCTTCCGTCTTCTTCCAGAGAAGCCTCCCGTGCGTGTCGATCACGACTTCGTAGCCCGAGGCGTCGACCTTCTTCGAGAAAGCTTCGTGCCCGAGCGCGGCGTCTCCCTCGGGCGCTTCGAATTTGCCCGGGAGCGCGAGCTCGAGTTCGGCCGTCGTGCGTCCCGAAATGCGGGAGGAAACGCAAGGATTATCCGCCCGGGAGAGGGGCGAATCTTGCGCGATTCCCTCGGAAGCTTTCCGAAACCTGCGGCATTCCGTGAAAGCATTCTGTGGAATGCCGCCCCGAAGGCGGTTGCGTCGTGCGAAAATTTTCCAACGTTTTTCAGCAGAAGGAGAGAACATGTCCGACATCGTCCGCGAAATGATCGAAACGCGCCGCGCGCTTCACCGCCGTCCCGAAGAAGGGTGGTGCGAATTCCAGACGACCGCCCTGATCCTCGAGCGCCTTCGCGCGCTCGGGTACGAGCCGCTCTGCGGTACGCGCGTGATCAATCCGAAAGCCGTGATGGGGCGCAGCCCCAAAAAGGTCGAGGCTGCGATCGAACGAGCCCGCGAAGCGGGCGTTTCCGAAGAACTTCTCGCGCGGATGGAAGGCTACACGGGGGCCGTCGCCGTTTTGGAAACGGGACGTCCGGGTCCCGTGACGGCCTGGCGTTGCGACATCGACTGCGTCCTTGTGACGGAATCCTGCGACGCCTCGCACCTTCCGGCGCGCGAGGGCTTCGCCTCGGAGTATCCGGGGTGGATGCACGCCTGCGGACATGACGGTCATGCCGCCGTCGGACTGGCGTTGGCGCGTTGGGTGATGGAGCACAAGGACGAACTCGTCGGCACGATCAAGATTCTCTTTCAGCCCGCGGAAGAGGGCGTGCGCGGCGCCGCCGCCATGGCTGCGTCCGGCGTCGTCGACGACGTCGACAACCTGATCGGTGCGCATCTCGGAACCTTCTGCCGTCAGGGCGAAGTGGGGCTCTGCCGAGCAGGCTTCCTTGCGTCTTCCAAGCTCGACGTGCATTTCCACGGCATTCCTTCGCATGCCGGCGCCGATCCTCAAAAGGGCCGCAGCGCTCTGATGGCCGCCTGCGCCGCCGCGATGATGATTCAGGGGATTCCGCGAAACGGCGAGGGCGATACGCGCGTTGCCGTCGGGACGCTTCACGCGGGCGAAGGCCGCAACGTCACGCCCGTTCATGCGGACATGGAGCTCGAAGTGCGCGGCGAAACGGCCGAGGTGAACGACTACATGCGCGACTCGGTCTACCGAATCGTCGACGGCGTGGCCCGCTCCTACGAAGTAAAGGCGGAAGTGGAGCTTGCGGGCGAGGCGACGACGCTTCCGCTTTGTGAAGATCTTCTGAAGATCGCGGGCGACTGCGCCAAGGACGTGCCCGGCGTCGAAAAGGTGATGCCGATCACGAAGAAGGCTGGAAGCGAAGACTGCACGATCCTCATGCGCCGGGTCGTGGCGCACGGCGGCCGCGCCGCCTATCTCCTCATCGGCGCCGATCAGAACGGCCACCATCGGGCGGACTTCGACATCGTCGACGAGAAGTCTCTTCCCGTCGGACTCGGTGTCGCCGCGAAGATCATCGAACGACTCAACGGTCGCCGCTGACCTCATCCGAAGCCGACTAGACCGTGACGTCCGCCCCGGCGAGCAAACGCCCGCCGGGGCTTCGTCTTTTTGGGAAGGTGGTGTTTCCTCTCCGGCGCACGGACAACGAAAAAGCCCGAACCGGGCGAACCGGTTCGGGCTTTCGTGAAGCGGTCTTCAGAGGAGATTACTTCTTGGCGTCGGCGGCCTTGGCCTGCTGAGCGAAGATGTAAGCCTGCTGACCGGCGATGCGGCCGAAGACGACGATGTCGGCCTGAGCGTTGCCGCCCAAGCGGTTGCCGCCGTGGACGCCGCCCGTGACTTCACCCGCGGCGAAGAGGCCCGGGATCACGTTGCCCTTCTGGTCGTAAACCTGGGTCTTGGAGTCGATCTTGATGCCGCCCATCGTGTGGTGAACGGCAGGCGTAACGGCGATCGCATAGAAGGGACCCGTGGCGAGGTCGCGCGGCATGTCGGCGCGGCCGAAGGCGTCCTTCTTGGCGTCCTTGCCCTTCTTCCAGTCGGCCATCGTCTGCTTGAGGACGTCGGCCTTGACGCCCATGGCCTTGGCGATGTCGTCAAGCGTTTCGCCCTTGAGCGTGTAGGACTGCTTGATGTAGCCGTTGGTGGCCTTGAGCGACTTCTGCATGTCGGAATCGAAGAAGAGATAGGCGATGCCGTCCTTCTGCTTCAGGATGGCGGCCGACACGGCGTCGCGCGTGTCGAGTTCGTTGAAGAAGCGCTTGCCGTCCTTGTTGATGAGGATGGCGCCGTTGCCGCGAACGGCTTCGGTGATCATTTCGCCGACCTTCGGAACGACCGTCGGGTGCGTCTGAATTTCGGTCATGTCGATGAGCGCGGCGCCGGCCTTTTCGGCGACGACGATGCCGTCACCTGTGGCGCCGGGGTGGTTCGTCGTGGCGAAGCCCTTGAGGCGGGGAACGTACTTCGAGACGAGGTCGTTGTTGCCGGCGAAGCCGCCCGCAGCGTTCACCACGGCCTTGGCGTTGATCTTGTAGGAGCCGTCCTTGCCCTTGACGACGAGACCCGTCACGGCGCCCTTGCCGTTCTTCGTGATTTCAACGGCCTGCGTGTTCATGCGCATGTCGATCTGACGGGCCTTGGCGGCCGTGTAGAGCGTGCGGACGACTTCGGGACCCACGAGGGCGCCGCCCGTCGGACGGTGCGTGCGGGGCTGCGAGGCGCCGGCCATCAGGCCCACGTCGCGGAAGTCGCCGCCGAGCGCGAGGAGCCAATCCACGGCGGCGCCGGAATTGTTCACGAGCGTGCGGACGAGTTCGGGATTGTTCTTCCAGTGACCGCCCTTCATCGTGTCGGCGAACATGATTTCGGTGCTGTCCTTCGTGCCCTTGGCCTTCTGAAGCGGCGTGCAGCAGGCGTTCAAACCGCCGGCGGCGCGGACGGTGTTGCCGCCGGGCATCGCCATCTTTTCAACGACGATCACCTTGGCGCCGAGGTCGTGAGCCTGAACGGCGGCGGAAAGGCCGGCACCGCCGGCGCCGATCACGACGATGTCGGCCGTGACGTCTTCAGCGGCGGAAGCGACGCCGAAGGCGGCGCAAAGAGCGGTGGCAAGAAGCAGTTTCTTCATTCGAGATTCTCCCAATTCGAGAAGAAGATTGTTGTAGGACGGGCACGAAACGTCGTGTCCGAGAACTCAAAATAGTAAAGAAACCGAAAGAATCCGCAAGTGTAAATTCCCTCTAATTCTTCGCCTGAGCGCAATAAAATGCGACAATGTTCGCCTGATTCCGACGGACAGAAAGTTTGAGCTATTGATCTTTCTTTAAATATAAAACCAGACTATGACCTGGGTACCAAGCGGCCAAAATTTTGCATAGATCAAACGCCGAAGCGCATTTTCCCCGGGCTCTTTTTTAAAACGTACTGTGCGGTCTCTTTTGCGCGCTAGACTGAGACCGCTTTGCTTTTTTAGTGTTATGAACGCAACGAAAACCCTTGCCGCCTTGCTTCTTGCGGCGGCCTCGACCCTCCTCATGGCGGCGGGCAACACGGAAATCGAATCCTTCAACAAAGCCAAGCGGCTTTTGGAGACGAAGGTCTATTACGACCACCGCGTGACGCTCTATTGCGGCGCCGCCTTTGACGAGCGAAAGAACGTGACGTTGCCCGACGGCTTCACGACGCCCAAGCACGCCAAGCGCGCCCACCGCGTCGAATGGGAGCACGTCGTTCCGGCGGAAAACTTCGGACGCGCCTTCGTCGAGTGGCGCGAGGGGGCGGACGTCTGCGTCGACAACCGGGGCAAAGCCTTCAAGGGCCGCAGGTGCGCGGAAAAGGCAAACGCTCAATACCGTTACATGCAGGCCGACCTTTACAACCTCTATCCCGCCATCGGCGCGGTGAACGCCATGCGCAGCAACTACCGTTATTCGATGCTCGGCGACGGCGTTCCCGCCACCTTCGGCAGCTGCTCGATGAAGATCGACGGGCGCCGCGCGGAGCCTCCTGAAGCGGCGCGCGGCACGATCGCCCGCACGGTGCTCTACATGGCCGACGTCTACCGGGGAGTCTACCGACTCTCGAATCAGGACCGTCGGCTCATGGAGGCCTGGGACCGCCGGTATCCGGTCGACGCCTGGGAGTGCACCCGCGCCCGCCGCATCGAGGCGATTCAGGGCAATCCCAACGAACGCGTGAAGGAAGCGTGCCGACAGGCGGGACTCTAAAGAATGAAAGGACTGTTTCGATGAAACTCACCCAAGGTCTTCTTTTTACGATTGCGGCCGCCTTCGCGGCGACGGCTTCGGCCGAGACGCTCGAAATCGGGGCGCTTCCCGCGGCCGATTCGGCCGTCCTTTACGTGGCCGAGGCCGAAGGACTCTTCCAAAAGGAAGGCCTTGACGTGAAGGTCGTTCCCTTCAAGTCTGCGCTCGAAATCGGCGCGGCCATGCGCGCGGGACGTCTTGACGGTCACTTCGGGGACCTGATGAACGTTTTCACGCAGAACGAAACGGGCATCAAACAGAAGGTCGTCCTCACGACGACCCATACGCATCCCGAGCAGCGCTGCTTCGGGATGCTCGTTTCGCCCAAGGTGAAGAAGTACGAAACGCTCGGCGACCTTCAAGGCACGAGCACGGCGATGAGTTCGTCGACCATCATCGACTATCTTCTTGACCGCATGAAAGAGACAGAATCCCTTTCCGCGGGCGCCGTGAAGAACCTCGAAGTCAAGCAGATTCCGATTCGCCTGCAGATGCTCCAGAGCGGACAGGTCGAAACGGCGATGCTTCCCGAACCGCTCGTCACGCTCGTCGAGCAGAAGGGGGGGCGCGTTCTTTGGAACGACTCGAAGTTGGACGAGGCCCTCGCGATCGTCGCGCTCAAGGCCGCCTACACGGACGAAAAGACCGTCTCTTCCTTCCGCCGCGCCGTTGCCCAAGCCGCAAAGCTCATGGAAGAGAAGCCCGAAGCCTACCGTCCCCTCATGGTGAAGAAGGGACTTTTGCCGCCGCCTCTTGCCGAAACCTACAAGATGGTGCGCTTCTCGATGTTCGGTACCGCCGACGGCCTGCCGCCCCTTCCCACCGCCGAAGAAGTCCGGCGTGTGGGAGAATGGATGGTTCAAAAGAAGATGATCAAGGCCGTCCCCGCCTACGAGGACGTGGTCGCGCCCTAATTTTCCCTCAGCCTTTCGCCACATGTCGCTCACCCTTTGCGTTCGCCGCCTTTCTACGGGTTATGACAAGACCCGCCCGATCCTTCGGGGACTCGATCTGACGCTTCCCGCGGGGGCGTCGCTCGCCGTCGTGGGACCGTCGGGTTGCGGAAAGAGCACCTTCCTTTCCACCGTGGCGGGGTTCACCCCGCCGCTCGGGGGCGAGGTTGCTTGGGAGGGCGACGGGCGCACCGTGCCCCTCACCGAGGTGAAGACGAGTTTCGTCTGGCAGGGGCTGGCGCTCTTTCCCTGGAAGCGCGTCTGGGAAAACCTCACGCTTCCGCTTGTTCTCGGCAGGGCGCCCCGCGACGAAATCGAGAAAAAGGGGAGGGCGATGCTCGAGGAACTCGAACTCACGGGGTTCGAGCGGCGCTTCCCCGAGTCGCTCTCGGGCGGGCAGCGCCAGCGCCTCGCACTCGGGCGCGCGCTCATTTCCTCGCCCGACGTTCTTTTCATGGACGAGCCCTTTTCGGCTTTGGACGCGCTCCTTCGCGAGCGTCTGCAGGATCGGGTGATCGAACTGCGCCGCCGCCACGGCTGCACGATGCTTCTCGTGACGCACGACATCGCGGAGGCCGTGGTGCTCGCTTCGCACATCCTGATCCTCGGACGAAAGGGCGTCATGGAACTCTTTGAAAATCCCGCGTATTCGCTCGAGCGTCCCGACCGCGAGTCGGAAGACTACTTTCGGGCGCTCAAGCACGTGCACGCGGCGCTTCGATCCGAGCGGGGAGGGGAGCGATGAAGACGATCCTTCGATACGCCGCGGGCTTTCTCGTTCTGGGGCTCCTCTGGCACGCCGGAAGCGTCCTTCTCGGAGAAGAACTTCTGCCGCGTCCGGTCGCGACGACCGCGCTCTTTCTCGAGCGCCTCGCCACCGCCGAATTCTGGGGACACATCGGCATTTCGTTCGCGCGCCTTCTCGCGGGACTTTTCGTCGCGCTCGCGACGGCGCTCCCGCTCGGGCTTCTCATGGGGCACTGGCGGCTCTTTGACGGCGCGACGAGTCCGCTTCTTTTCATCACCTATCCGATTCCGAAGATCGTGCTCCTTCCGGTCTTCTTCACGCTCGTGGGGCTCGGAGACGCCTCGCGCGTCCTCCTCATCGCGCTTACGGTGGGGTACCAAATGCTCGTGATCCTGCGCGCGACGGCGCAGGCGCTCGATCCCTCCTATCTGCAGGCCTTCCTGAGCATGGGCGGAACGAAGCGCGAAGCCGTGCGGCACGTCTATCTTCCGGCGCTGTTGCCGAGTCTCTTCACGAGCCTCAAGGTGGCGAGCGGTACGGCGATGGCGGTCCTCTTCCTTGCGGAGAGCTTCGCGACGACCTCGGGCCTCGGCTACCTCATCATGGACGCCTGGGGGATGGGCGACGTCGAGGGGATGTTCGTCGACATTCTCGCCATGAGTCTTCTCGGACTCTTCTTCTACCTGGCGCTCGGCCTTCTCGAACGGATCTTCGTCCCCTGGCGGGGGGCGAACTGAGCCTCAGGTTTTTGGAGCCTCCTTTCGGCTAGAATGTCGGGCGATTCCTTCAATCCCCCCTCGAAAGGAAACTCAACGTGTTCAAACAGTCCCTCTGGGCTTTGGCGGCGGCCGCGCTTTTTTCCTTCATGGCCGCCTTCGTGAAGCTCTGCTCGGACCAGCTCGGCCCCCTCGAGCTGGTCTTCTACCGTTCCCTCTTCGGCGTGATTTCCATCGCGCTTTTTGTTTATAAGAGCAAACTCTCGGTGCGCACGCCCTACCTCTGGGGCCACATCAAGCGCTCGGTGCTCGGCACGCTTTCGGTCGCGCTTTGGTTCTACGCGATCGGAAAGATGACCTTCGGCACCTGCATGACGCTCATCTACACGACGCCGCTCTTCATGGCAGCGAACTTCACGATTCTCGCCTTCATGCGCCGCGAGCGCGCGCCCTGGGTTCTGATCCTCGCGATTCTCGTGGGCTTTACGGGCGTGACGGTCGTGCTGCAGCCGAGCTTCAATCAGGGCGAACTGATTCCGGCGCTCGTCTGCCTATTCGTTTCCTTCATCGACCTTCTTGTCTATTGGCAGATGAAGGAGCTCGGCAACTTGAAGGAACCTTCCTGGCGCATCGTGTTTTACTTCACGATCTTCGGAACGGTCTTCGGGGCGCTGGGCGCGATCCTCTTCGACGGCGGCATGCACGTTCCGACGGGCATGACGATCGTTGGGATTCTCGGGATGGGCGCCTGCGCGACCCTGGGACAGATCTGCACGACGCGTTCCTACGCCTACGGGAACATGCTGCTCTCGTCCTGTCTGGGATTCTCCGCGATTCCGTTCTCCGCTCTCATCAGCTACTTCCTCTTCGGCGAGGCGCAAAGCGTTGTGGCCCTGGTCGGCATGAGTCTCATCATCGCCGCGGGTATGACCGCGTCCGTTTCGACGAAGCGCGCCGAGATGAAGAAGACTGAAGTCCAAAAGACCGCATAAGCCTATGCAGGGTTTTGCCGCAACGTGCGGCGAAAGATAATTCGTTTGAGAACGGCTCCGAGACTTTCGGGGCCGTTTTCCTTGGAGAAAAGGAGAAGAAAAGGAAAAGCGGTAAAGAAAAGGCGACTATTTTTCCTATCTTAACGGCGCGTTAATCTTCATAACGTAACGTCTGCGTGATAAGGGCGGCGCCCCTCGCCGCCGAACGACAGGAACATGAAAATGAAGATCCAAGCTCTCCTTGCCGTCGCCTGCGCCGGCCTTCTCGCAGCACCGGGTTTCGCCTGCGCGGCCGACGCCCAGTCCTCCGCCGCGCAACCCGCGCAAGTCAAGCCCATGCGCCAGCCGATTCCCCTCTCCCTCGGCCGCGTCGCCAAGGTGCTCGGCCAGCCCGGCGTCTACCTATACGACTGCAACCCCGAAGACATCTATTCGCAGAGCCACATCAAGGGTTCGATCCACGCGAACGTGGAAAACTGGTGGAACCTCCTGCCGGAAGACAAGGAAAACTCCTACGTGATCCTCTACTGCATCAACCGCATGTGTACGGTTTCCTATGAAGCCGCGCTCGTCGCGATTGAAAAGGGCTACCGCAACGTCTACGTCATGCCCGACGGCATTCAGGGCTGGGTCTCGAACGGCTACGAGTTCGAAGGCACGGGCCGCCACGACCGCGGTCTTGAAGAAGCCCGCCGCGCCCGTGAAGCGCGCAACAAGTAACGGAGAAAGCGGGATATGAAGCCGAATTTTCTCTCCGGTTTTCTGATGGTCCTCGTCGGGGCCCTCGTGGCGTTTGCCTCGCTCTTCTGGCTCCCGCACTGTGGGGGTGAAACGCCGATGCGCTGCGTGTGGCTTCTCCGCGCCTCGACGGGCGTGGGCTTCATGATCCTCGTCTCGGGCGTCGTCATGAAGTTCGTCGCCGCCAAGACGGCCGCGGGCATTCAGATCGGGAACGTCCTCATGGGGCTCCTCCTCGTCGCGCTCGCAGCCTTCCTCATCGGTTCCTGCCCGAACCCGATGATGGCCTGCCACCGCGTCACCGATCCCGCGCTCATCGTGATCGGGGTGCTCGTCGCTCTCGTGGCGGCGGTCGACGCCTGGCGCCTCTCGAAGAAGGCCTGATTTTTCTCCGATTCTCCGCGCGCAACCCCGACCCTGAAGCGGGGTTGTGCCGTTTTCACCGAGGAGCCGCCGTGCAGCCCTTGAGTACCTTCCGTTTGGCGCTGGCGAACCTGGCGCAGAAACCCTTCCGAACGCTATCGCTCTCCCTCATCGTCGCGATCTTCACCTTCATGCTCTATGCGGGCTCGATGGTGTCGGCGAACCTCGAGGCGGGGATTCAGTCGCTCTCCGCCCGCATGGGCGCGGACCTGCTCGTCGTCCCCCAGGGCGAAGGAAAGAAGATCGAAAGCGTTCTCCTCCGCGCGAATCCTTCCACCTTCTATCTCGACGCGGGCATGCTCGACGTCGTGAGGAAGGTCCCCGGCGTTGCCCAGGCTTCGGGGCAGCTCTTCATTTCGTCGCTCGACGCACAGTGCTGCACGGTGAAGGTGCAGCTCATCGGGATCGATCAGGAAAGCGACTTCGTCGTGGCGCCCTGGCTGAGGACGCAGGTCGAGCGTCCGCTCGTCGGCAACGAAGTGATCGTGGGCGACTACATCTTCGGAGCGATCGGTTCGAAGATCAAGTTCTACGACCAGGAATTCACCATCGTCGGACGTCTTGAACCCACGGGGATGGGCTTTGACTCGTCGGTCTTCATGACGATGGAGGCCGCGCGCCGCATCGCGCGCATCGCGTCTCCCGACAAGGCGGACGAAATCGACCGCTCTTACAGCGCGGTCCTCGTGCGCGTGAAGCCCGGGGTCGACCCGATTTCGATTTCCGACGGCATGCTCGATCAGCTCGGCCTCGGCGCCAACGTCAACTTCGTCTTCGCGTCGAACATGATGTCCGACACGAGCGCGAAACTGCAGCGCATCACGGGCGGCCTGTACGGCGCGGCGGCCGGGGTCTGGTGCGTGGCCGCGATCGTGATGTTCATCGTCTTCTTTTTCGCCTTCAACGAACGACAGAAGGAGTTCGCGACGCTTCGCGCGCTCGGCGCCCCGAAGTCGAAGGTGATTTCACTCGTGCTTACCGAATCGACTCTGATGAGCCTCATCGGATCGGTCTTCGGGATCGGGTTCGGCGCGCTCGTCGTCTCGCTCTTTGCCGACACGATCGCCGATCTGATCGATCTTCCCTATCTCACGCCTTCGACTGCGATGATCGCGACGACGGTGCTCGTGAGCTTCGCGGCGGGAATCGTGACCTGCCCGATCGCCTCGCTTCAGACCGTCTGGCGCATCGGCAAGCGTGACATCTACACGTCGCTCAGAGAAGGAGAATGACCGTGATCGAACTCAAAACCGTTGGAAAACGCTACGAGCGCGGCGGCCGTCCCTTCTGGGCGCTTCGCAACGCTTCGCTCACCGTGGCCCCGGGGGAATTCGTGACGCTCTTCGGGCGCTCGGGCTCCGGAAAGTCGACGCTTCTCAACATTCTCGTGGGTTTGCTCAAGCCCACCGAAGGCGACGTCCTCTTTGAAGGAAAGTCGATTCTCGAAAAGTCCGACGCCGAAATGTCGGCGATCCGCAACAGCATGATCGGCTACGTTCCGCAGGGTGCGGGGATTCTCTCGACCCTCACGGTTCTCGACAACGTGCGCCTGCCGTGGTATCTCTCGGCGCGAGGTGCCGAACCCGAGGGGAGGGCGCAGGAACTTCTCGAGACTTTCGGTCTCGGGGATTTGGGTGCGCAGTACCCGTCCGCGCTCTCGGGCGGGGAGCTTCGCCGCGTCGCGATCGCGCGCGCCCTCATGTGTTCGCCCCGCGTGATCGTCGCGGACGAACCGACGTCGAGCCTCGACAGGGCGTCCGCCGCGAACGTCGTGAAGGTCCTTCGCGAGCTCGCCGACAAGGGAACATCCGTTCTCATGGTGACGCACGACGAGTCGAGTTTTGCGCTCAGCGACCGTTTCTATGAAATGGAGGCCGGATGTCTCTCGGAGCGTCCGAAGGCTTAAGCCCGAACAAACATTTGCGCGCTAGGATGCGCACAAACCAAACAAACCATTCGCGACGGGGAGCCCCGTCGAAAGGGAGAAAAACAATGCTTCGTCGTCAAATCCTGACGCTCGCCGCTTCGGCGCTCGCTCTCGGTTCGCTCGCCTTCGGCGTGCAGGCGGAAGAACTCAAGGACCCCTTCCCGGTGAAGGGCAAGGTGACCGTCGCCGATTTCGGCGCCAAGTGGTGCGCGGGTTGCCCCGAAATGGAAAAGATCATGATCGAACTGCAGAAGGAGTACGGTGACCGCGCCGCCTTCGTCGTGGTAGACATCGACAAGTATCAGGGCATTGAAAACAAGTACCTGATCGAGCAGCTCCCCTCGCAGATGTTCTTCGACGCCAAGGGAGAACCCATCTGGATCCATACGGGTTCGCTCTCTAAGGAAGAGCTTCGCGAACGCGTCGACATCCTTCTCGCGGGACCGCAGAAGTAATTTTTCGGAAAAAGGGACGTTCTCGACGGGGCGTCCCTTTTTTTGTACTTCTTTCGCATGTCGTTCGGTGATAGGGAAAAACTCTCACGGGTACGGGGAAAACTGTATAGAATGCGCAGGAGCCTTTTTGGGACAACCGTTCCCTCATTTGGAGATGCACAAGAAATGACGCAGTCGACCCCCGCTTACAAGCGAATTCTGTTGAAACTTTCCGGTGAAGCCCTGATGGGTGAAGACCAGTTCGGGATCAACCGCAAGGTTCTTCAGCAGACGGTGGAAGAAATCAAGTCGATCGTGGAAATCGGCGTGGAAGTGGGGATCGTCGTGGGCGGCGGCAACATCTTCCGCGGCGTCGCGCTCGGCGCGACCGGCATGGACCGCGCCACGGGCGACTACATGGGGATGCTCGCCACGGTGATGAACGCCATGGCTCTTGCGGACTGCTGCCGCAACAACGGCCTCGACGCCCGCGTGCAGTCGGCTCTGCATATGGAGCAGGTGGCCGAACCCTACATCCGCGGCAAGGCCCTCCGTCATCTTCGCCTCGGCCGCGTGGTGATCTTCGCCGCGGGCACGGGCAACCCCTTCATGACGACCGATACGACGGCGGCGCTTCGCGGCGCCGAAATCGGTGCGGAAGTCGTCCTCAAGGCCACGAAGGTCGACGGCATCTACACGGCCGACCCGAAGCTCCATCCCGACGCGACGATGTTTGACGAACTCACGTTCGATCAGGCCCTTCGCGCGAACCTCAAGGTGATGGACGCCACGGCCTTTGCGCTCTGCCGCGAACAGCACCTCCCGATCAAGGTCTTCAACATGACCAAGCACGGCGCCCTGAAGCGCGTCGTCCTGGGTGAAAAGGAAGGCACGCTTGTTCACAGCTGATCGTCTGTTACACGGGAAAAACCCGTGAGAGAACCGCCCTTGCGTCGACCGCGGGGCGGTTTTCGTGTAGTATTGGTGATCCTTTGAGGCGAAACCCCTCTCTTTCGGGCGTTTTGCCTATTGATCGGCACTCGGGGAGGGTCTCGGGTGCGATAAAATTCAAGAAGTACAGTTTTGGAGTTTCGACATGTCCGTTTCTGAAATCATTGCTCAGACCGAACACAAGATGAAGGCGACGGTGGAGCACACCCGTGAAGAATTCGTGAAGATCCGTACGGGCCGCGCCTCGACGGGCCTGCTCGACCAGATCAAGGTGGACTACTACGGCTGCCCGACGCCGCTCAACCAGGTGGCGCAGGTCGGTGTGGGCGACGCCCGCACGCTGACGGTCCAGCCCTGGGAAAAGAACATGGTCAAGGTCGTGGAAAAGGCGATCCGCGATTCCGACCTCGGCCTCAACCCGGCCACGTCGGGCGACGTGATCCGCGTTCCGCTGCCCCCGCTCACCGAAGAACGCCGTCGTGAACTCTCGAAGGTCGTTCGCGGCATGGGCGAAGACAGCAAGGTTGCGATCCGCAATCTGCGCCGCGACGCCAATACGCACGTTGAACGCCTGACGAAGGACAAGGAAATCTCGGAAGACGACGAACGCCGTGCCGAAACCGAAGTCCAGAAGCTCACCGACAAGTACGTGGCGGAAATCGACAAGGTCGTAGCGGACAAGGAAAAGGAAATCATGACGGTCTAAGACCGGAAGATTTCGGCATTCCGAAAGAGGCGCGAGTCGGCGTTGGCCCCGCGCCTCTTCTCGTTTCAGCTCTCCCGCGTCTATTTTCTTTTGTTGCCGAAAGGCTCTTCGGCAAAGACCGCTAACAAGTGTGCGGTTCAGTCGGGGCTCGGGTTTTCTATACTTACTCCTCCGAAACCATCCGAGGGATTCTCTTCATGTCCAATACTTCGACGCCGCGTCACGTCGCCATCATCATGGACGGCAACGGACGGTGGGCCAAAAAGCGTTTTCTGCCCCGCGCCGAAGGGCACCGCCAGGGCGTCAAGGCCTTGGAGAAGGTCGTCCGCCGCGCGGGCGAGCTGGGGCTCGCCGCGCTCACGGTCTTCGCCTTCTCGTCGGAAAACTGGCGCCGTCCCAAGGCGGAAGTCGACATGCTCATGAAGCTTTTCGCGCGCGGTCTCAAGGACTGGGCGAATCCCCTTGCGGAAAAGGGCGTGCGCCTTCGCGTGATCGGCGACCGTTGCGCCTTCCCCGACGAAGTCCGAGAGTCCATTGCGCTCTGTGAGGCGAAGACCGCGGGCGGCAAGGGCATGGTCCTTTCGATCGCCGCCAACTACGGCGGACGCTGGGATCTTGTGCAGGCGGCGCAACGCGCGGCCGCGGAGGGCGATCTTACGGCGACGGGAATTGAAAAGCATCTCACGCTCGCCGACCTCCCGGAAGTGGATCTACTGATCCGCACGGGGGGAGAGCAGCGCATCTCGAATTTTCTTCTTTGGCAGTCGGCCTACGCGGAGCTCTATTTTGACAAGGCACTCTGGCCCGACTACGACGAGGCGCACCTCGACGCCGCGATCGATTGGTTCCACGGTCGAGAACGCCGTTTCGGCATGACGTCCGAGCAGATCCGAGAAGGCGCGACCGGACTTTGATCGTCTTCTTCGCCTTCCTTTGCCTTTCCGTCATGAACCGGTGTGAACCATTTTTTTTTCATGAAAGAAAAGATTTGACTTTTATCATGTAGGGTGAAGGCGCCGCCTTCATACCGATTTTTATGACTGAGACGCAGGTCAGAAGAGGACGTCGAAGCCCGCTCGGCGCGCGGCGAGGAGCGCTTCGGTGCGGTTTGAGGCCCCGAAGGCGCGGTAGATGGCCGCGACGTGGGTCTTGACGGTGCCTTCCGAGAGATTGAGTTCGCGGCAGATGCGCTTGATGGGCGCGCCCTGGGCGAGAAGGTGCAACACGTCCTTCTGACGCTCCGTGAGATGCACGGGTTCGGCGTCGTCGGTACGGGGAATGTGCTTGACGGTCTGCGTGAAAAAGCCGGCCCGTTGGTTTTCGGCGAGAAGCTTCGTCGGGATGTAGACGCCGCCCTTCATGACGAAGTCGATGGCGGCTTCGAGCATGTCGGTGTCGAGCGACTTTGGCACGAACCCCGCGGCGCCCAACTGCAGGACGCGCATGATGCTCTGCTGATCGACGAGGCCCGAGAGGACGAGGATCTTGAGCATGGGCATGCGGTTGACGATCTCCTCCATGAGTTCCGTTCCCTTTACGTCGGGAAGGGAGAGGTCGAGGATGAGAAGGTCGGTGCTTTCGCCGTGCTCGTCGATCAAGGCGAGCGCTTCGGCGGCGTTCGCCGCCGTATGGACCTCGGCCTCGGGGTCGCGGGTCTGAAGGAGCATGGAAAGCGCCGTGGTGACAAGCGCGTGGTCGTCGACTACGAGATATTTCATTTTCTTGTAAGCGGACGTCGGGCGTCCGATAGCATCAACGACGGAAAGTGTAGCGCAGGGAAGGGCGCGTAGGGCGCGGGAAAAAGGTCGATTCGCAACCGTTCGCAACCGAATCACGGCAGTTCGCGCACGATTTCGCGAAGTGCGTCGACTGCCGGCCGCAGAAGTCGGGCGGTTGAAACGCCGCGCCGCTCGAAGATCGAGAGCAGCGTCTCGTAGTACCAGAGAGTCGCTTCGCCCTTGCCTCGAAGCTCGGGTTCGTCCTTTACGAATTTGAGGAGAGCGGCGGGACCGTGCTCGCGAAGATCAATCAGAAGCGATCGCAGATTGTGAAGCTTGTCGGCGGCGCAGATGACGAGGGCCTCGCGCTCGAGAGGCGTGTCCTGCGAGCAGTGCTCAATGTAGCGGTGCTTGCGCGTGCGCCAGGATTCCTTGTGACCTTCGGCGTCGGGAAGGCCGTCCGTGCAGGCGACGACGAGCGCGAGGACGTGTTCGCCCAATTCCGCTCGGATTTCGTCGCTCCACGAGACGCCCGCGTCTTCCAGAACGTCGTGCAGTAGCGCGGCGCACACCTGGTCTTCCGAACCGCCCGACTCCATGACGAGCGCCGCCACAGCGAAGAGGTGCGAGAGGTAGGGGACGTCCGACCCCTTGCGGGTCTGATGGTTGTGAGCGCGTCGTGCAATGTCGGCGGCGCGCGTGAGACGGTCGGAAAAGGGCATGGCGTCCTCGAATCGGTTCGGATTTTGAAAATCTAGCGCAATCTTGGACACCCGAACATACTGCGTCCTACTCAGTTCTTTTGCGCGAGCGACTCGACCTTCGCGTTCGTGATCCCGCCCGTTTCCTTCCAGAGGGTGATCCAGGCGTAGATGCGGGGTGAGTCGGGAAGGATGACCGAAAGGGCGAACCTCTTGCCTTCGGTCCGAACGATGCGCTGATGCGGGCCGAAGGGCGTTTCCGCAAGCATGCGCGCGAGCGCCGGGTTCGTGAAGGTGAAGCTCAGACGAACCGGGTTCTTCCCGTCCTGCGGAACGGGCAGCGTCTTGGCGGCGTCCGCAAGACGAAAGCCTTTGGGACGAAGGGCGGGCTCCGCCAGAACTTCGGCGGCGGTCAGACGGTGGAGCGGCACGTGCCGGACCTTGCCGTCCTCGGCAAGATAGAAGAGGTGAATCCGCACGCAGTGGTGCACGACCCCGAGGGGCGAGGCGACGAGCCGGTGCTCGGTCCCTTCGTCGTCTCGATAGGAAAAGACGAGCTTGGCGTTCCGAAAGAGGGCGGTCGCAACGGCGTCGAGCACTTCGGGCACCAGGAGCGGGGGCGTCAAAAGGGGCAGATCCGGAATCACCGCGACGCGGCGCCTCGCTTCTCGGTCCTTCAAGCGCTCAAAGCGCTCGTTCATCACTTCCTGCGCTTCTTCGCCGACCTCTTCGTCGAGGCGAAGAAGAAGTGCCGCGCCGAGCGACTCGTCGGTGAGCCGCATGAGAAGGGCGTCTCTCGGCGACAGTTTCGCCGAGGCGAGCGTTGCCGGAGCGGCGAGACGATAGCCGTAGGGCTTGTGATCGGCATTGCGCTCAACCCCGTAGACGGGCGTTTCGGACATGATCTTGAGCGTTCGCTGCAGCGACCTCAGCTGCACCGAGACGCCTTCGGCGGCGAGGCGCCTCGCCAATTCGGCAGCCGTGACGTAGGCGGATCTCGAGAGGAGCCGCAGAATCGTAAGAACGACGGTCGTGCACACGGGTAGGGAATCGGACATGGTTCGGCCTTTCGAAAGAAAGAGGGTTGGGATGGAGAGGAACGTCGTCGGTGCCTCAAGCAACATCATGAGCGCAGCATGCGACACCACCCGTCGCATTCGGACATTCCTCTCTTTCCTTCATTCTCTCGAAGGCATGCGACGTCTCATGTCGCACGAAAACCAAGGTGCCCGAGCGTCTCCACCCGTACGCAAAACGGTGAGGAAAAGCGTATCGAAGGCTGATTTGATGACTATCGAACTATCTGTATCGAAAGAAACCCTCTATCGAAAAGAAGGAGCGGATTCTCGTTTCAAAGGATGTGGCGCAGTGGAGTCAATCCGCGCCAAGGGTTTGAAGGGGGGATGCGGTGCGGGAAAAAAGCGATCGCATGAAATCGGGAAACGGGATCGCGATCATCTTGGCGACCATTCCGGCCCTATTGGTCAATTAATTCTCTTTGGATACTCTAGCAGGGAAAAACGGGAGAACAGGCGCGGAGAATTTGAACGGACGCATTTTGAACGACATTGCCTTCTTCTCTCGCTATCCCTCCCGAACGGGAACTGAATCGAAGAAAGGGGGGCGCAGGACGACTCCGCTCTAACCCTCGCGGGAAGCGGAATTGAGGGGTTTGTCCTAGATCTTCCGTCTTTGTAAATAATCGCAATATTTGCCGTGAAATTCTTATAGAATCATCTGAGAGGCGGGCCACTCCGCTATTCTCTGCCCAAGGGCGAATGGTCGTCCGCAGTGCAATTTTCTTGGAGGATTCCTACATCATGAACAAGGCTGAACTGATCTCCGCGATTTCTGCCGAGACCCAGATGACGAAGACGGCGGTTGAAAAGGTCATTAACGCCTATATCCGTGTCGTGACCGACGAACTCGCCCAGGGCGGCGTCGTCAACATGTCCGGTTTCGGCAATTTCTCCGTTGCCGACCGTGCCGCCCGTACGGGCCGCAACCCCCTGACGGGCGAAGCCGTCCATATTCCCGCCCGCCGTGCGCCGCGCTTCACGGCCGGCCAGGCGCTCAAGGACGCCGTTCGCTGATCGAATCCATTACGGACGACCATCAACGAAACGGCACCCGATCCGGGTCGATTCGGGGGAGTGAAGCCCGGAGGCGCGTTTCAGATCGCTTGATCGGCTTCTCGCCGCTTCGGCGGCCCCGCCCGCGACGAGGCGATTGTTGAAACGGCGCAAGGGCGCTTGATCGACAAAACGGGAAGAAGGATTGCCGGTCTATTCTTCCTGCGTGCTGCGGCACGGCTGACGCAAGTCGGTCGTGCCGTCAGTGTTTTTTGAGCCCCGACTCTCGCCTGCAAATGATCTCCGCGGCAAGTTCACGGGGTCGTCGTACGTTCTTTTCCCATTCCTTCGAGGCGGAAGATTCTCTTCCCGCCGTGCCGTCCCGCGCACGCTGCGGCCCCTCTTTTCAAGCCGCCAACCTCCCTTTGCGGGACGTCTCTCTCCGGCACCGCTGGCCCGCCCCTTCCTTTCGTACGGATCGATTCGCATTTTGTACCGTGTATGACGGCTTCTCTTGCGCAGGTCTTTCGAGCGAGGGAGGCGTCGACCCACTGCACTGCAGGCTTTTTGAGGGGAGAAATTCTTCTCTTGAGCGGGAGCGGAACTTCCTAAAATTCACGAAATGTTCACATGAACGTCATAAAATTGATATTTTCGTTGCAGATAATCCACGCTACGAATTTGACAGGAAACACGTCCATGCTCGAACTTCAGAACATCTCCAAGGCATACGGCGACCGCACGGTTCTCTCCGACATTTCCCTTTCGATCGAAAAGGGGGAAATCGTCTCGATTCTCGGCCCGTCGGGTTGCGGCAAGACGACGCTCCTCAATCTCGTACTCGGTCTCGTCACGGCCACGGACGGCCGCATTCTCTTTGACGGGGTCGACCTCACGCACGTTCCGATGGAAAAGCGCGGCTTCAACATCGTCTTTCAGGATTATGCGCTCTTTCCGAATCTGAACGCCTACGAAAACATCGTCTACGGTCTTCGCAATCGTCCCGACGTTTCGACGCGTTCAGAAGTGGACGACCTCATCGACCTTCTCGGTCTGCGCCGTCATCTCGAGCAGCGCATCGACGAACTCTCGGGCGGCCAAAAGCAGCGCGTGGCGCTCGCCCGCACGCTCGTGATGAAGCCCAAGCTCCTTCTGCTCGACGAACCGCTTTCCGCTCTGGACGGCCTCATCAAGGAATCGATCAAGGACCGCATCAAGCAGGTCGCCCGTCAGCTCAAGCTCACGACCCTCATCGTGACGCACGACCCCGAAGAAGCGCTCACGCTCTCGGACCGCGTACTCATCATCGAAAACGGTCACATCGCGCAGTTCGACACGCCCGAGCGCATTATCCGCACGCCCGCGAACGAATTCGTCGAACGCTTCATCCTCTCGCAGCTCACGATCAAGCGCGACAACATCTTCCGACTCTTCGCCTCGTCTCTTTCGGGTCTCACGCCCCCTAACGCCGCGGCCCCGCGTGCTGCGGCCGCGTAAGAAGGAATTCTGAAATGGAACAAGCACGCGTCGGCATCCGCGCTTATCGAGGCGGGTTCATTCTGATCGCCGCCTTCCTTCTGGTGGCGCTGATCCTTCCCGTCTGCGCGGTTCTCTGGCAGTCCTTCCTCGGCAAGAACGGGGAGGTCGGTCTGCAGAACTGGGCGAAGGTTCTCTCGGACCCGGAATTCTTCGCGCTTCTCGGCCGAAGCTTCCTCGTGGCGGGGCTCTCCGCCTTCCTTTCGGCCGTGATCGCCTTCTTTGCGGCCTACGGCCTCACCTTCACGAACATCAACGGGCGCCTGAAGAAGGGCGTGCAGATCGTTCTTCTTCTGCCGCTTTTCCTCCCGTCCATCACCTACGGTTTCGCCGTGATGTACTCCTTCGGGCGCATGGGGCTCGTGAGCCAGCTCGTAGGACAGCCGCCGTTCTCGATCTACGGCTTCGCCGGCCTTCTGATCGCGAACGTCGTCTACACGCTTCCGCCCGCCTTCCTGATTCTTTACAACGCCTTCGCGTACGTTGACCGCCGCTTCGTCGTGGTGTCGCGCGTGATGGGGGACGGTCTGCTTCGCTCCTTCTACCAGACGGCGCTTCGTCCGACCCTCGGTGCCTTCGTGTCGGCCTTCGTGCTCGCCTTCTTCCTCGCCTTCACGGACTTCGGCATTCCGGTTTCGATCGCCGGTCAGTACAACGTGATCGCGACCGAACTATACGCCGTCATGATGGGCGCGATCCCGAACTTCGGCGAGGGCGCCGTGCTCGCGATCTCGATGGTGATTCCCGCGGCCTTCGCTGTGTGGGTTCTGAAACGCGCCGACCGCCTCAACTTCCGCTACTCGCAGATTTCGAAGGCGGCTCCGCTCGAAAACAAGACGCGCGACCGCGCCTTCCTCGTCTATTTCGGATTCCTCACGCTCGTTCTCGTCGCGATCTTTGCGGTGATGTTCATCGTGCCGTTCGTCGAAAACTGGCCCTACAAGCCCAACTTCACGATGCGCCATGTTGAGGAAATTCTCGGCGATCCCTCGCTCTGGAGCGTCTATCTGCGCAGCGTCATGGTCGCGATCATCTCGGCCGCCATCGGCACGGCGATCACCTTCGCCGCGGGCATGATCAAGGCGCGCTCGGCCCTCTCGCCCGCAGCCCGCACGACGATGGACGCCTTCGCGATGGTGACGAACACGCTTCCGGGCATGGTGATCGGCGTGGGCTACCTCTTCGTCTTCTCGGGCACGCCCCTTCAGAACACGCTCGCGATCATCATCATGGCCAACGTCGTGCATTTCTTCGCGACGCCTTATCTGATGAGCACCGCCGCTCTCTCGAAGATGAACGCGGGTTGGGAGACGACCGGTCTGCTCATGGGCGACACCTGGTGGCGCACGGTCCGCCGCGTCGTGATCCCGAACGCGCTGCCGACCCTCTATCAGATGTTCGAAACCTACTTCATCAACGCGATGGTGACGATATCCGCGGTCGTCTTCCTCTGCGGCACCCGCACGATGCTCGTGACGACCCGCATCAAGGAACTGCAGTACTTCGAAAAGTTCGACGCCATCTTTGTGCTCTCGCTTCTCATCTTCTTTACGAACGTGGCCGCCAAGCTCCTTCTCGACCGTCTCGCCGAAGGCAAGAAGGTCGGGAAACCCCGCGCTCCCGAGATCTCCTCGGGCGCCGCGGGCCGCCCGTCTGCCGCGACTCCTTGATTTCCCGTTGATTTTTTGACCTCACTTTCCCAAACGAAAGGACACATCATGAAATTCTCGACTTCGCTTCTCTTCGCTTCGATCCTGAGCGCCGGTCTCCTCGTTGGCTGCGACGGCGGCAGCGGCACGTCCCAGCCCGCCCAGAAGACCGCGGCCGAAGCCCCCAAGGCGGCGCCCGTCGTCATCTACACCAACGCCGACGAAGAAGCGCAGCAGGCGATGAAGAACGCCCTCGACAAGAACGGTCTCCAGGGCGCCTACCTCATGCAGAGCTTCGGCACGTCCGAACTCGGCGGCAAGCTCGTCGCCGAAGGCAAGAACATCGAAGCCGACGTGGTGACGATCAGCACCTACTACCTCGAATCCATGCAGAAGAGCCAGAAGCTCTTCCGCGACCTCGGCATCAAGCTCGACACGGTCGGTCCCGCCGTCTCCTACTACGCTCCGATTCTCGGCATCTGCGGCGCACTCTTCGTGAACACCGAAGTGCTCAAGGCCGACAACCTTCCCAAGCCCACCGCCATCGCCGACCTCGCGAAGCCCGAATACGCCGGCCACATCTCGGTGCCCGACATCATGGGTTCGTCGACCTCCTGGCTCATGACGCAGGCCATGATCTCTGCCAAGGGCGAGCAGGAAGGCTCCGCCATCATCCGCGCCATTGAAAAGAACGCCGGCGCCCACCTCGAAAAGTCGGGTTCCGGTCCTCTGAAGAAGATCCGCGCCGGTGAAGCCGCCGTGGGCTTCGGGCTGCGTCACCAGGCCGTGGCCGACAAGGCCAAGGGCCTGCCGATCGACTACGTCGACCCGGTCGAAGGCAACTTCACGCTCCTGGAAGCCGCCGCCGTCGTCGACAAGGGCGACAAGACCAATCCCAACGCCGAAAAGGTCGTCGAAACGATCGTGAAGTTCGGCCGTCAGGAACTCCTCAAGTTCTACCCGGTCGTTCTCTACAAGGGTGAAACCGTCTCGGCCGAAAACAAGCCCGCCAATCCCAAGACCTTCTCCGAACCGCTTACCGTCGAACTTCTGCAGAAGCACCAGCAGCTCGTGAAGGGCGAATGATCATGCGCGATCCGAATCCGTACAAGCTCCTTACCCCGGGGCCTCTGACGACGACCCTGTCCGTGCGCGAAGCGATGATGATCGACCGCTGCACGTGGGACGACGACTACAAGCGCATGACCGAAGAGATCCGCGCGGGTCTTCTCGACTTCGCGCACGCGGGCGACGACTACACGGTCGTTCTCATGCAGGGCTCGGGCACCTTCGGCGTCGAGTCCGTCCTCTCGAGCGTTCCGGGCGCAAAGGACCGCGTCCTCGTTCTCGTGAACGGCGCTTATTCCGAACGCATGGTGAAGATTCTCGACCGTCACGGCATCGCGCACGCCCGTCTTGACTTCGCCTGGGACGAAATCCCCGACGCCGCCAGGGTCGAGGCCTTCCTCGCCGAACATCCCGAAGTGACGGTCGTTTCGATGGTTCACAACGAAACGACGACGGGGATTCTGAACGACATTGAAGCCGTGGGCCGCGTCGTGAAGGCCGCGGGCCGCACCTTCGTCGTCGACGCCATGAGCTCCTTCGGGGCCGTCGACATCCGCGTCGCCGACATCGGCATCGACTATCTCGTCTCGAGCGCCAACAAGTGCATCCAGGGCGTTCCGGGCTTCTCCTACATCATCGCGCGCCGCGAAGCGCTCGAAGCGACCGAGGGGAATGCGCGAACGGTGTCGCTCGACCTCTACGACCAGTGGAAGGGCCTTGAAGAAGGCCACGGCAAGTGGCGCTTCACGTCGCCCACGCACGTGGTCGCCGCCTTCCACCGCGCGATGCAGGAACTGCGCGAAGAAGGGGGCGTCGAAAAGCGCGGCGAGCGCTATGCGCGCTTGAACCGGCGCCTTCGCGAAGGCATGGCCGCTCTGGGCTTTACGGCCTACGTCGAAAAAGCCCACCAGGGTCCGATCATCACGACCTTCTTCTATCCGAAGGAAGGCTTCTCCTTCCCGAAGATGTACGCCTACCTCAAGGAACACGGCTACGTGATCTATCCGGGCAAGCTCACCGACCGCGACACCTTCCGTCTCGGCAACATCGGCGACTTGAACGACGACGATGCCGAACGCATTCTCAAGATCTTCGCCGACTTTTGCGCTATGGAGGACAAGAATGGCGCGCATTGAAGCCGTAATCTTTGACTGGGCGGGCACGACCGTCGACTTCGGTTCGCTCTCTCCCGTCGGGGCCTTCATGGAAGCCTTCCGCCGCGCCGGCGTGGAAGTGAACGAAGAGGAAACCCGCAAGCCCATGGGTATGCTCAAGATCGATCACATCCGCACGATGCTCGCCATGGACCGCATTCGAGCGGCCTGGATCGAAAAGCACGGCGCGGCGCCGACCGACGACGACGCGCAGCGCATCTACGACGATTTCGAACCCGCTCTGATGAGCGTTCTCGACGAGCGATCGAAGTTGAAACCCCACGTTCTCGAATGCGTCGCCGCGCTTCGCGAACGCGGTCTGAGCGTCGGCAGCACGACGGGCTATACGTCCTCGATGATGGATGTCGTCCGTCCGGCGGCCGCCCGTCAGGGCTACGCTCCCGACACCTGCGTCACGGCCGACGACACGGGCGGCTTCGGCCGTCCCTGGCCCTTCATGATCTTTGAAAACATGCGTCTTTTGAAGGTCTCGGCCGTCTCGGCCGTCGTGAAGGTGGGCGACACCGTGAGCGACATCCGTGAAGCGACCGCCGCGGGCGTCGTCGCCGTCGGCGTCACCGACGGTTCGAGCGTCGCGGGCTGCTCCGAAGCCGAATGGAACGCCATGTCGGAAGACGAGAAGAACGTCGTCCGCGAAAAGGCGAAGAAGGTGTTCCTTGACGCGGGCGCCGACTACGTGATCCGCGATCTCTCGGAACTCCCGGCCCTCGTCGACAAGCTCGACGCCGAATAACCCCTTCTCCAGGGTTGCAAACGAACACCGCACGGAATTGAGGGATTCCGTGCGGTGTTCCTGTTTTTGAGGACGTACGAAGGACGTCCCTGAGTCCCGATCCCCGGTCCTCAGATGCGGGGCTTCGTCACGTCGACGCGCGAAAGGGCGCCCGCCGCGCGAAAGAGTTCGTCGGGCGTCAAGCGCACGCCGCTCGCGGCGTCGCCGCAGGCGGGGTAGACGATGTCGAAGCGGTCGAGCGAGACATCCGTGTAGACGCGCACCTCCGGCTTGGCGCCGAAGGGGCAGACGCCGCCCGGGGCGTGGCCGACGAGCGCCTCCACCTGGTCGCCCGGGATCATCTTCGCCTTCGAGTGAAACGTGTCGCGGAATTTCCGGTTGTCGACCTTGACGTCGCCCGCGGCGAGCACCAGGATCGGACCCTCGTCCGTGAGAAAGGCCATGGACTTGGCGATGCGGGCGGGTTCGCAGCCGAGCTGCTCGGCCGCAAGCTCCACCGTGGCGGTGGATTCGGTGAAGGTGTGCACGCGGTCGGCGAGTCCGAGTTTTTCGAGATGGGCGTAGGCGACGTCGAAGGACATGGCGGCTCCGATAAAAGGATGAGTCCGCCATTTTCCTATGACCCGGTCCCGAAAGGCACGGCTCTACGATGTTTCCACTAGAGCGGCACGCCAAAATTCAAGGAAAACCCGTAACGCGTTCACGGTCTATCGAATTCTCTTTTTCTTCTGTATAGTGGTTTCCCTGAGCCCGTTGTCGGCTCACGGGTGTCGAAAGGAAGTCCGTATTCCTCTTCGCTCCCGATACAACCAGAAGGATGTTCCGCCTCGGCGCATCGGTCGGCAAAGTCTTTTTTGTCTTCCGAACGGCCGGGGCATCTTTTTGTCGAGAACCGAAAACCCTAAGGAGAGACTCGTGACGGACCGATTGGAAAGAGTGAAGCGCGCGGCGGAAGGCCGCTGGCCCGAACTGTGGGCGTCCTACGGCATGGCACACGAACATTTTGAAAAACCGAACCGCCCGTGCCCGATTTGCGGGGGACGGGACCGCTTCACGTACTTCGCGAAGGAAACGGGCGGGCGCTGGTACTGCCGCGGCTGCGGCTGGGGCGACGGGATCGACCTGGTGCGGCGCGTGACGGGACGAAGCTTCCCCGAAACGCTCGAAAGTCTCGAGTCCCGCCTCGGCCTCGTAAGGCCCGCCCCTGCGCCCGAGAAGAAAAGCTTCACTCCCGAAGAGAAGGAGGCCTACGCGCAGAAGATGCGCGCCGAGCGTCAGCGCGAAGCGGCGGAAAAACTCTGGGCCGAAGCGGAGGAACTCGGAGACCTCCCCGACCATCCGGTGCAGAAATATCTGCACGAAAGAGGGCTCTATCCCGCGCTCTCGGGGTTGCGGTCCGTGCGGGTCGTCGAAAAGCTTCCCTATTGGGAGGAGGGGAGCGTGAAGGGGGAATATCCGGCGGTCCTCTTCACGCTCACGGACGACGCGGGCCGCGTCGTGACGCTTCATCGTCTTTGGCTCTCGGAGACGGGCCGCAAGGCCCCCGTTTCGGCCCCGAAGAAGCTCTTGGGTTCCCCCGAAGGCGGCCTCGTGCGGCTCTATGAGGCGGGTGAAACCCTCGCGTTCACGGAAGGAGTGGAGACGGCCATGGCCGTTCGCGCGATGACGGGGCTTTCCGTCTGGGCCTGCGTGAGCGCCGTGGGGCTTCTGTCGCTTACGCTCGAACGGATTCCCGCTTCGGTGAAGAGCGTGGAAATCTATGGCGACAACGACGAGAGTTATGTCGGACAGGCGGCCGCCTACGGACTCGCGGCCAAACTCCATCGCGACGCCCGCGCCGCGGGGCGGGAACTCTCGATTCGCGTGCGCATCCCCGAGAGGACGGGCTACGACTGGAACGACGTGCTCCTCAAAAGCCTCGCCAAGGAGAAGACCGGAGGACGAAAGCGCCTCCGATCGTAAGCGATTGTTGTGGGCGGGGAAGGCCTCTTTTCCTTCTCCGCCTCTCCGAGACGGGATTTCGAATCATGCTCTTTCGGCATGACTGCGCATTCGGAGAATTCATAGAAACTCGCGAGGAAACCTGCGACTTTAGTCGCGGGAGGAATCGCGCTT